>Ga0308172_1000089_pt1 | contig 185934 bp, 159 predicted proteins | sample PhyGR2_FD_202134 | JGI IMG/M metagenome (GOLD analysis project Ga0308172, IMG submission 202134) | Phyllosphere microbial communities from UC Gill Tract Community Farm, Albany, California, United States - DLSLSG.R2 | ecosystem: Host-associated > Plants > Phyllosphere > Unclassified | place... | reverse complement strand
CGTGTCGTCGCGCCAGCGCCCTTACGCTCTCTTCACTCCGCTGTATCGCTCGACGGACTGCCTCCGTCGTGCGGGCGCTCCCGTGTAGAACCTGCGCCATTGCTCCTCCCGCCATGCATGATGGTCGAACGTACCACCACACTGCGGGATCAAACCCCTAGGCCTCCCCTTTTCAGGGGAGGAATTCGAGTTAAGGCGTCGGCGGGGTCTTGCTGTCGACCTGCGCGGTCGTGACCGGGGGGCCCTTGGCGATCAGCGCGGCGAGCGTGGTGGCATCGCCGCAATCCTGCTTGCACAGCGTCTTGATCTTGGCGAGATTGTCCTTGGCGCGGGCGATCGCGCCCTTCTGCACCAGGGCTTCACCCTGACCGCGCAGCGCGCGCGTGTCGTTCGGGTCGAGCAGCAGCGCCTCGCGATACAGCCGGATCGCCTTGCCTGGCAGGCCGCGCGCATCGGCGACCTCGGCAAGCAACACGAAGGCGGCGCGGTTGCGCGGATCGACCGTCACCGCCGTTTCCAGAATGTCGGTCGCACCGTCGAGATTGCCCGCCGCCTTCAGGCTGCGCCCCTGCTCCAGCAATTGCAGCGACCGGGCATCGATCTGGCTGTCGGGACGCTGGCCGCTGAGCGACGTGGAAAGCGAGACCACCGCCAATGCGGCGGCGGCGGCCAGGGACGTCAAACGCATGAGGAACTCCGGACTGGGCACGAAGCCGGATGCTAGCATGGTGCCCGGAGGCAGGCGACAAAAAAGCCGTCAGTGCCGTGCGTCGCGGGATCGAGGCGACGGCCCGGCCCATGACCCGTACCGATCGCGGGTTCGATCGGCTCGGCCACCCAGCCGGGATGCCGCGCGAGAAAGGCGGCGACCTGGTCGGTCCCTTCACCGTCCAGCAGCGAGCAGACGATATAGACCATCCGCCCGCCCGGCTTCACCAGCCCCGCGCCGATCGTCATCACCTGTTCCTGCATCGCGCGCAGACGCTGCAATCGCTCCGGGGTCAGCCGCCAGCGCGCCTCGGGATTGCGCCGCCAGGTGCCGGTGCCCGAACAGGGCGCATCGATCAGGACGCCATCGGCCTTGCCCGCCCAGTCGGCCAGCATCTCGGCCTCCTGACCCGGATTGAGCAACCGGCTCTCGATGATGCTCGCCCCCGCCCGCTCGGCGCGCGGCGGCAGTTTCTGTAGCCGCGCCCGGTCGATATCGCAGGCCAGCAGCGCGCCCTGATTGGCCATGGCGGCGGCCAGCTGGAGCGTCTTGCCCCCCGCCCCGGCGCACAGGTCGACAAGCCATTCGCCGGGTTTCGCGTTCAGCGCCGCACCGACCAGCTGGCTGCCCTCGTCCTGCACCTCGACCAGTCCGGCGCGGTAGAGGTCGGACGACTCCACCGCCGTCCCGTTGGGCAGGCGGATGCCGAGCGGGGCGAGCGGCGTGGCCGCGCCCTCGGGCCATTGCTCCAGCACCGCCTCGCGGGTCGTCGCCAGGCTGTTGACGCGCAGATCGAGCGGCGCGCGGTCGACCAGCGCGGCCTGCCGGACCGCATCCAGCCCGGACGCGGTCAGCGCCTCGACCAGCCAGCCCGGCGCCACCCCGCCCTCGCCGCGCGGTTCGTCGGGCGCGATCGGCGCGGGGCCATGGCCCGCCCCGTCGAAGGTCGCCGCCACCGCCGGATCGCGATCGGCGACCGCCAGCATCGCGGCCCGGCCCGAAACCGGCATCGGTCCGGCCTGCCGGATCGCGGCATAGACCAGCTCGCGCACCGCCCGCCGGTCCTTCGACCCGGCATAGCGACGCGTCGCGAAATAGCGCGCGATCAGCGTGTCCGCCGCCGCACCGCCGCTGGCGGCGGCGGCGACGATCTCGTTCAGCAGTTCGATCGCCGCCTGGGTGCGGGCACCGGGGGTCATGCGCGGGCGTCCCTCGGCTCAGCGGGTCGGGTAATTGGGAGCTTCCCGCGTGATCGTCACGTCATGGACATGGCTTTCCTTCAGGCCCGCCCCCGTGATCTGGACGAACTGCGCCCGTTCGCGCAGGTCCTTCAGCGTCGCCGAGCCGGTATAGCCCATCGCCGCCTTGATCCCGCCCACCAGTTGGTGGATGACGTCGCGCGCCGGGCCCTTATAGGCGACCTGGCCCTCGATGCCCTCGGGCACCAGCTTCATCTGGTCCTTGATATCGCCCTGGAAATAACGGTCCGCCGAGCCGCGACCCATCGCCCCGACCGAGCCCATGCCGCGATAGGACTTATAGGCGCGGCCCTGGTACAGGAAGGTCTCGCCCGGCGCTTCCTCGGTGCCCGCGAGCAGCGAGCCGACCATGCAGGCGCCCGCCCCCGCCGCCAGCGCCTTGGCGAGATCGCCCGAGGTGCGCAGGCCGCCATCGGCGATCACCGGCACGCCCGACTTCCAGCCTTCCTCGGCGCAGTCCATCACGGCGGTCAACTGGGGCACGCCGACGCCCGCGACGACGCGGGTGGTGCAGATCGAACCCGGCCCGATGCCGACCTTCACCGCATCGGCGCCCGCATGGATCAGCGCGCGGGTGGCGGCGGCGGTGGCGACATTGCCCGCGATCACCTGCACCGTGTCGGACAGCTTCTTGGCCGCCTCGACCGCGCGGGCGACGTCGCGATTATGGCCGTGCGCGGTGTCGATGATGACGCAGTCAACCTCCGCCTCGATCAGCGCGCGGGTCCGCTCGAAACCCTTCTCGCCCACGGTCGAAGCCGCCGCGACGCGCAGGCGACCGGCGGCGTCCTTGGTGGCCGAGGGATAGGTGACCGCCTTCTCGATATCCTTGACGGTGATCAGGCCGACGCAGCGATAGCTTTCGTCGACGACCAGCAGCTTCTCGATCCGGCGCGCGTGGAGCAGGCGGCGTGCCTCGTCCTGGCCGACGCCGACCTTCACGGTCGCCAGATCCTCATGCGTCATCAGCTCGGACACCGGCTGTTGCGGGTTTTCGGCGAAGCGCACGTCGCGGTTGGTCAGGATGCCGACGAGGCGGCCGTCGAATTCGACGACGGGGATGCCGCTGATCCGGTGCCGCGCCATCAGCGCCTGCGCCTCGGCCAGCGTCGCGGTCGGCGAGATGGTGATCGGGTTGACGACCATGCCGCTCTCGAACCGCTTGACCTGGCGCACGGCGGCGACCTGCTGATCGAGCGTCAGGTTGCGGTGCAGAACGCCCATGCCGCCCAGCTGCGCCATGACGATCGCCATGTCGGCCTCGGTCACGGTGTCCATCGCCGCCGACAGGACGGGGATGTTGAGCGCGATCGAGCGGGTCAGTTGCGTGCGCGTGTCCGCGCTGCTCGGCAGAACGTCGGACTCCTGCGGAACGAGGAGCACGTCGTCGAAGGTGAGGCCGAGGCGGATATCCATGGGGCTGCCAAATCCTGCGAAGGGAACAAGTGGCGGGCCATGTAACCAAAGCGAGCCGTTCCCGCTAGGCCCTTGCTGCACCGCCATGCTAGAACGTGTCAGGATCGATCTCTGGGGGAGTTTGTCGATGGGCGTGATCATTGCCGCGCTGGCGGTGCTGCTGGTGCTTCTGTATCTGATGATGTCGATCAAGATCGTCCGCCAGGGCTATCAGTACACGATCGAGCATTTCGGCCGCTATACCGGCACGGCCGCCCCCGGCTTCAACTTCTACCCCGCCTTCTTCTATCGCGTCGGCCGCCGCGTGAACATGATGGAACAGGTGATCGATATTCCGGGACAGGAGATCATCACCAAGGACAATGCGATGATCTCGACCGACGGGGTCGTCTTCTTCCAGGTGCTCGATGCACCCAAGGCCGCCTATGAGGTGTCGGACCTGTATGTCGCGCTGCTGAACTTGGTGACGACCAACTTGCGCACCGTCATGGGCGCGATGGATCTGGACGAAACCTTGTCCAAGCGCGACGAGATCAATGCGCGGCTGCTCAATGTGGTCGACCATGCGACCACGCCCTGGGGGGTGAAGATCACCCGCGTCGAGATCAAGGACATCCGCCCGCCGGTCGATATCGTCAACGCCATGGCCCGCCAGATGAAGGCCGAACGCGAGAAGCGCGCCAACATCTTGGAGGCGGAAGGCTCGCGCGCCTCGGAAATCCTGCGCGCCGAGGGCCAGAAGCAGGCGCGCATCCTGGAAGCCGAAGGTCGCCGCGAGTCGGCGTTCCGCGACTCCGAAGCACGCGAGCGCGCCGCCGAGGCGGAGGCCAAGGCGACGCGAGTCGTGTCCGACGCGATCGCCTCTGGCGGGACGCAGGCGATCAACTATTTCGTCGCGCAGAAATATGTCGAGGCGGTGGGCAAGTTCGCGACCAGCCCCAATGCCAAGACGATCCTCTTCCCGGTCGAGGCGACCCAGCTGATCGGGACGCTGGGCGGCATCGGCGAGCTGGCGAAGGAAGCGCTGGCCCCGAACAAGCCGGGCGCCGCCACCCCGCCTGCCAGGCCGGGGCCGTTCGAGCCGTCGGGTTCGTGAGCCTGGGGGAGATCGACCCCGCCGCGCTCTGGCTGGCGGCGGGGTTGGTACTGGGCATCGCCGAGCTGCTCGTGCCGGGCGTATTCCTGATCTTCCTCGCCATCGCAGCGGGGGTGACGGCGTTGACCGTCTGGGCGCTGCCGGACCTGCCGGTCGGGCTGCAACTCGTCGATTTCGCGGTGTGGAGCGTGGTGTGCGTCGTGATCGGGCGGCGCTGGTACCGGGACTTTCCCGTGGACAGCGATGCGCCGATCCTGAACGAGCCCGCCCGGCGGCTGCGCGGGCAGATCGTGACGGTCACGACGCCGATCGCGGGCGGCGAAGGACGCGCGCGGCTGGGCGATGGCGAATGGCCGGTGCGTGGACCCGATGCCGCCACGGGGACGCGGCTGCGCGTGGCGCATGTCGATGGCGGTGTTTTGCTGGTGGAGCCGTTGGCGGATTGAGGCCGATGTCGGGCGTGGCCTTCGACTTCGCTCAGGCTGAACGGGCGTTGTTACGGATTCCCGAAACCCCGTTCGGCCTGAGCGAAGTCGAAGGCCAAGGGAGAACGCCCGCCTCGAGCGCCCTCCCCACCCGAGAAGCTACGCCGCCACCGTCACCTTGGGCGCCCTTGGCGGATTGAGGCCGGTGTCGGGGCGTGGCCTTCGACTTCGCTCAGGCTGAACGGGGTCCAGGGAAATCCTACCAACTTCCGTTCGGCCTGAGCGCAGTCGAAGGCCAAGGGAGAACGCCCGCCACGAGCGCCCTCCCCACCCGAGAAGCTACGCCGCCACCGTCACCTTGGGCGCCGCCGCTCGCACGCCCTCATCGACATGGTCCGCGAACTGGCCGAAATTCTCGTTGAACAGATCGACCAGCTTGGCCGCCGTCGCGTCATAGGCCGCCTTGTCCGCCCAAGTATCGCGCGGGTTGAGGATGGCCGGATCGACGCCGGGCACTGCGACCGGCACCTGGAAGCCGAAATTGGGATCGGTCCGGAACTCGGCCTGGTTGAGACTGCCGTCGAGCGCGGCATTGAGCAGCGCGCGGGTCGCCTTGATCGGCATGCGGTGGCCGACGCCATATTTGCCGCCGGTCCAGCCGGTGTTGACCAGCCAGCAATCGACCCCGCCCTTCGCGATCCGCTCCTTGAGCAGATTGCCATAGACCGAGGGATGACGCGGCATGAAGGGCGCGCCGAAACAGGTCGAGAAGGTCGCATCGGGCTCGGTCACGCCGATCTCGGTCCCCGCGACGCGCGCGGTATAGCCCGACAGGAAGTGATACATGGCCTGTTCGGGCGTCAGCTTGGCGATCGGCGGCAGGATGCCATAGGCGTCCGCCGTCAGCATCACGATGTTGCGCGGCACGCCCCCCATATTGTCCTTCGACGCATTGGGGATGAAGTCGATCGGGTACGCCCCCCGGCTGTTCTCGGCCAGGCTGTTGTCGTTCAGGTCGAGCTGGCGCGTGACCGGGTCCATCACGACGTTTTCCAGGACCGTCCCGAACCGCTTGGTCGTGGCGAAGATCTCGGGCTCGGCCTCGGGCGAGAGGCGGATCATCTTGGCATAGCAGCCGCCCTCGAAATTGAAGACCGCCGTGTCGGACCAGCCATGCTCGTCATCGCCGATCAGCGTGCGGCTGGCATCGGCCGACAGCGTCGTCTTGCCGGTGCCCGACAGGCCGAAGAACACCGCCGTCGATCCGTCCGCGCCCATGTTCGCTGAGCAGTGCATCGGCATGACGCCGGTCGTTGGCAGCAGATAGTTGAGGAGGCCGAAGACCGACTTCTTCATCTCGCCCGCATAGCGCGTGCCGCCGATCAGGATCAGCTTCTCGGTCATGTTGACCGCGATGACGGTCGAGGAGCGGCAACCGTGGCGCGCGGGGTCGGCGCGGAAGCTGGGCAGGTCGATGATCGTATAGTCGGCGACGAACTTGCGCAGCTCATGCTCTTCGGGGCGGACCAGCATGGTGCGGATGAACAGATTGTGCCAGGCCAGCTCGGTCACGACGCGGACGCGGACCCGGTGCTCGGGCTGCGATCCGCCATACAGGTCCTGGACGAACAGGTCTTCCTTCTGGCCCAGCGCGGCGAAGAAATCGGCCTTGAGCGCGGCGAAATCGTCGGGGCTCATCGGCTTGTTGGTCTTGCCCCACCAGACGGTGTCGCGGGTCTCGTCGTCGCGGACCATGAACTTGTCCTGCGCCGAGCGGCCGGTATGCTCGCCCGTCTCGACCACCAGCGGGCCGTCCGCCGACAGCTTGCCCTCACCCCGCGCCACCGCCGTTTCGATCAGCCGCGCCGTCACCAGGTTCCAATGCAGCGTCGCGCGGGTTTCGATCCCCTGCGCCTGCAATCCGATCTCCGGAATCCGTTCGTTCATAAGAGCTTCCTCATTCCCTCATGCCGGGTGCCGGAAGTTCCGGCACCTCTTGCCGCCGCATAGGAATATGTATGCGTCCCCCTTTTCATAGCCGCTTTGTTTAACACGTCAAACACACGAATCCGCAAAGACGGTTGAGCCGTGTCCCGCTTTGGCCTAACCGAGTGCGCATGGCCGACCGATCGCAAGCCTCGTTCCAGGGCAAGTCCATCGCATGACCGCTACGATCGCGCTGGTCGACGACGACCGGAACATCCTGACCTCGGTGTCGATCGCGCTTCAGGCAGAGGGTTTCCTCACGCGCATCTATGCCGATGGCGAAGCCGCACTGAAGGCGCTGATCGACAATCCCCCCGACCTGGCGATCTTCGACATCAAGATGCCGCGCATGGACGGGCTGGAGCTGCTGCGGCGGCTGCGCGAGAAGAGCCAGATCCCGGTGATCTTCCTGACCAGCAAGGATGACGAGCTGGACGAGGCGCTGGGGCTGGCGATGGGGGCGGACGATTATATCGCCAAGCCCTTTTCCCAGCGGCTGCTGATCGCGCGCATCCGTGCGATCCTGCGCCGGTCGGAGGCGTCCGGGCAGGTGCAGGGCACGACCGCCGCCGAGGTGCAGGGCCCGCTGACCCGCGGGGCGCTGGCGATGGACCCGGCGCGGCACAAGGTGACTTGGAAGGACGAGCCGGTCACCCTGACCGTGACCGAATTCCTGATCCTGGAGACGCTGGCCCAGCGGCCCGGCATCGTGCGCACCCGCAACCAGTTGATGGATGCGGCCTATCAGGACGACATCTATGTCGACGACCGCACGATCGACAGCCATATCAAACGCCTGCGCCGCAAGTTCCGCCAGGTGGACCCCGATTTCGACGCCATAGAGACGCTTTATGGCGCCGGTTACCGATTCTCCGAGGAGTGAAGCCCCCGACCTGGCCCTGCGCTGGTCGGGCCAGATCTCGCTGACCCAGCGGATCCTGGCGCTCAACATCTTTGCGCTGTTGCTGCTGGCGGGGGGGTTCTTCTACCTCGATTCCTATCGCACCCGGCTGCTCGACAACCGGGTGGCGCAGGCGTTGCGCGAGGTGCGGCTGGTCGGCGAGGCGCTCAGCTCGGTCCGGCCGGGCGAGCGCGATGCGCTGATGATGCGGATCGCCAAAGACACTGGCGGGCGGTTGCGGCTCTATGATCCGCAGGGGCGGATGACCGCCGACAGCCGCGACCTGGGCGTGCGCAACTTCGTCCTGCGCGATCCCGACAAGCAGGATTGGGGGCAGGCGATCGCCCGCTTCCTCGACGCCGGGATCGACACCGTCGTCGGTGCCGCAAGGCCGCCCCTTTATCGCGAGCGGCGCGGCGGCGCCGAATGGCCCGATGTCGTGGCGGCGCGGCAGGCCCGCGTGTCGGGCTCGGTCTGGCGCGCGCCCGACCGCACCCCCGTCATCACCGCCGCCGCCCCGCTGCCCGGCGGCGGCGCGATCATGACGACCGAGAATGCCCGCTTCATCACCGAAACCGTCCGGATCGAGCGGTTCCGGCTGAGCGTCCTGCTGGCGCTCGTCGCGCTGATCTCGGTCCTGCTTTCGCTGTTCCTGGCGCGCACCATCGTCCGTCCGCTTCGGCGGCTGGCGCGCGCGGCGGTGCGCGTCCGGCTGGGCCGCGCGCGCGAAGTGGTGGTGCCGCGCCTGCCCGACCGCCGCGACGAACTGGGGATGCTGGCCCGCGCGCTGTCGGACATGAGCCTGGCGCTGCGCGCGCGGATCGATGCGACCGAGGCCTTCGCCGCCGATGTCACCCACGAGTTGAAGAACCCCCTCGCCTCGCTCCGCTCCGCGGTCGACAGCTTGGAGATGATCCGCGACCCCGCGCTCCAGGCGCAGCTGCTGGCGATCGTCCGCGACGATGTCCGGCGGCTCGACCGGCTGATCACCGACATTTCCGACGCCTCGCGGCTGGATGCGCAGTTGAGCCGTGCGAAGTTCGATCCGGTCGACCTCCACGCGCTGATCGGCAGGCTAATCGAACAGCGCGAGGCGCGCGGGGTGGAGCGCGGCATCCGCCTGCGCTTCGACTCGCCCGACCCGCGCCCGGCGATCGTCCTGGGCGAAGGCGCGCGGCTGGAACGGGTGTTCGAGAATCTGGTCGCCAATGCCTTGTCCTTCTCGCCCGATCAGGGGGTGGTGGCGATCAGCCTGGCGCACGACCATAATGACCTGATCGTCCGCGTCGAGGACGAGGGCCCCGGCGTCCCCGAGGAAGCGCGCGAGGCGATCTTCCGCCGCTTCCACTCGATCCGCCCCGCCGCCGAGGATTTCGGCCGTCATTCGGGCCTGGGCCTCGCCATTGCGCGCACCATCGTCGAGGCGCATCAGGGGCGCATCCATGTTGAATCGCGGGAGGACCGAATGAGCGGCGCGCGTTTCGTCGTCCGACTACCGCTGGCACCCGTGTCATGACCCTGGCGGATGATCGCGTCGAGCTGATCCACGCGACCTGTGTCGTCGTGAAGGGCATGGGCGTGCTGCTGCGCGGGCCATCGGGCGCGGGCAAGTCCGACCTGGCGCTGCGACTGATCGATCGCGGCGCGACGCTGATCGGTGACGATTACGTCCAGGCTCGCGGCATGAACGGCCAGCTGCAGGTCCGCGTGCCCGAGACGATCGCCGGTCTGATCGAGGTCAGGGGCGTCGGCCTGTGCCCCATGCCCCATCGGCCCGAGGCAATAGTCGGGCTGGTCATCGATCTGGGCGAGGAGGACCGCATGCCCGAATGGGCCCGGAGCCCGATCGCGGGCGTTTCCCTGCCTGTGTTTCGCCTCGATCCCCGCCCCGCCTCGGCACCGATCAAGGTCGAGCTTCTCGTTACGCACATCAAGGAGCGCTTGTGATGGACCGCAAACGCATTCTGCTGGTCACCGGCATGTCCGGTGCCGGTACGTCGACCACGCTGAAAACGCTGGAGGATCTGGGCTGGGAGGTGGTGGACAACCTCCCCCTCTTCCTCCTCGACAGTCTGCTGGAGGCCCCGCCGCCCGCCGGCATGGAGGGCAAGAAGCGCCCGCTCGCCATCAGCCTGGGGGTCCGGACGCGCGATTTCGATCCGCACAAGATCTCGCAGCGCGTGGCGCGCCTGAACGAAAGCCCCAGCATCGCGGTCGAGACGCTGTTCCTGAACTGTGGCGGGGCCGAGCTGAAGCGTCGCTATGCCGAGACCCGGCACCGCCATCCGCTGGCCATGGACCGGGCGGCCGATGACGGCATCGCCCACGAACGCGCCCTGCTCGCGCCGCTGCGCGACATGGCCGACCGCCTGCTCGACACGACCAACATGACCAGCAACGACCTGGGCCAATGGCTGCGCGCCAATTATGCGGTCGAGGGGCTGAGCGAGCCGGTGATGACCGTCATGTCCTTCGGCTTTTCCAAGGGGTTGCCGCGCAACGCCGATCTGGTCTTCGACATGCGCTTCCTGCGCAATCCGCACTGGTCGGCTGAGCTTCGTCCGGGCACCGGGCTGGACCAGCCGGTAATCGACTATATCCGCCACGACCCCGCCTATGAGGCATCGCTCGGCCAGATCGAGGGGCTGCTCGACACGCTGGTGCCGCGTTACATCGCCAGCGGCAAATCCTATATCACCGTCGCGATCGGCTGTACCGGCGGGCGGCATCGGTCGGTCCATGTCGCCGAGCGGATCGCGGAACGGTTGCGCAAAAGCGGTTTTTCGCCCACGGTGGTGCATCGTGATTTGCGTGCCGTGCCGAAAGACTCTCTGGAAGCCGGGCCGGCCAAGAAATGATGGATATGCGTGTCTGACATGATCGGTCTGGTTCTGGTGACGCACGGGCGGCTCGCCGATGAGTTCGTGACCGCGATGGTGCATGTGGTCGGCCCCCAGGAGCGGATCGCGACCATCGCGATCGGCCCCGAGGACGATATGGAGGAGCGCCGCGCGGACATCGCTGCGGCGATCGCCACCGTCGATGCCGGGCGCGGCGTGATCGTGCTGACCGACCTGTTCGGCGGCACCCCCTCCAACCTCGCCATCTCGCTGATGGAGCGCGGCCGGGTCGAGGTGATCGCGGGCATGAACCTGCCCATGCTGATTCGCCTGGGGTCGGCGCGCAAGGCGATGCAGGTCGTCGATGCCGTCGCCGCCGCGCGTGAGGCGGGACGCAAATATATCTCGGTCGCCTCCGAGGTGCTGGGCGAGGCCGCCGCATGACCGAGCAGAGCCGCTCCGTCCTCATCACCAACCGGCGTGGCCTTCACGCCCGCGCCAGCGCCAAGTTCGTCACCCTCGCCTCGACCCAGCCCTGCGAGGTGCGCGTCGGCAAGGATGGCAGCATGGTGACCGGCACCTCGATCATGGGCCTGATGATGCTGGGCGCCGCGATGGGCGACACGATCACGATCAGCGCGACCGGCGACGGCGCAGGCGAGACGGTCGAGGCGCTGGCCGCGCTGGTGGAAGCGAAGTTCGGCGAAGACTGATGCCTCGTGAAATTACCGCTTATTCCAACCCGCTGATCAAGTGGGTCCGCGACCTGCGCGACAAGCGCCACCGCAAACAGGCGCGCCAGTTCCTCGCCGAGGGCCTGCGCATCCTGACCGAAGCGCGCGAGACGGGTCGGGTGCCGACCCTGTTATTCTATGCCCGCCCCTCGGCCGACCATCCGCTGGTCCGCGAACTGATCCGCGCGGTCGAACGGGCGGAGGGCGAGGCGATCGAGACGACGCCCGATATCCTGTCCAAGCTGTCGGGCAAGGACAATCCGCAGGCCGTGGTCGGCGTGTTCGAGGAACTGGGCACGACGCTGAACGCGCTCGACCGATCCTCGGCGGGCATCTGGCTGGTGGCGGAGCGGCTGCGCGATCCGGGCAATCTGGGGACGATCCTGCGCACCGGCGATGCGGTCGGCGCGGGCGGGTTGATCCTGATCGGCGAATGCGTCGACCCCTTCTCGGTCGAGGCGGTGCGCGCCAGCATGGGGGCGCTGTTCACCGTGCCGATCGTGAAGACCGAGTGGCAGCCCTTTCTCGACTGGCTGCGGCAGGGCCCGGGCCAGCTGGTCGGCCTCAGCCTCGACACCGATACGGACTATCGGTCCGCCCGTTATGCCGCGCCGACCTTCCTGCTGACCGGCAATGAGGCGCAGGGGATGCCCGCCGACTATGCGGCGGCGTGCGACCAGCTGGTCAAGATCCCGATGCTGGGCAAGGCCGACAGCCTGAACGCGGCGGTGGCGACGGCGGTGATGGCCTATGAGGTTCTGGCCCAACAGGGTGGTGGCTCGGCGGGCTGACGCATTCGCTCTCGTTCGGTCGGGGTAGGAGTGGTTGGCACGGGGATGGCGGGGTCCTTGCACTTCGACTTCGCTCAGTGCGAGCGGAGCTTTGGCTGAGGCTAAGGCTGAGGCCATGACCGTAGCCGCCCCACCCCACCTTCGTTCAGCCTGAGCGAAGTCGAAGGCCACGCCCCGCCCTCGCCCCGACTGCCAGCGGCCACTTACCCGGAAACCTCCGCCCCCTCACCCGCTCCGGCCAGCTCCACCACCGGCATCAACTTCGTCAGCGGTCGCGCGGCCTGTTCGCCGATGGGCGGCTGTTCGATGCTCTTGCCGCCGGTGTCGATGTTCAACGCCTCGAACCGGCGGGCGCTGGTCAGGACCTGACTCTCCAGGCTGCCGACAAAGGCGTTATAGGCGGTCATCGCGGTGTCGAGATTCTTGCCCAGCTTCGACACATGCCCACCCATCACGGCCAGGCGGGCGTAGAGTTCCTTGCCCAGCGCGCCGATCTGCCGCGCTTCCTGCGCCAGCTTCTCCTGCCGCCAAACTGCCGCGACGGTCCGCGCGATCGCGATCAGGTTCGTCGGCGTCGCCAGCAGCACCCGCTTGTCGAAGGCGAAGTCCCACAGCGTCGGGTCATGCTCGAGCGCCGCCGACAGGAAATGCTCGCCCGGCACGAACATGATGACGTAATCGGGCGCGTCGTCGAACTGGTTCCAATAGCTCTTATTGCCCAGCCCGTTGACATGCGCGCGCATCGCGGCGGCATGGCGCGACAGGCCCGCCAGTCGCTCGACCTCGTCGACCGCGCCGAACGCATCCTGATAGTCGTTGAGCGAGACCTTGGCGTCGATGACCAGCGCCTTGCCGCCGGGCACGCGCACGATCGCATCGGGGCGCAGCCGCCCGCCCTCGCCGTCCGCGACGCTGACTTCGGTCTGGAAATCGGCATGTTCGGACAGGCCGCAGCTTTCGAGCACGTTGCGCAGCTGCTGCTCGCCCCAGCGCCCGCGCGCCTTGGGGGCGTTGCGCAGCGCGTTGACCAGCTTGGCGGCCTCGCCCGACACGCGCTCCTGGCCGATGCGCATCGCCTCGATCTGGCCCTTCAGCTCGCCGAATGCATCGCGGCGTTCGTCCTCGACCTTGCGCACGCCCTCCTCATAGCGTTGCAGCCGCTGATGGACGGGATCGAGCAAGGCCTTGAGCGTCTGGCCCGAGGCTTCCTCCGACTGGCGGAAGCGGGCCTCGGCGCGTTCCAGGAATTGGCGCTGCGCGACTTCCAGCGCACGCGCCGCCGCCTCGCCGAACTGGCTGTTGATCTGCTCGCGCGCCTGGCCCAGCGCCTCCAGCGCCTGGGCATGCGCCGCCTCGCGCTCCTGCGACCGGGCGCGCAGCTCGGCCAGTTCGCGCAGAGCCGCATTGCGCTCGGCCTCCACGGCGTCGCGCGCGGCGCGGATCATGTCGAGGTCGGCGGCGCGCCCGCGCAGCTCCGCCAGCGCCTGGAGCGCATCGCTCTTGTCACGTTCGGCGGCGTCGCGGGCGGCGCGCAAGGGATCGACCTCGGCCGCGCGCGCCCTGGCCGTGGCCAGCTCCCCCGCCAGCCCGTCGGCCTTGCGCCGGGCCGCCAGCCATCCGGCCAGTCCGCCCAGCAACAGCGCCAGCAGCGCGACGGCAATCAATTCGGGCATTGTCACAACCTGTCAGAACCAAAGGACAGGCCGGAACATAGATCGAACGGGCCCGCACGAACAGGCCCATTCGCGCGAAAGGGATCAGCCCTTGCGCATCTTGTTGAGCTTGCGCATCAGCATGTCGCGCTTCAACCGGCTGACATGGTCGATGAACAGCACGCCGTTCAGATGGTCGATCTCATGCTGCATGCAGGTGGCGAGCAGTCCGTCGAGTTCGGCCTCATGCGCCTCGCCCTTTTCGTCCAGCCACTTCACCTGACAGCGCGCGGGCCGCTTCACCTCGGCATATTGCTCGGGGATCGAGAGGCAGCCCTCATTGTAGCTGGACAGTTCGTCGCTGACCGACAGGATTTCGGGATTGATATAGGCGCGCGGGTTCTTGACCGGCTTGCCCTCTTCATCCTCTTCTTCCTGAAGGTCGATGACCAGCACGCGCTTGTCGACGCCGACCTGGATCGCCGCCAGGCCGATGCCGTGCGCGTCGTACATCGTGTCGATCATGTCGGTGACGAGCTGGCGCACGCCGTCGTCCACCGCCTCCACCGGCTTGGAGACGAGACGCAGACGGGGGTCGGGAACTTCGACGATCGGAAGAATGGCCATGACGGTTTCGCTACGGCGCATGGGCAAAAGCGTCAAGCCGGGGCGTCAGACCACCGGCCGACGCGCACGCAGGGCCTGGGCCAGCGTCCCTTCGTCCAGATAGTCGAGCTCACCGCCGACCGGCAGGCCGTGCGCCAGCTGGGTCACGCGGACCGGGAAGCGCTCGATCCGCTCGGCGATGTAATGCGCGGTCGTCTGCCCCTCCAGCGTGGCGTTCATCGCCAGCACCACCTCGTCGATGCCGCCGCCCTCGATCCGGCGGACCAGTGCGTCGATCGCCAGGTCTTCGGGCCGCACGCCCTCCAGCGCGGACAAGCGGCCACCGAGCACATGGAAGCGCCCCGGAAACAGCCGCGACCGCTCCAGCGCCCAGAGGTCGGCCACCTCCTCGACCACGCAGAGCGCGCCCGCGTCGCGCCTGGGATCGGCACAGATCGCACACGGGTTCGCGGTGTCGATATTGCCGCAGGTCGAACAGGTCTCCAGCCGCTCCTCGACCGCCGCCAGCGCCGACAGCAACGGGGCCAGCGCCGCCTCGCGCTTCTTGAGCAGGTGCAGGACCGCGCGCCGCGCCGAACGGGGGCCAAGGCCGGGGATGCGCGCCAGCGCCTGGGTCAGCGCCTCGATCTCGGGGGATGCCATGGGGAACAGATAGGGGGTTGCGCGCCGTCCCGCCAGCGCAGAGAGGCATTGCCATGCGGATCATCTTCATGGGCACGCCGGGCTTTGCCGTCCCGGTCCTGGAAGCCCTGGCGCAGGCCGGGCATGACATCGTCGCCAGCTATAGCCAGCCGCCCCGCCCCGGCGGGCGGCGCGGGCGGCAACTGGTCGCCTCGCCGGTGCAGCAGGCGGCCGAGGCACTGGGCATTCCCGTCTTCACCCCCGTCTCGCTGCGCGGCGAGGAGGAACAGGCGCGGTTCGCCGCCCATGATGCCGATGTCGCGGTGGTCGCGGCCTATGGCCTGATCCTGCCCAGGCCGATCCTGGCCGCGCCGCGCCTCGGCTGCCTGAACGTCCATGGCTCGCTGCTGCCCCGGTGGCGCGGGGCGGCGCCGATCCAGCGGGCGATCCTGGCGGGGGATGCAGTGACCGGCGTCGGCATCATGCAGATGGAGGCGGGGCTCGACACCGGCCCGGTCAAGCTGGAGGACTCCACCCCGATCGGGCGCAAGACGACGGGCGAGCTGACCGACGAGCTGGCGGCGATGGGCGCGCGGCTGATGGTCCGGGTGCTGGAGGACCCGGATCGCTATCCCGCGCGGACGCAGCCCGAAGAGGGCGTCACCTATGCCGCCAAGATCGACAAGGCGGAGACGCGGATCGACTTCACCCGCCCCGCCGTCGAGGTGGAGCGGCAGGTCCGCGCGTTCAATCCGGCGCCCGGCGCCTGGTTCGAAGTCGCGGGGGAGCGGGTCAAGCTGCTCGCCGCCGAGCCGGTCGAGGCCGATGGCGCCCCCGGCGAGGTGCTGGACGATTCGCTGACCATCGCGTGCGGCGAGGGCGCGCTACGCGCCGTCTCGGTCCAGCGCGCCGGGCGTGGCGTGTCGAGCGCGGACGAGCTGCTGCGCGGCTTTGCGATCCCGGCGGGAACCCGGCTTTGACGCGTTTCGCGCTGACGGTCGAATTCGACGGGCGGCCCTTCATGGGCTGGCAGCGCCAGTCGCATGGGCCGAGCGTGCAGCAGGCGCTGGAGGATGCGATCCATGCCGTGACCGGCGAGCGCACCGCCGTCCATGCCGCCGGGCGCACCGATGCGGGGGTGCACGGCCTGGCGATGCGCGCGCATGTCGATATCGCCAAGGACATCGCGCCCTTCCGCCTGATGGAGGCGATCAACGCGCGCATCCGACCCAATCCGGTGGCGGTGCTGGACTGCGTCACGGTGCCCGACGACTGGCATGCGCGCTTTTCGTGCATCCGCCGGTCTTACGAATATCGCATCGTCAACCGCCGTGCGCCCCTGACCCACGAAGCGGGCCTGGCATGGCAGGTGCCCCAGCCGCTGGACGAGGCCGCGATGGCCGAGGCAGCCTCCCGGCTGGTCGGGCGGCACGACTTCACAACCTTCCGCTCGGTCCATTGCCAGGCGGACAGTCCGGTCCGCACGCTCGACCTGCTGTCGGTCGAGCGGGTCGGTGCACGCCTTTATATCCGCGCGGCCGCCCGGTCCTTCCTGCACCATCAGGTGCGGTCGATGGTCGGCTGTCTCGCGCTGGTCGGCATGGGGCGCTGGACGCCGGACGATGTCGAGGCAGCACTGGTTGCCCGCGACCGCGCGCAGCTGGGGCTGAACGCGCCGTCGGACGGGCTGTTCTTCGTCGCGGCGGATTATCCCTCGGACGGCTGACGCACGAAGCGCGCCGCCAGCTCGACATGGGTGGACCAGCGGAACTGGCCCACCGGCTGCACCCATTCCAGCTGCCAGCCCTGGTCGACCATCTCCCGCGCGTCGCGCGCGAAGCTGGCCGGGTTGCACGAGACATAGGCGACCGAGGCGACATTGGCGCTGGCTAACGCCGCCGCCTGGTCGCGTGCGCCCGCGCGCGGCGGGTCAAGCACGATCGCGTCGAAACGGTCCAGCTCCGCTTTGGTCAGCGGGCGGCGATACAGGTCGCGATGCTCGGCAAAGACCGGCCGCCCCTGCGCATTGGCGGCCCCCTTTAGCGACAGGATCGCGTCGCGCGCGCCCTCGGCCGCATAGACCTTGCCGGGCAGCGCCAGCGCGAAGGTGCCGAGCCCGGCGAACAGGTCGGCGGTCGTGCGCGGCCGGCCCACGGCTTCGCGCACCGCCGAGACCAGCGCGGCCTCGCCATCGCGCGTCGCCTGGAGAAAGGCGCCGGGCGGCAAGGGCACGCCCACGCCGCCGAGCGTCACCGTCACCGGCTCGGGCTCCCAGCGCGTCTCGGGGCCCAGCCCGTCATCGACCGCGAATCGCGCGACGCCGTGCCGCTCGCAAAAGCCGATGATCGTCTCCGCCGCTTCGAGGCCATCCGGCGAGAAATTGGTGACGAGGACGTCCGCCCCCTGGTCCGCCAGCGTCAGGTGCACGTCGCCGCGCCGCTTGAACCCCAGCCGCTGGAGCAGCGCGCGCAGAGGCGCGACCAGCGCGAACAGCACAGGGTCGAGGATATGGCATTCGGCGATATCGACGATCGCGTGGCTCTTTTCCTCCGAAAAGCCGATCATCACGCGCCCGCCCTTCGCCTCGGCATGGAGCGTGGCGCGGCGACGGCTGCGCGGCGGCGAGACATGGGGCGCGCGAAGCGGCGCGGCCAGCCCCTGCGCGTCCAGCGCGGAGGCGACCCGGTCGGTGACGAAGGCGGCATAGCTTTCGTCGTCCAGATGCTGGAGCTGGCACCCGCCGCAGCGGGGGAAGTGGCCGCAGGGCGGCTCCTGGTGATGCGGGCCGGGCGTGACGGTGCAGTCCGCTTCCAGCAGGTCGCCGGGGGCGGCAAAGGCGGCGTGGCGGCCGTTTTCGGTCACGCCGTCGCCGCGTGCGGCAACGCGGATGATGATATCGCTCATGCGATCAGCCTCTGACGGCGGAAAGCGCGTCTGCCAAGTCGTCGGCGATGAAAGCCGCCCCGCAACGCCGCGCCGCCTCGGCATGAAGCCACACGCCCGCCGCCGCCGCCTCGAACGGATCGAGCCCGGCCGCCAGCATCGCGCCGACCGCGCCCGCCAGCACGTCGCCGGTCCCCGCGGTCGACAGCCAGGAATTGGCCTCCGGGCAGAGGATGATGCGGCCATCGGGGGCGGCGATGACCGTGTCGGCGCCCTTATGGACGACGACCGCCCCGGTCCGCTCGGCCGCCCGGCGGGTGCGATCGGGCTTGCCGCCGGAGCCGTCGCCGAACAGATGGCTGAACTCGCCGCCATGCGGGGTCAGGATCTTGGGGCCGATATGCTGCCCCAGCGCCTCGGCATCGATCAGCCGCAGCGCATCGCCGTCGACGACCAGCGGGCGGCCGCTGCCCAGCGCCGCCGCCAGCCGGGCGCTGGCGGCGCCATCCCGGCCCAGGCCGGGGCCGATGACAATCGCGCCGATCCGCTGCTCGTCCAGTGCTTCGGGCGCATAGTCGCTGCGGACGATGGCATGCGGATGCACGACGGCGGACGCCCCCGCGCTCAGATGAAGGACATAGCCCGCCCCGGCGCGGAGGGCTGCGGTGGCGGCGAGTTCCGACGCTCCAGACATGCTCCCCGCCACCACCGCGACCATGCCACGGCTATATTTGTGCGATCGGGCGTCGGGCTCGGGCAACGTAGGCCGATCCAGCACTTGGGTCGTCCCCTCGACCGGCACGCCGATATCGAGCAGCCGCACCTGCCCCATCCGACCGGCGGCGGGTTGCAACAGGTGCGAGGGCTTCACCGCGCCCAGCGCCAGCGTCACGTCGAAGCGGGGCACCTCGCCCCCTATCGCGCCGTCATCGCTCGCCACCCCGCTGGGCAGGTCCACCGCGATGGCAAGCCAGGCCTCGCCCGCCAGCCGCGCCAGCGCCGCCTGCACCACGGGATCGAGCGCCCGCGACAGGCCGATCCCGAACAGCGCATCGACCAGCACCGGGGCAGGACGCGCCGTCGCCAGCAGCTCGACCGGGCCATCCCAAAGCGCGCGAGCCCAGCGCGCACCGTCGCTGCGCGGCTCGTCGCTCGTCGCGACCCGGACGGCGACACCCATATTTTTCAGCGTCGCGGCGGTGACATAGCCATCCCCGCCATTATTGCCGGGGCCGCACAGGACCAGAACCTCGCGTGGGCCTGCGAGCCGGGCTACCGCCTGGGCCACCGCTTCCCCCGCACGCCGCATCAGCGTGGTCGGCTCGAGGCCCGATGCGAAGACCGCCGCCTCGGCCGCGCGCATCGCCTCGGCGGTCAGGACGGTGCGGCCAGCGATCGGGATCATCGCGCGCCGACCGTGGCGGGCAGGCGATAGCGGTCGGGGCCGATAGCGATCTCGATCTCCCGGTCGCCCGCAATGGTGACCTGCGCCGGAAGCGCCCCATCGGCGGCGGCGACGCCATGACCGTCCTGCGTCACCCGAAGCCGCCGGAACCCGCCATCGGAATGGCGAAGGGTCAGGATCACCGCATCGCCCGCTGCGGATTGCTCAACGGTGCAGTCCTGCGAAAATCGCGCGGCCCCCGCCTGGGCACAGGCAATGGCGAGACCGGGCTTTTGGGCCGGAGCGGTGGCGACGGCGTCATCCCCGGCCTGGCCATCGCTCCGCCCCGAACATCCGGCCAGCGCCAGGGCGCCGGCCAGACAGACGGACTCAGATATCCGCATAGACATGGCGCTCGGACTTGGCGCCGGGATGGGTGACGGCGCCCTGGTGCGCCGGGCCGACATTCTGGGCATAGCGCCACAACACGCCGGACTGGTAATCGTTCATGCGCGGGGTCCAACGGGCGCGGCGTTCGGCCAGCACCTCCTCGGCCACCACCAGGTCGATCGTGCCCGCCTCGGCATCGATGCGGATGGTATCGCCATTTTCGACCAGCGCGATCGGGCCGCCATCGGCCGCCTCGGGCCCGACATGGCCGATGCAGAAGCCGCGCGTGCCGCCCGAGAAGCGCCCGTCGGTGATGAGAGCCACCTTCTCGCCCAGCCCCTGGCCATAGAGCGCGGCGGTGGTCGACAGCATCTCGCGCATGCCCGGACCGCCCTTGGGCCCTTCATAGCGGATGACGACCACGGTGCCGTCGGTGATCTCGCGCGCCTCGACGGCAGCGAACGCCTCTTCCTCGCAATCGAACACGCGCGCGGTGCCTTCGAACTGGAGGCGCTTCATGCCCGCCACCTTCACGATCGCCCCCTCGGGCGCGAGGCTGCCGCGCAGGCCCACGACGCCGCCGGTCGGCGTGATCGGGGTCTTCACGTCATAGATGACCTTCTGGTCGGGGTTCCACGTCACCTCGTCGATATTCTCGGCCAGCGTCTTGCCGGTGACCGTGATGCAGTCGCCGTGCAGATAGCCGCCCGCCAGCAGCGTCTTCATCAGCATATAGACGCCGCCCGCCTCATACATGTCCTTGGCGACATAGCGGCCGCCGGGCTTGAGATCGGCGATATAGGGGGTGGTCTTGAAGATCTCGGCCACGTCGAACAGGTCGAAATCGATCCCCGCCTCGTTCGCCATCGCGGGCAGGTGAAGCCCGGCATTGGTCGAGCCGCCGGTCGCGGCGACGACGCGCGCCGCATTTTCGAACGCCTCGCGGGTGCAGATGTCGCGCGGGCGCAGGTTGCGCGCGACCAGTTCCATCACCTGCTCGCCCGCCGCCTCGGCAATGCCGTGACGGTCGAGGAAGGGCGCGGGCATCATGTTGCTGTTGGGCAGCGACAGGCCGATCGCCTCGCCGACGCACGCCATGGTGTTGGCGGTGAACTGGCCCCCGCACGCACCGTGACCGGGGCAGGCGACCTTTTCCAGCGCGATCAGGTCATGGAGCGGACAGTTACCCGCCGCATGCTGGCCGACCGCCTCGAACACGTCGACCACGGTCACGTCGCGGTCCTGGTGGCGGCCGGGCAGGATCGAGCCGCCATAGACGAAGATCGACGGCACATTCAGGCGCAGCATCGCCATCATCATGCCGGGCAGCGACTTGTCGCATCCGGCAAAGCCGACCAGCGCGTCATAGCAATGGCCGCGCACCGACAGCTCGACCGAATCCGCGATGACCTCTCGGCTGACCAGCGAGGACTTCATCCCCTGATGGCCCATCGCGATGCCGTCGGTCACGGTGATGGTGTTGAACCGGCGCGGCATGCCGCCGCCCCGGATCACCCCGCCCTGCGCGGCGTCGGCCTGCGCATCGAGGGTGGTGTTGCAGGGGGCGGAATTGTTACCCGCACTCGCCAGCGCGACGAACGGCTTGGCGATATCCTCTTCCTGGATACCCATGGCGTAGTAATAGCTGCGGTGCGGCGCACGCTCCGGGCCGACGGAAACGTGGCGGGACGGCAGGCGGGACTTGTCGAATTGGCGTGTCATGACGCAGCCCTATGTCGCCAGACACCCCGTCCACGCAAGCAAATTTCGCGAGCCATGCCATCGACGGGGCTTTTCGCACCCCGTCGGAACGGTCAGAGCGACCCCAGCGCCTTGGCCACGCCGTCCATGGTGAACGGCTTTTGCAGGCGCGGGCGGTCGCGGAAGCGTTCGTCCACCGCATCGTCCGACCCGCCGGTCGCGAAGACGAAGGGCACGCCGCGCGCCGCCAACGCTTCGGCGACGGGGGTGCTCTTCTGGCCGCCCCGCAGGTTGACGTCGAGGATGGCGGCGTCGATACCCCCCTCGGCCACCCGGGCCAGCGCGTCGTCGACGCTGTCCACGGTGCCCGCGACCTGTTTGTCGAGGACGTCCAGAAAGTCCTCCAGCATCATGGCGATCAGGGGTTCGTCCTCGACGATGAGGATCTGCACGGGCTCTGTCATCGGCACCGCCATATCATGCTTTGCGTCATCCGCCAGCCGCTTGTTGCGCCAGCGCGATCTGCGTGGCCTCGGCAAGCTGCTGGACCGAGAAGGGTTTGGGCAGGAAACCGACATTGGGCAGGGTGATCGATTTGCGCAGCTGCTCCTCGGCATAGCCCGACATGAACAGCACGGCCAGGTCGGGATAGCGTTTGCGGACCAGCCCGACCATCGTCGGCCCGTCCATGGTCGGCATGACCACGTCGGAGATCAGCAGGTCGGGCTTGCCGTGCCTGTCGAGCATGTCGAGCGCCGCCTCGCCATTTTCCGCCGACAGGACCGTATAGCCCTGCCGGGTCAGCGCGCGTTCGGCGACCGCGCGGACCATGTCCTCGTCCTCGACCAGCAGGATCGTGCCCGAACCCCAGGGCGTCGGCGCAGGGAGAGCCGGTTTGACCTCCACCGCCTTGCCGACGGGCACCGCCGGGGCCGCATGGACCGGCAGATAGATGGAGAAGCGCGCCCCCCCGCCCGATGGCGATTCGGCGAAGATATAGCCGCCCGACTGCTTGATGATGCCATAGACGGTCGACAGGCCCAGCCCGGTCCCCTTCCCCATTTCCTTGGTGGTGAAGAAGGGTTCGAAGATCTTGGGCAGGATCTCGACCGGAATGCCCGTGCCGTTGTCGCTGATGATGAGCGCGGTATAGTCGGCGGCGGGCAGGATGTCGTGGTTCATCGCGCGCACGTCGGCCATCGAGACACCGCGGGTCTGGATGGTCAGGATGCCGCCGCCCGCCGGTTCATTCTCCAGAATCGCGTCGCGCGCATTGACCGCTAGGTTGACCACGACCTGCTCCAGCTGCCCCGGATCGGCGCGGATCGGGCCCAGATTGCGGCCATGGCTGACGTCCAGCCGGACGCGTTCGCCCAGCAGCCGCTTGAGCAGGTTCGACACTTCCGACACGACATCGGGCAGTTGCAGGATCTGCGGGCGCAGCGTTTGTTGCCGCGAAAAGGCGAGCAGCTGGCGGGTCAGGCTCGCCGCGCGGTTGGAGTTGGTGCGGATCTGCTGGATGTCGTCATAATCGCTGTCGCCGGGGGAATGGCGCATCAGCATCAGGTCGCAATGCCCGATGATCGCGGTCAGGATGTTGTTGAAGTCGTGCGCAACGCCGCCCGCCAGCTGGCCGACCGCCTGCATCTTGGTCGCCTGCGCCACCTCGCGCTTGAGGCGGCTTTCCTCGGAATTGTCCTTCAGGCTCAACAGCACGGCGGCGTCGCCCAGCCCCCGCGCGCCCGCGATGGTCAGCGCGACGGGCTCCTCCGGATGGTCCTTCAGCCGGACCGCCATGTCGGCGGAATGGGTCGCCCCCCCGGCGAAGCGGCGAATCGCGTCCGCCACCGCCGCCTTGTCCTCGCGCACCACCAGATCGCCCGGATAGAGCGGCGGCTGCCCGCCATTCACCCCGGCCGCACGCATGAAGGCGGAGTTCATCTGGAGGAACCGCCCGTCCCGGTCGACCAGCGCGATGCCGAACGGCATCAGCGAGACGAGCCCACGGACATGGTTGCCCGCATTCGCCCCGGTGGGCGCGACCATCTGCTGCTCTTCGTCGAGCAGGACGACCAGCATCGGCGCGCCCTCGCCCTCGACAAAGGGGATTTGCAGGATGCGCAGGCTGTGCTGGGTCGCCGCATCCTTTTCGGCGACGAACCGGATCTGGCCGGAGGGACTGTGGGCGAGGAAGGTGGCGAAGTCGCGGCCGACGATCGACTCCATCTCGCCGCCCATCGCCCGCGCGCACAGCACCCGGTTGGCGGCCCGGACGCGGCCATCGGGGGCGATCAGCGCCGCCATGATCCCCGCCGCGCCCAGCCGATCGCCATGGATGCCGCCGATCAGCTGCTCGACCGTCTCGGCCAGGTCCTGCTCCTCGGCGATGGCGAAGCGCCAGACCAGCAGGTCCGCCTCGTCCCCCGACCGGGTGACCAGCACCGACAGCTCGGTGCCCATCACCCCGATCCGGTCGGCCCGGCCCAGTCCGTCGCGCCACGCCGTCCGACCCGCCTGGGCCAGCGCCTCGACGCACGGGCCGTCCAGCGGGACGCCCGGCGGGGTCGGCATGCCGGGAAACAGCGCGGCATAGGCCTCGTTGGCGCAGACCAGACGCCCGGCGCGGTCGGTCACCGCGATCGCATCATGGCTGGCATCGGCGACGACGCGCGCGAAATCCCAGTCGATCGTGCGCCGCATCTCCTGCGCGCGCGGGCTGAGCAGCCGCCACATGACGAGGATGGCCAGCATCAGCAGCGCGGTCGCCAGAAAGCCGGCCGCGACGATCCAGTTGCGGATCGCGAAGAACATCAACCCCGCCGCCGCCGTACCGCCCAGGATCGAGACGAGCGCGGCGGCACGGACGGGGGACAGGGTTTCGGAAGACGCGATCGCCATGGTGCGACTCATCGTCCGCCGACGGGGCATGGGTCAAGCGCGATCCTGAACCATGCCCCCATGCGGGGCCCGCTTACCAGATGCGGACGCGCTGCGCCGGGGTCAGCGCCATCTTGTCGGTCGGCTTGACGCCGAACGCCTTGTACCACGGGTCGAGGTTGCGGACGGTCAGCACGCGCTCATGGCCGGGCGAATGCGGATCGGACAGCAGCGCCTGTTGCAGCGCGGGGTCGCGCCACTTGGTCCGCCACACCTGCGCCCAGCCATAATAGAAACGCTGGTCGCCGGTCGTCCCGTCGATGATCGGCGCAGGCTTGCCGCCCAGCGACTTGTGATAGGCGTCGAGCGCGACGGTCAGCCCCGCCAGGTCGGCGATATTCTCGCCCAGCGTCAGGCCGCCCTGGACATGCTGGCCGGGCAGCGGCTCATAGCCGTCATATTGCTTCACCAGCGCGTCGGTGAAGGTCTTGAACCGCGCCACGTCCTGCGGCGTCCACCAGTCGGTCAGCTTGCCGGTCGCATCGTACTTGCGGCCTTGATCGTCGAAATGGTGGCTGATCTCATGCCCGATCACCGCGCCGATACCGCCATAGTTCACCGCCGGATCGGCCTTCGGATCGAAGAAGGGCGGCTGGAGGATCGCCGCCGGGAAGACGATCTCGTTCATCGGCGGGTTGGCATAGGCGTTGATCGTCATCGGCGTCATGAACCATTCGCCGCGATCGATCGGCTGGCCCAGCTTGTTGAGGTCGCGCTGGAACTCGAAGGCATTGGCGCGCGCGACATTGCCGACCAGGTCGTTCCGGTCGATGGAAAGCCCCGAATAATCCTTCCACTTGTCGGGATAGCCGATCTTGGGCGTGAAGGCGGCGAGCTTGGCCAGCGCCTTCTGCTTGGTCTCGGGCGCCATCCATTCCAGATTGCGCAGCCGGTCGCCCATCGCCGAGATCAGGTTCCGGACCAGCGCATCGGCGGCGGCCTTCGATTCCGGCGGGAAGTACTTGGCGACATATTGCTTGCCGACCTCTTCGCCCAGCCCGTTGGAGACGAGGCCGACGCCGCGCTTCCACCGCGCCTGCTGCTCGGGCGTGCCCGACAGGGTGGTGCCGTAGAAGGCGAAGTTGGTCTTGTCGAAGTCGCTCGACAGATAGCCCGCATAGCTGCGCAGGACCTTCAGCATCGCATAGTCCTGAAGGACGTTCAGCGGCGTCTCGCTGTACAGCTTGGCCTCGCCGGTGATCGCGCTGGGCTGGGCGACCAGATAGGCGGGGCGGCCCGCAATGCCCAGCGTCTGCATATATTGCGCCCAGGGGAAGCCCGGCGCCTTGGCGGCGAAGTCTGCCGCCAGCCACTTGTTATAGGTCTTGTCCGCGTCGCGGCTTTCGATCCGGGTCCAGTGGACACCGGCCAGCGCCTTTTCGAAGTTGAACACGGCCGCCGCACGCGCCTCGGCATTGGGCTCGCCCGCCAGCGTCAGCATCCTGGCCAGATAGGCCTGATAGGCGGTGCGGATCGTCGCCAGCTTGGCGTCGTCCTTCAGATAATAATCGCGGTCGGGCAGGCCGAGCCCGCTCTGGCCGAAATTGGCGATATAGGTGTCGGGCGCCTTGTCGTCCTGGCCGATATAGACGCCGAACGGCGCGCCGACGCCCTGCCGCTGGAGCTTGGCCATCTCGACCGCCAGCGCGTCGCGGCTCTGGGTCGCGCGGATCTGGTTCAGCCACGGCTTGACGGGCGCGACGCCCTTGGCGTTGACGGCCGCCTCATCCATGAAGCTGGTGTAGAAATCGCCGACCTTGTCGCCCGGCCGCTTGGCCGCGTCGTCCAGGATGGTGCGGGTCTGCTCGAGCGAGCGGTCCTGCAGGACGTGGAACATGCCATAGGAGGAGCGATCGGCGGGGATCGTCGTGGTCTTGTACCAGGTGCCGTTGGCATAGTCGAAGAAATCGTCACCAGGCTTCACCGTGGTGTCGCGGCCCGCCATGTCGAAGCCGAAATCGCCGATTTCGGGGCCGTTCTTGGCATGCGGCTTGACCGGGCCGACGGCGGCCTTGTCGACGGGGTTTTGGGTCTGGGCGAAAGCGGGAGTAATCGCGGTGGACAGAAGAGCGGCGACCAGCAGAGAGCGCATCGAAATTCCCGAACAGGACAGTGATGCGACGGTTGTAGCGGGACGGCACGGCTAGTCAAACCGTTAGAAACCCACGCCAAACCGATATACCGCTATCAAATTGCAGGCGATCTCCGCCGGTTGCGCCATTTGCGCGCGATCCACAGCCGCCAGCCCAGCGCCGACCCGGCATAGCCGACCACCGCGCAGGACGCGGTCAGGACGCACAGCCCCAGGCCGAAGGCGGGCCCCTGCTCCCACAACCAGTGAAAGGCGCTGAGCGCCCATTGCAGCCACCCGGTCGCGGCCTCGGCCACCGGCTGGGTGTTGATCGGCGTCTCGCTGCGCAACAGGAACGTGCCGATGCGATAGGCGATGACCCAGATGATCGGAGTGGTCAGCGGGTTGGTGATGAAGGTGGTCAGCGCCGCGACCGGCACATTGGCGCGAAACGGCAGCGCGAAGACCGCCGCGATCGCGATCTGCGCGACCGGGAACAGGAAACCCGCCACCACGCCCAGCGCGACGCCGCGCGGCACCGACCGGCGGGTGAAACGCCACAGCTCGGGCGCCAGGACACGGTGCGCGACCGGGCGGAGCAGCCGGTTGCTCTCCATCGAATCGCGGGTCGGCATGTTGCGCCGGACCCAGTTCATCGTCCGGCCCCACATCGTCGGCGCGGCCGTGGCCATCAGCCGCGATCGCGCAGGATACGGCCCTGCTCGCGCTTCCAGTCGCGTTCCTTGATCGAATCGCGCTTATCGTGCGCCTTCTTGCCCTTCGCCAACGCCAGCTCCACCTTCGCACGTCCGCGCGAATTGAAATAAATCATCAGCGGCACCAGGGTCATCCCCTCGCGCGCCACCGCACCGTGGAGCTTGTTTATTTCGCGCTCATGAAGGAGCAATTTACGCGGCCGCTTGGCTTCGTGGTTGAAGCGGTTGCCGTGGCTGAATTCGGGCACGTTGGAATTGACCAGCCAGACCTCCTCGCCGCGCACCTCGGCATAGGATTCCGCGATCGATCCCTCGCCGAAGCGAAGCGATTTCACCTCGGTCCCGGTCAGGGCGATACCGGCCTCATAGGTCGTCTCGATGGCGTAATCGAAGCGGGCGCGCCGGTTCTCGGCGACGATCTTCTTCTTGTCGAATGTCTGGGGTTTCGGGCGCATGGACGGAGCGATGTAGGCGTTCGCGTCCGCCATGAAAAGCCGCTCGCTGTGCAATGTCCCGTTTCCGGGCGTTCCCCACCTGTGCCATCCCGCGACAGGACTGGCCCCGGGTGGAATGGCGGCGCAAAGGCGCGGGCATGGGCCGGACACGCAAGCATCGATCGCTCTCCCGCATCCGGCGCCTGGGCGTCGCCTGCACCGCGCTGGCGATCGTCGGCGCCTGTAGCGGCGGCGCGGCGGACGGCGATCCGGTGATCGTGACGCCCACGCCCGTCCCCTCGCCCATCCCGACCGCGACCCCCACGCCGAGCGCGGGCGGATGGTGGCGGCCCGAACGGACGCTCAGCTGGCAATGGCAGCTCAGCGGGACGCTCAATACCGGCTATGCCGTCGCCGCCTATGATATCGACCTGTTCGACAGCCCGGTCGCGACGATCGCCGATCTCCATCGTCAGGGGCGCCGCGTGATCTGTTACTTCTCGGCGGGCAGTTCGGAAAACTGGCGCCCCGACGATGCGCAATTCGCCAGCGGCGACCGGGGCAAGGCGCTGTCCGGCTGGGCAGGCGAGCGCTGGCTGCGCATCGATTCGTCCGGCGTCCGCAAGGTGATGGCCGCGCGGCTCGACCTGGCGAGGGCCAAGGGCTGCGACGCGGTCGAGCCGGACAATGTCGATGGCTATGCCAATGATAACGGGCTCGGGCTGACCGCCGCGATGCAGCTGGACTATAACCGCTTCCTCGCCGCCGAGGCGCATGGCCGGGGGCTGGCGATCGGGTTGAAGAACGACACCGACCAGATCGCCGCGCTGCAACCCGCCTTCGACTTCGCGCTGAACGAGCAATGCCATGAATTCTCGGAATGCGGCGGCTATTCGGCCTTTCTCGATGCCGGAAAGCCGGTGCTGGTCGCCGAATATGCCGACCGCTATCGCAGCAACAGCGGCGGCGCGCGCGACACGATGTGCGCGGCCTCGCGCCAGCAGGGGGTCCGCACGCTGGTCCTCGCGTTGGCGCTGGACGACAGCTATCGCTTCAGTTGCGACGACGCGCGCCCAGCGGGATCTTGAGGCGGATCATCGCGCGGTTGCTGGGAAAGCCGCCGACGCCCCCCTGCTCGACCTCCGCCGACAGGGTCCCGACGCCGGGGATTTCGGTGCGCGCCCTGGGCAGGGTGAGGGTCGAGGAACGGTCCGGGATGGGCCGCAACCGATAGCTTTCGGACGACCGCCCGCACACCACGACATCGCCGCCCGCATCGTCGGCCGGACAGCGGCCGGTGGAGGGGCGCCTGGGCGCGGGCAGGACCGGCCCCGCCACCGCCCCGGCTTGCAAGGCCATCATCACCGCGATCCACATCGGCCGACCTTTCCCTGATCTCGGGAAGAGGTCGGCGATGATTGCGGCAGGAACAGGGCCGGGCGGCCCGGGTCAGATCAATCCGGCATGCGCCAGCGCGGCGTCCACCTGCGCCCGCGCCGCCTCGGACGGCCAGGTCATCGGCAGGCGGATGCCGGTCGGGAAATGCGGCATGATCCGGCTGAGCGCATATTTGACCGGGCCGGGCGAGGCGTCGGCGAACATCGCTTCGTGCAGCGGGAACAGCCGGTCATGCAGTTCGAGCGCGCGCGCGCCCTCACCCGACGCGCAGGCCGCCTGGAACTCGGCACACAGGCGCGGCGCGACATTGGCGGTGACCGAGATGCAGCCGACGCCGCCCATCGCGTTGAACGCCAGCGCCAGATCGTCATTGCCCGACAGCTGGCAGAAATCCGCGCCCAGTGCCGCGCGGTGGTGCGAGACGCGCGGCAGCGCGCCGCTGGCATCCTTCACCCCGACGAAGATGTCGGGCGCGGACTGGACGATCCGGATCAGCGTCGCCGCCTGGATGTCGGTCACCGTGCGGCCGGGCACGTTGTAGAGGATGATCGGCAGCGGCGCCTCGCGCGCCAGCTCGGCGAAGTGGCGGACGATGCCGTCCTGGCTCGGCCGGTTGTAATAGGGCGGCACCATCAGCGTGGCGTCGGCCCCCGCCGCCTGCGCGGCCTTCATATTCTCGATCGCGACGATCGTGTCGTTCGATCCCGCACCCGCGATCACCGGCACCCGGCCATTGGCCTGGTCGACACAGACACGGACGACATGGAAATGCTCGTCCTTGGGCATGGTCGCCGCCTCGCCCGTGGTGCCGCACGCGACCAGCGCCGACGATCCCTCGGCGATCTGCCATTCGACGAAGTCCCGGAATTTCGCTTCGTCGAACGCCCCGCCGAGATGATCGCCACGATCGTCGAACGGCGTCACGAGCGCCGGAATGGACCCTGAAAACATGAGAGGAAATGCGCTCCTGCTGCGCCGAAATTGGGCCGAAATGGGAAATTGTTCAGGACATGTACGGGTAGAGGCCCTATTCTGTCCACCATGATGGCATTGACGAAGGCGGGGGCGATCCTCGCGACGCTGGCGAGTTCCATGGTCGCATCGGGCGAGCAGGATCAGCTCGAACGGTATCGCACCCAGATGGCGAATATGAGCCCGCAGGAGGTTCGGGGCATGCCCGCCCCCGCCGATGGCGCGATCGCGGCGGCGCTGGCCCAGTGGCGCGCGCTGCAACAGACCGATTCGCTACCCTTCGACAGCTATGCCGGGTTCGTGATGGCGCATCCCGGCTGGCCCGGCGAGGCGAGCAACCGCCGCGCGGCCGAGCGACAGGCGGCGAACTTCACCGCCGCGCCCGGCAGCATCGTCGCCTATTTCCGCCGTTTCCCGCCCCTGACGGCGGCGGGCGGCGTCGCCTATGCCCGCGCCTTGCTGGCGACCGGCGCGCCGGGCGAGGCGGCGCAGGCTGCACGCGCCGCCTGGCGACGCGGCGCGCTGTCCCCGACCGACGAGGCGCTGGTCATGTCGACCTTCGCCTCGGTGCTGACGCCCGAGGATCATGACGCGCGCATGGACATGCTGCTGTGGAGCGGCCAGACCAGCGCCGCGGCGCGCCAGCTGGGCTATACGAGCAGCGCCCGGCGCCCGGTCTTCGCCGCCCGTCTGGCCTTCCGCACCAAGTCGGCGGATGCGGCCAGCCTGTCCGCCTCGACCGCCGAGCTTTACGCCAATGATGCGGGCTATGTCGCGGACCGCGCGATGTGGCTGCGCGACACCGGCGACAGCCTGACCGCGCGGTCCTGGCTGGCGCGTAGCCGCCAGCTGACGGTGCGGCCGGGCAATGTCGAGAAATTCTACGAAGCGTTGCTGGTCAATGCGCGCGCCGCCTCGGCCGACAACCAGCTTCAGACCGCCTATGACATCGCGCGGCAGGTGGACGACGCCTATCCGGCGGGCACCGACGTTTCGACCAAGCCCTATGGCGAGCGCGACGATTATACCAGCCTCGTCTGGCTGGGCGGGCAGACCGCGATGAAGCTGGGCCGTCCCGCCGACGCGATGACGCTGTTCGACCGTTATGGCCGGGGCAGCCAGTCGCCGCAGACCCGCGCCAAGGGCTTTTACTGGGCCGGACGGGCGGCCGAGGCGGCGGGCCGGACGGCGGAATCCGCCGCCTTCTACAATCGGGCGGCGCAGTATCGCGATCAGTTCTACGGCCAGCTGGCGCTGGAGCGCACCGGCCGTCCGCTGGTCGCACCGCCCGCCATCGCCGCGACCGGCATCGCACCCGCCATCCGCGCCGCCTTCGACGCCAAGGAGATCGTCCGCGCGGCGCGCTTCCTGGGCCAGATCGGCCAGTGGCAGGACCAGACCGCCTTTGTCCGCCAGATCGCGGCCGATGCGCAGGACGAGAACGACCATCTGCTTGCCGCCGACCTGTCGCGCAGCATCAACCGCCCCGACCTGGCGGTGATGGTCGGGCGCAGCGCGATGCAGAACGGGCTGACCGATTATTCCGCCGCCGGTTTCCCCACGGTCCCGGTGCCTCCCGGCTATGAATCGAGCTGGACGATCATCCACGCCATCGCGCGCCAGGAAAGCCAGTTCGACCGCGCCGCCGTCAGCCATGCGGGCGCGCGCGGCCTGATGCAGCTGATGCCCGCCACCGCCGCCGAACAGTCGAGCAAGATCGGGTTGGCCTATTCCCCCGCCTCGCTGACCGCCGATCCCAATATCTCGATTCAGCTGGGGGCCAGCTATTTCGAGCGGATCCGCAACAACTTCGCCAGCTATCCGCTTGCGATCGCGGCCTATAATGCCGGGGGCGGCAATGTGAACAAATGGCTGCGGCTGAACGGCGACCCCCGCACGGGCAGCGTCGACATCGTCGACTGGATCGAGGCGATCCCCTATTCGGAGACGCGCAATTACGTCCAGCGCGTGCTGGAAAACGCCGTCGTCTATGACCTGATGAACCCGGCCCGCGCGACCAGCCGGGGGCCGACGCCGCTCAGCTGGTATCTGGGCAAGACGTCCCGGCCGGGTTGATCAGCCGGGCCCAGTCGATAGAGCAGGCGGATGGATCGCCCCAACTACATCACCCCGGCGGGTTATGCCGCGCTTCGCCAGGAATATGAGACGCTGTTCGCCGTCGAGCGACCCAAGCTGGTCGACACCATCGCCTGGGCGGCGGGCAATGGCGATCGGTCGGAGAATGGCGACTATATCTATGGCCGCAAGCGCCTGCGCGAGATCGACAGGCGGCTGGGCTGGCTGTCCAAGCGGATGAAGGCGGCCAAGGTGGTCGATCCCGCCCGGCAGGAGGACCGGACCAAGGTCTGGTTCGGCGCCACCGTCACCATCGCCGACGAGGATGACAATGAACGCATCCTGACGCTGGTCGGCGATGACGAGGCCGAAGCGGGCAAGGGCCGGGTCGGCTGGAATGCGCCGCTGGTCCGGGCGCTGCGCGGGGCGGCGGTGGGCGATCTGCGCCGCGTTGTCCTTCCGGCCGGTAAAAAGGAATATGAGGTCATCGCCATCACTTACCCGACGAACTGAGCAACGGGTGATCGCTCTCAAGCGCTTGATGCGCAGCACAGGAGAGCGACCATGGAACATCCCCGTACCACCAGCGCGCGCGATCATGACGACAGCGCGATCATCGACGCGGCCGAGGCAGCCCCCTCGGCGGTCGGTCGGACCGGCGGCATCGCCACCGATGTCGGCACGCGCGACGAGCTGACCCGCGCCGTCGACGATCCCGAAAGCCATGAGCGCGTGACCAAGGGCACCGAAATGGCCAATGGACAGGTCCGCAACGGCGGCCGACGCTGACGCTTCGGCCCATGGCTCCGGCTGCGCGGCTTTGCTAGACAGGGCGGATGAATGCCCTGACCCGCAACATCGCGCTGCTGATCGATGCCGACAACGCCCAGTCGGCCGCCATCGACCCGGTCCTGACCGTGCTGGCCGAGCTCGGCACGGTCAATGTCCGCCGCGCCTATGGCAATTGGTCGAAACCCGGACTGAAGGGCTGGCGCGACGTCATGGTCAAACATGGCATCGAACCGCAGCAGCAGTTCGATCTGACAAAGGGCAAGAACGCCACCGACATGAAGATGACCATCGATGCGATGGACCTTCTCTTCCGGGGGCGGATCGATGGCTTCGGCATCATGTCGTCGGACAGCGACTTCATGCCGCTGGCCACCCGCATCCGGCAGGACGGCTTTCCCGTCTATGGCTTCGGCAATTCCCGGACGCCCGAGGCCTTCAAACAGGCGTGCAGCCGCTTCATCGATGTCGGCGCGCTGATCGGCGAGGCGACGCGCCCCGCGGGCGCCAAGCCGACCGCCGCCGACGTGCCGCTGGCCGAATCGCTGCCTCCCTCGATCGAGCAGGCCAAGCGCACGGCGGGCACGCCGCGCCCGATCGACGAGGAACTGCTAAAGCTGCTGGTCGACGCTTATAATTCGGTGAAGCGCGACGAACGGGGTTTTGCCAGCCTGTCGGCGATGGGCCAGCTGGCAGGCAACCGCTCCAGCTTCGACACCCGCAATTACGGGTTCAAGCGCCTGTCCGACCTGATCGAGGCGGTGCCCAATTTCCAGACCGAACGCCGCGAGGACGGCCGGACCTTCGTCAAGCGGGTGCGGTGATCCCGTAGCATCCTCCCCGGCAAGGGGAGGAATGTCCTACTCCCTGGGGTCGGGCATGGTAAGTGTCGCGCAGGTGCCGGGCGTCGCATCGTCGAACCGCACCTCCCCTCGCAGCTGGCGCGCCAGGCTGGCAATCATGCGCATGCCCAGGCTGTGCCGCGACGCCGCCTTCATGTCGAAATCGGCGGGCAGCCCCTGGCCATGGTCGCGCACCGTCAGGGCGATCTGGCCGTCGCGCGCGTGGAGCGAGACGTCGATCGCCCCGCCCTGGTCGTCATAGGCATATTTGATCGCGTTGGTCAGCAGCTCGGTCAGCATCAGGCCGATCGGGATCGCGGTATCGGCGTTCATCTCGATCGCCTCGATATCGCAATGCACCTGATGGTTCTGCGCCTGCTCGGCCAGTTGATGCGCGATCCCGCAGGCGAGATCGTCGAGCGACACCATCCCCACCCGCTCGCCGCGCCAGAGCTGGTCATGCGTCTGGGCGATGGCCGCGATCCGGGCCTGCGCGTCGTTCAGCATGCGCAGCACGCGGGGATCGTCATCCTCCTGCTTTTGCAGGTTCAGCATGGCGGAGACGAGCGCAAGGCTGTTCTTGACCCGGTGGCTGGCCTCGCGGGTCAGCAATTGCTGATGCTCGACCGCCTCGGCCAGCCGACGCTCGGCCTCCTGCCGTTCGATGGCGACGCCGATCAGATTGGCGAAACCCTGCATGAAGGCAAGGTCGGCCTCCTCGAATCGCCCTTCGTCGGGGCTGTCGACTTCGAGCACGCCGTAACGCTGCCCCGAGGCCTCGACGAGGACGTTGATCGCCCGTCGGATATGATGGTCGGCCATGAATTGCGGAGTGCGGAACCGCTCTTCCTGGTCGAGGTGGTTGGAGATCACGCCCTGCCCGGTCTGGAGCGCGAAGCCCGCGGGCGAACCCATGTCGGTCCGCATCTCGGTCGACCCAACCACGCCCGGTCCCCAGCCGACGCCGGTGCGCACCAGCAGCGTATCACGGTCGGCGCGATATTCCAGGAACTTGCAGAAGCGCGAGCGCATCCCCTCGGCGCATAATTCGGTCGCGCGTTGCAGCATCGGGTCCAGATCGCGCGCGCGCAACGCCTCGATCCCGAAGGCGGCGAGCACCGATTGCTGGCGAAGCCGATAATGCAACTGCCCCGCGCCGGCGATTTCCAAATCCTCGCCCTGCGCCTGCTCCACCACCGCCATTCGCCGTCGAACCCCTTTCATCCCCGTTCCGGACGCGTCCAGAATAAGGATTGTTTTAACCATTTTAAACCCGATCCGGGTCCGTTCCGAAGGCGATCGGCACCCCTGGCCGCAAATGGGCCGACCGCCCATGGCACGACGCCCTCCCCGATCGCTCGGGAAGGGCGCCGGATGTCAGCGATGCGCGAGGCGGATCAGCGCGTCAGCTTCTTATAGGCCAGTCGGGTCGGACGGTCGGCGGCATCGCCCATGCGGCGACGCTTGTCCTCTTCGTACGACTCGTAATTGCCCTCGAACCATTCGACATGGCTGTCGCCCTCGAACGCCAGGATGTGGGTGCACAGGCGGTCGAGGAAGAAGCGGTCGTGGCTGATGACCACCGCGCAGCCCGCGAACGTCTCCAGCGCCTCTTCGAGCGCGCGCAGCGTTTCCACGTCGAGGTCGTTGGTCGGTTCGTCGAGCAGCAGGACATTGCCGCCCTCCTTCAGCATCTTGGCCATGTGGACGCGGTTGCGCTCACCGCCCGACAGCTGGCCGACTTTCTTCTGCTGGTCGGGGCCGCGGAAGTTGAACGCGCCAACATAGGCGCGCGTGCCCAGTTCCTGCTTGCCGAAGCGGAAGACCTCCAGCTCGTCGGAGATTTCCTGCCAGACATTCTTGTTGGGATCGAGCTCGTCGCGGCTCTGGTCGACATAGCCGAGCTTGACGGTCGAGCCGATCTCGATCGTGCCCGCATCGGGCTGTTCCTGGCCGGTGATCAGCTTGAACAGCGTCGACTTGCCCGCGCCGTTCGGCCCGATCACGCCGACGATGCCGCCCGGCGGCAGCATGAAGTCGAGATTTTCGAACAAAAGCTTGTCGCCATAGGACTTGGTCAGCCCCTTGGCCTCGATCACCTTGCCGCCCAGACGCTCGGGGATCTGGATCAGGATCTGCGCCTTGCCCGCGACGCGGTTCTCCTGCTTCTCCATCAGTTCCTCGAACGCGCGGATACGCGCCTTCGACTTGGTCTGGCGGGCCTTGGGCGTCTGACGCATCCAGGCCAGCTCGTCGGCGATCGCCTTCTGCTTGCCCGCCTCGTCGCGCTCTTCCTGCTCCAGCCGCTTGGCCTTCTTTTCCAGATAGCCGGAATAGTTGGATTCGTAGGTGTAATAGCGGCCGCGATCCAGCTCGAGCACCCAGTTGACGACGTTATCCAGGAAGTAACGGTCGTGGGTGACGAGGATGACGTTGCCGGTATATTCCTTGAGGTAATTTTCCAGCCACGACACGCTCTCGGCGTCGAGGTGGTTGGTAGGTTCGTCGAGCAGCAGGATGTCGGGCTTTTCGAGCAGCAGCTTGCAGAGCGCGACGCGGCGCTTCTCACCGCCCGACAGGCGGGTGACGTCGGCATCGCCCGGCGGGCAGCGCAGCGCTTCCATCGCCTGTTCCAGCTGGCTGTCGAGCGACCAGCCGTCGACCGCGTCGATCTTGGCCTGAAGCTCGCCCATCTCTTCCATCAGGGCGTCGAAATCGGTGTCGTCCTTCGGGTCGCCCATCTCGGCCGAAATGGCGTTGAAGCGATCGACCAGGTCGGCGATCGGGCGGACGCCGTCCTTGACGTTGCCCATCACGTCCTTGGCGGGGTCGAGCTGCGGCTCCTGCGCCAGATAGCCGACCCGGACGCCCTCGGCGGCCCAGGCCTCGCCGGTGAAGTCCGTGTCCATCCCCGCCATCACCTTCATCAGCGTGGACTTGCCCGCGCCGTTCGGGCCGATGATCGCGATCTTCGCGCTCGGCAGGAACTGGAGGTGGATGTTGTTGAGGACAGGCTTGTTGGCGCCGGGGAAGGTCTTGGTCAGACCCTTCATCACATAGGTATATTGGACGGCCATGGCGGCGCGGGGCTCCGTGCTTTTTTGCGACTGTTGGATGTTTGCCCGACCATGTAGTGGGTGCGCGGGCGGTTGGCAAACGGGACGGGCTGGGCAACAGTCGCACCCATGAAGCGAATTGTCCTTGCGGCACTGGCCGCCTCCGCCCTTTCCTCTCCCGTTCTGGCACAGCGGACGCCCCCGCCCCTGCCCGCGACCGTCGCGCCCGAGGTCGAACGGCTGCGCGACGCCGCGCTGACCGACACGGTCGCCTGGGACATTGTCGAAGGGCTGACCACCGAAGTCGGCCAGCGCCTGGCGGGAACCGAGGCGGAGGCGCGGGCGCGGCAATGGGCGGTCGCCCGGCTGACCGCGCTGGGGTTCAAGAATGTCCGGATCGAGCCCTATCAGATGCCCGTCTGGGAACGTGGCGCGGAGAGCGCCGAGATCATCGCGCCTTTCCCGCAGAAGCTGACGCTTGCCGCGCTCGGCAATTCGGGGGCGACCCCGGCGGGCGGGCTGACCGCCGACGTCGCGGTCTTCCCCAGCATGGCCGCCTTCCAGTCGGCGCCCGACTCGGCGATCAAGGGGCGGATCGTCTATATCGGCAACGCCATGCCCCGGACCCAGGACGGATCGGGGTACGGCGCCTATGGCACCGCGCGCTTTACCGGACCCGCGCTGGCGGCCAAGCGGGGTGCGCTGGCCATCGTGATCCGCTCGATCGGCACCGACCATCACCGCTTTCCGCATACCGGCACGACCAATTTCCCCGAGGGCGTGACGCCGATCCCGGCGGCGGCCCTGTCGGTGCCCGATGCCGAACAGCTCGAACGCGTCGCGGCGCGCGGCAAGCCGGTGCGGATGAAGCTGGTCCTGACCCCGCGCATGGTCGGCACGCGCGAATCGGGCAATGTCATCGCCGAAGTGCCGGGCAGCGATCCGTCGGCGGGCATCGTGCTGGTCGGCGGGCATCTCGATAGCTGGGACCTGGGCACCGGCGCGATCGACGATGCCAGCGGACTGGCGATCACCACCGCCGCCGCCAAGCGAATCATGGATGCGGGCCAGCCGAAGCGGACGATCCGCGTCGTCTGGTTCGGCGCGGAAGAGGTCGGCGGCATGGGCGGCGCGGCCTATGCCAAGGCGCATGCGGGCGAACGCCACGCCACTGCGTCGGAAAGCGATTTCGGCGCCGACCGGGTCTGGCGGTTCGAGGTCAACCTGCCCGCCGCTGCCAGCCCGGTCGCCGACCGGCTCCAGACCGCTCTGGCGCCGCTGGGCATCACGCGGGGCAGCGGCCTGGGCGGCGACGGCACCGACATCGGCCCGACGCTGAAGCTGGGCACCGCGGCGATCGACCTGAACCAGTCGGGATGGGATTATTTCGATACCCATCACACGCCCGACGACGTACTGGACCGCGTCGACCCGGCGGGACTGCGCCAGAATGTCGCGGCCTGGACGACGATGCTGGCGGTCGTGGCCAACGCACCCGAGCCGATCGGGGCCGTCACCCCGCGCTGACCGGGGCGATTCCGGTAACCTTTTGGTAACGTCAACGCCTTGAAAAAGCCCGATAGGCGCCATCGGTTCGTCGCGAACCTTGCTTTCGTATGAATTTTGCGGATTGACCGCGATGAACCGCACGTTATTTGAGCCGCTTCGCGACGGCATTCGGGTCGGCCGCGATGATTGCTTATGCTTGGGAGCATTCGAATGAAGAAGATTGCCTTTGTTCTCGCTGCCGCCGGCCTGATGTCCGTGGCCGCCTGCACGAAGTCGCCGGAAGCGGCCGCTGTTGAAAACAACGCGGACATGCTGGCTGACAACATGGAAATGCAGGCCGACAACCTCGACGCGGTTGCCGACAACACCTCGAACACCGCCGCTGCTGCGTCGCTCGAGAACGCTGCCGACAACATCAACGCCGCCGCCGACAACGTCCGTGACGCTGCCGACGCCAAGGCTGACAACCTGCAGTAATGCGGCCTCGGACCTTCGGGTCCGAAGCGCAGACTGTGTGTCGGAAAAAGGGTGCTTCCCCACGGGGAGGCGCCCTTTTTCTTTGCCCGAATTTCTTGTGGAAAGTGCCGATCCGGCGTTGCGAAAAGGCCCTGCGTCACGCTACGGACGGATTACGGTTGGGCCTGTAGCTCAATGGTTAGAGCTGGCCGCTCATAACGGCTAGGTTGCGGGTTCGAGTCCTGCCGGGCCCACCAACCGTCCCCGCGCACGTCGCCCGGCTCCGGGATCAGCCCAGATTAAGCGACGCCTGGTTGATCCGCCCGATCTCCACCAGCACATCCGACGTCTCCAGCGACAGGTCGCGGACCTCGTCGGCGACGACCGCGAAGCCCCGCCCTTCATGGCCCAGCCTCGCCGCCTCGATACGGGCGTTCAGCGCGACGAGCCGGGTATTGGCCGAAATCCGGCCGACCCGCTCCAGCATCGCCTGAGCCTGCCGCGCCAGATCCTCGCGCCGTTCGCTCACCCGCGCCAGGTTGCGGGCATGGGTCACGTCGACAAAGGTCATGACCGCGCCATGACCGGCCTCGGGGTGAAAGGTGATCTCGAACACCAGCCCGTCATCGAAATGATGGTCGAACTGCCGCCGCACGCCTTCGCGGGCCCAGCTCCGGTGATTCTCCAATATGCCAGCCACCCGCTCGCGCGACCAACCCACCGTCTCGCCGACACAGGTGAGATAGTCCGAAAGCGTCGACCCGACCGTCACCGCCGTTTCGGCGATCCCGAAGATGCGGCTGACATAGTGGTTGATCAGCGTGATGCGCTCGTCCCGATCGTAGATCAGGATGCCGTGACGCAGATGCTCCATGACCCGGGCCAACTGATCCGTCGCCTGTCTCGCCAGCGCCCGGCCTTCCATCTCGCTTAACATATATTTGGAATACCACATTTCGCGGCCACCGGGAGGGCGTTTCGCACCCTATCGGCAAGGGACGACTTGTCGCCCGGAACTAACCGCCGTTAAGATGGCGACCGAAACGATCACAAAGGACGAGCATATGGCCGCAAAAGGCGACCCCAAGGTCATCGAATTTCTGAACGAGGCGCTCAAGAACGAGCTGACCGCGATCAACCAGTATTTCCTCCACTATCGCCTGTTGGACCACTGGGGCGTCTACAAGCTGGCGCAGTTCGAATATCACGAATCGATCGACGAGATGCGCCACGCCGACTGGCTGGCCGAGCGCATCCTGTATCTGGACGGCCTGCCCAATTTCCAGCTGCTCGGCCGCCTGCGCATCGGCGAGACGGTCGAAGAGGTGCTGAAGGGCGACCTGGCCATCGAGATCGAGGCCGTGGCGCAGCTGAAGGGCGCGATCGCCTATTGCGAAGAGGTGAAGGACTATGTCAGCCGCGACCTGTTCGCGCGCATCCTCGCCAGCGAGGAAGAGCATGTCGACACGCTGGAGCGCCAGTTCGAGATGATCGAGCGCATGGGCATCCAGAATTACGTCCAGCTCAACGCAATGGCCGAGAACGACACGCCCAAGTCCGGCGCGGCCCCGCATCTGAAGGGGTGATTTCGAGGGGGCGAGCCCGAGGGTTCGCCCCCCCGGTTTTGCGTGGCACGGCTCCGTCGCTGTCGCATGCCGTGGCCTTCGACTTCGCTCAGGCTGAACGGGGCTGTGGGTTGGATAAGGCGAGAGCGGGCCTTGGGGCGGCGCTCTTCCATCGCCTGTCACGATGCCGTCCCACCAGCCGTTCAGCCTGAGCGAAGTCGAAGGCCAAGGGCAGACCTCCACCCCGTCGCCCCGATTCCATAGCGATGATATGAGACTGACCCACCCCTCTCCTTCAGGGGGGGGGCGGGGGGTGGGGCGCCTCCGCAAGCGTGGGGTTCGCGGCGATGCCCCACCCCAACCCCTCCCCTGAAGGAGAGGGGCTTGCATGGACTGCTATGGCCCCGCTCTCGCCAGGGCAGGCCGGGACGCCCCTCGCCCTTATCCGTCCTTGTTGCCGAACGGATTCTTCGGCGCACGCAGCGTCAGGCGGACGGGAACCGCGCCAAAGCCGAGTTCGCGGCGCATCGAATTGACCAGATAGCGTTCATAGCTGGCGGGCAGCTGATCGACGCGCGTGCCGAAGATCACGAAGCTCGGCGGGCGCGACTTCACCTGGGTGACGTAGCGCAGCTTGATCCGCTTGCCGCCGGGCGCGGGCGGCGGGTTGGCGTCGACCGCGCGCTCGAACCAGCGATTGAGTTCGCCGGTCGGAACGCGCTTCGACCAAGCGGCGCGCGTCTCGAACGCGGCCTCGATCAGCGTGTCGAGCCCCTTACCGGTCGCCGCCGACACCGCCAGAAGCGGCACGCCCTTCACCTGGCTGAGCCCGTCCTCCAGCGCCTTCTTCACGCCGTTGAACAGCGAGGACGGACTTTCCGCCACGTCCCATTTGTTGAGCGCGATCAGCAGCGCGCGGCCCTCTTCCAGCACGCGGTCGGCGATGCGCAGGTCCTGCGACTCCAGGCCCAGCGTCGCGTCGAGCAGCAGGACGACGACCTCGGCGAAATCGACCGCACGCAGGGCATCGGCAACCGACAGCTTTTCCAGCTTGTCCTGCACCTTCGCCTTTTTGCGCATGCCCGCCGTGTCGATCAGGCGAACCTGCCGCACTTCGCCGTCCCGGTCGCGCCATTCCCAGTCGATCGCGATCGAATCGCGCGTGATCCCAGCCTCGGGGCCGGTAATCAGGCGATCCTGACCGAGGAAACGGTTGATCAGCGTCGACTTGCCCGCATTGGGACGGCCGACGATCGCAAGCTTCAGCGGGGCATAGGGATTGTCGAGATCGACCTCCTCTTCTTCCTCCTCGTCCTCGCGATCGATGAAGGGCAGCAGCGCCTCGAACAGGTCGCCCACGCCTTCGCCATGCTCGGCGGACAACTGGACCGGGTCGCCAAAGCCCAGCGCCAGCGCCTCGAGGACGCCCTGCTCGGCGGCGCGGCCCTCGGCCTTGTTCGCGGCGAGCACGATGGGGGTGTTCGAACTGCGCAGCCAGCGGGCGATTTCCTCGTCCAGCGGCATGACGCCCGCGCGCGCATCGACCAGGAACAGCGCGACATCGGCCTCGCCGATAGCGGCTTCGGTCTGGCGGCGCATCCGGCCAGGCAGGGTATCGGGGTCTTCGTCCTCGTAACCCGCCGTGTCGATCACGCGGAAATCGAGGCCCAGGAGATGCGCGTCGCCTTCACGCCGGTCGCGCGTCACGCCGGGCCGGTCGTCGACCAGCGCCAGCTTCTTGCCGACCAGACGGTTGAACAGCGTCGACTTGCCGACATTGGGTCGGCCGACGATCGCGACGATAGGGAGTTTAGCCATCGCGCTGCGTTAGCGAAAGCCGAGCCCTTCGTCACGGTACAAACGTACCGCCTCCCCGACCCCGCCGGGGAGGCGACAAGCGATCACTTGTAAGCGGTCACCCGCCCCTTCTGATCCAGGACGTACAGGGTGCCGTTCGCGACGATCGGCGGCAGCGCGAAGGGCGCCTTGGTGTCGACCGTCGCCTCGACCGAGCCGTCGCCCGGATTGGCATAGACGATCTGCCCTTCCGAATTGGTCAGGATCAGGCGGTTGCCCGCCAGCACCGGACCGAACCAGGTGATCGCGCCGGTCTTCTTCTTCTCGTTGTGGAAACGCTGGAGCTGGGCGATCCAGCGCGCCTTGCCGCTCGACCGGGCGAGCGCGACCAGACGCGCATCGTCGGTGACGAGGAAAATCCATTCGCCCGCGATCCACGGCGTCGAGATACCGGCGAAATTCTGCTCCCACAGCCGCTGTCCGGTCGACAGTTCCAGCGCGACCATGCGGCCGCCCTGGCCCAGCGCATAGACGCGGCCCTGGTCGATCACCGGCGCGGCGTCGATGTCCGACAGGCTCGACACCGAGGTCGAGATGGTCGTGCGCGACAGCGCGTCCTGCCACAGCATGCGGCCATTCTCATAGCGATAGGCGTTCAACTCGCCGCTGGAGAAACCGGCGATCACCGTGCCCTGGCTGGCCGAAGGCGCGGCGACGCCGAGCACGCCCTGCGTGCCGAGCGTCCCCTGCCCCGCCCAGACGATCTTACCATCGGCCTGGTTGATCGCATAAAGCTGGTTGTCCTGGGTCAGGACATAGACATTGCCGTTGGCGATCGTCGGCGAACCGCGCAGCGGGCCGCTGGGCTTGGCGCGCCACAGCACCTTGCCGTCGGCCGCGCTGGCAGCGATCACGTCGCCCAGGCCGTCGGTGGCGAAGACGGTGCCGGAATCATAGCTGACCCCGCCGCCGAAACGTGCCGAACGGTTGGCCTCCCCCTCGCTGACCGCGGTCGACCAAAGCTTGGCCCCGGTATCGGCGTTCATGGCGATGACGTTGCCATCGACGTCGACGACGAACAGCTTGCCCTCCGCCACCACCGGCGCGGTGGTCAGCGGATCGCGGGCCGAGCCGCCGTCGATCGTGCTCTGCCACAGACGCTGCGGCTGCGCCGCCAGCGCGAGCTGCCCCATCGACTTGGCGGCATTGCCACCCGGCTGCGACCAGTCGGTGTTGGTTTCGGGCGCGGGCAACAGGACCTGCACGTCGGCGATCGTCTTGTCGGCCTCGACCCCCGTCTCGGAGACGAGGATCGGCACCCGGTTGCCGATGGTCGGCGTCTTCTTGGGTGCGCCCTTGAATACCCCACAGGCGCCCAGCGCCATCAGCGCGGCGAGCGCTGCCGAGGTGCGGAAATGCTTCGTCATTGGGTCTTCGTGTCCTCGCTCTGGCCGACCGCATCGACCCCCAATACGCCGGCCATCTGAACCGCACGTTGCCGCAACGTATCGGGCACATCCTTGTCGCTGGCAATCTGTCCGAACAGGCGGCCCGCTTCGGCCCGCTTGTTCATCCGCAGATAGGCGACCGCGACCATCTCGCCCGCGCTGCCGAACCAGGCATTGCCGGGCACCGCCAGCGTGCCCAGACGGGCAACGACCGCCTCGGGCTTCATCGTGTCATATTCGGCCATGGTCTGGCGAACCAGCGCCAGGTCGCGGAACGGCAGCGCCAGCGAGGCATCGCCCGCGATCGCGGCGAACCTGGCCGCCGCGCCCTTCAGGTCGTCGCGCTGGAGCAGGATGTCCGCCTGGGTGAATTCCGCCAGCGCGCGATAGGCGTCGACATTCGACCCGGCCAGCGTCTTCAGCTTGGCGTCCGCCGTCTTGGTGTCGTTCTGCGCCAGCGCGTCATAGGCGCTCTGCAACTGCTCGCCATCGACGCCCGCGGCCTGATGCTGGCGGTGCTGCCAATAGAGATAGCCGCCAAAGGCCGCGAGGCCGATCAGGATCGCCGCCCCGACCACCAGGCCCCAGCGGGTCCAGAAACGGGTCAGCCGGTCGCGACGCAGTTCGTCGTCGACCTCGCTCATAAAGGCCTGGCTGGATTGGGGCGTTAGGGCCAAGACGGGCTCCGCTATTCTGGATCAGGGCAATAAGGAAGCCGCGACCTTTAGCGAGGAGCGGCCCCGGTGGGAAGCGGGGTTGGGAATTGGGCCCCGCGCGATCAGGATTCGCGGGGGGCGTAGACCTGTTCGGGCCCCGGAAAACGCCGGGCACGGACATCCTCGGCATAGGTCCGCGCCGCCTCGCCGATCCGCTCGCCCATCGTCTCGTAGCGACGGACGAAGCGCGCAGTGCGGTCGAACAGGCCCAGCATGTCCTCGCCGACCAGCACCTGCCCGTCGCACTCGGCCGACGCGCCGATGCCGATGGTCGGGCAGGCGACCTGCCGGGTGATCTCGATCGCGATGGGTTCGACCACCCCCTCGATCACCACCGAAAAGGCCCCCGCCTCCGCCACCGCCACCGCATCGGCGACGATCTTGGCGGCTTCCTCGGGGCTGCGGCCGCGCGCGCCATAGCCGCCCAGCACGTTGACCGCCTGCGGCGTCAGGCCGACATGGCCCATGACGGGGATGCCGCGCTCGACCAGAAAGCGGACGGTCGGCGCCATGGCGACCCCGCCCTCCAGCTTGACCGCCGCCGCGCCGGTTTCCTTGAGCAGCCAGGCGGCATTCTCGAACGCCTTTTCGGGGCTCGCCTCATAGCTGCCAAAGGGCAGGTCGATGACGACCACCGCGTGATAGCTGCCCCGCACGACCGCCGCCCCGTGCGCGGCCATCATCTGGAGCGTGACCGGCACGGTCGAGGGCAGGCCATAGATCACCTGCCCCAGGCTGTCGCCGACCAGCAACATGTCGCAATGCGGGTCGAGCAACTGCGCCGAGCGCACCGTATAGGCGGTCAGCATGACCAGGGGCGTGCCGCCCTTGGCGCGGCGAATGGCCGGGATGGTCAGCCGCTTCATCGGCGCGGGCGTGGGATTGGCGCGACTCGTCGCGGTGTCGAGCGTGTAGGTCGTGGACATGGCGCCAGCCTCTACCCCCGCTACGCCACCGGCTCCAGCCCCCTGGTTTGCGGGCGGATTTTCAGGGGAGGATTTCGGCGTAGCGTTCGGGCTTGAAGCCCACGGTCAGCGTGCCGTCGCGGTCGAGCACCGGCCGCTTGATGAGCGAGGGCTGCGCCTGCATCAGGCGGATCGCCTTGTCCGCGTCGATATCCTGGCGTTCGGCCTCGTCCAGCTTGCGAAAGGTCGTGCCCGCCCGGTTGAGCAGCACTTCCCAACCCACCTGATCGACCCAGCGGCGCAGGCTGGCCTCGTCGATCCCGTCGGTCTTGTAGTTGTGGAAGCGATAGTCGACGCCGTGCTGGTCGAGCCAGGTCCGCGCCTTCTTCATCGTATCGCAATTGGGGATGCCGTAGAGTTGGACGGTCATTCGAGGCTCCGGATCGTGGTTCGTCGGGGGCTTTAGCGGTGGTGCGGGGGAATTGCAGCAGGCGGGTTCGGGGATTGGACTGGCGGGTGGGCGTGGCCTTCGACTTCGCTCAGGCTGAACGGCGGTTGGGGAAAGCCCCCATCCCTCGCTCCGTTCAGCCTGAGCGAAGTCGAAGGCCAAGGGCCGCCACAAACCTAACCCGTGGCAATCCACACGGGGTGGCGCCCCCCTTTCCGGCCCGCTATCCCGACAGCCATGCAGGATCATCCCTTCTACGCGCTTCACACCCATGGCCTGATCCGGGTCGCCGCCGCGACGCCCGCCGCCTCGGTGGGGGATGCGTTCGCCAATGCGCAGGCCATGCTCGACCTGGCGCGGACGGCGGATGAAGACGGGGTCGACCTGATCGTCTTTCCCGAATTGTCGCTGACCTCCTATGCGATCGACGACCTGCACCTTCAGGGCGCAGTGCACCGCGCCACGCTGGAGGCGCTGGGCGAGATGGTCGATGCCAGCGCCGCCCTGTCGCCGGTGATGCTCGTCGGGGCGGCGCTGCCGCGCAACGGGCGGCTGTACAATTGCGCCATCGCTATCGCGCGCGGCCGCATCCTGGGCGTGGTACCCAAGAGCTTCCTGCCCAATTACCGCGAATATTACGAGAAGCGCTGGTTCGCGAGCGGCGCCGGCCTGACCGGGCTGACCATCGATCTGGACGGACAGTCCGTGCCCTTCGGCACCGACCTGATCTTCGCGGCCGAGGACCTGCCCGGCTTCGTCATCCATGCCGAAATCTGCGAGGATTACTGGGCCCCCACCCCGCCCTCGACGCTGGGCGCGCTGGCGGGTGCGACGATCTGCTGCAACCTGTCGGCGTCGAACATCGTCATCGGCAAGGCGCGCGACCGGACGATGCTGGCGGCGGCGCAGTCGGCGCGGGCGGCCTGCGCCTATGTCTATTCGGCGGCGGGGATCGGCGAGAGCACGACCGACCTGTCCTGGGATGGCCAGGGGCTGATCCACGAACTGGGCGAACTTCTGACCCAGTCGGAGCGGTTCGACCGGCAACCGGCGCTCACCATCGCCGATGTCGATGTCGAGCGGATCGTGCAGGAGCGGCTGCGCTTCGGCACGTTCAACGACGCCGCCGCCGCCACGGGCCATCCCGAGACGCGGTTCCGCCGCATCGGCTTCGTCCACGGGGTCGAGCCGGTCGAACAGGGCCTCCGCCGCCAGGTGCAGCGTTTTCCCTTCGTCCCCGACGACCCCGCGCGGCGCGACGAGGATTGTTTCGAGGCCTATAACATCCAGGTCGAGGCGCTAGCCAAGCGGCTGGAGGCGAGCCGCGCCCGGTCGCTGGTCATCGGCGTGTCCGGCGGACTCGATTCCACCCATGCGCTGATCGTCGCGGCCAAGGCGACCGACCGGCTGGGCTGGAGCCGCGACCGTATCCTGGCCTTCACCATGCCCGGCTTCGCCACCGGCGAGGGGACGAAGGCGCAGGCCTGGGCGCTGATGCGAGCGCTGGGGGTGAGCGCCGAGGAGATCGACATCCGCCCCGCCGCGCAACAGATGCTGGCGGACATGGGCCATCCCTTCGCCGCCGGGGAGCCGGTCCATGACGTGACCTTCGAGAATGTGCAGGCGGGGCTTCGCACCGACTATCTCTTCCGCCTCGCCAACCAGCGCGGCGGGATCGTGCTGGGCACCGGCGACCTGTCGGAGCTGGCGCTCGGCTGGTGCACCTACGGCGTCGGCGACCAGATGAGCCATTATGCGGTCAATGCGGGTGTCCCGAAGACGCTGATCCAGTTCCTGATCCGCTGGTGCATCCGCACCGGCCAGTATGACGCGGCGACCAACCAGGTGCTGGCCGCGATCCTGGCGCAGGAAATCTCGCCCGAACTGGTCCCCGCCGATGCGAGCGGCGCGATGCAGTCGACCGAGGCGATGATCGGCCCCTATGCGCTCAACGACTTCTTCGCGCATTACGTCATCCGCTATGGCCTGAAGCCATCCAAGATCGCCTTCCTCGCCTGGCATGCGTGGCGCGACGCGGAGGCGGGCGGCTGGCCCGAGGATCTGCCGCAGGACGCGCGCATCGCCTATGACCTGCCCGTGATCCGCCACTGGCTGGAGCGGTTCCTGACCCGCTTCTTCCAGACCAGCCAGTTCAAGCGTTCGGCGCTTCCCAACGGCCCGAAAGTGTCGCCGGGCGGTGCGCTTTCGCCCCGTGGCGACTGGCGTGCGCCCTCGGACGGCAGTGCGGCGATCTGGCTGGCGGAGTTGCGGGACACCCTGCCACCGGCCTGACCAGAGCGGGCTTGGCAGGGGAGGACGTTCGGCGCTATGCTGAACGCTTGACGTATACGTTTCTTCCCAAATTACAGGCTCCTCCCGGCCTGTCGGCACGAGAGATACCATGAGCCTTGTCGTTCGCACCCTGTCGGAGCAGATCTTCACGATCGTCCGCGAACGCATCATCAGCGGCGCCCTGCCCGAAGACCAGCCGATCCGCCAGGACGCGCTGGCCAACGAGCTGGGGGTCAGCAAGATTCCGCTTCGCGAGGCGCTGGCGCGTCTGGAGCAGGAAGGGCTGCTGGTCAGCCAGGCCAATCGCGGCTTCTTCGTCCGGTCGCTGGGCGCGGGCGAGGCGGAGGAGATCTACGAGCTCCGCCTGTCGATCGAACCCGATGCCGCCGCGCGGGCCAGCCGCGTCGCCTCGATCGCCGATCAGGCGGCGGCGCGCGAGGCGCTGACCGCGCTCGACGTGGCGGCGCGCGAGGCGCTGCACGAGGTCGCGCTCCTCAACCGCGCCTTCCATCTGGCGCTGGTCCGGCCGCTGGGCGCCGCGCTCACCTTCCAGCTGATCGAGCGGTTGCAGGTGCTGGCCGAACGCTATGTCGTCCAGCATCTGAAACCCGCCGGACGCGAGGACCGGGCGCATGAGGAGCATCACGCGCTGCTCGACGCATGGCTGGCGCGTGACGAAGCGCGGGTCGCCGGACTGCTGACCGATCATATCGGCGCGACGATCGTCGACCTTCGCGCCCAGCTGGCCGAATAACCGCTATCCCGAACCCCGCACCACGGGCGTCGTGATGATCCGCGCGCCCCGGCGATAAGTCAGATAGCGCCAGAGCCATTGCAGGCTGACGCGGATGCGCTGCGCGAAGCTGACCAGCAGTACGACATGGACGATCGCCCATAGCATCCAGGCCGAATAGCCCTTCAACCGATAGCGGCCGAAATCGAAGATCGCGGCGTGTCGCCCGATGATCGCCGCATTGCCGCGATTGTGGAAGCGAAAGGGCGGCGCGGACCGGCCCCGGGTCAACAGTTCGCGCAAAGCCTTGCCCAGATAGTCGCCCTGTTGCTGCGCCACCTGCGCCAGTCCCGGTAGCGGCTTGCCCGCCTCGTCCGGACAGGCGGCGACATCGCCCAGCGCATAGACGCCCTCCAGCCCCTCGACGCTCAGGTCGCGCTTTACCGCGACCCGGCCGCCCGGCCCCGGCGTCACCCCCAGCAGCGCCGCCGCCCCCGTCGGCGCGACGCCCGCCCCCCACAGGATGGTGCGCGCTGGAATGAAGCGGCCGCCCGCGGTCAGCCCTTCCTCGGTGATCGTCTCGACCGGCATGTTCGTCATGATCTCGACGCCCAGCCGCCCGAGCGCCCGCTCGGCATAATCGGCCAGCGAATCGGGAAAGGCCGCCAGGATGCGCGGGCCCGCCTCGACCAGGATGATCTTCGCCGCCTCGGGCCGGATGCGCCGGAAGTCCGAGGTCAGCGTATAGCGTGCCAGCTCGGCGACCGAGCCCGCCAGCTCCACCCCGGTCGGGCCGCCGCCGACGATCACGAAGGTCATCAGCGCCTCGCGATCCGCCGCACCGTCGCGCTCCGCCTCCTCGAACGCGCCCAGCACGCGCGAGCGGATCAGCCGCGCCTCCTCGATCGACTTGCAGGCGGGCGCGACGCTGCGCCATTCGTCATGCCCGAAATAGCTGCTGGTCGATCCGGTGGCGACGACCAGCCGGTCATAGGACAGCGCCTCGCCGGTCGACAGGCCGATCCGGCGCGCCCCGGTGTCGATCTGCGCGACCTCGCCCAGCACGACGCGGATATTGGGAAACCGGCCGAGGACATGGCGGATCGGCTCGGCCACATCCGCCGGGGACAGCGCGGCGGTCGCGACCTGATAGAGCAGCGGCACGAACAGGTGATAGTTGTTCCGATCGATCACCGTCACCCGCACCGGCGCGCGGGCCAGCCGCTTGGCCACCGCCAGCCCGCCGAACCCGGCGCCGACGATGACGACATGCGGCCAGGCGGGATCGACGGCCTCGCCTTCGGGCCCGCTCATGACGGCATCCTCACCATGTCACCGCGATCTTGCCGAAATGCGCGCCGCTTTCCTGATGGCGGAACGCATCGCCGAGTTCGTCCAGCGCAAAGCTCCGGTCGATCACCGGGCGGAGATCGGCGGTGTCGAGCGCGCGGACGAAGTCCTGCTGCATCCGGCGGCTGCCGACGATCAGGCCCTGGAGCCGTGCCTGCTTGAGCATCATGGTCGCGGTCGGCACCTCGCCGCTGGCGCCGGTCAGCACGCCGATCAGGCCGATATGTCCCCCGATCCGCACCGCATCGATCGACTGGGCAAGCGTACCCGGACCGCCGACCTCCACCACATGGTCGACGCCCTCTCCGGCCCAGTCATGGACCATCCGGCCCCAGTCGGCATGGGTGCGGTAGTTGATGACATGATCCGCGCCCAGGGCCCTGGCGCGTTCCAGCTTGGCATCGGAGGACGAGGTGACGACCACGCTCGCCCCCATCAGCTTGGCGATCTGGAGCGCCCAGATCGACACGCCGCCCGTGCCCAGCACCGCCACCCGGTCCCCGGCCTTCAGCCCGCCATCGACCACCAGGCTGCGCCATGCGGTCAGCCCGGCGGTGGTGATCGTGGCGGCCTGCGCATGGTCATAGCCCTTGGGCGACAGGGTGAAGGCGGTCGCGGGGGCGACCACCGTCTCGCAGGCATAGCCATCGATGCCGTCGCCGGGCGTCCGGGCGAAGTCGCCGATCCGCGCGGGCCCCTCCTGCCAATCGGGAAAGAAGCACGCGACGACCGAATCGCCCGCCACGAAGTCGGTCACGCCCTCGCCCACCGCCTCGACGATCCCGGCGCCATCCGCCATCGGGATGCGGCCATCCTCGGTCGGCATCCGGCCCGAGACGACGCCATAATCGTGATAGTTGAGCGACGTGGCATGCAGCCGGACCCGGATCATGCCCGCGCCCGGCGCGCCCGGATCGGGCCGCTCGACCAGACTCAGACGGTCCAGCCCGCCGGGTGCGTCGAGGATCATCGCTTTCATGTCGTCGCCCTTTGCCGATTTCCGTTACCGACACGCCAACGTTGCAATGCAGCGATGCGATCCTCAGCCGGTCGCCAGGGACCATCCGCTGGGCAGGAAATCGAGCGACATGTAGAAATAGAAGGCGCAGCTGCCGTCGGCGCGGTAGCTGCCGCCCTTGACGATCCCGAAGGCGGTGCCGCCCAGGAAGACCGGCCCGCCGCTGTCGCCGCTGCGACAGGTCGGCCCGCGCACCGCGACCCAGGCCGCCGTGCAGCCGCCGCCGCACAGATCACCGGCGGGCGCGAAATCGGGCATCCATATCTCGGCACAGCTATAGCCGGTCCGCTCGCCGCGATGGCAGACGATGTCGCCCGCCCGCGTCGAATCGCGCGGACGCTCGCCGGTGACGGTCCGGCTGATCGTCTTGGCCGTATCGCTCCAGAAACGCGGCGCCAGCGGCACCGGGCTGCCATTGACCTGCACGTCCTGATAGCCCCAGCCCCATTGCCCCAGGAACGGCAGCGGATGTTCCGTGCGGGCGGCGTCGCTCCACGACAGATTGTCGGGACAATGCGCGGCGGTGACGACCGCATTCTCCGCGCCGCGCCGCACGACGAAGCCGCTGGTACAGGCATAGCGCCGCCCGTCGGCCGGATCGACACCGACCAGCCGCGCACCGCCTTGCAGATCGGCAAGGTCGGTATCGGGCGTCTCCATGGTGGCGATCCGCACCGGCACCCCCGCCAGCCGCGCGATCCGGTCGCGCAAGGCCTCACCCGGCCCGGCCAGCAGGTCCGCCTGCCCCACCATGACGACCAGCGCGCCGATACGCGGATCGACGCCGATCCCCGGCGGGCGCGTCAGGCTGGCGCGGATTTCGGTCTGGTGAACCGCGAGCGCGGTGACGAGCTGGCCATGGGTGGCATAGGCTCCGGTGCGAAAGCGGATCAGCACCGGCACGCCCGCCACCTGCACCACCCGGTCCGCCACGGGCGCGTCGCCGGTCAGCAGCACATCGATATGGAAGGGCGCATGCCCCACCGACAGCCCGGCCAGCCGATCGGCGAACTCCGTGCGGAGCGCATCGGTCACCGGCACCGATGCGTCCTGGACCTGCAACTCGCGCAAGGCGTCGGACGGCGACAGGCCGGACTGTGTCGCATAGGTCGCGGCATCGAGCGCAAGCGCCGCCTGCCCGTCGAGCGCGGGCGGCCCGACCGGCTGCGCGCTGGCGACACCGGCGATCGACACCATGCCGACCAGGGCCAATATCAGGCGCCAGATAGCCCAGCTATCAGCCACAAAAGAATAGCGCTTCTTATATCCCATCGATTTGGTATGTATTTATCAGACCGAGCCGAACAGGGCTGTACAGGGACAGAAGGGAACCGGATTCATGATGCGACGTCGCGCCTTTCCATTGATCCTGCTGGCGTCGATCGCGCCGCTTGCCGGTTGCTCGCCCAAGGGGACCGCCGCCGACAATGCCACGCTGGATAACGGATCGGTGGTGCTTGCCAATGACGAAACGCCGGTGGCGGAAAACGAGGCCCTGGGCAACGATCTGCTGACGTCCAACGACGCCGACCTCAACAGCACGGCCCCGCAATAGCGGCGGACGGACGCGGGCGACGCGGCCCGCCACCTCTCCTGCTCGCCAAAGGAAGCTCCCTATGGCGTTCGACTGGCCCGGCGGCATCCCGCCGGGCCATTTTTATGCCTGTCATCGGTCGGGAATGCCCAGCGTGCGCAGGACGCGCATATCCTGTTCGACCACGCCGGCCGACAGCCGCTCGATCAAACGCTGCGCCTGTCGCCACATGCCGGTCGCGGGCGGCGCGGCGCGCGGTGCCTCCAGCAGCCGCCCGCCACAGGCCTGCGCCAGCGCGGATCCGTGCAGCGCGCCGTCGATCACCAGCGACGGGAAAGGCAGCGCCGCCTCGGGCGAGGCGAACAGTTGCCCGCCGGACCGGTCGAGCGGCGCGATGGAGGGCGGCTGGAAAAACAGCGCGCCCGCGACCTTCGAGACATAATGGCTGGGCGACAGCCGCGCCCACCAGATGCTGGCCAGGCAGGCGGCGTTTTCCGCGACCAGCAGCACCGCCTTGTCGGCATGCGCCACCGCATGGTCGAGCCGGGTCGCCCAGGCATCGCGCGCCTCGCGGCTGCTGGCGTCGAAGGGAAGCTGGACATCGCCACGACGGGGCCAGGCGAACAGCCTTTCCCACGGCATCGCCTGCTCGCTGCCCGGCGCGCCCGCCATGGGCAGGGTGATGATCGAAAAGGGGTCGGTCAGACGCAGTTCGGCCGCCATGGATCTGCTCCGTCGCTGATCCCCCCAAGGTACGCCGCTTATCGCGCGAGGCAAGGGGCATCGACGCGACGCCGCCTCGTCCCGGCGCGACGATCGCCGTCAGGCGGCGGCGGCGATCCGGGTCGAACGGCGCGAACCCGCCAGCGCGGTCGCGATGCTGTCGACCATCAGCTCATATTGATCGGGGCTGTATCCGGCCGCCAGGAACGCGCGGACCTCGTGCGAGGGCACGCTATAGCCATGATGCCAGCTCAGCACCGCCATCCGGCGCAGCGCCTCGAGCGAGGGATCGGCCAGCCGAGGATTGCGCGTCTCGCCGAAGATGGAGCCGAGCGCGCGGCCCAGGCGGCTGGGCGCGCGCAGCGACGAGACGCGGTCGCGACGGGCCAGCGCCACGACCTGCCATTCCAGCGCCGACAGGCGGGCGTCAGGACGGATCGCCGCCGCGCCCTGTTCAGCGGTGGCGGCATCGAACGCGGCCCGCGCGGCACCGATTTCCTGAAAAGCGACATAGGCCATGACATACCCCTTTTGCGTCGCGCGACACCCTGTCCGGCAAAGCGCATCCGCCCGCCGCGATCCGGCGACCCCAGGCCGCCCGTATCCATGTCTCGCCAATGATGTTCGGAAGACTACCAGGCGCCTTCCATACCAAGCGGTATATTAAGCCGCCGACGCCCCGTCAAGCATTTTATACCGACCGGTATTCAACGCGTCGGCCAGCATTTCAGCCCGGTCTCGACCAGCCTTTCCAAATCGGCGCGGCTGGCCCCCGACCCGGCCTGCACGGCCATTCCCTGGAACAGCGCATAGAGCATCGCGGTCAGCCCCTCGGGCTCGACATCCTCGCGCAGATCGCCTTCGTCCTTGGCGCGCTGGAACCGGGCGAGCAGCGCCGCCTGTGACGAGGCGCGGCGGGCGACGACCTCCGCCTTGATCGATTCGGCTTCCGACCCGCAGGCGACCGAGTGGATCACCCCCAGGCAACCGCGCGGTTCCTGCTGGTTGGTCTGCGCATCGACCGCGCCGCGCAGCAGATGCTCGGCCACGCCCCGCGCGGTAGGCTGGTTCAACGCCTCGCGGATAAAGGCCATCTTCTCGGCCTCATAGAGGTCCAATGCCTTGTGGAACAACGCTTCCTTGTTGCCGAACGCGGCATAGAGGCTGGGCTTGGTGATCCCCATCGCCTCGGTCAGGTCCGCCATCGACGCGCCCTCATACCCCTTGCTCCAGAAGACCCGAAGCGCCGAGGCCAGCGCCTGCTCGGTGCAGAATTCGCGAGGACGCCCCTTACAAGCGGGCAAAGCATTTTCCATAACAGTCGGTATATAATTATCCCGGCGATTTTTGAAACCCCCGAACGCCCTACCCGGTCGGCTTCCTCCGATCCGGTGCCAATGCTCTTAAATGTTCGGAAAGCGACGTCGTCCTATGAAGGGTCGTCGGGGGACCAGGACAGCATGCTCAATATCGTCGGATGTATCACCAAAGACCATGATCCCTGGCTGGTCGGTCTGGCCGCCGGGATCTGCGTCCTGGGATTATCCGCGCTCTTCCTCCTGCACGCCCGGTCGGAGGAATGCGTCGAGGGTCGCCGCCGAAGCTGGCTGGCCTTTGCCGCGATCACCGCGGGGATCGGCATCTGGGCGACGCATTTCCTGGCCATGCTCGCCTATCGGGGCCCCTTACCGCTGGGGTTCGACCTGTCGCTGACCGTCGTTTCGATCGGGATTCCGATCGCGGGCATCTGGCTCGCGCTGACCTTCATCGCCCGGCGGCGGGAGACGGGGATGCTCGTGATCGCCGCCACGATCATGGCCGCCAGCATCGCCGCGATGCACTTCGTTGGCATGAGCGCGCTGATCGTACCCGCCCGCATCCTGTATCGGCCATGGGGCGTCACGCAGGCGATGCTGGGCGCGACGGCCTTCCTCTCGCTCGCGCTGATTGCCCATATCCGGCTGCGCGGGATGACGCGCGCGGTCCTGCCGATCCTGGCAGGCGCGATGGGGGTCGTGATGCTGCATTTCGGGGCGATGGCGGCGACGACGCTCCTGCCCGGCGGAGTGGTGGTCGATCCAACGCTCGAACCGCTCCAGCCGCACGGCCTGGCCCGCGCCGTGCTGGGGGCGACCGGCCTGATCGTCGTGATGATGATCGGCGCGGCCATCCTCGACCGGCGACTGACCGACCTGCACGGCCTGACCCAGGCGACCCGCGAGGGGATCGCGATCCTGCTGAACGGCCGTATCGTCGAGACCAATGCCCGGCTCGCCGCGATGCTGGGGGTCGAGCCGCAGGCGTTGATCGGCTCCACCCCCGGGGACTGGCTGGAAACCATGGACAGCGTGCCGCTGAGCCTGACGCACGATCACCCGGTCGAGACGCGCCCCTGCCACGCCTCGATGGAACGCTATCTGGAGGTCGCCTGTCACGAGATCGAATATCGCGGACGACGATCGACCGTGATGGCGGTGCGCGACCTGACCGAGCAGCGGCGAGCGCAGCGCCAGATCGAATATATGGCGGTCCATGACCCGCTGACCGGATTGCCCAATCGCGCCTATTTCGCCCAGGCGCTGGAGGGGGCCATCGCACAGGCCGACCAGAAGGGCCCCTTCGCGCTGCTCGCGCTCGATCTCGATCGGTTCAAGGCGGTCAACGATCTGTTCGGCCATGCGGCGGGCGACATGATCCTGTGTCGCGTCGCCCGGATCCTGACCGGCGTGGTCGATGAGGCGGCGGTGGTCGCACGGGTCGGCGGCGACGAGTTCCTGATCCTCCAGCGCGGGGTCGACGATCCCGACCGGGTCCACAAGCTGGTCGCGACGATCCTGGGCGCCTTTGCCACCGAAATGGACCTGAGCCGCGATCCGACGGCAGTCGGGGTCAGCATCGGCGTGTCGCTGTTCCCGCAGGATGCCGCCGACGCCGATGGGCTTCGCCACAATGCCGATGTCGCGCTGTACCGCGCCAAGACCAGCGGGCGCGGCGCGGCGTCCTTCTTCGACCAGGACATGGATCATGCGGTCCGCCATCGCCGCGCGCTCGAACATGACCTCCGCCATGCCCTGCTGCGCGACCAGATGCGGCTGGTCTATCAGCCGCTGGTCTCGACCGAGGGCGCAAGCATCATCGGTTATGAGGCGCTGCTCCGCTGGCAGCATCCCGAGCGCGGCGAGATCGTCCCCGACGAGTTCGTGCCGATCGCCGAGGATACGGGCATCATCCTGCAACTCGGCGAATGGGTGCTGGGCGAGGCCTGCCGCGCCGCCGCCGCCTGGCCCGAGCCGATGACGCTGGCGGTCAACGTCTCCCCCATCCAGTTCCAGCTGCCCAACCTGGCCGAGATCGTCGCCAAGGCGCTGGCCGAAAGCGGCTTTCCCGCGCGTCGGCTGGAGCTGGAGATCACCGAGAACGTCCTGCTCCATGACCGGGAGGGTACGCTGCGGACGCTGCACCGGCTGAAGGCCATGGGGGTCGGGATCGTCATGGACGATTTCGGCACCGGCTACAGCTCGCTCAGCAACCTCCAATGCTTTCCGTTCGACAAGATCAAGATCGACCGCAGCTTCATCTCCGGCGTCACCGATGACGAGGCCGCGCGGTCGATCGTCCGCGCGATCGTCGGGCTGGGCCAGAGCCTGAACCTGCCGGTGGTGGCCGAAGGGGTGGAGACGGCCGAACAGCATCGCATGGTGCTGGAGGAAGGATGCCCCCAGGCCCAGGGTTATCTGTTCGGCCGCCCGGGCCGCCTGCCCGCTTATTCCGCCGCCAGCGCGCTCCGCCGCCGACCATAGACGAAGTAGAAGGCCAGCCCGGCCAGGTTCCAGATGACGAACCGGATGATGGTCGAACTGGGCAGGCTGAACAGCAGATAGATACAGCCCAGGATGGCGAGCGTGCCGACCAGATAGGGCTGCGGGCAGCGGAACAGCCGCTTGGCTTCGGGAGCCTTGCGCCGCAGCACCATCAGGCAGGCGCCGACCGCGATGAAGGCGAGCAGCGTGCCCGCATTGGCCAGCTCGGCGATCTCGTCCAGCCGGAAGGTGCCGGCAACCAGCGCGATCGACAAGCCGGTGACCAGCGTGATGCGGGTCGGCGCGCCGCTGCGCTTGCTGACCACGGCCAGCGACTGCGGCAACAGGCCGTCGCGTGCCATGGTGAAGAAGATGCGGCTCTGCCCGTACATCATGACCAGGATGACCGAAGGCAGCGCGATGACCGCGGCCAGCGCGATCAGATGCGCCGCCTGGGGCTGGCCCAGCGAGCGAAGGACCAGCGCCAGCGGCTCGGGCGAATTGGCGAGCTGCTGGAAGGGCATCGATCCGATCGCCGCGACGGCCACCGCCATGTAGATCAACGTGCACACCAGCATGGAGCCGACGATACCGATGGTCAGGTCACGGCTGGGGTTCTTGGCTTCCTCTGCCGAGGTCGCGACCGCGTCGAACCCGTAAAAGGCAAAGAACACGATCGCCGCCGCCGCCATCACGCCGCGCTTGGCGCCGTCCACCTCGTGCGCGGCAAAACCATAGGGCATGAAGGGATGGAGATTATCGCCCTGGAAGGCCGGAAGGGCAAAGGCCACGAAGATGCCCAGCGCCACCAGCTTGATGACGACGAGGATGATATTGAGCGTCGCGCTCTCACGCGTGCCCGCGATCAGCATGCCCATCACCGACAGGGCGACGACCACCGCGGGCAGGTTCACGATGCCGCCGCCATGCGGCCCGGACAGGAGTTCGGGCGGCAAGTGTATGCCCGCCGCCTGTATCCAGCCGACCAGATAGCCACCCCAGCCGACCGCGACGGCCGAGCAGGACAGCGAATATTCCAGGATCAGGCTCCACCCCACGACCCAGGCCAGCGTCTCGCCCAAGGCGGTGTAGCTGAAGGTATAGGCGCTGCCCGCCGCCGGGATCAGCGTGGCCAGTTCGGCATAGGCGAGCGCCGCGCAGGCGCAGACCGCGCCCGCGATCGCGAAGGCCAGGATGACGGCGGGCCCCGCCCGTTCCGCGCCCACCCCGGTCAGCGTGTAGATGCCGGTGCCGACGATCGCGCCGACCCCCAGCGCGATGAGGTGCGGCCAGCTGAGCGTCTTGGCCAGCGCCTGCCCTTCCCCATGCTGGGTCGCGCTGCCCAGCGGTTTGAACGGTCCGAACATGTGAAGCAAAATCCCCCGCCTCGATGGTTTCCATGCTATCCGGCGAGTGCGAACCCGCCCTTCAGGTCCATCAGCGTGGACCGGATATGCGCGTCAAGCAATGATTGAACCCGTTCCGCGTCGCGCGCCAGAAAGGCATCGAGCTGTTCGCGGTGTTCCAGATGCGCGCGGGCATCGCGCCCGGCGGGTTGCAGATGCGCAACGACATAGCGCTCCGCCAGCACCGCCAGTTGTCGGATCATGCGGATGGTCAGCGGCCGTCCGATCGGGCGGACCATCGCCATGTGGAATTGCCGGTTGGAGATGGCGACCTGCGCCAGATCGCTGGTCGCGGCGCGGTCCAGCATGTCGAAGGCCGCGATCAGCCGCGCCCGGTCCTCGTCATTCGCGACCAGCGCCGCGCGCGCCGCCGCCGCCGGTTCGAGGCGGCAGCGAAGCATGTAGATTTCCTCGGCCCGCGCCGCGCTCAGCCGACCGACCAGATAGCCGCGATTGGCGACCCCCTGGAGCAGCCCCTCCTGCTCCAGCCGGGCGAGCGCCTCGCGCAGCGGGATCTTGCTGACCCCCAGCTCGGCGGCCAGCGCGTCCTGCCGGATCGGCCGGTCGCCCCCCAGCGTCCCGGCCACGATCCGTTCGCGGACGATGGCGAAGATACGGTCCGCCAGCGTCTGCACGACGATGACGCCCCCACCCCGCGCTCGGCCGTCATCCGGCACCATGTCGCGGGGCGGGAGCGTCGTCGCCATCAGGCGGCCTTGCTCAGCCCGAGGGTCGGGCGGGTCGCGGCGGCCTTTTCGACCATCGCGATCACCTGGGCACGGCGTTCGCCCTCGAGGACGTAGCGCGGCGGCAGCACGCGCTCCGAACCGCGACCCATGACCTGCTCGGCCAGCTTGATCGACTGGACCAGGTCATGCTCGGCATCGAGGTGGAGGAGCGGCATGAACCAGCGATAGATTTCCATCGCCTTGGCATGATCGCCCCGCTCGAACGCGGCGACCAGTTCGACCGACTCCTTGGGGAAGGCGTTGGTCAGGCCCGAGACCCAGCCCTGCGCGCCGAGGTACAGGCCCTCGAGCGCCACGTCGTCCAGCCCCGCGAACAGGACGTAACGATCGCCAAAGGCATTGCGGAAGTCGGTGAAGCGACGCGTGTCGGGCGCCGATTCCTTGACCGCGACGATGTTCTTCACGTCGACCAGCGCTTCGAGCACCGTCTGGTCGATGACCGTGCGATAGGCGGGCGGGTTGTTGTAGAGCATGATCGGCAGGCCGACCTGATCCGCCACGCCCTTGAAATGGTTCACCAGCTCATGCGCCTTGGGCACATAGACCATCGGCGGCAGCAGCATGAGGCCGTCGGCGCCGGCCTTTTCGGCGGCCTGCGCATAGCGGACCGCGCGGCGCGTGTCATATTCGGACACGCCGGTGATCACCGGCACGCGGCCGTCGACCGCCTCGACGATCGCGGTCAGCACCGTGACCTTCTCATCATAGTCGAGCGAGTTGTTCTCGCCGACCGTGCCAAGGGCGATGACGCCGGTCACGCCGTCGCGGACCAGATCGTCCACCACGCGCTGCGTGTCGGCGAGATCGATCGAAAGATCCTCCCGCACCTGGGTCGTCACCGCGGGGAATACGCCACGCCAGCCGATGCTCACAATCTGTCTTCCTGCTGTTTATATTTAGATACCGTATACTTTTTAGCGAATCGATCGACGCAGGTCAATCGCGATCATTCCTCATCGGGATAGGGGCCCTTGCCGCCCTCCGCGATGAACTGATCGGTGCGCTGCGCGATGACGGGCAAGGGGACATAGCCCAGTTGCAGCATCGCATCGTGCCAGGCGCGGATGTTGAACTTTGGCCCCAAAGCCTTCTCCGCCTTGGCGCGCGCCTTCTGGAAGGCGAGCTGCCCCATATAATAGGACAGCGCCTGGCCCGGCCATGCGATGTAGCGGTCGACCTCGGTCTCGATCTCGTGATCCGACAGCGCGGTATTGTCGTGGAGATAGGCCTGGGCCTGCTCGCGGCTCCATCCCATGGCATGGATGCCGGTATCGACCACCAGCCGCGCGGCGCGCCAGGCCTGATAGGACAGCATGCCGAACCGATCATAGGGCGTCTTGTAGAAGCCCATATCCTCGCCCAGCGCCTCGCAATACAGCGCCCAGCCCTCGCCATAGGCCGACAGATAGCTGTCGCGGCGGAAAGCGGGCAGATCCTTGTTCTCGGCGGCCAGCGGCATCTGGAAGGCATGGCCGGGCGCGCTTTCATGCAGCGTCAGCGCGGGCAGCGCATAGAGCGAACGCGACGGCAGGTCATAGGTGTTGACCAGATAGATGCCCGGACCGCCGCGCCCGGCGGTATAGAAGGGCGCGAGATCGGCGGGCACCGGCTTGATCGCGAACCGGCTGCGCGGCAGGCGGCCGAACCAGTCGGCGGCGATGCCGTCGAAGCTCTTGGCGAACCAGGCCGCGCGGTCGAGCAGTTCCTGCGGCGTCTTGGCATAGAATTGCGGATCGGTGCGCAGGAAGGTCAGGAAGGCGGGAAAATCGCCCGTGAACTTCACCTCGCGCATCACATCGTCCATCCGCGCACGGATACGCTTGATCTCCGACAGGCCGATGGCATGGATCTGTTCGGGGGTCATGTCGGCGGTCACATATTCGCGGATCTTCGACCGGTAATAGGCCTTGCCGTCGGGCAGGTCATAGGCGGCCGTGCTGGCCTGCCCGCCCGGCATATAGTCGTTGCGCAGGAAGGCGAGCAGCTTGACATGCGCGGGCAGGACGTCGTCGCGGATCGCCGCCTTCGCCTCGGCCCGCAGCGCCGCGACGGTGGCGGGCGCCATGGTGGCGGGCATGGTGCGGAACGGCGCGTAGAAGGGCTGGTCCTCGCCCATTCCGGCATCGACCACCTGCGCGACGCCGATGTCGCGCCCCTTCAGCGTGACGCGCGGCGGGGTGAAGCCCCGCGCCAGTCCGGCGCGCATATTGCCGATCTGCTGGTCGTAATAGCGCGGCATCTGGTGGAGCATCGCGATATAGTCGCGATACTGGCTTTCCTTGGTGAAGCCGCCCCGCGCCCAGCTGGCGAGATTGCCCCAGAAGCTGGTGTCGGCGTTCAGCGGCTTCTCATATTCCCGGAACCGCTGGGCGGCGAGCAGGGCATCGATCTGGCCGCGATAGACCATGTAATCGGTGCGAACATCCGGCGACAAGGCATTGATATCGATGCCGTCCAGCGCCTTGGCGGTTGCCTCCCACCGGGCCAGTCGCGCCGCCTGCGCTACCGGGCCGACATCGGGCAACTGGCGCGATCCGGCGCTGCCGCTATCCTCGTCGGCGGCGTTCTGGCTGACCCGCCATTTATACTCCGCCTCGGACAGGGCCCGGAAGCGGGCGTCCGCCGCACGCGTCGCCGTCGCCGCTTTGCCACGCGGCTGCGCCGTCGGCGCCTTCGCCTCCGCGGCCCCCGGTACGCAGAGAAGGGCCATTCCCGCCAGCAGCGGTGCGATCCGGTTCGTCATGCTCATACCCTTCCTGCTTCAACCATTCAGTGCCGTGACGTCGCGGTGCAGATCGGCGGGGATCACCACGCCCTCTGCCAGCGACACCGCCCGCGCCGCATAGCGCCGGGCTGAGGGCAGCCGCGCCCCCTGCCCCGTGATCGCGGCGAACATCGCCTCCGCCCGCGCCTGATGTTCGGGCAGAAGATCGCCCAAAAACCCCTTGGGATCGATCGCGATGATCAGTTCGCCGCCCAGCGGCGATCCGCCGCGCCCGGCATCGACGTCGATCGACTCGCGGCTGGTCATGTCGCCGATCAGCGGCCCGGCGAGCAGCTCGACCATCGCCGCCAGCGCCGATCCCTTATGCCCGCCAAAGGTCCGCATCGCGCCCGACAGGATCGCGGCGGGATCGGTGGTGGGCCGTCCCTCCGCATCGACGCCCCAGTCGTCGGGCACCGCCTTGCCCGCGCGGCGGTGAAGCTCGATCTCGCCGCGCGCGACCATGCTGGTGGCGAAGTCGAAGACGAAGGGCGGGCCATCGGGGCGCGGCCAGCCGAACGCGATCGGATTGGTCCCGAACACCGGCTCGGCCCCGCCCGACGGCGCGACCCAGGCATGGCTGGGGGTGAAGGCCAGCGCGACCAGCCCCGCCTCGGCCAGTTCCTCGACCTCGGGCCAGAGCGCGGCGAAATGCACGACATTGTTCAGCGCCAGCGCGGCGATGCCGTTCCTGCGCGCCTTTTCGATCAGCGCGGGCTTGCCGGTCTGGAACGCCAACTGGGCAAAGCCGCCGCCGCCATCGACGCGGACCAGCGCATGCGCGGGATGCGACAGGACGGGTTCGGCATCGGGCACCACCACGCCCTTGTTGATGCTGGAGACGGCGACCAGCAGGCGATAAATGCCATGCGACGCGCATCCGTCGCGCTCGCCCGCGACCATCGTCTCGGCCACCGCCTCGGCATGGGCGGGGGCGAGCCCCGCGCCCAGCAGCTTGGCCCGCGCGAGCGACCGCAACTCCGCCAGCGTCATGCGAATGCCGGTCACGCGGTCACGCCCTTCTTGGCGGTGAACAGGCGCATGCCGAAGATCGGCCCCGCCGTGCTGCGGTCATGCGGGACGATACGGATGCGCACGCTCTTCTTGCCCGCCGTCACCCCTTGCGGAAGCGGATATTCGACGTCGAAGAACTGACCCGGCTTGTCGCTTTCGAGATGCTGGGTGGCGACCTTCACATTGTCGACCAGAATGTCGAAGTCGCGCTTGCGCTCGTCGCCCCAATAGGTCGCCTGAAGCACCAGCGGGCCGGGACGCACCGCCATGCTGAACTCGATATAGCCCCCCGACCGCGCATCGCGCCCCTGCCGCCCGCGATAGGAGACGGGATAGGAAATCTCCGAGGTAAGTCCGTGATCGCGCTCGGGTTGCATCTCGCCCAGATGCATCACGTCGACCGAGCGCGCGGCGATGTCGCGGGCGCGTGCCTGATCGGCGAGGAAGGCCGCCTCCTCCGCCTTCCATCCCGCTTCGGTGAAGCGCTTGAAATAGACCGCGCTGCGGCGATCATATTGGCTGAAGAAGGGGACGAAGCTGAGATCCGCCGGGCGGAACACGCCGCGCGTCGCATAGCGCGCCGGTGCGCCCTCGGCCGGGGTGAAGGCGGCCAGCGGGTGCGCGCCGACCATGGCGGGGTCGGGCGAGTTCCACGGCGTCTCGACCGACCCCAGATCGGCGGCCATCACCATCGGCCCGCGCACCACCGCGACCACGCTGTCGTCGCCCGGCGTCGGTTCGACCCGCAATTCCAGCGGCAGACGGATGGCGACGCTGTCGCCCGCCTTCCACCGCCGCTCGACCACCGCATAGCCGCGGTCGAACACCGGCTCGACCGGCTGGCCGTTGACCTCCACCACCGCCTGGCCCTGCGTCCAGCCGGGCACCCGCAGCGCCACCGGAAAGCGTCCGGCGCGATCGAGACGGGTGAAGCGCAACGTCGCCTGCCCCTCCATCGGATAGGCGGTGTCGAGCGTGACAGTCGCCCCGCGCCGCTCCCACCGCGCCTCGGCCGGGATATAGAGGTTCACGAGCAGCGCGTCCCCGCCCTGCCAGAAAATCGACTCGCCATGCTTGGCATGCGACTCCATCCCCGAACCCACGCAGCACCAGAAGGCGTCGTCCTTGGGCGTCGAGAATTCGCGCGCCATGCCGGTCATCAGCGGCGTCATATAGGTGAAGCCGCCATTCTCCGGATTCTGCGCCGCCATGACATGGTTCAGATGCGCGCGTTCATAGAAGTCGAACAGCGCCGCCTGGGGCTGCCAGCCATAGAGGTGCCGGGTCAGCTTGAGCATGTTGTAGGTGTTGCAATGCTCGCACGTCTGCTCGGTGATATGCCGCGCGATCGTATCGGGCTCGGAGAAATACTCGCGGTCCGCATTGCCGCCGATGACATAGCTGTGATGCTGCGTCACCGTGTCCCAGAAGAAGCGCGCGCCCGCCGCCGGTGCGGGATTGCCGGTGATCTCATGGATCCGCGCCAGGCCGATGAGCTTGGGAACCTGCGTATTGGCGTGGAAATTGGCGAGCTGGTCCTTCCCCGCCACCAGCGGGTCGAGCACCTTGCGGTCATAGATGCGCTCGGCCAGCGCCAGCCACTGGCGGTCGCCGGTCCGCTGATAGAGTTCGGCGAAGCTCTCGTTCAGTCCGCCATATTCGCAGCCCAGCACTTCCTGCAGCCGCGCATCGTCGAGCGCGGCGAAGACGCGGGCGAAATAGCCGCCCAGCCCGACCGCGACCGACAGCGCCTGCGCATTGCCCCAGCCGCCATGAATGTCGAGCAGCCCGGCGAACAGCTTGTGAACCGTGTAGAGCGGCGACCAGGACCCGTTGAGGTCGAACCCGCCCGACTTGATCTTGCCCGCCATGATCTCGGGAAAGATCTCCTCGCCATCGACGATCGTGCCGTCGGGGCGCTTGCGTCCCAGCCCGCCGACATAGCCGTTGCCGCGCTTGGCCTGGGCCTCGGCCAGTTCGGCGACGATATAGTCGGCGCGCCGCCGCATCTCGGTATCGCCGGTCTGCTGCCAGGTGAGCACCAGCGCCGACATGTAATGGCCCAGCGTATGGCCCGCGATCGTGTCGCTTTCCCAGCCGCCATAGATCTCCGCCTTGGGCTTCAGACCGGCATAGAGGCGGAAATTGTGGAGCAGCCGGTCGGGATCGAGCCGATAGAGATAGCGCCGGTTGGTCTCGACCGCAGTCGCATAGATGGACGGGCGCAGGCGAACGGCGTTCAGCGGCAGGGGTTCGGCCTTGGCGGGAAGTCGCGAAGCCGGTGCCGCGATCGCGCGGGGCGCCGCACCGATCAAGGCGGCGGTGGCCGCTCCCCGCATCCATTCGCGCCTGCTTGCCCGTACCATCTTGCTCTCCACAAAATACCGTATACCGTTAGCGTTCGTTGGAGAGAGGGTCAATCGCGTTGCCATAACCGGCGACGCAACCCCCGATGAAAGGGTTCTCGATGCGTCGTTCTCCGTTCCGCCTGTTCCCCGTGACACTGGCCCTTCTGTCCGTCGCGGCGGTTCCGGCCCAAAAGGCCGTGCCCCGCGCGACCGGGCCCAAGGCGACCGCACCTTCCGCCCCGGCGATGCGAGTCGGCGCCTTTCGCCTGCGCCTCGATCCGGCCAGCCAGACCGCGCGCAGCCTGTCACCGCTCGCCGATCCCGCGTTCGACTTCCTGCCGGTGGGCCGGTCGCGGGAGCGGAGCGGCAATGGATACAACCATCTGGGCGACCTGCACCTGCGGGTCCGTACCGGCACCGGGCCGTGGCAGGATTTCTCCTCATCGAAGCAGCGCGTGCCGGTCCGCGCCCTGCCTGCCAAGGGTGAGGTGCTGGCGGCGGCGGACATGACCGCGACGATGGGCCCCGGACTGCCGCTGCGCATCGTGCGCGAATGGACGAACGCGGCGGGCGCGCCGGGGCTGGCCTTCACGCTGACCAACACCAGCGGCCAGACGGTGGAGATTGGCGGGCTGGGCCTGCCGATGGTGTTCGACAACATCATCACCGACCGCACGCTCGAACAGGCCCATGCTCAGGCGAGCTTCGCCGATCCCTATATCGGGCGCGACGCGGGCTATGTGCAGGTGACGCGGCTGAACGGCGCGGGCCCCGCGCTGCTGGTCCTGCCCCAGGCCGCGACGCCGCTGGAGGCCTATGTCCCGATCCCCACGGTCCGCGAGACCGGCGGCAAGGCGGTGATCGCCGAGGCGAGCCCGCGCGCCCAGACGTCGGAGGGCTTCTACGACTGGACGGTCGCCAGCGCCGCCTATGCGCAGACCGACTGGACCAAGGCGGGCGCGCCGTGGAACGCGCCGACCAGCATCCGCCTCGCCCCCGGCGAGAGTCGCCGGATCGGCCTTCGCTTCGTCGCCGCGCCCAGCATCCGGGGGATCGAGCCAACCCTGATCGCGCAGAAGCGGCCGGTCGTCGTCGGCGTGCCGGGCTATGTCGTGCCGAGCGACCTCGACGCATCGCTGTTCGTCCGGGCCCCCTCGCCCATCACCGAGATCGAGAGCTATCCGGCGGGCGCGCTGGAGGTGACGCGGGCGGCGGGCAAGCCCGGCTGGGAGAAGCTGTCGGTGCGCGGGCGGCAATGGGGCCGTGCGCGGCTGTCGCTGACCTATGCCGACGGCCAGGTGCAGACCATTCCCTATTTCGTCACCAAGCCGCTCGAGCGGACCATGGCCGATCTCGGCCACTTCGCGACGACGCGGCAATGGTATGAGGGCAAGGACGATCCCTTCGGCCGGTCGCCCGCCATCCTGACCTATGACCGCGAGGCGGATCGCATCGTCACCGCCGATCCGCGCGTGTGGATTTCGGGGATGAGCGACGAGGGCGGCGCGGGCAGCTGGGTCGCCGCCGTCATGAAGCAGCTCGACAATCCCGATGCGACCGAGCTCGCCCGGATCGAGGAGTTGGTCGACAAGACGGTGGTCGGCCGCCTCCAGGTCGCCGACGGCCCGCATGCGGGCGGCGTGAAGAAGAGCCTGTTCTACTACGACCCGGCCGCCTTCCCCTCGCTCTATCAGCCCGCCAAGGACTGGCAGAGCTGGACCTCGTGGAAGAAGGATCAGGCGGACGATCTGGGTCGCGCCTATAATTACCCGCATGTCGCGGCGGGGCATTGGGCGCTCTACCGGATCGCGCGCAACCATCCGGGGATGACGCGGGTGCATGACTGGCGCTGGTATCTCGACCATGCCTATCGCACCATCACCGCGATGATGCGCGACGCGCCGCATTATGCGCAATACGGCCTGATGGAAGGGGACGTCTTCGTCGACATCCTGACCGATCTGAAACGCGAGGGCTGGACCGCCCAGGCCGCCGAGGTGGAGGCGCTGATGAAGGGGCGGGCGGACCATTGGCGGACGCTGCGCTATCCCTTTGGCAGCGAGATGGCGTGGGACTCGACCGGCCAGGCCGAGGTCTATGCCTGGATGCGCTATTTCGGCTATGGCCCACAGGCCGACGTCACGCGCGAAGTCATATTGGGCTATGACCCGTCCATCCCCAGCTGGGGCTATAACGGCAATGCGCGGCGCTATTGGGATTTCCTCTATGGCGGCAAATATCCCCGGCTGGAGCGGCAGATCCATCATTACGGATCGACGCTGAACGCCATCCCGCTGTTCGATTCGTTCCGGCGCAACCCGGCCGACCTGCATCTGCTGCGCGTCGCCTATGGCGGGTTGATGGGCGGGATCACCAATATCGGCCAGGACGGATCCTCTTCCGCCGCCTTCCACTGCTGGCCCGACCGGATGGAGTGGGATCCGTATAGCGGGGATTATGGCATGGGCTTTTTCGGCCATGCCTATGCCGCCGCCACCTATGTGGTGAACGATCCCCGGCTGGGCTGGCTGTCCTATGGCGGCAACCTGTCGGAGGCGGACGGGACGATCCGCGTCGTGCCGAAGGACGGCGCGCGCAGCCGGTTGTTCGTCGCGCCCGCCGGGCTCTGGCTGACGCTGGAGGCGGGCAAGATCGCCGAGGCGCGCTACACCCCCGCCACCGGCACGGTGCGGCTGATCCTCGATCCCGCCAGGGCCGATACGCCGCAGGTCCGGCTGTTCGTCGAGACCACGACGACCGGCGGCCGCGCCTATACGCCCGATCGGGGGGTGATGGAGCGCGGCGGCTATTCGGTGCCGTTGGCCGCCGGGCCGACCGAGGTCGTCCTTTCGCCCAGATAAGCGCGCAACTGACGCACCAGCGGGCCGTCCGCCGGGGGCATGGGCAGCGCGTCCATCGCCTCCGGCATGCGCCACACCAGCCCGTCCGCCTCCAGCGCGACGGGCTCGCCCGACCAGCGCCGGATCACATAGAGCAGCAGCAGGAGATGCCGGTCGGGCAATATCTCGGTCGCGAAGCCCGCGGGCTCCAGCGCGGCGAGGTCGACGGTGATCGCCAGTTCCTCATGGAGTTCCCGGACCAGTGCCTCTTCGGCGCTTTCGCCCGGCTCCAGCTTGCCGCCCGGAAATTCCCACAGCCCGGCCAGCGTCTTGCCCGCCGGACGCTGCTGCAACAGCACCCGCCCCTCGCCATCGACCAGCGCCGCGGCGACGACCGGAAAGAGCGGGCGGGCCATGGGTTCGACAGACATTATTAACCTTTCCTCGTTACGCCATAGAATCGATGAAAGCGTTCGGCCCGATCATCACCCTGGCACGCGAAATCGCGGCGGACCATCGCGGCGCGACCGCCGTCGAATATGCGTTGATCATAGCCTGTGTCATGCTGGTCATCGTCGCGGCCCTGTCGCAGATCGGCGTGGACCTCCAGGCCGTGTTCGACCGGATCAGCACGACCCTGACCGACGCGACCTGATCCGCGCTCGGCCGGAAACCCGCGAATTAAACTTTCTTCAATGAATACAAGCCTATGAATAACCAGCTGATCCGGCCCTCCGGCTCAGACTGTGACTGGTCAACACGGTATTCAAAGGAATGGAGCCCGGAATGAAGACGATCCGCAAGATGATGAAGGACAGCAAGGGCGCGACGGCGATCGAATATGGCCTGATCGCTGCCCTGATCGCGGTCGCGGCGATCGGTGCGATGCAGACGCTCGGCAACAGCCTGCACAACACCTTCACCAACATCTCGACCCGCCTCAACGGTGCGTCCAGCGCCAATTGATGAACGGACCCGACAAGGGACGAATAGGCCGCTTGCCGGATACGAGAAAAAGGGTCGGCGACTGCGTGATGCGGTCGCCGACCCTTTTCGTTTCAGACCCGGCCGTCCAGGCGGCCGATGCCGATTACAGCCGCCCCATCGCCAGGAACTTGGCGGCACGACCGCGCTTCAGCTCGTCGCGGCCCAGGCCGCCCAGCTCGCCCAGCGCCTTCTCGACCGCATCGCCCAGATTGGCGATCGCCCCCGCCGGATCGCGATGCGCGCCGCCGACCGGCTCGGCCACGATCGTGTCGATCACGCCAAAGCCCTTCAGGTCCTGCGCGGTCACGCGCATCGCCTCGGCGGCCTCGGATGCCTTGTCGGCGGTGCGCCACAGGATCGAGGCGCAACCTTCCGGGCTGATCACCGAATAGACGGCATGCTCGAACATCAGGACCCGGTTGCCCGCCGCCAGCGCCACCGCGCCGCCTGAGCCACCCTCACCGACGATCGCCGAGACGACCGGCACGCCCGCCGCCAGACAGGCTTCGGTCGAACGGGCGATGGCTTCCGCCTGGCCGCGCTCCTCGGCCTGGATGCCGGGGAAGGCGCCCGAGGTGTCGACCAGCGTCACGATCGGCAGGCCGAAGCGATCGGCCAGCTCGACCAGGCGAATCGCCTTGCGATAGCCCTCGGGCTTGCCCATGCCGAAATTGTGGCGCAGGCGGCTGGCGGTATCCTCGCCCTTTTCATGGCCCAGCACCATCACGCGCCGGCCGCGAAACTGCGCGAAGCCGCCCATGATCGCCTGGTCGTCGCCAAAGGCGCGGTCGCCCGCCAGCGGCACGAACTCGTCGAACAGCCCGGCGACATAATGTTTGAAATGCGGACGCTGCGGATGCCGGGCGACCTGGGTCTTCTGCCACGGGGTCAGCCTGGCGAAGGTATCGCGCAGCAGCTTGTCCGACTTGGCCTGAAGCTTGGCGATCTCCGCGCCGATATCGACCGTCCCTTCGGCAGTCGTGTCGCGCAGTTCGTCGATCCGGCTCTGAAGCTCGGCAATGGGTTTCTCGAAATCGAGGAAGCTCGTTGACATGGCGCTACCGCCTAAGGGCGCTTGTCCCGAAAATCAACGAGCGGGTGGCGGGTGTTGACCAGTTCGACCAGCCGACCCGCCTCGACATGGGTGTAGATTTCGGTCGTCGCGATGTCGGCATGGCCCAGCATCGCCTGCACCGCGCGCAGATCGGCGCCCCCGCCCAGCAAATGGGTGGCAAAGGCATGGCGCAGGACATGCGGGCTCACCCGGTCGGGCGGGATGCCCGCCTCCGCCGCCAGCGCCTTGACCAGTTGATAGAGGCGGATGCGCGAGAGGTGCTTCTTGCCGCCGGGGAACAGCCAGGGCTTGTCCGCCGGGACATGCGCGCGCCACGCCGCCACCGCCGCGCGCGCGCGATCGGAGATCGGCACCATCCGCTCGACCCCGCCCTTGCCGCGCAGGATCAGGAACGGCCGGTCGGGATGGATGGCGTTGCGGGGCAGCGCGACCAGCTCGCTCGCCCGCAGGCCGGAGCCATAGAGCAGTTCGATCAAGGCCGCGAGCCGCAGGTCGGCGGGGGCCGGATGCGCCGCCGTCACGCGCTCGCCGATCGCGGCAAACAGCCGGTCGATATCGGCATGGCTCAAAATCTTGGGGAGCGCGCGCCGCTGGCCCGGGCGCGGCAGCACCGAGGAAGGGTCGTCCTCGCGCATCCCCTCTTCGTACAGAAAGGCATAGAAACGGCGCAGCGCCGCCGCCTTGCGCGCCACGGTGGCGTTGGCCAGATCGCACCAGCCGTCCGCCAGCCGCCGCAGCGCCGCCTCATCCGCCTCGGCCAGCCCGCCGATCGCCTCGCCCGCCAGCCGCAGATCGGAGCGATAGGCGGCAACGGTGTTGCCCGCCGCCCCCGCCTCCGCCGCCATCATCTCAAGGAAACGGTCGATCAGCGCCCGGTCGGTCAGGACGGGGTCGGTGGCGCTCATGCCCGCGCGATCGCCTCCGCCGCGATCATCCGCGCCTCGCCGTCCAGCCCGACGCTGCGCAGCGCCTCGACCATGCGGTACAGCGCCTGGGGGGGCACGCCGCTCCAGCTGCCGGTCTGCATGCCGATCGCGCAGAGCAGGACGACCATGCCGGTCTGCCCGTCGGCCACCGCCTGTTCCAGCGCCTCGGTCCAGGGGTTGCGCTGGCCGATGCGGACGTCAAAGGCTTCGGCCCCGCGCTCCATATCGGCGGCGGACAGGCGGCCGAGACCGGCCATCGCCGCGAAGAACAGCCGCTGCTTCAACCGCGTGTCGCCGCCCGTGCCAGCATAGCCGGTGATGCGGTCATACGGGACCTGACCCTGCTGCTCGGGATCGGTCAGCTCGATCATCGCCCAGCCATCGCCGCCCTGCTTGACCGCGCCGTGCCAGCGCGCCGCGCTGCGATCCAGTCCGGCGGACAGCATCGAGGCGACCAGCCGGTCCGCCTCCTCGCCATCGTCCATCACCGGCAACCGGGCCGCCGCCCGCGCGGTCAGGATCAACCGGCCATAAGGCGCGCGCGCGCCGTCCCCCCAGAGCGAACGGATCGCGCTCAACCGCGCCCCCGCATCCCCGGCGGCATAGGCATTGCGCAGATCGTCGGCGATCGCGCCCTGGGCGCGGCTGGCCTGGTCGTTGTCGGCCAGCGCCGCATAGAAATCGACCAGCGCGACGTTGGAGAGCACGCCCATCGCCGCCGCCTGATCGACCACGCTCGCGCGCTCGGTCGCCGGGACCGCGGGCGATGTCGCCAGCCAGCCGCGGACCTGCGGGCCGACATAGGACAGATAGTCTTCGGGGATCGACACGCCGGTCGCGGTCGACAGGCCGAAGCGCCAGGTCGTCAGCCGGTCCGCACCGCTCCACTCGATCGTCACCGCCCGGCGACCATTGCCGCCCGACCCGATCAGCTTTTCGGCCAGCTTCAGGTCGAAATCGTCGGCGGCGCGCTGTCTCCGGACCTGCCGGACGATGGCGCTGCCACGCGCGGCATCGCCCGCCAGCGCGGCGCACATGCCCTGCGCGACGCGGTATCCGACCAGCCCGGTCACCGCCGCGCCGCGATCCGCCAGCGGACAGAGCCCGGCCGGATCGCTGGACGCCAGCAGCGCGTTGATCGCGACCTGATAGAGTTTGGGCGTATAATTGGCCGCATCGACCGACTGGACGACCGCGCGCGCGACCTGCGCCTCGCCCATGCGCAGCAACAGCCAGGCGCGTTCGGCGGCGAAATCCGCGCCGTTCACGCCATTCGGGGTCGTCAGCTGCGCGGCCAGCGTCCGGCGGAGCAGGATCGACATCCAGCGCGACGGCAGCGGGGCGGACAGGCGCCGCATCAGCGCCTCGGCGACGCGGCCATCGGCCCCGGCGAACATTTCCGGCCCCATCGCGCCCTCGCGCGGTCCGGCGGGCCCGACCAGCGCCAGCGACCGGCGCGACGAAGCGGGCAGCTCATATTCGGCCAGCGTCCGCGCATCCATCGCCGGGGTCGGTGAAGGGGACGGCGTGGGGGTCGGAACCGGGGTCGACAGCGATTCGATCAGCGCGCCGACCGGATCGGCCTGGGCCGGAGTCGGCGCGGGCGACGGCACCGCGACGGGCGTACCGCTCGCGACCGGACGCGGCGTGGCGCGGGGCGTCGCGGTGCCACGCGGCGTCGGCCGGGGGGCGCCCGGCGCGCTCGGCTGGCCGAACCCCGGCGGGAGCAGCGATTCGGGACGATCCTGCGCGGCGGCCAGCGCGGCCGCGCCGGCCATCAGAAGCGCGACGGCCCTCGGCACATGGCGGAGGGCGCGACGACGCTTATTGCAGGTTGCCAAGCGAGACCGCCTTTTCGACCTGCGTCACGGGCCGTTCGGTCGCCCGGCCCGAGAGCAGGAACAGCCCCCCGACAATGACGACGAGCAGGACGATAAGCGATACGACCATACGGGACATGAAACGCAAAACCTTATAATGGACCCGTGAAAGCCCGGTCGGTGTTGCCGGGCGCGCGCCCGCTGTATAGCGCAGAGTGCAATGTTGCAAAGCCACAACCCCGTTGATGCAAGCTGGACCGGTTCGCCGATCGTGCTCGTCGGCCTGATGGGCGTGGGCAAGTCGACCGTGGGCCGCCGTCTGGCGAATCGGTTGCGCGTGCCCTTCGTCGATGCCGACCACGCGATCGAACAAGCCGCCGGCATGAGCGTGACCGAAATCTTCGAACAATTCGGCGAACCCTATTTCCGCGACGGCGAGCGGCGCGTGATCGCGCGGCTGGTCGATGGCCGTCCCAAGGTGATCGCGACCGGCGGCGGCGCGTTCATCAATGACGAGACCCGCGCGCTGATCCTAGAACAGGCCACCGCCATCTGGCTGAACGCCAGCCCCGAGGTGCTCGCCGAGCGGGTAAGGCGGCGCGACACCCGCCCGCTGCTGCGCGGCAAGGACCCGCTGAAGGTGCTGCGCGAGCTCTCGGCGGTCCGCAATCCGATCTATGCGCTCGCCCCCATCCACGTCTCCAGCAAGCGCGGCCCGCACGAGGCCACCGTCAACGCCATATTGAAAGCCATCGGACGATGAAGACCGTCACCGTGTCGCTGGGCGACCGCAGCTATCCCATCCATATCGAGGCCGGGCTGCTGGCGCGCGCGGGCGAGATACTGGCGCCGCTGTCGCGCGGCCGCACCATGGCGATCGTCACCGACGAGAATGTCCGCCCGCACCTGGCCAAGCTCCAGGCGTCGCTGGCCGATGCGGGCGTCGCCAGCGAGGCGATCATCCTGCCGCCGGGGGAGAAGACCAAGAGCTGGGCGATGCTGGAGCGGGCCTGCGACCGGCTGCTCGAACTGGGGGTGGAGCGGTCGGACCATGTCATCGCGCTGGGCGGCGGGGTGATCGGCGATCTGGTCGGTTTCGCCTGTTCGATCGTCAAGCGCGGCTGCCGCTTCGTTCAGATCCCGACGACGCTGCTGGCGCAGGTCGACTCGTCGGTCGGCGGCAAGACCGCGATCAACACCTCGGCGGGCAAGAACCTGATTGGCGCGTTCCACCAGCCCGCGATGGTGCTGATCGACCCGGCCGTGCTCGACTCGCTGCCCGCACGCCAGGTGCGCGCCGGTTATGCCGAGGTCGTCAAATATGGCCTGATCGACGATTTCGCCTTTTTCGAATGGTGCGAGGCCAATGCCCCCGCGCTGCTGGCGGGCGACGCGGAGGCGCGGGTCCATGCCATCGCGCATTCGGTCGCGGCCAAGGCGCGGATCGTGGCGGCGGACGAGCATGAGACGAACGGCATCCGCGCTCTCCTGAACCTCGGGCACACTTTCGGCCATGCGCTGGAGGCGGAGGCCGGTTTCTCCGACCGGCTGCTCCATGGCGAGGGCGTCGCAGCGGGTTGCGCGCTCGCCTTCCGCTATTCGGTGCGCAAGGGGATTTGCGAGGGGCAGGATGCCGAGCGGGTCGCGGCGCATCTGTGCGCGGTCGGCCTGCCCGACGGCCTCGCCGCCGCCGGGATCGATGCGCCGTCCGCGACGTTGGTCGAGCATATGAAGCACGACAAGAAGATGGCGGCGGGCACCCTGCCCTTCCTGCTGGCGCGCGGGATCGGCCGGACTTATCTCGACAAGACGGTCGATCTGGCCGACGTGATGGCGTTCCTGGACACGGAAGCGCGCTGATGCCCAATGGCGTCCGCAAGCAGGACCTGCCGAGCAAGACCTGCCCGGCCTGCGGACGTCCGTTCACCTGGCGCAAGAAATGGGCGCGGGATTGGGATCAGGTCGTCTATTGCTCGGATGCTTGCCGCAGGAAGCGGTGAGGTTTTCGCGTGGCCTTCGACTTCGCTCAGGCTGAACGGTGGTTGGCAAGAGCCCGACGCCGTTCGACCCAGCCACCCCAAACCCCGTTCAGCCTGAGCGCAGTCGAAGGCCAAGCCCCCCCTATCCCCGCACAGCCTTCCCTGCCGCCAGCGCGCGCTCGCGCCCCTCGCGGTGGCCGATGATCTTGGCCGGATAGCCCTTGGGCCGCCGTCCCGCCTCTTCGGGATCATGGATCACCGCATCGGGCAGACCGCGCAATTCGGGCACCCATTGGCGGATATAATCCCCCGCGTCGAACTTCTCCGACTGGCTGAGCGGCGCCATGATCCGGCCGAACATATTGGCGTCGATCCCGGTCCCCGCCACCCATTGCCAGTTCACCGAATTATTACCGTAATCGGCATCGACCAGACAGTCCCAGAACCAGCGCTCGCCTTCGCGCCAGTCGATCAGCAGATGCTTGATCAGGAAGGAGGCGGCGATCATCCGCACCCGGTTGTGCATCCATCCGGTCGTCCAGAGCTGGCGCATGCCGGCATCGACGATGGGATAGCCGGTCCTGCCGGTCTGCCACGCCTTCAGGTCGGCCTCGGCCGCCTTGCCCGTGCGCCAGGGCAGGCGATCGAACGCCTCGCGCCCGTTGCGATCGGCATAATCGGGCAGCGCCATCACCACGCCATCGGTGAAGTCGCGCCACGCCAGTTCCTTGCGGAACGTCTCGGTATCGCCATGCCGGTCGAGCGAGTGCCACACCGCGCGCGGCGACACCTCGCCGAAATGCAGATGCGGCGACAGGCGCGAGCTGCCCTCCTCGGAGGGCATGTTGCGCGCGGTGTCATAGGCGGAGGCCTTGGCCCCGAAATCCGCCATCTGCTCGCGCGCGGCCGCCTCGCCCGGTTCCCAGTCCTGACCGAAGCCGGTCGACCAGTCGGGCCTAGTCGGCAGCAGCTTCCACTCGGCCAGCGCCTCGCCCTCGGGCCATGCCTCCGGCGCATTCAGCCGGTCGGGCGCGTCGAGCGGATGGGCGGGCGGCATATGGCCCTGCAAGCCCTTCCAAAAGGCCGAATAGATGCGGAACGGCTTGCCCCCGCCCGTCGTCACGCATTCGGGGCGGGCCAGGTGATTGCCGTCATGCAGGGTCAGCACGTCGCCCAGTTCGTCCTCCGCCGCGCGCCACCAGGGTTCGTAATGGCGGATGGCATGGACCTGCGCGGCGCCCGTTTCCTCGACCAGCGCGCGGATCGCCGCGATCGCCGACCCGCGCCGCAGGATCAGGCGACTGCCCAGCGCCTCCAGATCCTTGCCCAGCGACGTGAGGCTGTGGTGCAGCCACCAACGCTGCGCGCCGCCGATTCGCCAGTCGCCGGGCGTCTCGTCATCCAGGATATAGACCGGGATGACCGGCCCCGCCTGTGCCGCCTCCAGAAGCGCGGGCTGATCGTGAAGGCGGAGGTCCTGGCGAAACCAGACGATATGCGGGGATGTCATGCAGCCGTTACGTTTCGATCCCGTTCCGGTTCCCCGCGTTCCGGTCGCTGGCCCAATCTCTGGCCCAGCGTCATCAGCGCGGTGACGTGCCGCTCGGCGATGGCTATCACATCGTCGCCATAACCGCCGCCCACCGTGCTGGCGAGCGGCAGCGCGTGCGCCAGCGCCAGGTCGGCGATCAGGTTTTCGCGCGCGACCAGCCCCGCCTGGCTGAGCGACAAGCGTCCCAGCCGGTCGTCGACAAAGGGATCGACGCCCGCCTGGTACAAGATCATGTCGGGCCGATGCTCGGCGAGGAACGGGCGCAGCGTCGCCTCCAGCTCGGCCAGATAGCCGTCATCGTCCACACCGTCGGGCAATCCGACATCGAGCGTCGAGCGCGCCTTGCGCGCGGGGAAGTTCTTTTCGGCATGGATCGAATAGGTGACGATATCGGGCCGCCCGGCGGTCAGCGCCGCCGTGCCGTCGCCCTGATGCACGTCGCAGTCAATGATGGCGACGCGGTCGACCGTCCCCTCCTCGACCAGACGCACCGCCGCGATCGCCAGGTCGTTGAACACGCAATAGCCCGCGCCCGTCGTCGCCAGCGCATGATGGCTGCCCCCGGCGGTGTTGGCGGCAAAGCCATGCTCCAGCGCCAGCATCGCCGCCGCCCAGCTGCCCCCCGGCACCGCCTGCGCGCGGTAGGCGACCTGTTCGGTCACGGGAAAGCCGATCCGCCGCGTCTTGTCCGGCGGCACCCGCGCGTCCAGCACCTCGGCGACATAGTCGGGATCGTGCACCGCCTCCAGCCAGCGGCGCGGCATCGGCAGCGGCTCGGTCCAGGCGACATCATCCCCCTTCGCGCGCAGCAGGTCGCGGATCGCGCCATTCTTGCCCCAGCGATAGGTGGAGCGGGCCGGGGCCTCCGTCACATAGGACGGGTGATGGACGACATGGATCATGCGCCCTAGTTAGGAAGCCATGACCCGCGATAGGAGGGCCCCGGCCCCGTTGCCCGAACTGCGCGCCGATGTCGCCCGCTTCCTCGGCTATTACAACCGCCTGCCCGGCCCGCCGCAGCATGAACTGGGGCCCGAGGGGGCGCGACAGATGATGCGGGCGGCGCGCGACCTGACCGATCCGCCGGTCGGGCCGCTCGGCACCGATCGGTCCTTCACGATCGAGGGCCCGGCGGGCGCGATCCCGGCGCGGCGGTTCGATCCCCGCGAGGAGCGTGCGCCCGGCCCGGTCGTGCTGTTCTGCCATGGCGGCGGCTTCGTCATCGGCGACATTTACACCCACGCCTCGCTGGCGGCCGAGATGGCGCGGCGGCTCGACCTGCCGGTCGTGTCGGTCGATTACCGCCTCGCCCCCGAACATCCCTGGCCCGCCGCACCCGAGGATTGCGAGGCCGCCGCGCGCTGGCTGGCGGGACAGCCGGGTACGACCGGATTGATCGTCACCGGCGACAGCGCGGGCGGGACGCTCGCCACCGTCACCGCCATGGCGCTGCGCGACCGGCCCGCCGCCGTGCCGGTGATCGCGCAGGGCCTGCTCTATCCCGCGACCGACATGGGCCGCGCGCATCCCTCGCTGCGCGATTTCGCCGAGGGGCATTTCCTGACGCGCGCGATGCTGGACTGGTTCGTCGCCTGCTATGCCGCCGACCTGGGCGATGTCCGCGCCGCGCCGATGCGCGGCGACCTGACCGCCATGCCGCCCGCCGTCATCGTCACCGCCCAGTGCGATCCGATCCGCGATCAGGGCCGCGCCTATGCCGCCGCACTGGCGCGCGCGGGCGTGCCCGTCACCTTCCGAGAGGCGCGGGGCACGATCCACGGCTTTGCGACGCTCCGCAAGGCGATCCCCTCCGGCGTTACCGACCTGACCGGATTTCTGCTTGCGTTGCGCGCACTGATCGCCGAGGCGATGGGGCATAGCGAAATGGGACAACAGCCATGACCGACCTTCCCTATCGCCCCTGTGCGGGCGTCATCCTGATGAACCGCGATGGCCGGGTCTTTGTCGGCCAGCGGATCGATTCGACGCTGGAGGCGTGGCAGCTGCCGCAGGGCGGGATCGATCCGGGCGAGGATGCCGATGCGGCGGGACTTCGCGAGTTGTTCGAGGAAACCGGCGTCACCGCCGACAAGGTCGAATTGATCGCCAGGGCCCCCCGCGAGCTGACCTATGGCCTGCCCAAGGACATGATCGGCAAGGTGTGGAAGGGCAAGTGGCGCGGCCAGCGGCAGATCTGGTTCCTCTATCGCTTTCTGGGCGAGGACAGCGACATCCGCATCGACACCGAGCATCCCGAATTCCGCGCCTGGCGCTGGGCCGAGCCGGAGACGCTGCCCGCGATGATCGTGCCGTTCAAGAAGGCGCTGTACGAGGAACTGCTGGTCGTCTTCGCGGCGCATTTCACCGCAGGGCACGGGGCCCGCGCCGTTTCCGCGGAACCGCCAAAGGCGTAAGGCTCGAACCATGAAGACCCGGCTGTTGCTGATCCCCATGGCGCTCGGCCTGCTGGCCAATGCCGAGCCGAACGATCCCGACCCCGCGCTGATCCCGCCGCCGATCCGTGCCATGCTGGAGGCCGCGATCGCCAGCGGGAACGAGACAGAGATCACCACGGTCGTCAAATATGCCCGCAACGCCGTGCCCGAGGCCGCCGACGCGATCGATGCGATGGCCGATGTGTGGCGCGACGAAAAGACCGCCAGCCGCAGCCGGACATTGCGTGAGGCGACCTTTTTCGACCTGTGGCATGGCCGCGTCGAACTGGGCGGCTTCGCGACGACGGGCAACAGCGAGAATCTGGGCCTGACCGGCGTGCTCGACCTGACGCGCGAGGGGCTGCAATGGCGGCACAAGCTGCACGTCCAGGGCGACTATCAGGAGAGCTTCAACGTCACCAGCCGCGAACATTATGTCGCGTCCTACGAACCCAATTACAAACTCAGCGCCAACAATTACGTTTACGGCGCCGCGCAATATGAAGGCGACCGTTTCCTCGGCTATTTCAACCGTTTCTCGGCTTCGGCGGGTGCGGGTTACAGCGCGATCCGGAAACCCCGCATGACGCTGGACGTCGAACTCGGCCCGGCGTTCCGGCATACCGAGTTCACCGACGGCCGGATCGAAAGCGCGCTGGCGGCGCGCGGCAATCTGAACTTCGTCTGGAAGCTGACCCCGGCCATGTCGCTGACCCAGAGCGCCTCGGCCTATCTTCAGAAGTTCAACAGCACGATCGGCACCAATTCGGCGCTGAACGCCAAGGTGTTCGGGCCGCTCTCCGCGCAGATTTCGTATAATGTCCAGTATGAAAGCCAGCCACCGGCGGGCCGCCAGACGACCGACACGATCACCCGCGCCTCGGTGGTGTACAGCTTCTGACGCGGCGGGGGGTTCACCTGCCCCCATGGCATGGCATAGTCTCGCGGGATGGAGAGACTGACACCCATCGAACGCGACGCCGTGGCATCCGCCGCCGCCTATCCGATGCTGCCGCTGGTCGAGCAATGGGCCGCGATCAACAGCGGCACGCGCAACCTGCCCGGACTGGCGATCATGGCCGATCGGCTGGCCGAGCGCTTCGGCACCCTGCCCGGCACGCTGACGCTGGTTGATCCCGACCGGGTCGAGCGGGTCGGCGCGGACGGGCGGCTCGCCCCCCTCGACCATGGCCGCCACCTGCATCTCTCGGTCCGTCGCGACGCACCGGTGCAGATGCTGTTCACCGGCCATATGGACACCGTCTATCCGGCCGACCACCCTTTTCAGGCGGTGACGCGGCTCGACGCCGACCGCATCGGCGGACCCGGCGTCGCCGACATGAAGGGCGGGCTGGCGGTCCTGCTCGCCGCGCTTCAGGCGGTGGAGGCGAGCCCGCTGGCCGAACGGTTCGGCTATGACGTCCTCATCAACTCCGACGAGGAGACCGGCTCCGCATCGTCGGCGGCGCTGATCGCGCGCGTCGCGGCGGGCAAGGTCGCCGCGCTGACCTATGAACCCGCGCTGCCCGACGGGACGCTGGCGGGGGCGCGCGGCGGCACCGGCAATTTCACCATCGTCGTGCGCGGGCGCAGCGCCCATGCGGGCCGCAATCCCGAGGAAGGGCGCAACGCCATCGTCGCTGCCGCACGGATCACGCTGGAACTGGCGCAGCTGGGCTCGGACGACATCACCGTCAACCCGGCGCGGATCGATGGCGGCGGGCCGAACAATGTCGTGCCCGACATCGCCATGCTGCACGTCAATTTCCGCCCCCGCGCGCTCGCCGCGATCGAGCGGACCGGCCCCGCGATGCAGGCCATTGCCGAGCGGATCGCCGCCGAACATGACGTGGGCGTGGCGGTGCATGGCAGCTTCAACCGCCCGCCCAAACCCATTGACGACGGTGCGGCCCGGCTGTTCGAGACGGTGCGCGCGGCAGGCGGCGATCTGGGCCTGACCATCGGCTGGCGCGACACGGGTGGGGTATGCGACGGCAACAACATCGCCGCGGCCGGGGTGCCGGTGGTCGACACCATGGGGGTGCGCGGCGGCGCGATCCACTCGGCGGAGGAATATATGCTGATCGACAGCCTGGCCGAACGCGCGGGTTTGTCGGCGCTGACCATCCTGCGCATCATCGGTGCCGCATGAGCAGCTTCTGCATCCGCCCCGCAGTCGATAGCGACCTTCGCCACTTGTATGAAATGGCCAAGCTGACCGGCGGCGGCTTCACCAACCTGCCCCCCGACCGCCGCGCGCTGACCGCGAAGCTCGCGCGCAGCCATGAGGCCTTTGCGGGTGACGGCGACGGCAAGGTCAAGGACGAGCTGTTCGTCCTGATGCTGGAGGACCGCGCGACCGGCGAGGTGCGCGGTACCTGCCAGATCTTCACCCATGTCGGGCAGAAACATCCCTTCTACAGCTATCGCATCGGTACGCTGACCCAGCATAGCCGCGAGTTGGAGCGCACCTTCCGCGCCGAAATGCTGTCGCTGACCACCGACCTGGAGGGCGCGAGCGAGGTCGGCGGGCTGTTCCTGCATCCCGGCGAGCGAGCGGGCGGTCTGGGCCTGTTGCTCGCGCGCAGTCGCTACCTGTTCATGCGCGCCAACCGGGCACGCTTCGCCGACCGGGTGCTGGCCGAGCTGCGCGGGGTGATCGACGAGGCGGGCGGATCGCCCTTCTGGGACGGGCTGGCGGGGCGCTTCTTCGGGATGAATTTCCAGGAAGCCGACCAGTTCAACGCGATCCACGGCCACCAGTTCATCGCCGACCTGATGCCCAAGCATCCCATCTACACCGCGATGCTGACCGACACTGCCCGCGCCGCGATCGGCCTGCCGCACCCCTCGGGCCGCGCGGCGATGCGGATGCTGGAGAATGAGGGCTTCGCCTTCGAGCATTATATCGACATCTTCGACGGTGGCCCGACCATGACCGCGCGGACCGACCAGGTGCGCACCATCCGCGACGCGCGCGAGAGCCGGGTGGTCGCGATCGACGCGCATCCGGGGCGCGAGGCGCTGGTGGCGGCGGGGCGGCTGACCGACTTCCGCTGTGCGCTGGCGGAAGTGCGCGACGGGGACGGCGGGATCATCCTGTCCGAACAGGCCGCCAACACGCTCGACCTGACGGTCGGCGACACCGTCCTGCATATCGATCGGTGAGCGTCATGCTGAGAGAGATCAACTTCGACGGCATCATCGGGCCGAGCCACAATTATGCGGGGCTCAGCCATGGCAATCTCGCCGCGACCCGCAATGCGGGCAGGACCTCGCACCCCCGCGCCGCCGCGCTTCAGGGGATCGCCAAGATGCGCGCGAATCTTGACCTGGGGCTGGTGCAGGGCATCCTCCTGCCGCATCCCCGGCCCGATCATGGCTGGCTCGGGCGGCTGGCCACCGACTATGACGCCGCCTCGCCCGTCTTGAAGGCGCAAAGCCTGTCCGCCTCGGCGATGTGGGCGGCCAATGCCGCGACCGTCTCGCCCGCGCCCGACACGCGCGACGGGCGATGCCACCTGACCGTCGCCAACCTGCTGACCATGCCGCATCGCAGCCACGAATGGCCCGCGACGCTGGCGCAGCTCAAGCTGATCTTCGCCGATCCCGCCTTCGTCGTCCATCCGCCGGTCCCCGCCCCGTTCGGCGACGAGGGCGCGGCCAATCACATGCGGCTGTGCAGCGGCCACGATCATCCCGGTGTCGAGATCTTCGTCTATGGCGAGAGCGGCGGCCACTTCCCGGCGCGCCAGCACCGTCAGGCGTGCGAGGCCGTGGCGCGTGCGCATCGCCTGTCGCCCGACCGGGTGCTGTTCGCGCGCCAGTCGGATGCCGCCATCGCGGCGGGTGCCTTCCATAACGATGTCGTCGCGGTCGCCAATGAACGCGTGCTGTTCGCGCATGAACAGGCCTTTGCCGATCGGGAGAGCCTCCACGCCGACCTGCGCACCCTGATGCCCGATGTGGAGATCGTCGAGGTACCCGCCGCGCGGGTCAGCCTGGAGGATGCCATCACCTCCTATCTGTTCAACGCACAGCTCGTCACCCCGCCGGACGGCCAGCCCACGCTGATCCTGCCGCAGGAGGCGTGTGACAATGTCGCCGTCTGGTCCTGGCTTCAGGAGCATGTCGCGGGCAATGGCCCGATCCGGCGGCTGGAGGTGGTGAACGTCCGCGAATCGATGGCCAATGGCGGCGGCCCCGCCTGTCTGCGGCTGCGCGTCGTCGCCGACCCCGCGACCATCGACCCGCGCTTCCTGGTGGATCATGCCGCGCTCGACCGGATCGCCGCCGTCGTCGAGGCGCACTGGCCCGAGGCGATCGATCCGACCGGGATCGCCGATCCGCGCCTGGTCGCACAGGTCGAGGGGGCCCGGCGTGCGCTGCTGGAATCGCTCGACTGTCTCATATTGGCCGCCGGTTGAGGCTTGGCGCGGGGCCTGAGCGGTGGTGTAAAGCGCCGCATGTGGTCCCGCGTCGTCGCCCTGTTCACCATCAAGACGAAGTTCGAGGCGTTTCTCGTCATCTATGGGCTCGGCCTGGGCGCGGTCGAGCGCGGGATGCATTATCTGAACGCTTATCCGGGACTTCCCGGCAAGATCCTGTTCGCCGCCTGCCCCATTGCGGTGTTCATGGCGGGCGCGCGGATTCTGGACTCGCTGGAGCGGGACTATCGCGATTGACAGGATAAGTTGGTCGCGCGGTTCGCTGGCGACATTATCTGACAATCCGATGACTGGCCTAACCCACCTTCAGCGCCTCGAAGCCGAGAGCATCCACATCCTGCGCGAAGTCGTTGCCGAGACCGAAAGGCCGGTGATGCTCTATTCGGTCGGCAAGGATTCGGCCGTGATGCTCCATCTGGCCAAGAAGGCGTTCTTCCCGGCGCGCCCGCCCTTCCCGCTGCTCCATGTCGACACGACCTGGAAGTTCCAGGCGATGTACGAGCTGCGCAACCGAGCCGCCGAGGCGGCGGGGATGGAGTTGATCGTCCACCGCAATCCGGAGGCCGAGGCGCTGGGGATCAATCCCTTCGACCATGGCAGCCGCCACACCGATATGTGGAAGACCGAGGGGCTGAAACAGGCGCTGACCGCAGGCGGCTATGACGCGGCCTTTGGCGGCGCACGGCGCGACGAGGAAAAGAGCCGCGCCAAGGAGCGCGTCTTCTCCTTCCGCTCCGCCGCGCATGGCTGGGACCCCAAGGCGCAGCGGCCCGAGCTGTGGAACCTCTATAACAGCCGCATCCACAAGGGGGAGAGCATCCGCGTCTTCCCGCTGTCCAACTGGACCGAACTCGATATCTGGCAGTACATCCTTCAGGAAGGCATCGAGATCGTGCCGCTCTATTTCGCCGCCCCCCGCCCGACGGTGGAGCGCGACGGGATGCTGCTGATGGTCGATGACGACCGTTTCCGCCTGAAGCCCGGCGAGGTGCCGGTCGAACGCTCGATCCGCTTCCGCACGCTGGGCTGCTATCCGCTCACCGGCGCGGTCGAGAGCGAGGCGGCGACGCTGTCCGAGGTCATTCAGGAAATGCTGCTGACCACCACCTCGGAGCGTCAGGGGCGCGCGATCGACCATGATCAGGCCGCCAGCATGGAGAAGAAGAAGCGCGAGGGGTATTTCTGAGATGACCGCCTATCAACCCGATGCGCTGATCGCCGCCGATATCGACGCCTATCTCGCCACCCATGCCGCCAAGTCGATGCTGCGCTTCATCACCTGCGGCTCGGTCGATGACGGCAAGTCGACGCTGATCGGTCGGCTGCTCTATGACTCGAAGACCATCTTCGAGGATCAGCTGAGCCAGCTGGAGGCGGACAGCCGCCGGGTCGGCACGCAAGGGGCCAATATCGACTTCGCGCTGCTGGTCGACGGCCTCGCCGCCGAGCGCGAACAGGGCATCACCATCGACGTCGCCTATCGCTTCTTCGCCACCGAAAAGCGCAAGTTCATCGTCGCCGACACGCCCGGTCACGAGCAGTACACCCGCAACATGGTGACCGGCGCCTCGACCGCCGACCTGGCGGTGATCCTGATCGACGCGCGCAAAGGCGTGCTGACCCAGACGCGGCGGCACAGCTATCTGGCGCATCTGGTCGGCATCAAGGAGATCGTGCTGGCGGTCAACAAGATGGATCTGGTCGGCAACGACCAGTCGGTCTTCGACGCGATCGTCGCCGATTATGCCGCCTTTGCGCGCGGCATCGGGATCGAGCGTTTCACCGCCATCCCGCTGTCGGGGCTGACCGGCGCGAACGTCACCACGCTGTCGCCCGACATGCCCTGGTATGACGGCCCCGCGCTGCTGCCGCATCTGGAGACGGTGGCGATCGACGGCGACCGGGCGGTCGCGGCGTCGTTCCGCATGCCGGTGCAATGGGTCAATCGGCCCGATCTCGACTTTCGCGGCTTTGCCGGGCTGATCGCCAGCGGCCGGGTGTCGGTCGGTGACCGGGTGCGGATCGCGCCGTCGGGTCGGACGACCAGCATCGCGCGGATCGTCACTTATGACGGCGACCGGGATCAGGCGATCGCGGGCGAGGCGGTGACCCTGGTGCTGGCCGAGGAAGTCGACTGCTCGCGCGGCGACGTGATCGCGGCGGCCGAGGACCCGCCCGAGGTCGCCGACCAGTTCGTCGCCACCATCGTCTGGATGGCCGATGCGCCGCTGGTGCCGGGGCGCAGCTATTCGCTCAAGCTCGGCACGCAGCTGGTCGGCGCGACGGTCCAGCCGCCGCGTCATGTGGTGGACGTCAACAGCCAGGAGGAACGCCCCGCCGATACGCTGGCGCTCAACGATATCGGCCTGGCGGAAGTCTATGCCGACCGCCCGATCGTGTTCGAGCCCTATCAGAAGGGCAGCGCGCTGGGCGGTTTCATCCTGATCGACCGCGCGACCAATGCGACGGTCGCGGCGGGGATGATCGACCATGCGCTGCGCCGCGCGCAGAATGTCCACTGGCAGTCGACCGTCATCACCCGCGAGGCGCATGCCCGGCAAAAGGGACAGTCGCCGCGCGTGCTGTGGTTCACCGGCCTGTCGGGGTCGGGCAAGTCGACCATCGCCAATCTGGTCGAGCAGAAGCTGCACGCCATGGGCCGCCACAGCTTCCTGCTGGACGGCGACAATATCCGCCACGGGCTGAACCGCGACCTGGACTTCTCCGAAGCCGGGCGGGTCGAGAATATCCGCCGCGTGGGCGAGGTCGCCAGGCTGATGGCCGATGCGGGCCTGATCGTGCTGACCGCCTTCATCTCGCCCTTCAAGGCCGAGCGCGACATGGTCCGCGCGCTGCTGCCCGAAGGAGAGTTTGTCGAGATCTTCGTCGACACGCCGCTGGCCGTTGCCGAGGAGCGCGACGTGAAGGGCCTGTATGCCAAGGCGCGCGCGGGCGAGATCGCCGAGTTCACCGGCATCTCCAGCCCCTATGAAGCGCCCGAACGGCCGGAGATCCGCGTCGACACGACGAAGGAGACGGCGGAACAGGCCGCCTCGCGGATTGTGGAGCATGTGCTGGGCGTCTGGAGCTACGACCTGTGACCGATGCCGAACTCGCACGGGCCATCGCCGTCGAGGCGGGGGCGCTGCTCCGCGACTTGCAGGCGAGCGGCGGGCTGGAAGGCGCGGCGCTGGGTGCCAGGGGGGATCGCGACGCCAACACGCTGATCCTCGACCGGCTGCGCGCCGCACGGCCGGACGATTTTATCCTGTCCGAAGAGTCGCTCGACGACCGCGCGCGGTGCGCGGCCAGCCGGGTGTGGATCGTCGACCCGCTCGACGGCACGCGCGAATATGCCGAGGGATCGGACGAGTGGGCGGTGCATATCGGCCTCGCCATCGACGGTCGCCCGGCGCTCGGCGCAGTGGCCGTCCCGGCGCGGGGGCAGGTGTTCGCGACCGACGACCTCCCCCCAGTCCATCCCCCCTGCCCGGCGGGCCTGCGCGTCGTCGTCAGCCGCAGCCGCGCGCCCGACATCGCGCGCTGCGTCGGCGACCGGCTGGGTGCGACGCTGATCCCGATGGGGTCGGCGGGCGCCAAGGCGATGGCGGTGGTCGAGGGGCGCGCGGATGTCTATCTGCATGACGGCGGCCAATATGAATGGGACAATTGCGCCCCCGCCGCCGTTGCCCTGGCGGCCGGGCTTCATGCCTCGCGCATCGATGGCAGTCCGCTCGTCTATAATTGCGCGAATCCCCTGCTGCCCGATCTGCTGATCTGTCGGCGGGAGGTCGCCGCGCAGGTGCTGGACGCGATCGCGCGCGGATAGCGCGCGACCGGGGCCCACCCATCCCGTCCCGGCAGGCGGCCGCGACTGTTACAGGTAACCTTGTAACGTCACATCGGCTGGTCCATGGGGAATATATGCCGCCTGCCCCCCTTGCCCCTTCCGTTACGCGGTCCGCCCGATGACGTTCATTCCCCTGGCCTTCGGTCTTGCGGCGATGGTGGCGACGCTGGCGGGCGGATTGCTGGCGCTGCGTCTCCAGCATCGGATCGGGCTGGTCCTGGGCGTGACCGCCGGGATCGTGCTCGGCGTCGCGCTGTTCGACCTGATTCCCGAGGCGCTGGGGCTCGCCGAGGGGCACTGGCCGGTGCGCGGGCTGATGCTGTTCTCGGCCGCCGGGCTGGGGGGCTATATGCTGCTCGACCGGCTATTGGCGGGCATCCCGCGCGCCGCCGAATCCTGGCGCGGGCATCTGGGCCCCGCCATGCTCTGCCTGCACAGCCTGATGGACGGGCTGGGCATCGGGCTGGCGTTTCAGATCGATACGGCGGCGGGATGGATGATCGCGCTGGCCGTGCTGACCCATGACGTGGCGGACGGCGTGAACACCGTCAGCCTGAGCCTCGCCGCCCGCTCCGAAGCGGCGGCGCGGCGCTGGTTGCTGGTCAACGGGCTGGCACCGATGCTGGGCGTGGTGCTGGGGCTGGCCATCGCGATCCCAAGCGGGATGCTCGCGCCGCTGATGGCGCTGTTCGCCGGGGCCTTCCTCTATATCGGCGCGTGCGAGCTGGTGCCGCGCAGTCGGGCGCTCGATCCCCGGCTCTGGACCAGCATGGCGACGCTGGCGGGCATGGCCCTGATGCTGGGCGTCACGCATTTCGCGCATTGAGGCGGGACCGCCGCCGGAACGCGAGGAGCCGGCGGCGATACCCGAAATGTCAGGCGGGCTGAACCGCTTCCGCCGCCGCGTTCGCGCCGCCTTCGGCCAGGCCGGTCAGCTTCTCGTCGGTCGCCTTTTCCTCGGCCAGCGTCTCGTCCAGGATCGCCGCGCAGTCGCTGCGCCCCAGTTGCCGCGCCCAGGCGACCAGCGTGCCGTAACGGGCGATCTCATAATGCTCGACCGCCTGCGCCGCCGCGATCAGGGCCGCGTCCAGCACCTGCTTGTCGGCGACCTCGCCCGCGACCTCATTGGCCTCCTTGATGATGCCGTCGATCGCCGGGCAGGTCACCGCCTTGGCGGTCGTCCCGTGCATCTCAAACACCTGTTCCAGCCGCCGGATCTGCCCCTCGGTCTCGCGCAGATGCTGCTCGAAGCCCGCCTTCAACTGCGGGTCGGTCGCCTTCTCGATCATCTTGGGCAGCGCCTTGGTGATCTGGTGCTCGGCATAATAGATATCCTGCAACTGGTGGACGAACAGATCGTCCAGCGTCGCGATGTCCTTGCTGAATAGGCCCATGGTCCGTCTCCTTCGTGATGGTCAGCGGTCGGCCGAGCCGGGCTCGGCGATCTTGCGATGGGCTTCGGCCAGCACCGATTGCGGGACGACGCCCGCGGCGGCGACCTGCGCCTTGTTCAGCAGCCCGGCGGTGATGTGCCCCCGGCCCGCCTTCATCGCGTCCCAGCCGGTGCGCGCGACCTGGGCAGGGTCGTCCTTGTCCATGGCCCCGACGCGGGTGTCGAGCATGTCGGCGCGCGCGAAGAATTCGGTGTCGGTCGGCCCGGGCATCAGCGTGGTCAGCGTGACGCCCTTCTGCTCCTTCAATTCGTTGCGCAGCGCCTCGGTGAAATTGTCGATGAACGCCTTGGTCGCGTTGTAGATCGCGTTGAAGGGGCCGGGGATGAAGCCGACGATCGATCCGGTTACCAGCACCTTGCCCTCGCCATGCCGGACCATGCCGGTCAGCACCCGCTGGAGCAGATGGACGGTGCCGGTGACGTTGGTGTCGATCGAGCGCCGCCAGTCCTCCACCGGCTGGTCGAGGAACGCGCCGCCCTTGCTGTTGCCCGCATTGGCGCACAGCACGTCGATCCGCCGCCCGTCCGCCGCCGCCAGCAGCGTGTCGACGCCCTCCAGCGTGGACAGGTCGGCCTCCACCGCCTGTACATGCGTGCCGAGCGCGGCCAGATCGGCGGCGGCGGTGTGGATCGCCGGTTCGTCCGCGACGATCAGCAGGTCATAGCCATCCCGCGCCGCGCACGCCGCCAGATGATAGCCGATGCCCGAAGAGGCGCCGGTCACGATTGCGAATGTCTCTGCCATGTCGGACCTCCTTATTGACCGGGCTTCAGCACGATCTTGGTCACTTCGTTCTGCTTGTCGTGGAACATGCGATACCCCTCGGGCGCCTGTTCCAGCGGCAGCCGGTGCGAGATCAGGAAGGTCGTATCGATCTTCCCCTCCATGATCGCGTCGAGCAGGCCGGGCAGATAATGCTGGACATGCGTCTGCCCGGTCTTGAGCGTCAGTCCCTTCTGCATCACGGCCCCCAGCGGGAATTTGTCGACAAAGCCGCCATAGACGGCGGGCATCGACACCCGGCCGCCCTTGCGCACCGCCAGGATCGCCTGGCGGATGGCGTGGATGCGATCGGTGCCCAGAAAGGTCGATGCCTTGATCTGGTCGATGGCATTGTCGACGAACAGGCCGTGCGCCTCCAGCCCGACGGAGTCGATCACCGCATCGGGGCCGATCCCGCCGGTCATCACCATCAACGCGTCATAGGTCGCGCTTTCCTCGAAATTGATCGTCTCGGCGCCGAACTGGCGGGCGAGTTCCAGCCGGTGCGGGAAATGGTCGATCGCGATGACCCGCTCCGCGCCCATCAGGAACGCCGACTGGACCGCGAAGAGGCCGACCGGGCCGCAGCCCCAGACCGCGACCGTATCGCCCGGCTCGATCTGGGCATTCTCGGCCGCCATCCAGCCGGTGGGCAGGATGTCCGACAGGAACAGCACCTTCTCGTCGTCGACCCCGTCGGGGATGACGATGGGGCCGGTATCGCTGAACGGCACGCGGACATATTCCGCCTGTCCGCCCGCATAGCCACCGGTCATGTGGCTATAGCCGAACAGCCCGGCCATCGGATGGCCATAGATTTCGCGCGCGATATCCTGATTGTCGGCGGGCAGCCCGTTCTCGCACCCCGAATATTGATGCTTGCCGCAATGATAGCAGGCGCCGCAGGCGATGGTGAACGGCACCACCACCTTCTGCCCCTTTTTCAGCGTCGAGGCGGAGCCGGTCTCGACCACCTCGCCCATGAACTCATGGCCCAATATGTCGCCCGACTTCATGGTTGGGATATAGCCGTCATAGAGGTGCAAATCCGATCCGCAGATGGCGGTGGCCGTCACCCTGATGATCGCATCGCGCGGATTGACGATGCCGGGGTCGTCGACATTGTCGATGCGGACGTCATGCTTGCCGTGCCAGGTCAGCGCCTTCATGCACCCTGCTCCTCGAACTGCTTGGGGTTCATCGCGTTGGTCGCGACCTCGCCGGTTTCCATCAGCTGCTTGAAGCGGGCGAGGTCGCGGCGGAGCTGGATATTGGGTTCGCGCTGGAACAGCTTGGCGACCAGCTTGCCGATGACCCCGGCGGGCGGGTCATAGAGGATCGTCGCGGTCACGACGGTGCCGCGCGCGCCCGCGTCGCGGAAGGTGATGCGCCCCGAATTGGCGACATCGGCCCCCTCGGCGGAGGCCCAGGCGATCAGCCGGCCCTCCTCTTCCTCGGTCACGATCGCATCCCATTCGACGGTCGTCCCGCCGGGCGCCTTGACCACCCAGTGCGAGCGCGTGGCATCGATCCTGTCGATCCGTTCGACATTCTCCATCACGCTCGCCAGATTGGGAAAGTCGCGCCACCAGGCGAACAGCTCGCCCGCCGGGCGGTTGATCGTGGTCGCACAAGCGGTCAGGCTGTCGCCGCGATCCGCGATCGCTTCATGGGTCGCGATCCGGACCGCGGCGTCCGTATCCTTCGCCGTCGAAAGCGGCGCGTCGTCATAGGGTCTGTCGGCGCTATCCGGCATAAGCCTCTCCTCGTTCCGAGCCCGGACAGCGTCGGGTGAGGCGGCTTGTTCCGTGATTTACATCGGTTTTACAGCATCTTGATGAGCATCAATTACCCATGTGGGTGATTGATCCAATTCCGCGACCGATGGTGGGCGGCTCAGTCGGCCATGACCCGGATCTGCGCCCGCCCGACCTTGCGCGCCAGCTGACGGGGATCGGGGATTGTCATCGACCGCGACGACCAGATCAGGTCGCCCGCGCGCCGGGCCGCCTGGAGCATCCGGTTGACGTGCACCGCGGTCAGCCCCAGCGCATCGGCCAGGGTTTCCTGCGTGATCGGCAGTTCGAAGCTGCGGCCATGGCTCAGGTCGCTCAGCGCCAGCCGTTCGTGCAGCTCCAGCATCAGGTCGCCGATCCGCTCCATCGCGTTCATCCGCCCCAACCGCGCGATCTGCGCCAGCAGATACGCCTCGTCGAGCGCATGTCCCACCGCATAGGCCTGGTCCAGCGCGGGCGAGACGCCCCAGTCGGGCGGCACGCAGCTCGTCACCTCGGTCAGCGAGATGACCGTGGTCGGCGCGACCGCACGGGCGTGATGATAGAGTCCGACCACATCGCCCGGCAGGACGAAGTTGAGGAACTGCCGCCGCCCGTCGAGCAGGATGCGCACCCGCGCGGCCCAGCCGGACAGGATCAGGTGCGGCGTCACGATGTCGCGCCCCTCGACCAGCAATTCGCGGCGCGGCCGGAAGACGGTCGGACGGCCCATCGCCTCCATCAGCGCGGCGACGGCGGCCTGGTCGAGCGTCGCCAGCCGCGACAGACGCTGAAGCGCGGGCGGCGTACTGCCGAGCGGTCGGCTGAGGCTCAGGCTCATGGGATATATCCCCATGGCGAACGGGCCGGGGCGGGCATCCGGTCTCGCGATGCGTCGTCGCCCGGCACCTCATATCGATCATAGGAACGGCAGATCTTCATCGCAGGCTATCCTCTTCGGGCCGCCGACCATCGGCCATGCGGCGAGGGCGATGACGCGAACCACGTCACCGGGGAAAAGATCGTGTCGGATCCAACGCGGCGATCGCACTGACCATGTCATCCGTCGTCGGTGCGCCCTCCCGAACTTGCACACCGTGTCGGATGCCGCAGCGGCGATTTCCGTTCACATTGTGTACGAACAACAATCCGCCGGGCTCCATAATTCAAATCAATATCCAGATTATTTCGTGCGTTAGCGCGAAAAACAGGGCGAGCCGAGCTTGCATGCCGCCCATTTGGGATGGTGTTGGCGCGGGATCGGCGCCGGGCGGCATGGCGGTCGCGATCGCGCGGCCGGGACGGCGCGATTTGGGTCATGGCACATTCCCTTTCGGCGCGACGGCCCTATGGTGCGCGCCTTTTCCTCAAGAGGTTCCATCGATGCGTTTCGCCCAACTGACCCGCCAGCCCGACGATCCCCTGTTGCGGATCATCGGCCAGCACGCCGCCGATCCCCGCAGCGACAAGATCGACCTGGGCGTCGGCGTCTTCCGCGACGAGGCGGGGCGGACTCCGGTGATGACCGCGGTCAAGGCGGCGGAGGCGCGGCTGCTGTCCGAACAGTCGACCAAATCCTATCTGGGGCCGGAGGGCGATATCGGCTTCGTCCGGGCGCTGGGCGAGCTGGTGCTGGGCGAGGTCGTGCCCACCGACCGCCGGGTCGGTCTGCAGACGCCGGGCGGCACCGGGGCGCTGCGCCTCGCCGCCGAGCTGCTGGCGCGCGCGGGCGTACCGCGCATCTGGATCGGCAGCCCGAGCTGGGCCAACCATGCCCCGCTGTTCAAGCAGGCGGGGGTCGAGCCCGCCCTGATCCCCTGCTACGACCTGACCAGCCAGCATTTCGACCTGGACGGCTTTCTCGCCGGTCTGGGCGGCGCGGCGCAGGGCGATGCGGTGCTGCTGCACGGCTGTTGCCACAATCCGATCGGGATCGATCCCGATGCGCGGGGCTGGGCCGCGATCGCGCAGCATGTCGCCGACCATGCGCTGCTGCCGGTGGTCGATCTCGCCTATCAGGGGCTGGGCGACGGGTTCGATGTCGACGCGGCAGGCGCGCGCACGATCCTGTCGGCGGTGCCGGAAGCGCTGCTCGCCTATTCCTGCGACAAGAATTTCGGGCTGTATCGCGAGCGGACCGGCGCGCTGTTCGCGCTGTCGCCCGATGCCGATACGGGTACGGTCGTGCTGTCCAACCTGCTGGCGCTGGCGCGCGCCAACTGGTCGATGCCGCCCGACCATGGTGCGGCGATCGTCCGCATCATCCTGGAGGACGCCGCCCTGACCCGCGAATGGCGCGACGAGCTGGAGACGATGCGCCAGCGGCTCGCCAGCCTGCGCGCCGCCCTGGCGGCGGGCGGGCGGATCGGCGCGATCGATCTGGCGGCGGTCGCCCATGGCAAGGGCATGTTCGCCACCCTGCCCCTCTCCCCCAGCCAGGTCGCCTGGCTGCGCGAGCGGCACGGCATCTACATGGCCGGATCGGGGCGGATCAACATTGCCGGGTTCAGCACCGCCGCGATCGCGCGCTTCCACGACGCGCTGCGGGATATGGTCGCGAACGGGGTGGTTTGATCCAGCGGCTCCCGCCGTTCGCTTGGGGCGGCGGGAGGCCCTTGGCCTGCGACTTCGCTCAGGCTGAACGGAGGTTGGGGATGGGACCTGCTAAAACACCCCGTTCAGCCTGAGCGAAGTCGAAGGCCACGCCACCCGGCCAGCAAAAAGGGGCGCACCCGAACCACCGGATGCGCCCCTTTTTCAGGAAGCGGGCCGGATCACCCGGCCCGTCGCTTATTTGCCCGAGTGGACGAAGCGGTTGACGATATTCTCGATCCGCTCCTGACGCCCCGAACGGGGCTTGGGATCGATCGCCTTCTGCTCGGCGAGATCGGCGATCCCGGCCAGGTCGAGGCTGCCGACCTGCTGGCCGAACTCGCCGGTCCAGCCCGCATAGCGCTCGGCCTTGATCGCATCCAGGCGGCCGTCCTCGATCAGCGCGGCGGCGTTGAGCAGGCCCTTGGCCACCACGTCGATCCCGCCGACATGGCCATGGAACAGGTCGACCGCGTCCATCGACTGGCGGCGCACCTTGGCGTCGAAGTTGAAGCCGCCGGTGGTGAAGCCGCCCGCCCGGATGATCTCGATCATCGCCAGCGTCAGCTCTTCGACCGAGTTGGGGAACTGGTCGGTATCCCAGCCATTCTGATGATCACCGCGATTGGCGTCGATCGAACCGAAGATGCCCAGCGCGCCCGCCGTCGCGATCTCATGCTCGAAGGTATGGCCCGCCAGCGTGGCGTGGTTCGCCTCGATATTGACCTTCACTTCGTTTTCCAGGCCATAGGCCTTGAGGAAGCCGTACACGGTCGCGGTGTCGAAGTCGTACTGGTGCTTGGTCGGCTCGTGCGGCTTCGGCTCGATCAGGATGGTGCCGGTGAAGCCGATCTTGTGCTTGTGCTCGACCACCAGGCTCAGGAAGCGGCCCAGATTGTCCAGCTCGCGCTTCATGTCGGTGTTGTGCAGCGTCTCATAGCCTTCGCGACCGCCCCACAGCACATAGTTGGCGCCGCCCAGCCGGTGCGTGGCCTCCAGCGCATCGCGGACCTGCATCGCGCCGAACGCATAGACTTCCGGGTCGGGATTGGTCGCGCCACCGGCGGCGAAGCGCGGATGGCTGAACAGATTGGCGGTGCCCCAGAGGAGCTTGCGGCCCGACGAGGCCTGAAGCTGTTCGAGATGATCGACCGCCTCGGCGAAATAGCGGCGATGCTCGGCGACGCCCTGTGCATCGGCCATCACGTCGACATCGTGGAAGCAGTAATAGGGCACGTCCAGCTTCGAGAAGAAGTCGAACGCCACTTCGCGCTTCTGCGCGGCCGCCGCGCTGTCGTTCGCGCCCGCATGCCAGGGGCGGTTGAAGGTGCCGCCGCCGAACACGTCCGAACCCGGCCAGCAGAAAGTGTGCCAGAAGCAGGCGGCGAAGCGCAGATGCTCCTCCATCGTCTTGCCGAGGACGACGCGGTTCTTGTCGTAGAAGCGATAGGCCAGCTCATTGTCGCTGTCCGGGCCTTCGTAACGGATCGTGGGGATGTCGGCGAAGAAATCGGTAGCCATTTAGAAGCTCCTCGGGGTGATACGGGAATAGCTGTCGCGGAAACGCGCGATCTTGGGGGCGAAACGCTCGGCGAGCGCCGCGTCGGGCGCGATGCTGTGACTGACGGGCGGGGGTGCGCAGACCGCTTCGGGCGAGCCGCCATCGACCGCCAGCTGGGCGAGCCGCGCCGCGCCCAGCGCCGGACCGACCTCGCCGCCCTTCAGATAGACGAGCTCGACATTCAGTGCGGCGGCCAAGGTCTGGCCCCAATAGGAGGAGCGCGCGCCGCCACCGATGACCGACAGCTGCGACAGCTCGGTCCCGGCGTCGCGCAGCACCGACAGGCCGTCGGCCAGCGCAAAGGCCACGCCCTCCAGCACCGCCTGCGCCAGCCGCTCCGGCGTGGTGTCATGGTCGAGGCCCAGGAACGCGCCGCGCACCTCGGCATCGTTATGCGGCGTCCGCTCGCCCGACAGATAGGGCAGGAAGATTTCCGGGCCACTCGCCGGGCCGACGCTTTCGGCACGGGCGAACAGCTCGGCCGCCCCCGCCGCGCCGGTCAGCCGCGCGACCCAGTCGATGCACGCCGCCGCCGACAGATGCACCGACATCTGGTGCCACAGGTCCGGCAGACAATGGCAGAAGGCATGGACGGCACCGGCCGGATTGGGGCGGAAATCCTTCGTCGCGGCGAAGATCACCCCCGACGTGCCCAGCGACAGCAGCGCATCGCCGTCCTTGACCACGCCGACGCCGACCGCTCCGGCGGCATTGTCGCCACCGCCGCCCGCGACCGGCACCCGGTCCAGCCCCCAGGCCTCCGCCACCTCGGCGCGCAGGCGGCCGGTCTGCGCCGTCCCCTCGACCGCCTGCGGCATCTGCTCGCGGGTCAGCCCGGTCGCGGCGAGGATGTCGTCGCTCCATTCTCGCGCGGCGACGTCCAGCCACAACGTACCCGCCGCATCCGACACGTCGGACGCCTTCTCGCCGGTCATCCGCAGCCGGACATAATCCTTGGGCAACAGGACGGTCCGGATCTTCGCGAACGTTTCCGGCTCGTGATGCGCGACCCAGAGCAGCTTGGGCGCGGTGAAGCCCGGCATCGCCAGATTGCCCGCGACCCGGTGGAGTTCGGGCGCCTTCGCCTCCAGCTCGGCGCATTCGGCATGGCTGCGCCCGTCATTCCACAGGATGCCGGGGCGCAGCACCTGATCGTCCGCGCCCAGCAACGTGGCGCCGTGCATCTGCCCGGCCAGACCGATGCCGCGCACCGATCGGCGAACCGCCGGATCGATCGCGCGGACCGCCGCCGTCGTCGCCTGCCACCAGGCCTCTGGGTCCTGTTCGGACCAGAGCGGGTGAGGCCGCTGCACGGTCAGCGCGGCCGTCCCCTGCCCCACCACCGCGCCATGTTCGTCCAGCACGACGGCCTTCACGCCCGAGGTGCCGATATCGATGCCCAGAAACATGGCCCGGTCCTTACTTCACGAACGGATCGATGGTCGGGATCGTGCCGTCCGGGTTGAACCTCAGCTCGGTCATCTTGACGTTGCGCAGGTGGTTCTTCCCCGACAGCTGGGTGTCGGCGTAGAACAGCCACCACTTCCCCTTCCACTCGACGATCGAATGATGGGTGGTCCAGCCCTGCACCGGGCTCAGGATATGGCCCTTATAGGTGAAGGGGCCATAGGGGCTGGTCCCGATCGCATAGTTCAGGAAATGCGTGTCGCCGGTCGAATAGGTGTAATAATATTTGCCGTCGCGCTTGAAGACCCAGGACGCCTCGAAGAAGCGGCGGTCATGGTCGCCGCCCAGCACCGGCTTGCCCTGTTCGTCGAGGATCACGACGTCGCGCGGGGTTTCCGCAAAGGTCTTCATGTCGGGGTTCAGCTTGGCGATCTTGCCCGAGATGGCGGGCTGGTCGTCCTGCTTCAGGTCGGTGTCGCTGCCGTTCGGATCGTACTTGCCGTCCTTCCAGCGCTGGAGCTGCCCGCCCCAAATGCCGCCGAAATACATGTACGCCGTGCCGTTCGTATCCTGGAAGACGGCGGGGTCCATCGAGAAGCTGCCGGGGATCGCCTCGGGCTCGGCCTTGAAGGGCCCCATCGGGTTCTTCGAGGTGGCGACGCCGATGCGGAACGCGCCCAGACCGTTCTTGTCCTTGGTCTTATCGCGCGCCGGGAAATAGAGATAATAGGTGCCGTCCTTATAGGCGGCATCGGGCGCCCACATCTGCTGCGAGGCCCAGGGCACGTCCTTCACGTCGAGCGCGACGGGGCCGACGGTGACCGGCCCGCCCGGCTCGTCCATGCGCAGCACGCGATAGTCGCGCATCGCGTACTGGTTGCCCAGGTCGTCGTCCTTGGTTTCGGTCGGGATGTCGTGGCTGGGATAGATATACATCTTGCCGTCGCCCCAGACATGGGCGGAAGGATCGGCGGTGAAGATGTCGCGGACCAGCGGCTGCGACAGATAATGGCGGCCGTCGGGCGCGGTCGGGTTGGTGTCGTTGGACGTCGCGGCCGTTTCCTGCGCCGTGTTCCCGGCGTCGGTCGACGTTCCGCAGGCCGTCGTGCAAAGACCCAGCACGGCCACGCTGGCCATCATCAAGCGCTTCATCGCTTACCTCTCCCTTTCGCTCCATCTTCGGAGCTTTCGAGTAACGATAGCGCTATCACGCGGAAGGATGCAAGGTCGGTTCATCGTTTTCCGGTGGCGACCCGACGTGGCCGTCGGCTCCGCTCGGGCGGTCGGGCATTCGGGACCGGGCCACCCGCTCCACCCCGCTTGACAACACCCCGCCCCGCATAGTTGGTAACGATACCCGACACGACGAACGAACAGACCGACACGCCCATGTCGGCGCAATCTCCAGGACAGAGGATGACCGCATGGCCCTTCGCCTTTCGCAGCCGCGCTGGCTGATCGCCGCCGGACTGGCGCTGGTTCCGCTCCACGCCGCGCCCGCCCAGATGGCCACCCAGGCCCCCGCCGTGGTGCCGGGTGCGAAGCCCGTCACGATCGAGCGGATCAAGGTCCACTCGCCCGCGATCGAAGGCAATCTGGAGGGCAACAGCCCCGACCGCGACGTCATCGTGGTGCTGCCGCCAGACTATGCTCGGGACAAGGCGCGCCGCTATCCGGTGGTCTATGCGCTGCACGGCTATTCGATCGGCGCGGACCAGTGGACGAAGGAGATCCATGTCCCCTCCTCGATCGAGGGCGCGTTCGCGCGCGGCGTGCCGCCGATGATCCTGGTCTTTCCCGACAGCCGGACGATGCACAACGGGTCGATGTATTCTTCGTCGCAGACGGTCGGCGATTTCGAGCGTTTCGTCAGCCATGACCTGATCGCCGCGATCGACGCGCGCTATCGCACCATCGCTCGCCGCGAAGCCCGTGGCCTGGTCGGTCATTCGATGGGCGGATACGGCACGTCGCGGATCGGGATGAAGCATGCCGACATGTACGGCGCCATCTATATGATGAGCCCCTGCTGCCTGTCGCCGCGCATGATGGCGCGGCCCGAGGGGACCGACGAGACGCTGCTGACCGGCCTGGCCTCGCCGAAGGAATCGGAGAAGCTGAACTGGGGCCAGCGCGCGATGCTCGCCGCCTCAGCCGCCTGGTCCCCCGATCCGAAGAACCCGCCGCTCTATCTCGACCTGCCGGTCAAGGACGGCAAGGTGCGCGACGAGGTGATGGCCAAGTGGCTCGCCAATACGCCGCTGGCCTTTGTCGACCAGTATATCACGCCGTTGCGCAGCTATCGCGCGATCGCGCTGGACGTGGGCTCCCAGGACGGGTTGAAGGCGGATGCGCAGGCGCTGCACGACACGCTCGACCGCTATGGCATCGCGCATCGGTTCGAGATTTACGAGGGCGATCACGTCAACCGGATCGGCGTTCGTTTCCAGGACAAGGTGCTGCCCTTCTTCGGAAAGATGTTGACGGCCAAGGGCGGCCGGTGATGCGCCCGTCGCGGCGCGGGGTCCTGCACGGGCTGACCGCCGGCGCGGTTTCGGGCTCGCTGGCGGGGCCGGTCGGCGCCCGTCCGGCGGCCGCGCCCGACCCGACTCACACCCTCTGGTATCGCCAGCCCGCCAAGGCCTGGACCGAGGCGCTGCCGGTCGGCAACGGGCGGCTGGGGGCGATGGTCTTTGGCGGCGTGGCGCGCGAGCGGTTGCAGCTCAACGAGGATTCGCTGTGGAGCGGCGGCCCCTATGACCCGGTCAACCCCGCCGCCCGCGCCGCCCTGCCCCAAGTCCGCCGCCTGATCGCGACGGGGCAGTGGCAGGAGGCGCAGGCCCTGGCCGACAAGGCGATGCTGGGCATTCCGCGCACCCAGATGCCCTATCAGCCGCTGGGCGACCTGATACTCAGCTGGCCGGGGCTGAGCGATGCCGATGCGACCGGCTATCAGCGGCAACTCGATCTCGACACCGCGACCGCGACGACGCGCTTCTCGGTCGGCGGGGTGGAGCATCGGCGGACCGTCTTCGCTTCGCCGGTCGATCAGTTGCTGATGGTGCGGATCGAGGCGGATCGCCCCTTCGACCTCGACATCGCGCTGACCTCGCCGCAACCCGATACACGGGTCGAGGCGGCGGACGTGCGACTGACGCTGACCGGACGCAATGCCGATCATGCGGGGGTGAAGGCGGTGCTGCGCTTTGCCGCCCAGCTCCAGGCCCGGACCGTCGGCGGCCGGGTCACGGTGTCGGGCGACCGGCTGGCGGTGCGCGGCGCGCGCGCGGTGGCGCTGCGGGTCGCGATGGCCACCAGCTATCGGCGGTTCGACGACCATGGCGGCGATCCGGTCGCGCTGACCACCGCCACTCTCCGCAAGGCCGCCACCCGCACGGACGATCGGATCGCCGCCGACGCGGTGGCCGAGCATCGCCGCCTCTATGCGCGCGTCCGCCTCGACCTCGGCACCAGCCCGCAGGGTTCGCGACCGACCGACGAGCGGGTCCGCGCCGACCGCGCGGTGGATGACCCGGCGCTGGCGACCCTGTATTTCAACTATGGCCGCTATCTGCTGATCGCCTGTTCGCGCCCCGGCGGACAGGCGGCCAATCTGCAAGGGCTGTGGAACGAGAGCACGAACCCGCCCTGGGGTTCCAAATACACGGTCAACATCAACACCGAGATGAACTACTGGCCCGCCCAGCCGACGGGGCTGGGCGACTGCGTCGCGCCGCTGGTCGCCATGATCCGCGACCTGGCCGTCACGGGCGAGCGGGCCGCGCGCGAGATGTATGGGGCGCGCGGCTGGGTCTGTCACCACAACACCGATCTGTGGCGCTCGACCGCCCCGATCGACGGCGCCCCCTGGGGCATGTGGCCGACCGGCGGCGCCTGGCTGTGCACCCATTTGTGGGAGCATTATGATTATAGCCGCGACCGGGCCTTCCTCGCCTCGGTCTATCCGCTGATGCGCGGGGCGGCGCTATTCTTCCTCGACACGCTCCAGACCGATGCCCGGACCGGGCGGCTCGTCACCAGCCCTTCGCTTTCGCCCGAGAACGAACATGCCCCCGGCGTGTCAATCTGCGCGGGGCCGGCAATGGATCAGCAGATCCTGCGCGACGTGTTCGATCAGGTGGCCCGCGCCGCCGCGATCCTGAACACCGACACCGCCTTCGCCCGGCAGGTTCGCGAGGCGCGCGCCCGCCTCGCCCCCGATCGGATCGGGCGCGATGGCCAGTTGCAGGAATGGCAGGAGGATTGGGACGGCCGCGCCCCCGATCCGCACCACCGCCATGTCTCGCACCTCTATGCGCTTTTTCCCAGCGACCAGATCACCCCCGACCGCACGCCCGCGCTGGCCAGCGCGGCCCGCCGATCGCTGGAGATACGCGGCGACCAGTCGACCGGCTGGGCCACCGCCTGGCGCGCGAACCTCTGGGCGCGGCTGCACGATGGCGAGCATGCCCACCGGATCATCGCCTATCTGCTGGGGCCGCAGCGCACCTATCCCAATCTGTTCGACTCGCACCCGCCCTTTCAGATCGACGGCAATTTCGGCGGCACGCGGGCGATGGTCGAGATGCTGATGCAGAGCCGCGAGGACGAAATCCTGCTGCTCCCCGCCCTCCCCCGCGCCTGGCACAGCGGATCGGTCGCCGGGCTGCGCGCCCGCGGGCGGACGCGGGTCGATCTGGTCTGGCGCGAGGGTCGGCTGGTTTCGGCGACGCTGACCGGCGATCTGCCGGGCAGGCGGACCGTGCGGCTGGGCGGACGCCGGGTCGCGGTGACGCTCGCCCCCGGCCGCCCCGTGCGCCTCGACGGCGCCGATCTGGCCTGACCGTCTTTCGGCGACATAAATTCCCCGCCTTTTCAATCGCAAGGCGGTGGACAGCGGCAATTTACTCGGACAAGATAAGGCCAAGATCGAATATGGGGAGGATGGCCATGCGGCCTGTCATGAGAGCGGCGCTGGGGAATGCTGTCGCCCTGATCGCGCTGGCGATATCCGCCGTTCCGGCCAGCGCACAGGCGGGGGTCGATCCGCTCGCCCCGACCGGCCGCTGGAGCGCCAATCAGGACGGGCAGGCCGCGCTGCCGCCGATGGGCTGGAACAGCTGGAACGCCTTCAACAGCGATGTCGACGAGGAGAAGGTCATGGCGTCGGCCCGGCTGATCCGGGAAAAGGGGCTGGCGGAGGCGGGCTATCGCTATATCAACATCGATGACGGCTGGTGGCTGCGTCGTCGCCAGCCCGATGGGCGCATGGTCATCCGCGCGGACAAATTCCCTTCCGCCGCCGCCGGCCCCGACCAGCGGACCAGCTTTCGCCCGCTGACCGACCGGCTGCACGCCATGGGGTTCAAGGCGGGCATCTATTCCGACATCGGCCGCAACAGCTGCGGTCAGGTCTATACGCCCAACTTCGCCAACCAGCCCGAGGGCACGGTCGCCGAGCGCGAGGTCGGGCTGTACGACCATATCGACCAAGACATCGCGCTGTATTTCCGCGAATGGGGGTTCGATTACATCAAGGTCGACGGCTGCGGCATCCGGGGGCTGGGCAAGGATTCCGAGCATGTGCGCAAGGGCGATTATCGCGAGCTGACGCCGCTGATCGACATGAATTCGCTGGCGCGCACCGACATTCCGGCGGTCCGGGCACTCTATGACCGGGTCGCCGCCGCGCTGCGCCGCGAGAATCCGGACGGCGACTATATCTTCTCGCTCTGCCTGTGGGGATCGTCCGACGTCCGAAGCTGGGGCAAGCAGATCGGCAATGTCTCGCGCACCAGCGACGACATCACCGCGCACTGGTCGCGGATGCTGACCAATTTCGATACCAGCGCCAGCCGCGCGCTCTATGCGCATCCGCATGGCTGGAACGACCCCGACATGCTGTTCGTCGGATCGGGCGATTTCGATGCGAACCACATGACCGAGGCGCGGTCGCATTTCGCGCTCTGGGCGATGATGAATGCGCCGCTGCTGATCGGGTTCGATCTGCGCAAGGCCAATGCCGAGCAGATCGCGCTGCTGGGCAACCGGGCGATCATCGCGCTCAACCAGGACCCGGCCGGGCATCAGGCGGTGCCCGCCTATCTGTCCGACGATGTCCAGATCTTCGTGAAGAGCCTGGCCAATGGCGACAAGGCGGTGGCGATCCTCAACCGGACCGCCAGCCCGGTCCAGCCTGTCCTCACCGCCGATCATCTGAAGCTGCGCAGCGACCGCCCGGTCGCGATGACCGATCTGTGGACCGGACGGAAGAGCAGCTTTTCGGGTGAAACCAAGCTGACCGTCGCGCCGCACCAGACGCTGATCTACCGCGTCACGGGCGCGCACCGGCTGGCGAAGGGCCATTATCTGTCCGACGCCCCCGGCGACGTGAACCCCGCCGAGGACGGCATCCGCACGCCCGAGGGCGATCCCACCATCCATCACGAACTCAGCCCTTGGGGCGGCAGCAAGGGGCCGGGCGACTATCCGCAATATGCGGGCTGGGGCGGCGCGCAGGCGGACCGCACCCCCTTTGGCCGTCCCCTGCGGCTGGCGGGCAAGGGGTATGACACCGGGCTGGGCGTACTGGCCAATTCGCGGCTGGAGGTGCGCAATCGCGGGCAGGCGCGCTTTGCCGCGACGGTCGGCATCGACGACTCCGCCACCGCGCGCGGGCGAAGCGTCGTGTTCGAGGTTTACGGCGATGGACGCCTGCTCGCCCGGTCCCGGCCGATGACGCTGAACCAGGCCCCCGCCCCGATCGAGGCCGATGTGCGGGGCCGCACGCTGATCGAACTGGTCGCCCGCGCCGATAGCGCTCCCGAGGCGGCCCTGCCGGTCGTCTGGGGCGAGGCGCGGCTGATCGACTGATCCATTTTGACAGGGGCGATCAAGGCCTTGCCGGATCGATTGGGCCATGCGACTGTCCCGCGCAAAGACCAAGGAGAGGGTGATGAAACCCAATGGAAAGGGGCCGATGCTGACCCGTCGTCAGCAGCTGGCTGGTATCGCGAGCGGCCTGTTTATGGGAGCGCTCCCTTCGCGTCTCGACGCGGCCGGTGACGAACCGCTGAAGGACCTGGCCGCGCAAAAGGGCGTCCTGTTCGGCGCCGCGATCAGCGCGGGGCGATCCTCGCCGATGGCCGATCCCGGCTATGGCGCGCTGGTGGCCCGCGAATGCGCGGTCGTCGTGCCCGAGAACGAGATGAAGGTCTATGTCCTCGGCAACGATCCGCAGGCGCTGAACTTCGGTCCCGCCGACCGGATCGCGACGTTCGCGCAGGACCATCGCATGAAGCTGCGCGGCCACACACTGCTGTGGAATTACGGCAAATATATCTCGCCCGCGCTCGCCCAGACGGTCGAGGCGACCGGCGCCGAGAAATGGCTGCGTGCCTATATCGCGAAGGTCGCGGGGCATTTCGGCGACCGCATCTATTCCTGGGACGTGGTCAACGAGACGATCGATCCCAAGACGGGCGAGGTCCGCGGCACGGTGTTCGACAAGGCGCTGGGCTTCGACATGTTCAAGATCGCCTATGAGACCGCGCGCGAACACGCCCCCCATGCCCAGCGCGTCTATAACGACTATATGTCCTGGGAGGTCGGCAACGAGACCCACCGCGCCGGCGTGCTCCGCTTGCTCGCGCGGTTCCGCAAGGAGAATGTCCCCGTCGACGCGCTCGGCATCCAGAGCCATCTCGGCAATGACGGCAGCCATTCGCGCGTCCAGCGCGCCGAATGGAAGCGGTTCCTGGATGAAGTCGTCGCCATGGGCTATCGCCTGCTGATCACCGAGTTCGACATCAACGACCGCGAAATGCCGCGCGACGTGGCGCGGCGCGATGCGCAGACCGCCGCCGTCGCCAAAAGCTATCTCGACCAGATGCTCGCCTATCCGCAACTCGACCAGCTGCTGTGCTGGGGATTGTGGGACAAGCATAGCTGGCTGAACGGCTTCGCGCCGCGCGCCGACGGCCTGCCCCAGCGGCCCCTGCCCTATGACGATGGACTGAAGCCCAAGCCGATGCGTGCCGCCATCGCCGACGCGCTGCGCGCCGCCCCCGTCCGAAAGGGAATCGCATGATCCGCCGCAGCCTGACCGCGCTCGGCCTGGGGCTGGCCATCGCCGGTGGCGCCGCCGCGCAGACCGCCAGCTTCGACCGCTTCACCTATCAGGGCCGCTCGCTCGAACAGGTGGAGCCGAAGGCGGGCGAGTATCTCAATCCGATCGTCGCGGGCTATTATCCCGATCCCTCGGTGACGCGGGTGGGCAAGGACTATTACCTCGTCAACTCGTCCTTTGCGCATTTCCCCGGACTGCCGATCTTCCATTCGACCGACCTCGTCCACTGGACCCAGATCGGCAATGCGATCGACCGGCCGGGCCAGCTCGACTTTTCCGGCCGCGCCATATCGGAGGCGGTGTTCGCGCCGGACATCAGCTATCACGACGGCACCTTCTATATCGTCAACACCTGCGTCCAGTGCCGGGGCAATTTCGTCATCACCGCCACGAACCCGGCGGGCCCCTGGTCCGATCCGATCTGGCTGCCCTTCGAGGGGATCGATCCCTCGCTTTATTGGGAGGGCGACCGCGCCTATATCGTCAACAATCGCGCCCCCGCTGAGCCGCCCCGCTATGACGGGCACCGCGCCATCTGGATCCAGGAATATGACTGGCGCGCAGGGAAAATGGTTGGCGAGAGTACGCAGCTCATCAACGGCGGCGTCGACCTGTCGAAAAAGCCGGTCTGGATCGAGGGGCCGCATATCTTCAAGAAGGACGGCTGGTATTATCTGACCGCCGCCGAGGGCGGGACCAGCGTCAACCATTCGCAGGTCGTTCTCCGCTCGAAGCAATTGCGCGGCCCCTATGTCCCGTTCGCGGGCAATCCCATCCTGACCCAGCGCGACCTAGCCCCCGCCCGCCCGCATCCGATCAGCGCGGCGGGCCATGCCGAGCTGATCCAGACGCAGAATGGCGACTGGTGGGCGACCTTCCTGGCGACGCGCCCCTATGCCGAGGATTATTACAATATCGGGCGCGAGACCTTCCTGCTGCCGGTGACGTGGCGCGACGGCTGGCCGATCATCCTGGACAAGGGCAAGACGGTGCCCTGGACGCAAAAACGGCCCCAGCTGCCCGCCAGCCCTGTGCCCACGCTGCCGACCAGCGGCGACTTCGGCTATACCGACGAGTTCGACGGCCAGCGTCTGGCGATGCAGTGGATCGGCATCCGCGCGCCCCGAACGCCGTTCTACAGCGTGGCGAATGGCCGCCTGTCGCTGAACGGCGGCGCGGCGCTGGGCGACCGGAGCGGCGTGCCCGCCTTTGTCGGGCGGCGGCAGCAGCATGTCGTCGCGGACGTCTCGACCACGCTGACCTTCACCCCCAGCGCGAACGGCGCGCGGGCCGGGCTAGCGGCGATCCAGAACGACTATGCCTATCTGTTCTTCGGGCTGACCCGGATCGACGGACAGCCCCGGATCGCGCTCTATGCGCGGGAGGGCCGGAACACACGCGACGAAACCGCGCCGGAAACGCTGATCGCCTCCGCGCCCTTCGCCGCCAAGGGGCCGGTCACGCTGACCATCCATGCCAGGGGCGGGACGATGAGCTTCGACTATCAGGCGGACGGGCGGACGGCGACGCTCAAGTCCGACCTGGATGTCCGCTTCCTCAGCACCGCCAAAGCGGGTGGGTTCGTCGGCACGGTGATCGGCCCCTATGCGTATAGCCCGCAATGACGGCGCGGCGGCTTTTCTCGCTCGCGCTCGGCGCGGCGCTGGCGGGGCTGTCCGCCATGGCGGGCGGGCAGGTCTGGCAGTCGGATCGCGGTGACGGCACCTATGCCAACCCGCCACTCTATGCCGATTATCCCGATCCCGACATCATCCGGGTCGGGCGCGATTTCTATTTCATCACCACCACCTTCGCCAACGTCCCCGGCCTGACGATCATGACCTCGCGCGATCTGGTGAACTGGCGCTTCGTCGGCCATGTCATCGACCGGCTGGAGGGCTTGCCCGCCTATGAGCTGAAGGATGGCGGCGCCTATCGCAAAGGCATTTTCGCGCCCAGCCTGCGCTACCGCGACGGCGTCTTCTACATCGCGGTGACGCCGGTGGGCGAGAAGACGCGCATCTATCGTTCACGCGACATTCGCGGCCCCTGGGCGATGAACCGGATCGGCGAGGAAGCCTTTGATCCGGGGCTGTTCTTCGACACCGACGGCAGCGCCTATATCATGACCTCGGTGGGATCGGACGGCACGACCACGCTCCTTAGCCTGGACCGCGACCTGCGCCGCGTCACCGACAAGCGCGTCGTCTATTTCAACAAGGGGGCCGAGGGGTCGAAGATCGTCAAGCGCGGCGATTTCTACTATATGTTCAACGCGATACCCCGTCGGCTGGGCATGACAGTCTCGCGCGCCAAAAGCCTGTTCGGCCCCTGGGAAACGCGCGACCAGATCGACGACAAGACCGGCGGCCATCAGGGCGCGATCGTCGACCTGCCCGATGGCCGCGACTATGGCTTCGTCATGGTCGATGCAGGCGCGATCGGGCGGATGACCAATATCAGCCCGGTCTTCTGGCGCGACGGCTGGCCGATCTGGGGCACGCCCGACGCGCCGGGCCGCGTTCCCGCCACCGCGACCAAGCCGATCATGGGCCAGCCGATCCGCCAGCTTCCCGCCTCGGACGATTTTGCGGGCCGCACGCTCGGCCTGCAATGGCAGTGGAACCACAACCCCCTGCCCGACCGCTGGTCGCTGACCGAACGGCCCGGCTTCCTGCGGCTGCGCGCCACCCAGGCCCCGGCGCTGTGGAGCGCGCGCAACACCCTGCTGCAAAAGGGACAGGGGCCGTTCGGACGCGGGGTCGTGGCGATCGACGCCTCGCACATCGTCGCGGGCGATCAGTGCGGCTTTGGCACCTTCGGCAAATATAGCGGCCATATCGCGGTCGGGCGCGGGGCCGATGGGCGGCTGACGCTGACCATGCGGGTGATCGAGGATGTCGCCGCCGACAAGGGCACGACGCAGAAGACCGATGTCCGCGTCGACGCCCGGCCGGTTGCGGGGCAAAGGCTGTTCCTGCGCACCGACATGGACTTCCGCACCGACCGGGCAAGTGTCGCCTATAGTCTGGACGGGCGCGATTGGCAGGCGCTGGGCGGGGACTTCCCGCTGGCGTTCGACTGGCGGACCGGCACCTTCCAGGGACAGCAGTTCGCGCTGTTCTGCTATAATCCGGGGGACAGGAGCGGGTGGATGGACGTGGACCGCTTTATCCTGTCGGGGCGATAGGTCGAGGGGTGTCCCTTGGCCTTCGACTTCGCTCAGGCTGAACGGTGGTGGGGAATGGGCGATCTGAATACCTCGCGCCGTTCAGCCTGAGCGCAGTCGAAGGCCACGCCCCCTCCCCGGTCAGATCGTCGGCAATCCCCGCTCCACGATCTTGCGGATCAGGTCGCGGTGCTTTGGCAGGCCCGCCAGCAACCGCCCGGTCTGCACGTCATTCTCCCGCCGCGCCCGCTCGGCGATCACGGTTTCGGCGTGGAGGCTGCCCGGCGCGATCTCGGTCCGCTGGCCCATGCCGTACAGCACATATTGATAGCTGGCCGAGGGAAAGACCTCCTCCACCCGGTCGAACTCGTCATGCATCCACGGCGTCTGGTATCGCCATAGCGCCATCAGTTCGCGGAGACGGTCGGGCATCGTCTCGGCCCGGCCGTTGTCGCGCCAGAAATCGCTGTCGGTCCGCTGGGTCAGCGCATAATGCAGCTTCAGGAAATCGACGATCCGGCCCCAGCGATACAGGGTCGTGTCGTTGAACCGCCGGGCGACCGTGTCCATCACCTCGCGACAGGCGGGCATCTGCTCGGCGATCAGCTTGGCGGACAGCTCGATCAGCACGATTGCCGAAGCCTCCAGCGGTTCGAGGAACCCCGCCGCCAGCCCGACGGCGACGCAGTTGCGCTCCCAGAAGCGCGTCCGGTGGCCCGCTCGGATCTTCAGCTCGCGGACGGGCAGGTCCCGCCCCGCCTCGCCCAGATAGGCGCGCAGTTCGCGTTCGGCGGCATCGCGGCCGATATGGCTGCTCGAAAAGACATGGCCCACCCCGCGCCGGGTCGGCAGGCCGATATCCCATATCCACCCCGCCGACTGCGCGGTCGAGATGGTGTGCGAGGCGATGGGCGCCTCGGGATCGTCATAGGGCACCTGGATGGCGAGCGCCGTGTCACAGAATAACACGTCGTTCAGCGGCTGGAACGGCACCCCCATCGCCTCGCCCAGCAACAGCGAGCGGAAGCCGGTGCAGTCGACGAACAGGTCGCCCGCCACTTCGCCCGCCTGCGCCGTGCGGACCGCGCGGATGTCGCCATTTTCGGCCAGCAGCACCTCCTCGACGTCGGCCAGCACATGCCGGACGCCCAGCGTCTCGCAGCAATGGCGGCGCAGGAAATCGGCGAATTTGCCCGCGTCCAGATGATAGGCATAATTGGCCAGCGCGTCATATTCGGGCGTCGCGATCGTCTTGGGCGCGAGACCTGCATCACAGATGCGCCCCTGCGGCGTGACCGCGTCGCAAAAACTCCCCTCGCCCTCGCCCGCCAGCCAGTGCGAGGCCAGGTTCACCTGCGCAAAGCCCTGCGGCAGCATCAGCGGGTGGTAATAGCCGTCATCCGCCGCGCCGGTGGTCCAGCGGTTGAAGCGCGCGCCCTGCTTGAACGAGGCATCGCACTGGCGGAAGAATTCGGTTTCGGACACGCCCATCCGCTTCAGCGTGGTGCGAAGCGTCGGCCAGGTCCCCTCGCCCACCCCGATGATGGGGACATTGGGGGATTCGACCAGCCTGACGGTGAAGCCATGCGGCCGCCGCCCCTGATGCCGGGCGGCGATCACGCCCGCGGTCAACCAGCCGGCGGTGCCGCCGCCGACGATCACGATATTCTGGACGGGTTGAACCATGGTGTCAGAAGGTCCGATTGGACGCGGGGATGTCAAGCCGAAGCCCGGCATCCCCGCCCCTGGCCATCGTCAGAAGCGATAGCGCGCGCCGACCGTGAAGCGGCGGCCATAGTCGAACACGTCGAGCAGCTGGTTCTTGAACCGGCCATGCGTGCTCTGCTTGTTGTTGTTCAGGTTCAGGATCTCGCCGAAGATCGAGAAGTTCTTGGACACGTCATAGCTGCTGGTCAGATCGACCTGGAAGCTCTGGTTCACGAAGGTCGGCTCGGCACCATAGGACCCGGTATTCTGGTTCTGGCTGAACGCCAGCAGATACTCGTCGCGCCAGTTGAGCGCGGTGCGGAACTGGAAGCCGTTCTTGTCGTAGAAGCCGACGAAGTTGGCCGAATTCGCAAGCCCCGTCACCGCAAAGCCGCTCTGCGAGACGTCCTTGGCGTTGTACGGCTTGTTGGTGTCGACCAGCGTGGCATTGGCCTGGAAGCCGAAGCCACTGTCGCCGAACACCTGCTGCCAGGCGATTTCGACGCCGCGCACGGTGGCATCCGGGCCGTTGATCGACTGCGAGATCGAGAAGACGGCAGGCTGGCCGGTCGTCGGGTCGACCACGCCGTTCACCGTCTGGCGGGTCACGCCGTTGACGATGAAGTTGCTGACATTCTTCAGGAAGAAGTCGACCGACAGATAGGAGTTGCGTTGATAATACCATTCGGCAGCCAGATCGTAATTGTCCGCCAGATAGGGTTTCAGCTGCGGATTGCCGCCGCTGCCCGACAGCGCGCCGACACGCTGGCCGTTGCCGATGCTGAGCACCGGGCTGAGCAGCGTCAGGCCCGGACGGGTCAGCGTACGCGACGCGTCGAAGCGCAGCTGCAGCTTGTCGGTCACTTCCAGACGCAGGTCGAGGGTCGGCAGCATGTAGGAATAATTGTTCCGGCCGACGACCGGCTGGGTCTGGGTGAAGTCGATCGACAACAAGGTCGGGTCGGCGGCGCTGCGCGTGATGGTGGTCGGCTGGCGACCCTGCCCGGCCGAGCTGAGATGCGTATTCTCGTTACGCAGGCCCACCGCGATGTGCAGCGGCATGCTGGCGACCTGCGCCTCGATCTGCGCGCTGAAGAACAGTGACCAGGTCTTTTCCTGGATGGTGCGGACCGAGTTGGGATCGATCGCCTGATCGAACGCGCCGGTGAAGCCGTTGACCCCGCCGCCATAGTTGAAGCCCGGCACGGTCTGCGCCTGCGGATTGCCCAGGCTGGTCAGATAATTCTGATAGGCTTGCGGGCTGTAGATCAGGACCGATGGCGGCAGGCCGCCCTGGAAGCCGGGGATGAAGTTGTTGAGGCTGATCGAGCCTTGATACAGGTTCGACGGCAGCGGCGCGATGCCCGAGGTGCGGCCCGAGGGCGAACCGTAACCGGCATAGGCCTGCCAGTAATTGTTGGTGAAGGTGCTGGCATTCTGCTGGTAGAATTTGTCGTCGACATACTGACCGCCCGCCTTCAGCGTCAGATTGTCTTCCTTCCAGGTGGCGACGGCGCGGAATTGCTTCAGCTCGTCGGTGTTCTTCTGGGTCTGGAGCACGGTGACGTGCGAGCCGATCAGCGACGGGTCCGCCCAGCGCGCGCCGTCGCCGGCGGGGCCGAAATTGCTGATCGTCGGGAACGACTTATTGCTGTCGCCCGTGATGTTGAAGCCCAGATTGGTGCCCAGATTGCCGCCATAGCCGATGTCGCCGTTGCTGCTGCCCACGACGCCGCCGGGGTTCAACCAGCTCTTGGCATAGGCGCCATCCGCCTCGACGGTCAGCTTGGGGCTGACGTCCCACTTGACGTTCAGGCCGGTCTGGTTGGTCTGAAGCACCTGCTTGTTGATCGCGGAGGTGAAGTCGGTCGGGGTGCCGGTCTGGGTGAAGCTGACCGCCGTACCATTGGCGTCCTGCTTCACGTTGCGCAGGTCGCCCTGGTTGAACCACACGCCGAAGCCGAACACGTCGGTCGTGATCGTCTGGCGCGAATAATTGTTGTCGAGCGTCAGCATCACGTCTTCGGACGGATGCCATTGCAGCGCGACGCGACCGTCGACGCGCTCGTCCTTGGTCCGCTGCTGCTCGGCGCCATATTGCTGCGGGAACCAGCCGGTCAGCGTGCGCTGATCGGACGCCGCCGCCGTGCCGTTGGTGGTCGGCGCGCAGCTGGTCGCGGTGCTGCCCGACAGCTGGCAGGGCGCGAAATTGCCGCCCGGCCAGCCCGACACGAAGACGCGGTTGGTATCGGTATCGCGGCGGGTATAGATGAAGCTGGACAGGATGCCGATCGTGTCGTCGGCAAAGGTGTCGCTGACCAGCGCGCCCAGCGTCGGGGTGACATGGCCCGAACGATCCTGGAGCGAACCCGAGGCGCTGACCGCCGCGCGGAAGCCGGGATGGTCGAACGGCTTGGGGAACTGGATGTCGACGGTCGCGCCGATCGAGCTGGAGGCCAGCGACACGTCGGGCGTCTTCAGGACGCTGATCCCGCCGATGAAGTCCGAGCCGACGGTGCTGAAGTCGATCTGGCGGCCGCCCGCGGCGGTCGAGATGCGACGGCCGTCATAGAGGGTGGTGTTGAAGTCGCCGCCAAAGCCGCGAACCGTGATGCCGGTCGGCTCGCCGCGCGAACCGTTGCGCTGAATCGAGACGCCGGGAAGACGCTGGAGCGACGCCGCGACGTTGGAGTCGGGGAATTTGCCGATATCCTCGGCGGAGATGGCGTCGACCACGCCGGTCGCGGTGCGCTTGATGTCGAGGTTGCGCTGGAGCGAGCTGCGCAGGCCGGTGACGATGATCTCGGCGGAGCTCGCCTCGCCCGAGGGCGATGGAGCATTGTCCTGTTCGCTGGGCGCGGTCGCCTGATCCTGCGGCGTACCGGCCTGCTGCGCGGTGGTGGCGTTGGCCTGAACGGGCGTATCGGGACGGACGGCACCCGGCGCGGCGGTTTGCGCATAGGCGGTGCCGGGCGTGAGAAGCGCTAACGCCATCAACGGCGAGACGCCGCCCATCAATGCACGGCGTGAAACCAGTGCGGCAACAGAAACAGTGCGAGACACCATTTTCCCCTCTCCTTCAATCTTTTATCACCGGGGCCGCTAGCGTTATGCCGCCATACCGCCCTTTCGATACGCTTATGCTACTCTTATGATAGCGCTATAACAAGCCATTTGTCAGAGCGACGGGGCCGCGTTATGCCCACCCTTGACGAAGACCTTGGGAACCGAACACAAACCAGGCTTCGACGCCGCTGTCGGCCAGCCGGACGACGCGGAGCGAGAGGATGCGACGCGAAAGGATTTGCCCGTCATGGCCGATATGGAATTGCTCGACAGCGCACGGCATGCCGCGCTCCGCGTCTCCGCCGCACCCGACCGAAACCGCCATTTCGTGCAGTTGGTGGCCGATGAATTCCTGCCCGCCGCGCTCCATTATCCGATCCTGTTCGCCCGTCATCCGGAAACCGGGGACCTGTATCCCGGCGCGTTGATGGGGCTGGTGCCGGAGGAAAATCTCTGCCTGGGCGCGAACGGCACGCTGACCGGATACCGCGCCGCCGATCTGGAAAGACAGGGTTTCTACGTCTCCGGCGAGAATATCGCGATCGATCCCGGCCATGCCGCGCTCGGCCAGGGCGAAGGGGACCCGATCTTCGAAAAGGACGGCGACGCCGCCCCGGCGTTGCAGCGAATCCAGGCCGCCCTGCGACGGCTGCACTGCGGCCTGCCCGAGACCGAGGCCTTTGTTGGCCGCCTGCTGGCGCACAAGCTGATCGAGCCGATCGACCTCAGCTTCCGTTTCGACAATGGCGAGAGCCTGCGGCTCGACGCGCTCTATACGATCAGCCTCGATGCGCTGCACGATCTGCCCGACGAGGCCGCATTGGCGCTGTTCCGGTCGGGCGACCTGCAACTCATCTATGCGCAGACCGCATCAGTCCGACATATCCCGTTCCTCGCGCGGCGGCGCAACGACCGGCTGAGCGGGCTGGCGGCATGACCGACGCGGCGGTCGAGATCGATCGCGCCGCGCTCGACGGATATGACGCGTTTCGGCATCTGGTCGCCGAACCCTGTCGCCCCGCGATCATTCGGGGCGCGGCCGATGGCTGGCCGTTGCGGCAGGCGGCCAGCGCGGCGACGCTGGCCGGGTATCTGGCGGGCTTCGATGCCGGACGACAGGTGGAGGCCTTTATCGGCCCGCGCGCCATCGCCGGGCGCTACAGCTATAGCGACGACCTGACCGGCTTCAATTTCCGCCGCGAGACGATGACGTTGCGCGCCGCGATCGAACGGCTGACGGGCGAGGCGGAGAGGGACGAGAGCCTCTATATCGGATCGGTGCCGACCGAGGCGGTCCTGCCCGGACTGGCGCAGGCCAACGCCCTGCCCTTCGCGCCGCCGGGCGTGTCGCCGCTGATCTGGATCGGCGATGCGTCGACCGTGCCCTGTCATTACGACATGATGGACAATATCGCCTGCGTCGTGGCGGGGCGGCGGCGGTTCACCCTCTATCCGCCCGATGCGATCGGCGACCTCTATGTCGGGCCGATCGACCATACCATGGCGGGCCAGCCGATCGCGCTGGCGGTCGAGGCGCAGAGCGGCGATCCGCGCTATCCCCGGTTCGAGCAGGCCCGGCACCGCGCGATCATGGTCGAGCTGGAGGCGGGCGATGCACTCTACATGCCCAAGCTCTGGTGGCACCGGGTCGAGGCGACAGGGATGCTCAACATCCTGGTCAATTACTGGTGGGACGCGTTTCCGGTCATCCCCGACCAGCCCTTCGCCGCGCTACTCCTTGCCATGACCGCCATCGCCGAACGGCCCGAGGCGGAGCGCGCGGCGTGGCGTGCGTGGTTCGATCATTATGCGTTCCGCCCCGAGGGCCATCCGCTGGCGCATCTGCCCGAGGAACGGCGCGGCGTGCTGGGCGCGGCCCCGGAAAATACCGGGATGCTGCGCGCCCATGCGATGCGGATGCTGCGCGGCGGCTAAGCCGTCAGGGCAGGACCTCGATCCCCTCGACCACCACCTCGGGATCGACCAGCCACAGGGTCACGCGATGCCGCCCCGCCGCGACGTCCGGCAGGGTCGTCGTCGCGACCCTCCGGTTCTCGATTACCGAACGGTCCCAGGTGGCGGGCGTCTCTCCCGCCATCAGGTTCAGGATGACCGGAGCGCCGTCATCGACCGACACCGCGATCCGGTGCCGCCCGCCGCCGCGCACGTCCAGCCCCGGCGCCGCGACGATCGCGAGGTTGAGCGGCCCGGCGCGCTCGGTGGCCAGGTCATAGACGAGGTGCGGGCTCGCCCCGCCCGGCCGCTCGATGGTGGGCGCGGTGGTCGGCGTGGCGATCATCGCGCCCCCCTCGGCGGTGAAGTTCGCGACGCGCTGCCACCGGATGCCGCCGCCATCGACCGCCCGGCCCTGATCGGCTGCGATCCGCCGTACGGCACGGGGCGGCGCGGGTGGCAGGGGAAGCGGCGCGGCGACGGTGGCAAGCGCGGGCATCGCGTCGCTGTCGGGCTGTTGCCAGCCGGTATAGCCGATATGCGTCTGCGCCATCATCGCGGGCCATTTGCCGCCCGCCGTCTCCACCTCGTAACGGCGGCGGATCGCGGCGTCGCGCGCGAAGAAGCTCCGCGCGGCGGCCGCCATCTTCTCCGCCGTCGCGGCATCGCCCGCACTGGCGGCGGCGCGGTTGGCGGCGACCGCCTGATACAGCCGATGCAGGTTCGTCATCGCCTCGATCCGGTGCAGCACCAGTTCGTAATAGGCGTCGCGCCGGTCGGCGGGGATCCGCGTCTCGAGCTTGCGGGCGGCCGCGTCGAGCGCGTTCCACTCGGCCAGCACCCGCGCCCATTCGCCGCCCCGATCGTCATAGCTGGTGGCGTCGATCAGCTCGGGCTTGCGACGGCTGGCGAGCTGGCCATAACGGCGGATCAGTTCGCCGATCTGCGGCCCCTGCGCGGCCCCGAACTGCTGCGTCGCCCAGCGCACCGGATAGGCCTGCATCGCGGACAGGTCCATGCGGTCGGGGTTCCACGCCATGTCGAGGAAGAAGCTGGTCGGATATTCCATCGGCTTCAGGTCGCCGACATTGACGATCCACAGCCGGTCCGCGCCATATTGGTGCGCCATCGTCATCTGCTGCCACACGCGCGGGATCGCGTTGGTGTCCAGCCACTTATAGTTGCGCGGGCCGCCGACATAATCGAAATGATAATAGACGCCCGATCCGCCGACACGCGTCTCGCCAATCGGAGGCAGGCGGCGGATATTGCCCCAATTGTCGTCCGCGAACAGCAGGGTCACGTCGTCGGGAACGCGCATCCCCTTGTCGTAATAATCCTGCACCTCCTTGTAGAGCGCCCAGACCTGCGGCGTCTGCGCGGCCGGGCGTCCGGTCACATCGGCGATGATCCTGCGCTGGTCGGCGACGATCCGTTCGAGCAGCTCGGTCGCGGTCCCCTCGGTCATCGGCTCGTCGCCGTCGCCGCGCATGCCGATCGTCACCGGATCCTCGGCCCGGCCGCGCCGCTCGATCCCGAAGCGCCAGAATTTGCGGAGTTCGTCGGCATTCTTCGTATAGTCCCACGCGCCGCCGCCCTGCCGCTTCCACTCGATCTGCGCGCGCTGCATCGGTTCATGGTGCGAGGTGCCCAGCAACACCCCCATCTCCTGCGCCAGCGGCGCGGTCGCGGGGTCGTCCTGCCACAGCGACTTGCCCCACATGGCGGGCCACAGGAAATTCGCCTTGGAGCGGAGCAGCAGGTTGAACACCCGCTCATAGGCCCGGTGGTTGATCCCCCCGAAGCTCTTGCGCGCCCAGCCGCCAAATGCGGGTTCCTCGTCGTTGATGAAGATGCCGCGATATTTGACCACCGGATGATCGGCGACACGTCCCGCCGTCAGATAGAGCGTCGGATGGCGCTGCGCCGGAACGTCGGCCCACCAGGTCCAGGGGCTGACCCCGGCCTTCGCGCTGATGTCGTACAGGCCATAGATGGTGCCGCGCCGATCCGCCCCTACGATCACCAGCGCCCGCGCGACGCCCGGCATGGGGTTGTCGACCACCTGCTCGACATAGCCTTCCCATTGCCCGGCGAGGCCGGTGACGTCGATCCTGCCCGCCTTGACCAGCGCGTCCACGACCGCGCTGTGCCCCAGCGTCCCGGCAATGACGGTCGCCCCGCCCGCCGCATCCCCCGCCAGCCGGACATCGCCGCCGCCCACCGCCTTCAGGTCGGCAACCAGATCGGTCGCGGCGCGGCGGACGCCGGGTTCGTCCCCCGGATCGACGACCACCGTCGCCACCCGCCCCGGCGCCAGCAGCGACAGGGCGCCCGCCACGTTCCGCTCGCAGGCGACGACCGGTCCCGCACAGGTCGGATGGGTGGCGGCCGCAGCGGCAGCACCAGGGATCAGCGCGACGAGCGCGGCGGACAATAGCAGGGGGTTCATCGTCTCTCCGGTCTCCCCGTCGTGCAGGACGACCGGGACTATTTTCGTTTGTCTCGCTTACTGTTATCGCTCACAAACCGCAGGCCGCAAGCGCGGATGCGACAAAGAGAGGATCGGGCATGAAGCACTGGACGATGGTGGCCGCGACGGCCGTGATGATCGCGACCGGCGTCCAGGCGCGCGATGCCCGCTGGACCCCCGCCTGGGGCTCGTCCCAGGTTCGGGTCGAGGGGGCCAATGCCGACAGGGTGGCCAAGGCCGGGCCCGTCACGATCCGCCAGATCGTCCGCCTGACCGCCAGCGGCAGGGTGCTTCGCCTTCGCCTGTCCAATGTCGCGGGCACCACCCCGCTCCATATCGGCGCGGCGAGCATCGGCCTGACCGCGCCCGGCAGGTCGGACGTCGCCACGCCGCTGGCGGTGACCTTCGACGGCGCGGGCGAGGTCGTGGTGCCGCCGGGGGCCGAACTCTATTCGGACGCGATCGCCCTGCCGGTCGCGGCGGGCGGCGATGTCGCGGTCAGCCTCTATTTCCCCGATCCGGTGACGACCCCGACCGGCCATACCGGGGCACGCTCGACGACCTTCCTGATCGCCGGAGACACCACCGCGCGGCCCGCCCTGCCCGATGCGCAGAAGATTGGCGGCTGGTGGGCGCTCTCGGATGTCGAGATACGCGACGCCGCGCAGACCGCGACCATCGTCACCATCGGCGACTCGATCACCGACGGCTATGGCATCAAGGACGACAGCAACACCCGCTGGCCCGACGATCTCGCGCAGCGGCTGGCGGCCTCGCCCGCCACGCGCCGCTTCTCGGTGGTCAATGCCGGGATCGGCGGCAACCGGATGCTGCTCGACGGGATCGGCCCCAATCTGATGGCGCGGTTCGACCGCGACGTGATCGCGCGGCCGGGCGTCAGCCATGCCATCCTGCTGGAAGGGGTCAATGACCTGGGCGTGCTGACCCGCGAGCATCCGGTCGACGCCGCGACCCATCAGGCGATGGTGCGCCGGATCACCGGCGCCTATCGCCAGTTGGCCGAACGCGCCCATGCGCATGGCATCCGCCTGATCGTCGGGACGATCACGCCGTTCCAGGGCAACGACTATTATCATCCCGGCCCCGAGACCGAGGCGGACCGGCAGGCTATCAACCGCTTCATCCGCACGTCGGGGCTGTTCGACGGGGTGATCGATTTCGACCGGGCGGTGCGCGATCCGGCCAGGCCCGACCGGCTGCTGCCCGCTTATGACTCGGGCGATCATCTGCATCCGAGCATGGCGGGCTATCGCGCCATGGCCGGGGCGGTGCCCCTGTCGCTGTTCGCGGCCCCGCGCCGCTGATCAGAAGGCGGCGTCCAGCCCGATGCGCAGCGTGCGGGGGCGCAGCGGCGTCACCTGGTCGCGCCCGGTGGCGAAGGGCGTGCCGAGCGCGAAGCGATTGCCGCGCACATCGGCCAGGTTGGTGACGCTGGCGGTCACCCCGATCGCGCCCAGCCCCAGCCGCGCGGTCAGCCCGCTGTCGAGATAATCGCCCTGGCGCTCGCCCAGGATCGGCCCCACGCCCAGCCGGGACGCCCCGACATAGCGCAGCCAGCCATCGACGCGCAGGTCGCGCCCGCCCGCCAGCATGCGGCGATAGACCAAGCCCGCGCGCGTGGTGACCCGCGCGATATTGGGAATCTGGCTCAACCGCGCCAGCACCGCCGCGCGCGCCGCCGCCGGATCACCGGCAAGATCCTCGGCCAGCGCGAAGACGCGGGTGCTCGACGGCTCATCGATCCGGCTGTCATTATAGGACAGCGCCCCCTCGACCCGCAGCCCTTCGGCCAGCCGCGCGCCGACCAGCGCCTCGATCGTCCAGAGCTTTCCGTCGCCGATATTGGCGGTGCTGGGCAGGCCGCCGGAGTCGATGAAGTCGGCCTGGATGTCGCGCCACGACGTGTGGGCCAGCGTGATCGCCCCGTCGAACCGATCGCGCCCCGGCCGCCCGGTCCGCAACCCCGCCTCGATCGTCGCCACCCGGTCGTTGCGGAACCTGCGGACCACCGGCCCCTCGATGGTCAGCCCGCCGGGACGAAATCCCTGCTGATAGCGCAGGAAGAGCTGCGCCCGCGGGGTCAGGTCGATCAGCGCGGAGGCGGCGGGGAGCAGGATCGTCTGCGCGCGCCGCGCCGTCACATCCTGCAACCGCGCCAGCGCCTGGACCGACAGGGCGGAAGGCAGGTCCTCGCCCGCCCCGTCGAGCACCGAATGGGTGACGCGCAGCCCGCCCGTGGTCAGCAGGCCGGGGAGCAGCCGGACGCTCGCCTCGCCGTAGAGCGTCGCCTCCTCGACCCCGTTGACCACGCCGGTCCGCGCAACCAGCGCGCCGGGCTCGCCGAACAGGCGGGTCAGCCGGGTGCGGTTATGGACATAGCTGAACCCCGCCAGCCAGCCCGACCCGTCGGGCGACGATTGCCACAGCCGGGTCTCGTTGGCCTGCATCCGCGTGGCATTGGCCTGGGCGAACAGCTGGACCGGGCCGCCCGGCGGGGTCGCGTCATAGCGTTCCATCAGGTCGTGCGCGGTGATGCCGCTGCTCGAACGGAAGCGGACGCGTCCCAGGCGGCCCGACAGGACCAGCTGGGCCTGGCCGAAATCGGCCGAAAAGCCCTCCGCCACCGGCGCGGCGCGGGTCAGCGGGGGGCCGTCGCGATCGGCATATTGGCTGTCGGCACCGCGTATCCGCTGGCCGATCCCGATCGCCTCCACGCTCCAGCCGCCGCCCAGGTCGAGCCGCGCGGCGGCGCGGCCGCCTTCGATCCGGGTGCGGTTGACGTCGGTCCGGCCGAGCAGCGGCTTGTCGATATAGCCGCCCTCGCTCGCGGTATCGGCGACGATCCGGATCGCCAGCCGGTCGGCGACGACCGGCATGTTGAGCACCGCCTGCGCATCCACCCCCGGCGCGCCCCGCGCGGTGGCCGATCCGCCCAGCATCACCGATCCCCCGGCCCGCGTCGCATCGGGCGCATTGGGAACCAGCCGGATCAACCCGCCCAGCGACCCCGCGCCGTACAGGGTCCCCTGCGGCCCCTCCAGCACCTCGACCGCCGCCAGATCGGCGAGCCGGAGATCGGGGTCGGGCGCGTTGTAGCTGAGCCGCAGATCGCCGAAATACTGCCCCACCGTCGCCTGGGTCGGGCCGGTGAAGCTGGAGTCGGCGATGCCCCGGATGAACAGCTTGTTGCGCCCCGGACCCAGATAGGTCGAGGCGATCACGGTCATCCGGTCCGCCAGCCTGCCCGTACCGCCCGCGCCGCCCAGCTCCAGATCTGCGCCCGCGACCTGCACCACCTGCCCCGCGAAATGATCGCGGGTCGTGTCGCGCTTGCTGGCGGTGACGACGACATCGCCGTCGGGCACTTCCGGCGGCGGCGGCGGCGCGGACCGGTGGCGATGCGGGATCGCGGTCCGGGGCCGCGCCCTGGGGAGCAGCCGCCAGCTACCGGGGCCGAGCGCCTCGACCCGCGCATCGCTGCGCTCGGCGATCAGCGCCAGCGCCCGCTCCACCGACATGCGGCCCCGCAAGGCAGGCAGCGCGCGGGACCAGAGGCGCGCATCGGGCACCACGATATTGGCATGCGCCCTTTGCCCCAGCGCCATCACCTGGGTCGCGACGGTCCCGCCGGGCAGGTCGAGGGGCAGGCGCTCGGCCGCCGTCGCGCAAGCCGCGACGGCCGCCGTCAGGACCGCGAACCCCGCCCCCGATAATCTCACCCGCGCGGTTCCAGCATCCACCCGGCCGCCTGGCGACGGACCCGCACGTCGAGCAACCGGCCCAGCAGGTCGGGCTGCTCCCGCACCGCGTCCAGCTCGATGGTGCCGCGAAATCCCCGGTCCGCGATGGCGGGCATGACGGCGACCGGCTGGCGGAGGAAGCGCGAAAGATCCTCGGCGACCTCGGCCAAGGGCGCCCCGTCATAGGCCAGCCGCCCCTGCCGCCAGCCGCCGACCTGTTCGACCGCGACAGGCTGGCGGATCAGCCGATCCCCCTCCGCCACCACCGCCTGTCCGGGGGTCAGGCGAAGCGCGGCGCCCTTCGGATCGACCATGACGGCGCCCTCGGCCACCGCCACCCGCATGGCGCGCGCGCCCAGCCTGACGTCGAAGACGGTGCCGAGATCGGTCAGCCCGATGCCCCGCGCCTCGACCGCAAAGGGATGCGCGGCGTCGTGCCGCACCTCGAACAGGGCCTCGCCCCGGTCGACCACGGCGCGGCGTCGATCCGCCCGGTCCAGCGTGACGCGCGATCCCCCGGCCAGCATGATCCGGCTGCCGTCAGGCAAGGCGATGTGCCGCATTTCCCCGGCGGCGGTCTCGACGGCATAGGGCTGCGGCCGGTCGAGCCAGAGCGGGACGCCGACCATGCCGACCAGCGCCGCCGCGACCGCGCCGCCGATCCAGTGCAGCGGCCGCCGCCGCCGGGCGGGCATGACGGGTTCGTCGTCGACCACGACCGGCGCCGCCATGACATCCGGGTGCGCCGCCAGCGCGTCCGCCGTATCCCGCAGCATCGCCGCGGCGCGATCATAGCGTCCGGCATGATCCGGATCGGCCTCCAGCCAATCGGTGAAGGCGTCCCAGTCGGCCGATGCCGGATCGGCCATGCGCAGCGCCCAATCGATCGCGACCGTGTCGATCGTCGCATCGGGCGGGGATTGCGGGGGCTGGCTCATCCAATCTGTTCCTTGAGCGCGGCGAGCGCGTGCGCCGCCATGCGAAGATCGCTTTCGACGGTGCTGATACTGATGCCGAGTTCGGCGGCGATCTGCTTTTGCGGCACCCCCTCCACCCGTGCGCGCCGGAACACCAGCGCGGGCCGCTCGCCCAGCGCCGCCAGCGTCGCGGCGATCCGCTCGGCGGTCTGGCGCGCGACCACGGCGCGTTCGGCGGCGGGGGCCTCGGCATCCCCCGCCTGCTGCCCCTCGGCCCAGTCCCGCTCGCGCCGTTCGGCCTGTCGGCTGGCCCGGTAGCGATCGATCATCAGCATGTCCGCCGCGCGGTAGAGATAGGCCAGCGGATTGGCGATCGGCCCGTCCATCCGCCCCGACACCTTCAACCACAGGTCCTGGACCAGATCCTCGGCCGCGTCGCCCGCCCCGCGCGCGCCCAGGAAGCGCACGAGCCTGTCGCGATTGGCGAGGAAGACGGCCTCGATCCCGGTGGGCGGCATGCTGGTGACCGAAGAAAGGGAAAGGGAATGTCGTGGTTTAGCCGAAGAGCCCCGATGTGGAAAGGAGCCCCACCCGAGGACGGGGTGGGGCTCCGAACGCCCGCGTGCGCTACAGGGGTGATGCACGCGGGCGAACTCGCCTAGAAGGCGAATTGGAGGGCCGCGCGCGCCGCCAGCGCCACGTTGCCCAATCTCTGTTCGGCATTGACCTCGCCGCTCAACCGGATCTCGCTGGTCCCGGTGATCGCGCGCACCCGGCCGACCCAGCCGCCGCGACGCGCCTCGGGATCGAGGATGAAGGGCGTGCCGTCGCCGAAGCTGGCGATCGTGCGACCCAGCGCCCCGGCGACGCGCTCGCGCCGTCCGCCCTCGATCTCCAACCGGCTCCACTGGTCATAGCGGTTGTCGCCGCCGAAATTGATGCCCGCCGCGACGCTGGCGGTGACCGCCAGTTCGTCGCTGCTCCGCTTGCGCACGGTCAGGTCATACCCCGTCCCGCCGCCGCTCTCGCGATAGCCGTCCTCGTTCAGGCGGTAATAGTCCAGGGCCAGGATGGGCCGGACGCTGAACTGGCCCGCCCAATGTTCCCACGATACCGATCCCGACCCCGAATAGAGCATGCCCTTCCAATCGGCGGTCGCGCGGCGCTGGACCGCTTCCGATCCCACGACGCCGTTGAACTGACGCTGCGACCCGAAGGACAGGAACGCCGCCGAAGCGCGGGCCTGGCTCGCCAGGGCACCCCAGCGCGCGCGCCAGAAACCGGCCAGCTCATATTGGCTGTGGTCGACGCGGTTGACCGCCGAGCCTTCATTGTCGCGACCGCTCATATAGGACAGCGAGGCGCCGAAATTGCCTGCATCGGTCTTGTGCTCGATGCCGCCGCTGATCCCCCAGCCGCGCACGTCATAGCTGCGGGTCGAACGCGTGCCCTTGGACGCGTCCCAGCCGATCGGGGTCAGCCAATAGCCCCATTTGCCCTCTTCGCTGAACTCGCCCGCCGGTTCGCGCAGCTGCGCGGCGGCGGTGCGCGAGGCCAGCGTCACACTTTCGAACACGCCGCCGCTGTAATTGGGCAGCATCTGCTCGATCGCGCCCCGGAACGCCGCGCCGTCGTAAATGCCTCGGATCGCGTCGGACAGCTTGGCGTCCTTGGCGATCGCGGTGTCGATCGCGTCGAAGGCGCTGACGCCCGCGCGGTTCAGGCCCAGTTCGGTCTTGGCCTTGCGCGTGACGTCGACCGCGATCTCATTGGGTTGCGTGGCGACGATCGCCCCCTTGTAGAGGAACGGCATCGCGCTCGCGGCCAGGGTCAGGTTGTTCGCGCCGGTCAGCGTGCCCGACCGCAACACGACATAGCGGCCCGTCACGTCGGTGCCGCCCGACACACGAAGCGCCAGCTGGCTGTTGGCGCCGATCACCGTCGCGCCGCCGACCTGGATCAGGTTGCCGGTCGGATTGGCCTTGTCCAGCGCCACGCTCAGGATCGACTGGTCGCCCAGCGTCAGCGAGCCGATGCTGGATACGCCGTTGGCCGCGAAGGTGCCGCCGCCGCTGGCGACCGTCACCGCGACATGGCCCGCATTGGCCAGCCGCCCGGCAAAGACGCCCTTGCCGGTGATCGACAGCAGATCCTGGCCCTGGCCCGCGAAATCGGCGACGCCGTCGAACCGCGCGCTGCCGCCGACGACCAGCGTGTCCGCGCCGGTGCCGAAGGTCGCGGTGCCCGCATAGGTGCCGCCGCTCATCTCCAGCCGGTTGTTGCCCGCGCCGAAGCTCACATCGCCGCTGACCGAGCCGCCCGCAATCTCCAGCCTGTCATTGCCGCCGCCGAAGCGGATCGCCCCGCTGATGCTCGGCGCGGTGGCGCCGGTCGCGGGTGCGAGCTGCCGGACGACGGCGCCGCTGGTGTTCGCCGACAGGTCGATCGCGATGCTGCGCGAGGAATCGCCCCCCGCCGCGGCGATCGAGCCGCCATTCTCGATCAGTGTCAGCCCGCCCGAGCGATCGAGGATCGCGGTAGCCGAGGCGCCGGTCGCGCTGGCCTTGATCGCGCCGGTGTTGCGGAGCGTCGGGACCGATGCGCCGCTATCGATCAGGATCGCGGTCGTCATCGCGCTGGCCGCGCCCCCGCCGGTCGCGGTCACGCTGCCGCCGACCTGAAGCTGCGGGGTCGAGGCGCCCGCGCCGAAGCGGATGGCGGTCGCCTCCGCGCCGTTCGCCGTCGCCTGCACGGTGCCGCCGACAGACACGCCCTGCGCGATCTGCACCGCGCCGCCCAGCCCACCGATCGACAGCGCGGTCGCGCGCACGCCGCTATAGACGCCCGCCGCCGACACACGCCCGTTGACGACCAGCCCCGCCGCCGGGGTGGTGCCGCCGGTCGCGCCGATGACCACCGCCCGGTTCGCCGCGCCGATCTGCATCGTCGGCGCCGCGCCGTTGGTGATGAGGTCGGCCGCCTTGCCCGTCGCATTGCCCAGCGTGATGCCGCCCGCGACATTGCCGGCGACGACCAGCGCCGATCCACCCTGGAGCAGGTCGTCGCGGTCCAGCTTCGACACATCGGCGGGCGGGGTGGTGTAGCGATAGCCGGTCGACCCGATCCCGCCCTCGACGGTCAGCGCCCCGCCGACATCGCCGTCGATCCGCGCGCCGACCGCATTCTCGCCGACCGCGACGATGCTGCCGCCCAGCGTCACATTGCCCGAGACCGCCCCGGTCTGCACGCCCACCGAACGATCGCCCAGCACGTTGATCTTGCCCGACTGGACGAGACTGCCGGTCAGCGGACCGCCCAGCGCGATCCCGGCGGAATCGGTGCCCTTGATCGTGATCTCGCCGCTATTGGTGATGGTGCCGGTGAACGCGCCATCGGTGCGAATGCCATAGCGGCGCGCGCCCTGTGCGAAGGGGCCGTCCAGGTCGCCGTCCTTGTCGACATCGACCGCCGTATAGCGTTCGTCGATGATGATCTTGCCGGTGTTGGTGATCTGGCCGTTGACGCCCGCCGCCGCGCCGATGCCGGTCGAATCGTTGGCGTCGGTGATCTGGATCGTCCCGGCATTGGCGACCTTGTTGTTGCTGTCGATCCGGACGGCGGTGCCGCCGGTCGGGACCACGCTGCCCGCCGCCGTGATGCTGACATCGGCGGCCGCGCCGTTGTTGACGGTGGCGGTGCGGACCGGCGTCGTGCGCTTGGTGTCGATCACGGTCTGGGCCGAGGCGGCCGCCCCCGCCGCCAGCGCGAGCGTGGCGGTCGAGGCGAAGAGCAGGCGATGCACGGATGAGGTCCCCTTTATGTCCCTTTTGCCCCTCCAGACGGAGCCACGGCCCCCGATCCTTGCCGCCCGGATTAAAATTTTGTCAGGTTGCCCGGCGGTGTTGACGATTGCCCTGCGGAGGATCACAGGGCCGGGCAGATGCGGGGTCCCCCGCGTCGTTCCAGAAAGCGAGAACATGTCCAGCGACAGTTCCAGTAGCGCCGCACGCCTCGGGCCCGTTCGCTAGTTTTCGTGACTGGCTTTCGTCCGCCCGGGTCGTGCGGACGAAAGGTTTGAAATGGTCAACGATCTGATTGCCGGCGTCGCGGCCGGTTTCCGTTCCTCGCGGCGTGGCCTGTCCATCGCCGATCTCGTCGATACGTTGCAGTCGCTGCCGGTCGCGGAGGCCGCCGACGCCTTGTCGCAAATGCCCGATGCGCGCGCCGTGGCGGTCCTTGACAGCCCCGAACTCCGCTGCGCGTCCGAAATCCTGCCGCTGCTGACCACCGCGCGCGCCGCCGCGCTGGTGTCGCAAATGGCCGAGGACCGCGCCGCCGACGTGCTCTCCGAAATGGACGAGGACGATGCCGCCGCGATCCACGCCGCGCTCCCCGCCACCATCCGCGCGTCGATCGACACGCTGCTCCGCTGGCCGCCCGACAGCGCGGGCGGCATGATGACGACCGAATATGTCGCCGCCTCCGCCGACGCCACGGTGGGCGAGGTGCTGGCGCATATCCGCACCGTCGAGCGCAGCCGCGAGACCGTCTATTCGGTCTTCCTGCTCGAACCGCAGGGGCGGCTGGTCGCGACCGTCTCGCTGCGCCAGCTGATCGCCGCCGATCCCGACTCGCTCGCGATCGAGCTCGCGCGCGGCCATGATCCGATCACCGTCGCGCCGACCACCGACCGCGAGGAGGTGGCGCACATGATCCGCCGCCACGATCTGCTCGCCCTGCCCGTCATCGACGAACAGGGGCGCCCGATCGGCATCGTCACGGTCGACGACGTGCTCGACGCGCTGGTCGCCGCGCATACCGAGGATACGCAGAAGTTCGGCGGCGTCGAGGCGCTCGACAATCCCTATCTGGAAACCGGCTTCCTCGCGATGATCCGCAAGCGCGCCGGGTGGCTGAGCATCCTGTTCTTCTCGGAGATGCTGACCGCCAGCGCGATGCAGCATTTCGAATCCGAGCTGGAGCGCGCGGTCGTCCTGACCCTGTTCATCCCGCTCATCATGAGCTCGGGCGGCAATAGCGGCAGCCAGGCGACCTCGCTGATCATACGGGCGCTGGCGCTGGGCCAGGTGCGGCTGCGCGACTGGTGGCGGGTCGCGCTGCGCGAACTGCCCGCCGGACTGACGCTGGGGGCGATCCTGGGCATGCTGGGCATCGCGCGGATCGCGCTGTGGCAGACGCTGGGCTTTTACGATTACGGCCCGCACTGGGTGCTGGTGGCGACGACGGTCGGCACCGGGCTGGTCGGCATCGTCACCTTCGGCTCGCTGGCGGGATCGATGCTGCCCTTCCTGCTCCAGCGGCTGGGCTTCGACCCCGCCAGCGCCTCGGCCCCGTTCGTCGCGACGCTGGTCGATGTGACCGGGCTGGTGATCTATTTCACGATCGCGCTGGCGATCCTGTCGGGCACGCTCCTCTAAGCGTCTGTTCGGAAACGCGCTGCCAGCGCGTTTCGGGCCGGTGCCGCTAAAATTTGCCTTCAACGCCGCCAGTAGCGGACATAATCGACCTCCATGCGCTGGGGCAGCGCGGCGTCGTCCACGCCCTTCTTGCCGCCCCAGTCGCCCCCGACCGCCAGGTTCAGGATCAGCGAATAGGGGCGGGTGAAGGGCCAGGCCGCCGCGCCGCCCGGCCGGTCGTTCTTCACTCGCATATAGACGCGGCCATCGACGCCGATGGTGATCGCCTGCGGCGTCCAGTCGAGCTGATAGCGGTGAAAGGCGGTGCACGCCCCCGGCACCGGCGTCTCGGCGCCGCGCTGCGTGCCCAGCCGGTGGTTATAGGCCGCCGAATGGACGGTCGCATGGATCACGTCCGGGTTCCAGCCGACCATTTCCATGATGTCGATCTCGCCCCCGTCGGGCCAGCGCGAGCCGTCCATCGGCAGCAGCCAGATGGCGGGCCACATGCCGCGCCCGCATGGCAGCTTCGCGCGCACCTCATAGAAACCATAGCCAAGCGGCTTTTGCGTCACCAGCTTGGCCGAACTGTAGCTCTGGCCGCCCCAATCGGCCTCGTCGCGCAGGGCCTCGGCCTTCGCCTCGATCACCAGCGCGCCGTGTTCGACCCGCGCATTGGCGCGGTCCGGCCCGGCATAATATTGCAGCTCGTTGTTCGGCCAGCCCTTGCGGTTCTGGCTGACGTCCCGGCGCCAGCGCGCGTTGTCGATGCGGCGGCCGAACTCGTCCCCGAAGCTGGGCGCGGCGCGGGGGGCGGTCATCGGCCCGGCAAATCCGTAATTGGTCGCGCCCAGCGTGTCGGTCCGGACAGGGGCTTGTGTCTGCTGTGCCGCCCCGCCCGTCGCCAGCGCCGCCGCACCGGCCAGCACCAGCCATCCCCGCCCGATCATCGGCCATCCTCCCATCTCGTCTGGCCGCCAGCCTAGCCCCGCCCATCGGCGAAAGCCATGCCGGCGGCCTGCGGGAAATCAGCCTGCAATCGTAAAAACCGACCCGGAATCAACGCGTATGCCCGCGCCGTTGATGAAGCTCGCCCGTTCCGACACCAGGAAGGCGACGGCGGCGGCGACCTCTTCGGGGCGGCCGCGCCGCTTCAGCACCATGCCGGGGCGCTCTTCGTCGAGGAAGGTCGCGATCGCCTCGTCGAAGCTGACGCCCTTTTCCTCGGCGCGCTTCTGCATCATCGCATCGGTCATCGGCGTCGCGATAAAGGCCGGGGAGACGGTGTTCACCAGCACATTGTCCGCGCCGTATGCCTTGGACAGCCCCTTCGCCAGGCTGAGGATTCCCGCCTTCGCCGCGCAATAGGGCAGTTCGTCGACATAGGGCTGAACCGCGTCCTCGGAGGCGAAGAGGACGATCCGCCCCCATCCCTTGCGACGCATCGCCGGGATCGCCTCGCGGCACATGCGCACCGCGCCCATCAGGTCAATGTCGAGCGTCTCCAGCCAGCCCTTGTCATCGATCTCCAGGAAATCACCGGTCGCGCCGGTCACCCCCGCCGCGTTGACATAGATGTCGGGCTCGCCCAGCCGCTCGCGCACCTCGCGCCAGATCGTGGCGACCTGATCGGGCCTGGTGACGTCGCCGGTCACCGCCACGATCTCGCCCAGCGGCGTCAGTTCGTCCACCGCCTGGTCCATCGTGCCGCCCGGCTTGTCGGTCAGCGCGACGCGGACCCCGGCTTCGAGTAGCAGCCGCGCGGTTTCCTTGCCCATGCCCGAGTCCGCGCCGCTGATCAGTGCGATGCGGCCCTTGATGCCCAGATCCATTCACCTTCTCCCTCGCATGTCCCGGTCCGTAAGGGGCGAGACGGCATAGGGTTCCGCCGCGAGCGATCCGGTAAATGCCTGATCCGTCACGGAACGACGCCGCACCCCGCCCGTTCGGAACTGGGAATTTCAGGGGATGCCATCGTCCGTGCGCAAGCTGTCCGACACCCAGATCGCCACCATGCCGCCGGTCGGCGACGGCCCCGTGCCCCTGCTCGGCATCGCCGAACTGGCGGCGGGCGTCGCCGGTCATCTGGCGAAGGACGATGTCCTCCTCGCCCTTACCGACGAGACGCGCGCCATCGCGGTCGCGCGGATGCTGGCCGCGATGGCGCCCGACGCGACGGTGCTGTTCTGCCCCGGATCGGATGCGCTGCCCGGTGACGACGCCCCCGCCTCCCCCGCCAATGTCGGCCAGCGCGTGTCCGCGCTTCACGGCGTGCGGGTGGCGCTGGCGCAGCCCAGGCGGGGCCGGATCGCGCTGGTCACCTCGGGCGAGGCGCTGGCCCAGCCTTTGCCCTCGCCCGCGACCTTCGATGCCGAGCCGCCCTGCGTCGCGACGGGCGACCCATGCGAGCTGGCCGCGCTGTACGCGACGCTGATCGACCTGGGCTATGTCGCCGATGAGCGGGTGGACGAGCCCGGCGAGATCGCGTTGCGCGGGCAGGTCCTCGACATCTTTCCCGCCGATGCCGAACAGCCGCTGCGGATCGAGGTCGGCGATGACCGGATCGTGGCGATCCGCGCCTATGACCCCGCCGACCAGCGCAGCACCGGGGATATCGCCCGGCGCGAACTCGGCCGCGTCGCGGAGCCGGTGCAGGGCGACCGGACCAGCAGCCTGCTGGACCATCTGCCCGACGCGCTCGTCATCGTCGAGCCGGGCGCGGACGAGCGGCGCCGCCGTCTGCTGCTGCTCAGCGCCGATGTCGCCAGGCGCGGCTCGAAGCGCGCGGCCAGGGACATGATCAGCGACGCGGCCTGGAAAGACGCGCTGGCTGAGCGACGCATCGCCACCGTCGCGCGCGAGGGCGAGGAGCCGCCCCGTTTCGTCGAGACGCGCGCGCCGCTGCGCGACTTCGCCAGGCTCGCCCGCCCCGCGCTCGACGCCGGAGACCGGGTCGTGCTGATCGGCAGCGAGCGCGATCTTCGCTTTTTGGGGCGCCGGGTCGACCATGTCCTGAAGGCCGAGGCGAAGCGGGTCGAGGGCTGGCGACAGGCGATCAGGGCCAGGCGGGGCTCGCTGCTGACCCTGGTCGCTCCGGCCGAGCGGGGGTTCCGGCGCAAGGGGATCATCGCCATCGCCGCCGCCGACCTGCTGGGCAGTCGCGCCGATCGCGGCGACGGCGGCACACCGCATGTCGACCTGTCGCTGATCCAGACCGCCGAGATCCGCGTCGGCGATACCGTCATCCATGAGGATCATGGCATCGCGACGGTGGCGAGCATCGTCCCGCTCGACGGGCAGGACGGGGTGCAGGGCGATGCGATCAAGCTGGTCTATGCCAAGTCCGCGACCCGGCTGGTCCCGGTCGCCGAGGCCGATCGGCTGTGGCGCTATGGCGGCGAGGACGACGTGGTCAGGCCCGACACGCTGGACGGCAAGAGCTGGCAGGAGCGGCGCGGCGACATCGACGCGGCGATCACGCAGACCGCCCGCCAGCTGACCGACATGGCGGCGGACCGGGCCGAGCGTCATGCCCCGGTGCTCGATCCGCCGGTGGCCGACTATGAGCGTTTCGCCGCCGGTTTCCCGTTCAGCGAAACCCCAGACCAGCTGACCGCGATCGAGGCGGTGCGCGCCGACCTCGCCTCCGGGCGGCCGATGGACCGGCTGGTGGTCGGCGATGTCGGCTATGGCAAGACCGAGGTCGCGTTGCGCGCCGCCGCCATTGCCGCGCTCGCAGGCCGCCAGGTCGCGCTCGCCGCGCCGACCACGGTGCTGGCCCGCCAGCATCTCGACAGCTTTGCCGCGCGGTTCGAGGGGACCGGCGTCACCGTCGCCGGGCTGTCGCGCCTGTCGACCGCCGCCGAGAAGCGCCGCGTCAAGGCGGGGCTGGCCGATGGCAGCATCCGGGTGGTGATCGGCACCGGCGCGGTGGCGGGCAAGGGCATCGCCTATCGGGACCTTGCGCTGGTGATTGTCGACGAGGAGCAGCGGTTCGGCGCGGGCGACAAGGCGCGGCTACAGGAACTGTCCGCCGGTCATGTACTGACCCTGTCGGCCACCCCCATTCCCCGCACGCTGCAATCGGCGCTGGTCGGCTTGCGGCGGCTGTCGATCATCGCGACGCCACCCGCGCGGCGGCAACCCATCCGGACGGCGGTGTCGCGCTTCTCGCCCGAGACGCTGCGCGCCGCGCTGCTGCGCGAACGGTCGCGCGGCGGACAGAGCTTCGTCGTGGTGCCGCGCATCGCCGACATGGCCCCGCTGGCCGAGCGGCTGGCCACGCTGGTCCCCGAGCTGGAGGTCCTCCAGGCCCATGGCAAATTGCCCGCGGCCGAGATCGATGACGTGATGGTCCGCTTCGGTCGGGGCGATGGCGACGTGCTGCTGGCGACCAACATCATCGAAGCGGGGCTGGACGTTCCCCGCGCCAACACCATGGCGATCGTCCATGCCGATCGCTTCGGCCTGTCCCAGCTCCACCAACTGCGCGGCCGGGTCGGGCGCGGCCATCGGCGGGGCCAGGTGCTGCTGTTCACCGAGGCGGAGGACGCCATCGCCCCGCGCACGTTGAAGCGGCTCCGCACGCTGGAGGCGTTCGACCGGCTGGGCGCGGGGTTCGCGATCAGTGCGCGCGACCTCGACATGCGCGGCGCGGGCGATTTGCTGGGCGATACCCAGGCCGGGCATATGCGGCTGATCGGCGTCGAGCTGTACCAGCAACTGCTGGAGGATGCGCTGCGCACCGCGCGCGGCGAGACGGTCGAGCGCTGGACGCCGGACCTGCGCCTGGGGGTCGAGGGGCGGCTGCCCGAGGACTGGATACCCGATGAGGATCTGCGCATCTCGCTTTATGCCCGGCTGGGTCGGCTGCGCGACGATGCGGCGATCGACGGGTTCGAGGCGGAGCTGGAGGACCGGTTCGGCACGCTGCCCGAGGATGCGCGCATCCTGCTGGCCACCGCCCGGCTGCGCGAGCGGATGCGGGGACTGGGCATTGCGCGCATCGATGCCGGTCCGGCCGCCATCGCGCTGACCCCGCATGGCGAGGATGCCGATCTGGCGCAGGTGGAGGGGCTGGTCGAGAAGGACGGCCGCTATCTGCTCAAGGAACGCCATGACGACCCGACCGAGCGGCTGGAGCGGCTGGCGACGCTGCTCGGATAAACGCCGCTGCTTATCCCAGGCGATTGGCGGCACGCGCGCGGCCGCCTAATCCTGGCCGCCAAAGTCAAAGAGGATGATCCCGATGCCCTTCCCCGCCCCCTATGCCGCCAATCCGGCGCGCTATGACGGTCGCATGCCCTATCGCCGCTGCGGGCGAAGCGGGCTGAAGCTGCCCGCGATCAGCCTGGGACTATGGCAGAATTTCGGAGGCACCGACGTCTTCGAGACCGGCCGGGCGATCCTGCGCCGCGCCTTCGACCGGGGCGTCACCCATTTCGACCTGGCGAACAATTACGGCCCGCCATACGGATCGGCGGAAGAGAATTTCGGCCGCGTCCTCGCCAGCGACTTCGCCGCGCATCGCGACGAGCTGATCGTGTCGACCAAGGCGGGCTGGGACATGTGGCCCGGTCCCTATGGCGATATCGGCTCGTCCAAGAAATATCTCATCGCCAGCTGCGACCAGAGCCTGAAGCGGATGGGGCTGGACTATGTCGACATCTTCTATTCGCACCGGGTCGATCCCGACACCCCGCTGGAGGAGACGGTCGGCGCGCTCGTCCAACTGCACCGGCAGGGCAAGGCGCTCTATATCGGCCTTTCCTCCTACGAACCCGGACTGACCCGGCGGGCGGCGGCGCTGCTGGCGGAGGAGAAGGTGCCGCTGTTCATCCATCAGCCCAGCTATTCGATCCTCAATCGCTGGATCGAGCGCGAGCTGCTGGCCACGCTGGAGGAACTGGGCACGGGCTGCATCGCCTTCTCCCCGCTGGCGCAGGGGATGCTGACCGCCAAATATCTGAACGGCGTGCCGCAGGATGCGCGGGCCAGCCGGGGCGGATCGCTGTCCGAGACATTGCTGACCGAGGACAATCTGGCCGCGATCCGGCGGCTGAACGCGATTGCGGAGGCGCGAGGCCAGACGCTGGCGCAAATGGCGATCGCCTGGGTCCTGCGCGATCCCCGGATCACCTCGGCGCTGATCGGCGCGCGCACCGTCGAGCAGCTGGACGACTCGCTCGATGCGGTGAAAAACCTCGACTTCTCGCCGGAAGAGCAAGGCGCGATCGACCGCGCGGCGGAGGATGGCGGCATCAACCTGTGGGCCGAATCCTCGGACATCGTTACCCTGCCCGCCGCACAAGGGGTGCCTGCCTAAATACGATGATGCGCCCGGCCGTGGGACCGGGCGCATCGCTTTTGCAGGGCTGGCGCTTATTCGGCGGCGTTCTTCACCGCGCCCTTGCCCATCGCCGAGACCAGGACCTGTCCCGATCCCGAGAAATTGGCGGCGGGCAGATCGGCGACCCGGTTGCCGACCTTCACCAGCACCCGGTCGACCGCGCCCTGCGCATTGGTGCGGACCGACTGGACCGCGCCGATCGCACGCCCCCTGGCATCGGTCACCGCCATGCCGGGATTGACCGGGAAGCCGCCGCTGCGTGCCGCGCCGCTACCGGCCAAGGCGAGATTGCCCGACAACAGGCCATTGCCGCCCGAGGCCGATCCGGCCGCGCTGCCGCCGATAGTGCCGAGGTTCGACGCACGCTCGGTCAGGCCGGCGGCCGTGCCGCGCACCCGCTGCCCCACCGCGCCCGCCGTGCTGCGCGCGCCATCGGCGACCCGACCCACCGCATTCACCCCGCGACCGGCGGCGTCGCGAACCGCGTCGGTGCCAACCAGCTGCGCATCGACCCCGCCGCCGACCGAGCCCGAGGCCGAGCCATTGCCGCCGCCCGAAGCGCCGCCGATCCGCGTGGCGTTATCGAGCGTCGATCCGCCCGAGGCATTGCCCGATGCCGACACGCGGCCGCGACGGGTATCGACGGCGCGATCGGCGCGGACCGAACCGCGCGTGCGGGTCGCGCCCTCGGTAGCGATCCGACCCTGATCCAGTGTGCCGTTCAGCGTACCGCCCGCAGCCCCGCCCAGGGTGCCGCTCGCCCCGCCGAGCGCACCACCCAGGCCGCCGCCAAGCCCTCCGCTGCCCCCAAGCAGCTGTGCCGATACGGGGGCCGCGATCAGAGCCACGGCAAGCATCGCGGTGCTGGACAGAAGCGTCTTCATCGTCATTCTCCTTTTCTTCTGCGGAGACAACGGCGCGACATCGGGGTTTAATCCCGGCGGCTGTCGAATTTATCGTGAAAATGTGCGGCAATCCCCGCAAACCATTCCACGACCAAAGAATTTATCTTGTCCGCGCGGCCCCAGATCCTCCGCCGAGGCATCGACGCGCGCCAGCGCCGCCGTGATGGCGCCGGGATCGAGTCGCGGATAGAGTGCCGCGATCCGCCCGGCGACCAGCGGAGCGGCGAACGAGGTTCCGCGCACCTTGAACCGGCGCCCGCCCACGCCCGCCGCCAGCATATCGGCCCCCGGCGCGGCATAGTCGACATGGCTCGCCTGCCCCGCCTCGATCAGTCGCCGGTTCCGGCCATCGACGGCGGTGACCGCGATGACGCCCGGATAGGAGGCCGGATAGGCCGGGGGCGCGGCGGGGCCGTTGTTTCCGACCGCCGCGACGATCACCAGCCCGCGCGCCCGTGCCGCCGCGACCACCCGCGCCAGCAGCGGATTGGCGGGGCCGACCAGGCTGATCGTTGCGACCGACACCCCCTGTTGCACCATCCAGCCCAGCGCGCGGGCGATGGCGGTGGCGTTGCCGCCCGCCGGATCGGTGCCATAGACATCGGCCGAGGCGATCCGCGCACCCGGCAGCGACCCGGTGATGCCATGCCCGCCCGCGATCAGCGAGGCGACCGCCGTGCCATGGTCGTTGGCGCGCGGCGCTCCGGACGCGAAACCCTGCGTCACCGCCGCGCCTTCCACCCCGCCATCGATCACGCCGACCAGCGTCCCCTGCCCGCCGCGCTGCGCCAGCGGCATCATCGCGAGGGCGCGGCCGGCACCGCTGGGCAGGTGGAGCTGGTCCGCGCTGACCTCTCCCCCCAGCGCGCGGAGCTCGTCCAGCGCGGCCTTCAGCGACCGCCCCGGCGGCAGCCGCAACCGCACGAAGCCGACGCCCAGCACATCCTCGCGCGCGATCACCCCATATCCCGACCGCGCCGCCGCGTTCAGCAGCGCCTCGCTGGGCGAATCGACCACCACCTCGCCCGCACGCGCCGGAAAGCCCTGCGGATCGAGCACGATCGCATCGGGGTGGTCGCGGACCAGTTGCGCGAACGCCCCCCGCCGCGCTGCGTCCAGCCGCGCCACCGTCGCGCGCGACACGCGGTCGACTTCGGACAGGATCGTATCGGGGCCGGGAATGTCGGGCAGGCCACCGCCGATCCCCGGCATGGCGGGCAGCGAGGGCAGGCCCGGCAGCAGTTGTGCCGAGGCCGCCCCCCATGCCGTCATGCCCGCCACCAGCACCAGACCCATCATCACCGGCCGCATCGTCACGCTCCCATCGCCGAAACCGGCCCCATTGCCAAAATCGACACTGACATGGATTAAACGACAATCCTCACCCGTTTCATCCTGACAAACAAGGAATCAGGCTTGGCTGCGTTCGAACAGGAGTTGTTGGCCCTGCTGCCGCGTCTGCGGCGGTTCGCGCGATCGCTCACCCATGACGCGGCCGATGCCGACGATCTGGCACAGGTCACGATCGAGAAGGCGTTGCTCGCCCGCTCGTCCTGGCAGCCGGGAACGCGATTGGACAGTTGGATGTACCGCATCATGCGCAACGCCTGGATCGACACCGCCCGCGCCCGCCGTCGCGCGTCCGAGACCTTCATCGCGGAGGATGCCGGAATGGGCGTCGGCGCGCCGGGCGCGGCGGAGGCGCATGTCGCGCTGACCGAGGTGGAGGCGGCGATGCGCGCCCTGCCCGACGAACAGCGCGAGGCGGTGGCGCTCGTCCTGGTCGAAGGGCTGGCCTATAAGGAGGCGGCGGAGATACTCGATATTCCGATGGGCACCCTGACCTCGCGGCTGGTGCGCGGGCGACAGGCACTGATGGCGCGGCTGGGAGAAGCGGCATGACGATCGAACCCGAAATGCTGATGGCCTATGCCGACAACGCGCTCGATCCGCTGACCGCCAAGCGCGTCGAGGCCGCCATCGCAGCCGATCCCGCACTGGGCGAGGAAGTGGCGCGGCATCGGCGGCTCCGCGCGACGCTGTCGGGCGCCTATGCCCCGGTCGCCGACGAGCCCGTGCCCGACCGGCTGGCCGCGCTGCTGCGATCCAATGTCGTCGCCATGCCGACCCGCGCGCCCACGCCGTCGCGCTGGGCCAAGGCCCCGTGGCGCTCGGTCGCGGCGATGGCCGCCTGTCTCGTGATCGGCGTCGTGCTCGGGCAGCGGGTGGACCAGGGGCCGGTCGCCGCGAGTGCCGACGGGCTCTATGCCGCCGGATCGCTGGCGAAGGCGCTCGACCGGCAGCCCAGCGGGGCGGCGGGTGCAGTGCGGATCGCGGTCAGCTTCCGCAACCGGGACAATGGCTATTGCCGTGTCTTCCAGTCCGCCGCCGCCGACGGCATCGCCTGTCGCACCGATCGCGGCTGGGCGCTGGAGCGAACCATGCCGGGCAGCACGCCCGAGCGCGGCGGCGGCTATGCGCAGGCGGGCTCCTCCGACGCCGCGCTGATGGCGGCGGCGCAGGACATGATGGCCGACATGCCGCTCGACCGCGATGGCGAGCGGGCGGCGCTCGACCGGGGCTGGCGCACCCGATAGACCCGGTTACGCCGATTGGAAAAACCCTGCGTTTCCCGATCGGTGCCCCAGCCCCCCGTGCAAGGCGGCGATGCCCGCGCTATCTTGGGGGCATGAAGAAGATCGGATTCCTGTCGTTCGGCCATTGGTCGCCCTCGCCCCAGTCGGCCACCCGCTCGGCGCAGGACGTGCTGCTCCAGTCGATCGACCTGGCGGTCGCCGCCGAGGAACTGGGCGCGGACGGCGCCTATTTTCGCGTGCACCATTTCGCGCAACAGCTCGCTTCGCCCTTCCCGCTCCTCGCGGCTGTCGGCGCGCGGACCTCGCGGATCGAGATCGGCACCGGCGTCATCGACATGCGCTACGAAAATCCCTTCTACATGGTCGAGGATGCGGGCGCGGCGGATCTGATCAGCAACGGCCGGTTGCAACTGGGCATCAGCCGGGGTTCGCCCGAACAGGTGATCGAGGGCTGGCGGCATTTCGGCTATGGCCCCGCCCAGGGCGAGAGCGATGCTGATCTCGGCCGTCGCCATGCCGAGGTCTTCCTGCACCTGCTGAAAGGCCAGGGTTTCGCCAAGCCCAATCCGCGCCCGATGTTCCCCAACCCGCCGGGCCTGTTGCGGCTGGAGCCGCATTCGCCGGACCTGCGCGACCGGATCTGGTGGGGCTCGGCCTCCAACGCGACCGCGATCTGGGCGGCGCAGCGCGGCATGAACCTGCAAAGCTCGACCCTGAAGGCCGATGAGAGCGGCGAGCCCTTCCATGTCCAGCAGGCCAGGCAGATCCGCGCCTATCGCGAGGCCTGGGCGGCGGCGGGCCATGCCCGTCCCGCGCGCGTGTCGGTCTCGCGTTCGATCTTCGCGCTGACCACCGACCAGGACCGCGCCTATTTCGGGCGCGACGACAGCCAGGATCAGGTCGGCATCATCGACAATATGCGCGCCGTCTTCGGCCGATCCTATGCCGACGAGCCCGAACGGCTGATCGAACAGCTCCGCGCCGACGAAGCCATTGCCGAGGCGGACACGCTGCTGCTGACCGTGCCCAACCAGCTGGGCGTGGCGTATAACGCGCATGTGATCGAGAACATCCTGCGCCACATCGCGCCCGCGCTCGGCTGGCGCTGAGCCGCATCGGCGTCGGCGTCGGCGTCGGCGTGGCCCATGGCTGCGTCGGCGCCGGAGCGCGACGACTGGCCCCCGGCGGGGTGGCAGTACCGGCAATGTGGGAAGAAATGGCGCGCCCGGAACGATTCGAACGTCCGACCCTCAGATTCGTAGTCTGATGCTCTATCCAGCTGAGCTACGGGCGCGCATGAGGTCGTGAAGACCTGTCATGTGATCCACTGGCGCGCCCGGAACGATTCGAACGTCCGACCCTCAGATTCGTAGTCTGATGCTCTATCCAGCTGAGCTACGGGCGCGCTGTGGAGGTGGGCTGATAGAAGCGGTTTCCGATCGTGGCAATATACAAAAAACAGTTATCCACATTTTCTTGCAATTGGGTCCGCTTTGCCGTGCCGGGCATTTTCCACCGAACGCTTCCCCGGCTAGGATGGGCGACGATGACCCAGTTCCGCTTTCGCAAGACCGCCCGCCCCCTCCTCGCACTCGGCCTGATGTCCGCCGGTTTGCTGGGGGGATGTTCGCGCGACACCGGCGCCTATCCCTCGCTGGCGGTGCGGCCGGTCGAGAAGCGGGGCTTTGCCGAGCCCGAGGTGGAAACGCCCGAGGCCAGGCCCGACCCCGCGCTCGACGCGCAGATCGCACAGCTGGCCGGGCGGCTGGACGGCATCCAGGACGAATTCGCCAAGGCCCATGACCAGGCCCGTGCCAGTGCCGCCAAGGCGCGCGGGCAGACGGTGGGCAGCGATGCCTGGCTGACCGTGCAGACTGACCTTGCCGCACTCGACGAGATCCGGGCGCGTACCTCGGGCCTGCTGACCGAGATCGACGACCGGGCGATCGCGCGCGCGGCGGCGCTGGAGGCGGACTATCCCGCGCTCACCGCGCTCAGGACGCGTGCGGTCGAGGCCAACACGCGGCAGGGCGAACAGATCAAGGCCCTGTCGGCCAGCCTGCCCGCGGGCTGAACGTCGCTCAGAAGTTGCGGATGAAGGGCAGGACCGTCGAATAATCGTCGGTCCAGGCGGCCAGCCCCCTGGGCGCGGCGACCCGGCGCCAGTCGCCGCCCTGTGCCGCCAGCCGGGCCAGCAGGTCCGCATCGCGCGACAGCGCCAGCCAGACCGATCCGGTCGCCTCCGCCTCTCGGTCCAGGTCGGTGGGCGCATAGGCCAGCTTGCGCACCGCCCATCCGCCGTCGCGCGCCGCCGCCGCGACCAGCGGTTCCAGATCGACGAAGCGGTTGGAGATATGGATCAGCAGCAGCCCCCGGCGGGACAGCACCCGCGCATAGGTCGCGAAGGCCTCCCGCGTCAGCAGGTGCGCGGGCACCGCGTCGGACGAAAAGGCGTCGAGCGCCAGCAGGTCGAGGCTGTCCGGGCCCTCCGCCGCCAGCCGGATGCGCGCATCGCCGATGCGGATCACCGGATCGGGCTGGCACCGCCGCAGATAGGTGAACTGCCCGGTATCGCGCGCGATGCGGACGATGACCGGATCAATCTCGTAGAAGCGCCACTGCTGCCCCGGCCGGGCATAGCAGGCCAGCGTCCCCGTCCCCAATCCGACGACCCCGATCCGCGCGCCAGGACCGTAAAGCGAGGGCGCCGCCCGCATCGCGCGGCCGACCCCGGAATAGGGGGCGTAATAGGTGGTTGGCGTCCGCTCCCGCTCGGGCGAGCCGCGCAGCTGGATGCCATGCACGGTCGCCCCATGGTCCAGCTCGCGATAGCCCGGCCCGTCGCGGACCGTATAGACGCCGAAATAGCTGCGCATCCGCGCGTCGCGCTCCATCGACAGGGACAGCGCGCGATAGCCGCCGAACAGCACCAGCGCCCCCGCCAGCAGCAGGACGAACCCCGTCCGCGCGCCGATCGTCAGGAAGCCCAGCGCCGCGATGACCAGGAACGCCAGGCCCTGCCGCTCCTCGCCGAACCAGGCCGGAGAGCCGACCAGCCGCAGGTCAAGCAGCACGCCCACCACGATCGCCAGCGCGACCAGCATGGTCCGGCGATGCCGCCGCCACAGGTCGCGCAAGGAGGCGGTCATGAACTGCTGCGGGATCAGCATCCCCGCCGCCAGGATCAGCAGGGGATATTCATAGGTCCAGTCGAACAGGACCGGCGCCACCAGACCCGTGAACACGCCGCCCAGCGCCCCGCCGACCGCCATCCACAGATAGAAGCCCGTCAGCCGGTCGACCGCGGGCCGCGCCCGGTACAGCGCGGTGTGCAGCGCGACCGACACCATGAACAGCAACATCAGCGCGACGACGACGTTGAAATAGGGCCGCTGCGGATAGCCGCCCATGATGACCCCGCCGAACAGCAGCAGCGTGACCGGCGCGATCCGGGTCAGCATGTCCGCGCCTGCGCGCCGCGCGGCAAAGGCGATGATGAAGCTCAACAGATAGAGCCCCAGAGGCAACACCCATAGCAGCGGCATCGCGACGATGTCGGTGGTGATATAGGTCGAGGTAGCCAGCACCAGCCCCGAGGGCACCGCCGCCAGCGCGGTCCACAGCGCGCGTCGCCGCCATCCGGGTGCGGGCGTCGGCGCGGGGATGCCCTCGGCCTTCTGCCCCGTTGCTGGCAGTCGCGCCGCGCAGGCCAGCACCAGGCAGGCGAGCAGCCCATAGCCGATGCTCCACATCAGGCTCTGCCCCCGCAGCGCCATGGCGGGCTCGACCAGCAGCGGATAGGCGATCAGCCCGGCGAAGCTCCCCAGATTGGAGGCCGCGTAGAGCACATAGGGATCGCGCCCCGGCGCGGCGAGCGCGAACCAGCGTTGGATCAGCGGCGCCTGCGCGGACACCGCGAAGAACAGCGGCCCGATCGACAGGCCCAGCAGCCAGGGCACCCACAAGGTCGGCTCGGCATTGGCGGGCAGGTCGACCGCGATCAGCCCGATCGGCAACCACAAGGCCGCCGCCGCCAATACCCCGACATGCACCGCCGCCTGCACCCGTGGCCGCCATCGGCCCAGCGCATGGGCATAGGCATAGCCGCCGAGCAGCAGCGCCTGATAGACCAGCATCGCCGAGTTCCAGACGGCGGGCGCGCCGCCCAGCCGAGGCAGCGCCATGCGCGCGACCATCGGCTGGACCAAGAACAGCAGGAACGATCCCGTCAGGATCGTCGCCACGAACAGCGCGCGCACCAGTAGCGCGGGCAAGCGGCCGGACCGGGAAATGGCGATGATCCGGCTCAGCCGTTCAGCAGCCGGGCGGCATGGGCGGCATGATAGGTCAGCACGCCCGAACATCCGGCGCGCTTGAACGCCATCAGCGTCTCCAGCACCATCGCATCGCGGTCCGCCGCGCCCGCCGCCACCGCCGTCTCGATCATCGCATATTCGCCCGACACCTGATAGGCGAAGGTCGGCACGCGAAATTCGTCCTTCACGCGGCGGATGATGTCCAGATAGGGCAGGCCCGGCTTGACCATCACGCTGTCCGCGCCCTCGGCCAGATCGAGCGCGACCTCGCGCAGCGCCTCCTCGGCATTGGCGGAGTCCATCTGATAGGTGCGCTTGTCGCCCTTCAGCAGCCCGCGCGTGTTCACCGCGTCGCGGAACGGGCCGTAAAAGGCGCTGGCATATTTGGCGGCATAGGCCATGATCTGGACGTTGACGAAGCCCTCGGCCTCCAGCGCCGCGCGGATCAGCCCGATGCGGCCGTCCATCATGTCCGACGGCGCGATCACGTCCGAGCCCGCGCGCGCCTGGGTCAGCGCCTGCTGGACCAGCGCGTCGGCGGTGCGGTCGTTGACGACATAGCCCGCCGCATCGACCAGCCCGTCATGGCCATGCGTCGTATAGGGATCGAGCGCGACGTCGGTCAGCACGCCGATGTCCGGCACCGCATCCTTGATCGCCGCGATCGCCCGGCACATCAGATTGTCGGGGTTCAGCGCCTCGCGCCCGTCATCGGTGCGCAGGTGCGAGGGGGTGTTGGGGAACAGCGCCAGACAGGGAATGCCAAGGTCCGCCGCCTCGCGCGCGCGCGCCACGATGCCGTCCAGCGACCAGCGCGACACGCCGGGCAGGCTGGCGATCGGTTCCTCCACCCCCTGCCCCTCGGTCACGAACAGCGGCCAGATCAGATCGGCCGGGGTCAGCACGGTTTCAGCGTGAAGCCGCCGGCTCCACTGGGAAGCTCGGGTGCGGCGAAGGCGAAGCGCAGGGTATGATGCCGTCATGATTGTCCGCATTTGGGGGATCGGACCGCGCTTGCCAAGCGTTGCATGCAAGCGTTCCGGGGGCGAAAGGAAATCCGTCTTGAGAGAGATACGATCGGCGGCGATGGTGGTGAACGCCAAGTCGCGGCGCGGACAGGCGCTGTTCGAGCGGGCCTGCAAGGCCATGTCGGGCCTGCCTTATCCGGTCGATGCGCGCGCGGTCGAGGATCCGGAGGATCTGGAGCCCACCGTCCGCGAGCTGCTGGCGGCCAAGCCCGACCTGCTGATCCTGGGCGGCGGCGACGGCACGATCAGCGGGCTGGTCGACCTGATGGTCGGGCATGACGTGATGCTGGGCGTGCTGCCGCTGGGCACCGCGAACAGCTTCGCGCGCTCGCTGGACATTCCGCTCGATATCGAGGGGGCGGTGGAGGTGATCCGGACCGGCCAGCCCCGCCGGATCGACCTGGGCATGATCGACAACGACTATTACGCCAATTGCGCCGCGATGGGGATGAGTCCCAAGATCGCCGAGACGGTGCCGCACAAGCTCAAGAAGGTGGCGGGGCGGCTGGGCTATCTGGGCTGGGCGGCCTATCAGTTCCTGCGCTTCCGCCCCTTCACCCTGATCGTCGAACAGAACGGAACGCGCGAAAGGCTGCGCGTGGTCGAGGTCCGCATCTCCAACGGGCCCTATCATGGCGGCACCGAGCTGGTGGAATCGGCGTCGGTCGATTCGGGTGAGATCGTGGTCCAGGCGGTGTGCGGCCATGTGAAGCGGCGCCTGATCGTCAACTGGGCGGCCAGCATCCTGCGCAGCGACTATCGCAAGGAGAAGGTGCGCGAGTTTCGAGGCCGCGCGATCCGGATCAACACCATCCCGCCGCTGCCCATCTCGATCGATGGCGAGGTGCTGGCGCGCACGCCCGTCACGGCCAGGATCGCGCCGGGGATCATCGAGGTGATGGCCCCGGCCTGATCGTCAGCCGACCGGCATCGCCTTGTTGGTCGGCTGCCCCTCGGCCAGTGCCTGTTCTTCACATTCCTGCGGGGTGGTCGCCTGGGCCAGCCTGCCCTTGCGCCAGCCGCCATGCCGGTAATAGGCGATCGTCATCAGCATCGAGGCGAGCGAGCCCGCCGGGAAGCTCCACCAGATCGCATCCGCGCCCAGCATCGGCGCGAAGGCATTGGCCAGGCCGAAGCGGACCGGGAACATCGAAATGGCCAGGATGACCAGCGGCCCGACGACCGCTCCGTTGGCGCGCACGGTCGCCGCCAGCACCATCGAGACGCCGAACAGGATGAAGCTCCACCCGCCGATCAGGTTGATCCGCGCGGCGATGGCGATCGCGCCGGGCTCGCTGCCCAGGAACAGCCACAGGACGTGCCGGTCGAGCAGGGTGACCAGCACCACCAGCGCCCCGGTCAGCAGCAGGTTCATGCGCAGGCCCGCCTGGGTGATCCGGCCCACCCGATCCCATTGCCCCGCGCCGATATTCTGCGCCGCCATGGCGCTGACCGCCGCGCCCACCGCCATGGCGGGCATCTGGATATAGGTCCAGAGCTGGTTCGCCGCGCCATAGGCCGCCGTGGTCGCGGTGCCGTGCCGGTTGACCAGCCCCATCATCGCCAGCGCGGAGGTGGAGACGACCAGCATCTGGAGCCCCATCGGGAAGCCCTTGACCAGGATCGTCTTCAGCAATTCGGGCGTGGGGATCAGATAGCGCCACTCCGCCCCGCGCAGCCGGATGACCAGGTCCTTGGCATAGATATAGGCGACCAGGGCCAGCAGCGAGCCGCTATTGGCGATCAGCGTCGCGACCGCCGACCCTTCGATCCCCAGCGCCGGGGCGGGCCCCAGCCCCAGGATGAAGACGGGGTTCAGCACGACATCGAGCACCGAGCCCAGCGCCATGAACTTGAGCGGGGTGATCGAATCCCCCACCCCGCGCAGCGCCATGGTCAGCAGGACGCTGATGAACCCCGGCGGCATCGCGACGAAGATCACCCGCAGATAGGCGAGCGCGAGCGGATAGACCTCCGCCGGGGTCGCCAGCGCGCGCAATATGGCGGGCGCCGCCCACCAGCCGATCCCGACCGTCAGGGTCGAGATGACCGCGAACAACCCCAGCGCCGACCCCAGCACCCGGCGCACCGCATCGATATCGCGGCGGCCCATATTCTGGCCGATCAGGATGGTCGCCGCCATGCCGAAGCCGAAGGTCGCCGCGACCAGCAGGAACATGATGATATTGGCGTTGGTGGTCGCGGCCAGCGCGCGCTCGCCCAGAAACTGGCCGATCCAGATCGCGTTGATCGACCCGTTGAGCGATTGCAGGATGCTCGATCCGAGCGTCGGCAGCGCGAACAGCAACAGGGTGCGGCCGATCGGCCCGGCGGTCAGGTCCCGGCGTCCGTTGGGCGCAGTCACGGTGTCTTGCCTCCGGCGTTGATTTCCTCGTCCACGAACCGCGCCATCGCCGCATATTGAAAGCCGGGCCTCTGGTTGCCCTGCCCCGCATACAGCCCGCGCAGATAGCCCCAGTCGAACGGGGTCAGCCCTTCCGGCGCCGCCTGCTCGTCGAACAGGGTCAGGATCGTCGAGATCCCCTCGGTCCTGCGCGGCCGGACCACCGCCAGCACGCGCATCGTGGCATAATCGGCGATCTGGTGGATCGTCTTGCCGTTCACCGCGTCCCGATCGATCATCACCACCGCCGCCGCGATATGCGATTTGGTGGGCAGGGTGATCCGGCTGGCGCTGGGGATGTTGAGGGTGGGAATATTGTTGGCGCCCGGGACCAGCTGGTCGCCGTCGCGGCTGGTGATCGCGGTCATGTGCCAGGCATGGACCGGGCCCTTGTCCTTCGCCATCGCCCGGACATCGGCGAAGGGCAGGTCACCGAAGATGCCGGGCCGGTGGTCGATCAGCCATGCGACCTGCTGCGCGCCATTGTCGACGAACAGGATCAGGACATTGGGGCGGCATTTGTCGCCGCCCAGCCGAATGCCCAGCCGCTCGGCATGGCCCAATATGCGGTCGGCGACCGGCAGCGCGGCCTTGGCCGCCAGGCCGGAGCTCGCGATGCACAGGGGTTCGGTCAGCCGCGACAGCGGCGCGTCGCCATCGGGATAGCCCGAAATCGCGCCGAACCAGCGCAACGTCTCTCGCCGGGGCGGCAGCGGCCGGGCGGTCACCACGACCGGATCGGCGGGCGATGCGCCGGTCTGTGCCTCCAGCGGCAGGGCGATCGACGCCCCGCCCAGGGAAGCAAGCCATGCCAACGACGTAAGAACCGTTCTTCGCATCGACCTGCCCCCCCCTTGGCTTCGTTCAACCGGCCAGCGCGTCCCGTACCGCCTGAACCGCCTCGGCGCCCTTGGTGCCGTCCGGCCCGCCGCCCTGCGCCATGTCGGGACGGCCGCCGCCGCCCTGCCCGCCCAACGCCGCCACCGCCTTGCGCAGCAGCTCGACCGCATTGTGCTTACTCGTCAGGTCGTCGGTCACGCCGACTGCCACCGACGCGCGGCCGTCATTGATCGCGACCATCACCGCGACGCCCGATCCGCCCAGCCGCTGCTTGGCATCGTCTACCGCGCCGCGCAGCCCCTTGGCCTCGAAGCCGTCGAGCACCTGGCCGATGAACGCGACATCGCCGATCTGCTCGGGTCCGGCGGCAGCCCCTCCGGCCCCGCCGCCCATCGCCAGCGCCTTCTTGGCCTCGGCGAGTTCGCGCTCCAGGCGACGGCGATCCTCGACCAAAGCCGCGATGCGCGCGGGCACCTCGTCGGGCGTGGTCTTCAGCGTCGCGGCGGCGGCCTTGAGCATATCGTCGCGGTGGCCGAGATAGGCGCGCGCGCCCTCACCGGTCAGCGCCTCGACACGGCGCACGCCGCTCGACACCGCGCCTTCGGACACGATCTTGAACACACCGATCTCGCCCAGCGCACCGACATGCGTGCCGCCGCAGAGTTCGAGGCTGTAGGTGCCGTCGGCATCCTCGCCCATCGACACGACGCGCACCTCGTCGCCGTACTTCTCGCCGAACAGCGCCATCGCGCCCATTTCGATCGCCTCGTCGGGCGTCATCAGCCGGGTGACGACGGGGCCGTTGCCGCGCACCTGTTCGTTCACGCGTGCCTCGACCTCGGCAATGTCGTCGGCGGTCATGCCGACCGGCTGCGAGAAGTCGAAGCGCAGGCGTTCGGGCGCGACCATCGAGCCCTTCTGCGCGACATGGGTGCCCAGCCGCTGGCGAAGCGCCTCGTGCAGCAGGTGCGTCGCCGAGTGATTGGCGCGGATCGCGGCGCGGCGGGTGGTGTCGATCGCCAGCTTCACGCTGTCCCCGACCTTGATCCCGCCTTCCTGGATTTCGGCATTGTGGACGAAGACGCGGCCCAGTTGCTTGGACGTGTCGGTGACGACCGCCTTCAGCCCGGCATCGCTGGAGATGGTGCCGGTATCGCCGACCTGGCCGCCGCTCTCGCCATAGAAAGGCGTCTGGTTGACGATGATCGCGACGCTCTCGCCCGCCGCCGCGCTGTCGACCCGCGCGCCGTCCTTGACCAGCGCCAGCACTTCGCCCTCGCCGGTGTCGGAGGCGTAGCCGAGGAACTCGGTCGAGCCCGTCTCTTCGGCGATGTCGAACCAGACATCGTCCGACGCCTTCGCGCCCGAGCCCTTCCAGGCGGCGCGCGCGGCGCGCTTCTGCTCGGCCATGGCGGCGTCGAAGCCGGGCCGGTCGACCGACAGGTTCTGCGCCCGCAGCGCGTCCTCGGTCAGGTCATAGGGGAAGCCATAGGTGTCATAGAGCTTGAACGCCGTCTCACCCGCCAGCGTCGCGCCGGGGGCCATGCCCGCCGTCGCCTCGTCGAGCAGCTTGAGGCCTTTGTCCAGCGTCTGACGGAAACGGGTCTCTTCCTGCTTCAGCGTCGCCTCGATCAGCGGCTGCGCGCGAACCAGCTCGGGATAGGCCGCGCCCATCTCCGACACCAGCGCCGGGACCAGCCGGTGCATCAACGGCTCCTTGGCACCCAACAGATGCGCGTGCCGCATCGCGCGGCGCATGATGCGGCGCAGGACATAGCCACGCCCCTCATTGGCGGGCAGCACCCCGTCGGCGACCAGGAAACCCGCCGAGCGCAGATGGTCGGCGATCACGCGGTGCGACGCCTTCTGGCCGTCCTCGGCCTTGGTGTGGGTCAGCTCGCACGACGCGGCGATCAGCGCCTTGAACGTGTCGGTGTCGTAATTATCGTGCACACCCTGAAGCACGGCGGCGATCCGCTCCAACCCCATGCCGGTGTCGATAGACTTCTTGGGCAGCTCGCCGACGATCTCATTGGCTTCCTGCTCGAACTGCATGAAGACCAGGTTCCAGATCTCGACGAATCGGTCGCCATCCTCTTCCGGGCTGCCGGGAGGGCCGCCATAGATATGGTCGCCGTGATCGTAGAAGATTTCGGAGCACGGGCCGCACGGCCCATTCTCGCCCATCGCCCAGAAATTGTCCTTGGTCGGGATGCGGATGATCTTGTGATCGGGGAGGCCCGCGATCTTCTTCCACAGGTCGAACGCCTCGTCATCGGTGTGATAGACGGTGGCGGTCAGCTTTTCGGCGGGAATGCCCCAGACCTTGGTCAGCAGGGTCCAGGCATGGGTGATCGCCTGTTCCTTGAAATAATCGCCGAACGAGAAATTGCCCAGCATTTCAAAGAAGGTGTGATGCCGCGCGGTATAGCCGACATTGTCCAGATCGTTATGCTTGCCCCCGGCGCGCACGCATTTCTGCGAGCTGGTCGCGGTCGAATAGGGGCGCGATTCCAGGCCGGTGAACACGTTCTTGAACGGCACCATGCCCGCATTCACGAACATCAGCGTCGGGTCGTTCTGCGGCACCAGCGGCGCGGAAGGCACGATCTGGTGCCCTTCGCTTCCGAAATAGTCGAGAAAGCCGCGGCGGATGTCGTTGGTCGAGGTCATGCACGCGACTTAGGCGAGGTTTCGCGCGCGCTCAAGCGCCCGCGCGTCAGGGGCGTTCCATCGCATCGGCCCGGACCGCCGGACGACGCCACCACAGATACCAGATCAGCGCGAAACCCAGCATATCACCGACCAGCCGCCCAACCGGATGCCGGCGCGACATGGACCCGGCCCTGCTTGACCGTCCACGGCCCGAAGCCCGCGACCTCTCGCCGCTCCACCACTTCGATCGTGCGATCCTGATGCCAGCCCAGCGCCCAGTTCCCGCCGTCCTGCTTGTCGACCAGGATCGCGCGAACCGGCCGCACGCCCTGGCCGATCACCGGCACCATGGCGGCAGAGAGCCGACCAACACCCCCGAGACGCGCGACCCGCGCGGGATCGATCCGCTGTCCGGGGCGCCCCTCGGGCCAGTCACCGAAAAGCCGGGCCAGTTCGGCAAGCTCGCCCCGATCCAGTCGCGACGGCCAAAGGGCATAGCCGCGCGCGTCCAGTTCGGCGATCATCCGATCGGCGCATCGAGCGAGGTGGGCGGCGTCGAGAACCAGACCGGCCCGCTCTCCGTCATGTGGAAGCAATCCTCGATCCGGATGCCGAACTTGCCGGGCAGATACAGGCCGGGTTCGTTGGAAAAGCACATGCCGGGCGCCAGCGGCGTCGCCTCGCCATGCACCAGATTGACCGGCTCATGCCCATCCAGGCCGATGCCGTGCCCGGTGCGGTGCGACAGGCCGGGCAGGCGATAGCCGGGGCCGAAGCCCTGCCCCTCGTAGAACCGCCGCACCGCGTCGTCGATGCTGCCCGCCGGGGCGCCGATCCGCGCCGCCGCCCGCGCCACCTGCTGCCCCCTGGCGACCAGATCCCAGACCTTGCGCTGCTCGGCGGTCGCCGCGCCATGGACCCAGCTTCGCGAGACATCGGACTGATAGCCCTGCACCGTGCAGCCGCAGTCCATCAGCACGACCTGCCCCTGCGCCACCCGGTGCACCTGGCGGCTGCCATGCGGATAGGCGGAGGCCTCGCCGATCAACGCCATGCTGAACTCCGGACTGCCGCCCAGCTTGCGCGTCGCGGCGCTCATCAGCGCGCCGATCTCCGCGCCGGTCATCCCCGCCTCGACGCGCGGATGGAGCCAGCGATAGGCCGCCATCGTCACATCGGTCGCGAGTTGCATCAGCGCGATCTCGGCGGGGGCCTTGATCATCCGGCACCCGCGCACGACCGGATTGGCCGAGACGAGCCGCGCCCCCGGCAACACCCGTCGCAACCCGTCAAAGGCGAAGAAGCGCGCCGTCTCCTCGATCCCCACCGGACGGCCCGCCAGCGTGCGGTCGCGCAGGAAGCCCGCGACGATGGCGAGCGGGTTCTGGTCCTCCTGCCACACCCGTATCTCGGCGGGCACCGCCAGCGTCTCGCGGACCGAGGGTTCCTCGAAGAACGGGGTGACGATGCACGGCTCGCCCTCGACCGGCAGGATCGCGGCGGTCAGCCGCTCGCTGCGCCACCATTGGACGCCGGTGAAATAGACCATGGTCGATCCCGGCTCGATCAGGATCGCGCCGATGCCGTTCGCCTTCATCAGCGCCTGCGCGCGGGACAGCCGCCGGGCCCGCTCCCGCGCGCCGATCGGCACCGCGCCGCCGGTCATGTCGGACAGCCCCGCCAGATCGGGTTCGGCCGCGCGCAACAGGCCGGGGCGGACGAGGAGCGGCAGGGCGGCGGCGGCGAGCACGGCGCGGCGGGACATCGGGGTCTGCATGACCGCGACGATAGAATTCTTGACCTGAGCGCCGCAATGCCCTTGGCTCGCGCGCGTAATCTATATTGGGGTATGCATGGCCAAGCGGCTGACCTTGTACATCTTCATCGGGCTGGTTCTCGGGCTCGTCGTCGGACTGGCGCTCAACCTGTCGCTCGACGACGGTAGCGCCGCGGCGGCCGCCGAGTTGAAGACGATCGCCGGCTATTTCGCGATCGTCACCGGCCTGTTCCTGCGGCTGATCAAGATGATCATCGCACCACTCGTCTTCGCCACCCTGGTCTCGGGCATCGCGCAGATGGGCGATACCAAGGCATTGGGGCGGATCGGTTTTCGCTCGCTCGCCTGGTTCATCTCGGCCAGCCTGGTCTCGCTCAGCCTGGGCATGATCCTGGTCAACCTGCTGCATCCGGGCGTCGGCCTGAACCTGCCGCTGCCCGCGGTCACCGCCGATAGCGGGGTGGTGAAGACCGGGTTCGACCTCCAGAAATTCGTCACCCATCTGGTCCCCGCCTCGCTGGTCGAGGCGATGGCGACCAACGAGGTGTTGCAGATCGTCATCGGATCGCTGTTCCTGGGCGTGGCGATCACCGCGGTCGGCGAGCGCGCCGCACCGCTGGTCCGTGCGGTCGATGCGCTGGTCGCGGTCATGTTGCAGGTGACCGATTATGTCATGCGCATGGCGCCGCTGGCCGTGTTCGGCGCGGTCGCGGGCACGCTGACCGAGCGGGGGCCGGGGGTCATCGGCAATCTCGCGGTGTTCATGGGCAGCTTCTATCTCGGGCTGCTGCTGCTCTGGGTGGTGCTGATCGCCGTCGCGACGCTGTTCATCGGCGGGCGCATCCGCGAGCTTCTGTCGCATATCCGCGCGCCGTTGATCCTGGCCTTTTCGACCGCCTCGTCCGAGGCCGCCTATCCGCGCATCCTGGAGGGGCTGGACCGGTTCGGCGTGCCGCCGCGCATCGCCAGCTTCGTACTGCCGCTGGGCTATTCGTTCAACCTCGACGGGTCGATGATGTACATGACGTTCGCGTCGCTATTCATCGCCCAGGCTTACGGCATCGACCTGTCGATCGGGCAGCAGATCACCATGCTGCTGGTCCTGATGGTCACGTCCAAGGGGATTGCGGGCGTACCGCGCGCCTCGCTGGTGGTGATCGCGGCGACGATGCCGATGTTCCACATTCCCGAGGCGGGGCTGCTGCTGATCCTGGCGGTCGACCATTTCCTCGACATGGGCCGGTCGGCGACCAACGTGATCGGCAATGCGGTGGCCAGCGCGGTCATCGCGAAGTGGGAGGGGCCGCTCGACGCGCCCGAGCCGGTCGATGTCGAGTCGCTCCACGCACCGTCGGGACATCCGGCCCAGCCCGCCCCCGACAGCTTCCGGCAGATCGGGGGGCATTGATCCCCTCGCCCGCCATCCGGGGGGCGCCCCTGCCCCCTATGGCCGAGCGGGATCGTCCCTCTCAGGCATAGGCATAGGGGCCGCCCTTGGCGAGCGCGACCTGATAGGCGGGGCGCGCGTGGATGCGTTCCAGCCAGGCGATTGTCGCGGGGCGGCTTTCGTCCAGCCCCGCCCGCGCCCGCGCCGCCTCGAGCGGGAAGCTCATGATGATGTCCGCCGCGGTGAACTGGTCGCCCGCGAACCAGGGCGAATGGGTCAGCTCGCTTTCGACATAGTCGAGATGCCGGTCGATCATGGGCATGAACCGCTTGATCGCCGCCTTCCCCAGCACGGGAATGCGGCTGAGCACGAGCAGGACGAACAAGGGCGGCATCAGCGAGCCCTCGGCATAATGCAGCCAGAAGCGCCAGCGTTGCACCGCGTCGCGGTGTGCGGGCGGGCCCAGGCGGCCGTCGGCCTTGCCGACCAGATATTCGATGATCGCCCCCGTCTCGGCGATCACCATGCCGTCATCCTCGATCACCGGCGATTTGCCGAGCGGATGGACCGCGCGCAGCTCGCGCGGGGCCAGCATCGTCTTGCGGTCGCGCCGATAGCGTTTCACCGCATAGGGCAGGTCGAGTTCCTCCAGCATCCACAGGATGCGTTGCGACCGCGAATTTTCGAGATGATGGACGATGATCGTCATGCCTGTTCCCCATGATGCGGGCGGGGTAACGCGCCAGACCGACCCCAAGGCCCAAAGGCTGCCGGAATGCGGCCATGGACCGATGGCTCAGGCCGCTCCCGCCCTTACCCGCCAGATCCAGGCGGAGGCCGGCAGGGCCACCTGGTCGCCGGTCCGGTGATGGGACAGCCCCTCGTGCAGCGCCGCCGCAATCCGCGCCCGCTCGTCCGGGGCAGCGGTCGCCATCGCCCGCGCCGCCGGGCCGATGCGGGACAGGAAATCCACCGCATCCTCGATCGGCGCCGCACCCTGCCCGACGACATATTCGAAATCGACCCGCGCGGCGACCTCCAGCGCCCATCCGGCCTGCTCCAGCCATGCCCCCACGCGATGCGAATCGGCAAAGGCGAAGGGGCCCGGTTCGTAACCGGCGGCGGGCGTGGGCGAATGACCGACCGCCTCGTCCGCCAGCGTCGCAAATCCGTTGCGCGCCCGCTCGTCGAAGCAGGAAAAGACCATCGCCGCCCCCGGCGACGCGGCCGCCCGCAAGCCCGTGAACGCCGCGACGGGATCGGGAAAGAACATCACGCCGTGCCGCGAGACGAAGAGGTCGAACGGCCCCTCGGACGCGGCGACCGACACCGCGTCGCCGCAAACGAAGCGGAGCGCCCCGCCCCGGCCTTCCACGTCCACCGCCCGCGTCCCTGCCAGGGCCAGCATTTCCGGCGACAGGTCGACCCCGACGACGTCCAGTTCGGGACGCGCCGCCCGGAGCGCCAGCCCGGTCGACCCGACGCCGCAGCCTATGTCCAGCGCCCGCCCCCGCCGGGGCGCGACGGCGGCGATGGCGGCGTCGAGATGCGCCGTCAGATGGGTGAAGCTGCGTTCGGTACGACGCCATTGCTCCGCCCAGACATCGCCGACCCGGCCACTCCAATCCAGTCCGCTGGTCATCGCTCCCCTATCGTCCCCCAAAGAAAAACGGCCCGCCGTCTCCGGCGGGCCGCTGGCCCCTCTTACAGATCGTCGTCCGCGTCGGGGCCGGTCATCATGTCCTCGGCCACCTGCTCGGTCCGCTGGCGGATCGCGCGTTCCAGGCGGTCGGCCATGTCGGGATTCTCGCGCAGGTAATTCTTGGCGTTCTCACGCCCCTGCCCGATGCGGACCGAGTCGTAGGAGAACCAGCTGCCCGACTTCTCGACCAGCCCGGCCTTGACGCCCAGATCGAGGATCTCGCCGATCTTCGAGATGCCCTCGCCATACATGATGTCGAATTCGACCTGCTTGAACGGCGGGGCGACCTTGTTCTTCACCACCTTCACGCGGGTCGCGTTGCCGGTAATGTCCTCACGGTCCTTGATCTGGCCGGTGCGACGGATGTCGAGCCGGACCGAGGCATAGAATTTCAGCGCGTTGCCGCCCGTCGTCGTCTCCGGGTTGCCGTACATCACGCCGATCTTCATGCGCAGCTGGTTGATGAAGATCACCATGCAGCGCGAACGGCTGATCGATCCGGTCAGCTTGCGCAGCGATTGCGACATCAGGCGGGCCTGAAGGCCGACATGGCTGTCGCCCATCTCGCCCTCGATCTCGGCGCGCGGGACGAGGGCGGCGACCGAGTCGACCACCAGCACGTCGATCGCGTTCGAGCGGACCAGCGTGTCGGTGATCTCCAGCGCCTGCTCGCCGGTATCCGGCTGCGACACGATCAGTTCGTCGATATTGACGCCCAGCTTTTTGGCATAGACGGGGTCGAGCGCATGTTCGGCGTCGACGAAGGCGGCGGTGCCGCCCATCTTCTGCGCCTCGGCGATGACGTGCAGCGCCAGCGTGGTCTTGCCCGACGATTCGGGGCCATAGACCTCGATCACGCGACCGCGCGGCAAGCCGCCCACGCCCAGCGCGATGTCGAGCCCCAGCGAGCCGGTCGAGATCGCCTCGACCTGCATCGTCTCCTTCTGCCCCAGCTTCATCGCCGAGCCCTTGCCGAACGCCCGGTCGATCTGAGCGAGCGCGGCGTCGAGCGCCTTTTGACGGTCTGCGTTTGCGGTTGCCATGCCTGTTTCGATCACTTTCAGATTGGCGGCCATCAGATGCTTCCTTCGCTAGACCAAGCGCGTGGTCCATTCAACGCATCTGCAATGTATGCACTTTGTTCCACGGGAACAAGATGGGAACAAATATCAGGTCAAAAAAGTCGGCAGCGCCCACCAGCCCTGGTCTCGCGCCTGCGTCGCCGCCGCATCCCGGTCCGCGACGGTGTCGAAGATCGCGAAACAGGTCGCCCCCGATCCCGACATGCGCGACAGCCTGACGCCGGGCGCCTGGGCCAGAAAGGCGAGCACCGCGTCGATCGCCGGGGCCAGCGCGCGCGCCGGGGGTTCCAGATCGTTCCGCCCCGCCGCCGCGACCGCCATCACCTCGCCTTCTCCCAGTCCGCCGCGATCCATGCCGTCCCAGCGGCCGAACACCGCCGCCGTCGACACGCCGACGCCCGGATTGACCAGCAGCACCGGCACATCGCCCAGCGGCGGCAGCGGTTGCAGCGCATCCCCCTTGCCCCGGCCCCATGCGGTCCGGCCGAGCAGACAGGCGGGCACGTCCGCGCCCAACTCGCCCGCCAGCGCGAACAATTCGGGATGGTCGGGCGCCACGCCATGCAGCCGCGCCAGCGCGCGCAGCGTCGCCGCCGCATCTGCCGACCCGCCACCGATGCCCGAGGCGACCGGCAGATGCTTGTCGAGCGTGATCGCATGGTGCGCCGCAACGCCGAACCGCACGCCGAAGCCCTGCGCGGCCCTCATGACCAGATTGTCCTGCTGCGCCTCGCCCGCCAGCCGGTCGGCGAACGGCCCGCTCAGCGTCAGGCCGGTCGTGGCGGCGGGGGCGACCGTCACGACATCGCCATCGCGGCAAAAGGCGAACAGCGTCTCCAGCTCATGATAGCCGTCCGCCCGGCGCGCCCGGACGTGAAGGGCCAGATTGATCTTGGCGGGCGCGGTCTCGACAATGGCGGTCATCCCCGCCCCATGCGACGCCCCGCGCCCGCCAGCAAGAGCGATCAGCGCGACAGCTTGGGCGTGATCCGCGCCCGTTCGCTCTCATCGGCGGTCAGCGCCGCCGCGCGCCAGGCATAGCGCGCCTCATAATGCCGCCCCAGCGACCAATAGATGTCGCCCAGATGATCGTTGATCTCGCTATTGGCGGGCTCGGCCATGGCGGCACGCTCGATCAGCGGCAGTGCGCGGCCGGGCTGCCCCGCCCGGAAATAGGCCCAGCCCAGCGAATCGGTGATCGAGCCATTGTCGGGCGCCAGCTTGCTCGCCCGCTCCAGCATGGCCAGCGAGCCCGCGACATCCTGACCCCGCTCGACCCGCGCATAGCCCAGATAGTTGAGCGCCAGCGGCTCGTCCGGTGCCAGCGCCACCGCACGGGCGAGCGCCGCATCCGCCTCGTCCCGCCGTCCCGCCTGATCCAGCGCGCCGCCATATTGCAGCCAGGCCGCCCAGGGCAGCGGCGGATCGGCGCGGGTCACCCGCTCATACCAGGGCACCGCCTCGGCGGGTTGCTGGGCGGCGATCAGCTGGTCGGCATAGACCTGCCAGTCGTCGACCGTCGCATTCTTCGCGGTCGCCAGCCCGCGCGCCAGCATCAGCGCCTCGCCCGTCCGCCTGGCCGCCCCGAGCAGGCCGACCCGCACCACCGCCGCGCGGTGGGCGAAGGCGCGGTGCGGGTCCACCCCCGCCAGCGCGGCGATGGCGGCGTCCCACGCCTCGTCCTTCGACAGCGCCTCGGCCAGCAACAGCCGTGCCCGATCATTGCCCGGATCGGCGATCAGCGCGGTGCGCGCGAGCGCGATGACCAGCGGGCGCGGGCCGTCGCTCGCCAGCTCGGCACCGACGCGGACGAACAGTTGCGACACCCCGAAGCCCAGGTCCGGCTTGACGCCCAGCGCCTTGCGACCGGCATCGATCAGCGGATCGGTCATCAGGCTGCGCGCATCGGCCTCGTCGCCATGGCCCGCCATCAGCGCGGCGGCGGCGATCCGGGTATCGGCGGGCGGGCGCATCGCCTCCAGCAGCAGCCGGACCGACGAATCGTCCATCTTCCTCGCCGCCAGCGCCAGCAGCAGCCGATGCTCCTCGGCCAGCCGCCGCGCGACCGGCTCCTTGCCCGCGCTGTCGAGCGCGGGTTCGACCGGCTGTCGGCGATCCCAGGCCGCCCAGGCCTTCAGCACCGGCGACAGAATCTTGAGCGGCCCGCCTGCGATCCCGGCGATCGCCGCGTCATAGCCCGCCCGGTCGCCCTTGCGCGCCGCGATCGCCAGGTCGAGCAACGTCACGTCGATCGGCGCGACCTTCTCGGCCTGCATGACGCGCGCGGCGCGCAGCGCCAGTGCCTCGTCGCCGCTGATCATCGCCTCGCGATAGGCGCGCACCGCCACCGCCGGATCGTCGGGCCACCCCGCCAGCGCGGTCGCATAATCGCCCGCCGCCTCGGCCGCGCGCCCCTCGGCCGCCGCGACGCGGGCGGCGAGATAGGCGGACAGCGGCTCGGGCGTGGCACGAACCGCCGCCGCCACGGGCGCCGTCCAGGCGGCGGAGGCCAGGACGGTCGCCGATAGGAGGGAGGCCAGCCGACGCTTACATATTGGGATAATTGGGTCCTCCGCCGCCTTCGGGTACGACCCAGTTGATATTCTGGGTCGGGTCCTTGATGTCGCACGTCTTGCAGTGGACGCAGTTCTGGGCGTTGATCACGAATTTCGGATCGCCCTCGTCCACGCCCACCACCTCATAAACACCCGCCGGGCAGTAGCGTTGCGCGGGCTCGTCGAACAGCGGCAGGTTGTGCGCGATCGGCACGCTCGCATCCTTGAGCGTCAGATGGACCGGCTGATCCTCCTCATGGTTGGTGTTCGACAGGAACACCGAGGAGAGGCGATCGAAGGTCAGCACGCCGTCGGGCTTGGGATAGTCGGGCTTCTTCACCTGATCCTTGCGCCACAGCGTCTCGTGATCGGGCTTGTGCTTCATGGTGAAGGGCATCTTCAGTCCGAAATGCTCCGACCACATGGTGACGTTGGCAAGCCCGCTGCCGACGAAATCGCCATATTTCTTGACCAGCGGCACGACGTTGCGGACGCCCGCCAGCTCCTTGTAGAGCCAGGAGGCGCGGAACGCCTCGGGATAGTCGGTCAGCTCGTCGCCCTCGCGCCCCGCCTGTACCGCCGCGAACGCCGCCTCGGCGGCCAGCATCGCCGACTTCATCGCGCCGTGCGTGCCCTTGATCCGCGGCACGTTGAGGAAACCCGCCGAACAGCCGACCAGCACGCCGCCGGGGAAGGTCAGCTTGGGGATCGCCTGAAGCCCGCCGTCATTGATCGCGCGCGCGCCGTAAGAGACGCGCTTGCCGCCCTTCAGCAGCTCAGCGATGACCGGATGGGTCTTCCACTTCTGCATCTCCTGGAACGGGGAGATGTACGGGTTGGAATAGTTCAGCCACGTCACGAAGCCTATCGCGACCTGTCCGCCCGCCTGGTGGTAGATGAAGCCGCCGCCATTGGCGTCGTCGCCCAGCGGCCAGCCCTGGGTATGGATGACGCGGCCCGGCACATGCTTGGTGGGATCGATGTCCCACAATTCCTTGATGCCCAGGCCATAGATTTGCGGGTCGCTGTCGCGCGCTAGGTCGAACTGGCGGATGATCTCCTTGGACAGATGCCCGCGCACGCCCTCGGCGAAGAAGGTGTATTTGGCGTGGAGCTCCAGACCCGGCTGGTAATCGGGCTTGTGGGTGCCGTCGCGCGCCACGCCCATGTCGCCGGTCGCCACGCCCTTCACCCGGCCATCCTCGTGGAACAGGATTTCCGCCGCCGCGAAACCGGGGAAGATCTCGACGCCCAGTTCCTCGGCCTTGCCCGCCAGCCAGCGGCACAGATTGCCGAGGCTGCCCGTATAGGTGCCCTTGTTGTGCATGAAGGGCGGGACCAGCGCGTGCGGCACGTTGCGATGCTTGCCCGCGGTCAGGATCCAGTGATGATTCTCCGTCACCGGCACCTCGGCCAACGGACAGCCATCGTCGCGCCAGTCGGGCAGCAGCTCGTCGAGCGCGATCGGATCGATCACCGCGCCCGACAGGATGTGCGCGCCGACCTCCGAGCCTTTTTCCAGCACGCAGACCGACAGCTCGGCGCCGCCTTGCGTCGCCAGCTGCTTCAGGCGGATCGCGGCCGACAGGCCCGCTGGCCCGGCGCCGACGATCACCACGTCATAGGGCATCGATTCGCGTTCGCTCATGGCATCCTCGCATCTGGTCCGCACCGCTGCCGTAGCGTCCCGTGGATCGGGCTCGTCCGGGCGCGGACGGGAAACATCTTGTCCTGACAGCCGATCCGACAGATTGACGCGCACGTCAACCTTGCAGCATGGGCTAATCCCATATGGGGGCTATTCCGACGTTCGACAGCGCACCGTTCGACAGCGCACAGGCGGCCAGCGTGCTCGACTGGTGGCACGACGCGGGCGTCGACCTGCTGGTCGAGGACGAACCCCGCGACTGGATAGCCGCCGAGCCCGTGCGGCCGATCGGCTTCGCCGCGCCCGCCCCCGCCCCGCTGCCCGCACCGGGGCTGGTCCCCGCCCTGCCCGCCGCCGCCCCGGCCGCGCTGCTGCCCGATACGCTGGACGCCTTCCTGGCCTGGCGCCTGTCCGACGCCGCGCCGGAGGCGGCGTGGGACGGCATCTCGCTGACCGCCACCGGCCCCGCCGAGGCGCCGCTGATGGTGCTGGTCGATTGTCCCGACCGCGACGACGGCGAAGCGGGACAGATATTGTCGGGCGCGGCCGGTCGCTTGTTCGACCGGATGCTCGCCGCCATCGGCCAGTCGCGCGAGACCGTCCACCTCGCCTCGGTCTGCGCGCGGCGGCCGCTGGCGGGCCGGACTCCGGCGGGACTGGAGGCGCGGCTGGCCGAGATTTCGCTGCATCATATTGGGCTGGTCCGGCCGCGCTCGCTGCTTCTGCTAGGCAATGCGGCGAGCCGTGCCGTGCTCGGGACCGAACTCACCAGCGCGCGCGGACATTCGCATGCCGTTGACCATAAAAGCGGCAAAAGCCAGGCGGTCGCCAGTTTCCATCCGCGCTTTCTGATCGAAAAGCCGATGGCAAAGGCGGAGAGCTGGAAGGATTTGCAAAGGATCATGGGGGACATGCGCGCATGAAGCTGGGCCAGGCGATCGCACGGACGGCGACCATCGGGGCTTTGCTGGCGGCCGGAACTGGCACCGCCTTCGCCGCTGCGCCGGGAGAACCCGCGGCGGATGCCCGCGCCACCGCCTCGCCAAAGGCCCCGCCCGCCATCCCCGCGCTGCTCGATGCCGATCAGAAGGCGGGCTATGCGCGCATCTTCACCGCGATCCGCGAGAGCCGCTGGACCGATGCGCAGCTGGAGCTCGACTCGCTGAAGCCGGGCCCCCTCCACGCCATCGCCCGCGCCGAGCTCTACACCGCCAAGGGATCGCCCAGGGTCGATGCCGAGCGGCTGGTCGCGCTCCTCAACGAAGCGCCCGAGCTGCCCCAGGCCGAACAGCTCGCCCGGCTCGCCCGGTCGCGCGGCGCGAAGGACCTTCCCCCGCTGCCCGAGGCGCACAGCCTGATCTGGCAGGACGGCGCCCCCCGCCGCGTCCGCGCCAAGAGCGTGCGCAGCGACCAGATCGCCGCCGAGCTGGCGGTGCGGATGCAGCCCTTCATCAAGGCCGATGACGGCCCCTCGGCCCAGGCCCTGCTGGATGCGACCCAGGGCCTGTCGCCCGAGGCGCTGACCGAGTGGCAGCAGCGCGTCGCCTGGATCTATTTCCTGATGGGCGACGACGCCAATGCCCGGATCATGGCGGCCAAGGCGGCCGACGGGACCGGCGAATGGGCGGTGCAGGGTCGCTGGACCACCGCGCTATCGGCCTGGCGGCAGAATGACTGCCAGGCCGCCGAGACCGCGTTCGAAGGTACGGCGGCGCGCGCCACCGATGTCGACCTGCGCGCCGCCGCGCTCTATTGGGCCGCGCGCGCCGACATGGTCTGCGGCCGTCCCGACAAGGTCGAGGGGCGGCTGCGCTCCGCCTCGCAGTTCCGCGAGAGCTTCTATGGCCAGCTCGCGCGCCAAGCGCTGGGCATGCGCGGCGACCGCGAGCCGCGCGGACAGCTGGTCGCGACCGACTGGGTCGCGCTCGACCGTCGCCCCAACATCCTCGTCGCCGCCGCGCTGGTCGAGATCGGCGAGACCGATCTGGCCGACCAGGTCATCCGCCAGCAGGCGCGAATCGGCCAGCCGCAGGAGTTTCGCAACCTCGTCCGCCTGGCCGAATCGCTCGACCTTCCCGCCACGACCGTGTGGCTGGCGCACAACTGCCCGGCGGGCGTCACCGCCACCGCCGAGGCGCGCTATCCGACACCCAGCTGGACGCCCGACAGCGGCTGGCGGGTCGAAAAGGCGCTGGTCTATGCGCACACGCTTCAGGAAAGCGGCTTTCGCAACAAGGTGGTCAGCCCGGCGGGCGCCTATGGCCTGATGCAGATCATGCCCGCCGCCGCCACCGACTTCGCGCGCGAACGCGGCGTGTCGATCGACCGCTCGGCGCTGACCAAGCCGTCGACCAATATGGATATCGGCCAGCGGCATCTGGAGCGGTTGCGCGACATGACCGGCGTGACCGGCGGCCTGCTGCCCAAGGTGATCGCGGCCTATAATGCCGGCCCCAAGCCGGTCGGCGAATGGAACAGCCTGGTCCGCGACAATGGCGACCCGCTCCTCTATATCGAGAGCATCCCCTATTGGGAGACGCGCGGTTACGTGACCACGGTGCTGCGCAATTACTGGATGTACGAAGGCCAGACCGGCAAGGCCAAGTCGCCCAGCCGCGCCGCGCTGGCCCAGGGGATGTGGCCGCGCTTCCCCGGCCTTCCGGGGGCCAGTGCGGTACGGCTCCAACGGCCCAACACCGCGCAGGCGAGCCTACCCCGCCGGACCACCATCGCGCTGAACGCGGCGGTGAACCCACAGTCGAGCACCGCGCTGCCCCAGGCGAATTGAGCGGGGTGTCGGGGCCGAGGGTTTCGCTTGGCCTTCGACTTCGCTCAGGCTGAACGGATGGTGCGAGGTCCATCGCCATTTCTACCGGTAAAGGCCGGTCGACATTCAGCGATGCCTTCCCGTCCCTCGCCCCTCGCAGAGGGGAGAGGGTTGCGCAGACTTGGTCTTTGCGAAAGCAAAGGCCTAGTCGGAGCTGGGTGAGGGGTGGGCGCTCGCTTTGCGAGCGCGCGAGCCTTTGGGCTCGCTCAACCCCTCACCTAAGCTGCGTGGCAAGCTTCGCTAACCCTCTCCCCTGTCCAGGGGAAAGGGGAAGAAAACGCAATACTGACTGTCGATCCGCCCCCGCTGGCGTGGTCGATCACACCGCCCCTCTCCTGACAGGCCAGCCATGACGCAACCCGAATATCGCATCCGCCCGCCAGTCCCTTCCCTCCGTTCCGCCTGAGCGAAGTCGAAGGCCAGGCCCCTCCGCCCGCCAAGCCGCCCCCGAAACTCCCGCAGAGACGTTCACCCCCCATGCCCATCGACACAAGCCGCAGCTTCCTGCCCGTCCGCATCGCGGTGCTGACCGTCTCCGACACCCGCTCGCTGGCCGAGGACCGCTCGGGCGACACGCTGGCGGGACTGCTGACCGAGGCGGGGCATGAACTCGCCGCGCGCAGCATCCTACGTGACGATACCGACCAGATCGTCGCCCAGCTGAACCGCTGGATCGACGATGCCAGCATCGACTGCATCCTGACCACCGGCGGCACCGGCGTCACGGGGCGCGACGTCACCCCCGAGGCGGTCGAGCAGGTCGCGACCAAGATGATCCCCGGCTTCGGCGAGCTGTTCCGCTGGCTCAGCTTCCAGACGATCGGCACCTCGACCATCCAGTCGCGCGCCTGCGCCTGCGTCGCGCGGGGCACCTATATCTTCGCGCTGCCCGGATCGACCGGGGCGGTCAAGGATGCGTGGAACGGCATCCTGCGCGACCAGCTCGACAGCCGCCACCGCCCGTGCAACTTCGTCGAGCTGATGCCCCGCCTGCTGGAACGCTGACGGGCGTCAATCCCCCTGCATCACGGCGAGCTCATGACCGTCGACATCGCGGAAATGAAAGCGCCGCCCGCCGGGAAAGGCGAAGATCGGCACCACGATCGTCCCGCCCGCCGCCTCGACCGCCGAGAGCGTCGCCTCCAGCGCCTCGACGCGGATGACGGGCAGCGGCGCCTTCACCTTTTCGGGCGAGGCATCCAGCCCGACATCGGTGTCCCCGCTCATCGTCGCGGCATAGTCCAGCCCGAAATCGGTGAAGCGCCAGCCGAATGCCTCGGCATAGAAACGCTTCGCCGCCGCCCGGTCCCCGACCGGCAGTTCGAGATAGTCCAGACGCGCCATGAGCCGACCCCTTCGTTCTTGCTATGTTCCATTTCCTGCCCTAGTTTCGGGCGATGGGCAAGCGCGATATGGCCAGGTGGACTCAACGCGGTGCGACGGTCAACGCGACCAGCGCCCGTTTCGCCTTGCCGCAGGTCACGGCGGATGGCGACTGGCTCGACATGCAGGATCAGGTCGATGGCGCCCCGCCCCCCTTGCGGACGAGCGTGACCGTCGAGCGGCCGCGCACGATCCTGAGCCGTAATAGCTCGCCCGACGTGCCGTTCGACCGCTCGATCAATCCCTATCGCGGCTGCGAGCATGGCTGCATCTATTGCTTCGCGCGGCCCAGCCACGCCTATCACGACCTGTCGCCGGGACTGGATTTCGAAAGCCGGCTGTTCGCCAAGCCGAACGCGGCCGAATTGCTGCGCGCCGAACTGGCCCGGCCGGGCTACCGCGTCGCGCCGATCGCGCTGGGCACCAACACCGACCCCTATCAGCCGATCGAGGGCGAATGGCGGATCACGCGCGACATTCTGGGCGTGCTGGCGGAGACGAACCATCCGTTGGCGATCACCACCAAATCGGACCGCGTCGTGCGCGACATCGACATTCTGGCCCCGATGGCGGCCCGAAGGCTGGCGACGGTGTGCGTGTCGATCACCTCGCTCGACGCCAAGGTCGCGCGCACGGTCGAGCCCCGCGCGCCGACGCCCGAGCGGCGGCTGGCGGCGGTGGCGAAGCTGGCGGCGGCGGGCATCCCCACCTATGTCTCGATCGCGCCGGTCATCCCCGCGATCACCGATCACGAGATCGAGCATCTGATCGCCCGCGCCGCCGAGGCCGGGGCGCGCCATGCCTTCTTCATTCCCATCCGGCTGCCGCACGAGGTCGCCCCCCTGTTTCGCGCCTGGCTGGACACGCATTTCCCCGAGCGCGCGGGCAAGGTGATGGCGATCATCCAGTCGCTGCGCGGGGGACGCGACAATGATCCCGATTTCGTCACCCGGATGCGCGGGCAAGGCCCCTGGGCGGAGTTGCTGCGTGTCCGCTTCCACCGCGCCTGTCGGTTGCACGGCCTCAATCGCGACCGGCCGCCGCTCGACACCGGCCAGTTCCGTCCGCCGAGCGGCCCGCAGGGCGAGCTATTCTGAGGATCATCCCGCTTTGCCCGCGCGTTGGGACCCGGGAAGGAGAGCGACAATGATCCACGACCCCGAACAGACCCAGCCCGAACAGGTGCCCAACGAGGACGAAGCCGACAGCTCCGGCGGCGGCTATGGCAATCATGGCGAAGCGGGCGAAGAAGAGCAGGATCGCCGCGAGGTCGGCGGCTGAGGCTGACTGCCTCACCACCCGAACACCGTCACCCCCGCCTGCGCCGGGGTGACGGTTCGGACTGCTAGGGCCGATCGACATTCAGCGATGCCTCTCCCTCCCTCGCCCCTCGCAGAGGGGAGAGGGTTGAGCAGACTTGGTCTTTGCGAAAGCAAAGGCCTAGCGCAGCTTGGGTGAGGGGTGGGCGCTCGCGAAGCGAGCGCGCGAGCCCTTGGGCTCGCTCAACCCCTCACCCAAGCTGCGCTAGCCAGCAGGCTGGCAAGCTTCGCTAACCCTCTCCCCTTTCCAGGGGAGAGGGGAAGACGCAGCAATACTGAATGTCGATCCGCCCTAGCCTACCAACGCCAGCCGCGCTTCCGACGACTTCATCGCCACCGCGGTCACGCCCGGCAGGTCCTCGATATGGCTGGCCAGCTCGGCGTCGAGCAAGAAGTTGCGTCCCAGCATCAACAGCGTATCGCCGTCCGGCCCCGCGATCCGAGCCCGGACCTCTCCCCGGCCGTTGCGCAGCGGGTCGAGCATCGCGTGCAGCGCCTTGAACGCCGCCTTGTCCGCCACCGTCACCTCGACCACGAACTTCGCGGTGCTGGCGAGCCCGTCGAACGGCTGGACCCGCTTGATGCTGACGCGCGGAGCCTCTTCGCCCGGACGGCGATCCAGCTCGACGGTGATGAGCGCGCAATCGCCCTCCTTGGCGGCCTTTTCCAGATCGCCCGCCACCGAATCGTCGAAACAGGTCGCCAGGAACTGCCCCGTCGCGTCGGATAGCTGCGCCATCATATAGCGCTTGCCCCGCGCCGAGGTCCGCCAGCGCGCATCCTCGACCAGCACCGCCATCGTCGCGCCGATCCGCGCGCCGTCGTCGGGGATGATCAGGTCGGTCAGCGAGGTATAGGTCCGCGCGCCGTGCATCTTGGCGATATGGGCATGGCGGTCGACCGGATGCGCCGAGAAATAGAAGCCGAACGCCTCCTTCTCCTGCTCCATCCGCTGCGACAGGCTCCAGCGGGTGCCGGTCGGCAGCTTGATCGCGTCGCCCGCCACCTCGGTCTCGCCGAACAACCCGCCCTGCCCGCTCGTCCGACCCTCATGGGTGCGCGCGGCGATGGCGAGGACGGTTTCGGCGACCGCATGGACGCCAGCACGGTTGACCTCGATCCCGTCGAACGCCCCTGCGGACGCCAGCGTCTCGAGCTGGCGCTTGTTCATCAGGCGCGGATCGACCCGCTTGGCCAGCGCGTCGAGCGAGGCGAAGGGGCCTCCCGCATTGCGCTCGACGACCAGCTTCTCCATCGCGCCCTCGCCTACCGACTTGAGCGCGCCCAGCGCATAGCGGACGCCCAGGCCGTCCTCATGCGGCTCGACATCGAACTCGGCCTGGCTGGCGTTGATGCAGGGCGGCAGCATGGTTACGCCCATCCGCCGCGCATCGTCGACGAAGATCGCCAGCTTGTCGGTCAGCGCCATGTCGTAGCACATCGACGCGGCGTAGAATTCATGCGGATGATGCGCCTTCAGCCACGCGGTCTGATAGGCGAGCAGCGCATAGGCCGCCGCATGGCTCTTGTTGAAGCCATAGCCGGCGAACTTGTCGATCAAGTCGAACAGTTCATTGGCCTTTTGCGACGGGATGCCGTTCACCTCCTGGCATCCCTTGACGAAGATGGCGCGCTGCGCGTCCATCTCCGCCTTCACCTTCTTGCCCATAGCGCGCCGGAGAAGATCCGCGCCGCCCAGCGAATAGCCCGCCAGGATCTGCGCGGCCTGCATCACCTGTTCCTGATAGACGAAGATGCCATAGGTCTCGGACAATATCTGTTCGAGCAGGGGATGCGGGTAGACGATCTCCTCGGTCCCCTGCTTGCGGCGACCGAAGCTGGGGATATTGTCCATCGGACCCGGTCGGTACAGCGACACGAGCGCGATGATGTCGCCGAAATTGGTCGGGCGCACGGCCGACAGGGTGCGCCGCATGCCTTCCGATTCCAGCTGGAACACGCCGACCGTGTCGCCCTTCTGGAGCAAAGCGTAAGTGGCCTCGTCATCCCAGGCCAAGGCCCCGAGATCGACCTCGACCCCGCGCTTGGCGAGCAATTGCACCGCCTTTTGCAGGACCGACAGGGTCTTGAGGCCGAGGAAGTCGAACTTGACCAGCCCCGCGCCCTCGACGAACTTCATGTCGAACTGCGTCACCGGCATGTCCGAGCGCGGGTCGCGATAGAGCGGGACCAACTGCGCCAGCGGCCGGTCGCCGATCACCACACCGGCGGCGTGGGTCGAGCTGTGGCGCGGCAGCCCCTCCAGCTTCGTCGCCAGGTCGAGCAACCGGCGGACCTGGTTGTCGTTGGCATATTCCTTCGCCAACTCCGGCACGCCGTTCAGCGCGCGCTTCAGGTCCCAGGGGTCGGTCGGGTGGTTGGGGACCAGCTTGGCGAGGCGGTCGACCTGGCCATAGCTCATCTGAAGCACGCGGCCGGTATCCTTCAGCACCGCGCGTGCCTTTAACTTACCGAAGGTGATGATCTGCGCGACCTGGTCGCGGCCATATTTCTCCTGGACGTAGCGGATGACCTCGCCACGCCGGGTTTCGCAGAAGTCGATGTCGAAGTCGGGCATCGACACGCGTTCCGGGTTCAGGAAGCGCTCGAACAGCAGGCCCAGCTTCAACGGATCGAGGTCGGTGATGGTCAACGCCCAGGCGACCACCGAGCCCGCGCCCGAACCACGGCCCGGCCCGACGGGAATGTCGTGATCCTTGGCCCATTTGATGAAGTCGGCGACGATCAGGAAATATCCGGGGAAGCCCATCTGGATGATGATGTCGACCTCGAACTTCAACCGTTCGTGATAGGCCTCGCGCCAGCCGGGTTCGCCCTCGCCCTCCAGCTCGGCGATACGGTCGAGCCGCGCCTCCAGACCCGCCGTCGCGTCGCGGCGGAGCATCGCCGCCTCGCCCTCGCGATCGCCCGCCAGGCTGGGGAGGATCGGTTTGCGCCAGGGCGCCATCACGGCGCAGCGCTGTGCCACGACCAGCGTGTTGTCGATCGCCTCGGGCAGGTCGGCGAAAAGCTGCTTCATCACCTCGGCGGGCTTCAGCCAGGCCTCGGGGCTGCTCTTGGGGCGGTCGTCCATTTCGACATAGGTCGAATTGGCGATGCACAGCATGGCGTCATGCGCGTCGCGGAAGCCGCTATCGGCGAAACAGCAGGGATTGGTCGCGACCAGCGGCAGGTCGCGGTCATAGGCCAGGTCGATCAGATCCTGCTCGGCCGCGATCTCGACGGGATCGTCCCGCCGCGCCAGTTCGATATAGAGCCGGTCGCCGAAGATCGCCTGGAGCCGGTCGGCATAGGCCTTGGCGCGGTCCGGCTGGCCTTCGGCGAACAGCCGCGCGATGCCGCCCTCCCCGGCGGCGGTCAGCGCGATCAGGCCGGTGCTGAACTTCTCCAGCGTGTCGAAGCCGACATGCGCCGCCAGTTCGATCGGCCGGTCGAGATGCGCCGCCGACACCAGCGCGCACAGATTGTCATAGCCGGTCATGTCCTGCGCATAGAGCGCGATCCAGTCGACCACCGCGCCGACATTGTCGGGCATGTCCGGCCGCGCCAGGCCCAGCATCGTGCCGATCACCGGCTGGACCCCGGCCTTCTTGGCGGCGTCCGAAAAGGCCATCGCGGCATAGAGGCCGTTGCGGTCGGTCAGCCCGGCGGCAGGAAAGGCGTTCGCCTTGGCCTGCGCCGCAATCGCCTTGGGATCGATCGCGCCGTCGAGCATCGTGAAGGAGGAAAAGATGCGAAGCGGCACATATCCGGAATGCATCACGCACCCTTACGCCAAGCGACATGATTCGACCAGCACGGAACCCCGGCCAAATGGAGTCGTTACGCCGACAGAATATCCTGATCTCGCTCAAGGACGTGATGATGACCGATACGGACCGTTCCTTTGCCGCCTCGCTTCGGCCCGGTGCCGGATGGGGCTGGATCCTGGCTTACGGCATCCTGTCGGCGTTGCTGGGTCTGGCGGCGTTCCTGTTCCCGGTGCCCGCCACCTTCGCCGCGACGCTGGTGATCGGCGCGTTCCTCATCGCCTCGGGGCTGGTGTCGATCGGGGCCGGTATCTTCGGCAAGGGGCATGAAGGACGCGGCTATGCGATCGGCTTCGGGATCGTGTCGCTGATCATCGGGCTGATCATGGCGTTCGAGCCCGCGACCGGGGCCATTTCGATCACGCTGCTGATCGCGGCGTGGCTGGCCTTGCGCGGCGTGCTGGAAATCGGGCTGGGCGCGCGGATGCGGCGGCGGCGCGGCTGGATGATCGCGCTGGGCGTGCTGAACATCATCCTGGCGCTGTTCGTGCTGGCGACGCTGCCGTGGAGCGCGATGACGTTGCCGGGCTATATCCTGGGCTTGAGCTTCCTGTTCGGCGGGATCAGCTCCATCGCCTCGGCACTGGATCACAAGAAGGGGGCGAGTGCGTTTTCGCTTTGAGGCCATTGGCCTTCGACTTCGCTCAGGCTGAACGGCCGTTCGGACCAACCTCCGTTCGTGCTGAGCGAAGTCGAGGCGCACACCCGGACATCCGCCGAACGGGGGTCGGGTTTAAGCCCGAGCAACCGTGAGACCTAGAGGAGCCCCTCAATGTCGCGCGCCAAATCCTCCGGCTTGGTCGTCGGGGCATAGCGGCCGACCACCTTGCCAGACCGATCCACCAAGAACTTGGTGAAGTTCCACTTGATCGCCTTGGTCCCCAGCAACCCCGGCGCTTCGCGCTTCAGCCACCCGAACAGCGGATCGGCGCCGTCGCCATTGACCTCGATCTTCGCCATGACGGGGAAGGTCACGTCATAGGTCAGCGAACAGAAATTCGCGATCTCCGCCGCATCACCCGGCTCCTGTGCGCCGAACTGGTTGCAGGGAAAGCCCATCACGGTCAGCCCCTCCGCCACATAGCGGCGATGCAGCGCCTCCAGCCCTTCATATTGCGGGGTGAAGCCGCATTTGGACGCGGTGTTGACCACCAGCAGCACGCGCCCGGCATAGGCCGCCATGGCGACCGGCGTGCCATCCGCCGCCCGGATGGTGAAATCGCCGATCCCGCTCATCGATGCTTCCCCAGCAGATAGTCCAGATTGGCGCGCACGCCGGGCCATTCGCGGTCGATGATCGAATAGACGATGCTGTCGCGGATGCGTCCGTCCGCCATCACCTGATGCCCGCGCAGCACGCCGTCCTTCTTGGCGCCCAGCCGCTCGATCGCCGCCTGGCTACGCTTGTTGAGCGAATCGGTGCGGATCTGGATCGCCTGACACTCCATCACCTCAAAGGCATGGGCCAGCAGCATCCGCTTCGCCTCGGTATTGACGCCGGTCCGCTGGACGCGCGTCGCGTAGAAAGTGCCGCCGATCTCCAGCCGCCGATGCTGCGGCGCCATCCGCATATAGCGGGTCGTGCCGACCACCGCGCCGTCCGGCGTCTCGACCGTGAAGAGCAGCGCACGGCCCACATCGCGCTCCTTGAGCGCCGCCGCCAGCCAGCGCTCGGGCGTCTTCATCATCGAGACATTGGCGTAGAAGATGTTCCAGAGCTCGCCCTCGCGCGCGGCCTCGACCAGCGCGGGCAGATCGGCTTCGACGAAGGGGCGCAAGCGAACGTGGCGGCCGGTCAGCGTCGGCGTCTCGGTCCAGACGCTCATTGCAGGCGGCCTTCGTGGAGGCGCACCACCCGGTCCATCTTCAGCGCCAGCCGCTCGTTATGCGTCGCGACCAGCGCCGCCGAGCCCTCGCCGCGCACCAGCCGCAGAAATTCGGCCAGCACGACCTCGGAGGTGTGTTCGTCCAGATTGCCGGTCGGCTCGTCGGCCAGCACCAGCGGCGGCTGGTTGGCGAGCGCACGGGCGACCGCGACGCGCTGCTGCTCGCCGCCCGACAGCTGGCTTGGCCGATGGGTCAGCCGGTTGCCGAGGCCGAGTGCGGTCAGCAGGCCCCTGGCCCGCATATCGGCGGCGGCGGGCAGCTTGCCCTGCACCAGTTGCGGCAGGACGACATTCTCGATCGCGTTGAAATCGGGCAGCAGGTGATGGAACTGATAGACGAAGCCCAGATAATCGCGCCGCGCGATGGTACGGCCATGCGAGTCGAGCTTCGACACCTCCTCGCCCGCGATCCGGATCGAGCCGGAGAAACCGCCCTCCAGCAAGCCCACCGCCTGAAGCAGCGTCGACTTGCCGGAGCCCGAGGGGCCCAGAAGCGCCACGATCTCACCCGGCGCGACGGCGAGATCGACACCGCGCAGCACCTCGATCGTCTGCCCCCCCTGGGTGAAGCTGCGCGAGAGCCCGCGCGTCTCCAGCACCGGTTCGGCGGTGCGGGGGGCGACGGTATCGCCCATGCGGATGATCGGATCATTCATAACGCAGCACCTGCACCGGGTCCGTGCTCGCCGCCTTCCAGGCGGGGTAGAGCGTGGCGAGGAAGGAGAAGACCAGCGCCATCGACGCGATCACGATGATCTCCACGGGGTCGGTCTTCGACGGCAGCTCGGTCAGATAGCGGATCGAGGGGTCCCACAGATTCTGCCCCGTCACGAACTGGACGAAGTTCACGACACCCTGGCGATAGAACAGGAAGACCGCGCCCAGCGCCAGCCCCGCGACCGTGCCCAGCGCGCCGATCGTCGTGCCCACCGTCATGAAGATGCGCATCAGCCCGCCGCGCGTCGCGCCCATGGTGCGCAGGATCGCGATGTCGCGCGTCTTGGCGCGGACGAGCATGATCAGCGAGGACAGGATGTTGAACACCGCGACCAGGATGATGATCGACAGCACGGTGAACATCGCCACCCGCTCGACCGCCAGTGCCTCGAACAACTGCGCGTTCATCGTCCGCCAGTCGGCGATCACCGCGCGCCCGCCCAGCTTGTCGGCGAGCGGCGCGAGGATCTGGCCCACCCGGTCGGCGTCCACCGTCTGGATCTCGACCATGCCGACCGTGTCGCCCATCAGGAGCAGCGTCTGCGCATCCTCTATCGGCATGATGACATAGGCCTTGTCATAGTCGTACACCCCGATCTCGAAGATCGCGCCGACCGTATAGCTGACGATGCGCGGCACCGTGCCGAAGGGGGTGGTCTGCCCCTGCGGGCTGATCAGCGAAATCTCCGAGCCGACCTGCGCGCCCAGCGCCTCCGCCAGTCGGCTGCCGATCGCGATGCGGCCGCTGCCCGGCGTGATGCTGTTCAGATTGCCCATGATGATCTTGGAGCGGATCGCCGAATTGCCCCGGATGTCCTGCACCCGCATGCCGCGCACCAGCACCGCCTCGACCCGGCCGTTATAGCTGGACATCAGCGGCTGCTCGATCATCGGCACCGCGCTGGTCACCCCCGGCGTCGCCCTGGCCTCGCGCACGATGTCGCGCCAGTCGGGCAGGCGCCCGCCCACTCCCTGCACCACCGCATGGCCGTTCAGCCCGACGATCTTGTCGAACAGCTCGGCGCGAAAGCCGTTCATCACGCTCATGACGATGACGAGCGCGGCGACGCCCAGCATGACCGCGACCAGGCTGATCGAGGCGACGAGGAAGATGAACGCCTCTCCCTTGCCCGGCAGCAGATAGCGCCGGGCGATCATCCGTTCATAGCGTGACAGGATCATTGATGTCCGATCGATCCGTGGAGAAACTGATAAGCCCAGCGGCTGTACGGGCGGCGTCCGGCGGTGGCAATGCCGCGCCCGGTTCCGGCGGCCAAACGGCCGACTCGCCGCATTGTTGCGCGACGGCAACACAAGCCCTGCAATCGTAGCATCGATGCCGCAAGAGGGATGACAAGCCCCGCCATCCTAACGTACCACAATCTCACTGAGACACAGGCAGCAACGGCCGTGGTTCGGGGATTGCTCCAACGCTCACCCAAAGAGGTTGATGCGGGAGCGGGAAAAGGGGGCTGACGAGCGATCGTCACGCAGGCGCCCGGATCGGAAACGGTCCGGGCGTTTGTCATGGGGGCCTCGTCGCGCATCGCTCCATCGAAAAGCCGCCGGAACCGGCTGAGAAACGGGGAGCTTCCAAACTCCGTTTCCAGATGCCGGCCCGGCGCCCGTTCACGGGACTGCTGCTATACCAGATCAAGATGAACCGAATGTGGACGAATCCTGTGATTCGTCCCTTTCGATCCTCCCCACCACCGATGGGGAGGAAGGGGTCAGAACGACTTGGAAATGGTGAACCCATATGTGCGCGGATCACCCGGCTGGCCGACGATCAGCCCGGTCGAACCCGATTGGGTCGCCAACAGCTCGTAATAATCATGGTCGAACAGGTTGCGGACCCAGACGAACGCGTTCCAACTGCCCGGCGCCTTGAACCCCGCTCGCACATTGGACAGGCTGTATCCGTTGATGTCGGTATAGGCCGAGCGCGACGGGTTGGACGAGAATTTGGACCGATAGCTGCCGTCATAGCCGAGATAGAATTGCCCCTCGGTCCCCGCCACAGTCGCGGGCAGGTCATATTCCGCGCCATAGGAAAAGGCCCAGCGCGACACGCCCGGCAGCCACTGGCCCGAAATGTTGCAATAGGGCAGCGAGTTGCCCGGCGTCCCCGCCGCCGCCGGCGTGCCGACGATCTGGCCGTTGACCACCGGCAGCGCGGTGCCGCCCGACAGCTCGGGCGGGCATGGCGCGTTGGTGAAGCGGGTATAGCGCGCATCGGTGAACGCGCCGTTGGCATAAACGTTGAACCGTTCGGTCGGGCGGAAGGCCGAATCGATCTCGATCCCCCGCGTCCGCACGCGCCCGGCATTCGCCAGATAGCCACGCAGGACATTGACCTGAAGATTGTTCACCGTCGCCTGATAATCGCCGATCTCGGTCCAGAAACCGGCGATGTTCACGGTCGCGCGGCGGTCGGCGAACTGGGTCTTCAGCCCCAGCTCGAAATGATTGACCTTTTCCGGCTTCACCGTCTGGGTCGCCAGGATCGGGTTGTTCTGCGCATCCAGCGGCAGGCCCGACAGGTTGATGCCCCCCGACTTATAGCTGCGCGCATAGGTCGCGTAATAATGGACATTGGGGTTGAATTCATAGGCGATGGTCAGATCGCCCGACAGGTTCCAGTTGGTGAAGGACGGCGTGTAGTTCTGCGGCGCCAGCACCCCGCGCTGGTCGCTGGTCAGGCTGGTCGAACCCGCGCCATTGGTGACGACCGAGACATAGGAGCCATCCTTGCGGTCGTAATTGAGCCGCAGGCCCGGCGACACAGACAGGCGGTCGTCGACATGCCAGGTCAGTTTGCCGAACAGCGCCGCCGAGGTGTTGGTGAAGCCGATCGTGTTGCGCGCGGTCAGCCCGTTCAGCGTCGCGGGGTTGCGCCCGGCGGAGCCGGTCGGATTGAGCAAGAAGGCGCTCGCCGCCGGGCCCTGCACCTGCAAACCCTGCGTGTCGATCGACTGCCAGAAATAAAAGGCGCCCAGCACATAATCGAGCGTCCGCTTGCCGTTGGAAGCGATGCGGATTTCCTGCGTCACCTGGCTCTGCTGCGACGGATTGGCCGAGACGGTGGTGATGGGCAGGCCGATGAAGTCGCGGTCGTTCGACGGGTCCCAGTGCCAGAAGCGCCACGCCGACACGCTGGTCAGCGTCGCCTCCCCCACATCCCAGTTGGCGACCAGCGACAGCCCGCCCAGTTCCTGCTTGGCGCGCAGATCGGTATCGACATCGGTCAGCCGGTCGAAGGCGTTGGTCGACGGCACGCTATAGCCCTGCGCGGCGGCCAGCGCCGGATATTGGCGATTGAGCGGACGCTGGGTCGCGCCCACCCGCGCATAATATTGGACGCAGCAATTGGGGTTTTGCCGCGCATAATCGCCCGACAGGGTCAGGTCGAGTGTGGGCGTGGCATGCCACAGGAACTGGCTGCGCAGCGACAGATTGTCCTGGCTGTTCTGCCACTCCTGCTGACGCGTATTGTAGACGGTGCCGCGCCGCGTGGTGATCGAGGTCGACAGCCGCACCGCCACCTTGTCGTCGACCAGCGGTCCGGACACCGACGCCTTGCCCTGGAAGAAGTCGTAATTGCCGCCGCTCAGCTCGACCCGCGCTTCGGGCGTGAAGCTGGGCGGACGGGTGATGATGTTGATCGCGCCCGCCGTGGTGTTCTTGCCATAAAGCGTGCCCTGCGGCCCGCGCAGCACCTCGATCCGCTCGGTATCGGTGAAGTCGAACGTCGCCGAGGCGATGCGGCTGTAATAAACCTGATCGACATAGATGCCGACGCCCTGCTCGATCCCGTCATTGGTCAGCCCGAACGGTGCGCCGAGCCCACGGATATTGGCGGCCGAATTGCGCGGGTTGGTCGAATAGAATTGCAGCGTCGGCTGGATCTGGGTCAGCCGGTTGACATTGTACGTCCCCGTCTCCGCCAGCGCGGTGCCGCCGATCACCGACATGGCGATGGGAACCGACTGGATCGTCTCGGCGCGGCGGCGCGCGGTGACGACGACGTCGCCCCCGCCCTGTTGCGCGGTGCCCAGCCGCCCTTCTTCGCGACCCGACCGGGCGGCGGGCTCGGGCGGGGTGGCGGTCTGTGGATCGGACGTGGCCGCCACCGTCTGGGCAGCAAGCATGAGTGCCAGGGTCAAGGACATGGAAGCTCCCCTTTTGATTTCACCTCCTATTCACACATCGATTTACTGGGCATTCAAGCGCGGACCGGCTTGGGCCGCTGGAAGATTTGCTTCTCGATCCGCAGGGGCTCTTGAAGGATAAAAGACGCGAACCATATCGGTTCGCGTGCGGTGCCGCTGACGGGCTGCACGGAGCGGCCTTGCCCGTCCGGGCGACGGGTGGGCCGATCCTCTTCAATTCGCTTCTGATGGAGGTTTTGACATGCGTATCGACCTGACCCCGTATCGCCGTTCGACCATCGGCTTCGACCGGCTGTTCGATCTGCTGGAGGCCAATTCGCGCGGCGCTTCGGCGGAGAATTATCCCCCCTTCAATCTCGAGCGTCTGGCCGAGGACCGTTACCGCATCACCCTGGCGGTGGCCGGTTTCGCCCGCGACGAGATCGAGATCACCGCGCAGCAGAACATGCTGCTCGTCACCGGCAAGAAGGATGACAAGGCGACCGCGCCCAACTTCCTGCATGTCGGCATCGCCAATCGCTCGTTCGAGCGGCGCTTCGAACTGGCGGACTTCGTGTTCGTCGAGGATGCGCGCCTGAACGACGGCCTGCTCGTCATCGACCTCGTCCGCGAGGTGCCCGAGGCGATGAAGCCCAAGACGATCGCGATCAAGACGGGCCAGCCGCTGGCGGCGGTCGAACATCACGCCGAAGAGGCCGACGCGGCCAAGGCGGCGTAACAAGGCTCGACGTCTTTCCCTCCCTGAAGACGTCGCGGGGCGTCCGGACCGACGGGTCCGGGCGCCTTTTGGTTTTTTCTGGCCTCCGTTCGGGCTGAGCGTATTCGAAGCCTACGCGCCGCCATCCGCCCGGTGGGCAGGCTTCCCCCTTGGCCTTCGACTACGCTCAGGCTGAACGGAGGGTGGGCGGGCGGCAAGGACTGTCGCTTCGAACGCCTTCCCAAACCCCACACCCGTTCAGGCTGAGCGTAGTCGAAGCCCACGCCCTGCCCTCCGCCAAGCGGGCAGCGCCTCCCTTGGCCTTCGACTGCGCTCAGGCTGAACGGAGGGTGGGCGGGCGGCACGAACTGTCGCTTTGGCCGCCTTCCCCAGATCCCCCACCCGTTCGGGCTGAGCGAAGTCGAAGCCTACGCCCCGTCATCCGCCAAGTGGACAGCGCCTCCCTTGGCCTTCGACTTCGCTCAGGCTGAACGGAGGGCGGGCGGGCGGCAAGGACTGTCGCTTCGAACGCCTCCGCCACTCCCCATACCCGTTCAGGCTGAGCGAAGTCGAAGCCCACGCCTGCCCTCCGCCAAGCGGACAGCGTCTCCCTCGGCGTTCAACCTTGCCCAACCCGAACGAAGCAAAAAATCACCCCAAAAGAAAAACCCCGCCTCCATCTGGAGGCGGGGTCATCAAATCACACCAACCGGCTCTGCTTTACCGCCGCTTCAACGAAGCTGGCGAACAGGGGATGCGGGTCGAAGGGTTTCGATTTCAGTTCCGGGTGGAACTGCACGCCGACGAACCAGGGATGATCGGGCCGCTCGACGATCTCGGGGAGCGTGCCGTCCGGCGACATGCCGCTGAACACCAGCCCGCCCTTTTCCAGCGCCTCCTTATAGGCGGTGTTCACCTCGTAGCGGTGACGATGCCGCTCGGAAATATCCTCGCTGCCATAGATGGAGGCGACGACGCTGTTGCCCGCCAGCTTCGCCTGATAGGCGCCCAGCCGCATCGTGCCGCCCAGGTCGCCGCTGGCCTCGCGCTTCTCCAGGCCGTCACGGCCCATCCATTCGGTGATGAGGCCGACCACCGGCTCCGAGGTCGGGCCGAACTCGGTCGAGGAGGCGTCCGTGATCCCCGCCAGATCGCGCGCGCCCTCGACACAGGCCATCTGCATGCCGAAGCAGATGCCGAAATAGGGCACGCGGCGTTCCCGCGCGAACCGGACCGCCGCGATCTTGCCCGCCGCGCCGCGCTCGCCGAACGCGCCGGGGACGAGGATGGCGTGGCAGGGTTCAAGCTGCTGCGCGATCTCGCTCTCGTCGCCCTCGAACAGCTCGGCATCGATCCAGCGGATATGGACCTTCACCTTGTTGGCGATGCCGCCATGCACCAGCGCCTCGTTGAGCGACTTGTACGCATCCTGTAGGCCGACATATTTGCCGACCACGCCGATCGTGACCTCGCCCTCGGGATTGGTGAGGCGATCGACGATCTCGGTCCAGCGCGACAGGTCGGGCGCGCCCTCGGGCTCGATCCCGAAGGCGCGCAGCACCTCCGAATCGAGGCCCTCGGCATGATATTGCAGCGGCACCGCATAGATGCTGGCGGCGTCCAGCGCCGGAATGACCGCCGAGGGCGGCACGTTGCAGAACAGGCCGATCTTGGCACGGTCCGAGGCGGGCAGCGGATGCTCGCAGCGGCAGACCAGCACGTCCGGCGCCACGCCCAGCGCCGCGATCTCGCGCACCGAATGCTGGGTCGGCTTGGTCTTCAGCTCGCCCGCCGCCGCGATATACGGCACCAGCGTCACGTGGATGCTGATCGACTTGCCACGGCCCAGCTCGTTCTTGAGCTGACGGATCGCCTCGATGAAGGGCAGCGATTCGATGTCGCCGACCGTGCCGCCGATCTCGCAGAGGACGAAGTCGAGATCCTCGCCATTCTCGTCGACCGTATCGGCCTTGGCGAACGCCTTGATCGCGTCGGTGACGTGCGGGATCACCTGGACGGTCGCACCCAGATAGTCGCCGCGCCGCTCGCGCTCGATGATCGTCTTGTAGATACGGCCCGAGGTGACGTTGTCCGACTGGCGCGAGGCCACGCCGGTGAAGCGTTCGTAATGGCCGAGGTCGAGGTCGGTCTCCGCCCCGTCGTCGGTCACATAGACCTCGCCATGCTGATACGGGCTCATCGTGCCCGGATCGACGTTGAGATAGGGATCGAACTTGCGGATGCGCACGCGGTAACCGCGTGCCTGCAGAAGAGCCGCAAGAGAGGCCGCCATGAGGCCCTTGCCGAGCGACGAAACCACGCCGCCGGTGATGAAGATATACCGCGCCATGGGAAGAATCGCCTAGCTTGGATGGGGTGGATACGACAACAGCAAAGATGCGCGCCGCCGGAAATTATCGGCGGCGCGTTGGCCTATGCTGCGATGGAAACGAAATTTAGCGGGCGAGCGGAACCGCCGAATTGTCCGCCGGAGCCTGGGCCGGTGCGGTCCCGGTCGGGACCGGAGCGGGCGCGGGCTGGGTGATCGGCGCCTGGGTCGCGGGCGTGCGGGCCAGCGAGGTGTCGATGGCGGGCGCGCCGCGCGTCGCGGCCAGGACCGCGAGCAGGATCGAGAAGCCGATAAAGGCGGTGGCCAGCACCGCCGTCGCACGGCTGAGGAAATCGGCCGCGCCGCGTGCCGACATCAGCCCCGACGGGCTGCCCCCCATGCCCAGACCGCCGCCTTCCGACCGCTGCATGAGAATCACCGTGACGAGGGTCGCGGCGATGATGGCGTGGATGACGAGCAGGAATGCGAACATGAGGCGCGTGTGATCCCGATGGAGGGTGTGCGAAAGCGCGCACATAGGCGAGGCCGCGCCTGCGATCAACCTTGCCGCGCCGGACCGAGCCGCGACGAATCGCCGGTCGGGGGGCGACAAGATGTTCGCAAATGCGGAACATCAGTGGAAACCACCATTGGGAAAGGGCGTTATGAACACGTAACAACGCCCGGCAAAGCCCGGCACAGCCATTGGAATCGCCATCGTGTCCCACCCACACGAACCGCAGACGCTGCTGGCCTGGATGTCGGCGCTGGTCGATTATGTCCGTTCGGGTGAACCCGACCTGACCAACCGGCAGATGGCCCTGCTGCTCGTCGTTTACCTGCGCCCGGGCCCGCATACGGTGCGCGGTTTGGCGCGCGCCTTGAACGTCTCGAAACCCGTTGTCACCCGCGCCTTGAATAGACTGGGAACGCTGGGCTATCTGCGCCGCCAACGCGATGATAGCGACAAGCGTAACATCTTTGTCGCCAGGACACCTGAAGGGGCGGACTTTCTTGAAGAATTCGGACATTTCATCGGCGCTGGCGACGCCCCTGCCCTGCAGCGAGCCAGCGCGTAAGAGCTTTGCGCTGCAGGGACGCCGGGTCAGCCTCGACCCTCGCACCCATGCGGTTCGCGCCGATCTGGCCGATGTCCGGCTGGCCGAATACGTATTCGCACCCCATTATGCCGCACCCCTGTCCTATAAGACGTGCAGCGCGCTGACCTTGCGCGAGGGACGCAAGACCGACAGCGAGGTGCTGGCCGAACTCGCCCCCGGCGAGGCGTTCGAGGTGTTGGAAGTCGCGGGCGGCCTGGCCTGGGGCATTGCGCCGCATATGGGCCTGGTCGGCTATTGCGATGCGGCGTTGCTGGAGCGGGTGCAATGACGAAGACGGTGTTCATCGACGGCGGCGCAGGCACGACCGGGCTGGAAATCGCCGACCGGCTGGCCGGGCGCCCCGACCTGGCGATCGTCACCCTGCCCGACGACCGCCGCAAGGATGCGGATGCGCGGCGCGAGGCGATCAACGATGCCGATTTCGTCATCCTGTGCCTGCCCGACGATGCCGCGCGCGAGGCGGTGTCGCTGATCGACAATGATCGCACGCGCGTCGTCGATGCCTCCACCGCGCACCGCACTGCGGAGGGCTGGGTCTATGGCATGGCCGAGCTGGAGCCCGAGCAGGGCGACCGGATCGCGGCGGCGCGTTTCGTCTCCAATCCCGGCTGCTATCCCACCGGCTTCCTGGCGCTGGTCCGGCCGCTGGTGCGCGCGGGCCTGATCCCCGCCGACTGGCCGGTGTCGGTCAACGCCGCGTCGGGCTATTCGGGCGGCGGCAAGGCGATGATCGCCGAATATGAGACCGCCGAGCACCGGGCGTTCCGCCCCTATGGCCTGTCGCTGGCGCACAAGCATGCGCCCGAGATGCAGCGTCATTCGGGCCTGGCCCATGCGCCGATCTTCGCCCCCGCCGTGGTCGACACCTATCGCGGCATGGTCGTCGAGGTGCCCTTGCCGCTCTACGCCCTGCCCGGCCGCCCTTCGCTACAGGCGGTGTCGGACACGCTGGCCGCGGCCTATGCCGACAGCCGCATCGTCCGCTTTTCCACGCAGGACGTGGCGGCGGTGAATATCGAGGAAAATGCCGGAACCGACCGGATGACCTTGCGTGTCTGCGGCAATCCGGCCACGGGTCTTGCTCGACTGATCGCCACGCTCGACAATCTGGGCAAGGGTGCCGGTGGGGCGGCAGTCCAGAATCTGAACATCATGGCCGGGCTCGATCCGACCGCCGGCCTCGTGCTCTAAGGAGACGTCATGACGCGCAATCCCGTTGGCAAGCTGCTGCTGTTCGGCGCGACCGGCGACCTGTCGCAGCGTATGCTGCTGCCGTCGCTCTATAATCTTCACGCCGATGGGCTGTTGCCCGAGGAGTTGACGATCACCGGGACGGCGCGATCCGATTATGACGATGCGGGCTTCCGCGACTTCGCCGCGCATGCGCTCGACACGTTCCTGCCCGATGACCGCAAGGACGCCGAAAAAATTGCGGGCTTCTTAAATCGATTGCAGTACCAGTCGCTCGACGCCTCCTCGATGGAGGGCTTCCCCGCGCTCGCCGAGAAGGTCGGCGACGTGTCGAACGGCCTGGCCATCTATCTGTCGACCGCGCCCAGCCTGTTCGAATCGACGATCAAGGGCCTCGAATCGGTGGGCCTGGCGGGCGAGACGGTGCGGATCGGCCTGGAAAAGCCGCTGGGCTATGACCTCGCCTCGTCCAAGGAGATCAACGACGCGGTCGCCTATGGCTTCCCCGAGGAGCGGACCTTCCGCATCGACCATTATCTGGGCAAGGAAACCGTCCAAAACATCCTGGCGCTGCGCTTCGGCAATTTCTTCTTCGAGCCGATCTGGAACGCCAACGGCATCGACAATGTCCAGATCACCATCGCCGAGACGGTCGGGCTGGAGGATCGCGCGGGCTATTACGAGGGCGCCGGTGCGTTGCGCGACATGGTGCAGAACCATATCCTGCAACTGCTGGCGCTGATCGCGATGGAGCCGCCCGCGCGCTATGACGGCACCGCGATCCGCGACGAGAAGGCCAAGGTCTTCCGCTCGCTGCGCCTGATGAAGCCCGAGGAAGTGCCCCACAACACCGTCACCGGCCAATATGTGGACGGCGCGGTGGGCGGCAAGATCGTCGGCTCCTATGCCGACGAACTGGGCAAGCCGTCGCGCACCGAGACCTTCGTCGCAATCAAGGCGCATGTCGACAATTGGCGCTGGCAGGGCGTGCCCTTCTACCTGCGCACCGGCAAGCGCATGGCCGCGCGCCGTTCGGAGATCGCGATCCAGTTCAAGCCGGTCCCGCATTCGATGTTCGCGGGGCGCGGCGGCCTGCTCCAGCCCAACACGCTGGTCATCCGCCTCCAGCCGGAGGAATATATCCAGCTGCTGGTGATGGCCAAGGAGCCCGGGCTGGACCGCGACGGCATCCATCTGCGCGAAGTGCCGCTGAACCTGTCGCTCGACGCCGAGTTCGCCGGGACCCGCCGCCGCATCGCCTATGAACGGCTGCTGCTCGACCTGATCGAAGGCGACCAGACGCTGTTCGTCCGCCGCGACGAGGTGGAGGCGCAGTGGACCTGGATCGACGCGATCCGCGCGGGCTGGGACGCCAACGACCTCAAGCCCAAATCCTATCCCAGCGGCAGCTGGGGCCCGTCCGCCGCGATCGCGCTGACCGAGCGCGACGGCGTGACCTGGCAGGACGACTGACCCACCCCCGCCCCACCGAGCGGGCGGACGACATCGGCGCGATCCCGGCCCGCCCCACCCGGCGGGCCGCACCTCGCACCCGGACTATCAGGATAGAGACGACATGACCGACGAAATCGAATGGTGGGATTACGAGGACACCGCCGAGATGGCGGGCGCGCTGGCGGGCGATATCCAGTTCATCATCGAAAGCGCCATCGAGGCGCGCGGTGCAGCGGTGATCGCGCTGTCGGGCGGCAAGACGCCGATCCCGGTCTATGAGAAGCTGGCCCAAGCCAAGCTCGACTGGAAGCGCGTGACGATCGTCCCCGCCGACGAACGGATCGTGCCGCTGGGCGACCCGCTGTCCAACGTGACGATGATCGGCAAGATCTTCCTGCCCAAGGGCGCGCGCGTGATGCCGATCGTGCCGCAGGCGACCCAGGACTATAAGGCCGCGGGCCGCTCGGCCGATGCGCTGATGCAGGAACTCCACTGGCCGCTCGACCTCGTCCTGCTGGGCATGGGCGCCGACGGGCACACCGCCTCGATCTTCCCCGGCCCCGATTATGACGAGGCGCTCAATGGCCCGAAGGAGCGCCGCGCGCTGGGCCTGATGCCGGAGCCCCTGCCCCCCGAGGCACCCGTCGCGCGCGTGACGCTCAGCCGGGCGGGCATCGTCTCGGCCCGATCGATCATGATTGCCATTTCGGGACCGGCCAAGAAAAAGGTGCTGGAAGACGCGATCAAGGAAGGGGCATCGTCCCCCTATCCGATCGGCCGCGTGCTGGCCGACGTCGAACTGCCGATCGACATCCACTGGAGCGAGCAATGAGTCTGAACGCCGCCGTCTCGGCCGTCACCGACCGGGTCATCGAACGCTCGAAGCCCGGTCGGCAGGCCTATCTCGACCTGATCACGCATGAGGCCGAAACGGCGGTGCGCCGCCCCAATCTGGGCTGCGCCAACCTGGCCCATGCCTATGCCGGGACCGAGGAGGACCGCGACGCCATGAAGGCGGATCGCGGCATGAACATCGGCATCGTGTCGGCCTATAACGACATGTTGTCCGCGCACGCCGTCTATTACCGCTACCCCGAACTGATGAAGGTCTGGGCGCGCGAGGTCGGTGCAACCGCGCAGGTCGCGGGCGGCGTGCCCGCCATGTGCGACGGCGTGACGCAGGGCTATGCGGGCATGGAGCTGTCGCTGTTCAGCCGCGACACCATCGCGCTGTCGACGGCGGTCGCGCTGAGCCACGGCACCTTCGAGGGTGCCGCGCTGCTGGGCATCTGCGACAAGATCGTGCCGGGCCTGCTGATGGGCGCGCTGCGCTTCGGGCATCTGCCGATGATCCTGGTTCCCGGCGGCCCGATGCCGACCGGCCTGCCCAACAAGCAGAAGGCGGCCGTCCGCGAAGCCTTTGCCGAGGGCAAGGCAGGGCGCGACGAGCTGCTCGACGCCGAGATCGCGGCCTATCATTCCAAGGGCACCTGCACCTTCTACGGCACCGCCAACACCAACCAGATGATGATGGAGGTGATGGGCCTGCACATGCCGGGTGCCGCCTTCGTCAATCCGGGCACCAAGCTGCGCCAGGAGCTCAGCCGCGCCGCCGTCCACCAGCTGGCGAAGATCGGGCAGCGCGGCGAGGATTACCGGCCGCTGGGACGGTGCGTCGATGAAAAGGCGATCGTCAACGCGGCGGTCGGCCTGCTCGCGACGGGTGGCTCGACCAACCACCTGATCCACCTGCCCGCCATCGCGCGCGCGGCGGGGATCATCATCGACTGGGAGGATATGGACCGCCTCTCGGCCGCCGTGCCGCTGATCGCGCGGGTCTATCCCAACGGTTCGGCCGATGTGAACGGGTTCGAGGCGGCGGGCGGCATGCCCTATGTCATCCGCGAACTGCTGTCGGAGGGGCTGCTCCACCGCGACATCCTGACGGTGGCGGGCAAGGACCTGTCCGATTACGGCCAGACGGCGGTGATCGCTGACGACAAGCTGGCCTGGACCCCGGTCGGCGACAGCGGCGACGAGACGATCCTGCGCCCGGCCGCCGCGCCCTTCTCGCCCGATGGCGGGATGCGCATCCTGTCGGGCAATATCGGCCGCGCCTGCATCAAGGTGTCGGCGGTCGAGCGCGAGCGCTGGATCATCGAGGCGCCCGCGCGCGTCTTTTCCGACCAGTCGGAGGTACAGGCCGCGTTCAAGGCGGGCGAGCTGGAGCGCGACGTCGTCGTCGTCGTCCGTTTCCAGGGGCCCAAGGCCAATGGCATGCCCGAGTTGCACAAGCTGACCCCGCCGCTGGGCGTGCTCCAGAACCGGGGCTTCAAGGTGGCGCTCGTCACCGACGGCCGCATGTCGGGCGCCAGCGGCAAAGTGCCCTGCGCCATCCATCTCAGCCCCGAGGCGATCGGCGGCGGCGCGATCGGGCTGATCCGCGACGGCGACATCGTCCGGCTGGACGCGGTGGCGGGCACGCTCGACGCGCTGGTCGATCCGGCCGAATGGGCCGCGCGCGAACAGGCCGTGACCCCCGCCCCCGTTCAGGGCATGGGCCGCGAGCTGTTCGCATTGTTCCGCCAGGCCGCCGACGAGGCCGAGAAGGGCGCATCGCCCATTCTCGCCGGCGCCGGCCTGTAAAAGATAAGGGGGAGGATATCATGGAAATCGTCGCTGCCGATATCGGGGGCACCCACGCACGCTTCGCACTCGCCGAGGTCGAGAATGGCCGCGTCGTGAAGCTGGGCGAGCCCTGCACGCAGAAGACCGCCGAGCACGCCTCGCTTCAAACCGCGTGGCAGGCCTTCGCCGCGCATGTCGGGCGTCCGCTTCCCAAGGCGGCGTCCCTTGCCATCGCTTCGCCGATCACCAGCGACGTGATCCGGATGACCAACAATCCCTGGGTCATCCGCCCTTCGCTGATCCCCGAGCGGCTGGGCGCGGACATCTATACCGTCATCAACGACTTCGGCGCGATCGGCCATGCCGTCGCACAGGTGCCGGAGGAGGATTTCCTCCATATCTGCGGCCCCGAGGAGCCGATGCCCGCGCACGGCGTCGTCACCGTCTGTGGTCCCGGCACCGGCCTGGGCGTCGCGCAGGTGCTGATGACGCCGCAGCGTTATCACGTGATCGAAACCGAGGGTGGGCATATGGACTATGCCCCACTCGACGGGATCGAGGATGCGATCCTCAAGCGCCTGCGTCGCACCTATACCCGCGTGTCGTGTGAGCGCATCTGTTCTGGGCCGGGCATCATCGCGATCTACGAAACGCTGGCCTCGCTCGAAGGGCGCGCAGTTCCCAGCCGCGACGATCGCGAAATCTGGGCGGAGGCGCTCGAGGGCACCGATTCGATCGCACTCGCCGCACTCGACCGGTTCTGCCTCGCTCTGGGTGCCGTCGCAGGCGACTTCGCCTTGGCGCAGGGGGCCAAGACCGTCGTGATCGCGGGCGGCCTGGGCTATCGGATCAAGGACAAGCTGCTGCGCTCGGGCTTCGACCAGCGCTTCATGGCCAAGGGGCGTTTCCAGTCGCTGATGGCGCGCATCCCCGTCAAACTCATCACCCATCCCCAGCCCGGCCTGTTCGGCGCGGCCGCGGCCTTCGCACAGGAGCATTCATGACCGACATCGCCACCATCATGCGCACCAGCGCGGTCATCCCCGTGCTGGTCATCGACGACGCCGCCACCGCCAGGCCCCTTGCCGAGGCGCTGGTCGCCGGTGGCCTGCGGGTGCTGGAGGTGACGCTGCGCACCCCCGCCGCCCTCGAGGCGATGGCCGAGATGAAGAAGGTCCCCGGCGCGATCGTCGGCGCGGGTACCGTCGTCAACGAGCAGCAGCTGCGCGACGTGGCCGATGCGGGCGGCGAGTTCATCGTCTCGCCGGGCCTGACCGACCGTCTCGGTTCGGCGGTCGTGGAAAGCGGCATCCCCTATCTGCCGGGCGTCGCCAATGCGGGCGACATCATGCGCGGGCTGGACCTGGGCCTGACCCACTTCAAGTTCTTCCCCGCCGAGACCAGCGGCGGGCTGAAGGCGCTGAAGGCGCTAGCCGCCCCCTTCTACCAGGCACGCTTCTGCCCGACCGGCGGCATCACCGAGGCGAGCGCGCCCGACTGGCTCGCGTTCGACCGCGTGCTGTGCGTCGGCGGCAGCTGGGTCACCGGCGGTTCGATGGCGGACGTCGAGGCCAAGGCCCGCGCGGCGTCGGCTCTGCGGGGCTGATCGGATCGACATTCAGTCTTGCTTCTTCTTTCCCTCTCCCCTGGACAGGGGAGAGGGTTAGCGAAGCTTGCCAGCCTGCTGGCTAGCGCAGCTTGGGTGAGGGGTTGAGCGAGCCCAGAGGCTCGCGCGCTCGCGGAGCGAGCGCCCACCCCTCACCCAGCTCCGACTAAGCCTGTGCTCTCGCAAAGGCCAA
>Ga0308172_1000087_pt1 | contig 187974 bp, 168 predicted proteins | sample PhyGR2_FD_202134 | JGI IMG/M metagenome (GOLD analysis project Ga0308172, IMG submission 202134) | Phyllosphere microbial communities from UC Gill Tract Community Farm, Albany, California, United States - DLSLSG.R2 | ecosystem: Host-associated > Plants > Phyllosphere > Unclassified | place... | reverse complement strand
TGCGCGCGGTCCAGCGGGGCCTGCGTCGTGATGCTCATGATCGTCCCGTCGCTCAGAGGGCCGCGGCCAGGGCGGCCTCGGGCAGAGGGAGTCCGAGGTTCTCGCGCAGCGTGGTGCCCTCGTACTCCGTCCGCAGCGACCCGCGCTCCTGCAGGAGCGGGACGACGCGGTCGACGAACTCGTCGAGACCCGAGGGGACGACGTGGGAGCCGAGAACGACACCGTCGGCGCCGCCCTCCTGCACGAACGTGTCGAGCTGGTCGGCGACCTGCTCGGGCGTGCCGATGTACCCGGGTGCGCGCGCGACCTCGTGCGCGAGACCGCGGAGGGTGAGACCCCTCTGCTCGGCGAGCTCACGCCACGTGCGCACGGTCTGGAAACGGTCCTGGAAGATGAACGCGCGACCCTGGATGAAGGTCGGCGCCTCGGGGTCGGGATCGATGTCCGGCACGGGACCGTCGAGGTCGTATGCCGACAGGTCGCGGTTCCACACCTGCTCGAAGGTCACCTGGATCGTGCGGTCGCTGAGCTGCTGCTCGAGGATGTGCCGCGCCTTCTCCTCGGCATCCGCCCGACTGTCGCCCAGGACGAACCCCGCGGACGGCAGGATCTTCACGTGCTCGGGGTCGCGGCCGAACCGCGCCGCGCGCTCGCGGATGTCGTCGCGGAACGCCTTGCCCTCGGCGAGTCTCGAGTACGGCGAGAAGATCGCGTCGGCGGTGGATGCCGCGAAGTCGCGGCCCTGCGGAGACACCCCGGCCTGCACGATCACCGGGCGGCCCTGGGGGCTGCGCGGCACGGTGAACCGGCCCTCGATGTCGAACTGGCTGCCGTGGTGCGAGAACTCCCCCGCCCGGCCGTCGCGGAGGAAGACGCCGGTCTCCTTGTCGGCGGCGATCGCGTCGGCGGCCCACGAGTCCCACAGCTCACGGACGGTGGCCACGGTCTCCTCGGCGCGCACGTAGCGGTCGGCGTGGGCAAGGAACCCGCCCCGGCGGAAGTTCGCACCGGTGTACGCGTCGAACGAGGTCACGACGTTCCAGCCCGCGCGACCGCCCGAGAGGTGGTCGAGGCTCGCGATCTGCCGCGCCAGCTCGTACGGCTCGTTGAATGTCGCGTTCAGGGTGCCGACGAGTCCGAGGTGCTCGGTGACCGCGGCGATCGCGGCGAGCACCGGGAGGGTGTCGGGGCGACCGGCGATGTCGTGGTCGAAGATACGGCCGTCGCGGGCGCGGAGGGCCAGCCCCTCGGCGAGGAAGAAGTAGTCGAAGCGCCCGCGTTCGGCGGTCTGCGCCACGTGGCGGAAGGTCGAGAAGTCGATCTGGCTCCCGGCATCCGGGTGCTCCCAGGCGGTGTGCTCGTTCACGCCGCCCACGTAGGCGGCGAGGATGATCTGCTTGCGCGTGGTCATGGTGTTTCGTCCTCTCAGGCGACCGGGGTGGCGTAGCGGCTGGGGAGACCCTCGGGCAGGCCGAGGCGGCCGCGGAGGGTGGTGTGCGGTGCGGACCCCACGAGACCGCGGTGGCGCAGCTCGGGCACGAGGTCGTCGGCGATGCGGGGCAGGTCGTCGGTCGCGACGCCCGGCCGCAGACGCACCCCGGCGTAACCGGCGGCGACGAGGTCGTCGATGACGTCGGCGACGGTGGATGCCGAGCCGGCGACGATCCGCGCGTCCGAGACGAGCGGCCGGCCGAGGGCGTCGAGCCGGGCCAGGCGGTCGGCTCCGCTCTCGCCACCGGGCTCGTCGAGGAAGACGAGGAGGTCGGCGACGATGCGGAGCGGTTCGCCCTGTCGTTCGACGCCGCGTTCTGCCGAGCGCACCGCATCGACGATCGAGCGGGAGTGTGCGGCATCGGCCGGCGTGACGAACACCACGTCGGCGGACCGCGCGGCGAGGCGGTACGGCCCCTCGGCGTGCGCGAGGGCGGCGACGACCGGCTGCCCCTGCGGCGGGCGCGGGGTGATCGACGGCCCCCGCACCGAGAAGAAGCGCCCCTCGAAGTCGATGCGGTGCACCTTGTCGGCATCCAGGAAGCGGTCGGTGGCGGCGTCGCGGATCTCGGCGTCGTCCTCCCAGCTGTCCCAGAGCCGGCGTACGACCTCGACGACGTCGGCGGCCTCGTCGAAGGCGTCGTCGACGAACGCGCGGAAGGCGGGGTCGTCGAGGGCCACGTCGCCCGGGTGCGGGCGGCGGCCCACGTGCGCGGCCTCGTCGGCGCGCACCGAGACCTTCACCTGCACGCCCGCGCGCCCCTCGCTGACGTAGTCGAGCGTGGCGATCGCCTTCGACACGTGGAACGGCTCGGTATGTGTCACCGTTGCGACCGGAATGAGACCGATGCGCGAGGTCGTGGGGGCCACGCGCGAGGCGATGAGCACCGCGTCGAGGCGCCCGCGCACCTCGTCGGTGCGTTCGTCACCCGTGAGGAATCGTTCGGACTGCAGGGCGAGCGAGTCCTCGATCGAGACGTAGTCGAGGCCGGCCCGCTCCGCGGTGCGGACGAGGTCGATCCAGTACGCAGCGGTGAACAGGTCGGCGGGGCGTGACGACGGCTCGCGCCAGGCGGCGGGATGCCACCCGGCACCGTCGAGGGCGACGCCGAGGTTCAAGGGGTGCGGGGTGCTCATGGAATGCTCCTTCGTGGGTCGGTGTCGCGGTCAGTCGGTCTTCCACGCGGCCACGAGCGAGTCCAGGCGCGAGTCCGCGCCGAGGCTCACACCGTGCACCGCGTCGCGGGTGCCGAGGATCGAGGTGAGCTCGTGCACCGGGATCTGGTACACCTGGCTCGCGATGCGCGCCTGCGCCTCGGCGAGCACCTCGTCGCGAGCGGCGGGGTCGCTGATCGTCAACTGCTTCTGCAGCAGGGCCTCCAGCGTCGGGTCGTCGATGCGGTAGCGCGTCGTGGCCTTCGAGAAGGTGGTGCGCAGCACGTCGCCGTCGGCACGGGAGAGGTTTCCCCACACGAGGTCGAAGTCACCGTTCTTCTGCGCCTCGAGGAAGTCCGGCACCGGTCCGCTCTGCAGCTGGATGTCGACGCCCACGGCCTTGAGCTGCTGCTGGATGAGCTCGAGCGAGGTCTGGTTGGGGCCGAAGTTGGTGATCCACCAGAGCTTCAGCTGCAGCTTCTGACCGTCCTTCTCGCGGATGCCGTCGGCCCCGGCCGTCCAGCCGGCGTCGTCGAGCAGTTCGGCGGCGCGATCGGGGTCGGAGGCGAACGCCGCGCTCTCATCGGCGTAGCCGGGGGTGGTCGCGGCGAGCGCACTCGTGCCGACGGCGAAGTAGTCGTTGAGGGCCGTGTCGCGAACGGTCTGCGCGTCGACGGCCGCCGCGATCGCCTGGCGCACGGCGAGGTCGGCGACGACCGGGTGCGACAGGTTGAACGACAGCCCGAACGAGATGCCCGGGTTGCCGCGCCACACCAGCGGGTAGCCGGCCTGTTCGAGCGAGGCGACGTCGTTCGGCTGCACGCTGCCGGCGACGTCGACCTGGTCGGAGGTGAGGCTGCCGGTGCGCACGCTCGCCTCGGGGACGATCTGGAACGTCACGGAGTCGAGCCGGGCGCGACCGGTGTTGCCGAGGGCCGCGGGGGCCCAGGCGTAGTCCTCACGCGCCGTCAGCACCGTCGAGGTGTCCTTCGTGTACGTCTGCAGCGTGAAGGGGCCGGTCCCGACGATCGCTTTGCCGTCCGCGCGCTGGTCGTACGGGACGGCGAGGGTGGTGTCGCCGACGATGCCGAGGGCCACCGACGCGGTCGAGTTGGGGAACGCCGCGTTGGGGCTCGAGAAGCGCACGAGCGCGGTGTGGTCGTCGACCACGTCGGTTCCGGCGTAGCCGACGAAGCTGCTGACGGCCTGGCTCAGCGCGCCCGCGGCGACGATGTCGTCGAACGTCGCCTTGACGTTCGCCGCCGTGAAGGGCGTGCCGTCCGAGAAGGTGACGTCGTCGCGCAGCGAGAAGGTGAACTCGGTCGCGTCGGCGTTCGAGGTGTACGAGGTCGCGAGCCACGGGTCGAGGGCGCCCGTCTCGGGGTTCTGGTACAGCAGCGAGTCGACGAGCTGCCGGGTGACGTACAGGGTGTCGTTGCCCGAGCCGGTGCCCGAGGGGTTCAGCGAGATCGGGTCGTTCGCGACGGCGAACGTGAGATCGCCGCCCTGGACCGGGGTGGCGGATGCCGTGTCGGCACCGGGGGTGGCGGCGGTGTTCGCGCACGCGCTCAGGGCAAGAGCGGCGGTCACGGCGAGGGCCGCCACGAAAGTGCTGCGTCGGGTGGTCATGGTGCTCCTTGCAGGGACAGGGTCGGAACGGATTCGGGTGAGGAGAGGGCACGGCCCGGGATGGCATCCAGCAGCGCGCGGGTGTACTCGCTCGACGGGGTGTCGAAGACGCGGTCGGCGTCGCCGAGCTCGACGAGCCGCCCCCGGCGCATCACGCCCACGGTGTGGGCGATCTGGCGCACCACGGCGAGGTCGTGCGAGATGAAGAGGTAGCTGAGGCCCCTCTCGCGCTGGATGTCGGCGAGCAGGGTGAGGATCTGGTGCTGGATCGACACGTCGAGCGCCGACACCGGCTCGTCGAGCACGAGAAGCTGGGGCTCGATCGCGAGGGCACGGGCGATCGCGACGCGCTGCCGCTGACCGCCCGACAGGTCGGCGGGACGCCGGCGCAGGGCCGCCGCCGGCAGCGCGACGAGGTCGAGAAGCTCGGCGGCGCGGGCCCGCCGCTCCGCTCGGGAGCCGACGCCGAACGCCCGCAGGGGGTCGGTCACGATCGTCTCGATGCTCCACCGCGGGTTCAGCGCCGCGTACGGGTTCTGCTGCACCAGCTGGATGCGACGACGGAGCTCGCGCAGCGGCCGGCCGGTGAGACCGGTGACGTCGACGCCGTCGAGGCGGACGCGCCCCGCTGTCGGGTCGGCCAGGCGCAGAGCCAGCCGCGCGGTCGTGGTCTTGCCCGAGCCCGACTCACCGACGAGGGCGAGCGTGCGCCCCCGGTCGAGGCGGAAGCTCACGCCGTCGACCGCGCGCTGCACCGCGCGACCGCCGGGGAGCACGAACTCCTTGACGAGGTCGTCGACCTCGAGCACGGGGGATGCCGCGGCCTCTGAGCCGCGGACCGTCGCCGTCGCGCGGGGCGAGGTGGTTCCCGGGGCCCGGCCATCGGTGGAGGGCGGGGTCTCGGCATCCGGACCCTGATCGCCGCGCAGCGCCGGATCGATGCCCGGGGCCGCGGCATCCCGCGCTCCGCCGACGTTGAGGCTCGGCGCCGCCGCGATCAGGCGACGCGTGTACGGATGCCGCGGAGAACCCAGCACCTCCGCGGGCGTGCCCTGCTCGACGATGAGCCCGTCGGTCATCACGACGATGCGATCGGCGCGGTCCGCGGCGACCCCGAGGTCGTGCGTGATGAGGAGCAGACTCGCAGCGCGCTCGCGCTTGAGGGCGTCGAGATGGTCGAGGATCTGGCGCTGCACCGTGACGTCGAGGGCGCTCGTGGGCTCGTCGGCGATGATCAGCGCCGGGTCACCGACGATCGCGATCGCGATGAGGACGCGCTGGCGCATCCCGCCGGACAGCTCGTGCGGGTACTGCCGGGCCCGCACCGCGGCATCGGGAAGACCGGCGCGCTCGAGCGCCTCGACGGCACGGGCGGCTGCCGTGCGCCGGTCGGCGAGACCGTGCACGCGCAGCACCTCGGCGACCTGATCGCCGACGCGTACCACCGGGTTGAGGCTGACCGTGGGATCCTGCGGCACGAAGCCGATCCGGCGCCCGCGCACGCCGCGAAGCTCGCGGTCGGACGCGGCGACGAGGTCGCTCCCCTCGAAGCGCACCGCTCCCGCGCTGATGCGCGCGGCGGCGGGCAGCAGCCGGATGATCGCGTGCACGGTCGTGGACTTGCCGGAGCCGGACTCGCCCACGATGGCGACGGTCTCGCCCGCGGCGACCGACAGGCTGACCTCGCGCACCGCGTCGATGTCGCCGCGGGGGGTGAGATAGCTGACGGCGAGGCCGTCGATCTCGAGGAGACTCATCGGCGTGCCCGCCCTTCGATGTCGAGGCCCCGCGAGAGCCGGTTCGCGGCGAGCACGGTGACGGCGATGGTGAGACCGGGCAGGGCCGTCAGCCACCACGCGGTGCGGAGATAGTCGCGTCCGCCCGACACCAGCGACCCCCACTCGGGAGCCGGTGGCGGGGCGCCGTAACCGAGGAAGCTCAGGGCCGAGACGGCGAGGATCGCCGTGCCGAACTCCAGCACCGCCAGCACGACGACCGGTCCGATCGAGTTGGGCAGGACGTGGCGCAGGAGCACCGCGACCCACCCGTTGCCCGAGGCCCGCGCTGCCTCGACGTAGGGCGCGGTGCGCACCCGCAGCACCTCCGCCCGCAGCACGCGCGCCACCGAGGCGACGCTGGCGATACCGACCGCGATCGCGACGTTGACGGTGCCGAAGCCGAGCGCGGTGATGATCGCGAGAGAGAGCAGGAGCCCGGGGATCGCCAGCAGCACGTCCGCGATGCGCATGAGCACGGCATCCGTCCGCCCACCGACGAAGCCGCTGAGAAGGCCGATGACCGACCCCGCCACCACGCCGACGCCGACCGCGATGCCCGCCGCCGACACCGTCAGGGCCGTCCCGTGCACGACACGCGTGTACAGATCGCGACCGAGCTGGTCTGTGCCGAACCAGTGCGCCGGCGACGGCGGCTGGAGGTTGTCGGCCGGGGAACCGCCCAACGGGTCGCCGGGAGCCAGGAGCGCGGGCCAGAGCGCCGCCACGACGACGATCAGCAACCACACGATCGATGCGACGACGAGCGGACGACGCAGGACCGCGGGAAGGCCTCGGCGACCGGATGCCGCCGGTCCGGCGCCGCGGGCGACGACGGCGTCGTCGAAGCGGTCGACGGCGGTCGCGGCGAACGTGTCGTCGGACCGCTGCGCGCGGTCGGGGACGAGAGCGACGGTCTCGGACATCACTTCACCGCCGTTTCGACGGGCGCGGGCTCCGCCGCGGGCGCGGGCTCTGCCGCGGGGGCGGCCGCCGCACGACGCACCCGCCGCGGCGAGCCCGCGCTCAACACGATGCGGGGGTCGAGCAGCGGGTAGACGAGGTCGACCGCGAGGGTGGTCAGCACGAAAACGGCCGCGGCGAACAGCACGATGCCCTGGACGACCGGAACGTCCTGCTGCTGGACGGCGAGCGCGGTCACGCGCCCGACGCCGGGGCGGGAGAACACCGTCTCGGTGACGACCGTGCCGGAGAGGAGCTGCCCGACGACGAGGCCCGTGACGGTGAGCGCGGGGAGGGCGGCGTTGCGCAGGGCATGGCGCAGGTGCACGCGGAGACGACCGCTGCCCTTGGCCCAGGCCGTGTCGATGTACGGCTCGCCGAGCGTGTGCCCGAGGCTCTTCGACAGCAGTTGGGCGATGGCCGCGCTCGTGGGGACGGCGAGCGTGATCGCGGGCAGCACGAGCGAGGGGAACCCCTTGTCACCCATCGCGGGGAAGAGCGGCAGCTGGAACGAGAACCACTGGATCAGCACCAGTCCGAGCCAGAACGACGGCACCGCGACCCCCAGCGGCGGCAGTCCCCGCAGCAACGCCGACAGGCGACGCGAGCAGGTGAGGGTGGCCGCGATGGCGATCCCCGCCCCCAGCAGCACCGCGACCACGAGCGCGAGGCCCGCGAGCTGCGCCGTCGGGGGGATCGCCTCCCCGATCACCTCGGCCACGGGGCGCCCCGTCGAGATCGAGGTGCCGAGATCGCCCGACAGGATGCCGCGCAGGTGCAGGAGGTACTGCACCCAGAGCGGCTGGTCGAGCCCGTAGCGCTGACGCAAGGCGTCGAGCTGCTCCGGCGAGATGTCGGTCGCGTCGCCGCCGGCGAGGAGGGCGACGGGATCGCTGGGCAGGGCGTACAGCACGAGGAACGACAGCGTGTACGCCGCCCACAGCACGAGCAGCGCCTGGGCCAATCGCGCGATGACGTACCGCGCGAGCAGGGCGCGGGCCGCGGGGGTGGCGCTCATTCGGGGTCCTCTCTTCGCATCCGGGGGTCGGCTCGAGGCCGTGAACCGAGGATGCGACCGGCGACCGCGCCGACGCGAGCGCCGCGAAACGCGATGACGTGGATCGTCATCGACCGTCGTCGTCCTTCATCCGCCGTCACAAAACCGCGCGGCGGGCCGTCGGTGTTTGCTCGCACGCGCGAAGGGGCGCAGAGTGGCCCGGTGACCTCTGCCTCGACCCTCGACATCCCGCACGCCGACGCCACCGTCCTCGACAACGCCGCGTGGCACGCGCTCGCCGGCCCGCACGCGTCGTTCGCGATCGGCGGCGACCTCGTCCGGCGGTACCCGGCCGACGTCGCCCCGTTCGTCGCGGTCCGCACGTGGGAGGAGCCCGGCGTGTGGGACGCGCTCCGCGACCTGGTCGGACCCGGCGCCGACGTCGGCCTGTCGGGGTACGACGGCGAGATCCCCGCCGGTTGGGAGTACATCGGCGGTGGCGAGGGCGTGCAGCTCGTCGAGACCGACGCGCTGCAGACCCGTCCCGACGACGAGGCCGTCGAACTGGGGGCCGCCGACGCCGCCGACATGATCGCGATCGTCGAGCGCAATCAACCCGGCCCGTTCCGGCCCCGCACGTACGAGCTGGGGCGGTACATCGGCATCCGTCGTGAGGGGCGGCTCGTCGCCATGGCGGGCGAGCGCCTGCACCCGACCGGCTGGACCGAGATCAGCGCCGTCGCCGTGGATGCCGATCACCGGCGCCAGGGCCTCGCCTCGCGCCTGGTGCTCGACGTCGCCTTCCACATCCAGCAGCGCGGGGACCGCGCGCTGCTGCACGCGGCGGCGACGAACGTCAACGCCATCTCGGCGTACGAGAAGCTGGGCTTCGCGTTGCGGCGGCGCAACCGTTTTGCGGCGGTGCGGACGCCGGCATGACCCGCGCTCTCCGTTCCCTCGGCTTCCTCACCATCGGCCTCTTCGACCGCGAGAACCCGCGGGCCGGGCACGAGACGACCCTGTCGATCATCGAGCGCGGCGAGCGCCTCGGCTTCGACAGCGCGTGGCTGCGCGACCGGCACCTGCAGTACGGCATCTCCTCGCCCGTCGCGGTGCTCGCCGCGGCATCCCAGCGCACGAGCCGCATCCGGCTGGGCACCGCGGTGATCCCGCTCGGGTGGGAGAATCCGCTGCGCCTCGCGGAAGACCTCGCCACCGTCGACGTGCTCACCGGCGGGCGCCTGGAGCCCGGCTTCTCCGTGGGGCCGCCGCGCCGCCTCGAGGAGATCGCGCCGGCGCTGTATCCCGACACGGCCGACGATGAGGACTTCGGGTACGAGCGCCTCGCGCGCCTGCGCCGCTTCCTCGCCGGCGAGCGGATCAGTCCGTTCTCCGGCACCGAGGGGATCGAGGAGTACTCCGAGCGCGTCGAGCCGCACTCCCCCGGTCTCTCCGATCGTCTCTGGTATGGCGCCGGCAGCCCCACCTCGACGACCTGGGCGGCCGAGAACGGCTTCCATCTGCTGACCAGCAGCGTGATCCAATCGACGACCTCGACCGACTTCGACGTCGAGCAGGACGCGCAGATCCGCCTCTACCGCGAGACGCATCCCGACGGCGAGAACGCCCGGGTGTCGCAGGGGCTCGTCGTCGTCCCGACCGACTCGGCGACGCCGCAACAGCGTGAGCGCTACGAGGCGTACGCCGAGTCACGGCGCGGGCGCGTCGGCATCCCCCAGGGTCCGCGTCGGATGCTGTTCGCCGAGGACCTCGTCGGCACGTCGGAGCAGATCGCGGAGCGCCTGCTGTCGTCGCGGTCGTTCCCGCAGGTCGACGAGGTCGCCTTCGCCCTGCCCTTCGCCTTCGAGCCCGTTGACTACGCGCAGATCCTCGAGGACATCGCGGGGCGACTCGGGCCGCTGCTCGGGTGGGCGCCGTCGACCTGACGCCGGGACTCGTCACGTCCGCCGCCCCGAGCGGGTCGAGTGTCCGAGAAACCCGGACACTTTTTCGCGGAGTCCGGGTGTTTTGGACACTGAACGGAACCTGCGACGGCCGCGACGCCGCCACCCCCAGCGCCGGGGCGCCGAGCTACTCGTCACGCGCAGGATGACCGGTCCGAGGGGCCCGCGCTCAGCCGCTCGACAGCGGCACAGACCTCTCGCGGCGGAGGGAGAGGGGAACGCTGAAGGCCAGGAGGACGGCGGCCCCGATCCATCCGCTCGGCCCGCGCAATGCGGGCACGAGGAACACCGCGATCGCGCCCACGGCGACGAGCACGCCGGCCAGGACGCCGAACAGACGCGTCCCGTACAGGGACATGAACGTCAGGTAGTGCGCCCCCACCACGATGAGCGCGGCGGGGAAGAACAGCGCAGGAGCCTGCGTGCCGAGCGCCACCGCGACGAGGAGACCGAGCGGAACCACCGCCGCACTCTGGAGCGCGAGAGGGGACAGCGGGTGCCGCCGGGGAAGCAGGGCCGGCCCGCCCAGGACCGTCAACACCAGGCTCGACAGCGGGAAGATCAGCATCCCGCCGAAAAAGAGGACCGCCATGCCCGCGGCCGTCGACCCCCACTGCGACGCGGCGGCGGCCGCCGCCCACACGACCCCGGAGACGAGTGGGCCCGAGAACCCGCCGCGATAGATCCGGGAGACCTCCGCTTGCGCCGTACGGAGCGCGCGGGATACCTCGCCGTCGTCGATCGTCGTCGGTCCCGACGACGCGGGGGCGTGCTCTGGGGCGGTCATGATTTCACGCTAGGGGCGATCCAGTCCGCGCACCTCCTCCCCCCGGGGGAGTCGCCCGGCCCACCCCCGCCGCCCCACCCGGTTGAGTGTCCAAGAAACCCGGGCGAATTTTCGCGGAGTCCGGGTGTTGTGGACACTCAACGGAGCCCGGGATGCCGTGCGCGCCGGGGCACCGCGGCGCAGCGCCCCTCTCAGCGCTGCCGCGCCACCGCCCGCGCCAGCCGCGCCGCCGCCTCGCGGAGCAGCTCCTCCGACGTGTCGCCATAGGCGAGGCGCAGGTGCCGGTCGGCATCCGTTCCGGGGCCCGAGGGGAAGAACGACCCGCGCTGGTACTCCACGCCCTCGGCGCTCGCGTCGGCGGCGAGGCGGTCGGCATCCAGGGAGTCGTCCCTCAGACGCGGCCACAGGAACAGACCGCCGTCGGGCACCGTGACGTCGAAGAGCCCCGATGCCGAGAGCGCGTCGGCGAGCGCGTGCGCCCGCGACCGGTACAGCTCCCGCGCCGCCCCCAAGACGCGCGGGAACAGTCCGGCGTCGCTCGTCAGCAGCTCGGCGACCACCGCCTGCACGAGAGTCGAGGAGTGCGAGTCCTGGCGGCTGCGCAGGGCGACGGCATCCGGAACCAGGCGCTCGGGCAGCACGACCCACCCGAGGCGCAGTCCCGGACCGAGGGTCTTGGTGAAGGTGTTGACGTGGATGACGTGGTCGGAGTCGTGGAACGGCGCGAGCGACTCGGGCTCGCCGTGGAAGCGCAGCTCGCGGTACGGGTCGTCGGCGAACACGACGAAGCCGTACTTCTCGGCGAGACCCACGAGCTCGCGTCGCCGGGCGGTCGGGAGCGACGACTGCGCGGGGTTGTGGAACTCGGGCACCGTGTACACCGCGGCCGGGCGTGCGCCGGCGCGCAGCTCGGATGCCAGGGCGTCGACGTCGAGCCCCTCGGCACCGACGCGGATGGGCAGCACGCGCGCGTCGGCGAGCTCGAGGCCCCGCAGGAACAGCGGGAAGACGGGGTTGTCGACCGCGACGAGGTCGCCACGCTCGAGCACCGTCTGCACCGCGATCGCGAGACCGTGGAAGCCGCCGTTGGTCACGACCACGCGTTCCACGGGCACACCCTCGTGCGCGGCGATCCACTCGCGCAGAGCAGGGATCCCCTCGGTGCGCGAGTACTGCAGCGCCGGCGCACCGGCACGGCCGAGCACCCGGGCGGTCGCCTCGGCGAGCTCGGCGCTGGGCAGCACGGATGGATCCGGGATGCCGCCGAGCAGCTCGATCGCGTCGGCGCGGCGGTCGCGCAGGGTCTGGTCGCCGAAGCCCTGGGGCGCCGTGAACGCCTCGATGAGCGCGGGACGCGAGCGGGGCGGGGAGAGCAGGGTCATGAAGGACTCCGGAGGTCGGGGGTGGGGATCGCGTCGACGAGGGCCCGCGTGTACTCCTCGCGCGGGTGCGAGAGCACATCGGCCACGCGGCCGGCCTCGACGACCCGTCCGTCTTTGAGGACGGAGACGGTGTCGGCGATCTGCCGCACGAGCGCGAGATCGTGCGAGACGAAGAGGTAGGTGAGCCCCCGTTCGCGCTGCAGCCGACGGAGCACGTCGAACACCCCCGCCTGCACCGTCACATCCAGCGCCGAGGTCGGCTCGTCGAGCACGACCACGTCGGGCTCGAGCACGAGGGCGCGCGCGATCGCGACGCGCTGACGCTGACCGCCCGAGAGCGCGTCGGGGCGACGGCGGCCCAGGTGCGGCGGCAGGCCCACGGCATCCAGGGCCGCGGCAACCTTGGCCGACCTCTCGGCGCGCGTGCCGACACGGTAGCGGTCGAGGGGTTCGCGGACGATGCGCCCGACGCTCCACGTGGGATCCAGCGAGGTGAAGGGGTTCTGGTACACGAGCTGGAGGTGGCGACGGATGCCGCGGAGTTCCTCCTCGGTGCGTCCGGTCGCGGACTTGCCGTCGACGAGGATCTCGCCGGCGTCGGGGGTCTCCAGGCCCAGCAGCAGCCGGACCGTGGTGGTCTTGCCCGACCCCGACTCCCCCACGAGTGCGTGGGTCGTGCCCGGAGGCACGCGGAACGAGACCCCCGACACCGCGGCGCGGGACGTACCGTCGACCACGAAGCTCTTCGACACGTCGCGCACCTCGATGCGCGTCGCGGTCGTGTCGGTGGTCCACGCGTCGACACCGCGTCCGTCCGCGTGCCGGTAGCGGTCGGGGTTCAGTGCGGGCGCGTCGGCCTGCAGCTGCACCGTGTACGGCGAGGTCGGCGCCGTGAAGACCTCGCGCGTGCGTCCGGCCTCCTGCACGCGCCCGTCCTTCAGCACGACGATCTCGTCGGTGCGCTCGGCGGCGATCGCGAGGTCGTGCGTGATGAGGAGCAGGCCGATCCCGAGCTCGTCGCGGAGCTCCCCGAGCAGGTCGAGGATGCGCTTCTGGATCGTGACGTCGAGCGCGCTCGTCGGCTCGTCGGCGACGAGCAGCTCGGGGCGCGGCAGCACGGCGAGGCCGATCAGCACGCGCTGCAGCATGCCGCCCGACAGCTGATGCGGGTACGAGCCGTAGACCCGACCAGGGTCGGGCAGGCCCACGCGCGCGAAGACCTCGAGGATGGCTTCGCGCCGGGCGCCGGCATCCGTGATCCCCGCCAGCGCCGCGGCCTCGTGCGCCTGCGAGCCGACGGTGCGCACGGGGTTGAGCGCGTGCGAGGGGTCCTGCGGCACGAAGCCGATGCGCCGGCCACGGAAGGGGCGGAAGCGCGCCTCGCTCAGCCCGAGCAGCTCGTCGCCGCCGAACTCCACGCGCCCGCGCGCCCGCCCGGTGGCGCGCGGCAGGAGCCGCAGCACCGACCGCGCGATCGTCGACTTGCCCGAGCCCGACTCCCCGATGAGGGCGAGGCTGCCGCCCGCCGGGATCGAGAACGACACGTCGTGGACGACGGGCGTGCGGCCGTACGCGACCGAGAGATCGTGCACGCGCAGCAGGGGCGCGGGCGCCGCGGGCGCCTCTTCGCGGAGAGGGAGGGTGATGGTCATGACGTCCTCCTCAGCCACCGGCTGATGCGGTTGATCGACAGCACGGTCGCCACCGTGACCAGCGCCGGCCAGACGACGAGCCACGGCGCGCGCGGGTAGTCCTTGCCGGCCGAGATGAGCAGACCCCAGTCGGATGCCGGGGGCGGATCGCCGTAGCCGAGGAAGGCGAGTCCCGCGATGACGAGGATCGACAGGCCGAACTGCAGCACCGCGAGCGGGATCAGCGAGCGCGAGGCGTTGGGCAGGACGTGCCGGAACAGCACGTGCAGGCTCGATCCGCCCTGCAGCCGCGCCGCCTCGACGAACACCGACGACCGCACCCGCAGCACCTCGGAGCGCATGACCCGGGCGAACACCGCTACGGCGGAGACGCCCGTGGCGATCGCGGCATTGATCGTCTGGAAGCCGAGGGAGCTGACGATCACGACGGCGAGCAGGAACGCCGGGATCGCGAGCAGCACGTCGACGAAACGCGCGAGCACGGTGTCGGTCCACGAGCCGAGGAACCCGGCGAGCAGGCCGATGAGTCCGCCGACGACCACGCCGATCGCGACGGCGACGAGAGCGCTCGTCACCGACGACTGCGCGCCGAACACGATGCGCGCGAACAGGTCGCGACCGAGGTGGTCGGTGCCGAGCAGGTGCGCGGCGCTCGGCGGCTGGAGCTTGTCGGCGGGCACGCCCTCGGCGGGATTCTCCGACGTGAAGAGGGCCGGCGCGATCGAGAACGCGAGCACCACCGCGACGACGGCGAACGACACGATCACGCCGACCGGGACGGCGAGACGGATGCCGCGCAGCCGCGCGACCGCGGGGAGCGACGGGGAGGCGAGGGCGGTCATATGATGCTCACTTCCTCGCGCAGCAGCGGCGCGGGTTCCGGTCGAGGCGCAGCCGTCGCAGAGCGGGAGCCGAGGGAGACGCGGGGGTCGAGCAGCGGGTACGCGAGGTCGGCGAGGAGGTTCACGACGACGAACACGATGGCCGCGAGCGAGACGACCGCCTGCAGCACCGGGAGGTCTTGACCGGCGACGGCCTGCTCGACGAGCGTGCCGATGCCGACGCGGCCGAAGATCGCCTCGGTGATGAGCGCTCCGCCGAGCAGCTCGCCGACGATGAGGGCGAGCACGGTCACGGTCGGCAGCGCCGAGGGCTTCACGAGGTGGCGCGCGAAGAGCGCCCCCTGGCGCAGGCCCCGCGAGCGGGCGACCGCGACGTACTCCTGCCGCGACTCGTGGTCGAGCGAGGCGATGAGCACCTCGGCCAGCTGCGCCGAGACGGGGATGCCGAGCGCCACCGCCGCGAAGAACGTGCCCCAGGGGGTCTCGGTGTCGATCATGCTGAACAGCCCGAGACCGAACGCGAAGACGTGGATGAGCAGCAGGCCGATGACGAAGTTCGGCACCGAGAGGAAGAGCGACGGCAGGGAGCGCAGCACGCCCTGGCCGAACCGCGGGGGGAGGAACTGCGTGCCGTACGCGATCGCGACGGCGAGCACCACGGCGACGAGCAGGGCCGCGGCAGCGAGGCTCAGCGTCGACCCGAGTGCGTCGAGCACCAGGGTGCCGACGGGCAGGTTCGACCGGAGCGAGACGCCGAGGTCGCCGATCACGAAGCGTCCGAGCGACGATCCGAGCTGCACCCACCACGGCTGGTCCAGGCCGTAGTACGCCACGATGCGGGCGATGTCGTCTTCGGTGAAGCCGTTGTCGGGATTGCGCAGCGTGCTCGTGATCGGATCGCCGGGCAGGATGCTGATCACGAAGAACGTGAACAGGTACGCCAGCAGCACGACGACGAGCGCCTGGCCCGTGCGCCGCAGCGCGAAGCGGCCGTACGTGCGGAGCATTCTCTCCTCCTCTCGGGTCGGGAGGGGCGGATGCCGTGGCATCCACCCCCCGAGACGTCAGTCGTTCAGCCAGGCGTCCAGGTAGTACGCGTAGGCGAGGCCGTTGTACGTCACGCCGCTGACGTCGGGCGCCTGCACGTAGACGCGCTGCACGATCTGCGTGAGCGGCACGAAGTAGCCCTGATCGAGCACGTAGCCCTGCAGCTCGTCGGCGACCTTCGCGCGGGCATCGCGGTCGGTGGCGGTGGCGATCCGGGTCGACAGGTCGTTCAGTGTGGCATCCGAGGTCCCCACCTTGAACCAGTCCTCGTCGCCCTTCTTCTGCGAGGTGAGAACCCCCGCCACGGTTCCGACGTCGACGAAGCTGCGTGTGATCTCCGTCGCGGGGATCGTCGCGTTGCCGATCACCTTCTGGCCGTACGTCGGCACGTCGTAGGTCTCGAGGTTCACCTCGAACCCGAGCGCCGTCAGCTGCTGGTCGACGAGCTCGTCGACCGACTGCGACGCCTGCAGGTAGGGGTTGGGGTAGAGCGTGAACGACAGCTTCTGGCCGTTCTTCGTGCGCACGCCGTCGGAGCCCTTCACCCACCCGGCCTCGTCGAGAAGGGATGCCGCCTCGTCGGGGTCGTACGCGAAGTCGGCGCTGTGGTCGGTGGCCTCGGGCACCGTGCTCTGGATGAACGATTCCGCCGCGAACCAATCGTCGGTGTAGACGGTGGACAGGATCTCGTCGCGGTCGATGCCGTGCTGCACCGCCTGGCGCACCTTGATGTCGTCGAAGGGGGCGACGGCGGTGTTGAGGGCGTAGCCGTTGACGAAGCCCAGGTAGCGCGGCGTCTCGACAGTGAGTCCCTCTTGCTTCAGGGCGTCGAGGTCTTGCGGGCTGGCGTTGTACGCCACCTGCGCCTGGCCCGACTCGACCGACGCGGTGCGCAGAGAGGGCTCGGCCACCTGCTTGTAGGTGATCGTGTCGAGGTAGGCGGCGCCCTCGTGACCGATGGCCTCGGGACCCCAGTCGTAGTCGTCGCGCTTCTTCAGCACCACGCTGTCGCCGTCGGCGACCTTCTCGACGACGAAGGGTCCGCTGCCGATGTCTTTCGTCAGGTCGGCCTGCTGGTCGGCGGGCAGGGCCAGAGTCGCGGGCGAGATGAGGATCGAGCCGTGGTAGGCCAGGGTCGGGATGAAGCTCAGCGTCGGGGCCGCGAACGACACCGTGACCGTCGTGGCATCCACCGCCTCGGCCCCCACGTAGTTGGCCGAGGGGAACAGGCCGATGCGGTTGATGCCCTCGTCGGGACGCCCCTTGGCCCAGATGTCGATGTTGGCGACGACCGCCGCGGCATCCAGCGGCGTGCCGTCGGAGAACGTCACGCCCTCCTTGAGGTGCAGCGTGAACTCCGTCTTGTCGGCGTTCTCGTCCCAGCTCTCGGCGATCCAGGGGCTCAGGTTGCCCTCGGCGTCGACGTAGACGAGCTTGTCGGTCAGGTGTCCCCAGATGTGGCCCTGGTAGCTCGAGATGGCGCTGTTGTTGGGGATCCAGGTGGCGCCGAGCGAGTCGATCAGGAACACCAGATCACCGCCGGGCTGGGGCGTGGAGCTCTCGGCCGGGGCGGCGGAGGTGGCGGCACCGCAGCCGCTGAGCACGACGGCGGCGAGGGTGAGGGCGGAGGCGACGCCGAGGAGGCGCCGGGGACGAGTGGTCATGATTGGTCCTCGAGTGTGCTGTGGAGGTCGGGTTACAGGGCTTTTCCGGGGTTGAACAGGCCCGCCGGGTCGAGCGCGTCCTTGATCGCGAGCTGCGCGACGCGCACGCGTTCGGCGAGCTCTTCGGCGGCGAGGGCGCGTTTGACCGTGCCGATGCCGTGCTCGCCGCTGACCGTGCCGCCCACCGCGAGCGCCGCGCGCACGAGCGCGTCGGCGGCGTCGTGCAGGACCGGGGGGACGACCGCGGGGTCGGCACCCGCGGGGATCGGGAGCGTGATGACGGGGTGCAGGTTGCCGTCGCCGGCGTGGGCGACGGCGCTCACGGCGACGCCGTAGCGGGCCTCGAGGGCGGGAAAACCGGAGAACACCTCGCCGATGCGCGATTTGGGCACGGCGACGTCGCCGCCGACGAACCACGAGGCCTCGCCGAGGCGGCGTCCGGAGCGACGCAGCTCCCAGAGCGTCTCGGCATCCGTATCTCTCTCGACCGTGACGCGGGCGCCCGCGGACTCGAGCGCCGTGGTCAGCTCGGCGGTCTGCTCGTCGATGCCGAAGCCGTCGAGCTCGATGAGCAGCAGGGCGGCACCGCGGGCGCGCAGTCCCGACGCGTTCGCGGCATCGATGGCCGTGAGCGTCGGCTCGTCGAGGAACTCGATCACACTCGGCCGCACGCGCGAGGCGGTGATCGCCCCGATGCCCGTGGCGCCCGCGGCGGTGGAGTCGAAGAACGCCGTGACGGTGCGGCGGGCCACGGGAAGCGGACGGATGCGCACGGTGGCTCCGACGACGATGCCCAGAACGCCCTCCGATCCGACGAAGAGCGAGACGAGGTCGAGACCGGTCACGCCCTTGATCGAGCGGTGTCCGACCGAGACGAGGCTGCCGTCGGCGAGGACGACGTCGAGCGCGAGCACCGATTCGCGGGTGACGCCGTACTTCGCGCAGCGCAGGCCCCCGGCGTTGGTGGCGATGTTGCCGCCGATCGTCGAGATGCGCCAGCTGGCGGGATCGGGGGCGTAGAAGAGGCCGAGCGGGGCGAGGTGCTCGTTGAGGGCGGCGTTCAGCACCCCGGGCTCGACCACCGCGACCTCGTCGGCGGGAGAGACCTCCACGATGCGGTTCAGGCGCTCGGTCGAGACGACGAGCTGGTCGCGGTGCGCCGTGGCCCCACCCGACAGGCCCGTGCCCGCTCCGCGCGGGACGATGCTGACGCCGTGGCGGGCGGCGAGACGCACGAGCCGCTGCACCTCGGCGACGGTCGCGGGGAAGGCGACGGCGGGCCCCTCCGCCCCGAGCGCTCCGTGGCGCGGCGCGGTGGCGGCGTCGTGCGCGAACGCCGCGGTGTCGACGGACGGCGGCCGCACGTCGATGTCCGCGGCGTCGCGGCGCAGGTCGTCGAGCAGCGCGGTCAGGCCCGTGAGCGGGGCGGTCGCGGTGGGTGCACTCATGGACGGACCTTTCTGGGTGGGGTGGGGGCAGCAGGGCTTCGGCCGACCGTAGGCGCGCGGCGCGTTCCGCTCACCTCGGGCGAAACGCTCCGTCGCGTTGCGTCACCGGCCGACACGGCGCGTCGCGGAGCGTCACAGTCGAGCGCCCGGCGCACGCAGGCGCTAGGTTGCGCGCGGCCGGGGCGCGGGGCGGGCACGGCACCGCCGCGACCGCAGCGCGCGCGCCGTAACAATGACGCCTCGCGGCGCTGCGTTACGGACCCGATTGTGTCGGCGGCCTCGCGGCGGCACAGTGGGGCCTCTCGGCGGGACCGGCCCGCCGCGAAGGGATCCCCCGATGCCCGACCGCATCCACCTCGCCGTCGCGCTGGACGGCGCCGGCTGGCATCCGGCCGCCTGGCGCGAGTCGACGGCCCGGGCCACCGAGCTCACCTCGGCGCGCTACTGGCGCGACCTGGCCGCGATCGCCGACCGCGGCGGCATCCTGTTCGCCACGATCGAGGACGCGCTGTCTCTCGGGGGGCGCTCGTTCGAGCCGGATGCCGAGACGCGGCGCGACCGCGCCCGCGGACGCCTCGACGCGGTGCTGGTGGCGTCGTTCCTGGCCCCGGGCACCCGGCGGATCGGGCTCGTGCCGACCGTCACCACCGCGCACCCCGAGCCCTTCCACCTCGCCACGGGCCTGCAGACGCTCGACCATGTCAGCCGTGGCCGTGCCGGGGTGCGCATCGTCGCCGGATCGACCCCGCAGGAGCGCGCGAACTTCGGCCGCCGCGCCGACGGCCCCAGCGTGCGCCCCGCGTCGGGACGCATCGAGGACGACCCTGCGATCGTCGCCGCGTTCCGCGAGGCCGGCGAGGTCGCCGACGTCATCCGCCGCCTCGCCGACTCGTGGGAGGACGACGCGATCGTCCGCGACCTCGAGACGGGGAAGTTCCTCGACCGCGATCGCGTGCACAACGTCGAGTTCGACGGCGAGTTCTTCTCGGTCACCGGCGCCTCGATCGTGCCGCGCTCCCCGCAGGGCACGCCCCTGGTCACCGCACTCGCCCACCAGACCGTGCCCTACCGGCTCGCGGCCGAGGTCGCCGACCTCGTGTACGTCACCCCGTCGGACGCGGCGGCGGTCGCCGGCATCCGGAACGAGATCGCGGATGCCGCCGACGCGGTGCGCGCGCTCGACGAGCCGCTGCGCGTGTTCGCCGATCTGCTCGTGCTCGTCGAAGACAGCTCCGCCGCGGCCGCGGCGGTGTGGGAGCGGCTGCAGGAGCGGGCGCCGCTGACCACCGACGCCCGCGTCGTCGTGGGCACCGCCGACGACGTCGTCGATGAGCTGCGCGCGCTGGCGGAAGCCGGCGTCGACGGTGTCCGCCTCCGCCCCGCGCGCCTTCCGGCCGACCTCGAGGCCATCGCCGAGCACGTCGTGCCGCGCGCGGCGGCCGCCGGCATCCTGCTCCCCGACGACGGTGCGCCCACGCTCCGCGAGCGTCTCGGACTCCCCCGCCTCGCCAGCCGCTACGCCCGTCAGGAGGTCGGCGCATGACCCGCCGCCAGGTCCACCTCGCCGCGCATTTCCCGGGCGTGAACAACACGACCGTGTGGACCGACCCGAACGCGGGCAGTCAGATCGACTTCTCGTCGTTCGAGCACTTCGCCCGTACGGCCGAGCGGGGCTTCTTCGACTACCTGTTCCTGGCCGAGGGCCTGCGCCTGCGCGAGCACCGTGGGCAGCTGCACGACCTCGACGTCGCCGGCCGCCCGAACACGCTCGCCATCCTCACGGCGCTGGCCGCGGTGACCGAGCACATCGGACTCGTCGGCACGCTCAACACGACGTTCAACGAGCCGTACGAGCTCGCGCGTCAGCTCGGCACCCTCGACCTGCTGTCGAACGGTCGCGCGGGGTGGAACGCCGTCACCAGCTCCGACGCATTCCACGGCGCCAACTTCCGCCGCGGCGGCTACCTCGACCACGCCGACCGCTACGTGCGGGCGTCCGAGTTCGCGGCGCTGTCGAAGGCCCTGTGGTCGTCGTGGCGCGACGACGCGATCGTGGCGGATGCCGCGACGGGCGAGTTCCTGCGGGAGGACGCGATCGCGCGGGTGCGGCACGAATCGCGCCTGTTCGATGTCGATGCCGTGTTCGACGTTCCGCAGTCGCCGCAGGGCCGCCCTGTCATCGTGCAGGCCGGCGACTCCCCCGACGGGCGCGACTTCGCGACGGAGCACGCCGACGTGGTCTTCTCGCTGCACACCGCGTTCGACGACGCGCAGCAGTTCTACCGCGACGTGAAGGGGCGGCTGACCGCCCACGGGCGCGACGAGGACTCGCTCAAGATCCTGCCCGCGGCGACCTTCGTGCTCGGCGACACCGCCGACGACGCCCGCGAGCGCTCGCGAGAGATCGCCCTCCAGCAGGTGCGGCCGCAGACGGCGATCACCTACCTCGAGCAGATCTGGAACCGCGACCTCAGCGGCTACGACGCCGACGGTCCCCTCCCCGACCTCGAGCCCGACACGGGTGTCGAGACCGCCCAGGGGTTCGCCGGTCGGCACGCCGCCATCCGCGCGCGGGTGTGGCAGCTGCGCGAGCAGGCCGCGGCCGAGAACCTCAGCATCCGCGAGCTCGTCATCCGCCTGACCGCGAAGCACACCTTCGTCGGCACGCCCGAGCACGTGGCATCCGAGATCGACCGCTACGTGCAGGAGCGCGCGACCGACGGGTTCACGGTCGTCGGTCACGTGACCCCGCACGGCCTCGACGAGTTCACCGAGAAGGTGGTGCCACTCCTGCAGGAGCGCGGGTCGTACCGCCGCTCCTACGACGAGGGCGCGACGCTGCACGACCTGCTGGGGTTGCCGTCGGTGACCGAACGGGTCGCCGTGCGATGACCGACCTCGTGATCGTCGGCGCGGGGCCGCGCGCGGTGATGCTCGTCGAGCGGCTGCTCGCGCGCCGCACCCGCGCGGCCAGCCCGCCGCTGCGCATCACGCTCGTCGACCCCTTCCCGCCCGGCGCGGGACGCATCTGGCGCCGCGCGCAGTCGCCGTTGCTGAAGCTCAACTCGATGGCGCGCGACGTGACCGTGTTCACCGACGAGACGTCGACCATCTCGGGGCCGGTCCGCTCCGGCCCGTCGCTCATCGAATGGGCCGAACGGGCGCGCGACGGCCGCATCCCCGACGCCGAGATCGACGACCCCGATCTGGATGCCGAGCTCCGCGCGCTCCGCGGTGACAGCTTCCCCACCAGGAGGCTGCAGAGCGCCTACCTCGACTGGTTCTGGCGGCGCACGGTCGCCATCGCGCCGCCGGGGGTGGACGTGCAGCACCGGCCGGGCACCGTGCAGTGGGTCGACGACACGGTCGAGGGATACGAGGTCGCCCTCGACGACGGCATCCGTCTTCCCGCCGACATCGTCGTCTACGCGCTCGGACACAACGGCCGGGAGCCCGTCGGCGAGACGGTCGAGCTGCTCGACGCCGCCGCGCGGGCGGGCCTGACGTACGTGCCGCCGGCTTTCACGGCCGACGCCGACCTCTCGGCGCTCGCGCCCGGCGAGGACGTGATCGTGCGCGGCATGGGACTGGCGGCGGTGGATGCCATCGTGCTGCTGGCCGAGGGACGCGGCGGCCGCTTCTCGCCGACGCCGGACGGGTCGCTGCGATACGAGCCCTCCGGCCTCGAGCCGCGCCTGCACCTCGGCTCGCGCCGCGGGGTGCCCTATCGCTCGAAGGTGTCGTCCGAGCTGCGCGGCGACCCGCCCGAGCGCGAGGTGCTGACGCCGGCCGCGATCGCCGCGTTGCTCTCGCGCCCCGGCCCGGTCGACTTCGTCGACGACGTCTGGCCCCTGATCGCCCGGGAACTGGTGTGGGGGCACTACCGCGAGCTGTTCACCGGGCACCCCGAGCGCGTGCGCGTGCCGTGGGAGACGTTCCGCGAAACCCTGCGCGAGGTCGACGGCGACACCGCGGCGCTGCGCCGCGCGGCCGCCGAGGTCGTGCCGGATCCCCTCGACCGCTTCGACGTGGAGGCCTTGAACGCCCCCCTCGCCGACGAGTCGTTCGCCGACCCCCGCGACGTGCACGATCGCGTGCGCCGGCACATCGTCGACGACCTGCACCTGCGCACCGCGCCCGAGCGCAGCACGTCGCAAGCCCTGTTCCTGACGATCCTGCTGTCGTTCCTGGCCCTCGCCGACATCCCGACCGACCGCTGGAGCGCGCGCTCGCGCGCCGTCGACCTCCCCGTCACCTGGCACACGTTCTTCAGCTACGTCGCCTCGGGTCCGCCCGCGCACCGGCTGGAAGAGATCCTCGCCCTCGCCGACGCGGGTGTCGTGCGCTTCCTCGGGCCCGATGTGGCGGTGCGGGTCACGGACGACGGGTTCGTGGCATCCTCCCCGCGTGTCGGCGGAGAGGTGGTCGCGCCCACGCTGGTCGACGCGTGGCTGCCCGGGAGCGGCGCGGCCTCCAGCGACAACCCCGCGCTCCGGGAGCTCGCGACCCGGCACGGACGCGAGGTCCACCTGAGCGACGACACGTTCACGGGCTCGCTCGGACGCATCGACGTCGACCCCGACGGCCGCGTGATCTCGCGCGACGGCGTCCCGCACGCGCGCCTGTTCGCGATCGGCCCCTTCACCTCGTCGACCGAGGCGGGTGCCTTCACCCGCCCGCGCTCCGACTCTCTCTCGCTGCGGCAGACCGACCGGGTCGCCGAGGCGGTGTCGGCCGCCGTGGCCGTCGCCGCGCAGACGCGCGCGTTCTCGCGCTGAGCGCGCGCCGGCCGGCCTCTGGATGTCCAAAGCAGCCCCGGTCGAGTGCCGCGGCACGACGACAGGCCGCGGGCACGTAACCGCCCGCGCTCGGCGCGCGCCGGCCACCCTCTCAGGAGTTCGGCCCGGCGGGCCCCGGCGGCCCTAGGCCCGCGACCGCTCCAGCACCTCGGCCAGGTGCCCGGCGAGGGGGCGGGATGCCGCGGCACCGGCGCCGAAGAACGTCTCGTCCACGTCCTCGACAGCGCGATTCGCCTCGCGCGCCCGTTCACGCCCCGTCGCCGTGGCGCGCGCGCGGACGGCGCGGCGGTCGGTGGCATCCTGACGCCGTTCGACGAGGTCGCGCTCAGCCAGGACGCGGACCACCTGCGAGACCATCATCGGGTCGGCACCCGCTCGCTGGCTCAATGTCGCCTGCGTCAGACCCTCGTCGGTGTCGTCGTCCGTGAGCACGGCCAGCAGCACGAACTGCACGTGCGTGAGATCGTGCGGCGTGAGCGCCCGCCGGATGGCAGCCTGCCAGCGGTTCGTGACCTGCCACAGCAGGAAGCCGCTCCCGTCGTCCCCAGCCCCGCTGCCCCGGCCCCCGTTGCCCCAGCCCCCGTTGAGTGTCCAAAACACCCGGACGGATTTCGGAGGCGTCCGGGTGTTCTGGACACTCAACGCCCCCCCGCACGGATCCTGCAGCAACGAGACCCCCAACGAGGCCGCGCAGCGCCCGAGCCCGACCCGCCCCACGGCGCGTGTTTCGGCGAATGTTCATGGCGGCAACATCGCCGAAACGCGGGCTGCCTACGCTCGGGCCTACCGCAGCACCCGGGAGGACCCATGATCACGGCCGGCACCACGTTCGGTTCCGACGTCGACGACGCCGACGTGCTCGTCGACGACCCGACCGCACTCATGGTCCAGTGGCTGCCGACGCACGACGGCGAGCTGCGCCCCCTCGCCGCCCTCTCGACCATCGGGCTCGACGGCATCCCGGCCCTCCGGCACGTGCTGATCAGCGACCAGGATGCCGCGGGGCTCACGTTCCACTCCGACCAGGCCAGCGCGAAGGTCGCCGAGATCGCCGCGAACCCCGTCGCCGCCATGGCCGTCGCCTGGCCCGAGATCGGACGCCAGCTCGTGGTGCGCGGGATCGTCGAGCGCGTGAGCGCCGCCGAGGCGGCGGCCGTGTACGCGCAGCGCTCGCGCTACCTGCAGCTGCTCGCGTGGCTCAACACCCGCGAGAACGCGCAGCTCGACACCGCCGGCCGTCGGCACCTGTGGGCCGAGTTCGACGCGGCCCACCCCACCCTCGACCCGCCGCCGCGATGGGTCGGCTTCCGGTTGCGCCCGCTCACCCTGACGTTCTGGCGCGGTGACCCGAGCGGCCAGAGCACGCGCCAGCACTACACGCTCGACGACGGCCGGTGGTCGGGAGAGATCCTGGCGGGCTGACATGGACATCACCACCGTCACCTCCTACCGCCCCGCCCGCACGCGCGCCGACCTCGCTCTTTCCCCGGGCGAGGTCGTGATGGCCGGCGGCACGTGGCTCATGAGCGAGCCGCAGCCCACGACGACCGGCTTCGTCGACCTGACGACACTCGGCTGGCCCGACCTCGAGGTCACCGACGCGGGCCTGCGAATCGGCGCCACCTGCACGATCGCCCGGCTGCTCGCGTGGGCGGAGTCGGAGGCGCCCGCCGAATGGACCTCGCTCGCCCTGGCGCGCCCCTCCGCCGATGCGCTGTTGGCGTCGTTCAAGATCTGGAACACCGCGACCGTGGGCGGCAACGTCTGCCAGGCGTTCGCGGCCGGGGCGATGATCGCGATGCTGTCGACCCTGGATGCCACCGCGCTGATCTGGACGCCCGACAGCGGCGAGCGCGAGATCGCGGTCGCCGATCTCGTGATCGACAACCAGGCCACCTCGCTCGCGCCCGGCGAGGTCGTGCGGGCGCTCGACATCCCCGCGCACGCGCTGCGCTCGCGCGTGGGCCTGCAGAAGATCGCCCTCGCGGAGCTCGGCCGCTCGGGCGCGGTGGTGACGGCACGCGTCGACCCCGACGGCGCGGCGGTCTTCGTCGTGACGGCCGCCGTGCGCCGACCGCGCGTGCTCCGTTTCGGGCGCGTCCCCGGTGCGGGGGAGCTTCGGGATGCCGTGGCCTCCGCGACCGATTTCTACACCGACCCGCTGGGCAGCGCCGACTGGCGGCGGGGCGTGAGCGTCGTGCTCGCCGAGCGCCTCCGCGCGCACCTCGTCCGCGAGACGGCGGAGGGCGCGGCGTGAGCGGTGCGCAGCGACGTGGGGCGATGGCATCCGGGAGCGACGGCCGGAAGGACGTTTCGTGAGGTTCGAGGTCAACGGGGTGACGGTCGAGGCCGAGCCCCGCGCGGGTCAGTGCGCACGCACGCTGCTGCGCGAGACGGGTCACGTCGAGGTCAAGAAGGGCTGCGACGCGGGTGACTGCGGCGCGTGCTCCGTGCTCCTGGACGGCGAGCCCACGCACTCGTGCATCGTGCCCGCGATGCGTCTCGAGGGGCGCTCCGTCACGACGGCCGCGGGCCTCGCCCCGGGAGACGAGCTGCACCCGGTGCAGGAGGCGATCGCGTCGGGCTTCGGCTTCCAGTGCGGATTCTGCTCGCCCGGCATGAGCGTCACGGCGTCGACGCTGACCGTCGACGACCTGCCCGACCTCGACCGCCGGATGAAGGGGAACCTGTGCCGTTGCACCGGCTACCGCCCCCTCCGCGAGGCCATCCGCGCGTCGGTGATGGGCCCCGTCCGCGAGACGGGCGGCTGCGCCCCGCGCGCGCAGAGCACCCCCGCAGCCCCGCCGCGCGATGAGCAGGGGTCCTGCGCGGGGTCGTGCCCCGGTCACGGCGACGAGGTCGTGGCATCCGGCGCATCGGCGGAGCAGGGCCGCGTGGGTTCCTCGGTCGTCCCCGAGGCCGCGCGGCGCATCGTGCAGGGGCGCGAGCCGTTCACGTTCGACGAGCCCGTACCCGGCGGACCGCCGCTCGTGCTGCGGGTCGTCACCTCGCCCCACGCGCACGCGCGCGTCGTGTCGATCGACACGACGGCCGCCCTCGCCGTCCCCGGCGTGGTGGCCGTGTTCACCCACGAGGACGTCCCGGCGACGCGCTACTCGACCGGCCGCCACGAGCACCGGACCGACGACCCGGACGACACCCGCATGCTCGACGACGTCGTGCGGCACGTGGGCCAAAGGGTCGTCGCCGTCGTCGGCGAGACGGCGGAGGCCGCGGAGGCCGGCCGTCGCGCCGTCCGCGTCGAGTACGAGGTGCTGCCCGCGGTGTTCGACCCCGAGGAGGCCCGTCGTCCCGGCGCTCCCCTGCTGCACCCCGACCGCACCCCGGCGGACCGGGTCCTGGATGCCGGACGCAACGTCGTCGCCGGGTTCCACGAGGGCTTCGGCGGCGACATCGACGAGGCCCTCGCCGCGAGCCACACGACCGTGACCGGCGAGTGGCGATCCGCGCGGCTGACGCACGCGGCGCTGGAGACGCACGGCTCGGTCGGCTGGCTCGACGCGGAGGGGCGACTGGTCATCCGCTCGTCGACGCAGGTACCGTTCCTCACCCGCGACGAGCTCGCGCACGTCTTCGGGCTGGAGCGCGACCGCATCCGGGTGCACGCGAACCGCGTCGGCGGCGGCTTCGGCGGTAAGCAGGAGATCTTCACGGAAGACCTCACCGCCCTGGCCGTGCTCGCGCTCGGGCGACCGGTGGCGTACGAGTTCTCGCGCACCGACCAGTTCGTGCGGGCATCGCTGCGGCATCCGTTCCGCGTGCGGGCCACCCTCGGTGCGGATGCCGATGGCACCCTCACCGCGATGAAGCTCGACGTGCTCAGCGACACCGGCGCATACGGCAACCATGCGATCGGCGTGCTGTTCCACTCGTGCGCCGAGTCGACGACCCTCTACCGGGTACCGGTGAAGCACATCGACGCGGAGGCGGTCTACACGAACAACCCTCCGTCCGGGGCGTTCCGCGGATACGGCCTGGGACAGGTGGTGTTCGCCGTGGAGTCCGCCCTCGACGCCCTCGCGCAGGAACTCGACATCGACCCGTTCGACCTGCGCCGGATCAACGTCGTCCGCGAGGGCGACCCGCTGCACCCCGACACCGACGAGAAGTACGAGGAAGACCTCATCTGGGGAAGCTACGGCCTCGATCAGTGCCTCGATCTCGCGCAGGACGCGCTGCGTCGCGGCAACGGTGCCGAGGCGCCGGACGGCTGGCTCGTCGGCGAGGGGATGGCCGCGTCGATGATCGCGACCATGGCCCCGCGCGGCCACATCGCCCACACCACCGCGACCCTGCGCCCCGACGGCACCTACCTCCTGCGCGTGGGCACGGCCGAGTTCGGCAACGGCACCTCGACCGTGCACCGTCAGATCGCCGCGACCGTTCTCGACGCCGCTCCCGAGCGCCTCCGGCTGTGGGCCGCCGACACCGACGCGGTCCGCCACGACACCGGGGCGTTCGCCTCGGCCGGCACCACCGTCGCGGGAAAGGCTCTGCACGCGGCGTGCACGGTGCTGCGGCGTCGGATGATCGCGATCGCTGCGGAGCTGGGGGGAGGGGATGCCGCCGACGCCGAGCTCGTGGCATCCGGGGTCCGCATCGGGGACGAGGTGGTGTCGTGGGAGCGCATCGTCGCCGCCGCGCCCGCCGACCTCCGCGACGGCGACGGTCTCACCGCCGACGGCGCCGAGTTCGGCGACCTGCGCTCCCTCGCCTTCAACGTGCACGCCGCGCGCGTGGCGGTCGACCCCGAGACCGGCACCGTCCGGGTCCTGCAGTCGATCCAGGCCGCCGACGCCGGGGTCGTCATCAATCCGGCGCAGTGCCGCGGGCAGGTCGAGGGCGGCGCCGCTCAGGCCCTCGGCGGTGCGCTCTACGAAGAGGTGCTGCTCGAGGACGGCGTGGTGAAGAACCCCGTGTTCCGGACGTATCGCGTGCCGCAGTTCGCCGACGTGCCCGACACCGAGGTGTACTTCGCCGAGACCGACGACAGCATCGGTCCGTTCGGCGCGAAGTCGATGAGCGAGTCGCCGTACAACCCGGTCGGCGCCGCGATCGGCAATGCCGTCTCCCGCGCTGTGGGTCGGCGCGGGTACGAGCTGCCGTTCTCGCGCGACCGCGTCTGGAGACTCGCCGCGGGCGACGCCTCCGCCTGAGAGTGCGCGCTTCTTCGCGCCCGCGGCCGGCGCCGCCCGGAGGGTGTCAGCCCCAGAAGCCCTCGTGAGCCCGCGCGGCTTCGTCCTCGAGCAGCGGGCCGACCACCTCGATGCGACGCTGCCCGCGGGCGAAGACCTCGCGGCACGGGAGCGAGAACGTCGGATTCTCCGGGTGGTCGCCGGTCAGCACGAGCAGGCGCTCCTCCGAGAGCGCGTACACGACGCGGTCGATCCCGCACCAGTAGGCGGCACCCGCGCACATCGCGCACGGTTCCGCGCTCGTGAACAGCGTCGTCCCGGCCATCGCGTCGGGCCCGAGGGCACGGAAGGCGGCCGCCACGGCGCGGAGCTCCGCGTGCTGCGTCGGGTCGCCGTCCGGGGGCAGGGAGTTGTTGCCGGCGGAGCTGACGACGGTGCCGGCAGCCGTCGCCACCAGGGCACCGAAGGGGTGCGCGCCGTCACGGCGGGAGCGTTCGGCCTCCGCGATGCTCCGCCGCAGCAGGGTGAGATCCTCGTTCGACAGCGGGACCGCGGCGGGGGTCGTGTCTTCGAGGGGCGTCGCCGTCCCCCGCACCCGGATGCCGCCGGACGCGGGCACCTCGACGGCGAGCACGCTCGGTCGACCGATGTGGCGCCCCTGCCGGACCGTGAAGCGGAACGGAGCCGGAACCCCGAGCCGGTCACGCAGGTAGGCCCCGAGCGACGCGGCGGCGGAGCCGGTCGCCGGGTCCTCGAGGATGTCGGCGACCGGGAACAGGTTCCGCGCCTCGATCACGACACCGTCGCCGAGAGGAGCGTCGACGTGGACGACGATCGCGGTCCCCTTCCATCCCCGCTCGTCCAGGAGCGCGCGCAGGGGCGCCCCGTCGAAGGCGAAGGCGTCGAACGCGTCGCGGGAGGCGACGGCGACGACCGGGTGCAGGTTCCCCGCGAACGACTGGGCGAGTGGCATCCGGTCATCCAGGTCGTCGCGCGTGAGACCCAGCAGCCCGAGGAGGCGGTCGGCGACCTCGTCCTCGAGATCGACGACGTACGGGTCGACGCTCGTGAACCCGGCCACCAGGCGCCCCTCGTCGTCGCGCTCGGCGATCACGTCGACCGGCCCGGCCGCGGTGTCGAAGACGAACTCCCCCGGCCCCTCCGCCTCGGCGAGCGCCACGGCGGTGGCGATGGTGGCGTGGCCGCAGAACGGCACCTCGTCGTCGGGCGAGAAGTACCGCACGGTGACGCGGCTCCCCGCGCGCGCGGTCACGAACGCCGTCTCGGGGTGGCCGAGATCCGCCGCGATGCGCTGCATGCGCCCCTCGTCGAGACCCGCGGCGTCGAGCACCACCCCGGCCGGGTTGCCGCCGCCGGGTTCTTCGGCGAAGGCGAGAAGCTGCAGGATGCCAGGCGCTTCGGTCATGCCTCGATTCTTCCTCCCTTTCCCCCCGCGCCGCGGAGGCCAATCGTGATCGCGTGGCCGTGCCCGTACCCCCGCCCATGCCCGCGCCGCTGTCTCCGCCCGTGCCCGCGCCGCCGCCGCCCGTGCCCGCGCCGCCGCCGCCCGTGCCCGCGCCGCCGCCGCCCGGGCCCCGCGCCCGCGCCGCCGCCGCCCGTGCCCGTGCCCGTGCAGCGCGACGCGCGACGCGCGACGGGGCGGGACGCGACCTCAGCGCGGTTCGGCCGCCAGGTGCAGCACCGCCTCGGCCAACGCGCGGATCCCGGCGGCGACATCGGCGCCCGCCACCGCCTCGTCGGGGTGATGGCTGATGCCGTCGGGGTTGCGCAGGAACAGCATGCCGACCTCGGTGATCGCCCCGATCGACATCGCGTCGTGACCGGCCCGGCTGAACAGCGTGGGGGCCTCGCCGCCGATCCCCGCGCGCACGACGTCCTGCAGGAGGGGCGCGCAGAACACGGCGGGCGCGCTGTGGACCTCTCGTGCCCGCCAACGGAGTCCGCGCCGGCCCATGATCCCGTCGATCTCCCGCGAGATCTCGTTCCAGGTGTGGTCGCGGGTCGCGTCGAACTCGCCCCGCAGGTCGAGGGAGAAGTGCGCCTCGCCGGGCACGACGTTCACCGCTCCGGGAAAAGCCTCGAGCTGACCGACGGTCCCGATGATGTGGTGTTCGCCGCGGCAGATCCGCTCGACCGCGAGCGCCGCCTCGCTCGCCCCGAGGAGGGCGTCGCGGCGCATGTCGTAGGGCGTGCCGCCGGCGTGCCGCGCCTCGCCCTCGACGACGAGCTGGAACCGTCGCGCGGACGCGATCGACGACACCGCGGCCAGCGCCTGCCCGCTACGGTGAAGCTCGGGACCCTGCTCGATGTGCGCCTCGAGGTAGGCGACGAGCTGCTCGGGACGACGCGCGGCCTCTCCGATGCGGCCCGGGTCGAGCCCGAACTCGCGGAACGCCTCGCGCAGCGTGGAGCCGTCGGCATCCGTCAGATCCCACCACGCCGGGTCCCACTGTCCGGCGACGGCCGAGGACCCGAGAAGCGCCTTCCCGAACCGCGTGCCCTCCTCGTCGCTGAAGGCGATGACCTCGAGCGCGAAGGGGAAGGGACTGGATGCCACGCCCTCCCCGTCGAGTCGGCGGATGAGCCGCACGACCTCCAACGCCATCAGCACCCCGACGATGCCGTCGAAGCGCCCGGCGTCGGGGACCGTGTCGAGGTGCGAGCCCATCAGGAGGGCCGGCGCGTCGGGCACCCCCGCCGGGGCGAGGCGGCCGACCTGATTGCCCGCGGCATCCTGTCTCGTCGTCATGCCGAGCTCGCGCATCCACTCGGCGGCGAGACGGTTCACCCGGGCGTGCTCGGGCGAGAGGTAGACGCGCGTGATGCTGCCCGGCGTCGCGGTGACCCGCGCCAGTTCCTCGCAGCGACCCATGACGCGGCGGGCCGCGGAGGCGATGCGCTCGGGCTCGACCCGCAGGCGGGTGGCGGTGCTCATGGGCGACCCTCGCGGGCTTTCGCGCCGCGACTCGTCATGATCGCGCCGCCGCGTACACGTCCTGGGCCGCCTCGACGCCGCCTCCCGCGGGCACCGCCGCTCCGTGGCGGCGCAGCACCGCCTCGAGGGCGGCGAGCGTGGTGAGCACGGCATCGGTCCGGGCGTTGTAGCCCATCGTCCCGATGCGCCAGACGCGTCCGTGCAGGGGGCCGAACGAGGTGCCGATCTCGATGCCGAAGTCGCTCAGCAGCTCGGCGCGCACGGCGTCGCCGACCACGCCCTCGGGGATCTCGACGGCGACGACGTTCGTCATCTTGTGCGCGACGTCACCGAAGACGGTGAGCCCGAGACCCTCGACGCCCGCGAGCATGGCGTCGCCGTGGAGCCGGTGCCGCTCGATCACGGCATCCCGGCCCTCCAGCAGGAGCACGCGAGCGCACTCGCGCGCGCCGTACAGCATGGTCGTCGCCTCGGTGTGGTGGTTGAGGCGGCGCGGTCCCCAGTAGTCGAGGATCATCGCGAGATCGAAATAGTTGGAGCGGATGAAGTCGGACGAGACGGCATCGCCGTCCTCGCGAATGCCCGCCTCGACGCGGGCGCGCGAGCGCGCGACCTCGACGGCGCGCTCGGACAGGCTGATCGGAGCCGATCCCGAAGGGCCGCCGAGGCACTTCTGCAGCCCCGCGGTCGCGGCATCCAGGCCCCAGGCATCCATCTCGAACGGGTTGCCGCCGAGCGAAGCGGTCGCATCGGTGTAGAACAGCGCGCCGTGCGCGCGGCAGATCTCGCCGATCTCGTCGAGGGGCTGGAGCATGGTGGTCGAGGTGTCGCCCTGCACGCAGGCGACGAGGTGCGGCTTCACGCGCTCGATCGCCTCGCGGATGGCCGACACCGGGAACACCTCACCCCAGGGCACCTCGATGGTGTGGACCTCGGCGAGCGCACGCTCGGCGATCTCGGCGAGCAGGTGCCCGAAGCGCCCGAAGACGGGGACGAGCACGCGGTCGCCCGGGCGGACGAGCGACAGGATCGCCGCCTCGATCCCCGCGCGGCTCGTGCCGTCGACGAGCAGGGTCGCGTCGTTCTCGGTGGCCCAGACCTGCCGGTACAGCTCCTGCGTCTCGTTCATCGTCGCCGTCATGAACGGGTCGTACTGGCCGACGAGCGGCGCCCCCATCGCGCGCAGCACGCTCGGGTACGCCGAGATCGGGCCGGGGCCCATGAGCAGGCGGGCGGGCGGGTCGATCGGACCGGGGAGGTGGGACATCAGGACTCCGTACGAGAGAGGAAGGGAACACGGGCGCGCGATTCAGGCGATCGGCGGGGGTGGGGGCGACCGCGACCCCGAGGGGATGAGATCTGCGGGAGCTGTGCGCGCCGGGTCATCGCGCGCTCGCGAGTGCGGCCAGGCGCCGGGCCAGGCGCACCAGAGCGATGTCGGTGCCGGCGCGCGAGACCAGGCACACGCCGACGGGGGCTCCGCCGACCCGCAGCAGCGGCAGCGAGATCGCGGGCAGCCCCGCGATCGCGGCGGGCGCGGTCATACGCAGGGTGGCCGCCCGCACGGCGTCGACGTCGGCCGTGCGCTGCGGCGCCGGTCCGGGGACGGTGGGGAAGATGAGCACCGCACCGTCCACGAGCTCGGCCATGTGCGCGGCGATCGGATCGAGCTCTGCCCGCGCGGCGGCCTCGTCGGCGGGGGTGATCGCCGCAGCGGCACGGAAGCGCTCGGCCACGGCGGGACCCACCGCTCCGGGGTGCGCGCGCACCCAGTCGCCGTCGTTGCGCCACGCCTCGGCACCCTGCACCGTGCGGAATGCCGCGAACGCCGTGTCCAGGTCTCCGGTGTGCACCGCACGGAAGGGCGGCGGATCATCGGATGCCGAAAGGGCGGCGAGCAGCTTCGAGAACGCCTCGCGGGTCGTCGGCTCCGCGCACGCGAGGATCTCGTCGGGCACGAGGAAGCACCAGGGCAGGTCGTCGCCGGAGGCACCGTAGACGTTCTCGGTCGAGGCCGAGCCGTCGTAGCTGAGACACCAGTCGGCCACACGCTGCAGGGTGTCGCCGTCGCGGGTCAACCACCCGATCGTGTCGAACGACTGCGCGAGCGGCAGCATCCCCTGGCGGGGGACGAGGTCGTGGGTCGTGCGCAACCCCCAGAGGCCCTGGTACGACGCGGGGACGCGGATGGAGCCCGCCGTGTCGGTGGCCAGGCCGATGTCGGCGTGACCCGCGGCGACGGCCGACGCCGGTCCGCTCGAGGAGCCACCGGGCAGCGCGCCCACGACCGCGCCGTTGGGCGGGGTGCCGTAGTGCGCGTTGTCGCCCGCGATCGAATAGGCGAACTCGTCGGTCCGGGCGATGCCGCGAAGAGACGCCCCGGCGCGCAGCAGGTCGGCGACGGCCGGTGCGGTCGCCTTCTCGGGCCGCGCTCCCTCGAGGAACGTGGGGTTGCCCGCGCCGATGCGGAAGCCCGCGATCGCGAACAGGTCCTTCACGGCGACGGTGAGACCCGCGAGAGGACCCTCCCAGGCACCCTGCAGGAAGGGGTCGCCGACGCTGCGCCAGATGGACCGGTCGAGCGGGGGTGTTCGCGGGGCGACGTGCGCCGCGGTGATCAGCCAGCGCCCGTCGATCCGTTGCCACACCTGCGTCTGCAGGCCGCGGCCACCGCCGACGAAGCGCGAGACCGACAGAAGCAGCGCGACGTCGCCGTCACGGCTCTCGCCCTTGCCGCCCCCGGAGAGCGGGCGGTAGTGCACATCGGTGATCTCGCGCGGGGGGACGCCGCCGCGCAGCGACCGGAAGCCGCTGATCGCATCGTGTCCGACGAGGAGCCCCGCGGGGTCTCCGCGAAGCGTGTCGGGCCCGGGCGCGAAGAACGAATCGAGCGCGTCGAGATCGTTCGCCATGATCGCGCGCTCATAGGCGTCGAACGCGGCCCGCAGGTCGGCGGGGATCGCCGCCTCGGGCAGCGCGCCCGTGGCGACCGGCGGCGCGGCGGGCGGGGGCGGAGCGTCCGTCATCGCGAGCCTCCCTCGGTGCCCGCGCCGCGCGCGTCGCCGGACCCGGATGCCAGGACCTCGGGCTCCACCGCGGACAGCCCCGCGAAGTCCGCCTCACGAATGCGTGCATGCACCCCCGAGACGATATCGACCACCTGCGAGATGTCGAAGTCGGTCGCGGCGCTGAGGTACGCGTAGGCGAGATGCTCGTCCATGCCCCAGCGACCGCCCAACAGCGCGAGCGACGAGCGCACGCACGCACGCATCGCGGCGTCCAGGTCGGGATCCATGCCCGTCGGCACGAGGTAGTCGGGCGTGCGCACGAGCGGCCCGGTCACCTCGCCGAACGCGGCACGCGCGGCATCCGCGGGCACGACCTCGAAGCGCAGCGTCGCGCGCAGCGAGGCTTCGAGCGCCGTCAGCGCGACCTCGCCGTCTCCCTGGGCGAAGTGCGGGTCGCCGACGTAGGCGAGGGCACCCTCGACCTGAACGGGCAGGAAGAGCGTGGTCCCCTCGACGAGGAGGTTGATGTCGATGTTGCCGCCGTGCGTTCCCGGCGGCACGGAGTGCGGGCGCTGATCGCCCGCGACGGCGACGCCCATCGTTCCGAGGAACGGCGCGAGCGGGAAGGCCACGACCGGGTCGCCGCCCTCGACGACGGGAAGAGTCCCGTAGAGCGCCCCGTCGCGTTCGACCACCGCGGCGAAGACGCTGACGTTGTGCTCACCCCGCGGCAGCTCGCCCACGAGCGCGCCCTTGCCGTGCCGGTTCGAGATGACGCCGTAGGGCACCCGCGGAACGAGCGACTCGACGGTGATCTTCAGCAGATCGCCGGGCTTCGCACCCTCCACGTGGACGGGGCCCACGACGACGTGCGGCCCGTCGACGGCCGGGTCTCGGGACACGGATGCCGCGATCTCGATCGCGTCGTCGAGCACCTGGTCGCGCGGCACCCCGTGCGCCGCGAAGTAGGCGGCCGGGGCCTTGCCCTGGTCGTCGAGGATGCCCTCGTGGCTCACGGTGTCGAAGGTGACGCTCTCGCCCGAGCCGACCCGCAGGACGGGGGCGTCGGTGGCGCACGGCAGCCGGCCCCACAGCACGGTGTCGGGGGTCGCCCGCAGGTAGTGGTCGCCGGGGACGGGCCCGGCCCCGGGCTGGAGGATCGGCACGGCCGCATCCGCGAGAGGGGCTGCGGCGCTCACGACCTCACGCACCTCGCTCACGCCTCGACCGCCTCGGCGGCACGCAGCAGTTCGCGCCCTTCGCGCTCGGTGACGGCGGAGCCCCGGCGATACACCGACTCCCCGCGCAACCAGGTCTCGCGCACGACACCCGTGAGTGTCTGGCCGTGCCACGGGGTGACGGGGTTGCGATACTCGAGCGCCGCCGCATCGACGACGAACCGTTCCTCGGGGGCGAAGGCCACGAGATGCGCGGGAGCACCGGCGGCGATGACGCCGAGCCCCTCGAGACCGGCGATGCGCGCGGGTCCGGTGGTCAGCAGCGGCAGCAGCGACTCGAAGGCGAGTCCGCGCTCGCGACCAGTGGTGTGGATCGCGGAGAGCCCCGTCTGCAGTCCCGCGATCCCGCCCCAGGCGAGGCCGAAGTCGGGATTGCCCTTGAGCTCGACCGTGGCGGGCGAGTGGTCGCTGACGATCGCGTCGATCGTCCCGTCGACGACACCGGCCCAGAGCAGGTCGCGGTTGACGCCCCCGCGGATCGGCGGGCAGCACTTGAACGCCCCGGCGCCGTCGGGTACCGACGACGCATCGAGCGTGAGGTAGTGGGGGCAGGTCTCGACCGTGAGGCGCACGCCCTCGGCCTTGGCGGCGCGCACGTCGTCGAGCGCTCCGCCGTCGGAGACATGCACGATGTGCGCCCGGGCGCCGGTGCGGCGTGCGGCGTCGATGACCCGTTGGATGGCGGCGCGCTCGCTGAGCGGGGGCCGGCTCGCCTCGAAGTCTTCGTAGCGCGGGCCGAGCGCGCCGTCGGCGTGCAGGTGCGCCGGGTCTTCGGCGTGGACGATGAGCAGGCCGTCGAACTCGGCCAGCTCGGCGAGACACCGCTCGAGCTGCTCGGCGTCGAGGTGGCCGAACTCGTCGATCCCGCTCGGAGACAGGAAGCACTTGAACCCCACGACTCCCGCGTCGGCGAGAGCGCGCAACGATCCGAGGTTCTCGGGGACCGCGCCGCCCCAGTAGGCGACGTCGACGGCGAGCTTGCCGACGGCCGCGGCACGCTTGGCATCCAACGCTGCCGGCGTCGTGGTGACGGGGAGGCTGTTCAACGGCATGTCGACGACGGTCGTGACCCCGCCCGCCGCGGCCGCTGCCGTTCCCGTGGCGAAGCCCTCCCACTCGGTGCGCCCGGGTTCGTCGAGGTGCACGTGCGAGTCGACGAGTCCGGGCAGCAGCACGGCATCGCCGGGCAGCACGGTGTCGGCGGCGGCGTCGAACGGCTCGACCGCGGCGATGATGCCGTCGTCGATGACGACCGTGGCGGGGCTGAAGGCGCCGTCGAGGAAGACCTTCCGGGCGGCGATCCGAGTACTCATACCGATCACGCTAAGCGCCCCGCGTTTCGCCGATGTAACCGTCATCAACATTCATGCAAAAACCCCGAGATCCGCGGCCTGGGGAGAACGAGTGGGGCCGGTGCGCGGGGAGGGCTCCGCGAGCGCCGGGCGGACGCCGCGCGCGACCTGGGGGCCCCTGCCGTCGGCTCGGCCCGCCGCCCCGTTCTCGCCCCGCGTCCCGTAGCCACCCGCGAACGCGCGCGCCGGCGGCGCGTACTCGTCGCGCTTGCTCGTGCCCAGGCCCATGCGCACCATCCCGGATGCCAGCCCCACCGCCGCCGCGACCCCGTCGACCACGGGCACGCCCACGCGTGCCGTGAGATCGGCGCACAGGTCGGCCATGCCGGCGCAGCCGAGCACGATCACGTCGGCTCCCCCCGCGGCCGCCTCGGCGCCGTACCGCTCGATCAGCGCGACCGCTTCCGACCCCGTGTCCTCGAGGTCGAGCACCGGAATGCCGGTCGCCGCGAGCGAGACGCACGCCCGCTCCATGCCGTAGCGCGCCACGAGGTCGTGCGCCCGGCCCAGCGTGCGACTGAGGGTCGTGACGACACCGAAGTGCCGCCCCGACACCGCGGCCAGGTGCATCGCCGCCTCGGCGATCCCGACGACCGGGGCCGAGACGAGCTCGCGCGCGGCATCCAGACCCGGGTCACCGAAGCAGGCGATCACGTAGGCGTCGGCGGGGTCGGAGCCGTCGCGGTCGGCCGCGACCATCTCGACGACGGCGGCTGCTGCCGCGATCTCGTCGGTGTGACTCTCGATCGCGGCGGCGCCGGTCGCGGGGCTCACGGCGTCGATCACGACGTCGGGTCCCGCCACCCCCCGGGCGGCGTCCGCGATCTTCGCGGTCATCGCCCGGGAGGTGTTGGGGTTGATCAGGAGGATCCTCACGCGGTGGCATCCGTTCGCAGAGCGCCCGACGAGGCCTGCACGGGAACCTCGGCCGAGATCGGGGACGGCTCGGATGCCTCCGTCGCGGCCGCTCCGTCGACGGTGCCGTCGGAGATGCCCTCGGTCTCGCCGTCGAAGGTCGGGACGCGGGGGTCCAGACGCTCGAAGAGGAGGAAGAGCACGTAGCCCAGGCCGCAGCCGATGAACCAGCTGTAGTCGCTGATGGCCGAGACGTTGAACAGGCCCAGATCGGCGAACAGCTTCGGGAAGATCGCGATCACCACCGTCGGAACACCCGCGGCGATGACCGCCTTGACCGCGTTCGGGTTGAACCCGTTCCGGTACCAGTAGGGCCCCTCGGCATCCATCGTGAACATCGCGTCGACCTTCACGCGCTGGCGCGCGGCGATGTAGTAGCCGGCGATCAGGATGCCGAACAGCGGGCCGATCAGGGCACCCAGCACGCCGAGCGAGTAGTGGATGGCGTCGCTGTTGGAGTACCAGTTCCACGGCATGAGGAAGGTCGAGCCGACCGCGGCGATCATGCCGCCCGCACGCCACGAGATCTTCTTCGGAGCCACGTTGGAGAAGTCGAACGCGGGCGAGATGAAGTTGGCGACGATGTTGATGCCGACCGTGGCGGTGACGAAGGTCAGGCCGCCGAGCAGGATCGCGAAGGGGGTGTCGATCTGCTCGACGGTCTTGATCGGGTCGGTGATGAGCGAGCCGAAGACCGGCACGGTGGCCGAGGCGGTGATGACGGTCAGCAGCGAGAAGAACAGGAAGTTGATCGGCAGGCCCCAGAAGTTGCCCTTCTTCACCGCGGCGAAGCTCTTGCCGTAGCGGGCGAAGTCGCCGAAGTTCAGCATCGGTCCCGAGAAGTACGACACCACGAGCGCGATCGCGGCGAACATCACCGGGATCGAGGCCCAGAAGTCGAGCTGGGTGGTCGAGAGCGTGAAGGAGATGTTCTGGATGCCGGCCTGCGACACGAGGTACACCGCGAGCACGATCATCACGAGGTAGACGGCGGGGCCGGCCCAGTCGATGAAGCGGCGGATGACCTCCATGCCGTTCCAGAACAGCAGGAACTGCGCGACCCAGAGGATCGCGTACGAGATCCAGCCGAGCGCCGACAGGCCCGCGAACGAGACGTCGAGCAGGGCGGCCGAACCCGGGATGAACTTCAGGAAGATGATGTTCAGCGACTCGGCGGCGAGGAACGTCTGCACCCCGTACCAGGCGATCGCGATGAGACCGCGGATGATCGCGGGGATGTTCGCCCCGCGGATGCCGAAGACGACGCGGTTGATGACCGGGTAGGGCACGCCGGTCTTCTGGCTGGGCTTTGCGACCATGTTGGCGAACACCTGCACGATCACGATGCCGGCGAGCAGCGCGACCAGCACCTGCCACGACTGCAGGCCGAGGGCGAAGAGCGAGCCAGCGGTGACGTATCCGCCGACCGAGTGCACGTCGCTCATCCAGAACGCGAAGATGTTGTAGGCCGACCACTTCTGCTTCCGCAGCGGCGCGAGGTCCTCGTTCGCAAGACGCTCGTCGTAGTGGGGCTTCATGTTGCCTCCCCCGTGGGGGTGACCGGCGGCCTCCACGAGATCGTGGGGGCCGGTGAGCGGGGTGGAAGTCATGTCATTCCTCTCAGGACGATGGATGCCACGACGTGGAGTCCGCGGCCGGAGTGGAGCTCTGGTGTGAAGTTATGGGTTCACACCACCGCGCGGGTTTCGCGTTTGTAACAGGCATGTGAAGTCGGTCCTTCACACTTCGGGGACTCCTAGACTCGGGGCATGCCGCACCCGCCCCTCGCCGACGCCGTCGAACCCGACGCGGTTGCCGCCATCACCGCGGGGGCTGACAGCGGTGCACCCGCCGAGGCCACGGCATCCGTCGGCGCCCGCATCCGCGACCTGCGCCAGGCCCGCGGCATCTCGGCTCGCTCGCTCGCGAAGACGCTCGGGATCTCTCCCAGCGCCGTGTCGCAGATCGAGCGCGGAGTGATGCAGCCGAGCGTCTCCCGACTCATCGCCATCACCGACGCGCTCGACGTCCCCCTCGTCGCGGCCTTCGACCCGGCGTCCGGTCGCACCGTCGAACCCGCCGGCCCCTCCGGCTTCGCGCTGCAGCGAGCGGGCCAGTCCGCCGACATCGTGCTCGACAGCGGCGTCTCGTTCCGGCGTCTCACCCCCGGCACCTCGCCCGGCGTCGACTACTTCGAGTCGGTCTACCCGCCCGGCGCATCCGCGCACGGCGCCGACGGACTGTTCCACCACGAGGGGTACGAGGTCGGCACCGTCGTCTCGGGCGAACTGACCATCGACTTCGAGGCCGAGCGCGTGATCCTGCGCGCCGGCGACGCGATCAGCTACCCCTGCTCGGTCCCGCACCGCCTGCACAACACCGGCGACGTCGATGCCGTGGCGCACTGGCTGATCGTGCACGCCTGATTTCTCGTCAAGAAACTTTTCCTTGCGGGAAAAATTTCCTACTGAGAGAATTCTCCGAGGAGGAAACGTGGACAGCGAGAAGATTCGGAGCAGGGCGCGAGAGTACGGCGTCGACCTGGTGGGGAAGATGCCCGCAGCCGACAGTCCCGTAACCTCACTCCTCGTGACCCGGGGAGGTCAGCACCAGGAGATGACGGCAGTCGCGGCCGCGTCCCTCACCCTCGCGGAAGTGGAGCGGGTGATGCCCCTCGACTTCGGCGCCCCGGTCCTCGCGCTCGGCGCCCGGATCACTCCGCGCAACGCCGATCACCTGCGCGATGCCGGCATCAATTACTTCGACGAGGCAGGCAACGGCCATCTCGCGTTCGGCGACACGCTCATCGACGTGCGCGGGCGGACCGCCAGCACGCCGGGGGAACTCCGCAAGCCGGCTAAGAGCGCCTCTCTGTTCACCGAGAAACGATCGCAAGTGATTCTCGCCGTCATCAGCTGGCCCGACCTCCTCTCCGGACGACTCCAAGACCTCGCCCACGCTGCCGGGGTTTCGGTGAGTTTCACTCAGAAGACACTCGCCGCACTCGAAGCAGCCAACTATCTCGACAGCTTCGGCCCGCGCGATCCCGGGTCGCTCCGAAACATCGACGCACTGATCGACGGTTGGGCAGCGGCGTTCTCAAGCGGCCTCGGGTCACGAGTGAACACGCAGACTTTCCGTGGCGACTTCAACCCATCCACTCTCCCTCCTGATGGATCGCCGCTTTACCTCAGCGGAGAGGCTGTGACACCGTGGATCAGACGGCACCTCACCTGGACCATCTACACGGAGGGCATCCCTCAAGACGCTGCACGGGCGGGTCGTTGGGCAAGCGACGGTCGAGAGCCCACGATCTTCGTGCGGGAGAAATTCTGGTCTGAGCCGGTACCCGCGCAGACTCTCACCCATGCGCGAGTACGCGTCGCGCCCCCACTCCTCGTTTACGCCGACCTCACCGCGTCCGGCGATTCCCGAGAACGAGAAGCGGCTCACCACCTTCGGAAAGAGAATGCTCGACTTCGCGCGGCTTGATCACCGGCTCCTTGACGATGTCGCAGAGGCGGTGCACGAACTCGTGAACCGCGCGGGAGTGGATCCCACCGGAATCATGCTCGTCGGAGCGCGGTGCCGAGACGCCCTTCATTCCGCGCTGGGGAGGACGACCCAGACACGAGCGACCGATGACCTGGACCTCGCAGTCGCGATCGAGTCCTGGCGGAGTATGCGCGGATCAGCGAAACGTTCCCCTCCATCCGAGAGAACGACATCGCCTACAGGATCGCGAACCTTCCGGTCGACATCGTGCCTTTCGGGGCCGTTGCCGAGGATCCACGCGGCCTCACCCGACCCGCGCCGCGGAAGGAGGACATCGTCGTGTTCGGGTTCCGAGAGGTCTTCGACCGAGCGGCATCGCTGAAGCTCTCGAGCGGGGAGTCCATCCGCATCCCCCAGCCCGAGGGATACACCCTTCTCAAGGTTCGCGCCTGGGCCGATCGCGCACCCGATGATAAGGATGCGAAAGACTTGGCCATTGCTCTCGACTGGTACGCGGAGAGCGACGCCGTTCACGACCGCCTGTACGGCGACGAGATCCACGTTGCCGAGGCTTATGGCTTCGATCTCGCCCAAGGCGCTGCGAGCCTCCTCGGCAGCGACGTACGCCGACAGCTGGAGTCTCAGGATGCAGATGATCTGGCTGGGCGGTTCGCGAACCTCGACTCTCGCCGCCTCGCCCGAGAACTGTTCCTCCCGGATGACCCTTCGCGACGAACGGGGGTTGTTCGAGCATTCTCCGCCGGGCTGAACGGGGGCGCCTGACCCCCGAATGTTCCCCACAGCAACATCGCCGACACATCCCGCCACAGCCTCGTAACGCAGCACCCCTAGCGTGGCAGGTATGCACCTCTCCGACTTCAACGCCGCCGACGACGCCGAAGCGGTCGCCGTCGTCCGCGTCTGGGCCGACATCCCGGGCTGGGTCGACGCCGTCGTCGCGGGTCGTCCCTACGCGAGCGTCGACGCCCTCGCCTCGTACGCGGGCGACCTCGCCTCGACCTGGTCGCCCGACGATCTCGCCGCCGCGCTGCACGCCCACCCGCGCATCGGCGCCAAGGTGTCGGGCGACGACGCCGAGGCGGTGGCATCCCGTCGCGAACAGGGCTCGATGAGCACCGCCGCCGACGACGACGTCGCCGCGATCGCCGCCGGCAACATCGCCTACGAGGAGCGGTTCGGCCGCGTCTTCCTCATCCGCGCCGCCGGCCGCACGCCGAGCGAGATGCGCGCCGAGCTCGAGCGGCGGCTCGGCAACGACCCCGACGCTGAGACGATCGAGGCCACACGCCAGCTCGCCGAGATCGCGCTGCTGCGGTTGCGGACCACCTTCGCCGACGACGCGCCCGCCGAGCCCGAGGACGCCGAATGACCCACGTCACCACCCACATCTTGGATGCCACGAGCGGCACGCCCGCGTCGGGCGTCGCCGTCACGCTGGCCCCCCTCCACGGCACGCTCCTCGCCGAGGCCGTCACCGACGCCGACGGACGCCTGGCCCTGGGGCCCGAGCGGCTCGACGACGGCGACTACGCGTTGACGTTCTCGACCGGCGCCTATCTCCGCGCGAAGGGCGTCGCGTCGTTCCACCCCGTCGTCACCGTCGCGTTCACCGTCGCGGGCGAGCAGCACCTGCACGTGCCTCTGCTGCTGAGCCCGTTCGCCTACTCGACCTACCGCGGCAGCTGAGGAGAACGCCCCATGAAGGTCATCGTCATCGGCGCCGGCGTCGGCGGCACCTCCGCCGCGCTCGCCCTGCTGAAGCTCGGACACGAGGTGGTCGTCTACGACCGCATGCGCGAGAACCGCCCGGTCGGCGCGGCCCTGTCGCTGTGGTCGAACGGCGTGAAGGTCTTGAACTGGCTCGGCCTCGGACCGCAGGTCGCCGCCCTCGGCGGCCGTATGGACGACATGGCGTACTACGACGGCCACACCGGCGACGAGCTGTGCCGCTTCAGCCTCGCGCCGGTCACGGAGCAGACGGGACAGCGGCCCTATCCGGTCGCGCGAGCCGACCTCCAGCAGGCGATGATGGATGCCGTCGGCCCCGACCGCATCCACCTCGGCAAGCAGCTCACCGGCGTCTCCGAGACCGACGGCGTGGTCACCGCGACCTTCGCCGACGGCACCACCGACACCGCCGACCTGCTCCTCGGAGCCGACGGCGCGCGCTCCATCGTGCGCGACTACGTCACCGAGCCCGCCGGCATCCGTCCCGAGCGCACCTACTCCGGCTACGTCAACTACAACGGCCTCGTGAAGGCCGACGAGCGGGTCGGACCGCTGAATCAGTGGACGACCTACGTCGGCGACGGAAAGCGCTGCGCCGTCATGCCGGTCGCGGGCGACCGCTTCTACTTCTTCGTCGACGTGCCCGGCCCGTCCGGCGTGGTCGAAGACCGGATGGCGGCGCTCGAGAGCGCGTTCGGTTCGTGGGGTGCGCCGGGGGTGCGGGCGCTGCTCGACGGCATCGACCCCGATGAGTCGCTCAACCGCGTGGAGATCTGGGACATCGACCCCTTCGACACCTGGGTGCGCGGGCGCGTGGCCATCCTCGGCGATGCCGCGCACAACACCGCGCCCGACATCGGCCAGGGCGCGTGCTCGGCGCTGGAGGACAGCTTCGCGCTCGGCATCGTCTTCGCCACGACCACGCTCGGCGTCGAGGACTCGCTGAAGCGCTACGAACGCATCCGTACCGAACGGGCGGGCGACCTCGTCCTGCGCGCCCGCAAGCGCGCGCACGAGACGCACGCATTCGACGTCGAGGCCACCCAGGCCTGGTACGACGGACTTCGCCGCGAAGACGGGACGGGCGTCATCCGCGGGATCGTCGGCAACATCGAGGGCAGCCCCGTCGAGCTCGGCGCGAGCGTGATGCGCTGACCGAGCGCGGCCCGTCGTCGAGTGTCCAAGACACGCCGTCATGCACCGCGGCGGTGCGGCGTGTCTTGGACGCTCACCGGGCGCCGGCCCGCGCGCACGCGCGTCGCGACGCCAGCCGGGCCGAACTCCCGAGAAACCGAGAGATGCCGCCGCCCCGCGAGGCAGAACAGCCCTGGGGCGCGGAAACCCAGGAGTTGCGCGCGGCCCCGCTGCGACCGAACGCGCGCCGAACCGCGTCAGACGTGGAAGACCGCGTGCACGTCGCCGCCGAGCACCCCGCGGCCGCCGAGGCCGTCGATCTCGAGAAGCGTCGCGATGCCCACGACCTCGCTGCCCACCGCCTCGAGCAGCTCGCGCCCCGCGGCGAGCGTGCCACCCGTGGCGAGCACGTCGTCGAGCAGAAGCACCCGGGCGCCCGCGGCATTGTCGTCGTGCATCTCGATCGTGGCCGAGCCGTACTCGAGGTCGTACTCGACCGCCGCGGCGGGGCGAGGGAGCTTGCCCGCCTTGCGGATGGGCATGAGCCCGACGTTCGCGACGATGGCCGCCGCCCCCGCGAGCAGGAAGCCGCGGGCCTCGACTCCCGCGACGGCGTCGAAGCGGCCCGCGAAGGGCTCCACGAGCGCCTCGACGACGGTGCGCAGGGCCGCGGCATCCGTCAGCAAGGGCGTGATGTCGCGGAACACGATCCCGGGCTTCGGGTAGTCGGGGATGCTGGTGATGAGCGATTCGGCGCGGGAGAGGGCGGAGGCGTCGGGCACGGCCTCAGCCTAATCGCGGCGGCGTGACGGAGGCCCCGGCGCACCCACGCGCGACCGCCCGCAACCGCGACCGCGACGCTCCCGCGCCCACCCGCTCGCACGTGAGTGTCCAAGAAACCCGGACGAAATTTCGAGCCGTCCGGGTGTTCTGGACACTCGACACCGGGTGAGCGCCGCGGGCACGCGACGCGCACCACGAGCACGCGCCACGAGCGCGCGCCCCGAACACGCTTGACGCGACTGCAAGCGCTTGCACTAACGTAGCCGCATGACCTTCACGCAGCAGGACTCGCGACCCGAACTCGTGTCCGCACCGGGCTCGGAGTGGTGGCGCACCGCCGTCATCTACCAGATCTACCCCCGCTCGTTCGCCGACGCCACGGGCGACGGACTGGGCGACCTGCAAGGTGTCACCGCGCACCTCGACGACCTGCAGCAGTTGAGAGTGGATGCCATCTGGCTCAGCCCCTTCCAGACCTCGCCGCAGAAGGACGCGGGGTACGACGTCGCCGACTACCGCGACGTCGACCCGATCTTCGGCACCCTCGCCGACTTCGACGCGATGCTCGCCGGCGCGCACGAGCGTGGCATCCGGGTCATCGTCGACCTCGTGCCGAACCACTCCAGCGACCAGCACGTGTGGTTCCAAGAGGCCCTGAAGGCCGCCCCGGGAAGCCCCGAGCGAGCGCGGTACATCTTCCGCGACGGCGCGGGCGAGAACGGCGAGCTGCCCCCCAACAACTGGGAGAGCGTCTTCGGCGGCGGCATGTGGAAGCGCATCACCGAGGCCGACGGCACCCCGGGCCAGTGGTATCTGCACATCTTCGACGAGAGCCAGCCGGACTTCGACTGGACGAACGAGGAGGTGCGCGCGGAGTTCCGCGACATCCTGCGCTTCTGGCTCGACCGGGGTGTCGACGGCTTCCGCGTCGACGTCGCGCACGGCCTCATCAAGGCCGAGGGCCTGCCCGACTTCACGCCCGACCCCGACGGCGGCTCGATGGGCGGCGACGCCGAAGCGGTGCCGTACTGGGGCCAGCCCGGCGTGCACGAGGTCTGGCGCGAGTGGCACGAGGTGCTCGCCGCCTACGACGGCGACCGCGCGCTCTGCGCCGAGGCGTGGCTGCCGACGGTGGAGCAGACTGCGCTGTGGGTGCGCCCCGACGAGATGCACCAGGCGTTCAACTTCCACTACCTCGAGACCAAGTGGGACGCCGCGGCGCTGCGCGGCGTCATCACCGAATCGCTCGAGGAGTACGGCGCCGTCGGCGCGCCGAGCACCTGGGTGCTGTCGAACCACGACGTCGTCCGCCACGCCTCGCGTCTCGCCCTGACGGCCGAGAACCCCCAGGGCGCCGGCATCGGCCCGAAGTCGCCGGGCCAGCCCGACCCGGTGAAGGGCCTGCGCCGCGCCCGCGCGGCGACCTCGCTCATGCTCGCGCTGCCGGGGTCGTCGTACCTGTACCAGGGCGAGGAGCTGGGGCTGCCGGAGGTGATCGACCTGCCCGACGACGCGCGCCAGGACCCGACGTGGTTCCGCACCAACGGCGAGCGCTACGGCCGCGACGGGTGCCGCGTGCCGATTCCGTGGACCGCCGATGCCCCCGCCTACGGCTTCAACGACACGGGTGCCTCGTGGCTGCCCCAGCCCGCGGAGTGGGCCGGGCTCGCGCACGACGTGCAGGTCGACGACCCGGCCTCGACGCTCTCGCTGTACCGCTCGCTCCTCGCCGAGCGCCGCAGCCGCAATCTGGGAGCGGGCGACCTGGAGTGGCTCGACGGGTTCGGCGACGATGTCGTGGCGTTCCGCAACGGCGACCTGACGGTGGTCGCGAACCTCGGCGACGAGGCCGTCGAGCTCCCCGCGGGCGACGTCATCGTCGCGAGCGGTCCCCTCGACGGCGACCGTCTGCCCAGCGACACGACCGTCTGGATCGCGGCGGCGTAAGCCGCGGCATCCGCACGCTTTTCCGAGAGCCCTGAGACCGTGGCCGGTATCGACGACGTCGCCCGCGCGGCGGGCGTGTCGACGGCCACGGTCTCGCGCGCGCTGAGCGGGCGCGGTCCCGTCTCGACCACGACCCGCGATCGCGTCCTCGCCGCCGCCGAGCGGCTCGGTTACGTCGTCTCGGCGGCGGCCTCGAGCCTGGCCACCGGGCGGGCTCGCGCGGTCGGGGTGCTCGTGCCGTTCCTGGACAGTTGGTTCTTCAGCACGGTGCTCGCGGGGATCTCCGACGCACTCGTGCGCGAGGGGTACGACATCACGCTCTACAGCGTCAGCGCCGACCCCACCGACCGCCGTCGCGTCTTCGACGACCACCTGCGCCGCCGCCGCATCGACGCGGTCATCACGATCGCCATCGAGATGGATGCCGCGGAGTCGGCGCTCCTGCGCAGCCTCGACGTCCCGGTGGTCTCGATCGGGGGCCCGAACCCTCTGCTCACGACGCTCACGGTCGACGACCGCGCGGTGGGACGCCTGGCCACCGACCATCTCATCGCGCTCGGTCATCGTCGCGTCACGCACATCGGGGCCGACCCGACGATCGACGCCGGGTCGTCGGTTCCGGAGCTGCGTCGCCGGGGCTTCATCGAGACGATGGGGGCGATCGGGGCGCACGCGGTGTTCGAACCGGCGGACTTCACGATCGAGGGGGGCTCCGCGGCCGCGACCCGCGTCCTCCGGGGCGACGCACCCCCGACCGCGATCTTCGCCGCCTCCGACGAGATGGCGATCGGGGCGATCCTCGCCGCGCGCGACGCGGGCCTGCGCGTGCCCGACGACCTGTCGATCATCGGCGTCGACGGCCACGAGCTCGGCCGGTGGTTCGGCCTCACGACCGTCGATCAGTTCGCCCGCGGTCAGGGCGAGCGCGCGGCCGAGGCGGTCCTCGCCGAACTCGACGGGGCCGATCCGGCCCCCGGCCTCGGAACGCTGCCGTTCGAGCTCGTCGATCGGGGATCGACCGCTCCCCCGCCGGCCGCGCGCGGCTGAGCCCCCGCCTCGACCGGCTCACCGCGCGGACCCCTCCAGCGATCCGGTCGTCTCGCCCGCCGGGTCGATGAGCAGGCAGGCGATCTGACGGTCGCCCAGGTCCCACGTCTCGGCCGACGGTCCCACGTAGCTGTAATCGAGGGTCGACTCGTCGTACGAGACCCCCACGTATGACGCGAACGCCTCGTCGCAGGCCTGCTGGGCCGCGGCCTCGATCTGGTCGTCGCCGGGGAAGGCGCCGTCGGGCACCGCCACGTCGGCGAACACCTCGTACGAGTGCGGGAGGCCGCAGTCGACGAGGTTGTCCTCGGTGATGATGCCGGTCGCGACCTCGTCGAGGCACTCCCCGACGTTCAGCGACAGCACCTGCGACGATCCCCCCTCGTCGGGGTCGACGAACCCGCCCCCGCTCTCTCCGCCCGGCTCCGTCGCGCCCACGACCACGAAGACGAAGAGCGCGACGAGCGCGATCGCGCCGAGAACGGTCAGCACCGAGCCGACGACGATGCCGGTGATCGCGAGTCCGCGCCCCTTCTCCCCGGTGCGCTTGACCTGCGCGAGTCCGATCGCACCGGCGATGATGCCGCCGATGGGCACGAGGAAGCCGAGCACGACAGCGAAGATCGTCACCACGTTGGTGCGGTTGGCATAGTCCACGGGCGGGGGGATGGATGCCGCCGACGCATACGCCGGCGCCCCCGTCGGTGCCCCCGACCCGTCGTACGGCGGTGAGGCGGCGGCGCCCGCGTACGTCGGCACCGCGGCCGGGGACGTCGCCTCCGCCGCGGGCTCGGACGGTGCCACGGGCGTCTGCACCGCGGGCTCGGACGGTGCCGCGGGCGCCGGGGGCACGGGCACGGCCCCGACGACGAGGCCCTGCTGCGCGAGGCGGACGCCCGCGAGGTGCGCGGCCTCGCGCACCACGTCGCCGGCCGTGACCGCACCGACCGCGCCGCCCGTGAAGAATCCGCCCGCTGCCGAGTGGACGAACTCGGCCACCGCCCCGCCCGGCGCATCCCGCACGTGCACGTCGAAGCGCACGTGCATGTCCTGCCCGGCGAAGGCTCCCGCCACGACAGTGGTGCCCAGGCTCCCGCGCGAGACGTCGAGCGACCCCGTCGCCGTGGCGGCGACCGTGAACCCCTGCTCCGCGAGCGCCGACGCCACGGCGTCGCGGGCCGGTCCTGCGGGGAGGGTAAGGCGCAGTTCGAGAGGTTCGGGCATCGATGCTCCTCGGCGTTCCGCGTCGGCGGCGCGCCGCGCACCTGCAGCTTAGCGAGCGGGTGGGATCCGTCGCGGAAGCGTCAGCGGATACGCCCCTCCAGATCGTCGCGCGAGAGCGCATCCGCCTCGGCGAGCACGCTCCGGGCGGCATCGCGCGCGTCCTCGACGTTCCACAGCAGGACGCCCACGACGCGACCCTCGTCGAGGTAGTAGACGACGCCGCGCTCGGTGTCGATCCAGTCCTCGACGGTCTCGAGAGAGGAGTCGAGCGTGCCGACGGCCTCGTACCGGATGCCGAACACCGCCGAGTAGTAATAGGGGGTGTGCGTGTAGGGCTCGGCGGCGCCCGCGAGGTTGCGGCCCGCGGCCCTGCCCTGCTCGTTGGCGTTGTCGACGTGCTCGACGCGGCGTCGGCCGAGCACGCGGTCGGGGTAGCTCGCGACGTCGCCCGCGGCCCAGACGCCCTCGGTCGACGCCCGCAGCTGCGCATCGACGACGACCCCGTCGTCGACCGTGAGCCCCACGACCTCGGCGAGCTCCGTCGCGACCTCGATGCCGAGGCCGCTCACGACGGCGTCGGCGCGCACCTCGTCGCCGTTCTCGAGTTCGAGGCGGACACCGGCGGCATCCGCTTCGCCCCCGCTGACCTTGCTGCCCGCGACGATCTCGACGCCCGCGTCACGGAACAGCTTCTCGAAACGCTCGGCGAGACCCGCGGGGAAGACGGCGTCACCGAGGACCGCGCCCGTGTGGACGAGGACCGTGTCGACGCCGTTCTGCACGAGTGCCGCGGCGAGCTCGGAGCCGATGTAGCCGCCGCCGACCACCGCGATGCGGTCCACGTCGTCGGCGAGCGCGCGGAGCCGACGGTAGTCCTCGGCCGTGCGGAAGGTCAGGGCACGCTCCCCGTTCGACCGGTCGTCGACCGGCAGGGGCACGGGCTTGCCCCCGGTGGCGAGGAGGAGCGCGCCGTACGAGAAGGTCTCGCCCTCGGCATCCACCTCCCATGCCTCCGGGCGGATCGCGGTGACGCGCGTGCGGAGGCGGATGTCGGCGCCGGTGTCGTCGGCGGTCCCGAGCGGCACCTCGTCCCAGGTGAACTCGTCGTCGGTCCAGAGCTTCTTGCTGAGAGCGGGACGCGTGTAGGGGGCGTCGACGTCGTCGCTCAGGATGCCGATCGACCCGGTCGTGTCGATCTCGCGGATGCCACGGGCGGCGGTGTCGGCCACCATCCCGCCGCCGACGATGAGGTAGTCGAAGTGAGGAGCGGTCATGCCCGCCAGCCTTGCCGCCGAACCCCGGCGGCCGGGACGGCTTGCCACGGGCGGAGGCATCGGGTAGCGGTCTCGCGCGTGCGAGTCGGTGGGACACTCGCACGACACCGGCGCGACGCGGACGGGGAGGACGCCGTTCGACCCGGCGAACTAGGCTCGGGGCATGAGCGTCGACCTCGAGAGCCTGTACATCGATCTGCACGCCCACCCCGAGCTGTCGTTCCAGGAGACGCGGACGGCGGGGGTCATCGCCCGGCACCTGAGCGACCTGGGGCTCGAGATCGAGGAGGGCGTCGGCCGCACCGGCATCGTCACGCGGATCGACAACGGCGAGGGCCCCGTCGTCTGGCTCCGCGCCGACATGGACGGCCTGCCCGTCGAAGAGCAGACCGGTCTCGCCTACGCCAGCACCGCGCGCGGGACCGACCCGGCCGGCAACGCCGTCCCCGTCATGCACGCGTGCGGTCACGACATGCACGTCACCGCCATGATCGGGGCCCTCGAGCGACTCGTGGCGACCACCGACGAGTGGTCGGGCACGGTCGTCGCCGTGTTCCAGCCCGCCGAGGAGTTCGGTGCCGGCGCCCGCGCGATGCTCGACGACGGTGTGTTCGACCGCTACCCGAAGCCCGACATCGTTCTCGGCCAGCACCTGACGCCGCTGCCCGCGGGCGCGATCGGCGTCCGCCCGGGCACCCAGATGGCGGCATCCGACGGCCTCACCGTCGTGTTGCACGGTCGCGGCGGCCACGGCTCGCGCCCGCACGCGACCATCGACCCGGTCGTCATGGCCGCGGCCACCGTCATGCGCCTGCAGACCGTCGTGTCGCGCGAGACCGATCCGCGCGACGTGGCCGTGGTGACGGTCGGGTCGATCCACGCGGGTCTGAAGAACAACATCATCCCCGCCGAGGCCAAGCTCGAGCTGAGCCTGCGCTACCCCAACGATGCGGCGCGCGATCGCGTGCTCGCCAAGGTCGAGCGCATCGTGCGCGCCGAGGCGCAGGCCTCGGGCGCCGAACAGACCCCGACCATCACGACCGACCACACGCTCCCGCCGACGATCAACGACCCGGATGCCACGGCCCGCCTGACTTCGGCCTTCCGCCGGGCGTTCGGCGAGGCCAGCGTCGTCGACCCCGGCATGTTCACCGGCAGCGAGGACGTGTCGTGGTTCGCCCGTGACGCGGGCGTCCCGCTCGTGTACTGGTTCTGGGGTGGGGTCGATCCGCAGACGTTCGCGGACGCCCTGGCCGGCGGCACGATCGAGCGCGACATCCCCACCAACCACTCGCCGTTCTTCGCCCCGGTGATGCAGCCGACGATCGATCGCGGCGTCGAGAACCTCGTCGTCGCGGCGCGGGAGTTCCTGGGCTGAGTTCCGCGGCACCGCCCGGTGCCGTCCCCTGCCGGCCGGCGCCCCGGGTCGTGCCTCCGTGGGGTCCGGCGTCCCGTCCTGCGGATTCGGTCCGCGACACGCGGCCCGACCGACGCGTGTACCGGCGTGTCGGCCACGAATCCGCACGACGGCACGGCCGCTCCGGTTGCGGGAGTCGATGGCGAAGTCCAGCCCCTCGCGGTGGAATCCGGGGCCGAATACGGTGTCGACGTGACGTTCAACGACAATGCCCGCGTCGGGGGCAACTCAGCGAAGCGCCGCGGCGGCACCGTCGCCGCGGTGGGTGGTGGAGCGGTCGGCCTCGGCGGCATCGTCGTGCTGCTGTTCTCGCTCTTCACCGGAACCGACCTCACCGGCCTCCTCGGGGGCGGCGGTGCGGCCCCCGCCCCCGAGAGCGGCGGCGAGACCATCGCCAACTGCGAGACCGGGGCCGACGCCAACGGCGACGACTCGTGCCGACTGGCCGCGGCATCCCTGAACATCGATCAGTTCTGGCAGGAGCGCCTCGACGGCTACCGCGAACCGCAGCTCATCATCGTCGACGGTGCGACCTCGACCTCCTGCGGAACGGCGTCGAACGCGACCGGCCCCTTCTACTGCCCGCCCGACGAGACCGTCTACGTCGACCCGACGTTCTTCGCGATCCTCCGCGAGCAGTACGACACCGCCGCGGGTCCGCTCGCGCAGCTGTACGTGCTCGCCCACGAATACGGCCACCACGTGCAGCACCTCATCGGCGTGATGGATCAGCACCCGAACAACGGCACCGGTCCCGACAGCAACGGCGTGCGCACCGAGCTGCAGGCCGACTGCTTCGCGGGGGCCTGGGTCGCCGCCGCCGGCGAGCAGGTCGACGAGACCGGCACGCCCTACCTCGAGCCGCCGACGCCGCAGCAGATCACGGACGCCCTCGCGGCGGCGGCCGCCGTCGGCGACGACCACATCCAGGCCGAGTCGGGCCGCGGCATCAACCCGGAGAGCTGGACGCACGGCTCGAGCGAACAACGCCAGCGGTGGTTCGACGCCGGGCGCGAGGGCGGGGTGAACGCCTGCGACACGTTCTCGGTGTCGGGGCAGGACCTGTAGGTCGCGGCATCCGGCTCGTCCGTCCGTCGGGCCTCGTGCGCGCCGAACCGTTCGGCGGGGCGCTGACGCGCCGGGCCGTCCGACGGAGTTCGCCGTGCGGGGCGGGCCGTCACGCGGATTTCACACGAGACACGCCGGTTTCAGGATGCCGCGCCCCGGCGCGTCCGCGCCCAACTCCGCCTGACGGTACGCGCCACCCGCCGCCGGACCCCACCGACGGCACGGTGCCCGAGACCGTCCCGCGGAGTTCACACGCGACACGCCGGTTTCAGGATGCCGCGCCCCGGCGCGTCCGCGCCCAACTCCGCCTGACGGTACGGGCCACCCGCGGCGGGACCCCACCGACGGCACCGGCCGGCTCCGCAGCACGCACGCCGACCGCGGCACCACCGCCCGACTCCGGCGGACGGTGGCACCGCGGTGCCGCCTCACTCTTCGCGCGAACGCGTGCGGAGGATGACGACGATCAGAACCCCCACGAGCACCACGACACCCCCGCCGACGACAAGCCCCACGGTGAGGCCCGACATGCCGCCGGGCTGCGCGGTGTCAGGAGACGCTGACGGCTCCTGCCCCGCGCCGACCGCGGCGGCGCAGGGCGACTGCTCGGCCCCCGTCGACGAACCCGCCGCCGTGGAGGTGAACGAGAACGACCCCGAGATGGGATGGCCATCGGACGAGACCGCGCGCCACTCCACCTGGTACTCACCGGGTGCGCCCAGAGCGACGGGCGCCGTGAGAGTCGGCCCCGACAGAGCGACGCAGTCCGTCTCGTAGTGACGTCCGTCCGGCCCGAGCACGATGACGAGGTTGCCGCCGTCGTACCCGAGCAGGTTGGCGCTGAAGTCGAGCGACACCTCCGACAGCGACGACACCGTCCCGCCCGAGGCGGGCGACGTCGACTCGAGGCTGTCGTGCGCCGAGGCGGCTTGCGCCCCGCCGAGCACCGCGCCCAGCGCGATCGCCGCGATCGCCGCGGTGCGCGCGAGGGCGTTCGACAGGCGCACGCTCAGCCGCGCTTCGGACGACGGGCGAACGCGAGGGCACCGAGCACGGCCCCGACCGCGCCGATGACGAGCGCGGCGATGCTCAGGCCGAGCGCGACGCCCGAGGAGTCCGACGAGGAGCCGGATGCCATGGCATCCCCGTCGTGATCGGTCGACGACGGGGCAGCCGAGGCCGTGCTGTGGCTGTGGCCGTGCTCTGCGGACGGCGGTACGTCGTTGACGTAGAGCACCGGCGCCGGCTCGAGCGTGTCGTCGGCGGCGACCTCGTCGGGTGTGGCCGCCCAGTCGACGACGGACCCGTCGGAGTACGTCTGCGCCGCGGGCAGCACGAGGTGACCGGTGTCGGGCACGGGCCCGAGTACCGCGGAGAAGATCTGGAACTGATCCTGTCCGATCCCGACGCCCGGGTCGGCCTGCCACACGATCTTCAGCGGTGCATCGGTGAGCGTGTTGCCCTCCACCTCCACGGGTGCGGGCAGCGCCCCCTTCTCGACGGTGGCGGTCCAGCCCGGAACCGGCTGCACGAGGACGGCGCTCAGCGGGGTGTCGGTGGGCAGGGTGACCTCGAGCTTCACGGTGGACGCCGTCTCCGACTCGGTCGGCACGCGGAAGTCGACCGTGGCGTAGCTGCCCGGGGTGGCGGTGTTCGGGTTGACGGTCACGTGGGCGGATGCCGCCAACGGCACGCCGATCGCGAGGGCCGCGCCGGCGGCGAGACCCACGAGGGTACGACGAAGAGTGGTCTTGCGAGACATGGTGCTGCTTTCTGCGGATGCGCACGCCGATGAGACCCGGCGCGCGAGGGATGAGGGGTCGAGGTCAGGCCGCGAGCGGCGGACCCCGATGCCTCATCGACGACAGCACCGTCAGAGCCGTCGCCCGCACCGGCGACACCGGGACCACGCGCACGGCGGACGCACCCGGCAGCGGGGGCCGCACCGGCCGCAGCGCACGCAGGGCCGCGACGAAGAAGTGCGCGATCGCCCGCGCCGCCTGCTCCCCCCGCCCGAGAGCGAGGATCGTGATGACGGCGGCGACCGCGTGCGCCGTCCACATCCACGGCGAGTGCGCCGTGTGCATCACCGTCGCGGACACCGGGGCCGCGGCATCCAGGAGCAGGGCGTGGGATCCGTGGTGTCCCCCGCCCTCGAAGACGGCTCCACCCTGCAGGTCGAGGGTCAGGAGCGCGTGGAACAACGCCTGGCTGAGCGCCACGGCGACCGACAGTCGCCCCCACGACAGCGTTCGTCCGACCAGGAGCACGCAGACGGGGGTGGCGAGACACAGCGCGAGGGCGATGTTCAGCACGGGCGGCATCTGCGCGCTCACCGAGCTGTGCGAGACGGTCGCGACGAAGGTCGCCAGCGCCGCGGCGGCGGCACCGCGCGCGACACGCTGCGCGCGCCCTGTTCTCGACGACATCTCACTCCCTCCCCTCAGCCTAGGTGTTCTGACCTGGGTGGTTAGGGACGCGTGTGGGTGAGGACCTTCTGGTGGAGTGGAGTCACCACAACCCCTAGGCGGCCTCGAAGACGGCCGGCGTCGAACTCAGGGTGCGCTCGCGCGCAGCAGTTCGAGCGCGTGGCCGCGGACGACGTCGGACTCCAGCGCGAGGACGCGCGCATCCGCGGCCGACAGCGGCTCTCCCCCGCGCCCGCGGTAGCGGCGGCGGCCCCCGGTCAGGACCGTCCCGCGGAGAGTGTGTCCGGAACGCCGTTCACGATGACCCCCGCCGGCGCGTCGCACGCGGGCTCCGCCCGACGGGGTCGGGTCACGCCCGCGTGGCGGAGTCGACCGACGGACTCACCACCCCCGCGCGATCGTCGACCAGACGTCGCCGCCCGATCCAGCCGGTGAGACCGCGCCCGTCGGGCCAGACGAACAGCAGCACGACGGTGGTCGCCGCGAGCACGAAGGCCAGCAGCGAGAACGGTGCCGGAAGGGCCTCGAGCACGGTGAACGCCCCCGCACCCGTCACGAACCGCAGGGGCCGGGCCACCCCCGCCGGGAGCACACCGTTCGTGTAGCGGACGCGCGTGGCCAGATCGCCGACGGAGCGGCCGGTGACGAGCACCACGACCAGCCACACACCGGCGGAGACCACGGTCCCCGCGAGCGAGGCCACCTCGTCGGTGCGGAAGGTCGCCGGATCCCCGAGGAGCAGGGTCACCGCCGCCTGCACCAGCACCGACACGCCGATGCCCACGAGCGCGGTACCGAGCACGTCGCACACGATGCCGAGCAGCCGTCGACGGCGCGTGACGGGGCGGGGCACCTCGGCATCCGGAGCCACGGCGGCCCCCCGGTGCGTGCGCGGCACCGCGAACGCGAGAAGCGAGCCGAGCAGCGCGCCCGAGGTGTTGGCGATGAGGTCGTCGACGTCGAAGACCCGGTACGCGCAGGGGTACAGACCCCAGACCCCGGTCAGCTGGGTCGTCTCGATGAGTCCGGTCGTCGCGAGTCCGACGAGACCGGCGACCAGGATGCCACGACCCCCGAGCACGCGGAGGAAGAACCCGAGCGGCACGAACAGCACGACATTCAGGGCGACCTGCAGGACCGTGGGGTCGGTGAGATAGCGGCCGGAGACCGCGACGGCGGCGCGGATGTCGTCGACGAACTCGAACGGTCGCAGGTTGACGCCCGCGCAGCGGTAGTCGTCGCTCGCGGGCATCGGGACGAGCGTGTACGTCCAGATCGCCCAGAAGTACACCGCCGCGCCGGCCCACAGGAGCGTGCGACCGACGGTGAGGCGACCGCGGCGGCGGTAGCTGACGGCGACGAACGGCACGAAAGCGAGGAACGCCACGACGGCTCCCGCGATGACGGCGAGGAGGCCCGACCCGACGATGTTCTGCACCCCGCGATCCTAGGGAACACCCGGCCCTCCCCACCGGCGCCTCACCCGTGGCGGCACCCACTCGTAACCTGGACGGATGACGCGCGCCGACGACCTCCGTGATCGCATCGTCCGACGGGTGGGTGAGACCGGCTTCGGGGCGCACGGCCTGCACGTCCGCGTGGGCGACGACGTCGCGGAACACCGGTGGACGCCCGACGAGCGCGAGGAGATCCACTCGGTCACCAAGGCCGTGAGCGTGCTGGCCGCCGGGATCGCCGCCGACGAGGGCCTGGTGTCGCTCGACGAGCCGATCGGCGACATCGTCCCGGCGGCGCAGCCCGACCTCACTCTCCGGCGCCTGCTCTCGATGACGAGCGGGATCGACTTCCCCTGGTCGCCGACCCTCATGACCGACTGGCCCGACCTCGCGGCGGAGTTCCTCTCGCGCCCCTCGCGCGGCCGAGTGTTCCAGTACTCCAACGCCAGCAGCTACACGGCCATGCACGTGCTGTCGCGGCGCGTCGGCGACATCGAGGAGTATCTCCGACCCCGTCTGCTCACCCCCCTCGGCCTCGACGACGTGTCGTGGGAGAGGTGCCCGAACGGTCGCGTGCTCGGCGGCGAAGGTCTCGCCCTCCGCACCGGGGAGATGGCCCGACTCGGCCTGTTGATCCGCGACCGGGGCGTCTGGCGCGGGCGTCGCCTGGTCTCGGCGGGGATCGTGGATGCCATGCACGCGGGCTGGGTCGACACGGGCGGGGCGGGTGAGGGCTACCGTCGCTACGCCCTGTCGGGGTGGGACGGCCCGGGCGCCGCGTGGCGACTGCACGGCGCGTACGGGCAGCTGATCGTGTTCGCGGGGGACGCGGTGGTGACCATCAGCGCCGACGACCACGAGGGGGCGGACGAGATGGCGGCGTTCGTCGCGGAGGCCGCGGGGCCCGCCTGATGCGCCTCCTCCCCGGCACCGAGCACCCGGCATCCGGAACCCCCCATCATCACGGTCTGGCGACCATGCCGTGAACGGCTGCGCGTCAGATTGCGCATGATCCCCAGTGCGCGTAATGTCGCGCGCCGTGACTGAAGAAAGTCGCGAGCCCGGCGTGGAGACGCCGATGGCCAAGCGCATCCTCATCGGCGAGCCTCTGACGTCGGAAAAACTCGACGAGCAGCTCCTGCCCAAGAAGATGGCGCTGCCGATCTTCGCCTCCGACGCCCTCTCCTCGGTGGCCTACGCCCCGCAGGAGCTGCTGATGATCCTCCTCATCGGCGGAACGGCTCTGCTGACCCTCAGCCCGTGGGTCGCGGTGGCCGTCGTGGTGCTGCTGGTCGTGGTGGTCCTGAGCTACCGCCAGCTCATCAAGGCCTACCCCTCCGGGGGTGGCGACTACGAGGTCGCGAGCAAGAATCTCGGCGAGGTCCCCGGGGTCGTGGTCGCCGCCGCCCTGCTGGTGGACTACGTGCTCACGGTCGCCGTGTCGGTGGCATCCGGGGTCGACAACATCATCTCGGCGCTGCCCGAACTGAATCCGTTCCGCGTCGAGATCGCGGTCGGCTTCGTGATCCTCATCGTCATCGTCAACCTCCGCGGCGTGCGTGAGGCGTCGAGCGTCTTCGCGATCCCCACCTACCTCTTCATCGGTTCCGTCGCCGTCATGATCGTCGTCGGTCTCGGTCGCACGTTCCTCGGCGATGCCCCGGTCGCCTCGAGCGCCGCGTTCGACGTGCAAGCCGAATCGCTGACGCAAGCGGCGCTCATCCTGCTTGTGCTCCGCGCGTTCTCGAGCGGCTGCTCCGCCCTGACGGGTGTGGAGGCCGTGTCCAACGGTGTGCCCGCCTTCCGCAAGCCCAAGATCCGCAACGCCCAGACCACGCTGACCCTCATGGGCGGCATCGCGATCCTGCTGTTCGCCGGGCTCACCGCGCTCGCGCTCATCGCGAACGTGCACTACGCCGAGAATCCGTGCCACCTCATCGGCTTCGACTGCGCCAACAACCCGCAGCCGAGCCTCATGGCGCAGGTCGCCGCGGCCACCTTCGGCATGAACAGCATCCCGTTCTTCATCATCCAGGCCGCCACCGCGTGCGTGCTGCTGCTCGCGGCCAACACCGCGTTCAACGGATTCCCGCTGCTCGGCTCGGTGCTCGCCCGCGACGGCTACGCGCCCAAGGCGCTGAACACCCGCGGTGACCGGCTCGTGTACTCCAACGGCATGATCATCCTCGGCATCGTCGCCATCGGGGTGCTGATCGTGTACCAGGCCAACCTCACGACGCTGATCCAGCTCTACATCATCGGCGTGTTCGTGTCGTTCTCGCTCGGTCAGCTCGGCATGGTCAAGCACTGGCGGCGCGCGCTGCGGGGCCTGCGGGAGCTGCCCCCCGAGGCCGCCAAGCAGCAGTCCGCCGTCATCGAGCGTCGCTCGGCGATCTCGGGCCTGTGGATCAACTCCGTCGGCGCGGGGATGACGGTGCTCGTGCTGCTCATCGTCACCATCACCAAGTTCACGCACGGCGCCTGGCTGGTGTTCATCGCCATCCCGATCCTCGCCGTGCTGATGATCGGCGTGAACCGCTACTACCGCGACGTCGAGCACGAGATCCAGATGGACGACACCGTCCACTTCGGGTCCTCCGGCGACGTCGCGATCATCCTCGTCAACCGTCTGCAGAAGCCGGTCATGAAGGCGATCGACTACGCCCTGGCCGCCAAGCACGACAAGACGCTCGCCGTGCACGTCGCGATCACGGACGAAGAGGCCGCGAAGCTCCAGCGCGAATGGGCCGAGCACGACATGCCCATCCCGCTCGTGATCATCGAGTCGCCGTACCGCACCTACACCTCGCCCGTGTCGAGCTTCATCAAGTCGTATCGCGAGAAGCACGGCTCCTCGGTGGTGACGGTGTACCTGCCGCAGTTCATCGTGGGGCACTGGTGGGAGTCGATCCTGCACAACCGCCGGTCGCGGCGCCTCGCGCAGCAGCTCATGCTCGTGCACGGCGTCTCGATCACCCTCGTGCCCTGGCTGCTCGACTCGTCCGAGGTCATCTACGGCCGCCGCTCGCGCCCCCTGCCCGGTCAGCAGCGCGGCGGCCAGCCGGTCGCGCAGGTGCCGTCGCGCAGCCCCCGGAAGACGCCCGGCGACACGGCATCCTGAGCCGGGCCCCGATGCCGTCGGCTGCTCACGCGTGCCGGACTCCGGAGAAACCGGGGAGGAAGCGGCCGAGGTGCCGCCGTCCGGGTGCATGCGCGTGGAATCTCCGGAGTTCGGGACGCCGGTCGCCCCCTTCGTGGGCGTGACCGGACGGAACTCCGGAGAAATCGGGGTCGCGCCGGCGCACAGGCACACCGGGTGAGGGCTCTGCGCGCAATCTCCGGAGTTTCGCCCGCGGCACCGCTTCGCGCCGTCGCTGGACGCCCCGGCGCACCTGCGGCAAGGTGGATGCCATGCCGATCCTCGCCCTGCTGACCCTCGCCGTCATGATCATCGCGCTGATCGACGCGATCACGCGCCGCGACGATCAGGTCAAGCACATGCCGAAGTTCGTGTGGGTGTTCTTCATCGTGCTGCTGCCGCTGATCGGTTCGATCCTGTGGTTCACGATCGGGCGCGAGTACGAGCCGAGGTCGGCCCCGATGTCGTTCGGCGACCCCCGCCGCTGGCAGAAGAACCCGGAGCCTTCGCCCGCACCGCGCCCCTTCGACACGCGCACGACGGAGCAGCAGATCGCCGACCTCGAGCGCGAGATGCACCTCGCCGACCTCGAGGAGCAGGTGCGTCGGCGCCGTGCCGAGGAGGGCGGGGCCTGACCCACAGCGTCCGCGTCTCGGCTCGCCGTATCGGCCCGCGATACGCGTGAGTGTCCAGAACACCCGGACGCTTCGTCTGCGGCGTCCGGGTGTTCTGGACACTCGACCGCGAGGCGGGGCCCACGCAAGCGGCGAGCGGACGCGACCCCGACCGGCTCAGTCGGTCGGCCGCCGTCGCATCTTCTTCACGTCGGTCCGCCGCTGCTTCGCCTGGAGCCGCCGCTCGGTCGACCCGCGGGTCGGCTTCGTCGCGCGGCGCGGGGGAGCCGGCGGACGCACGGCCTCAGCGATGATCGCGGCGAGGCGTTCGCGGGCGGCGTCGCGGTTGCGCAACTGGTTGCGATGCTCCGACGCCGCGATGGTCAGCACGCCGTCGACGAGGCGGTTGCCCAGCCGTTCGCTGGCCCGCTCGCGCTGAACCCGTGACAGGGCGCGCGAGTTCGCGGCATCCCAACTCAGCTCCACCCGCGAGTCGGCGGTGTTCACGCCCTGCCCGCCCGGACCCGACGACCGCGAGAACCGCCACGACAGCTCGGACGCGGGGATCACGAGGGATGCCGTGACCCGGACGCCGGGGTCGTCCGAAGCGCGCATGCCCCCCATTCTCCCGCCGCCTCGACGCTGCTCGGGCGCGAGGTCGAGGCCGCGACGCGCGGCGAGCCCGCGAGACCGCAGGGCGGCAGCACCCACACCGGCACCCACACCGCACCGGCACCGGCACCCGCACCCGTACCCGCCATCGGCACCGGCACCGGCACCGGCACCGCCCGCACCCGCACGCGCACGCGCACCCGCACCCGCACCCGCACCCGCACCCGCACCCGCACCGTAAGCGCCCCGTATGCGTCCGTCGGCAACCCGTAGGGAAAGCGTAAGGACGCGCGGATGCCGCGCCCCGGCGCAGTTGGATCGACAGACGTGCCGCCCCGCGGCGCCCGCGGTCTGCCGCGGACACCTCCGAACCTGGAGTCGTCGTGCTCGATGTCGTCTTCCTCGCCGTGACCGCCGCGCTGTTCGCGCTGGTCGCGCTCGTCGCCAAGGGGGTCGAGAAGCTGGGCCCCGAGGCCCGCCCCTCGGCGCCCCGCGCCACCTCGCGGGACGGTGAGCGGTCGTGATGTTCTTCTCGATCCTCGCCGCGGTCCTCGCGGTCGCCGCCGTGGTGTACCTCGTGGTCGCCCTCGTCCGTCCCGAGAAGTTCTGACATGGATGCCGGAATGATCTGGTCGGTCGCCCTGACCAGCCTCACCCTCCTCGTCGCCCTCGGCCTGGCCTACCGCCCGCTCGGCGACTACATCGCCCGCATCTACACCGGCGAGCGCGATCTCGCCGTCGAACGCGGCACGTACCGCCTGATCGGCGTCGACGCACGCAGCGCCCAGACCTGGCAGGCGTACCTGCGCTCGGTGCTGCTGTTCTCGTTCGTCGGCGTCGTGGTGGTCTACGCCCTCCTGCGCCTGCAGCCGCTCCTGCCGTACTCCCTCGGGCTCGAGGCGCCCGGTGAGGCGCTGTCGTTCAACACGGCCGTCTCCTTCGTGACCAATACCAACTGGCAGTCGTACGGCGGCGAGTCCACGCTCGGCTACACCGTGCAGTTCGCGGCCCTCACGGTGCAGAACTTCGTCAGCGCCGCGGTCGGCATCGCCGTGGCCGTCGCCCTGGTGCGCGGCTTCGCGTATCGCCGCAGCGGCGTGATCGGCAACTTCTGGGTCGACCTCGTCCGCGGCACGTACCGCCTCCTGCTGCCCTTCTCGGTGATCGCCGCCGTCGTCCTGCTCGCGGGTGGTGTGATCCAGAACCTCAACGGGTTCACGGATGCCACGACCCTCGCGGGGGCGGCCCAGTCGATCCCCGGCGGGCCGGTGGCGTCGCAGGAGGCGATCAAGCTGCTCGGCACGAACGGAGGCGGCATCTTCAACGTCAACTCCGCACACCCGTTCGAGAACCCCACCCCGTGGACGAACCTCCTCTCGATCTTCCTCATGCTCGTGATCCCGTTCTCGCTCCCCCGGGCGTTCGGCCGCATCGTGAACGACGACCGTCAGGGCTACGCGATCCTCGGCGTGATGGGCGCGATCTTCGTGGCATCCACCGCCCTGCTCACCTGGGCCGAGATGGCCGGCGCGGGCACCGCCCCGCAGCTCGCGGGCGGAGCCATGGAGGGCAAGGAGGTGCGCTTCGGCATCTTCGGCTCGACGCTGTTCGGTTCGACCAGCACCCTCACCTCGACCGGTGCCGTCAACTCGATGCACGACAGCTTCACGGCGCTGGGCGGCGGGATGCCGATGCTCAACATGATGCTCGGCGAGATCGCGCCCGGCGGTGTCGGCTCGGGCCTGTATGGCATGCTGATCCTCGCCGTGATCGCGGTCTTCGTCGGCGGGCTGCTCATCGGCCGCACGCCCGAGTACCTGGGCAAGAAGATCGGGCCGCGCGAGATCAAGCTCGCGAGCCTCTACATCCTCGTCACGCCCACGCTCGTGCTCGCAGGAACCGCGCTGAGCTTCGGGATTCCCGGCATCCGTTCCGACGTCGAGGGTACCTCGATCCTCAACCCGGGCGTGCACGGCCTGAGCGAGGTGCTCTACGCCTTCACCTCGGCGGCGAACAACAACGGCTCCGCGTTCGCGGGGCTGACCGCCAACACCCCGTGGTTCAACACCGCGCTGGGCGTCGCGATGCTGCTCGGCCGCTTCCTGCCGATCGTGTTCGTGCTGGCCCTCGCGGGTGCTCTCGCGGCACAGGATGCCGTGCCCTCGACCGCCGGGACCCTGCCGACGCACCGCCCCCAGTTCGCGGGTCTGCTCGCCGGCGTCGCCGTGATCGTCACGGCTCTCACCTATTTCCCCGTCCTCACTCTCGGACCCCTCGCTGAAGGACTTGCCCGCTGATGTCCACGCTCACCCACGCCCCGGCCGCCGAAGCGCCCGCCGCCGGTACACCGCGCCGCGCGTTCAGCGCCGCGCAGATCGTCGCCGCCCTCCCGGGCGCCGCGAGAAAGCTCAACCCCGCCGCCCAGTGGCGCAACCCCGTGATGTTCCTGGTCTGGGTCGGTGCGGCCCTGACCACGCTCATCGCGATCGCGGAGCCGTTCCTCGGCGGCGCCGACAGCTCGCTGCCCTTCGGATTCACCTGGGGCATCGCCGTGTGGCTGTGGCTCACGGTGTTCTTCGCGAACATCGCCGAGTCGGTGGCCGAGGGCCGCGGCAAGGCGCAGGCTGCGACCCTGCGCAAGACGCGCACGACCACCTCGGCCCGTCGCGTGATCGCCTCCTCCCCCGCGGATCCTGCGGCCGCGAACGCCGCGACCGAGGACGTCCCCTCAGGCGACCTGCGCGTCGGCGACATCGTGCTCGTGGAGACGGGCGAGCTGATCCCCGGCGACGGCGACATCGTCCACGGCATCGCCACCGTCGACGAGTCGGCGATCACAGGCGAGTCCGCCCCGGTCGTGCGCGAGTCGGGCGGCGATCGCAGCGCCGTCACCGGCGGCACGCGGGTGCTCAGCGACCGGATCGTCGTGAGGATCACGTCGAAGCCCGGCGAGACCTTCGTCGACCGGATGATCGCGCTCGTCGAGGGCGCGTCGCGCCAGCGCACGCCCAACGAGATCGCGCTGAACATCCTGCTCGCGAGCCTGTCGATCGTCTTCGTCGTGGTCGTGCTGGTGCTCAACCCGATCGCCTCGTACGCGGCATCCCCCGTCTCGATCCCCGTGCTCGTGGCGCTGCTCGTGTGCCTCATCCCCACCACCATCGGCGCGCTGCTGAGCGCGATCGGCATCGCCGGCATGGACCGCCTCGTGCAGCGGAACGTCCTGGCCATGTCAGGGCGCGCGGTCGAGGCCGCGGGAGACGTCACGACCCTCCTGCTCGACAAGACCGGCACCATCACCTACGGCAACCGGCGGGCGTCGGCGTTCGTCCCTCTGGGCGGTGTCGGCGCGCCGCTCGTGGCGGAGTACGCGTCGCTGTCGTCGCAGGCCGACCCCACGCCCGAGGGCGTCTCGGTGGTCGAGCTCGCAGCGTCCCAGGGCATCGTCGCCGAGATGCCCCGGGGCGCCGAGCCCGTGCCCTTCACGGCCCAGACCCGCATGTCGGGCCTCGACCTCGCCGACGGCACGCAGGTGCGCAAGGGCGCCGCGTCCGCCGTCGTGGCCTGGCTCGCGGCATCCGGATCCCCCGTCCCCGAGGCGCTGCGCGCGCAGCTGCAGAGCGAGACGGATGCCATCGCCCAGTCGGGCGGCACACCCCTGGTCGTGGCGACGCTGGCGCACGGGGAGGGGCGCGTGCTCGGCGTGATCCACCTGAAGGACGTCGTGAAGGACGGCCTGCGCGAGCGCTTCGAGGCGCTGCGCGCGATGGGGATCCGCACCGTGATGATCACGGGCGACAACCCCCTCACGGCCAAGGCCATCGCTGCCGAGGCGGGGGTCGACGACTTCCTCGCCGAGGCGACGCCGGAGGACAAGCTCGCCCTCATCCAGCGCGAGCAGGAGGGCGGCAACCTCGTCGCCATGACCGGCGACGGCACGAACGACGCCCCGGCGCTCGCTCAGGCCGACGTGGGCGTCGCGATGAACACGGGCACCTCGGCCGCGAAAGAGGCCGGCAACATGGTCGACCTCGATTCCGACCCGACCAAGCTCATCGACATCGTCCGCATCGGCAAACAGCTGCTCATCACGCGCGGCGCGCTCACGACGTTCTCGCTCGCCAACGACATCGCGAAGTACTTCGCGATCATCCCGGCGATGTTCATGGGGGTGTTCCCGGGACTTGCGGTGCTGAACATCATGGGGCTGCACTCCCCGGCATCCGCGGTCACCAGCGCGATCATCTTCAACGCGATCGTGATCATCGTGCTCATCCCCCTCGCCCTCCGCGGAGTGAAATACCGCGCGGCGAGCGCGTCGAGCATCCTCAGCCGCAACCTGCTCGTCTACGGGCTCGGCGGCGTCATCGTCCCCTTCATCGGCATCAAGCTCATCGACCTCGTCGTGAGCCTGCTCCCCGGCTTCTGAAAGGCCCCGTCATGCGCACCACCCTGCGTACCGCCGGCGTCGCCGTCCGCGCGATGCTCGTTCTCACCGCCCTACTCGGCGTCGGCTACATGCTGCTCATCACCGCGGTCGGTCAGGTCGCGCTCCCCTTCCAGGCGAACGGCTCGCTCGTGCGTTCGACCGACGGCACGGTCATCGGCTCGCAGCTGATCGGACAGTCGTTCCAGGATGCCGACGGCCAGGCGCTCCCGCGATACTTCCAGTCGCGTCCGTCCGCCGCGGATTACGACGCCGCCGCCTCGACCGGCTCGAACCTCGGGCCGGAGAACAGCGACCTCATCGCCTCGATCGAAGACCGGCGAGCGGCGTTCGACGACCTGAACGGCTCGGGCGCGATCCCCGCCGACGCCGTGACCGCCTCGGGCTCGGGCCTCGACCCCGACATCTCCGTCGCGAACGCCGAACGCCAGGTCGCGCGCGTCGCCGAGTCCCGCGGCATCCCGGTGTCGGACGTCGAGGCGCTCGTCGCGGAGCACACGCTGCCCCGCGACCTCGGGTACCTCGGCGACCCGCGCGTGAACGTGCTCGAGCTCAACCGTGCGCTCGACGCGCTGTGAGCGACGAGAATCGCTGACATGACCGTTGACGCGTCCTCCGCCGCCGTCGCGCTCTCCGCGCGGCGGCGGAGCCGTGCGTGCGAGCCCCGCGGAGGCACCCCGTGAAGCGCGGGCATCTGCGGGTGCTGCTCGGCATGGCCCCCGGCGTCGGCAAGACGTACGAGATGCTCGAGGAGGGCCGCCGACTGCGAGCCGAAGGCCATGACGTCGTGATCGCGATCGTCGAGACGCACGGCCGCGCCGCCACGGCCGCGCAGGCCGAGGGGCTCGAGGTCGTGCCGCGCCGGCCCGTCGCCCATCGCGGCGTCGCCCTCGACGAGATGGATCTGGATGCCGTGCTGTCGCGGCATCCGCGCATCGCCCTCGTCGACGAGCTCGCGCACACCAACGCCCCCGGGTCGCGGCACGACAAACGCTGGCAGGACGTCGAGGAGATCCTCGCCGCCGGGATCGACGTCATCACGACCGTCAACGTGCAGCACATCGCCTCGCTGGGCGACGTCGTCGAGAAGATCACCGGCGTCGTACAGCGCGAGACGGTCCCGGATGCCGTCGTCCGCGCGGCCGATCAGATCGAAGTCGTCGACCTGGCACCGCAGTCGCTGCGCGACCGGCTCGCGGCCGGATCGGTGTACCCGGCCGAGCGCATCGACGCGGCCCTGTCGAACTACTTCCGCCTCGGCAACCTCACGGCGCTGCGCGAGCTGGCCCTGCTGTGGCTGGCCGACGAGGTCGATTCCGCCCTGCAGCGCTACCGCACCGAGCAGGGGATCGAGGGGTCGTGGCAGGCGCGCGAGCGCGTGGTCGTGGCGCTGACCGGCGGCCCCGAGGGCGAGACGCTGCTGCGCCGCGGCGCCCGCATCGCCGCGCGCTCCGCCGGAGGCGAACTGCTCGCGGTGCACGTGTCGACGCAGGACGGGCTCCGCACGAGCACCCCCGGCGCTCTCGCCGAGCAGCGCGCCCTCGTCGAACAGCTCGGCGGCACCTATCACCAGGTCGTGGGCGACGACGTGGCCACCGCCCTGGTCGAGTTCGCCCGGTCGGTCAACGCCTCCCAACTCGTCATCGGCGTGAGCCGGCGGGGGCGCCTCGGTGCCGCCCTGACCGGCCCGGGCATCGGCAACACCGTCATCCGCGCCTCCGGCGACATCGACGTGCACATCGTCAACCATGCCCGCGCCGGCGGCCGGTTCGCCCTCCCCCGCCTGGCCGGGCCCGCGCTGAGCGCGAAGCGGCGCATCCTCGGTTTCGTCACGGCGCTGCTCGGCGGCCCCCTCATCTCGCTGCTCCTGCTGGCCACCGGCTCCGACGATTCGATCACCACCGACGTGCTGTCGTACCAGCTGCTCGTCGTCGTCGTGGCGCTGATCGGCGGTATCTGGCCGGCGGTCTTCGCCGCCGTCCTGTCGGGGATCACGCTCGACTTCCTCTTCATCGCCCCGCTGTACACCGTGACCATCAGCGACCCCGTGCACGCGATCGCCCTCGTGCTCTACGTCGTGATCGCGATGCTCGTCAGCGTCGTGGTCGACCAGGCGGCCCGGCGCGCCCGCGCCGCCCGCCGCGCGGCCGCCGAGGCCGAGCTCCTGGCCACGGTCGCCGGGAGCGTGCTGCGCGGCGAGAGCGCCGTCCCCGCTCTCGTGAGCCGCGCGCGCGAAGCGTTCGGTCTCGCCGGGGTGCGTCTGCTCGCCGCCGACGGTCGTGTGCTGGCGACCGACGGCGAGCCCGTGCGCGACGATCGGCGCACGACGCTGCCGGTCGGCGACGGCCGCGCCACCCTCGAACTGCACGGCGGAGACCTGGATGCCGGTGGCCGCCGCCTCCTCGACGTCGTCGTCGCCCAGCTCGCCGCCGCCCTCGAGCGCGCGGATCTCGCCGAGACCGCCGCCGAAGCGGGTGCCCTGGCCGAGACCGACCAGGTGCGCAGCGCCCTGCTCTCGGCGGTCAGCCACGATCTGCGCCGCCCCCTGGCATCCGCCGTCGCCGCCCTCGGGGGCCTGCGCGCGGCGGGGGAGCATCTCTCGGACGACGACCGGCGCGAGCTGCTCGAGACCGCGGACGAGAGCCTCGCCACGCTCTCGGTCCTCGTCACCGACTTGCTCGACGTCAGCCGCGTGCAGGCCGGCGTGCTCGCCGTCTCGCTCGCCCCCGTCGACGCCGCCGACGTCGTGATCGCCGCGCTCGACGAGCTCGGGCTCGGTCCCGCCGAGGTGGAGCTCGCGCTCGACCCCGATCTGCCCGCCCTGCGCGCCGACGGGGTGCTCCTGCAGCGCGTGCTCGTGAACGTGCTGGCGAATGCCCAGCGCTACACGCCGCGCGGCGAGCGCGTGCGCATCGCGACGAGCCGCCTCGGCGGTGCGGCCGAGATCCGCGTCGTCGACCACGGTCCGGGGATCGCCGCCGACCGCCGCGACGACATGTTCGCCCCGTTCCAGCGCCTCGGCGACACCGACAACACCGCGGGCCTCGGCCTGGGTCTCGCACTCTCGCGCGGCTTCGCCGAGGGCATGGGCGGCACGCTGACGCCCGAGGACACCCCGGGCGGCGGCCTGACGATGGTCGTCTCCCTCCCCGTCGACGGCGGTGCGGGGGCGGGCACGGATCAGAGCGCGGTGTCGCTGGCATCCGCCATTCGAAGGAGGACGCCGTGAAGGTGCTCATCGCCGACGACGACCCGCAACTGGTCCGCGCCCTGCGCATCACGCTCGCCGCCCACGGCTACGACGTCGTGGCCGCGGCGGACGGGGCCGCGGCCGTCACGCTCGCGGCGCAGGCGCATCCCGATCTCGTGCTGCTCGATCTCGGGATGCCGCACCTCGACGGTGTGCGGGTGATCGAGGCGCTGCGCGGGTGGACGACCGCGCCCATCATCGTCGTGTCGGGCCGCACCGGCTCGGCCGACAAGGTCGAGGCGCTCGACGCGGGGGCCGACGACTACGTCACCAAGCCCTTCCAGATCGACGAGCTGCTCGCGCGCCTGCGCGTGCACGGGCGCCGCGCGACGCCATCGAGCGGGGAGTCCGTCGTGCGGTTCGGGGGCGTGGAGGTGGATCTCGCCGCGAAGGCCGTCCTGCGCGACGGCGACCGGGTGCACCTCACTCCGACCGAGTGGCGGATGCTGGAGTTCCTCGCCCGCAATCCGGGATCGCTCGTGACGCGCCAGACGCTGCTGAAGGAGATCTGGGCCAGCGAGCAGGTCGCCGACAGCGGCTACCTCCGGCTGTACATGTCGCAACTGCGCAAGAAGCTCGAGACCGATCCCTCCCGCCCCGTGCACCTGCTCACGGAGCAGGGGATGGGCTACCGGCTGGTCGTCTGACCGCGATCGCTAGTTCAGGACGGCGGGGGTCTCGGTCCAGGCGGCGCGGTCGGCGGCCGACGGGGCGGCGGGGATGTGCCCCGCACCGTCGGGCTCGGGGATCGCCGCGAGGAGCGCGCGCGTGTACGGGTGCTGGGGCGCGGCCCACAGATCGGCGGTCGGCCCCGACTCGAGCACACGTCCCCCGAACATCACGAACGTGCGATCGGCGATACGCCGGACGACGGCGAGGTCGTGCGAGATGAACAGCATGCCCGCGCCGGCCTCGGCGACCAGGTCGCGCATGAGCGCCGCGACGCTGGTCTGCGTCGACGCGTCGAGGGCCGAGATCGGCTCGTCGGCGACGAGCAGCGACGGCCGCGCCGCGAGGGCCCGCGCGATCGCGAGGCGCTGCTTCTGCCCGCCCGAGAACTGGTGGGGGAAGCGCGACGCCACGCTCGTGGGCAGACCGACGCGCTCGAGCCACTCCTCGACCGTCGATCCGGCGGCGCCGCGCGCGCGGGCCGTGGCGATGCCGTCGGCGATCTGCGTCCCCACCCGGCGGCGCGGATTGAGCGAGGTCGAGGGGTCCTGGAACACCATCTGGATGCTCGTGAGGTCGGTGGCACGCCGACGCAGGCCGAGGGGGGCCACCGGCGCACCGTGGAAGAGGACGGAGCCGGCGGCGGTCTTCTCGATGCCGACGACCGCGCGCGCGAAGCTCGACTTGCCGCTTCCCGACTCCCCGACCAGCGCCACGGTCTCACCCGGAGCCACGCGCAGCGACACCTGATCCACGGCGACCACCGGCGGGGTACCGGCGTACCTCACGACCACGTCCCGCGCCTCGAGCACCGCCTCAGTCATGCAATCCGCCCTCCGTCTGCGGGTCCGCTCCCGCGTCCGGCTCGATCCTCGATCCGGGCAGCGCGGCGAGCAGCGAGCGCGTGTACGCGTGCTGCGGGTCGCGGAACAGGGTCTCGCGGTCGGCCCGCTCGACGATCAGACCGTCCTTCATCACCGCGACGTCGTCGGCGATCGCGCTCATCACGCCGAGGTCGTGGGTGACGAGCAGCACGGCGAGGCGACGCTCCGTCGCGAGGTCGCGCAGCAGCTGGAGGATGCCGGCCTGGACCGTCACGTCGAGGGCGGTGGTCGGCTCGTCGGCGAGCAGCACCTCGGGGTCGCACGCCAGAGCGCAGGCGATGGCGATGCGCTGGCGCTGCCCGCCCGAGAACTGATGCGGGTAGCGCGTGAGCGCGTCGGCCGGGCGCGGGACCTGCACGGTCTCGAGCAGTTCCTCGGCGCGCGCCCGCGCGGCGGCGCCCCTGAGGCCGAGGTGCACGCGCAGGTGGTCGGTGAGCTGGCGGCCGACGGGCAGCTGCGGATGCAGCGAGGCCGAAGGGTCTTGGAAGACCATCGCGACGCGCGCGCCGCGGATGCGGTTCATCGCGCGCCGGTCCAGTCCCAGGATCTCCTCGTCGCCGAGCAGGATCGAACCACCGGTCCGCGCCTGGCGCGGCAGGAGCCCGAGCACGGCCAGCGACGTCAGCGTCTTGCCCGACCCGGACTCCCCGGCGAGGCCCTGGATACGGCCGGGCTGCAGGTCGAGCGACACGCCCCGCACCAGGGGACGACCGATGTCGATCGTCAGGTCGCGGATGGACAGGGCGCTCATGCCGCGACCCCCGTCGCCGAGGCCTGATGATCCGCCTGTCGCTCGTGCGTGATCTCGGCCGTCGGGTCGAGCACGTCGCGCATGGCGTCGCCGAGGAAGTTGAACGCGAGCACGACCGTCAGGATCGCGAGCCCGGGGAAGACGCCCAGCCACCACGCGTCGAAGTTCTGCATCGCCCCGGAGATCATCGACCCCCACTCCGCGGTCGGGGGCTGCGCCCCGAGGCCCAGGAACGACAGACCCGAGAGCAGCAGGATCGCGGCACCGATGTCGAGGGTCGCGAGCACGAGCACCGGACCGGCGATGTTCGGGAGGATGTCGACGAACAGCGTCCGCAGCGGCGAGTGGCCGAGCAGGCGTCCGGCGATGACGTAGTTCTGCCCGCGCAGGCCCAGCACGATGCTGCGGGTGACGCGCGAGTACTGCGGCCACGACACTACGATCGCGGCGATGACGGCGTTGAAGAGCGAGGGGCCGAGAGAGGCCGCGACCACCATCGCCAGGATCACGGTGGGAAACGCCATGAACAGGTCGGTGATGCGCATCAGGGTCTCATCGACCCAGCCGCCGAAGTAGCCGGCCAGGGCGCCGATCGTGGTGCCGATGATCAGCGCCGCGAGCACGAGCGTGAGAGCCAGTGGAAGGCTCACGGTCGCGCCGGTCATGAGCCGCGAGAACATGTCGCGACCGTTGCCGTCGGTGCCGAGCAGCGTGTCGACGCCGGGGGGCTGCAGACGCGGCAGCACCTGGGCGTCGGGGCCGAAGGGCACCCACCACTGCGCGGTGAAGGCCACGATGACCCACGCGCCCGCGATCACGGTCCCGATGATGCCGAGCGGCGTGCGCCACGCCCGGGGCCAGCGCAGACGGAAGCGTCCGCGTCCCGACACGGCGGCGAGGCGGCTCATGCGATCCTCACTCTCGGGTCGAGCACGCCGTAGAGCATGTCGACGACGAAGTTGATGAGCAGGTAGATGACGCCCACGACCAGGCCCACGCCCATGATCCCGGGCAGGTCGAGGTTGGCGGCGGAGTTGTACGCGTACGTTCCGAGCCCGGGCCACGCGAAGACCGACTCGACGAGGACGGTGCCCGACAGCAGGGCCCCGAACGCGACACCGACCACGGTGAGGATCGGCAGCGACGCTCCCCGGAGGACGTAGTCGAGGATGATGCGCATCGCCGGCAGTCCCTTGGCGCGCGCGGCCCGCACGTAGTCGCTCCCCAGCACCTCGAGCACCGAGGTGCGGATGAAACGGGTGAGCAGACCGATCGTGACCAGGGAGAGCACGAGCACCGGCAGCGCCAGGTGGGCGAGGGCGTCCATGAGCCCGACGCCGTCGCCGTTGAGGAGGTAGTCGACCGTGTACAGGCCGGTCACGCGCGGCGGCGGGGTGATCGACGGGGAGATGCGCCCCGATCCGGGCGCGATCCGCAGCTGCAGGAAGAAGAAGTAGAAGCTGAGGAGCGCAAGCCAGAACGTGGGCACGCTCAGGCCGACGAGCGTGACCACGCGAATGACCTGGTCGGACACCAGCCCCCGGCGATAGGCCGCGAGGGTTCCCAGGACGATGCTGACGACGAGGCTGAGGACGATCGCGCCGATGGCGATCTCGATCGTCGCCGGCACCGCGATGGCCAGGTCGCTGGCGACCGGACGACCGGTCACCAGCGACGTGCCCAGGTCTCCGCGCAGCAGGTTCCCCATGTAGATGAAGTACTGCACGAAGAGCGGCTGGTCGAGACCCTGCTCCCGGATGAAGGCCTCGCGGGTCGCCGGGTTCTGCGAGGCGCCCTCGCCGAGGGCGGCCGAGACGGGGTCGCCCGGGACGAGGTTGGTGAGCAGGAACGTGACGATCGTCACGCCCACCAGCAGCAGCAGGGACGTCCCCGCCCGCCGCAGCAGGTAGCCCACCAGGGGCGACCGGCGCCGCGGCGCCCGCTCCTTCACCGTCGTCATCGAGACCCCGCTCAGGCGGCCGGGGTGATCTCGGCGATGTCCATCTCCCAGACCGAGTTGTACACGGCGCCGGTGACGGAGTCGGTGGTCGCGATGTTGCGCCCCGGCACGATCAGCGGCACGAACGGGCCCTCGGCCTGCAGCTTCTCGGCGAAGTCGGTGAACTTCTCCGTGCGGACGTCGGTGTCGGTGGCCGACGCGGCCTCGGTCGCGATCTGCGCGATCTCCGGGTTGGCCTCCGCGGTCCAGCCGGCGCGCAGGCCGACCTTGAGTCCCGGGGCGAAGGGCAGGAAGTTCGCCGAGTCGGCGTAGTCCGGTCCCCAGAACCAGAGGCCGAAGCCCTCCGTGCCGTTGACGTAGGCGTCGAGCTCCGTCGCGAACGGCGCGGGGGCGAGCTCCACCGCGATGCCCGCGTCCTTCAGCTGCGCCTGGACGCGCTCGGCGAGGGGCGTGAACTCCACACCGCCCACCGGGTAGTCGTTCGGGAACTGCAGGCGAAGCGTCTGGCCGGTGTAGCCCGCGGCGGCCAGCGCCGCCTTGGCCTTGTCGAGGTCCTGAGCGGCGCCCGTCGGGAGTGCGCCCTCGAACCCGGGCGGGATGACGCCGGTCGCCTGCTGGGCACCGGCTCCGGCCAGTTCGAGCAGCGCGTCGTAGTCGAGCGCGTAGCGGATCGCCTCGGCGATCTTGACGTTGGCGAGGTCGCCGCTGACGGCGGGCGACTGGTTCAGCAGCAGGAAGATGGTCTGGCCGGAGGGGACCGAGTCGACCGTCAGACCATCTCCGAGGCCCGAGACCTGGTCTCCGTTGAGGTCCATCGCGACCATCGAGTCGCCGCCCTTGAGGTTGGCCAGCTGTGTGGCGCTCTCCGAGACGTTGCGCACGACGACACGGCCGTATGCCGACTTCTCGTCACCGTTGTAGGCGTCGTTGCGGGCCAGCACGACCTGCGACGACAGGTCGAGGGTGTCGAGCGTGAACGGCCCCGATCCGGCGGACTCGCCGTCGAGGAAGGACTGGGCCGAGTCGGTGCCGTCGACGCTGCCGCCGTGCTCGGTGACGACGTCGGAGTTCACGATGCCGAGCGCGGGGTTCGCGAGGATCGCGGGCAGCTGCAGCAGGGGGGTCGTCGACGAGATCGACACGGTCTTGTCGTCGACCTCGGCGATGGTCAGACCCCCGAGGAGGAAGTTGGGCTTGGCGTCGGCCATGCCCTGGATGCGCTGGAGGCTGAACACGACGTCCTTCGCCTCGATGGGGCTGCCGTCGGAGAAGACGCGGTCGCCCTCGAGCGTGAAGGTGAACTCGGTCGCCGCGTCGTTCTGCGTCCACGACGCCAGGCCCGGGACCGGGGTCGAGACGTCGGAGCCCTCGAAGTCCACGAGCGTCTCGTAGAGGGCCTTGGCGATCATGTTGCCGGTGGGGTCGTAGGTGTGGCCGGGGTCGGCAGTCTCGATCGAGAACGCGGTGTCGATGACCAGCGACTCGGACCCCTGGCCGGAGGAGCCGTTGTTGGCGGAGTTGCCTCCGGTACACCCGCTGAGCGCGAGGAGCGCGACCGCCCCGAGGGCGAGGACCGACGTGGTGCGACGTGACGACATGGGAGCCTCCGGAGGCGAGGAGTACATTCGGGATCGGTCGATGCGGAACTGGACGACCGGGATTAGATTCGCACCCTATGCGACGAAGTGTCCAGCCAGAACGCACCAGCCCCGCGGTCTGTCCACCGAACCCTCGCCTTGGAGCAAAATGTCCAGCAACGATGCGGAACCGACGAAGAATTCTGGACGAAGTGCCGCCCCTCTCGACGATACGGCGTACAAAATCCTCGCTGTCCTGCGAGATAACGGTCGTATCTCGATCGCCGCGTTGGCCGAGCGCGTCGGCATCTCACGCGCCAACGCCTACACGCGCGTCGAGTCCCTCGTGCACGACGGCGTGATCACCGGGTTCAGCGCGCAGGTCGACCACGCGCAGGCGGGGCTGTCGATCGGCGCCCTGGTGTTCGTGACCGTCCTGCCGCAGGCGTGGGCGTCGTTCCGCGAGCGCGTCGTGGAGATGCCCGACGTCGAGTGGTGCGCAGTCACCACGGGAGAGCACGATGCGATGCTGCTCATCCGCGCGGTCGACGTCAGCGGCGTGCACGAGTTCTCGACCGGCGTGATCGCCCAGCTCCCGGAGGTGCGCACGGTGGTCAGCGTTGTCGTGCTCGACGAGGTCGTGCGACGGCCTTACCTGCTGCCGGCCGACCTGCCCGACCGCACGGCGACCAGCACCCTGCTCGGCATGACGCGGTGGACTCCCGCCACGCCGGGACGCGACACGCTCCCGCCGCGCTGAGAGCGCACCGGGCGCGGGGCGAACCCCGCGCACCCCGTCAGACGGGAATCTCCTCGCACACGCTGAGCTGCGGCTCGCCGTGCATCTCGTAGTGCTCGACCAGACGAATGCGTCCCCCCTCCGTCAGCTCGAGCTCGCTCTCCCCGTCCCCGGTCACGACGACCCCGTCGGCCACCCGGACGTGCACGAACGAGACCCAGATGGTGTCGGCGGTGCGCGTGCCCACGAACTTGCCGAAGGTGACGGTGTCGCCCTCGTACCCGCCCCAGATCGCGCCGTCGCGCTCGAAGTACTCGAACACGCTGGGAGCCTCCGGATCGACGACGGACGTCGTGGACGACACCATCTTGAATCGGCGGCCGTCGAGGGAGGGGATCGTGGCGGTGGCGCTCATCCGTCGATTATGGGGGATGCCGCCGCTCACCCCCGCGCGTCGCCCGACGCCGGTCCCGCCTCGACGTCACCCCGCTGCGTGGCCTCGAACTCCGCCTGCACGCGAGCGCACCGGCAGCCGAAGACGATGGAGTGCAGCAGCAGCAGCATCACCGCACCTCGCCGACGGTGTGGCATCCCGGGCACGGGAGGGCCACGCGGTCACCCGCGCGCACATCCCCCGGCAGGACGACGGTCGCGCACGGCTCCTCGCCGTGCGCGTCGAGCACCGCGAAGGGCTCGTCATACGCGTGCGAGACCCGGCCGATCAGTCGCGCCTCGCGCCACACCGCGTCGAGCCCGGCCAGGGCCGCGTCCAGACGCAGCACCGCCGGCCCGGCATCCGTCACCGTCGCCACCACCACGGTGGTCGACAGGCTCGCGGATGCCACCCCGCCCGACGCCGGGATCACGGCCGGCCCCGTGCACACGCACGGCGTGCCGCAGATCTCGGCGTAGCGGCCGACCGAGACCGCGCGGACCGTGACGTCGTCGAGGGTGGGGGCTGACCCGGCCGGCCACGCCGCGGGGTCGAAGGGCGCCGGGATGCTGGAGCGCAGGGTGGGAAGGAGGGCCGTGAGGGTCATGCCTCCGGTCTACGCCTCGGGATCAGCGGGGTCGGCGGTCCTCACGGCTCGCATACGGGTGCCGGACCGTTCCTGACGGTCGGCGTGCAGCTCGGAATCACGGCATATTGGGGCTCATGCCCGCGGAGGATGACGTCACCGGTGTGCTCGATTGCTGGTATCACCAGTTCTGGGTGGGAGCCGAGGACTACGACTTCGAGACCGACCCTCTCGAAGCCGGCATGTTCTGCCCACGGGCCGACGGCAGCGGCATGATGATCCACGCGGCCACCCATTCCGGATACGTGCGCGTCACCCTCCGCTCGAGGCCGAGCGAACCGGCCCTGCCGGCCGATGAGTGGGACGACGTCGCACGAGGTTCGCTCGAGACCGACACGCCCTCCCTCTTCGCCGTGCCCCCGCTCGGCGACGGGGACGGCCTGGAACTCGCCCTCCCTCGGGCGGGAACGTTCGCTTTCCAGATCTCCGCCATGGCGCGCGGCGAAGTCCGGGACGACGACGAAGCTGATCCCACCGATCCCGACGAGCATTACCTGATCGAGGTCTGGCCCATCGACGAGCCGCTGGCGCCGACGTGCATCCGCGTGACCTCGACCTTCGGGCGGCAACGGCTCGCGGAGGCGGCGGCAGCGGCGGCGAACCCTCCGCCCGCGGAGGAGATCGAGGAGTCGGCTCCGCCCCGCCACCGTTCCCTTCACCTGAACGTGTGGCGCACCACGGAGGCGGCCCTCGATCACGCCGAGGGCCGGGCCCTCGCCGACGGCGACCACGCCGCGGCGACAGAGGCCGCCCGCATTCGCGACGAGGGCCGGGCGTTCGCACGAGAACGACCACCGGGCGACGAGTACTTCTTCCTGCCGCTCTCGGCAGAGGCCGATCTCTTCGTCACCGCCGCCGTGGAGGGTTTCCGCGCGATCACCGTGCGCGCGGGAACGTCGACAGCGGGTGAGGAGACCATCGAGCACCTCGACCGCACCGTCTCGTTCTGGCAGTCCCCGGTCGACTTCCAAGTCAGCAGAGAACCCCCCGAGGAGTGGACTCCGCCGGGGCCGATCACCGTCTGGGGGTGAGGGCGGGCCACCCACCCCTCCCCCCACGCCGCGTAGCCTGGAAGGGTGACCCCTCCCTTCGACGTCGACGCCGTGCGCGCCGATTTCCCGATCCTCGAGACCGAGGTCGACGGCCATCCGCTCGTCTACCTCGACTCCGGCGCGACGAGCCAGAAGCCGCGCGCCGTGCTCGATGCCGAGCGCTTCTTCCTCGAGAGCGCGAACTCGGCCGTTCACCGCGGCGCTCACACGCTCGCCGCCGAGGCGACCGAGCTGTTCGAAGACGCCCGCGCCACCGTCGCGGACTTCGTCGGCGCACAGCCCGAGCAGCTCGTCTGGACATCGGGCGCGACCGCCGGCCTCAACCTCGTCGCGGGTTCGCTCGGATACGCGGGGCGGCTGCGCGAGGGCGACGAGATCGTCGTCACCGAGGCCGAGCACCACGCGAATCTCATCCCGTGGCAGGAACTCGCCGCGCGCACCGGCGCGCGCCTGCGTCACATCCCGGTGCACGACGACGGCGTGCTCGACCTCGCCGCCGCAGCCGACCTCGTCGGCGAGCGCACCAAGGTCGTCGCCTTCCCGCACGTCTCCAACGTGCTCGGCATCGTGAACCCGGTCGCCGACCTGGTCGCCCTCGCGCAGTCCGTCGGCGCCCTGACGGTGCTCGACGCGTGCCAGTCCGCACCCCATCTCGCCCTGAACCTCCCCGAGACGGGTGTCGATCTCGCGGTGTTCTCGGGGCACAAGGTGTACGGACCGTACGGCATCGGCGCTCTCTGGGGCCGCGACGAGGTGCTCGACGCGCTGCCGCCCTTCACCACCGGCGGCTCGATGATCACCACCGTCACCCTGGACCGGGCCGAATACCTCCCACCCCCGCAGCGTTTCGAGCCGGGTACGCAGCCGGTGTCGCAGGCCGTGGGTCTGGCCGCAGCCGTCCGCTGGCTCTTCGGCCACGACCTCGCCGCCGCGCACGCGCACGAGGCGACGCTGGAACGGCGCATGCGCGAGGGCCTGCGGTCGATCCCCGGCATCCGCCTCCTCGGAGACACGGATGCCGCCGACCGCGTCGCCCTGCAGGCGTTCGCCGTCGAGGGCGTGCACGCGCACGACGTCGGGCAGTTCCTCGACTCCCGCGGCGTCGCCGCACGCGTGGGCCACCATTGCGCCCAGCCGCTCCACCGCCGGTTCGGGCTGACGGCGTCCGTGCGCGCGAGCGCCGCGATCCACACGACCGAGGCCGAGATCGACACGTTCCTCGACGCGGTGTCGGGCGTTCGCGCCTTCTTCGGAGTGGGGTCCGTCGCATGAGCGGTCTGGAAGCCCTGTACCAGGAGCTCATCCTCGACCACGCGAAGAACCGGCGCGGCTTCGGTCTCGCCGAGCCCGGCGCGCACAGCGCCACCGTGCACCAGCGAAACCCGATCTGCGGCGACGAGATCACGCTGCGCGTCGACGTCGACGACGACCGCGTGGCATCCGTGACCTGGGAGGGGGCGGGCTGCTCGATCTCGCAGGCCTCCGCCTCGATGCTGGTGGCCCTCCTGCGTGAAGACGGCGGAGACGACGGCATGCCGCGCCCCGATGCCGAGGCGCTGATCGCGCAGTTCCGCGAAGCCCTCCGCTCCCGCGGCAGAATCCCCCTCGACGAAGAGACCTTCGCCGACGCAGCCGCGCTCTCGGGGGTCTCGAAGTACACCGCCCGCGTGAAGTGCGCGATGCTCGCCTGGGTCGCGCTCGAGGAGGGGCTGCGCCAGGCCTGACCGCGTCGCGTCGCGGCCAGTGGTGTGGGAGAAGAACCCGCCGCCCCCGCGACGCTAGCCTTCTGCCAACGAGAGAGGCGGATGCCATGGCGGCAGGCGGAGCAGGGTTCAGCGACGAAGAGCGCGCGGCGATGAAGCAGCGGGCCGAGGAGCTCAAGGCTACGAAGGGCTTGAAGGGGCTCGCCAAACTGCAGAAGGAGAACGAGGCGTGCCTGGAGGTGATCGAGAAGCTCGAGGGCGCTGACCGCGCGATCGCCGAACGCGTGCACGTCATCGTCCTCGAGGAGGCGGCCCACCTGAACCCGAAGACGTTCTACGGCTTCCCGGCCTACGCGAAAGACGGCAAGGTCGTGGTGTTCTACCAGCCGGCCTCCAAGTTCAAGACCCGGTACGGCACGGTCAGCTTCGACGAGACCGCGCAGCTCGATGACGGGCCGATGTGGCCCGTGTCCTTCGCCGTCCTCGAGGTGACGCCCGAGGTGGAGCAGCGAATCCGCGAACTCGTGCGTCGGGCTGCTCCGGCGGCCTGAGTCCCCACCCCGGGGCGATGCACCGGATCCGGAGATCGCGCGCGGTTCCGGACGATTCTGCTCGCCGTATCCGGATCCGACGCGCTTCTCCGGATCCGCGATCGGATGCCACGACCCGCGGGCCGCGGCATCCGCGGTCAGCCGATGACGATGCGCTCCAGACGCTGGAAGCTCTGCTCCATGCCGTCGACCATGCCCGTGGCGAGGACCGTGTCGCGGGTGGCGGCGTCGGGATACTCGATCAGCAGGGTCACGAGCGTTGCCCCGTCTTCCTCGTAGAACGACAGATCGTTCGTCGTCGAGGGGTAGTCGGTGCCGGTCATGTGCTCGGTCTGCACGATCCGACGGGGCTCGTCGACGAGAAGCGTCTCGCCGTCGAAGCCGAAGGCCTCCCCCTCGGTACCTGCCTCGGGTTCCCACGCGATCCGGTACCTCCCGCCCACGGAGACATCGACCTCGCTGAGGCTCATGCGCCAGCCCTCGGGGCCGAGCATCCACCGCCGCATGAGCTCCGGCTCGACGTGCGCGCGCCACACGAGCTCGCGTGGCCCGTCGATCAGTCGCGTGATGCGGACGTGCTGGTCGCTCAGCACCTCGAGTCGCGTGCCCTTCCCCTGGGCGAACTCGCGCAGGCCCAGCAGCACGGCGTCGAGCTGGTTCATCGCGAGCGTGGCTCCCTCGGCGGCCCCCATCGCGAGCACCTGCTCGAGGCCCTCGACCGAGTCGAAGAAGGTGGTGTTGGTCAGGCGCGAGCCGGTCGCGGTCGCATCGAACACGAACGTCATCCGCATCGCGGGGCTCCCTGGCAGCACGTCGCCGTCCTCATCGACGAAGGAGTCGATCACCTCGAAGCTGCGAGGAGCGTCGATGTCGAGGAACTCCCACCTCCCCCGCGCGGTCTCACCGCCCGTGCTGGTCATCTGATACCTCGCGCGCCCGCCGCGTTCGAAGGCGAACGAGGTGAAGGTGGCGGGCCACCCGGGTGGGCCCCAGAAGCGTTCGAGCTGGCGCGGATCGGTGAAGACGTCCCAGAGGCGCTCGGGGCCGACCGGGAAATCAGCGATCAGGGTCATGGTGAGCGCTTCGGGGTCGCTCTCGACAGAGGTGACGGGCATGGCGAACTCCTTAGTGGACAGTGGATGCGGGGGCCTCGGGCGACGCGGACTCGGCGAGGATCGTGTCGAGTCGATCGATGCGACCGCGCCACAGCTCTTCGTACGAGCGCAGCAGTTCTCGCGCCCGCGCGAGCGCCGAGGGATCGGCACGCACGAGTCGCACCCTTCCCTCTGCACGCTTGGTGATGAGCCGCGCCTCGGCCAGCACGGCGATGTGCTTCGACACCGCAGCGAACGACATCGCATACCCCGCGGCGAGTTCCGACACCGACCGCTCGGCGACGAGCGTGCGCCGCACGATGTCACGGCGCGTCGCGTCGGAGAGCGCGTGGAAGACGCGATCGATCTGCGCGTCGTCGAAGCTCTTTCGTTCAACCATTTGGTTGCACGTTAGCGCTCCGCACTCGCCCGCACAACACCTTCTTCATGCCCACCGCGGCCCGGTTCCGGGGACCGAGGCGACCGGCGCCTCACGACCCTTCGGGGTCGCTCCGCTGCATCAGTCCGATCAGGTTGCCGGTCGCGTCGGCCACGCGGGCGAGCAGGATGCCTTGACCGACGTCTGCCACCTCCCCCACAGGACGAGCGCCTGCGGCGATGAGTTCCTCACGTGCGGCGTGAAGGTCAGCGGTGAGCCAGTAGGCGACGGGCTGCGTCACGCCCTCGGAGGACGCGTTCGGGTCGAGCCCGACCTCCTGGTCGCCGACCCTGAAGCCCACGTAGAACGGAGTGTCGAAGTATGGCATCGCCCCCGAGGCGACGCTCCACAGGCTCCGATCCTTCTCGAGGTCGGAGGTGGGATAGATCACGGAGCCGAGCTCGGTCAGCATCAGATTCTTCTTCCTTCATGGGCCTGGCGCCTGCCACGGCGGGCGCGGTGGTGTCGGTCAGGCGTAGACGCGGACGTAGTCCACGTACATGTCGATCTGGTTGCCGGAGCGGGACAGATCGACGGGCCACCCACCCCCGAGACCGAGAGTCAGGTAGTAGTACATGGGGGTCTTCGCCTGGTCGCTCGTCGGCTGGCGCCACACCTCACTGCCGTCCAGGTAATAGATCGTGTCGGTGGAGGTGATGTTGACGCCGTAGACGTGCCAGGTATTCGCGACGTCGCCCCGTGTGAACCCGGTCGAGCAGTTCGTCGCGTGCGTCTCCGGCTTCCCGAGCCACCAGTGCTGGGCCTGGCACACATGAGCGGGATCGTGCCCGTACTGCTCGACGATGTCGACCTCGGCCGTCGAGGCGAGACCACGGCCGGCCGGGAGACTGTTCAACGACATGGTCCAGAAGGAGCCCCAGGCGCCGGCCCCGGCGGGGAAGAGGATCCGTGCCTCGAAGTAGCCGAGGGAGAAAGCCGTTCCCGTCCCATCCGTCCGTGCGCTGGCCAGATTGCCGGTCGTGTACTGGCGACCCCATCCGGCCGGGTCGGTGTACCCGGCGGGGTTCTTCGTCGCGCGGATTCGGAGGTACTGGCTGTCGAGTTGGGTGAAGGGGTCGATGACGCCGTTGTCGTCGCCGAAGATGCCGTCACCGAACTCGCTGCCGCTCGCCGTGTCCGGCTTTCGACTCGCGTAGTCGGCGCCGATCCCCGTTCGACTGATCGTGATGGGCGTGCGGAAGTCCTGAAGGTGCACGAGCCGCTTGCCCGCTGCGGCAGCGGGCACGGCCGACGGAGCACCTTCGTTCCACGAGGCGCCCGCACGGTTGTACAGCTGAAGGTACGCCGTGTCGGTCTTGCTGAACGACGGATCACCGGGTGGAGAGTTCCATGCGCTCATACGCAGGACGATCGGACCGCGGGGGAACTGCGAGGCGGGGAAGGTGAAGGTTGCGAAGCCGGAAGCATCGGGCTGGACGTTCGCGACCAGGCGGTCGTAACCCGTCTTGTCCGGGTGCGCCGCATCCGGCGCATGCCACGACCGGGCGTCGAGGTTGCGCATGCCGGGGGCGCAGAGGCGCACCGTCACGGCGGATCTCGACGCGGCCAGTTCAGAGCCATAGGTGGGCGACAGGACACTGACACGATCGCGGACAGCGGTGGAGCAGGCCGTCGTGTCCGCTGCGGGCGGTGCAGCGACGGCCGGCGCCGACACGAGAATCGCCGCGAGGGCGACAGCGGCGATCGCGAGGATCGGACGGTACGTTCTCATTCCAGCTCCTTTGCCTTGCTCGAGGTCTGGTCGGCGCACGCAGCCTCGCGCGAGGCGACAGAGGCTACGGGTCGAGGACGGGGAGGGGTGGAGGTCCCGACCGGATCGCGAGAACCTCCACCCGAAACGTGGCTCAGCCGTTTCTGACAGCGCCGGCGAGTTGCTCCACCTTCTCCGGGGGCGCAGGGTTGCGTCCGAGGAGGAGTCCGACGAGGGTCGCGACCGTCGCAGCAGCGAAGTAGATGGCGATCGGGGTCCACGTCCCCCAGCTCGCGAACAGCGAGGTGAAGATGAGCGGCGCGACAGCCCCGCCGACCAGGCTGAACAGCGTGTAGGCCATCGAGCTGCCGGCGTTGCGCACGCGGGCGGGGAACTGCTCGGTGATGTAGGCCGCTTGGGGCCCATACATCAACGAGTGGAACAGCAACGCGACGATCATGCCGATGATCAGCGCCGTGGCGTCGCCACCGGAGATCAGCACGAAGAAGATCGGCACCCACAGCGCGGATCCGACCGCCGCGATCGCGTAGACGACGCGCCGGTTGACGCGGTCACTGAGAGCGCCGGCGAGGGGGATGAACACGAGCTGGAACGCCGACCCCGTGAGAACCGCGACCAGTACGGTTCCGCGATCCCCGCCGAGCACTGTGGTCCAGTACGTGCCGACGAAGACGGTGAAGAGCGAATACAACACGTCGGCACAGACCCGGGCCAACCCCGCGGCGAAGAGGCCCCGCTTGTGGTGGGCGAAGACTTCGCGAAGGGGCGACTCCGCCCGCTCCCCCTGTTCCTCGATCGCCCGGAAGACGGGCGTCTCCTCGAGCTTCAGGCGGATGACGATGCCGACCGCGATGAGAACGGCCGAGAAGAGGAAGGCGAGGCGCCATCCCCACGCGAGGAAGGCGTCATTCGACATCACCGTGGACAAGACGGCGAGCGCACCATTGGCGAGCAGCGTGCCGGCGGCAGGCCCGATCTGGGCGGCTGACGACCAGAAACCCCGCCGCGTGGGGTCACCGTTCTCCGCCGACGTGAGGACCGCGGCGCCCCACTCCCCACCGACGCCGACACCCTGCGCGAATCGGAGGATGACGAGGATGATCGGGGCGGCCACGCCGATGGAGACGTACCCGGGGAGCAACCCGATGAGCACCGTCGCGACCCCGACGAGAAGGAGCGTGCTGACGAGCACCTTCTGTCGACCGACCTTGTCTCCCAGGCGGCCGAAGATGATGCCTCCGAGCGGTCGGCTGACGTAACCGACGGCGTAGGTGCTGAACGACAGGATCACCCCGTTGAGCGGGTTCTCGTTCGTGAAGAACACCAACGGGAACACCAGCGCCGACGCGACGGAATACACCGCGAAGTCGTAGTACTCGAGGGTGGTTCCTATCGAACTCGCTGAGAAAGCGCGGGAGCGGCGCCCTCGGGTGGCGCGCAGATCTGTGGCCATCGTGGTCTCTTCCGTATGTGATGCGGGGGCCCCGGAATGGGGCCGATCGCGTCACATCCTGTCGCCAATCCGGCTATTGTTCAACGATTAAAGAGCGGGTGAAGTTTCGCCAGAACGGCGCCCCGACGCCGCGCGCGAACGACCCCGTAGCGCCTCGAGGCCCCCGCCGATCCGTCACTCTTCATGAACGGCCAGCAGTTGGGCCGACCGGCCATCGACGGTGATCGCCAGCCGGTCGACCCACGAGAGCGGCGGCGTCGCGGCGTAGGCGGGAGGGAGTGCGTTGCCGTTCAGGCTGGCGAGCGCCTGCGTCGAGGGCGTTCCGTCCTCCATGGCCGCTGAGTCGAGCAGGAGGCGCAGACCGGCGATGTTCGTGGCGACACCGGTGAACTCCTGTTCCTGCAGGGCCCGTCGCGCCCGCGGGAGGGCGTCGTCTCGCCTTCCGGCGGTCGCCGTGATGAGGGCGAGCACCCCGTCCCCGGTCTGGACGAACCCCTCGTCGTCGACACTGCTCGCGGTGTGCACACCGGGGCCCCCAGGGACGGCCTTCGAGCGAACGCGCGCGAGGCCCGCAGCCGGCTCCTCCGCCCGGATGACCGCCGTCACGGTGTGGCGTGGGGTCGAGGCAGGGCGGGCCGGCGCTCTCCCCAGTTCGAGGACGGCGACATCGTCATCCAGGGCGCAACTGAGGGACCCTCGTTCCGCTTCACCGAGCGGGCCGAGCGGCCGAGAGCTGTCGAGAAGGGGTCCCTCCTCTCCGACGACGTACTCGGCGAGGAAGACACCCACGAGCTGGCCCGCGACGGCGAGTCGGGTGGCGCTCTCGACGATCTGCCGCCTCACGCTCTCGTCGCAGGGTGCGGGGGTCTCGAGCAGGATGGCGTCCCCGTTGCGGTCGCGGGTGAGACCCATGGTGGCGAGAGTGGTCACTCGCCCGTCCCCGCCCCGGTGAGCGCTGACCGCGACGCGTCGAGAATGGGGATAGGCGCGGCGCACGATCCTCCCGACCGGGCCCGCCGGCATCCCGCCGGCGATGTCGTCGACGTCGCGGAGATCGGTGATCGTCAGGGAGCCGCCGCGACCCGTCATCTCGCAGGGAGTCCCATGGTGGGCGACGAACGCGTCCAGCTCCATCGCGCTGGAGACGGTCCCCGTCGGGACGCAAGGGACACCGGCCGCGAACGCGAGGTGTCTGACCTGCTCGGGGTCGGAGACACCCGAATCGGTGGGCGACAGACCGAGCCAGGTGAGTCCCTCCCGCTCGGCGGCGACTCCGATGTCGGTCACGCTTCCGCCGGGGCCGTTGACGACCCAGATCGCGGTGGCGCTCGCGCGGCGGGCGATCCCGATCCAGGTGGCGGGGTCCGCGGGGTCTTCCTCGCCAAGAGGGTAGGCAGAGTCGGCTTCCCTCGTGAAAGCAGAGAAGGCGTCGTCGTCACGGTAGCCCACGGCTGTCCGCCATCCGAGTCGCCCTACGGCGTGGACTGCTTGTCGGGCGGCGAGACCCGCGCCGACGATGAGGACGATGGTCGCAGTCGTCATCAGTCGCCCCCGAGCACGAATTGCACCGCGGAGCCCGGGGGGAGTTGGGCCAGACGGTTCAGGGCCGCCGATCGGACGATCCCGATCAGGGGGTAGCCGCCCGTCGCCGGGTGGTCGCGAAGGAAGACCATCGGCATCCCCGACGGTGGCACCTGGATCGAGCCGGGCATGATTCCCTCACTGGGCAGCTCGCGAGGGCGCGTCAGGGTGAGGGGTGACTCTCCCTCGAGTCGCACACCCACCCGGTTCGCATCACCGGTGATGGTCCATCGAGACTCGAGGAGGAGTCGCCGCGAGGTCGGAGTGAAGAGGTGCGCGCGCGGACCCGGGTCGATCTCGAGCGGGGTGACCGTCGTCGCATTCGGCATCTCCGCGGGCGGAACGCGGCGGCCGACCGGACCGCCGTGCGCGTGTCCTATGGCGTACAAGTCGCCCCGGCGAGCCGGACGGGGGCCGAGCCCCGCAAGGATGTCGGTGGACCGGCTGCCGAGCTCGGGGGACGCGAGGATGCCGCCGCGGACGCACAGATAGGTGCGGATGCCGGCGGTCGGTGCGCCCAGTTCGAGTCGCGTCCCGTCGTCGACGACGAAGGGTGCCCACAACGGCGCCGCCTTGTTCGCGCCGCGGACGCTGGTGATGCGCGCCTCCACATCCGCGCCGGTGAGGGCGAGGACGAGTTGGCCCCGTGCGACGAACTCCGCGCCCCCGTAAGCGATCTCGAGGGCGGCGGCGTCGGGGGCGTTGCCCACCAGCTCGTTACCGGCGAGGTAGGAGTATGCGTCAGCCGCGCCAGACGTCGACACCGAGCGATGCTGCAGACCTCGACGGCCGCGATCCTGCACGAGCGTCTGCAGTCCCGGGTCGATGACTTCCACGGCGCGTGACGTTCCTATCTCGTCCTCCGGCGTCGGCGCCGTCGGGTCATCGACTTCCGCCGGCGCAGGGAGATGCGTCTCATCGCGAACGGCCACGAACCGGACACGATCCCCGGGCGCGACCAGAGCCGGGGGGTTGCGGTCACTGTTCCACATGACCGCACTCGTTCGACCGATGAGCTGCCAGCCCCCGGGGGATGCTCGCGGATACACGCCCGAGAAGCGATCAGCCACGGCGACGGAGCCCGGCGGCACGATGGTGCGCGGGACGGCGCGGCGCGGCACCGGCAGCACCTGCGCGCCGGCCTCCAGGTAGGCGAATCCGGGCGTGAATCCACTGAAGGCGGCGGTCCAGCTCTGCTCGGAGTGCCAGCGAACGACCGCCTCGGCGCTCATCCCGAGGCTGTCCGCCAGGGGCGCGAGGTCTTCGCCGTCATAGGCGGTCGGCAACTCGATGAGCCGACCCTCGTCCGCGCGCGGCGCGAGGTCACGAATGGCACCGATGTCATCGACCGCCGCTTCGACCAGGCCCCCGCGCTCGAGCAGGAGCAGGACGCTGCGTTCACCGGCGACGAGGTCGATCTGACCGGCGGCGGGGTGTTCGACCAGATGAGCGCTGAGGGCGCGGGCATGCCCGGATGACTCGACGTCGACGATGATCGCACGAGGACCGGCCGCGGCGACCCGCTGGATCGCGGGACTCACGACGCGAAGGCCTTCAACTGCACGCCCGCGTCGCGTAGCCGGGAAGCGATGCGTCCCGCCGCGCGGACAGAGGAAGGGCTGTCGCCGTGGAGGCAGACGCTTTCGACACGCAGCTCCAGTACGGTTCCGTCGACGGCGATCACCGTGCCGTCCGTCGCCATGCGAACGGCCCTGTCGCCCATCTCGGACACGTCCGTGACCATCGCGTCGGGGCGGGTCCGCGGCACCAGAGTGCCGTCGGGCAGGTAGGCGCGATCGGCGAAGCCCTCGAGGTGTCCGCTGAGCCCCGCCGAGGGCGCCAACTGCCCGAAGAGCGCCCCCGGCGGGTGGAGCACCGACAGGCGTGGATCGATGGCGGCGACGGCCGAGAGGACCACCTCCGCGATCTCCGGGTCGGCGGACGCGTCGTGGTAGAGAGCGCCGTGCGGCTTCACGTACCGTACGACGGCCCCCTCCTCCGCCGCGACCGTCAAGAGCGCGGTGATCTGATCGGACAGCTCGTCGTAGAGCGCCTCTCGAGACATGGGGACGGAGACGCGACCGAAGTTGGCGCGGTCGGCGTAGCCGGGGTGCGCGCCGATGACGACACCGGCGTCGCGGCACAGCTGCACCGTGCGGCGCATCACCTCGAGATTCCCCGCGTGGCGTCCGCACGACACGTTCGCACTCGTGATGTGGTCCATCACCAGGGCGTCGTGTGACTGTTCGAGGCTGTCGGCCTCACCGAGGTCGGCATTGAGATCGAGCCGCATGGGGACTCCTTTCCGGGCTCGAACAGCCTCGCACATTGTTCAACAACTATTCAATAGCGGTGCCGCTGAAGTACGGTGGGCGGCATGAGCGTAGGCCCCGATCCCGTCAGCGCGCTTCGGGCCGCGCGAGATCGCATCGACCGCAAGTCGGTGTGGTCGCGGGTGGCGACCGAACTCCGCCGCCAGATCGACGATGGACAACTGCCCCCGGGTATGCGGCTCGGGGAGGAGAGCATCGCCGACGCGCTCGGCGTCTCCCGTAACACGGTGCGCGAGGCCTTCACCGAGCTTGCGGGCGAACGTCTGGTGGAGCGGATCCCCAATCGGGGCGTGTTCGTGCGTTCCCCCTCGCGCGAGGACGTCATCGACGTCTACCGAATGCGACGCATCATCGAGTGCGGGGCCCTCGTCGAGGGCGGGGATGCTGCGACCGTGAAGGCGATGCGGCTCGCGGTCGAGCAGGGGCGGCGCGCTGTGGCCAAGAACGATCGCCGCGCGATCCTGTCGGCGAACCTCCGCTTCCATCAGGCCATCGTCGCGATGGGTCGCTGCTCCCGGTTGAACCAGCAGGTCGGCATCCTTCTCGCCGAGACCCGCCTCTTCCTCCACGCGGCGGCCGACGAGGACTCGTACCTGGAACGTTTCCTCGATCGCAACGATGAGATCTGCACGCTCGTCGAGAGCGGGCGCTACGACGAAGCCGCGACCGCGCTCAAGGACTACCTCGTCGAGGCCGAGGCCGACCTTCTCCGCTTCGTCGGCGACGCCTGACCGTTCGCGACGAGGCCTCGGCGCCCGGGTCATCGAGCGAGGAACAGTACGAGAGCGCCGAGCGCGCCGGCCCAGAGCATCAGGCACAGCCCTCCGCCGATGAGCAGGCCGCGCATCGTTCGAAGCGACTCGCGCCGCTCAGCGTCGACGTCGCGGACGTATTCGCTGGTGGTACGCGCGCGGGCGGCGGGGTTCTGCTGCGGCGGCTGGCCGCGGGTTCGACTGAGTTCCACGTCGGCTTCCTCGATGATCACCGTCTCTCCTCGCTGTCCTGGGAGCCGGTGTCGGCCGACCGTTCGGGTGGGCCAGCCGACACCGGCCGGAGTCTCGTGCATTGCGCGCGGCTCTTCCCCCGTCCGGGGGGTGATCGCCGGGGAGGTGGTCAAGACCTCCGCTTCGAGCGGGAGTGGGCGATGACCGCGACGGCCGCACCCGCCGCGAGGAGAGCAAGAGCGATGGCCCAACTCGCGCCGACGTTCAATCCCGTCAGGGGGAGACCTCCGGGACCTTGGGCTTGCGGCGGTCCGGGGACCGTCCCATCCGGGCCCGGCACAATCGGCGTGGGAGCCACGTACACCGGTGCGCTCGCGCTCGCGAGGTCGGTGACATCCGGCCCGGTGGGCGGCGTGCCGACGACGGTCGCCGAGTTGCGGAGGGCGCCACCGGCGTCCGCGTCGGCCTGGGTGAGCACGTACGTGCCGGTGAAGACCGTCTCCTCGTCGGGAGCGAGGATGCCGGTGAAGCCGTCCGCTCCGGTCGGGCCGGTAGTCAGCGTGATCGCCGCTCCCGCTCCGTTGACGAAGGAGTCCTCATCGACGGCGACGTCGCGCAGGGTGACGTTGCCGGTGTTCTTCACCGTGAAGGAGTAGTTCACCGTCTCCCCGGCGACGAACCCGGTGCCGTTCGCGGGAGCGTTCGTCACCTGCTTCAGCAAGCTGATCGCGGCGGCGGGTCCGACGACGGGCGCCTCTGCGGCACTGTCATCCGTGACGTTCGACCCCGTGGGTGGGGTGCCGGTCGTCACCGCGGTGTTCGCGAGCACGCCCCCGGCGTCGATGTCGGTCTGGGTGAGGACGTACGTGCCGGTGAAGACCGTCTCCGCGTTCGGCGCGAGTGATCCCGTGAAGCCGTCGGCCGCGGTGGGCCCGGTGGCCAGGGTGATGGCGTGGCCGGCCCCGTTGACGAAGGTGTCCTCGGCCACCGTGACGTCGCGCAGCGTGACGTTGCCGGTGTTCTTCACCGTGAACGAGTACTCCACCGTCTCTCCCACGACGAACCCGGTCCCGTTCGTGGGCGCATTCGTCACCTGCTTCTGCAGGTCGATCGCGGCCGCGGGGCCGACGACGGGGGCGGAGGCCACGCTGTCGTCCGTCACAGTCGGGCCCGACGGTGGAGTGCCCTTCGTCGTGGCCGTGTTCGCCAGGACGCCCCCGGCGTCGACGTCCGCCTGGGTGAGGACGTACGTGCCGGCGAAGACCGTCTCCGCGTTCGGCGCGAGTGATCCCGTGAAGCCGTCGGCCGCGGTGGGCCCGGTGGCCAGGGTGATGGCGTGGCCGGCGCCGTTGACGAAGGTGTCCTCGGCCACCGTGACGTCGCGCAGCGTGACGTTGCCGGTGTTCTTCACCGTGAACGAGTACTCCACCGTCTCCCCCGCGACGAATCCGGTCCCGTTCGCGGGGGTGTTCGCCACCTGCTTCACGAGACTGATCGCAGCCGCCGGACCGGTCACAGGTGCGGAAGCCGCACTGTCGTCGGTGACGTTCGGCCCGGTCGGCGGAGTGCCCGTCGCGGTCGCCGCATTCGCCAGGGCACCCCCGGCGTCGACATCCGACTGAGTGAGGACGTACGTGCCCGTGAACATCGTCTCCTCATTCGGAGCGAGCGTCCCGGTGAATCCGGGCGCCCGGGTGGGGCCGGTAGACAAGCTGATCGCGTCACCGGCGCCGTTGACGAAGGTGTCCTCGGCCACCGTGACGTCGCGCAGCGTGACGTTGCCGGTGTTCTTCACCGTGAACGAGTACTCCACCGTCTCCCCCGCGACGAATCCGGTCCCGTTCGCGGGGGTGTTCGCCACCTGCTTCACGAGACTGATCGCGGGCGCTGGAGTGCGCGGGACGATCGTCGCGTCACTCGTGTCACTGACGACCTGGCGCGCCGGCGACGTTCCGGAGGTCTCCGCGGTGTTCTCGATCGAGCCGCCCGCGTCGACATCGGCCTGGGTGACCGTGTAGCTCGCGGTGAACACGGCCTTGGCTCCGGGCGCCAGCGTGCCGTCGAAGGGGGCGGGGTTCGAGGCCGCGATGGGGCTGGTCAACGTGAGGGGTGTGCCCGCCCCATTCGTGAAGCTGGTCTCGGTCACCTTCACCCCGGAGAGAGGCGCCGACCCGATGTTGGTGACCGTGAAGGTGTAGGTCACGTTCTCTCCGGCCGCGTACCGAGTTCCGTCGGCGGGTGCGGAGGCGGTCTTGACCAGGTCGATCCCCGGACGCACGAGGCCGGCATCCTGGGTGAGGTTGTCGGCATCGATCCCGAGGGTGATCGGGGTCGCACTCTGCGTTGCGGTGCCGACCGGCGGGCGGGAGTCGTTCGAGCCCGTCCCCGCGTTCGGCGCCGTGAATTCCCATCCCGCCGGGGCCGTGAACGCCACGGTGTACGTCCCCGCGCGGAGGTTGACGAACCGATAGCTGCCAGCCGCATCCGTGGTGGTGGACTGCGTGATGGCGGCGCCCGTATCGTCCGTGCCCGTGACGGCGACGGTCACACCGGATCGCCCGGGTTCCCCGGCATCCTGGATGCCATTGCCGTTGGAGTCGGTGAACACCCGGTCTCCGATGGACGATGCGACCACATCGACGCGCACCGGTGCCGTCTCCGGAATGGGCTGAGCCAGCCCGGAGGCGCGGGCGGTGCCGATGGTGTTGATGTACCTGTCGCCGTCGCGGTCACCGGTGGCTTGGAAGTTCAGCGTCAGACCCCCGACCGCGCCGACGGCGAGGTTGGTCACCGTGATGCGCGCCGCGGTCGCGGCTGCGCCGCAGGCCCCCGTGCTCCAGGTGTTGGTGTTCGATGCCGGATCGGTGTTGATCGTCGCCGGCGCCGCCGTCGTGCACTCGACCACCGCGTTGCCGGGGATGTTGCCGGCGCCGGTGAAGCTGGTCGTCCCGCTGTACGACGTGCCGCGACTGTCACCGTTGAAGGGGAACACGTCGATCATCTGCAGCTGGGCGATGGCCGAGCTGGTCTGGTTGCTCCACGACAGTCCGTATCGGTGGGGGTCCCGGATCTGGACCGTGGGGGTGTCCGTGGACTTCGCAATCCGGACGAGTTGCTGGTTGAGGATCACCAGGTCGTAGCTCGTCGTGCGCTGACGCAGGTCGATGGACGTCGTGCCGTTGGAGCTGATGACAGCGGTGTTGGGCGCATGGGTCCCACTGATGGTTGTCGCGAGGGTGCTCGTGTCGTAGGTGATGGCGGGGATGGTGGAGTTCGCGGTGATGTCCCCCAACGCGAACGTCAGAGTTTGGCCCGTTTCACCGCTGTCGCCGGTGCAGGGCAGGCCGTCCGCACCATTGCTCCCCGGTGCCACGGAGGTCGCTGAGACGGATGACGTGCCAGGAACGTACTGCAAGCAGGAGGAAAGAGTGTCGACGACCTTGACCCCCTGAACAACGTTGCCGGCGGGGGCGCTATTCGTCACTGAAGGTTGAATCGAATACTTGACGGTATTGCCGGCAAGGACACTCGTCGCGTTCGCGGGCACGGTGTTCTTGGTGAGTCGAAGAACTGCGTCGGCCAGCGTGAGACGGTCTCCCAGAACTCCTTGTGCGACCTCCTTGCTGTATGTGCTCTTGTTCGTGAAAGACCCGCTGTTCGAGTACCGCGCGCTGGCCCAGTCCCCGATGATCGTTCCGTTCGTGTTGGGCATGGCTTTGAACTGGAAGTGCACATTCAACGAGCCATTCGTCTCAACCGTGCCTGGATACACGAGACGGGCTGCGTTGACCTGCCCCGGTCCGCCCGCCGCCGTGACGCTGGGGTACCACGTACCGGTGTTGCAATCGAGCGAGCGCCGACCGTTATCCGAAGTCTGTGGAATGCTCGCGTACTCGACCGTGAACCCGGTGGTCACCAAGGCGGCGTTCTTGTAGAGCCTGCCGACGCCCACGATCTGCTCGGTGGCTGGATCCCACACGTCGCAGGACGCCACACCGTTGATGTCGTTCAAGCTGGCGTTGTAGGTCGCGATACGCGCCCAGTAGGTACCGTTCGGCGCCACCACACCATTGGCAGCGAGTAGGTCACTGGCCCCTCCGGCCGCGACCCAGCTGTTGTCATCTGCAGTGACGAGATACTTCGCCGTCCCGGGTGACCCCACCACGAGGTTGGCGGAGAAACAGTTGTCGTTGGAGCGGTTCTTGTTGTCGCCGACGAACGTGCACGCAGCGGTCGTCGGGTCTGAACCCGGTTCGAAGCCGGCACCGAAGTTGCTCTGCCCGCTGATGCTCACCGGATCAAAGTCGCGAAACTGGTTCGTCGTGGAGAGCGTGCCGCCAGCCGCGTTGATGTCAGTGGCAGGGACGAAGATGTCGATGATGCCGGTGGCCAGGAATGACGCATTTATCGGCAGGACCCCGCCGCCGGCATTCTCGGTGGGAACTCGATCGCCCGTGAGATCAGCACCTGTCACAGAGACAAGAATCTTGCCGCCCGGCCCACCGGGTTGGGTACAGGTCGCTGTACCCGAGTCGGTCACCGAGCCGGCTGGATTGTTCGTCCCGCTACGCGTGCTATAAGGCAGACCAACCCCGGACTGCAGAACGCCGCCGCACCCGTTCAGAACGGCATTCGGTGCCACGTTCGTCAGATCGTCGGTCCAAGCGAGCGCGCCTGCGGCCAGTTCCGCGCCCTTGAGCGATGACGGGGCAGCAACTGCCCACGTATAAATGATCCTCATGCCACGAACGCCAGCGCGCGTACTCGGGTACTGGAAACCCCCCGCCAGGTTCTTGCGGAGTTCCAGTCGGAGCTGGGCGGCGACGGTGGTGCGGGCTGTCCCGGCACTTATTGTGGTGCCGCCGTCCCTGACCGCCAGCGTCGTGTCGACGACACTTCCGTTGGGCACCGTTCCATCGACGGTGACCGAGATCGGGATCGAGGCGCTGACGTTGGCCTCGAGCGCAAGCTGACACGTGAGCGTGTGACCGTCGGCGCTGATCGAGCCGCCGGCCGGACCGTTGCAGAACGTCGTGTTCGACGCGTTGAATTTCACGCCCGCCGCCGCGTTCAGCGTCTGCGTGAAGGTGGGCGTCGCCGCGGCGGCGCCGTTGTTGTAATTCCACGCGTACGCGATCGTGTCGTGCGTGCGGACGACGCCGTTGTTCGCCCCGCTGTCGAGGGAGTCGAACGGTCCTGTGCCGTCGGACGTGACGACGAGCTGGACGGCCTGCAGCGCCGCCGCGGCGGGGCGCGCACCTACGACCACCGCCGCAAGAACGAGGAACGCAACGAGCACCACGGACAGGGCCCTGTTCACGGGGCGCGACAAAGCGCCGGAGGGCGATACGGACAGTCCCACGGGATCTCCTCGAAGCTGCGGACGTTCACGATCGGCCCGGCGCACGGGGCACCGAACGGAAGCGGGAACACGAGTGGCGGCCGAAAGCGATCCGACCGACGAGGCCCAGCTTGGGTGGGAACAGGCGCGCGTCGAGGACCCGAGAACCAAACTTCGCCCGAGGAATAACACGAAGGTGCAGGTGGCTCAGGGCCGGAAATCGGACGTCCGAGACTGTGCGGGATCAGATCGCGGGCACCTGCCGAGCCAGCCATGCGATCACGGCGACGGCGGGGTACATCGGCTCGCCAGTCAGGGGATCAGCGGCGCTCGGCTCGAGCTGGGCCGACACCACCTCGCGGGTGGAGCCGGCCAGGGAGACGACGACCGAGAAGCGCAGCGACCCTCCGCGCTGCACGCGGGCGCGCACCGAGTCCGTGCACACGCCGATCGCCTCCGCGACGAGCGCGACGGGATATCCCGACTCGACAAGGCCGCCGAAGATCACGCGGGTGACGGCGAATGCGACGCGGCGATCTGCCCCCGTCGCGACGAGCTCAGCACGTCGAGCCCGCTCGACGAACAGGCGCACAGAATCGTTGAACAAAAGACCAACCATGTGTAGATTGCCTGCACGCACCGTTCTCAGCCCTCCGTCATCCGATGGTGACGGCGACGACGTGGATGACACCCGAACTGGCATCCACTTCATCCCGTTCTTACTACCGCGCCGCCCGACGGGGGTTAGTGCACGGGTGAAGTACATGGCAGGGGCACGAGGCGGTGTCCTGCCCGCTGACGACGAGGGGAGTCGGCATGAACGACGATGAACGCAATGATGATGACGACCTTGCCCGGCGCGCGCTCGGCGCGCTCACGGACCCGATACTGCTGCCGGGTGTGCGCGAACGACTCGCCGCAGTCTCGCCCGAAGACCTCACGCCCGAGGAGGCGGCGGCACTGCTGATCCTCAGCTTGATGCCGGGGGCCACTCAGCCCGTTTCTCCCGTCATCGCCGAGACCGTGATCCGAGACATCGACCCGGGGGCGACCGTTCCCGTCCGTTCGGCGCTCCGGGTGGCGGCCGCTGCGCGCGTCCACGCCGAACGCGGGAGACCCGGTGACGGTCTCCGATTGATCGAGCGAGCGGAGCGCGAGTTCACCCAGGTCCCCGGCGACGAGCAGGACCGGGTGGCGGTACTGACCGTGTGGTACGTCGGGGGGCTCATCCATCAGCTCCTGGGCGACTACACAGCCGCGGTTCGCCTACTCGAACGCGTCACGGCGCGGAACGCGCCCGACCACCTGCGGTACACCGCGATGTCGTTCCTGGCTCTCATCTTCGCCGAGCAGGGTCGCATCGCCGACGCGCTCGATCTGGCCACCCGCGCGTGGGACTGCAAATCGTCGAACGCGTGGGATGACGATGCCCACGCCATCCCCTCGCTCAGCGCGTTCGTCCTCGCCCACGCGGCTCGCCTCTCGCCCGGCGACGCGACATGGGCGGTCTCTCGGCTGGACGCGCTCCTGCCCCGGATCGCGCCACAGTGGACGATCGGCCTGCTCCGCGTGAGAGCGCAGTACTTGTGCGCGGTGGGTGAGCCACGACGAGCGAGTGCGCTCATCACTCAGGTCACACACGGTTTCGACCTCCCCGCCGCTTCGCCCGCCTTGCGACAGGGAGTCGCCCTCGCCGAGGCGCAGGCGCTCCTCCTTCAGGGCGCACCGGGAGCGGCGATGACGGTCGCGTGCACGCTCCTCGAGGCGTCGACGAGCGCCGCCATCCGTGCCGACGCTCACCTCATCCAGCTGTGCGGCCTCGCCGCTCTCGGCCGTCCACGCCACGTTCTCACCCTCGCCGCGGAATGGCGACGGGATGCGGTGGACGCCACGCCGTCCGGGCAGGAGCTGCTCGTCTCCGTTGCGGAGTACACCGTCGGGCGCATCGATTCGGCGACGCGGGGGATGACGCGCTGGCTGGCCGGTGTGGAAGAACACGGCGCGGCGGCCGCGGGACTGCTGCCGCCGGCCCTCCTCCATCGGGCGCTCGTCGGCACCGGCGTCCTGAATCAGTGCCCGCCCGCTCTGCGTGCGGCCGCCACCACGTCGAACGCCCTGGACGCGGTCGCGGCCAAGTTCTCCTCGATCACGCGCACCCAGCGGCGCCTTCTGGATCTGCTGCGCGAGCACACGACCCTCGAGGGAGTCGCCGCCGCGGGGCACGTCAGCCGCAACACCGTGAAGAGCCACACGGCGGCACTCATGGCGACTCTCGGCGTCAGCTCCCGAGCGGAGATCGTGGACGTGGCCGAGTCCGCCGGGTGGTACACACTTCCCGCCCGGTGGCGCGCATGAGCGTGGAGGCGGGCCGGTTTGCCGCCACCTGGCCGGAGATGCTGGACCTCCACGGTGTCGCCGCCGTCGGCGAGGCCGCGTCTCTCGTGAGCGATGGGGACCTGTCGGAAGACGTGCACGTCCTCGCCGCGGTGTACCTGTGCAGCACGTTCGTGGACACCGGGCACGACCGCGAGGTTCTCAACGACCGGCTCGCCAGGACGCTGGCGGCGGGACCCGTCGAGGTACATGACGGGATCAGCGCGCGGACCGCCGCCGCCCATCTCCAAGCCTGTCTCGACCTCGACCAGCCGGCTCTCGCCTTCGAGACCGCGCAGAGATACGCACGGGAGATCGAGCACCTCACCTCCGCTCAGTTCGTCGAGGCCGAGGGCCCCCTGCCCTGGCTGTGGCTGTCACTGTCGAACGCGCATCACTCGACGAGCGAGGACCGCGCGGCGTCGTTGTTCCTGCGGCGCGTCGAGGAGGGCTCCGTCGCGTACACGCGACTCAGCGCCGTCGCCGAACTCACGGTCGCCTACGCCCTCGGCGGCGCGACGCACCGCGCCCGTGAGTATCTGGCCCGTTTCGAGTCACTGTCGCACGCACGCCCCGAGCTCGTGTCGGCATACCACCGCGTCCTCGTCGACACCGGCGCAGGGGTGATCCACGCATCTTTCCTCGAGACTGAGGACGCCCTGAGCTGCAGCGACCGAGTCATCGCGATCTCTCCCCGCGTCGGGTGGATCTACGGCGCCTGGGCGGTTCGCGGACACGCCCTCCGCCTGGACGGCAAGGCACGCGAGGCGGTCAGCCAGATGGCTCCCCTCATCGTGGCGGCCCCCCAGGTGCGCATGCGGCCCCGCGTGCGCACCGGCGCCGAGTTCGCCTACACGGCAGCGCTCGTGGCATCCGGTCGCCCCGGCGTCCTGGCCGGCGAGCTGCGCTCCCGTCATCTCGACCCGAAGCACCACACCTGCTATGAGGGTCTTCGCGCGGTGGCTTTCCTGAGCGTCGGTCTTCCGCGGCACGCCCTCGAGAGCACGGATGCGTGTCTCGCCCTCGGGAGCGATCACAACCTCCGTACCCTCCCGGAAGCGCTCGTCGCCCGCGCAGCCGCGCTGCGGGGACTCGGTCGTCCCGGCGCCGCCCTCACCACGCTCGACACCGCTCTGGACCTGCTCGACGTCTCCGGTCCTGCGGCCTACGCCTACCTCCCGAAGCGCGTGCTCGCCGAACTCGTGGAGTCAGCAGAGCGCAGCGGTCGCGCCATCCCGCCGGCCGTGAGCGGTCTGCTCGACCGACCCGACAGCCCCCTCGATGTGACGGCCGCGACCCTCGGGAGTCTCACACCACGTCAGCGGGAGCTCCTCCGCGCGATGCAGGGACCACAGACGCTCGCGGGACTCAGCTCCCAGTTCTTCCTTTCCCTGAACACGCTGCGCGTCCACACCCGGAACATCTATCGCGCACTCGGCGTCAACTCGCGAGACGAAGCCGTCGCGATGGCGCAGTACGCCGGATTCTTCGAGTTCGATCTCACCGACGCGCCTTCCCCTGAGTAGCTCGGACTTCACCCGTCGGTTCGCATCTGCGGACCCCACCGCGGCGCGGTCCTTGAATAGCGTCGATGACAACCCTCCCCCGCCCGCGCGTCCCACGCGTTGCAACATCGAACTCTCTCGAAAGGTATACATGCGCATGTATCGAATACTCCGCCGCGATCAGGACGGACCGAGATTTCGCCGGCTGATCGCAGGCGCAACCGTTCTCGCGCTCGCGGCGCTCGGTGCGGTGGCCGGGGCCCAGGCTGCCACCGCGGCCACCCTGAGGCCCGACCCCTTCACCGTGTCGGTGTCGACGACCGCACCCGGTGAGTACGACCAGTTCCAGGTGCGCACCTCGTTCTGCGTGCCGGATGGCACCCCGCAGGGTGACACCTTCACGCTCGGATTCCCCGACGCCCTGAAGACGGCGAACCTGTCGTTCCCCCTGAACGACCCCGACGGGGTCCCGATCGCCAACGTGGTCACCTCCAACGGGGTCGCGACCTTCACGATGACCGACTACGCGACGACCCACCGCAACGTCTGTGGGAGCGCGGAGTTCAACGTCACGATCGACCACACGCGCTACAACCACGAAACGGAGCTGCCGGTCACGTTCCAGGCGAACACGAGCGTCACGATCACGCTGCGTCCCCGCGTCGTCACCGGCTATTACCTGACGAAGGTCACCAAGTCGGGCTCCTGTACGACGAGCTGTGGATCGAGCAACCCCGCAGGCGGGTTGAGCTGGGGAGTGAACCTTCCGGCGGCACCCGCAGGCGGGTACACCGACCTCACCCTCTCCGACACCGTCGGCCCCAACCAGCGTATGGAGTGCGGGGTCATGTACCTCGTGGCCGGCCCTCCGGACGGCGCCGGCGGCGTCGCGAACCAGCGCAACATCCCCTTCACCGTCGCGTCGTGCACCGACAGCGGGTTCACGGTGAACGTGACCCAGGACATCCCCGAGGGCGACGCGGTCTCGCTCTACTACACGACGACCCCCACCGACTCCTGGGCCGCGGGCACCTACACGAACGCGGCGACGGTCACGATGAACAAGACCGTCACGCAGTCAGACGAGGCCCGCATCGTCAACTACAGCGGCAGCGGCAACGGCTCCGGCGACAACATCACCATCAAGAAGTTCTCCACGGCCGACGGCGTGGTGAACGGCGACTTCAACTCCGCTCCGGGGAAGTCGGTTCCGGCGAACACCCCCATCCCGCTGAGCTTCCTCATCACGAACGAGGGAGTGACGAATCTGCGCGACGTCGTCGTCAGCGACGCCGTGTCGTCAGGCCCGGCCGTGCAGAACCTGACGTGCGACTTCTCGCGCCTGGGTGGACCGGCGACGGGTGTGACGTGGGCCGGACCTTTCGCGCCGGGAGCGTCTTTCACCTGCACCGCCACGGTGCCCGGCATGCCCGCGGGGACGCAGCAGGCCGACACGGCCTCGGTCGTCGGGACCGGCAATGCGAGGGTGAGCGCCAGCGACCCGTTCCACGCGACGACGCCTCCGGCGCCGAGCCCGACGCCCACGCCCACGCCCACGCCCACGCCCACGCCCACGGCAACACCGACACCGACACCGACGGTGACCCCGACGGCAAGCCCGACACCGACACCGACGGTGACACCGACGCCGACGGTGACCCCGACGCCCGGTCCGACGCCGACGGTGACGCCCAGCCCTAGCCTCACCCCGACGCCGAGCCCGACGCCCGACGCGACACCCAGCGTGACGCCGAGCCCGACGCCGAGCCCGACGTCGAGCGTGACGCCGACACCGGGCGCGTCGCCGAGCCCGTCGCCTTCGCAGACGACCCCGGCGACGCCGTGCGTGCCTTCACCCCCTCCCGGAGTGACCCCGCCCGCTCCGTCGGACAACGCCGTCCCGCCATGCGGCCCGACGCCCCGACTGGCGACGACCGGCAACGCGGTCGATCCGACGGTGCCCGTCTTGAGCGCGCTGGCCGCGCTGACCCTCGGCGGGATCGCGATGCTGATCCGGCGGCGGCGACAGCACCAGAGCTAGCCGGTGACAGACGTGGGGTGGGGCTCGGTCGACGCCAGTCCCACCCCACGCCTGCGACGCGTGGCTTGCGCGGGCCCATCTGCGGAGTACGTGCGGTCGCCCACCCGCGCTCATCCCACGCTCTCCCTCGAACGCTGCACTCACCCACCACTTGATCGTTGAACAATCCCGGGATCGTGACGAGGATGGAGGCCGTCTCGATTCCGTTCCGAGGGAGAATCCGCGTGGCATCGCCTCAACAGACCGTCGACGGATCTCCGCGGACTCCGAGCTTTGTCACGCCTGCCCCTTCCGCCGGGACGCCCGCGGAGGTTCGGCATCGTGGAAACGCGGACCGACACGCGTGGATCCGCCGGGTGGAACTGCTCGGGTCCGCCGACGGCGCCAAGCATGCACGCACGACTCCGCTCGCCGGCGGGGGTGCGTGATGCCCACCTCCCGACTTCGTGAGGTGCGGGTAGACACGCCGCTCGGTGAGCTCCACGTCCGCCTGCACGGCGAGGGGACTCCGGTTGTGATGTGGCCGGCCGTCTTCGTCGACAGCACGACCTGGGATCGGGTGCTGCCGCTTCTCCAAGCCGAGGCAGACGCCACCCCTCGCCGCTTCGTCCTGGTCGACCCGCCGGGTCACGGTCGAAGCGACCCACTCCGGCGCACGACGGACATCGAGGGGGCGGCGAACGCCGCCGCCGTTCTGATCGACACGATCGCTCCCGACCAACCGGTCGACTGGGTGGGGAACGCGTTCGGCGGGCATGTGGGCTTCGCGCTCGCGCAGGATCCCGGACGACTTCGCAGTTTGATCGCCATCAGCTCACCGGTCGATCCCATCAGTCCCGGCCAGCGCTGTGCGAGCGAGATTCTTTCAGGGCTGCTCCGCGCGACGGGGCCTGTCGGACCGGCGCAGTCAGCGATCCTCTCGATCCTCCTCACCGAGACCTCGCGTGCGAACGGCAGCATTCGTCGCGTCGTCACCGATGCCGTTCATCGGCCGAGCCGTGCGAGCATCAGTCGCGCGGTCCGGTCTTTCATCCTCAATCGGCGCGATGTGTCTGACGAGCTCGGGCGGATCGTCGTGCCTTCCCTGCACATCGCTTCCGACGAGCGGAAGGACTGGGGCCCGCAGGACGCCAGCCGGGCTGCCGAGCTGTGTCCCGGCGGACGCGCGGTGACCATCCAGGGCGCGCGCACACTGATCCCGCTCGAACGCCCTCGGGAGCTCGCCGACGCGGTGAAGGAGTTCTGGGAGGCTCTGTAAGACGATTCCTGGCGGCCTCACGAGCGCGGGGAGCGCGAAGCATGGCGAGATGGCGTCGCGTCGATGCGGACGAGCGACTCGAGGTCGAGAGTCGGCAACACGACCCAGCCCTCGCGGCGGGCGACGGCGAGATCCTCGGATGCCGGGGGCTCGAAGGCCCCGAGCGCTCCGGCGCGGGTGGCGAGGGACGCGATCACGGCGTCGAACGCGTCGGCCTTCGCGACGGCGAGAGGGGCGAACGCGCCGAGATCGAACCACGGCGCGCGCTCCGACAGGGAGGCGATCAGGGTGGCGCGGCGGGTGGCATCCACGCGATACCCCGTCGTGTCGAAACCCCAGATGCGCAGCGACCCGCCGGGGTACACCTCGAACAGGCGCCCCTCCGCGGCCCGGTCGACCCCGAAACCGGCCTCGGCGAGGCGGCGCAGGAGTCCCGCGCAGCGCAGCGCGGTCACGCCGAGGCGATCGGTCGACACGCTCAGCGGCCACCGGCCGATGCGTTCGCGCACCACATGGTCGGTCCGTCGGTAGACGAGAGGGCGACGCCAGTCGGATCCTCCCTCGGCGGGACCGCGTGTGGGCGCCGCGGCGGCGTGATGCGCCTGCACGAAGTCGACGAACGCGTCGGGCCACCCGAGCGGACAGTCGACGCCCAGCCACGTCTCGCGCGGAGCGACTGCGGCCACGATCGTCTGGTCGTCCACGCCGACCTCGAGCCGCGTGAGTCGCGCGCGCGCACCGTCCCACACGATCTCCGCCAGGGCGGTGCTCGCCATCCCGGCTGCCAGGTCGACTCCGATCGTTCTCACCGCGGCAGCTTATGTCTCGCGCGACGGGCGGGCGCGGGGGCGCGGCCCGATCGCCGTAGGGCGCGGAGGCAAGGAGCCGCGGAGCCGGGGGACCGGGCGGCCGCGGGTCGAGGGGGCGCGGGTGCGCAGAGCCTCAGAGCCGCGGGGTCGGGAGCCGCGGAGTCGCGGAGCGCGACGCGGAATACCGGAGCGATCCACGCGGTTGCCCGCTTGCGTGACTCCCCACGCCGCCGCCCTCGATCGAGCACTCGCTTCGCTCGAGATCAGCGCTGAGAACGCGAGGCGTTCGACGCTCGAAGCCGGCGAGCGTCTGACGGTGCCGCGCGGAGAGGCGACGCTCGTCTTCGTCGTCTCGGGGGAGATCACCGGCGACATCGGCGAGACCCTCGGGTGCGCGGTCGACGCGCCCTCCGGGCATGCCGCGACGCTATGCGGACGCCGTACCCTCCTCGCGGGCGATGCGCTGGTGTCGTTCGGCTGCGAGCGCCTCGCCCTGACGTCGCAGTCCGGCGCGCGGGTGACCGTCATCTCCGCCGAGCTGGCGCGCACGGTCTCTTCGTGGGCCCTCCCCGGTGTGGTGTTCGTCAGTGATTTCGTCGGCGCCGAGCCCGCGGCCGCGGCTCTCGCATCGCATCTCGGCCCCACGAGGCGCGAGGCGGATGGCGCGCGCCCCGGCGACGTCATCTGCCGGTTCATGGTGCGTACGGTCCTGCTCGCGGCCATCCGGGCGTGGGCATTCGACAACACGAGCGCCGTCTGGCCTCCCCGCGCAGACGACCCGTTCCTCGATCGCGTCGCCGCCGCCATCGCCGATCAGCCCGGCCACCCCTGGACGACGGAGGAGATGGCAAGCCTCGCTGCGATGTCGCGGTCGGTCTTCGCGGAGCGCTTCCGCGAGGCCTTCGGACGCTCCCCCGGCGGCTACGTGACCGATGCCCGCGTCCACCGCGCGAAAGAGCTGCTCGAAGCCGGTGAGTCGGTGACCGACGTGTCGCGCGCCCTCGGATACGCCTCCGACGAGGGTTTCCGCCGCGCCTTCCGCCGGGTGGTCGGCGTCGCACCCTCCGAGTGGCGCGCCACCGCATCGGTTTCGCCTGCCTGAGCCCGCCGCCCCGAGTGACGCCCGGCTGACGCCCGGCCGTCCCGGTTGCGCGCGCGGGTCCGCCGGGAGCGCGCGGGGCCACGCTGGCCGCGCGCGGACGGCCGCGCCGGCACCGTCGAGCGGAGGAGATTCCGGGAGCGGAGGAGGAGGCGCGGCGCGGCGCTCCTCCCTTCCCCGGATCTCCTCCCCCGCGCCCCCGCGCCCCCGCAGCCGCCGCGAGTCCGAGCCCGCGACCTCCGTGCGACCACAGCGGCCCGCCAGCGGGTACAAACCCCCGCGCACGCCCGCCGGCCGGCGCGCGATCAGCGCGAGCGCGGCACCCGCAGCGACAGCCCGAACAGAGCGGCGCCCGCCACGAGCAGCACGACGCCCACGGCATCCGTGACGGCGACACCCACGGCATCCACGAGCACCCCGCCGACACCCGCGGCCACGACGATCGCGAGCTGGAAGCCGGTCACGACCAGGCTCCCGCCGGCCTCGAGACGGTCGGGCATGCGGTGACCGACCCACGTGTTGACGATGATCAGCCACGACGCGAACAGGAAGCCCCAAGCGAAGACCGCGGCGGCCACGGCGACCACCCCGCCGGGCATGGCGAGCAGGACGACGATCGCGGCCGCGATCAGCAGCGGCCCCGCGACGGCCAGGACCCCGAACGCCCGGTCGACCACCATGCCGATGACGATGTTGCCGACGAGGCCGCCGGCCCCGAAGAGGGTGAGCAGCATCACGACCGTGGTGGCATCCACCTCGGGAAGGCGCTCCAGCGCCAGCCGGACGTAGGTGTAGGCGAGGAAGTGCCCCAGCACGATGAGGACGTGCCCGGCCAGGCCGAGGGCGGCACCCGGTCGGCGGAGGGTGTCGACGAGGAGCCGGATGCCGGATGCCGACACGGCCGGCACGGGCGGGAGGACGACCCGCACCGCAACGCCGACGACAGCGGAGGCGACACCGACGAAGAGGAAGGCGAGACGCCAGTCGAGGGCCTCGCTCAGCACGACGCCGAGCGGCACCCCCGCGACCGTGGCGAGCGACAGGCCCGCGGAGGTGAACATGACGGCGCGTCCGATGCGTCCGGGAGCGGAGAGGCTCGACGCGACAGTGATCGACATCGACCAGTACGTGCTGATCGCCGCCCCGAGGAGGAAGCGCGCGATCAGGATCGTGACGAAGTGGGGCGCAGCGGCGACCACGATGCTGGATACGGCAGCCGCCGCAGCGGCGCCGACGACGAGAGACCGCCGGTCCAGTCGGGGGAAGATCAACCCGACGGTGGGCGCCATCAGCAGCCCGGCGAGTGCGGTCACCGTGACCGTCTGGCCGGCCTGGCCGGGCGTGATCCCGAGCCCGGCCGCCATCTCGGTCAGCACACCGTTGGGGAGGAACTCGGCCGTCACGAGCAGGAAGCTCATGAGCATCATCACGATGAGACCGCCGTACCTCATGCGAGGCTCGGCGACGGCGGGGAGGGGGACGGAGGCGGTCGTGGTCATGCTTCGATGCTCGCGAGGCGGCGTCCGTCGCGCCCGACCGATCGTCCGCGGCATCCGACCGTTCGTCCGCGAGGGCATCGCGCGCAAGCCCGACCCTTCCGCTCGCTCTCGCCTGCGCGACCTGCGAAGATCACCCCATGGCAGACGAAGACCTCCCCGACTCCTTCGAGCCGGGTCTGCGCGTGCCTCCCCGCCCCGAGCCGCCCGCCCCGCGTCTTCCGAAAGGCGACCTTCGCGCCGCCTCCGTCATCGCGATCGTCACGGGGAGCATCGTCGTGGCGTGGCACATCTTCCTGGTGTCGGTGAGTGCGATCGCGGACTTCGACCAGTTCGTCTGGATCCAGGTCGGGATCTGGACCCTCGCGCTGGTGTCGTTGGTCACCGGCATCCTGAGCCTGAACGCCCGCATGGCGCGGGAGCTCGCCGCGGCCGGGTTCATCGCCGGCGTCGCCGCGGCCCTGCTGTCACTGGGTATCGGGTTCTTCAGCGGGGCGGACTTCCTCCCCTGAGGCGCGGGAGCCCTCGCCGCAGCCCGGGCTGAGCTCGGTCAGCGCCCACGAGGCGGCCGCGCGCTCGAGGTGCACGGTGCCGCAGTCGCCGTTGCCGTAGGTGACCTGGAGCACCGCGTCGTCGGCGGTCTCCGCCACGACTGCGACCGAGACGTCGTCGGGCATACCCGAGGCGGCGTAGATCGCCGAGCTCTGGCGGATGAGGGTCGCGCAATCACCGACCTCGACGCCGGTCGCGTCGGTGTACTCGGCCATCATCCGCTGCTGCAGCGGCTCGGCCAGCGCGGCGCACGCGGCCACGGTGTCCGCGGAGCGCACGGCCGTCCACCACGTCTGGAACCCCGCCACCGGGCCGTCGTCGGGCACCGGAGAGGCGGTCGCGACAGGGCTCGCGGACGCCGAGGAGGGCGCCGCCGAGGTGGCGGTGTCGGACTCCGAGGAGCCGGTGCACCCCGTCAGGGCGAAACCGGCAGCGAGCAGGGTGAGGACCAGCGCGTGGGGGGATCGCATCCCTCCATTGTTCCCGAGCGTGGCTCCGGCGTCATGTCCGGGCCGACCGCGGGGCGTCGACGAGGGGAAGGCCGACGTAGCGCGCCGACGGTCGGATGATCTTCGCGTCGCGGGCCTGCTCGAGCACGTGCGCGGTCCAGCCGATCGTGCGGGCGAGTGCGAAGGTCGGGGTGAACATCGCGCGCGGGATCCCGCACTGCTCCATCACCACGGCGGCGTAGAACTCGACGTTCGCGCGCAGCGGGCGCTCGGGTCGATGTGCGGAGAGCGCGTCTTCCGCCGCGCGCTGAAACGCCAGCGCCTGCTCGACGCGATCGCCGCCGAGGCCGAGCGCCACCTCGCGCAGCAGTTCCGACCGCGGATCGCTCGTGCGGTACACGGCGTGTCCGAAGCCCATCAGTCGTCGCCCCGCCGCGAGCTCGCCCGCGATCCATGACGCGGGGTCGTCTCCCGCGCGGTCGAGGCTGTCGAGCGCGCGGGCCGGCGCTCCCCCGTGCAGCGGACCCGACAGGGCCCCGAGCGCACCGGTCAGGCAGGATGCCATATCGGCCCCGGTCGACGCGATCACCCGTGCCGTGAAGGTCGAGGCGTTGAAGCCGTGGTCCATCGCCGCGACGAGGTACGCCGAGAGGGCTCGCTCGTGCGCGGCGTCGGGCTCGGCGCCCGTGATGCGGCGGAGGTAGTCGGCGACGACCCCTCCTCCGCCCGGCCCGCTGTCACCCGCGAGAGCGACACCCGCGAGAGCGACCGGCGCCATGGCGGCGAAAGCGACCGCCTCCTCGAGCCGCGACGCCTCGTCGAGGTCGTAGAGAGGGGCGGAACGGCGTTCGGATGCCGCGAGGGTCCAGACCGCGCGCAGCCGCGCGAGGGGCCGGTCGGTGCGCGCCGACACCGCGGCGACGAGTTCTCGCAACCGCTCATCGGACCGGGCGCCGGCGACGCGCGCGGCGAACGCGGCCCCGCCCGCGGCATCGGGGAGGTCGCCGACGACGAGCAGGTGCCACACGTCTTCGAACGAGCGCTCGCGCGCGAGGTCGACGGCCGCCCGACCCCGGTAGTGGTAGGCACCGGCGTCACCGTCGACGTCGCTGAGGGCGGTCTCGGCCGCGACGACGCCGTTCAGGCCGCGGGGAACATCGATCAGGTCGCTCATGGGCCCAGTGTGCGAACATGATCGCAACAGCGTCAACGTTGATCGGATCAATATGCCCCCCTCTCTCGGACGCCTCACGGCCGCCCAGGTCGCCGCCCGCCTCGGGGTCAAGCCCGAGACCGTGTACGCCTACGTCTCGCGCGGGCTCCTCCGCCGCGCGCGCGACGCGAACGGCTCCACGTTCGACGCGCTCGAGGTCGAGGCGTTCGCCGCGGCCCGGCGGCGCACGGCCTCGCCGGCGTCGGCGCACCCCACCACCGGCATGCCGCTCGGCGTCGTGCGGACCGACATCGCCGACATCGAGGACGGGGAGCTGCTCTACCGCGGGCAGCGTGCGCGCGAGATGATCCGTCGCGAGTTCGCCGACGTCGTCGCCTGGCTGTGGGGGACGGAACGCCTCGACGCCCCGGATCCCGCGATCGGCAGCGCACGAGAGATGGTGGCGGCCCTTCCGCCGCACGCGGACGCCATGGACCGGCTCCGGGCGGCCCTGACGGGGTTCACCGCCGACGATCCGATCCGCCACGACGCCTCGCTGCCGACCCTCCACCGCATCGGCTGGACCCTGCTCACCGGTCTCCCCGTCGCCCTCGGCGGCGATCCGCACACCAGCATCGCCCGCTCGCTCGTGAGCGCGTGGCGCGCGCGGGCCGACGACCCCACGGTCGCCGCGGTCAACGCGGCCCTCATCCTCCTGATCGACCACGACCTGGCCGTGTCGACCTTCGCCGCGCGGGTCGCCGCGTCCGCGCGCGCCGACGGGTACGCCGCCGTCGGCGCCGCACTCGGCGCGGCCGACTCCCCGCTGCACATCTCGGCCGCGTCGAGGACCACGCGCCTGCTGACCCGCGTGCGCAGAGGGCTCGAGCCCGAGCGGGCGCTGACCGAGGCGCTGCAGGACGGCACCGGCATCCCCGGGTTCGGGCATCCGCTCTACGCCGGCATCGACGATCGCGCCGACGCCCTCTTCCCTCTCCTCGCCGAGCTGCCGGACGGCGAGGAGACCATGGATGCCGTGCGCCGACTCAGCGAGGTCGTCGCCGACCGCACGCGCCTGGGGCCCAACGTCGATCTGGCGCTGGCCGCCCTGGCATCCGGTGCCCGGCTCCCCGAGGACGCGGCCGGCACGATCTTCGTCGTCGGGCGTCTCGCCGGCTGGGTGTCGCACATCGCCGCGGAGTACTCCGAGCCCGCGATGAGACTGCGCCCGCGGGGCGAGTACCGGGGGCCGTGAGCGGCCGGCCGTCAGCGCCGACGCGTCAGCGGTTCTCCCACGCGCGCGCCATCTCGACCACGGCTTGCACGGCGGCCTCGGTGTCGGCGGGCGTGCCGCCCGCGCGGCCGGCGACGAGTCCCGCGACGAATGCGCTCAGGGGCGCCGCCGGGCGGGCCACGCCGTTCGCGACGTCGCGCGCGAGGTCGAGGATCAGCGAGATCGGGATATCGCCCTCGGTCAGCCCGAAGCGTCCGGCGAGCGCTGCGCTCCAGTCGTTCAGGGCCTCGGGGGGCAGGGTGCGGGATTCGGTCATGGCTCCTCCTCGGGCTGCTCGAAGATCGTCCCACGTGTCGACGTCGCGCGTCAGCGACGCATCGACCGGGATCGTCTCGACCGTCAGCGCGCCGAGCAGCGCGCGCATCGACGCGTCGCGTCCGCCCTGGGGCAGGACGGATGCCGCGGCGCGCAGCGCCGGGGTCCGGTACCGGCCGATGAGCCACTGGCGTCGCCCGTCGTCGAGGCACATCCCGTCGACGCCCGGGGGCAGCGGGTCGGTCAGGAGCGCCAACGCGGGCGCGGCGGTCGCGAGGTCGCTCGCGAGGATGTAGATCTCCTCCGCGCGGACGTGCGGGAGCGCCGCGACGACCCCGGCGACCGGGCCTCCGAACGGCGGGTCCTCGCGCACCCAGGTGACGTCGAGCTCGGGCGCGAGCGGGAGCGCTGCCACCACGACGCGACCGGCGCCGGCGGCACGCACGGCGTCGACCGCGCGCTGCAGCAACGTCGATCCGTGCACCACGAGAAGGGGCTTCGCGGCCCCGCCGACGCGCGAGCCGCGGCCGCCCGCCAGCACGATCGCGTCGACGCTCACGTCAGCAGCACCTCCACCCGATCGCCTTCCGTCAGGTCGCGGGCGCTCGGCGGCACGACGGCCAGCGCATCGGACTCGGCCAGGCCCCGGGTGCCGCGCGCCGTGGGTGCGGCGCGCCAGCGCGCGGGATCGGAGCGGTCGAGCGCGACCGGAACGTACTGCACGCGGTCGGGACGCGCGCGCCACCCCGACGAGAGGACGACGCGCGCGGTCGCCCGCCCGAGATCGGCGTCGCCCTCGAGCGCGCGCAGCGCCGGGCGCACGAACAGCTCGAACGACACCGCCGCGCTCACGGGATTGCCCGGCAGCCCGAAGAGCAGGATCCCGCCCGGTGTGCGGCCGAAGCCCTGCGGCTTACCCGGCTGCATGCGCACGCGCTCGAACCGCATGAGATCGCCGAGAGTGTTCTTCACGACCTCGTACGCGCCCGCGCTCACACCGCCCGAGAACACCACGACATCGGCGCCCGCGGCGTCCGCCGCCGCGATCGCCGCACGCGGTCCGTCGCCCTCGTCGCCGACGCTCGTACGCAGGACGACCTCGGCACCGGCCTCCTCGGCGAGCGCGGCGAGAAGGACACTGTTCGACTCGGGGATCTGCCCCCGCCGGAGCGGTCGGCCCGCGGGCACGAGCTCCGACCCGGTCGACACGACGGCCACGCGTGCCGCGCGCGACACCGAGACGGTGGGCACTCCGGATGCCGCCACGGCACCCAGGCGCGAGGCGGTGAGCCGCATCCCCTCGGCGACCACCAGGTCGCCCGCCCGTACGTCGGAGCCGCGGCGGCGGATGTGCGCACCCGGTCCGCGATCGGCCGACAGGACCGTGACACGCTCCAGGCCGCCGTCGAGACCGTCGCGGGTGTCCTCGAACGGGACCACCGCGGTCGCGTCGGAGGGCACCGGCGCCCCCGTCATGATGCGCACCGCGTCTCCGGCATCCATGCGCGGGTCGTCACGACTGCCCGCGGGCAGGTCGGCCACCACGCGCAGGGTGGCCGGCAGGTCGCCGAGCCGGCGGACGGCGAAGCCGTCCATGGCCGAGTTGTCGAAACCGGGTACGTCGACGGCGGCGTGCACCGGATGCCGCAGCACGCGGCCGCGAGCCGCCGCCACATCACGCAGCTCCGGGTCGAGAGGGCGCACGGTCGAGAGGATCGAGGCGAGATGTGCGGCGACGTCGATCATCGGGTCGGCGTGCGCGGCGGGCATGCGTCCAGCGTAGGCGCGGGGGCGGGGGTTCCGGGGGCGGGGGCTTGCGGCGGACGCGGGGGCGGGGCGGGGGGGTGGCGCGGGCTCGCGGTGGACGCGGGGGGGCGGGGTGCCGGGGTGCGGGGGCGCGCGGGGGTCGGGGTGCGCGGGGGTCGGGGTGCGCGGGGGTCGGGGCGCGCGGGGGGGGGGTCGGGGCGCGGCGTGCGGGGATGAGGGGGCGCGCGGGCGCGGCGGAGGGAGGAGATTCGGTGCGCGGAGGACGCGGGAGCGGTGCCGCGTCCTCCCTCCGCCGAAACTCCTCCGCTCGCCGCCCACCGCGACCGAACAGACCGTCCCCGCCGCGCCTCACGAACCACCACCGCACTAGCGTGGAGGAATGGACGGCCTGACCTACGACGAGGTCGGCGCGACCGCCGGCGACATGCCGCCGGGCTTCCACCACGTGCGCGCCGAGCGCGTCATCGGTCACGGCCGCGGCGACTTCGAACGCGCGGTCGATGCACTCCTCGCGGGTGAGGCGCAGCGTCGCGCCGGCGCCCGTGTCGAGATGTCGGAGACACCGCTCCGCGCCGGCACGCGCGTGACGATGCGCCTGGGGGTCGGCATCCTGAGCTTCCGGATTCCATGCCTCGTCGTCTGGGCCGAGCGCACCGCAACCACGGGGGGCTTCGCCTACGGCACTCTGCCGGGTCACCCGGAGCGCGGGGAGGAGCGTTTCACCGTCACGCTGCGCCCCACGAACGAGGTCGTGTTCGCCATCGCGGCGTTCTCGCGTCCGGGGCGCTGGTTCACGCGCGTCGGCGCGCCGATCGGGCGCGCCGTGCAGGCGTGGATGACGCAGCGATACCTGCGCGCGCTGGACGCGCGCTGACGGGCGTGCCGAACTCCTGAGAATCGCGCCGCGACGGTTGCGACACCCGCGGCAGCACACGCAGCGCCGAGCAGGGTACGGCGAAGATCAGGAGTCTCGCCCGCGGGAAGAGTCGCTTATGCCACTCCCCGACCGCTTTGGCAACGCCCTCGACCTCCTCCCGGCACTTCTCGACCCTGGCGAAGCGCTTCTCGATGTCGAGGGCGCTCGCGAGAGGAGACCCCCATGAACCACGCCGCCGCCGACCGGTCGCCCCGGTGACCCTCGCTCCTCCCCGGGCCACCGCCGACGTCAGGAAGCAGCGCCGCCACAAGGTCACGTACAACCGCCGCGAGGCGATCGCCGGCTACCTGTTCATCTCGCCGTGGATCCTCGGATTCCTCATCTTCACGGCCGGGGCGATGATCTACAGCCTCGTCATCTCGTTCTCGAGCTACAACCTCGCGACCGGTGCCGCTCGGCCCGTCGGCGCGAGCAACTACGCGCAGCTTTTCGACGACCCCCGCGTCGCCGTCTCTCTCGGGAACACGCTCTTCTACGCCGTGATGGCGGTCCCCCTCGAGATCGCCTTCGCCCTCTTCCTCGCCCTTCTTCTCAGCCGCGTCGGCCGGGGCGCCGGCATCTTCCGCACGCTCTACTACCTGCCCAAGATGACCCCGGCGGTGGCGACCGCCGCCGTGTTCTTCCTCCTCCTCAACGGCAATTCGGGCGCGATCAATCAGGCGCTCGGGGCCGTTGGCATCCAGGGTCCGCAGTGGCTCGTCGACCCCGCCTGGGTCAAGCCGAGCATCGTGATCATGGCGCTGTGGACCGTCAGCGGAACGATGGTCATCTTCCTCGCGGCCATCAAGAACGTGCCGGGCGACCTCCACGAGGTCGCGCAGATCGACGGGGCCGGCCCGATCCGCCGCTTCTTCTCCATCACGCTGCCGATGATCTCGGGGGCCATGTTCTTCAACGTCATCGTGCTGACGATCGCGGCGTTCCAGGTGTTCGACCAGGCCTACCTGCTGTTCTGGCGCGATCAGAGCAACGCCTCGCCCGAGGCATCCCTCTTCTACGCGATCTACCTCTTCCAGCAGGCGTTCCGGCAGTTCAACTTCGGGTTCGCCGCGGCCATGGCGTGGCTGCTGTTCGTGATCATCCTGCTCATCACGCTCGTGCAGGTGCGGCTCGGAAACCGCTTCGTCTATTACGAGGGGGACCGTTGATGGCGACGACCCTGCAGACGCCCGGGGTGGCGCAGGCGCGTCCCGAGCTGGTCGCTCCGCCGCGCAGACGCTGGCGCCGGGCGCTCAGCCAGCCGAAGACCGTGGCCGGCCGGGTCATCCTCGCCGCCGTGCTCGTGCTGTTCGCCTTACTGTTCCTCTACCCCTTCGCGTGGCTGCTCGCCGCGAGCCTCAAGCCCCGCGGCGAGGTGTTCGACAACGCGCTGATCCCGAAAACGTTCACCCCCGGCAACTACGCGGACGTGTGGAACCAGCTGCCCCTGCTCAGCTGGATGTTCAACAGCGTCTCGATCGCGCTGCTCGCGGCGACCACCGTGGCGATCATGAGCTCGATCGTCGCCTTCGGTTTCGCGTACTTCCGCTTCCCCGGCCGCGGGGTGCTGTTCGGCCTGGTGCTCGCGACGATGATGCTGCCCGGCGCGGTGACGATGATCCCGATCTACCTCATCTGGAAGGAGACGGGCCTGCTCGGCACGTGGGTGCCGCTGTGGGGCATGAACCTCTTCGGCTCCGCCTTCTACATCTTCCTGCAGCGGCAGTTCTTCCTCGGGGTGCCGCGTGAGCTGTTCGAGGCGGCCCGGCTCGACGGATGCAGCGCGTGGGGCCTGTTCTGGCGCATCGCCATGCCGCTGTCGATCCCGTCGTTCATCATCGTGTTCCTGTTCGAGTTCCAGGCGAGCTGGAACAACCTCCAGGCGGCGCTCATCTATCTGAACGCCGGCAGCGTCGAGGACTTCACCGCCCCGCTCGGCATCGCGTACGCAATGACCAAGTACAGCCCCAGCGCGGGCGGACAGGGCGACTACCAGTACGTCATGGTCGCATCGCTCCTCGTCACCCTCCCGATGCTCATCATCTTCGCCTTCGGCCAGCGGTACTTCGTCGAGGGCGTCGCCACCCAGGGCCGAAAAGGCTGAGATCCCCCCTGTCCGGAAAGGACCCCATCATGCGCAGACGCTCCCTCGCCGGTGCCGCCGCGATCGCGGCATCCGTCGTCATCCTCACCTCGTGCAGCGGCGGTTCGGAGGATCCGGCCGCCGACGTCGACTTCGCGGCCGAGCCGTCGGGGACACTCGCCGCGTGGGGCTTCGAGAACGCCGACGACGTCGGGCAGTCTCGCCTCGACTTCGCGGCCGAGAAGCTCGGCGACATCGAGGTGACCCTGGATGCCACGGCTTTCGACGCTCAGAAGTTCACGACCCGTATCGCGAGCGGCGACGTTCCCGACGTCGTGCAGATGGATCGGCGCTACGTCACCACGTATGCCGCACAAGGACTGCTCATGCCGCTCGACGCATGCTTCGAGGCGAAGAGCGTGGATCCGACCGAACGCTGGTACCAGAACGTCGTCGACGACGTCACCTACGAGGATGCCGTCTACGCGGTGTCGCAGTTCTCCCAACCGCCCGCGATCCTGCTGAACATGAACGTGCTGAACGAGACGGGCGTGACCCCCGAGGAGTTCGACACGTCGGACATGGACAGGATGCTCGCGGCGATCGGGAAGATCTACCGAGCTCAGGGCAGCAACCCGACGCGCCTCGGTCTCGACCCGGTGGCGACCGGCCAGGGCGGACTGTGGGTGCTCGGCATGGGAGGGCAGCTGACAGACGCCGACGGCAAGCCCACGCTCGACGATCCCGCCAACGCCGCGGGAATCGACGCGCTGAAGCAGATCACCGACGCGCAGGGCGGCTACGCCGCGGTGAAGAGCTTCACCGACTCGTTCGACACGTTCGGCGATGCCAACCAGTTCGTGACCAACCAGGTCGGGGCGCAGATCGCCAACCAGTGGTACCCGAACGTGCTGGGCGCCTATCGCGACCAGATCTCGCTGCAGGCGGTTCCGTTCCGGGATGCCGAGGGCCAGCCGTTCTCGGTCGCCTCGGGCACCGCATTCGTCATCCCGGCCGGGGCGCAGAACCCCGGCGCGGCCTGCGCGTGGATGAACGAGCTGACCTCCACGGACGCGTGGCTGGCGGCGGGCGCCGCCCGTGCCGCGACGATCGAGAGCAAGGGCGGAGTCAACACCGGCCTGTTCACCGGCTCGCCCCAGGCCGACGAGCAGATCCGCTCCACCTACGTGAAGCCGAGTGGAGACGCCGGCTTCGACCAGGTCATCTCCACCTACTACGACGTCGTGGGCAGCGGCCAGACCTTCGGATCCTCGCCCGCGGGGCAGGACATCCAGAACGAGCTCAACAACGCCATCACCGCCGCGCTGCTCGGCGACAAGACGACCGAGCAGGCGCTGGCCGATGCTCAGCAGGCGGCGCAGCGCGCGTACGACAACGCGACGGCGGGCTGAGAGGCCGATCTCGGCGCCGCGGCGACGGTGGCGAGCGCGTGCCGAACTCCGGATATTCCGGCACCGCGGGCCGCAACCCCCGCAGGAATTCGCGGCTGCCCCGCGACTTCTCCGGAGTCCGGCACGCGGTGCACGGCCGAGCCCGGTGTACCGGACGGGGCGCTTCGTCCCGGCGGCCCGTGCCGAACTCCGGAGATTCCGGCACCGCGGGCCGCGACCCCCGCAGAAATCCGCGGCCGCCCCTCCCGGCGCTGTCGATTCTTCCGGAGTCCGGCCCACGCCCCCGCCGAGTCCACCGGCGCAACGAAGAAGGGCCCCGCCGAAGCGGGGCCCTTCTTCGTTGCGAGGTCAGGAGCGGGGACGCTCGTCCTCCACGACCGACTGGACGCTGCCCGTCGCCGGGGTCTTGTCGTCGGCGCGCACCTCGTCGGCGGCGATCGCGATGTCGATCGCGGCGTCCTCGAGAGCCTCCGCGACGACGTCGGTCACGTCGGCGCGATCGGCGGCGCGCGCGTCGGAGTCGGCCCGACCATCGGACGTCGGCGCGGGCTCGAGACCCTCTGTCACGCGATCCGCCGCGGCGACGTCGGACTCGGCGTCTGCTGCGGCCACCCGCTCGCGGGCGGCCTTCACCGTCTCGTCGACGGCGGCGGCGGCACCGGCCACGACATCCTTGGTCTTCGCCACCGCGGCGTCGACGGTCTCGGAGGCGCTGGCCGCGATGTCGTTCGACGTCGCCCGGACCTCGCCGGCGACAGCCGAGGCACGATCCGCGGTGTCCTTCGAGCGCGCCTTCACGTCGTCGGCGATCTCCGAGACGCGAGCGGAAGCATCCCGCCCTCGTGCCTTCACGTGGTCGGCGACCTCGGAAGCGCGGGCGGCGACGGCATCCGCCTTCTCCTCCGCCTCGGCGACGACATCACGGTCGAAGGGGCCGAAGACCCCGGTCACGACGACGTTCACGTCGATCGTGCCGCGCCCCAGGGGTGCCAGGGCCGTACGTACCGCGGTCCGCACGGAGTCGGAGACCTCGTGCAGCTTGTGCGGGTAGTCGACGACGAGCGAGATGGTCGCCGTGACCGAGTCGGCGCGGTCGGTGTCGATCTTCACGCCGGGGGCGGTGCTGGCGAGACCGACGCGTTCGCGGACGGCATCGGAGGCGCGGCCCATGAGGCTGCCGAGGGCGTGGACGCCGGGCACGGAGCCGGCGGCGGTCGCCGCGAGATCGGCCGCGGTGTCGAGGGTGGTCGTATCGGTGCTGGTCATGACGATTCCTCGTGAGATGTGTCAGTGCACGCGGGTGTTGTCTCGCGCGAGCTTGGCGCGCAGACCCGAATGGATGGAGATGTACGTGCGGACGTTCTGACCGGTCAGAGTGGCCAGGTTGCCGACGAGGGTGTCGACATGCTCGGCGACCTGGCGGGGCGAGGTGTTCTGCCGCGGGGTGACCGCGACGTGCAGAACCGACTCCTTGCCGATCTCGCCGGCGGTGACGCGCGACGACAGGATCTCGTCGCGGTCGGCGAGGGCGTTCTTCAGCGCCTCGGCGGCGAAACCGTCGGTGACGGTGATGCGCCCCTCGTCGCTCGCGCTGCCGGTGGACTGCAGCGGCGCCTGGCGACGACCCCGGACGGCCGCCGAGGCGATCACGATGAGGATGATGGCCAGCACCACGAGCGCGGCGACCGCGCCCCAGCCGGCCGACTCGCGTCCGAGGGACTCGAGCCAGCCCTGGAAGCCGCCCATGACGGTGGTCCAGGTGTCGGCGCCGCCGGGCAGCAGGCCCACGGCCAGCGCGAGGGCGCCGAGAGCCAGCACGATGATGCCGACGAGGAAGAGGACGAAGCGGTTCAGACCGCGACGCGTCGCGTTCATCAGGACTCCTTGGTGTCGGGGCGCTGCACGCGCACGACCGTGCGCACGGCGGGAGCGAGCTTGTAGGTCGCGATCTCCTCGTCGACGATGCGCTGCAACTGCGCCTCATCGACGGGGATGCCGACGGGCGGGCGCACGGTCACGTCGACGGTGCGGTGGGCGACGCCGACGACGATGTCGTCACGGGCGATGCCGGATTCGTTGCTGAGGTGCTGAGCGAGAGCGGATGCCACGACGCCGTTGTCGACGACGACGGCACGCTCGCCCCACCGCATCTCGTGGCGGGGAAGGCGACCCGGCTTGAGCGCCAGCACGATCACGACGAGGCCGATGAGGGCGAGCACGACGCCGCCGACGATGAAGGCGACGGGCTGCAGGGCGGTCGGTGCGGCGACGATCGCGTTGAGAGCGGCGCCGGGGGCCACGAGCAGCGGCGACTGGCCGAGCAGTGCCAGAACGATCTCGACCGCGGCGTACGCGAGGACGAGGAGCAGCACCACGACCACGACGAGCATGGCCACCGTGCGCGGGGAGTGCGTCTCGCGACGCACGACGGTGCGGAGCACGGCGTCAGTCATCACAGCACTCGCTTTCGATGGGGGGCGGAGGCGCCCGAGATGGTCAGGTCGACGCGCGAGATCTCGCGGCCGAACAGCCGGGTCAGGCGCGTGCGCAACTCGCTCTGGGCCGCGCGGGCCGCGTCGAGCACGGGGGTGGCGGCCTGCACCGCGGCGGCGTCGTCGAGGCGCGGCACCGGGAACGGCGTGGTGACGCGCACAGCGGCGGTGTCGCGGGCCGAGACGATCTCGACGCGGACGTTCTTGGCATCCACCCCGATGATCTCGGCGGCGGCCCGTTCGGCCGTCTTCTGCAGGACGCGGTCGGCGACGGTGACGTGGCCGGCCGGGAGGCCGGCAGCCGTGGTGGGGCTGCCGGCCGCCAGCGGGGCCGTGACCGTGGTCACGACGTACTCCGACCCTTGAAGGCGTTGACGATGTTGCCGAAGTCGATCTCACCCGCCGTGATGCGAGCGACGACGATTCCGATCGCCATGAAGAGGGCGACGAGGATGAAACCCCAGAATCCGAAGATCAGGGCGCTGAGGGCGAGGACGAGCCCGACGAGAGCGCCCTTCGTGGTGGCGGTCACTGGACGCGCTTTTCGTTGCTGTCGTCGTCGTTGTCGTCGTCGCCCGGGATGTGGACATCGTTGACATCGACGTTGACCTCGACGACCTCGAGACCGACGAGACGGGTGATGGCGCCTGCCACCCTGCCACGGACCTGGTCGGCGACCTCCTGGATCGGGGCGCCGTACTCGACGACGATGGTGATGTCGGCGGCGGCCTGGGTCTCGCCGACCTCGACCTTGACGCCCTGCGTCAGGTCGGTGGCGTTGATCGCGTCGCGGATCGCTCCCAGTGCCCGGGCTCCGCCGCCACCGAGCGCGTACACACCGGCGACCTCGCGGGCCGCGATACCGGCGACCTTGGCGACGACGCCGTCGGCGATCGTGGTCTTGCCCTCGGTGGGGGTCTCGGAGCCGCGGGCGTTCAGGGGACGGTTGACGCGCGACGCCGCCTGGGGGACGTTCTGCGCGGCAGGGGTGGTGGGGGCCTCGGTAGCCATGTCGGTGCCTTTCACGGAGATTGCCCGGCCCGGCCGGGGTGGGCGCTGGTGGCCTACGTGGATAAGACGTACCGGGTGCAGGAAACGTCACGCCGGGGATGGAAAAAACTCGCGAAATCTGCATGCGAGTGAATGCAGATAGCTCTCTCCCGCGGAAAGACGCGGGTGAACGCGCTCCCAGGGCGACGGGCCGCCGCGGTGCGCCGGGAGGGTTTACGGGGAAGGGAGGACGACCTCGCCAGGGAGAGTCCTCCGCTCGCCGGATCTCCTCCCCTCCCCGCCGCCCCGCCCGCCGCGGGCGCGCAGCCGCGATCGGATCCGGGCCCGCCCCCACCGCCCGGGCGTACGCTCGACGCATGTCCGCCCTCCGCTCGTCGACGGGGTCCTGAGATGGGCCGCCTCACCACCTCTCGGCGCGTCACGCGTATCACCCTCGACGGCGTGAACCGCCGGCGACCGGATGCCATCGCGGTCGAGGAGCCGCTCGAGATCCGCGTCGCCGGCTCGCCGCTGGCCGTGACCATGCGCACCCCGGGGCACGATGTCGAGCTCGCCGCGGGCTTCCTCGTCTCGGAGGGCGTCATCAGCCGCGGGGACCAGTTCTCCCGGGCCATCCACTGCGGCGGTCCCGGAACCGGGGGCGCGGACGGCAACACCTACAACGTCCTCGACCTGACCCTCGCTCCGGGGGTCGCTCCGCCCTCTCCCGACATCGCCCGCTCGTTCTACACGACCAGCTCGTGCGGTGTATGCGGGACGGCCTCCATCGAGGCGGTGGAGAAGGTGTCGTCGTACGGCGTCTCCTCCGACGATGTTCGCGTGGAGGCGCGCGACATCGCCGCTTTCCCCGACCGCCTGCGGGAGGGCCAGAAGGTGTTCGACAAGACGGGCGGCCTGCACGGTGCCGCTCTCTTCGACGTCGCCACGGGCCAGATGCTCGTCGTGCGCGAAGACGTCGGGCGTCACAACGCGGTCGACAAGGTCGTCGGGTGGGCGCTCCTGAACGACCGACTCCCGCTGCGCGGGACCGTCCTGCAGGTCTCGGGCCGCGTGAGCTTCGAGCTCGTGCAGAAGGCCGTGATGGCCGGCATCCCCGTGCTCTCCGCCGTCTCGGCGCCGTCGTCTCTCGCGATCGAACTCGCCGAGCGCGCCGGTCTCACGCTCGCCGCCTTCGTCCGCGGGGCCAGCATGAACCTGTACTCCCACGCCGATCGAATCGCCGTTCCCTCCACAGAGGCGGGCACAAGCCCCTCCGTCGCGGAGGCGGCGAGCGTACGCTGACGACGAGCGCTCGGTGTGCGGATGCCACCGACACGGCGCCGCAATCCACGGAGGGTGAGCATGGGTGAGTCGTTCGGCCTGATGACCGAGGAGCCCCGCCAGGGAGGTCTCGGTCCCGCCGTCACCGGCGACTGGGAGAGCACCGGCGAGTACCAGCACCCCGCGGCCGGATGGGGGGCGGCGCTGACCGTCGGCAAGGTGCTGCTCGAGCAGCGCCAGCCGATCGCCGGCACCCGGGCGATGTTCACGATGAACCACCCGAAGAGCGGGTTCGACTGTCCGGGGTGCGCATGGCCCGACGACAAGGGTGTCGCCCTCGACATCTGCGAGAACGGCATCAAGCACGTCACATGGGAGATGACGCACAAGCGCGTCGGCAAGGAGTTCTTCGCCGAGCACTCGGTCACGGAGCTGTCGCAGTGGAGCGACTTCGCCCTCGAAGACGCCGGGCGGCTCGTCGGACCGATGGTCTACGACGCCGCCACCGACCACTACGTCCCGATCTCGTGGAACGACGCGTTCCGCCTGATCGCCGAGAAGCTCACGGCGCTCGACTCACCCGATCAGGCCGCGTTCTACACCTCCGGCCGACTCAGCAACGAGGCGTCCTTCCTGTACCAGTTGTTCGCGCGTGAGCTCGGCACGAACAATCTCCCCGACTGCTCGAACATGTGCCACGAGGGCTCGGGGCGCGGGCTGACGGCATCCCTGGCCACCCCGAAGGGCACCGCCGACCTCGAAGACTGGGAGACCTGCGACGCGCTCTTCGTGCTGGGCGTGAACGCGGCGTCCAACGCCCCGCGCATGCTCACGAGCCTCGCCGAGGCGATCGACCGCGGCGCCCAGGTGGTGCACGTCAACACGCTGCGCGAGGTCGCCGGGACCCGCACGATCGTGCCCCACGAGATCGTCGACATGGCGACGTTCCACACCACCCCCACGAGCACGATGAACCTGCAGGTGCGCCCGGGCGGCGACCTGGCTCTCGTGCGCGGCATGGCGAAGGTCGTGTTCGAGGCCTCGGAGACCGACCCGACCGCTCTCGATCAGGCCTTCCTCGATGCGTACACGAGCGGTCTCGACGAGTACCGCACACTCGTCGAGGCGACGACGTGGAATGAGCTCGTCGAGCAGTCCGGCCTGACCGAGGCGGAGATCCGGAGCGCCGCCGACATCTACCTCGGCGCCGCGCGCACCGTGATCAGCTGGTGCCTGGGTGTGAGCCAGCACCAGCACGGCGTCGACACCGTGCGCGAGATCGTCAACCTGCTGCTGCTGCGCGGCAACGTCGGACGCACGGGGACCGGCCCCTCGCCCGTGCGCGGCCACAGCAACGTGCAGGGCAACCGCACCTGCGGTATCAACCACAAGCCGACCTCGACCTGGCTCGCGAAGCTCGACGAGGTGTGCGGCATCACCTCGCCGCGCGAGCCCGGCCTCGACACCGTGCACACGGTCGCGGCGCTGCACCGCGGCGACCTGAAGGTCTTCGTGGGCATGGGCGGCAACTTCGTGCGGGCCGCTCCCGACACGATGCTGACCGCCGAAGGCATGAGCCGCTGCGAGCTCACCGTGCACGTGAGCACGAAGCTGAACCGGAGTCACCTCACGCACGGCACCCAGGCGCTCATCCTCCCCTGCCTCGGCCGGACCGAGCGCGACCAGCAGGAGGCGGGTCCGCAGTCGATCTCGACGGAGGATGCCATGAGCTCCGTCATGCTCTCGCTCGGCTCGCGCAAGCCGGCGTCACCGCACCTGCTCAGCGAACCCGAGATCATCGCGCGCATCGCCCGCGCCACCATGCCCGACTCGGCGACGCCGTGGGAGTGGTACGTCGGCGACTACGACCGCATCCGTGACGTGATGGCGAAGGTGCTGCCGGGCTTCGAGGGCTTCAATGAGCTGGTGCGTCAGCAGTACGGCTTCCGCATCCCGCAGCCCGCTCGCGAGCGCGACTTCCAGACCCCCTCGGGCAAGGCCGAGTTCTCGAGCGCTCCGCTTCCCAATGTCATCCCCGAAGAGGCCGACGTGCTGGTGCTGCAGACGATGCGCTCGCACGACCAGTGGAACACCACGATCTACTCGGCCGACGACCGTTACCGCGGTGTGCGCAACATCCGCGAGCTGGTCTTCATGAACCGCCGCGACATGAAGGAGCGCGGCATCGGCGAGGGCGACCTCGTCGACATCGTCGCGACCTCGCGGGACGGGTCGGTGCGTAGCGTCACCGCGTTCCGAGCTCTCGAGTACGACACCCCGCGCGGCAGCGCCGCCGGGTACTTCCCGGAGCTGAACGTGCTGCTCGGCCCCGACGACTACAGCCGGCAGAGCGACCAGCCCCTGATGAAGGACATCCGGGTGCGGATCGCGAAGACGGCCTGACGCGGTACGCCGGAGGGAAGGCGGTCCACCGGCGTCGAGGCGAGAGTGGCCCGCGACTCAGCCCGCGACGAAACCCGCGACGCCGGCCACGGTCGCTGTGAGCGAGTTCGCCTCCCCCCGAGGTCACGTCGAAGAGCCGTGACCGGCGGATACGTCGGAAACACGCGCGAAACCCGCACCATCTACGCTCAATGAACCGATAGTTCACTGAGCGAACCGAGAGTCATGGAAACCTTCCTCCTCCACGGCGGCACCGTGGTCAGCGGCGAAGGCCGCGTGCGCGCCGACGTCCTCGTCGACGGATCGCGCATCGTTGCCGTTCAGGCTCCGGGCACCCCCGTCGCGAGCAGGATCCGCCATGTCGACGTCACCGGCAAGTACCTTCTCCCCGGTGGGGTCGACACGCACACCCACCTGGAGCACCGCGTCGCCAGCGGCGCCACGCGCACCGCCGACGACTTCTTCTCCGGCACTATCGCCGCGGCGTGCGGCGGCACGACATCGATCGTCGACTTCGTGCGGGCACCCGCCGGCGTCGCCATCGATGTCGCCTTCCACACCCGGCGCGCCGCCGCCGAGGCATCCTGTGTCATCGATTTCGGTTTCCACCCGATCGTCCCGGCCACCGCCGGCGACGACGACACGTTCGACCGCCTCACGCGACTGACCCGCGAGCACGGCGCGGCGAGCTGGAAGTTCTTCATGGCCTACCCGGGTTCGATGGTCTCCGACGATGTGCTCATCCGCGGATTCCGCGCCGCGAAGGAGTGCGGCGCGCTCCCGATGGTGCACGCCGAGAACGGCCACATGATCGCCGACGCGGTCGAGAGGCTGACGGATGCCGGCCGCACGGCGGAGCACGAGCACCTTCACGCGCACCCCGCCGACGCCGAGGTCGAAGCGGTCCAGCGAGCCATCACGCTCGCCGAACACGTCGGCACTCCCCTCTTCATCGTCCACGTATCGGCGGCGGAGGCCGCCCGCGTCGTGCGCGCGCGACGCGACGCCGGCGCGGACGTGCGGGCCGAGACCTGCCCGCAGTACCTCGCCACCGCGTACGAGGACTACGCGGATGCGGGCTCACGGGCGGCCGGCTACATCTGCTCCCCTCCCATCCGGGAGAAGGCGAACAGGGAGGAGCTCTGGGCGGCGGTCGCCAACGGCACCATCGACACGATCGGCACCGATCACGCTGCGTTCGCGTTGCACACCTTCGACCCCGAGATGCCGCAGAAAGACATCGGCAAGGGCGTGTTCTCGGCAACACCGAACGGCGTCCCGGGCGTGGAGGAGCGCCTGATGGTGATGTACTCCACCGGGGTCGGCACCGGCCGCATCTCGCTCGAGCGTTTCGTCGACCTCACCGCGGCGGCTCCCGCCCGCACGTTCGGCCTCTTCCCCCGCAAGGGAGCCATCGTGGCCGGCGCCGATGCAGACATCGTCGTGTGGGATCCGGAGGTCGAGCGAACACTCAGTGCCGCCACCCATCACAGCCTCGCCGATTACAGCGTCTACGAGGGGATGACCGTGCGCGGCGTCCCCGCCGCCGTGTACGCCCGGGGCGAGCTCGTCGCCCGTGACGGCGAACCGACCGAGGCCGCCATCCGCGGACGCGGCACCTACCTCGCTCGCCAGGCGAGCACCCACTGACCCCCGACGACAGGACCCTCACATGCGCATTCCCCTCGGCATCCACCTCGGTGAACGATTCACGCTCGACGAGACCTGGGCCGCAGCCGACATGGCAGAGGAGTTCGGCTTCGACTCGCTGTGGGTAGCCGAAGGACGACTCACCCGTGACGCCATCTCGCTGATGGCCTTGCTGGCGCAGCGCACGCAGACGGTGCGAATCGGCTCGGGCGTGGTCAACAACAAGACGCGAAACGCCGCACTCATGGCGGTCACCTTCAAGACGCTCGACGAACTCGCGCCTGGTCGCGTGATCTGCGGCCTCGGCGCGTGGTGGGAGCCGCTCGCGAGCCGAGTCGGAACGCCGCTGCGCAAGCCCGTCACCTCGATGCGCGAGTACGTCGGAGTGCTGCAGTCGTTCTTCCGCAACGAAGAGGTGACGTTCGCAGGAGAGTTCGTGCAGATGGACGGTGTGCGCTTCGATCGCATGTATGCCGAGAACGTCGCTGTCGACATCCCGATCTACGCGGGGGCGGTCGGTCCGCGAATGCTCGAGCTCGCCGGCGAGACGATGGACGGCGTCTACCTCGACTTCCTCCTGCCGGTGTCGTACCTCGACTTCGCCGCGAAACACATCGGCGCGGGCCTGGCCAAGCGTACCGACGGCGTGGCTTCGCTCGACATGACGCAGGCCATCGCTGTCGCGGTCGACGACGACGATCCGGCCGCAGCGCTCGACGAGTGCCGCGCCTTCCTTACGCTGTATCTCATGCAGCAGCCTCACATCGCCGAGCACTGCGGCGTCGAACCCGAACTCGTCACGCGCATCCAGGAAGTCGCCGGGTGGCCTGCTCGACCCGACGACATCCGCCGGGCCATGCGCCTCGTCCCCGATGAGGCGGTTCGACGCGTGTGCGCAGCCGGGTCGACGGCGCAGGCGGCGGAGAAGCTCGAAGAGTACGTCGCCGCCGGCGTCCGCGTTCCCGTGCTCAACCCGCTGGGGCCGACGAAGATGCAGACCATCGCCGCTCTGGGCAAGGCGTTCTCATGACGCAGGCCCCCGCGCCGTCGACACGCACCGGCGGCGACCCCGGACAGATCCAGAAGACCGTCGCCATCGTGCGGACCGTCGCGGCGCACCCCGAAGGTCTCGGGCTGTCCGAACTCGCCCGGGCAGCCGGGGTGGCCAAGGCCACCTGCTATCGCATCCTCACCACCCTCGAGCGCGAGGGGTGGATCGTTTCGGACCCCGCCACCAAACGCTCGCACCTGTCGCTCGATCTCATCCTCATGACGGAGAGCGTCGTCACCGGCGGATCGCTGACGAAGTACGTGCGCGACGTGCTCGCCGACATCGCCGCCGCCACCGGAGAGACGGCCGGCATCGATACGCTCACCGGCTCACAGGTCACCGTGCTCATGGAGGCGAGCGGCCCGCACCTGATCGGGCACGCCCCCCGGCCGGTGCCCCGCCTGCTGTCGAGTTGGCGCACGTCCACGGGCCGCGTCCTCCTGGCCTGGAACGATCCCGAGCTCGGCCGCGGCGACTTCGAGGGGGAGGCCGCCGCGGGGCGTCCGACGACGACCTTCGGCTCCTACGATGACTTCCTCCGCGAACTGGACCTGGTGCGCGAGCAGGGGTACGCCGTCACCCGCAGCCAGTTGGAGGAGGGGCTCACCGCCATTGCCGCCCCTGTCCTCGTCGACGGTGTCGCGAGATACGCGGTGTGGACGAGCGGTCCGAACTATCGCCTCGACGAACGCATCGACAGCGCCGTCGCCGCCGTGACCGAACGCGCGGCGAGCCTCGCTCGCCTGCTGCAGCGCGCCGGCACAGACCTGGACGGCCGTTCGGTCCGCACGGCCTGAATCCGCCTTCCGACGCCCCCGCCACCCTGTGTCGGCGGGGGCGTCGCCGACTTCGGCGCGCCCGTGTACCCGCTTCACTGCGCGGGCGTGCCCGCCGACGCCTCCGCGCCCACGAGACGAAACACAGGCTTAACATCCCTCGCCCTCGCCGGAAACGGTCCTCCCGCAGGATGGTCTTGAGAGCGAACCGTCGGTTCGCTCAGTGAACCACCGGAGAGAGATGACCACCCACCTCGAGACCCCCGCCAGGGTCGCCACGGCGGACGGAACGGCGCCCCCGGGCACGAGAACGCGACCCTCACGGCGACGGCCCGGACGCGCGACCCCCCTGCGGAGCCTGGCCATCGCGGTCGGTCTCGTCGCGGCCGCCTGCCTGCTCTGGGAGGGCTACAAAGCCCTCGGACGCGCCTTCGGCGACGTCATCCCCGGCACCGGCCTCGCCTTCCCGATCGCGACGACCGACTCCGCCATGCCCCACATCGCGCAGATCATCGAGGCCCTGGCATCCCCGGCGAGCGTTGCCGGCGGGGGCACCCTCCTGTCGTACTACCTCGTCGAGACCAGCGTGACCCTGCGCGAGTCGCTGTACGGCATGCTCGTCGGCGCCGTAATCGGTGCCGTGCTGGCGGTGATCCTGCGCGAGATCCCACTCCTGGGACGGGCGACCCTGCCCTGGCTGATCGTGAGTCAAACGATCCCGCTCGTCGCGCTGGCCCCGATCATCGTCGTCTGGGTAGGCGGGGCCGGGATGCCGAGCTGGATCGCGGTCACCGTGATCGCGGCGTACCTGTCGTTCTTCCCCGTGACGCTGAACACGCTGACCGGCCTGAACTCCGCCGACCCGCTGCACGTCGAGTTCCTCCGCTCCATCGCCGCGCCGCGGTGGCGCGAGCTGGTGCACGTGCGCATTCCCACCGCCCTGCCGAGCTTCTTCACCGGTCTCCGTCTCGCCGCCACGGCATCGGTCATCGGCGCCATCGTCGGCGAGCTGTCCGCGGGCACGGGCGCCGGCATCGGTCGCGCCATCCTCACGGCCGCCTACTACTACTCGCTCGCGCCGGCCAACCTCTACGCGGCGATCCTCGTCGCGTCTCTCGCCGGCATCGTGTTCGTCCAGATCATCGTCCTCATCGAGTGGCTCACCCTCAGGAAGAGGTCCTCATGACCGCCCCCGCCATCCAGCTGTCCGGCGTCTCGAAGGAGTTCACGACCTCCGCCGGCTCCACCCTCGCGCTCGACGACATCGACCTCGAGATCACCGCCGGGGCCTTCGTGTCGCTCCTCGGTCCCTCCGGATGCGGCAAGAGCACGCTGCTGCGCGTCATCGGCGACCTCATTCAGCCCACCGCGGGCACCGTCGCGGTCGCCGGCATGTCGGCACGCGAGGCACGACGCACGCGGCAGTACGGCATGGCCTTCCAGGCCCCCGGGCTGATGGATTGGCGCACCGTCCGCCGCAACATCGAGCTCCCCCTCCAGGTGCAGGGTGTGCCGCGTGCCGAACGCCGCGCCCGCGCCGACGAGATGCTCGAGCTCGTGCGTCTGACGGCCTTCGCCGACCACCGGCCCCGTCAGCTCTCGGGCGGCATGCAGCAGCGCGTCGCCATCGCTCGCGCGCTCGCGATGCAGCCGCGCGTGCTCCTCATGGACGAGCCGCTCGGCGCCCTCGACGAGATGAACCGCGAGCACATGCAGCGCGAACTGCTGCGCATCTGGCGGGCGACCGGCACGACCATCGTCTTCGTCACGCACAGCGTGCCCGAGGCCACCTTCCTCTCGACCGAGGTCGTGGTGATGTCACCGCGCCCCGGCCGCATCGCCGAGCGGATCGCGATCGACCTGCCCTTCCCGCGTACCGACGAAACCCGCGTGGCGCCGGAGTTCTACGCGGCCGAGAGTCGCGTCCGCTCAGCCTTGCACGCGGTGCTGGAGCCCTACGAGAGCGTCGCCCCGTGAGCGCCCTGTCCCCGGCGCGCCCCGTCCGCCTCGCCTCGGGCCGTGGCCTGGTGCGCACGCTCGGCCCGGCCGCGGTCCTGGGCGCCCTCGTCCTCGTCGTCTGGCAGAGCGTCGTGAGCCTCGGCGGAATCCAGGCGTACCTCCTCCCCGCGCCGACCACGATCGCCGCGACGCTCGTGTCGGACGCCCCGCAGCTGCTGCAGGCGGCGATCCCGACGAGCACGGCCATCGTTTCGGCGGTGGCGCTCGGCGGCATCCTGGGTGTGGTCGGCGCCATCATGATCTCGCTGTTCGAGGGAGTCGCGAAGGTCGTCCTGTCGCTCGTCGCAATCGCCAGTTGCGCGCCGATCATCGCGCTCGCGCCGATCTTCAACGCCTGGTTCGGCAGCACCTCTCTCATGTCGAAGATCGCCGTGGCGACGGTCGCGGTGGCGTTCCCCGTCGTGGTCAACACCACCCGCGGCCTCCTGCGAGTCGACCCCCTGCACCGCGAGCTGCTCGAGTCGATCTCGGGCACGCGCCGTCAGCTGCTGTGGTTCGTGCGCCTTCCCGGCGCCCTCCCGTCGCTGTTCGACGGCCTCCGCATCGGCTCGACGATGTCGGTCATCGCCGTCATCGTCGCCGAGTACTTCGGCGGCACCGCGCAGGCGCTCGGCGTCGTCATCGCGAACAGCGCCGCCGTCTCCCGGTTCGACCTCACCTGGGCGGCCGTCGCGCTCGCCAGTGCGATCGGACTCGCGCTCTACGCCCTCGTCGCGCTGCTCGAGGCGCTCGTCGTCCCCTGGCGCCGCACCCTCGCATCCTGACCCGCTCCCGACGGCACGATCCCGAAGCCCCACCGCACCGCACCGCCGCAGCTCACCCCACCACCCCGCACCCGCTCCACCACCGCACCGCGAAACGCGCACCCGAGCGCACCACCCGTACCCGAGAGGACCCGATATGACCCCCACCCCTCGCCGCCTCGCCGCGGCCGCCGGCGCCGCCGGCCTGTTGCTCTCCCTCGCCGGCTGCGCCGGCATGGGCGGTGCGACCGAAGCCGCCGCGCCTTCCGCCAACGCCGATTGCGCATCGGTCGACAAAGTCACCGTCGTGCTGCAGTGGGTCACCCAGGCGCAGTTCGCCGGGTACTACGCCGCGAAGGACCAGGGCTTCTACGCCGACCAGTGCCTCGATGTGACGATCCAGGAGGGCGGTACGAACGTCGTCCCCCAGCAGGTGCTCGCCAGCGGCAACGCCGAGTTCGCCGTGAGCCACGTCATCAAGAGCATGGCGTCGCGCGAGCAGGGAGCCGACGTCGTCAACATCGCCCAGACGTTCGAGCGCGGCGCCTACCTGCAGGTCTCGTGGGCCGACAGCGGCATCGACTCGATCGCCGACCTCAAGGGCACCAAGATGGGCAGCTGGGGCGGCGGCAACGAGCTGACGCTGTATGCCGCGCTGCGTTCCGAGGGCGTCGAGCCGACCACCGACGTCACGGTCCTTCAGCAACCGTTCGACATGTCGATGCTTCTGAACCGCGAGGCCGACTCGGTGCAGGCGAAGACCTACAACGAGTACGCGCAGCTGCTCGAGACGGTGAACCCGAAGACCGGCGAGCTCTACCAGCCGTCCGACTTCAGCATCCTCGACCTCCAGGCGCTGGGCTACGGCACCCTCGAGGACGGCGTGTACGCCCGCGGCGAGTGGCTCGCGGAGGGCGACAACGCCGACATCGCCACACGGTTCCTCGCGGGCACCGACCAGGGCTGGGCGTTCTGCCGCGACGACGCCGATGCCTGCGTCGACCTGGTCGTCGCGCAGGGCAGCGCCCTGGGCCGCACGCATCAGACGTGGATGATGAACGAGATCAACAAGCTCATCTGGCCCTCCACGTCGGGCGTCGGCACGCTGTCGGAGGAGGACTGGAAGCGCACGGTGCAGGTCGGCATCGACGGCGGCGTCCTGACGAAGGACCCCGGCAGCGACGCCTACCGCACCGATCTCAACGCCGCCGCGCTCAAGCTCCTCGAAGACAAGGGCGTCGACGTGACGGGGGCCGACTGGACGCCCGCCACCGTGACCCTCACCGAGGGCGGCAAGTAACCGACCGACGAGCGGGGGCGGGGCATCGTGTCCCGCCCCCGTGAGAGCGAGAACCATGAGCACCGACTTCACCATCGCCTGTGCGCAGATCGATCCGCGCATCGGCGACATCGACGCCAACATCGCCCTCAGCGAGACGGCGATCCGGGATGCCGCCGCGCTCGGCGCGCGCGTCATCGTCCTGCCGGAGTGCGCCAGCGCCGGCTGGGCCTTCGACGACTACGCCGAGTCGCTCGCCGCCGCCCAGCCGATCCCCGGCGGCCCCACCGTCACCGCGTGGCACGACCTCGCCCGCGAGCTCGACGTCTGGATCTGCGGCGGGGTGAGCGAGCGCGACGGCGACCGCGTCTACAACAGCGCGGTGCTCATCTCGCCCGCCGGCGTGGAGTCGGTGTACCGCAAGGTGCACCTGTGGAACGCCGAGAAGGAGGTGTTCGACCCGGGTGACGACTTCCCGGTGGTCGACACCCCGTTCGGGCGCGTCGGCATGATGATCTGCTACGACGCGTGGTTCCCCGAGAGCACGCGCAGCCTCGCCCTGCAGGGGGCCGATCTCGTGCTCGCCCCGAGCGATTGGGTCCCCAATCCCGGACAGCAGCCCGGACCGTCACTGGCGAACATGATGGCAATGGCCAACGCACACTCCAATCAGGTCTTCGTCGCCGCCTGCAGCCGCGTGGGGACCGAACGCGGCCAGCGGTTCATCGGCGACAGCGTCATCGTCGGTCACGACGGCTGGATCCTCGCCGGTCCCGCCCCCGATACTCCCGCCGTCGTGACGGCGCGCATCGATCCGATCGGATCGCGCGAGTCGCGCCGCGCCGACCCCTTCAACCGTCCCCTCGGCGACCGCCGTCCCGAGGCGTACCACCTCATCGAGACCCCAGAGAAACGAGCACCGCAATGACCATTTCCGTCCGAAAGATCGTCCGCCACCGCGAGGAGACGCTTCGCGAGAACGGTCAGGACCTCCCGTCGACCCACGTCGTGGCGTGGGTGGCTGCGGTCATCGCCAACCCGTACGGCAGCGGGTACGTGCACGACCTGGTCACCACGGCCGACGAGATCGGCGCCGAGATCGGCCGTCTGCTGGGACCGGCGTGCGTCGAGCTGCTCGACGCTCCCGTCGAGGCGTTCGGCAAGGCCGCGCTCGTGGGCTTGGGCGGTGAGGTCGAGCACGGCTCGGCCCTGATCCACAACCTGCGCTTCGGCAACGAGTTCCGCACCGCCGCGGGCGGCACCGAACTCCTCCCGGCAGCCGAGAAGGTCGGACTGACCGGGTCCGCGATCGACGTTCCCCTCAAGCACAAGCTGGATGCCAAGACCCGCTCGCACCACCAGACGATCACCCTCGTGATCCCCGACGCCCCCCGCCCCGACGAGATCGTGGTCGCGTGCGTCGCCGCCAACGCCGGCCGTCCGCTGGCGCGCCTGGCGAGCTTCGGCGCCGAGGTGGCCCGGTGAGCCTCGACACCGCGGCCGACACCTGGACGACCGCCCGCATCCAGGAAGCCGAGCAGCGTTACGTCATCCGCTCCTGGTCGGTGCAGGGCAAGCCCGCTCAGGCAGCGATCTCGCACGGGGAGGGCAGCTGGTTCTGGGACACCGAGGGAAACCGCTATCTCGACTTCCAGTCGCAGCTGGTGAACCTCAACCTCGGCCACCAGCACCCCAAGCTCGTGGAGGCCATCGTCGAGCAAGTCCGCGCGATGGCGTACATGGGCCCGAACTTCGCCGTGCGAGCACGCGCCGAACTCGGTGAACGCATCGCGCAGATCGCGCCGGGCGACCTCGAGATGAGCTTCTTCACCACCGGTGGCGCCGAGGCGAACGAGAACGCCGTGCGCCTCGCGCAGCACATCACGGGACGCCCGAAGGTGATGGCGCGGTACCGCTCGTACCACGGCGCCACGGCCGGGGCCCTGTCGCTGACCGGCGACCCGCGCCACCACCACGCGGGCGGCCCGGGCGTCCCCGGCGTCGTACGCTTCCACGACCCGTACGTCTACCGCACGCCCAGCGGGCGACCCCCCGAGGAAGACCCGGTGTGCCTGGGCGCCCCCCACCTCGAGGAGATCCTGCAGTACGAGGACCCCTCCACCATCGCCGCGATCGTCATCGAGACGGTCACCGGCACGAACGGCATCCTGGTTCCGCCGGACGGCTACCTGGCCTCGTTGCGCGAGGTCTGCGACCGGTACGGCATCTTCCTCATCTGCGACGAGGTCATGGCCGGCTACGGCCGGACCGGCGAGTACTTCGCCGTGCAGAACTGGGACGTCGTGCCCGACATCGTGACGAGCGCGAAGGGGCTGAACTCGGGCTACGTGCCGCTGGGAGCCATGACCGTCGGCGAGCGTTCGCGGCAGTGGCTGAACGAGAACAAGTTCTGGGGCGGGCAGACCTACGCCGGCCACCCTCTCGCGGCAGCGAGCGCGCTGGCGTCGCTGCGCATCATGGAGGAGGAGAACGTCCTCGAGAACGTCCGCGCCCGCGGTGCCCAGTTGGATGCCGGACTCCGCGCGCTGCAGAGCAGGTACCCGATCATGGGCGACGTACGCGGGATCGGCCTGTTCTACGGTGTCGAGTTCGTGACCGACCCCGCCACCCGTGAACCGCTCGTGCCGTTCGGCGCGGTCGGCGCCGCCGCGGCGCCGATGCAGAAGCTCGTCGCCTCTGCCTGGCGGAAAGGCCTGTACCTCAGCGCCAACAACAATGTGCTGCGTCTGACTCCGCCGCTCATCGTCACGGAGGACGAGATCTCGTTCGCGCTCTCGGTGCTTGACCACGTCATCGGCGAGCTCTCGACCGAGATGGGGCTCGCGTGAGCGCCGTCGCGCGGGTCGCCGCGCTGCAGCTTGCCACCGGTCGCGACCGCGACGCCGTGCTCGAGGCCACCGACCGCCTGATCGGCGAAGCCGTCGCCGACGGCGCGGGGCTCATCGTGCTGCCCGAACTGTTCGCCGCTCCCTTCGTGCAGCCCGAGCCCGACCCGGAGTTCTTCGTGCACGCCGAGACTCTCGAGGGCCCCTCCAACACGATGGTGCGCGACGCGTCGCGTCGTCACGGCGTCAGCATCGTCTCGTCGATCTTCGAGAGCCGCGACGTGCCGGGGGTCTACGCGAACACCGCGTGCACCTACGTCGACGGCGAGCTGGTGCAGGTCTACCGCAAATCGCACCTGCCCTTCTCGAACGGCTTCCCCGAGAAGTTCTACTTCCGCCCCGGGCAGGAGGCGCCCTCCGCGGTCGCCACCACCGTCGGACCAGCGGGCACGATCATCTGCTACGAACGGCACTTCCCCGAGCTCGGTCGTCTGGTCGCCCTCGACGGCGGCATCGTGCTGTCGATCCCCGTGGCGTGCGCGAGCGCGCCCATGAAGGAGGTCTTCCAGCTCGAACTCCGTGCCCAGGCGGTGGCCAACGGCATGTACGTGGTGTGCGCCAACCGGTCGGGCGTCGAGGGGGTCAAGGAGTACTTCGGCACGAGCGCGGTCTATGGTCCGAGCGGCGAGATCCTCGCGGTCGTCGACGAGGGCGACGGCGTGGCGGTGGCCGACATGGATGCCGCGCAGGTGGCATCCATCCGCTCGACGCGCCCGTTCCTGCGCGACCGGCGCACCGACCTGTACGGCGGCCTCGCCGTGGCCGAGTGAGGATGCCATGACGGTTCCCCTGCGTTTCGGGTACAAGGCGTCGAGTGAGCAGTTCGGCCCCAACGAGTTGCTCGACTTCGGTGTGCTGGCGGAGGAGGTGGGCTTTGACTCCGTCTTCCTCTCCGACCACCTGCAGCCGTGGATGCACGACGGCGGCCACGCCCCCAACGCCCTGCCCTGGCTCGGCGCGCTCGGCGCCCGCACGCAACGCGTCATCATCGGCACCAGCGTGCTCACCCCGACCTTCCGCTACCACCCCGGCGTCATCGCCCAAGTGTTCGCCACCCTCGGCGTGATGTACCCCGGACGGGTCGTCCTCGGCGTCGGCACCGGAGAAGCGCTCAACGAAGTCACCCTCGGCCTCGACTGGCCCGACGCCCCCGAACGCTTCCAACGCCTCAAAGAAGCCATCACGATCATCAACGAACTCTGGGCCGGCGAGCGCGTCACCTACGAGGGCACCTACTACTCGGTGAAGGATGCCACCATCTACGACCGTCCCGCGCAGAAGGTACCGATCTACATCGGCGCGTCCGGCCCCGCCGCCACCCGCCTGGCCGGTCGCATCGCCGAGGGGTACATCACCACCAGCGGCAAAGACCCCGACCTCTACACCGACAAGCTCCTCCCTGCTCTCGACGACGGCCTCGCCAAGGCCGGCCGCACACGCGACGACGTCGACACGCTCATGGAGGTGAAGGTGTCGTACCACCCCGACCACGACACCGCGCTGGAGAAGACCCGCTTCTGGGCACCGCTCGCCCTCACCGCCGACGAGAAGATGAGCGTGCACGACCCGATCGAGATGCAGCGCCTCGCGAACGAACTACCCATCGAACGCGCCGCATCCCGCTTCATCGTCTCCACCGACCCCGACGAGCACGTCGAACGCATCGCCCGCTACATCGACCTCGGCTTCCGCCACCTCGTGTTCCACGACCCCGGACACGACCAAGAGCACTTCCTCCGCACCTACGGCGAGGAGATCCTCCCCCGCCTGCGCACACGCTTCAGCTGAAGCGGGAGGCGCCGCGGGCGCGGACCCGCGCCGAGATCTCCCCCCTCGCCGCGGTTGCGGGTCACGGGCCTTGGCCGGTCCCGGACCCGCAACCGGTTCGGCTACTCGCCCGACTCCGTTCCGTTCCGGCGGCCGCGCAGCCAGGCGACGCAGCCGTACAGGCTGATGAGCAGCCAGAACCCCTCGATCACGACGGACGAGAGGTTCCAGTGGGCGATCAGCGAGACCAGCACGAGCACCGAGGCGACGGCGTTCAGCAGCGAGTAGCGCAGCTGCTCGACGCGGACGCGGCCGAGCTGGAGCAGCAGATAAGTGATGACGACGAGCGCGACGCCGACGAGTCCGACGGCGTTCGCGAGTTCGGATGAAGACATGACGAGAATCCCTTTCGGTCGTCCCACCGCGCGAGCGACGACCGGTGGGAACGCTGAAGATGCGAGCGCCGGGCGGCGGTCGCGCGAGGCCGGGGGCCGGTCAGCGTCCGAAGTTCTCGTACACAGAGGGAACGATACCGACGACGCGTCGACGACGCACGGCATCCATGGACCGCCCCGCGCGATCTGCGACCGTCCCGACAGAGCTCGCGACACGCCTTCGCGGACGGACGGCCGGTGGCGTGTCCGGTCCCGGATCCGCCCGACGGCTGCGCCCGGACGGTCTCCACACCGCGACCCCGGGCATGTCGGCCCACCCAACTAGACTGGCTCCCGTCCGCCCGCGATTCTTGGAGCTCAGCCGCGTGACCACCCCGAACCCCTCCGACGCCCGTACGGCCCTCGCCGACACCGTCGAGAACGCGATCGCCACCCCCGAGAAGGATCAGCCGTACGGCGCCCTCGGCCTCAAAGACGACGAGTACGCCAAGATCCGCGAGATCCTGGGCCGCCGCCCCACCAGCGGCGAGCTGGCGATGTACTCGGTCATGTGGAGCGAGCACTGCTCCTACAAGTCGAGCAAGATCTACCTGCGCCAGTTCGGCCAGAAGGTCAGCGACGAGATGAAGACCCGCCTCATGGTGGGCATGGGTCAGAACGCCGGCGTCGTCGACGTGGGCGACGGTTGGGCCGTGACCTTCAAGGTCGAGTCGCACAACCACCCCAGCTACATCGAGCCGTTTCAGGGCGCGGCCACCGGCGTCGGCGGCATCGTCCGCGACATCATCTCGATGGGCGCGCGCCCCGTCGCCGTGATGGACCAGCTGCGCTTCGGTGCGATCGACCACCCCGACACCCCCCGCGTGGTGCACGGCGTCACCAGCGGCATCTCGTTCTACGGCAACTGCCTGGGCCTGCCCAACATCGGGGGCGAGACGGTGTTCGACGCCGTCTACCAGGGCAACCCGCTCGTCAACGCGCTCGCGGTCGGCGTCATGCGCCACGAAGACATCAAGCTCGCCAACGCCACGGGCATCGGCAACAAGGTCGTGCTGTTCGGTGCCCGCACGGGCGGCGACGGCATCGGTGGCGCCAGCATCCTGGCATCCGACACCTTCGCCGACGGCGGCCCCGCCAAGCGCCCCGCGGTGCAGGTGGGCGACCCGTTCGCCGAGAAGGTGCTCATCGAGTGCTGCCTCGAGCTGTACCGCGACAACCTCGTCGAGGCCATCCAAGACCTCGGGGCCGCGGGTATCTCGTGCGCCACGAGCGAGCTCGCGGCCAACGGCGACAGCGGCATGAAGGTCGAACTGTCGAAGGTGCTGCTGCGCGACCCCTCGCTCACCCCCGAAGAGATCCTCATGTCGGAGTCGCAGGAGCGCATGATGGCGATCGTCGCGCCCGAGAAGCTCGACGACTTCCTCGCCGTCGTCGGCAAGTGGGACGTCGAGACGAGCGTCCTCGGCGAGGTCACCGGCGACGGCCGCCTCGTCATCGACTGGTACGGCGAGCGCATCGTCGACGTCGACCCCTCCACCGTCGCGGTCGACGGCCCCGTCTACGAGCGCCCCGTCGCCTACCCCACGTGGATCGACGCCCTGCAGGCCGACTCCGCCACGGCTCTTCCGCGGGCGACGGATGCCGAGACCCTCCGCGAGCAGTTCACGACCCTCGTCGCGAGCCCCAACCTCGCCGACACCTCGTGGATCACGAACCAGTACGACTACTACGTGCTGGGCAACACGGCGCTGAGCTTCCCCGACGACGCCGGCATGATCCGCGTCGACGAAGAGACGGGCCTGGGCTTCGCGATCGCCACCGACTGCAACGGCCGCTACAACCAGCTCGACCCGTACAACGGTGCCAAGCTGGCGCTGGCCGAGGCGTACCGCAACGTCGCCGTCACGGGCGCGGTACCCACGGCCGTCACCGACTGCCTGAACTTCGGCAGCCCCGAGAACCCCGAGGTCATGTGGCAGTTCAGCCAGGCCGTCGAGGGCCTGAGCGACGGATGCCTCGAGCTCGGCATCCCGGTCACGGGCGGCAACGTCTCGTTCTACAACCAGACGGGCGACCAGCCGATCCACCCGACCCCGGTGGTCGGCGTGCTGGGCATCATCGACGACGTCGCCGCGCGCATCCCGAGCGGCTGGCAGGATGCCGGCGAGAACCTCTACCTGCTGGGCGTCACCGCCGACGAGCTCGACGGCTCGCAGTGGGCCGGCACGATCCACGACCATCTCGGCGGACGCCCGCCGAAGGTCGACCTGGCGCAGGAGCGCAAGCTCGCCGAGCTGCTGCAGGCCGCGGGCTCTCAGTCGCTCGTCTCGAGCGCCCACGACCTGTCGTCGGGCGGCCTGGCGCAGGCCCTCGCCGAGGGCGTCATGCGCTTCGGCGTCGGCGCGCGCGTGTGGCTCACCGAGCTCATGGAGCGCGACGGCGTGGATGCCACGGCCGCCCTCTTCAGCGAGTCCACCGGCCGCGTGCTGGTCAGCGTCCCCCGCGAGGAGGACGTGAAGTTCCGGGGTCTGTGCGACGGCCGCGGGTACCCCGTGCTGCGCATCGGCGTGACCGACGTCGAGCCCGGCTCCGAGGCATCCCTCGAGATCCAGGATCTCTTCACGGTCGCCGTCTCGGAGCTGCGTCGCCTGTCGAACGAGACGCTGCCCGCCGTCTTCGGCCCGACGGTCGCGGAGCCCGTGGCCTGAGGCATCCCCACCCGACCCGGAAGGAGACGCGGTGACGAACGACGACGACATGTCCGTGTTCGACGAGAAGCGGCAGCGCCGCGTGAAGGTCACCGCGTGGGTGGTCATCGCGGCCCTGGTGTTGACCGGCGGCGGAGCGACGGTCCTCACGCTGATCTTCGGCTGACGCGGTCGCCCGGCGTCACCGCGCCGGGCCGTGCTCCCGACGCGGTGGGCTGCGCTGCCCCGACGTGGTGGGGCCGCGCTGCCCCGACGCGGTGGGCTGCGGGGTCCCCGGCGCGCAGATAGGGAGCGCGCAGATACGGAGATGGTCCGTGGATCCGGACGTGCGTCCCGATTTCGTCCGGATCTGATGCACTTCTCCGGATCTGCGAGCACCCGCGGACGTCGGCGCTTCCGCGACAGCCCCTCGCGGCGCACCGAAGACGCGGGGACGGGGTGCGGATTCCGGCCCGACGCCCAGCGTCGCGTCCGACACCGGAAGTAGCATGGAGACGTGGAACCGCTGATGACCTTGCTGGTCGAGTGGTGGTGGATCGGGCCCGCAGCGGCCGGCGCCGGCACACTCGGCTGGATCGGTGTGCGCCGCACGCGGCAGCGCGCGCTTCCCGCCGGGACCACGACGACCGGTGATCGCGCGGCGCGCGCCTGGGCGTCACGGCCGATGAGCAAGGCCGCCGCCCGCCGGCTCGAGCTCGACGCCGCGCAGCTCGATCTCCTCACCGCCCGGCAGGCCATCACCCGCGGACGCGCCGAGGTCAAGATCGCCGATGCCGAGGTGGTCCGCGCGCAGGCCGACCGCGCGGCATCCCGAGGCTCCTCCGAAGCCGTGTCGGCGGCTCGCGCACGACTCGTGGCCGCGCAGCACTCCCTGCGCGCCGCTGCCGCCGAGGTGCGGGCCCGACGCGCCGCGGTCAAGGCCGCTCAGGCGGTTCTCCCCGCGATCCGGTCGGGAAGCGCGCCGCTCCCGGTCGAACGACTCCTCGCCGAGCATGACGCGGTCCTCACGCGATGGATAGCGTACGAGACCGACCCGGCCCTCGCGATCGACTACCCCGCGATGTCCGACTCGCGATCCCCCCTGCTCGCCGACTTCCTCCGTGCGCACGAGCGTGCGCAGTGGCTGCGACCGGCGTCGGCGCAGGCACGCCTCCAGCCCGCGGAGTTCCTCGCGTATCGCGACGCCGTCCGCCGGACCGTGAACGCCTTCGAGCACGCGGAACGCGTCGCGCGTCACGGCGACAAGCCGCTGCCCCCGTCTTCCGACGGCGCCGACGCGTGGGGCCGGGTCGCCTCCGACCTCGCGGAGTCGGCGCAGCGCGCCCTCGCGCGCTCGATGGAATCGATGGGTCGCGCCGCCGCCCGGAACTGGAACGAACGCGGCGCGAAACGCGCGAAGAAGAATCCGGATGCCGCGGAGCCGGACCCGCGGTAGCGCCCGGGTATCGTCCCGCTCGCGGCCCGTTCGGTCGCGAATGAGCGGCGTAGCATGACGGGCGTGCACGAATTCTGGAACTTCGCGAGCGACTACTGGTGGCTCGTCTTCCCCCTCTTCGGCATGACGATGGGGGCGCTCGGGACGATCCGCACGCAGCGGGAACGCGCGGAACGCCGTCGGCACCGGGAGAGGATCGAGGTGATCCGCGCCCAGGGCGGCATCGCTGCCGCGCCCCCCGCCGCGTCCGCACCCGTCGGCGACGAGCAGGAGCGCATCGTCACCGCGCAGGATGCCATCACGCATCGATGGCTCGAGTACGAGCTCGACGCCGAGAAGCTCATCACCTACCCCGCGATGAGCGACGGTCGCCAGCCGCTGACCGCCGCGTTCCTGCGCGCGAAGAAGGCGGCCGACAACCTGCGGCCCCGTGACGGCGAAACGCTGTCGCCCGAGCGGCTGAAGGAGTACCGCGAGGCGGTCACCGACTACGACGTGGCATTCGAGGTCGCCGAACGCGACGCGCGCCGGGTCAAGGACGCCGCGTTCACACCAGACGAGCGCAAACGACTCGACACCGCGAAGCAACTCCTCACCGTGGCCACCGACCAGGCGGCGACGCCGAACGAACGCCAGCTCGCCTACAAGCGCGTCCGGGAGGAGCTCGACGGCCTGATCTGGCTGTCCGACGATGCGGTCGACGAACTCGAGAAGAAGGTGGCGCTCGAGTTGCCCCCGTCTCCGGCCCCGCGCGGCCCCCTGACCCCGCCCGAGCCCGCGGTCTGACGCAGTCCTCGTCCGCCAGGGCCCTCCGACACGGAACCCCGCACCGGGATCGGATGCCACGCCCTCGGCATCCGATCCTGTTCCCCGCGTCCGATTCCGGCCGGTTTTGCGACGCGACGGCGGGGCCGCACGCCGTCGACCCGCGCTCGCGCGCCGGGAGCGTGGCGACCCCCTCAGCGCGCGCGGCGGATCCGCACCGGCCCTCGCGCCGTCGTGACGTCGACGACCTCGCCCCTCTGCGTCACCTCGACCTCGCCGAGACGCACCATTTCGTGCGCGGCGTCGCGCGCGGGCTGCATGAGGTCACGCCAGTCGTCACCGCCGACCGCGCGGGCAGCCTCGGACGGACAGATCGTCTTGCCGGCATCCCGCGCCGCGAGCAGTTCGCGGATGGATGCCATCAGCCGGGGATCCGCACCAGAAGAGGGGGCCATGTGTCCAGTCTCCCCTCGCGGCGAAGCGCCGGGGTCAGAATGGCCCCCGTGAGCATCGATCGTCACGCGCCCGACCTCCCCGATCGCGCCGTCATCGCACAGCGCTGGAACCGGGCGGTCTTCGTGCACTGGCGCGTCGACCCCGCCGAGGTCGCTGCCCTGCTGCCCCCGGGGACGCATCCCGACGTGCACGACGGCAGCGCGTGGGTGGGCCTCGTGCCCTTCGTGCTCAGCGAGTTCCGCTTCCTGCCGCTGCCGCCGGTCCCCCTCCTGGGCACGTTCACCGAGATCAACGTGCGCACGTACGCCGTCGACGACGAAGGGCGGCGAGGGGTCGTGTTCCAGACCCTCGAGGCCGAACACCTCGCTCCGGTCCTCGCCGCCCGCGCGTTGTTCGGCCTGCCGTACCGCTGGGCGCGCACGGGGGTGCGCACCGAGGGGTCGCGCATCGAGTTCCGGTCGCGGCGCCACGGGCGCCGGCATCCGGGCACCCGCGTGCGGGCCACGCTCGGAAGCGAGAGGGTCGACACGCCCCTCTCGCGCTTCCTCACCGCGCGGTGGGGATTCCACGAGCGGCACCTCGGACGCACGATCTGGGCGGCCAACACGCACGAGCCGTGGCCCCTGGTGGAGGCGGAGCTCGACGTGCTGGAGGACGACCTCGTCGCCGACGCCGGCTTCCCGCAGCTCGCCGGGCGGGCGCCCGACTCGGTGCTCGCGATGCCCGCCGGGGACCCGGGGTTCCTGACGCGCTTCACCGCCGCACGCGCGATCGCCTGAGCGCGCCGCGACGAAGGGCGACTGACGTCAGACGATGGCACGTTGGTGGTGGGCCGATTCTCACCCGGCGAACAACACAATCTTCCCTTGTGAACGCGCAAATGCGCATGTTTAGGTTGGTCTTGCGATCCCCGCTTCCACCCCTCAACAGCGACGCTCGCCGGAAGGACAGTCAATGAGCACTCACCGACGAGCTGCAACACTCGCCACCTGCATAGCCCTGTCTCTTCCCGTTGCGCTGCAAGCCCCTCCCGCGATGGCCGCGCCCACGCCGACACCGGAGACCGCCTCGGAGGTCGCATCGCACGCTGCGCACCCAGGCCAGCTTCGTCATCAAGGGAGCACCTCTCCAATTCACCAAGGTGCACACGGTGACGACACGAGCCGGTAACCCGACGCGGGTAGACGGTCGCATCTACACGGCATGAGCACACCGACCGATCCCTCCGCCCCGCGACGGACGCCTGCGCTCCCGTGGTGGACGGTCGGAGCGGCGGCCGCCGCGGTTCTCCTCCCCCTGCCGGGCGAATGGGACCTCGCCCTGCAGGGTGCGACGGTGATCTTCGGGGTCGTGGTGCTCTGCATCGCTCGAGGGCGCGCGGCCCGCCGGATCGCGGCGGCCGTCGTGGTCGTCGTGGGCGCCGTGGTCTGCCTCCAGGTCGCGACGGAGGTCGGCATTCTGCTCAGCGAGCAGACGTTCGTCGACGACGCCGTCGTCCTGCGCTGACCCACCCGCGAGAACCGACGACGGCGGCGGCCCCTCTCGAGGAAGCCGCCGCCGCACGTCGGATCAGTCGCGCGTCCGTCGTAGGTCAGTCGCGCTGCGTCGGGAACGCGTCCGGGTACTGCTCGAGCCAGGCTTGGACCGCCTCGGCCTCACGGCCCTCGCCGTACTCGTTGACGACGAGGTCTTCGAGGGCGCCGTACTGCTCGTCGTCGAGGGTGATGCCGGCGATGAGCTCGGCGGCATCCGGATACTCCTCGGCGAAGCCCGCGGTGCCCAAGAAGTGCAGCTTCTCGGGGTCGCCCATCAGGCCCTGCGGGTCATCGAGGTCTTTCACGTCGTAGGCGTCGTTGGCCCAGAAGGGACGCCACAGCGTCACGGCGATGTCCTTCTGCGCCGCGATCGCGTTGTCGAGCTCGGTGAGCATCGCCGCGGTCGATGAGGTGACGAGCTCGAAATCGCCGTCGAGACCGTAGCCGGGCAGCATGGTCTCCTGCGTCTGCTTCGTCAGGCCCGCGCCCGGCTCGATGCCGTAGATGCGCCCGTCGAAGCGGGCCGCGTTGGCCTTGAGGTCGTCGATCGAGTCGATGTCGACGTAGCTGGGCACCGCGATCGTGAGCTTGGCGTTGTCGTAGTACGCGCCGAGGTCTTCGATCCGGTCGCCGTACTTCTTCATGTAGTCGGCGTGCGTGAGCTCGGGCCACGCCGACGGGTAGATGTCGACGTCGCCCTGGGCGAGACCGGCGTAGAGGGGGCCCGCCTCGGTCAGCGTCTGCATCTCGACGGTGTAACCGAGCTTCTCGAGCTGGTTCTCCAGAAGGTAGGCGGTGCTCAGACCGTCGGTCCACGACGGGAGGAAGCCGAGCGTGATCGTGCCCTTGTCGCCGCCGCCGCCGGAGCCGCCCTCGGCCTGGTTGCCGCTCGCGCACCCGGCGAGCGCGAGGACGCCGGCGGTGGTGAGCGCGAGAGCGCTGGTGAGGTGTCGCTTGTTCATGTGCGGTGTTCTCTTCCTTTTCGTATGTCGTTCCGCGAAGTCATCCGGCGCGCGCGAGGTGCCATGATCTGTCGCTCCCGGGGGTCGTGAAGTGACAGATCTCGGCGACTCGCGCGCGGGGAGAGGGGGATGCCGAGGGCTCAGCGGGGCGTCGGCACCGGTGTGCGATCGGTCGGGGCCTGCTCGCGATCGGTGTCGCCGGTGGCATCCGTGTCGGTCGGCGCCGCCGGGACGGGTGCGGTCGCGGCGCCCGAAGCGGTCCGCTCCGCGCGACGGCGCGAGAGGACGCCCAGCAGAGACCCGCGGTTGTCGGCGCGGTTGCCGAGAGCCGCCGTGAGGCGGTCGAGGTAGACCGCGAGGATGACCACGCTGAGTCCGGCTTCGACACCCTTGGGCAGGTTCACGGTCGAGATCGACTGCACGACCTCCTTGCCGAGGCCATCGGCACCGACGATGCCGGCGACGACCGCCATCGACAGGGCGAGCATGATGACCTGGTTCACGCCGGCCATGATCGTCGGCATCGCGAGCGGGAGCTGGATGCCGCGGAGGATCTGCCCCGGGGTCGCGCCGAACGCGTGACCGGCCTCGACCGTCTCGGAGTCGACGCCCCGGATGCCGAGCTCGGTCAGACGCACGCCCGGGGGCAGCGCGAAGATCACGGTCGACACGACGCCCGGCACGACGCCGATGCTGAAGAACGTGATCGCGGGGATCAGGTAGACGAAGGCGGGCATCGTCTGCATGAAGTCGAGGATCGGCTTCAGCACCGCGCGCACCGTCGGGTTGCGCGCCGACCAGATGCCGAGCGGTACCGAGATCGCCACGGCGACGACCGTGGCCACGAGGACGAGCGCGAGCGTCTGCATCGCAGTGACCCACTGCCCCATCGCGAGGATGAGCGCGAAGCCGATCGCGGTGCCCAGCGCGAGCTTCCACGAGCGCAGCAGCCATGCCAGGAGGGCCGCGACGACGATGACCACGATGATCGGCGCGGCCAGCAGCACGTCGCTGAGGCCTCCGACCAGGAAACGCACGGTCACGGCGATGACGTCGAAGAAGCCCGAGAGGTTGTCGCGGAGCCAGTCCACGCCGGCGTCGACCCAGGAGCCGACGGGGATGCGGAAGCCATCCATCAGCGCACCCCCTCGATCTCGGTGGCGACGGCATCGGGAGCATCGTCCGCCCCGACGGGGGTGTCGGCGAGCGCCGCGTCGATCTCGGACGACGGGAGGGGCTGCGGGAGCACGGTGATCTCCTCGGTGGCGGTGGGGCCGGGGCCGAGCGCGGCGAGGAGCGTCACGCGCGGGATGACGCCGGCGAGACGGCCCTCGGCGTCGAGCACGGCCAGCGGAAGGGGCGACTCGACGGAGGGGACGAAGAGGTTCATGAGCACGTCGTCCTCGCGGACGCTCTGCGGCATCGGCTTGAGCGTGCCGCGCAGGGAGCTCTCCCCCGCCCGCACGAGCTTGATCGCATCGCGGTCGGTGATGATGCCGAGCGGCTTGCGGTCGCGGTCGGTGACGTACACGGCCGACATGTAGGCGTCGCGCATCTGACGCAGCGCCGTGCGCGGGCCCGCCGACGCGTCGACCCGCGGGCGGGGGCGCTCCATCACATTGCCCGCGGTGAGCACGCGGGCACGGTCGACGTCTTGCACGAACTGCTCGACGTAGTCGTTGGCCGGGTCGGTGAGGATGTCTTCGGGCGTGCCGATCTGCACGATGCGCCCGTCGCGCATGACGGCGATGCGGTCACCGAGGAACATCGCCTCGTTGAGGTCGTGGGTGATGAAGACGATCGTCTTCTTCAGCGTCCGCTGCAGCTCGAGCAGCTGCTCCTGCATCTCGCGGCGGATGAGCGGATCCAGCGCGCTGAACGCCTCGTCCATGAGCAGGATGTCGGTGTCGGCGGCGAGCGCACGGGCGATGCCGACGCGCTGCTGCATCCCCCCGGACAGGGCGGAGGGCAGCTTGTCGCCCCAGCCCTCGAGACCCACGAGCGCGAGGATCTCGTCGGCCTTGGCCAGACGTTCGGCCTTGCCGACCCCGCGCAGCTCCAGCGGGTAGGCGACGTTGGCCGCCACCGTACGGTGGGGCAGGAGAGCGAAGTGCTGGAAGACCATGGCGAGGCGCTCGCGCCGCAGGGAGCGCAGACGCGCGGAGCCGACGCCGGTGAGGGCGTCGCCCTTCACCTCGACGGTGCCGGCGGTGGCCTCGTGCAGGCCGTTGAGCATGCGGATGATCGTGGATTTGCCGGAGCCCGAGAGGCCCATGATGACGAAGATCTCGCCGGGCTGGACCTCGAAGCTCGCGTCGATGACGGCGGCGGTCCCGTGCTCGGTGATCTCGTCGCGGCGGGAGCCGGAGCGGAGCTTCTCGACGGCGGCCTGGGGAGAGCGGCCGAAGACCTTGAACAGGTTCTTCGCCGCGAGAGCGGGCGCCGCGGGAGCGGACGCCACGGGGGCAGGCGGAATGGTCACGTGTGTGTACCTCGGCGGCCTCGGGTGGCCGCATCGGTCACGCCCGGGTGGCAGCCGTCAGCGCTCCCCGGGGGCGGGAACGCGTCGGCGCCGGATGTCGGACCCGGCGCCCAGGCCGCCGACCGTACGCTCGCAGCGAGACTCCCCCGAGTCGTCACCGCGACCGCGGACTGGTCGGGTGGGCGGCCCGAAAACGGGCCGGGACTAGGTTTTCACGCTGATGGATCGCCTGGCAAGTCGCCCCGCGGCTTGCGATCGCGGGGGACGCGTGGCACACGCGCGCGCGTGCCACTTCTTCGCGGACGGGCCGACGGGGCCGGCGTCGCACGTCACCCCGGGCGTGTCGGGGCTCCGCCTCGCGAGAAGAGGACTCAGTCCTCCCCGGGGTGCGCGGCGGCCGAACGGTGGTGGCGAATGACCTCGGCGACGACGAAGTTGAACCACTTCTCGGCGAAGGCCGGGTCGAGATCGGCGTCCTCCGCCAGGCGCATGAGCCGCGCGATCTGCTGCTCCTCGCGAGCGGGGTCGGATGCCGGCATGCCGTGCTTCGCTTTGAGCACGCCGACCTGCTTGGTGCACCGGAAGCGCTCGGCGAGCAGGAAGATCAGCGCGGCGTCGATGTTGTCGATGCTGCCCCGCAGGCCCTGCAGGATCGTCGTGGGGTCGGCGTCCGTCATGTGTCCTCCCGAATCGTTCCGAGACTATCGCGCGAAGCAAGCGGAACGTGCCGTCCCGGCCGCCCCCCTACAGTGTGAGCATGAGCCGATCGACGCGCCCCGACCCCACGTCCGAAGGCGCCGACGCCGGGGCTGCCACCTCTCGCGACCGCCCCGTGTGGTCGGCGATCTCGCGGCCCTACGCCGCGGGGTTCTTCCTGACGCTCGGGGGCCTGACCGCGATCCTGCTCGGTCTGGCCCTGTCGAACCTCTCGACGGTGCTCATCTACATCGCTATCGCGCTCTTCGTCGCGCTCGCCCTCGATCCCCTCGTCCGGATGCTCGTGCGTCGGGGAGTCTCCCGGGCGTGGGCGATCGTCATCGTGTTCGGCGGTCTCGCGGTGATCCTCGCCAGCGCGCTGTGGCTGCTCATCCCCCCGGTGGTGCGGCAGGTGGAGCAGTTCGTCAGCGACATCCCGACCTTCGTGAACGACCTCATCGACAGCGACGCCGTCCGCTGGGTCGAGTCGAACTTCGGCGACAGCCTCGGCGACGTGCTGAAGGAGGTGCAGGGCTTCGTCACGAACCCCACGAACATCGCCGCCATCGGCGGGGGTCTGCTGCAGGTCGGCATCTCGATCGGCACGTTCGTCTCGGGCGCGATCATCGTGCTGGTGCTGAGCCTGTACTTCCTGGCATCCCTGCCGAAGATGAAGAACAGCCTCGTGCGGCTGACGCCGGCGCGCAGCCGCGCGACCGTCGCCGATATGACGGGGCAGATCACCGACTCGGTCGGTGGTTATCTCGCGGGGATGGTCGTGCTGGCGCTGTGCAATGCCGTGTTCGCGTTCATCGTGCTGACGATCCTGCAACAGCCGTTCGCCGCCCTCCTCGCGGCGCTCGCCTTCGGCATCACGCTCATCCCGCTCGTCGGATCCGTTCTGTTCTGGGCCACGGCGACGGTGTTCACCCTGATCGTCAGCCCGACGGCCGGACTCATCTTCGCGATCGTGTATCTGATCTATATGCAGATCGAGGCATACCTGCTCACGCCTCGCGTGATGAACCGCACCATCTCGGTGCCCGGTTCCCTCGTCGTGATCGGCGCCCTCGTCGGCGGCACCCTCCTCGGCCTGCTGGGCGCCCTGGTGGCGATCCCCGTCACCGCGTCGGTGCTGCTGATCGTGAAACAGGTCATCATCCCGCGACAGGATGCCAAGAAGTAGGACTCAGCCTCACCGCATCGGCAGCAGCCGCGTCGGCGAGGGGGAAGCCGTGCGGTGACGCACCCGGCCCGGCACGCCCGTGCGCGCGTCGAGCGGGAGGGAGACGACCTCGTCGGCCAGTTGTCCGGCCACCAGCAGCGTGTCGTTCACGACGACGTGGTGGCGCGGCCAGTGCGTCCCCGCGTCGGCGAGCGCGGTGAGCTGGAGCGACTCGCCCGCACCGCGGACGGCGAGCACCCCGATCGTGTCGCTGCCGCGCACGCCCGCGTAGAGCGTGCTGCCGTCGCGGCTCGTGCAGAGTTCTGCGGCGGTGTCGGTGTCGAGGGTGCCGAGGAGCGGCTGGCCCGACAGGATGCGCCAGCGGCCCTCGGCATCCGCCGCCAGGACGAACACCTCGCGGCTGAGCTCGGTCACGACGTACAGGTGGCCGGACGGATGCCACACCCCGTGACGCGGGCCGCTGCCCTTCGGCAGCACGACCTGCTGGACGAGCCGCAGCCCGTCGTCGCCGGGGCGCCAGAAGCGCACCAGGTCGTACCCCATGTCGGTGGTCGCGACGAGGCCGCCGGGAAGGAAGATCGCCTGGTGCGTGCGTGAAACGCGGGACCCGGCCGCGGCCTCCTCCGACTCGGCGTCGGTCTCCGGGACGCTGTCGTAGTCGGGTACGAGGTGCCCGTACTCGTCGCCTGCGGCCTCGCGCAGGGCCCGGGCCGCGGCGGCGAGGTCGGGGACGGGGGCGCCCGACACCCGCGCTCCCGTGGAGACCGTGGCCTCGGGGTGCTCGGAGCCCCAGGGGTCGGTGGCCGCGACCGCGATCGCCGGGCGAGACGGGCGGCCCGCGGCATCCAGGTCGAGCCGCACGACCCGGCCGTCGCTCCAGCAGCTCGCCACGAGGAAGCGCGCGTCGGGCGAGACCGCCACGTGGCAGACGGACTCGCCGGCGTCGAGCGCGGGGCCGAGCGGGCTCAGTCGCGTCTCGCCCGTCCGGCGGTAGGCCTGCACGGTGCCGTCGGACTCGAGCGCCGCGTACAGCACGTCGTGCGTGGGGTGGGCGGCGACCCACGATGCGGAGCCGGGAGCGGCGACCGCTGTCGCGACCATGCCGAGCGGACCCGAGGCCCACACCGAATCGGCGTCTCCGGCCTGCAGGATGCCGATGCCCTCGGCCGTTCCCGCGTCGGGCGCGTACGCCCCCACCCAGAACCGCACGTCAGTCGATCAGGTTGTGTCGCACGATCACCTGGTCGCGCGCGGGCCCGACGCCGATGACCGAGATGCGCGTGCCGCTCATCTGCTCGAGGGCCAGCACGTAGTCTTGCGCGGTCTGCGGCAGGTCTTCGAACGTGCGGGCCGTCGAGATGTCTTCGCTCCAGCCGGGGAAGGTCTCGAGAATCGGCTTCGCGTGGTGGAAGTCGGTCTGGTTGACCGGCAGGTCGTCGAACCGCACCCCGTCGACGTCGTACGCGACGCACACGGGGATGCGCTCCAGCCCGCCGAGGATGTCGAGCTTGGTGAGCACGAGGTCGGTGATGCCGTTGATGCGCGTCGCGTAGCGCGTGATGGGGGCGTCGTACCAGCCGACACGGCGAGGACGACCGGTGGTGGTGCCGAACTCGAAACCGCGCGAGCGCAGCCAGTCGCCGCTCTCGTCGAAGAGCTCGGTCGGGAACGGGCCCGAACCCACGCGCGTCGTGTACGCCTTCACGATGCCGACGATGCGGTCGAGGCGGTTGGGTCCGACGCCCGAGCCGGTGGACGCGCCCCCCGCGGTCGCGGACGACGACGTGACGAACGGGTAGGTGCCGTGGTCGACGTCGAGCATGGTGGCCTGCCCGCCCTCGAAGACGACGACGTCTCCGGCATCCAGAGCCTCGTTGAGCAGCAGAGAGGTGTCGGCGACCATCGGGCGCACGCGCTCGGCGTACGCGAGCAGGTCTTCGACGACCTCGTCGACCGTGATCGAGCGGCGGTTGAAGACCTTGACCAGCAGGTGGTTCTTCTGGTCGAGAGCACCCTCGACCTTCTGCCGCAGGATGTTCTCGTCGAAGAGGTCTTGCACGCGGATGCCGACGCGGTTGATCTTGTCGGCGTACGCGGGGCCGATCCCGCGCCCGGTCGTGCCGATCTGGCGCTTGCCGAGGAAGCGCTCGGTGACCTTGTCGAGCGTGCGGTGGTACTGCGTGATGATGTGCGCGTTGGCGCTGATCTTCAACCGGCTGGTGTCGAGGCCGCGCGCGTTCAGCGCCTCGAGCTCGGCGAAGAGCACCTCGAGGTCGACCACCACGCCGTTGCCGATGACGGGAGTGACACCGGGCGACAGGATGCCGCTGGGCAGCAGGTGCAGGGCGTACTTCTCGTCGCCGATGACGACGGTGTGTCCGGCGTTGTTGCCGCCGTTGAACTTCACCACCCAGTCGGTGCGCTCACCGAGCAGATCGGTGGCCTTGCCCTTGCCCTCGTCGCCCCACTGGACGCCGACGATCACGATTCCGGGCATGAGTGCTCCTCGCATGTTGTCCGGCGGTACACCCCATCCTACCGAGAGGGTCCGACACGGCCTCCGTCAGGCCCGCCGCGGGCAGCTCGGCCCCGATACGGTGCCCTCATGGGGCGATCGATGACGTGGGCCACGGGGTGGAACGGTGCACGGATGGCGGTGGCGGCGGCGATCGCGGCCGCGGTGATCGCGCAGTTCGTCTCGTCGCTGGAGGGCGCGCGGGCCGCGGGGCGCGATGTGCCGACGGTGGTGGCGAACTTCTTCAGCTTCTTCACGATCCTCTCCAACGTCTCGGCGGTGGTCGTGCTGGCGATCGCCGGGGTGCGGTTCTTCGCGCGGCGGCGCCGCCTCGACCCCGACCCCGCGCCTCTCGCCACGGGGCTGGCGTGGGTGTCGACGTACATGGTCGTCACCGGCGTCGTCTACAACCTGCTGCTGCGCGACCTCCCCCTGCAGCCCGAGACCGTCGGCTGGTCGAACGAGATCCTGCACGTCTGGGGCCCCCTGTTCCTCCTGTTCGACCTGTTGCTGGGGTCGTGCCGACGGCGCCTGCCGTGGACGGCGGCGCTCGGCGCCGCGATCTTCCCGCTCGCCTGGATCGCGTACACGCTCGTGCGCGCCCCGCTCGTCACCAACCCCACGACCGGTGAGCCGTTCTGGTACCCCTACCCGTTCCTCAACCCCGCGAACGGGGGCTGGGGCAGCGTCGTGGTGTACATCGTCGTCATCGCCGCGGTGATCGTGGGCGTGGCGTTCGGTGCCGTCGCGATCGGGCGGGCGCGCGGCATCCGTTCCGTCTGAGCGGTCGCTCTCGTGCGGCCGCACGCCTGCGGGAGGTCGCACGTCTGCTGGCCGGTGGCGCCCGCGCTCGATGACGCATTCTGTAGCCCGCGCGCACGCGGAGCGTCTCACCCGGGCATCTCTTCAGAAGGGCGTGGGGATAATGAGCACCGTCCGCGGGGTCCGCTCGCGGTGTCCCCGCACCGAAGACGAGAACTCCATGACGGTCGCCGTGCCCGCCGGAAGCGCCTGGAAGAGATGGCTCGCCGCCACCGCTTTCGCCGCTCTCACGGCGCCCCTCGTCCTCGCCGCTCCCGCCGCCGCGGACACCTCACGACCCCGAGACGACGCGCCGCCGTCGACGGCCTCCGCGAGCTCGACGACCACCGCGAACCCGCTGGCATCCGGTCCCGCCCTGCCGACGTATTCCGCCGCCGCCGAGGCGCGCAAGGCCGCCGTCGCAGCCGGTCGCACGAGCGTGGCGAAGCAGATCGGCGTGATCGCCGCGCAGCCCACCGCCACATGGCTGGGCGACTGGTACGACACGGCCGCCCTGACCCGCGTCCTGACCGCGGAGACACAGGCCGCCGCCCGGCAGAGGAAGGTCGCCGTGTTCGTGCTGTACGGCATCCCGGCCCGCGACTGCGGCCTGCACTCCGGCGGCGGCTTCGACGCCTCGACCTACCGGCAGTGGACGAAGTCGATCGCCCAGACGCTCCGGGGGACGCGATCGGTCGCCATCATCGAGCCCGACGCGCTGGCGATGCTCGGGGAATGCGACGGCCAGGGCGACCGGGCGGGTCTCATCCGCGCCGCGGTGCGCGACCTCTCCGCGGCCGGCGTGGCGACCTACATCGACGCCGGGAACTCCGGATGGGTACCCGCGCAGGTCATGGCGGAGCGGCTCCGGGCGGCCGGGGTCGCCGAGGCGCGCGGCTTCGCCACCAACGTCTCGAACTTCTTCCCGACGGCCGCCGAGCAGAAGTACGCCGAGAGGGTGCGATCCCTCGTGGGAGGCAAAGCCCGCTACGTCATCGACACCTCGCGCAACGGCCGGGGCTGGACCGGCGAGTGGTGCAACCCCCGCGGCGTGGGGCTCGGCAGCACGCCGCGCGCCGTCAGCGGCAGCGGCGGCCTCGACGCCCTGCTGTGGATCAAGCGCCCCGGCGAGAGCGACGGCGAGTGCGCCGGCGGACCGGCGGCCGGGAGTTGGTACGAGACGGCGGCCCTCGACCTGGTGCGGCTGCGGGCCTCGTGACGGCAGGGGCGAACCGCGGATGAACACCTACCCTGGGGGAGTGCGTACGCGACTCGTGTCCGCGGCTCTGGCCGCCTCCGTTCTGCTCCTGCTCGCCGGCTGCGCGGGACCCGCCCCCGAGGCCGCGGCGCCGAGCTCGAGCTCCCTCGACAGCGCTTCTGCCACGTGCGCCTACCCCACCTCGGGGCAGCCCGCCGTCGACGTGACGCCCCCGACCGCCGACACCGAGCGCCCCACCGGCGACGTGGCCGTGACGCTCGAGACCTCGGCCGGCGCGATCCCGATGACGCTGACCGGCGGGCGCACCCCCTGCACCGTCGAGAGCTTCGTCTCGCTCGCGCAGCAGCAGTACTTCACCAACACCGCGTGCCACCGCCTCACGACGCAGGGCATCTTCGTGCTGCAGTGCGGCGACCCGACGGGCACGGGCCGGGGTGGCCCCGGCTACACCTTCGCGGACGAGGTGGACGGCAGCGAGACCTACCCCGCCGGAACGGTCGCGATGGCCAACACCGGCCGCCCCGGAACCAACGGCTCGCAGTTCTTCCTCGTGTACGCCGACTCGACCCTGCCGCCCAGCTACACCGTCTTCGGCCGACTGGCCCCCGAGGGCCTCGCCGTCGTCGAGAAGATCGGGCAGGCGGGGGTCGCGGGCGGCGGTGCCGACGGCGCTCCCGCGACTCCGGTGGAGATCACCGACGTCACCGTCGGCTGACACCGCTCCTCCCCCGGACCCGACCACGGGCGAGCGCTCCACACGGGTCGGGGCGCGGCATCCTCCCCCGATAGAATCGAGGAATGTCCAAGGTCTTGCAGTCCCTTCCCGTCGGCGAGCGCGTCGGCATCGCGTTCTCGGGTGGTCTCGACACCTCGGTGGCCGTTGCGTGGATGCGCGACAAGGGCGCCATCCCCTGCACCTACACCGGCGACCTGGGGCAGTACGACGAAGACGACATCGCCTCGATCCCGGGGCGCGCCACGCAGTACGGCGCCGAGGTCTCGCGTCTGGTCGACTGCAAGACGGCCCTCGTCGAAGAGGGCTTCGTCGCCCTCGCCTGCGGGGCGTTCCACATCCGCTCGGGCGGACGCACGTACTTCAACACCACGCCGCTCGGCCGCGCCGTGACGGGCACGCTGCTCGTCCGCGCGATGAAAGAAGACGGCGTCGACATCTGGGGCGACGGCTCCACCTACAAGGGCAACGACATCGAGCGGTTCTACCGCTACGGCCTGCTCGCCAACCCGGCCCTGCGCATCTACAAGCCCTGGCTCGACGCCGACTTCGTCACCGAGCTCGGCGGCCGCAAAGAGATGAGCGAGTGGCTCGTCGCCCACGACTTCCCCTACCGCGACAGCGCCGAGAAGGCCTACTCGACGGATGCCAACATCTGGGGCGCCACGCACGAGGCCAAGACCCTCGAGCACCTCGACGTCTCGCTCGAGATCGTGGAGCCCATCATGGGCGTGCGCTTCTGGGACCCGGCGGTCGAGATCGAGACCGAAGACGTCACCGTCGAGTTCGAGGCGGGTCGCCCCGTCGCGATCAACGGCACGCGCTTCGACGACCCGGTCGCGCTGGTGCGCGAGGCCAACACCATCGGCGGTCGCCACGGGCTCGGCATGAGCGACCAGATCGAGAACCGCATCATCGAGGCGAAGTCGCGCGGCATCTACGAGGCCCCCGGCATGGCTCTGCTGTTCCTCACGTACGAGCGCCTCGTCAACAGCATCCTCAACGAAGACACCCTCGCGACCTACCACGAGCAGGGTCGTCGCCTCGGTCGCCTCATGTACGAGGGCCGGTGGCTCGAGCCGCAGTCGCTCATGCTGCGCGAGTCGATCCAGAAGTGGGTCGGATCGACCATCACGGGTTCGGTCACGGTGCGCCTGCGCCGCGGTGAGGACTACACGATCCTCGACACCGTGGCATCCGGCATGTCGTACTCGCCCGAGAAGCTCTCGATGGAGCGCGTCGGCGACGCCGCCTTCGGCCCGGTCGACCGCATCGGCCAGCTCACCATGCGCAACCTCGACATCGCCGACTCGCGCGCGCGCCTCGAGCAGTACGCCTCGCTCGGCCTCATCGGGGGTCCGACCGGCGAGCTCGTCGGAGACGTCGCCGCCGGCGGCGCGCACGAGATCACCGAGCCCGCCGCTCCCCTCGACGCCGCGGGCGAGCGTCTGGCCGAGGCGACGGATGCCGCGGGCGAGGCCGCCGCGTTCGACACCGGCACCGACTGACGCACCTCCCCGACGAAGCCGGCCGCCCCCACGGGCTGTCGGCTTCGTTCGTCTCGCTGGGGCGGCCGCGACCGCGCGGGAGCGGACTCGGGATCGTCGCGAACGGGGGATCGTTCGAGAACAGGGCGGGATCCCGAAGGACGGGCCTGTCGTGGAACGATCCCCTGTTCGCGCGGCGCGACACATCCTCGCGTCGGGCCGCACGCGGCGCGACACGTCCTCGCGTCGGGCGGCGATAAGTTGCACACGCGCGTGCACTTTCGGCGTACACTGGTCCCTCGTGAGCACCCCCACCCGCCGCGACGCCGTCGAGAACCGCGCCGGCATCGTCGATGCCGCCACCGCGGTGATCGGTCACGACCCCCACGCCTCGATCGACGCCATCGCGCGACGCGCGGGCCTCTCGCGCCGCGCGTTGTACGGCCACTTCGACGACCGCAACGCGATCCTCCGCGAGGTCATCGCGGCCGGCGCGCTCCGCTTCAACGCCATCGCCGCGCGGGTCGACGACGCCGATTCCCGCGTCGCCCTCGCGCGCCTGGCATCCGAGCTGTGGACCGAAGCCGCCCACGTGCAAGCCGCTGCCGCCCTCGCGCTCGACGACGCGCACGTCCCCGAGACCTCGGCTGCCCTCGCGCCGCTGCGTCGCCGGATCGACGCGATCGTGCGACGCGGCCAGGAGGCGGGCGAGCTGCGCACCGACCTGCCCGCCCCGACCCTCTCGCGGCTTCTCGAAGAGACCGGCCGCACCGTGGTCAGCCGCGTCGACGCGGGGTCGGCGACGGCCCGCTCGATCGCCGTGCGCGCGGTGCTCGGCATCGCCGGGTTGTCGTGGACCGAGGCGCAGGCACTCGTCGCGGAGCACCCCGAACTGGAGGCGCAGTGAGAATCGTCCTGTCCGAGGTCGCGAAGGGTCGCGCCGAACGCGCCCTTCCCCCGACCTCCACCGCCTTCGAGACCGGGCACGCCACCCTGACCCTCGCCGAGACCGAGCAACGACCCACGGTGCTGGGACTGGTGGCATCCGGTCGCATGAGAGTCGACAGCGGCGAGGTGACCATCGACGGGCGCCGGGATGCCAGGGCTCTCCGCCGCCGCGTCGCCCTCGTCGACGCGCCCATCGTCTCGGAGCCCGAGCCGAACGTCACCGTCACGGGCGTCGTCGCCGAGGAACTCATGTTCGCGGGCCACGCCCCCTCGCCGTTCGCCGCCGCACGCTGGCTCGAGGGCCTCGGTCTCGACGCCCTCGCGGGCCTGCCGATCGGCAACGTCGACCCCGCTGCGCGGATTCGCCTCCTGCTCGAACTCGCGGCGCTGCGCAAAGACGTCGAAGGCCTCGTGCTCGTCGCCCCCGACCGGCACGGCGGCGAACCCGCCGCCTGGTGGCGCATCGCCCTCGAGTTCGCCGAGCGCGGGTACGCCGTGCTCGTGATCGCCGGGCAGGCGTCGCAGACCGCGATCGAGGTCATCGGTCGCCTCGACGCCGACACCCCGACGGCCCCCGTGGGCGCGGCGACACCGGCGTCCGCGACGACCGAAACCCCGAGGACCGAGACCCCGACGGCCGAAGCCGGCGCGACCGACGGCGCGACCGACGGCGCAACCGCCCCGACCACCGACGCCGCGACGACCGAGGAGGAGGCGCGATGAAGATCCCGCAGATGATCGCCGCCGAGTTGCGACGCCTCACCTCGACCCGGATGTCGGTGCTCGCGCTCGTCGCCCTGCTGGCCGTGCCCATCCTCTACGGCGGCCTCTACCTCTGGGCCAACCAGGATCCGTACGGCAATCTCTCGAGCGTGCCCGTCGCGCTCGTCGTCGACGATCAGGGCGCCGAGGTCAACGGGCAGCAGCGCAACCTCGGCGACGAGGCCGCGGAACAGCTGCTCGACAGCGACACCTTCGAGTGGCACCGCGTCTCCTCCGACGCGGCCGACGCGGGCCTCTCCGCGGGCGACTTCGACTTCGTCGTGACCCTTCCGGCCGACTTCACCGAGGCCGTGGCATCCCTCTCCAGCGACAGTCCCCGCCAGGCCGACATCGAGCTGCGCACCAACGACGCCAACAACTACCTCGCCTCCACGATCGGCACGCAGGCGGTCGCGCGCATCCAGAGCTCGGTGGCGCAGAAAGTCGTCGACGAAGCGGGTCTGACCCTGCTCGACGCGCTGCACACGATCAGGGTGAGCCTCGTGGATGCCACGAACGGGGCGACCCAGCTCGCCGACGGTCTCGGCACCGCCAAGACGGGGTCATCGCAGCTCGCGAGCGGGTCGGCGACGCTCGCCGACGGGTCGTCGCAGCTCGCCGACGGCACGGCGCAGCTCTCCGCCGGCGCCGGCCAGCTACGCGACGGCACGGCGCAACTGCGTGACGGGTCCGCGCGCGTCGCAGACGGCGCACAGCAGGTGGCGGGCGGAGTGGACCGCATCGACGACGTCGCGCGCCAGGTCGGCTCGATCACCGGCGACGCCGCGGCGCGGCTGCCCGAGGCCCGCGCGGACATCGCCCGGGCTCTCGCCGAGGCGGGGCTCAGCCAGGCCCGCATCGACGAGATCCTGTCTCGTCTCGACCCCGTCGCCGAGCGCCTGACCGAGGCGAACGGGCGCGTGCAGGACACGGTCGATCAGATCAACCAGCTCGACGACGGCGCGCGACAGGTCGCCGACGGCAGCGCGACGCTCGCGTCGGGCGCGGCGACGGCGGCCGACGGGGCCTCAACCTTGGCCGACGGCGCGGGGTCGGCGGCATCCGGAGCAGCCCAGCTCCGCGACGGCGCGGCACAGCTGCGCGACGGTGCGGCGCAGCTCGACAGCGGAATCGGCCAGTTGTCCACGGGAGCGTCGCAGTTGCGCGACGGCCTCGCCTCGGGCGTCGACCAGATCCCCGACTCCGACGAGGCGACCCGCCAGGCCCAGGCGCAGGCGATCTCCGACCCGGTGGCCGTCGGGACGAGCGCCGTGACCAAAGCGCAGAACTACGGAGCGGGTCTCGCGCCCTTCTTCGCCGCCCTGGCCGGCTGGATCGGCATCTACGCGCTGTTCCTCATCGTCAAGCCCGTCTCCAAGCGCGCCATCACGGCGCTGCGCTCCCCCGTCCGCGTGACCCTCGCGGGATGGCTGACCCCCGCCGGGCTCGGCGCATTGCAGATGGTGGGGCTGTTCACGGTGCTCGCCATCGCCCTGCAGTTCTCGTTCGCGAATCCGGCGGCGGCCCTCGGCATCCTGCTGTTCGCCTCGGCGACCTATGCGGCGATCGTGCTGGCGCTGAACGTGTGGCTCGGCTCGGTGGGCCAGTTCCTCGGGCTCGTGTTGATGGTGCTCCAGCTGGTCACGGCCGGAGGCACCTTCCCGTGGCAGACCCTGCCCGCTCCCCTCGCGGCGCTGCACCACGTGCTGCCGATGGGGTACGTCGTGGATGCCATGCGTCAGGTCATGTACGGCGGCGACCTCTCGCGGGTCGGGCCCGACCTGCTGGTGCTGGGCACGTGGATGGCCGGCGGCGTGCTCGTCGCGGCGCTGGGCGTGACGCGGATGACGCACCACCGCACCCTGCGCGACCTGCAACCGAGCCTGATCGGCTGAGACGCGGGGGACGGCGAGCGCGACGCGACAGGCGTCAGCGTCTGGCCGGGCGGGCGACGACGTCCTGCAGCAGACGCGTGAAGGTCTCGCCCACCACCTCGGAGCTCAGACACCGAGACTGCACGAGCGCGCGCTCCGACATCTCGCCCCGCGCCTCGTCGTCGGTGAGGAGCATCGTGAGAGCGGTCGCGACACCGTCGGTGTCACCGGGATCCACGAGGATCCCCCCGTCGCCCACGTAGTCGCGCGGGCCGTAGCACACGTCGAAGGCCACGACCGGGAGGCCGCTGGCCAGCGCCTCACCGATGGCGAGGTTCTGTCCCTCGAACGCGCTGGTGCAGAGGAAGACCGCGGCCTCGGCCATGGCCTCCCGCGCCCTGTCGGAGTACCCGTGCAGCTGCACGCTGTGCCCCAGACCGCGTTCCTCGATGAGATCCTCCAGGGACGCCCGCAGCGGACCGTCGCCGTAGATGTGCAGACGCGCGTCGGGCACGCCCGCGAGGACGCGGGGCCACGCGGCGATCGCGAGATCCACGCGCTTCTGGTCGACGAGCCTGTTCACCATGAGGACGTCCGGCTCCACCGGCCCCCGCGGACCAACGTGGGAGGGGCGTGCGACGGGCGTGGGCATCGCCGCGAAACCGGCGTGATGTCCGAAGCGTTCGGCGACGTCGTCCCTCTGCGACGCCGTGGGCCAGATGACGGCGTCGAAGCGATCGAGCAGTCCGAGCCAGCGCTCCCACCCCTCGTCGCGCACGGGGGACGCGGGCTCGCACGGGGCAGTGAGATGAGAGTTGTGGACGGTGTGCACGAGGCGCACGCCCGGGTCGGCCCAATCGGCGAGCAGCTCGCCGAGCTGCTTCGACTCGCAGATGATGACGACGCATCGGTCGTCGTCGCCGGCGCGCTCGCGCAGCTGTGCCACCACCCGCGTCAGCCACGCCCGGTACAGCGCCCCGAAGCCGGCCACGGCCCGCGAACCGTCCTCTCCGCTCACGACGACCGCCGCCTCGGTCAGATGCCAGCTCGGGTCGTTCTGCAAGACGGGGAGGGAGACGATCGCGTTTCCCTCCCCGTCGCTGATCGTGCGATAGGGGATGCCGGGCTCGGGTCGGCCCTCGCGCGCCTGTTCGTAGAGCCAGGACGGGTCGCGGAGGATCTCCTCGAAGAGGTTCCGGATCTCGATGTCGGCCTGCAGCCCGCCGAGGAAAGCGCGCCGGAGGGCGGTCTCGCGCTCATCCGCGCCGTCGACGTCGAACGTCAGCAGGAGCGGTCGTTCCACACCGATCGAGTGGAGGAGGCGAAGGCGAGAGGCGACCGCGACGGCGTACCCGCCGTCGCGGTGGGGGGCCAGACGGCTGGTGAGCACAACGAAATCGGCGTCGGGGGGAGCGAGCATCTTCCGATCCTGCGAGGGGGGACATCATCGAACCCTCACCGTTGCTATGCGCACGCTGTGTGTCACCCTGGTTGACGGGGCCCCGCTCGGCCCCCCACTCCCCCGACGACGTCGCGCCACCCCGGGGTCGCCGTGCCACCACCAGCCGTGACCTGTGTCACGCCTCCCGGTCGGACGCCCTCCCCACCTCCACGGCACCAGACGGCGTCGCGCGCAGCAGATCGACGGCCCGTTCGGCGATCGCCATGATCGTCCCGACGGGATTGAGCGCGGTCACGGTGGGGAGGACGGAGGCGTCCACGACCCGGAGACCCTCCACACCGCGCACGCGCAGCGCGCTGTCGACGACGGCGTCCGGGTCGTCCGCCGCGCCCATCCGGCACGTGCAGGACACGTGGTAGACGGTCTGGTGGGTGGCACGCAGGATCTCACTGAGCTCCTCGTCGCTCTGCACGTGCGGCCCGGGGAAGACCTCCCGCACCAGGTGCGCGGCGAAGGGCTCTTGCTCGGCCACGCGCCGGGCGCGACGGACGCCTTCGACGAGCATCCGTTCGTCGCGGCCGCCGGGGTCGGTGAACGCCCGATAGTCGATCAGCGGCGCCGCCTCGGGGTCGGACGACGTGATCCAGACGCGCCCGCGGCTGCGCGGCTTCGCGACGTTGGGGGCGAACGAGACATTGTGGGCGGGGATCGCCGCACCGTGGTTCTCCGCGTGCACGGTCCACGATTCCACCGGCAGGTGCGTGGAGACGTCGGGCACCGTGCTGTCGACGTCCACGCGGTAGACGAAGCCGGCATCCCAGCCCGTCGCGCACACCCCGCTGCGCGGACCCCTCGTCTCCCAGACGATGAGTCCCTCGGCATGGTCCTGGAGGTTCTCACCGACACCGGGGAGGTCGACGATCACCGCGATCCCGGCCGCGTTCAGGACCGCGGCGGGACCGATGCCCGAGCGCATCAGCAACGCGGGAGAATCGATCGCGCCGCAGCTGACGACGACGTCTCGACGTGCGCGGATGAGGCGGTCACCGACGAGGACGCCCACCGCACGGCCCTCGTCGATCACCACGCGATCGGCCACCGTCTCCAGCAGCAGCGTCAGGTTGGGGCGGTCGACACCGTGAAGGTATGCCCGCGACGTGGACGAACGCAGGTTCGTGTCGGGGTCGTACCCGATCTCGAAGAAGCCCGCTCCCTCGGTGAACTCGGCGTCGTTCCACGTCTCGCGTCGGGGCAGTCCGAGAGCCGTCGCCGCCGCCTCCACGGCATCCGCCACGTCCGGATTGCGATCGGCGGGAGCGACGGGCGTGATGGGGCCGACGATCCGGTCGTACGCAGACGACAGGGTGTCGTAGTCCCACCCCTCGACGCCCATCTCGGCCCACTCCTCGACGTCGCCGCGCAACGGTCGCCACGTGATCATCGTGTTCGCCGTCGAGCACCCACCGAGGATGCGCAGGCGCGCCTGGCGGATCGCGGAGTTGCCGCGCTCCTGCGGCACGCTGCGGTAGTCGCGGTCGTACTCGCCCTCCAGCATCTCGGCCCACCGGCGGATGGCTCCGGCGCGCTCCTCGTGCTCGTCGCTCGGACCGGCTTCGATGAGACAGACCGAGACCGCCGGGTCCTCGCTGAGGCGGGCGGCGAGGATGCAGCCCGCCGTCCCGCCCCCCACCACGACGTAGTCGTAGAGCTCACCCATGGTGAATGAGACCGAGGATGTCCGTGTAGTAGCGGTGGAACTCCGGGCTGCCGATCACGTCGGGGTCGCGCGGGCGCGGGAGGTCGATCGAGAACTCGGCGCGGACGCGTCCGGGCCGCGGGGTCATCGCGACGACGCGGTCGGAGAGGAACACCGCCTCCTCGATGTCGTGCGTGATGAGCATCACGGTCATGCGATTGCGCTCCCAGACCGTGGTCAGAAGCTCCTGCATCGTGCGGCGAGTGAGGGCGTCGAGCGCCCCGAAGGGCTCGTCCATCAGCAGCACCTCCGGCCCATAGGCGAGCGAGCGGGCCAGAGCGACGCGCTGCTGCATTCCCCCGGAGAGCTGGGCCGGATAGGAGTCCTCGAATCCCGAGAGGCCGACCTGCGCGAGGACGTCGCGCGCACGGTCGAGGCGCTCGCGTCGCGACATGCCCCGCTCGCCGCGCAGAGCGAACACCACGTTGTCGATGGCGCTCAGCCAGGGCAGCAGCGTCGCCGACTGGAAGACCACTCCGCGGTCACGTCCCGGTCCGACGATGGGGGTGCCCTGAATGGATGCCTCCCCGCTCGTGGCCGCTTCGAGGCCGGCGATGATCGACAGCAGGGTGCTCTTTCCGCACCCGGACGCTCCGACGACCGAGACGAACTCCTGGTCGCCCAGGGTGAGCGAGACGTCGCTGAGGGCGTGGACCTCGCCGAAGCTCTTGTCGACCTGATCGACGCGGACCTTCGGGGGGAGAACGGCGGAGGAGGACATCAGGAACGGCCCTTCAGGTAGCGGAAGAAGCGGCGGCCGAGCGCGCGCATGATCTGGTCGAAGACGAGACCGAGCAGACCGAGGATGATGACGTAACCGATGATCAGGTCGGTCTCGAGGAAGCGCTGCGCCTGCGTGATGCGGTAGCCCATGCCCGAGGTCGCGGCCACGAGCTCTGCGACGACGAGCCACGTCCACGCCCAGCCCAGACTGATGCGCAGCGCGTCCCAGATCCGCGGGAGGGCGGACGGCAGCACGATGCGGACCAGGATCTGTCCGCGGGTCAGGCCCAGGGTCGCCCCGAGGTTGCGGTACGAGACGGGGACACGGCGAACCGCGTCGGCGAAGAGCAGCACCTGCTGGAAGAACGTGCCGAGGAAGATGATGAGGAACTTCTGCGAGTCGTCGGTTCCGACCCACAGGATGGTCAGCGGCACGAACGCGACCACCGGCATGTACCGGATGAAGTCGATGATGGGCTCGACGGCCGCCTCGACCCGGGCGAACGACCCGCACAGCAGACCGATCGGCACGGCGAGGATCGTGCTCGCGAGGAACCCGATCATGACGCGGTAGGTGCTCACCGCGATGTCGGACCACAGCTCGCCGTTGCCCGCCTGCTCGCCGAGCTTCTCGACCACCGCGGCCGGTGAGGGCAGGAAGAGCGGGCTCACGATCCCGGAGACGGAGACCGCGGCCCACACGGCCAGGAGCACGACGAACCCGATCACGGCGGTGATCAGGTACTGCCGACGCGACAGCGGACCCCCGGCGACGGGGCGGGCAGCCCCCGTCGCGCGCGGACGACGCGCGACGGGGGTGCCGGGTGAGACGATCGTCATGGGAGTGGCCTCCGGAGTGGGTGTCGACGTCACGGTGCGTTCTCGACGAAGGACGAGTCGATCATCTCCGCGGTGTCGGTGCCACCCTCGAGCAGGCCGATCTCCGTCGCGACGTCCTGCACGGCGGGGAGCACCGAGGTGGCGTAGTCGCCGCCGAGCCGCGTCTTGTTGTCGTCGAGGGGGAAGAACTCGACGCCGTCGAACGCGGTCGCGAGGGCCTCGACGTCACTGCCCACGTTCGTGGCGATGATGGAGCGCGCCTCGTCGGGGTTGCTCTCGTAGAAGGCGACCGCGGGTCCCCAGGCGTTCACGACCTTCTGGACGGCCTCGGGGTTCTCCTTGAGGTAGCTGTTGTCGACGATGAGCACATCGCTGATGAGGCCCGGCTTCTCGCCGGCGGTGAAGATCCTCTCGAGATCGCCGCTGGCCTGCTGCGCCTCGGAGATGTACGGCTCATAGGTGACGGCCACGGGAACGCTGCCACCGATCAGGGCGGTCGCCGCCTCGGACGGATCCATCGGGACCGGCGTGATGTCGGACAGGCTCAGTCCCGACTGCTGGAGGGCGTAGCCGAGCAGGAGGTTGCTCACGGAGCCCTCCTCGAAAGCGATGCGCTGTCCCTTGAGGTCGGCGACACTGCTCACCGCACCGTCGGAGAGGATCGCGTCGGCGGTCAGCGAGGCATCCAGGAGGAGCACGATGGAGATGTCGAGACCCTGTTCCTTCAGCTGCAGGGCGCTGTGGCTGGCGACGTTGGCGATCTGCACGCGGTGGGAGGCGAAGGCGGCGCTCATGTCGGCGTCGTTGGAGAAGTTCGTGATCGTGACATCGACGCCCTGGTCGGCGAAGTAGCCCTCCTCCTGGGCGATGTACCAGGGTCCGTATCCGAGCCACGGCTGGATGGCCATGCCGACGGTGTCCGATCCGGATCCGTCGGAGGAGGACGAGGCGGGGCTGGAGCAGGCGGCGAGCGCGATCGCGGCCGCCGCGGCGAACCCGACGGCGGCGGCCGTGCGCGGGAGGCGAGTGGAGCGGAACATGCGTGTCCTTCCGGAGACAGTGTCGGGTGGGTTCGACCAGCATCGGGACCGGCGACAGCCATCCGCAAATAGTGGAGTTCGTCACAGTACATCGAAAAAAGTGATGCAATTCGTCAGCAATATCGCCGTTACAAATGCGAAACGTGGGCCGCAAACAGTGAGGGCTCCACACGAGACCGGAGGATCACGATGACCACGACGCTGTACACCAACGGCCTGCTGTACCTGGGGGCGGGGACCTCGCGAGCCGGGCAGCTCCTCGTCGACGGCGACCGGATCAGCCGGGTCCTGTCGGCCGAGACGCCCCCGCCCGTCGCGGACGAGGTCGTGGACCTCGAGGGCGGGACGCTTCTGCCGGGCTTCCACGACGCCCACGTGCACCCCGTCCTGGCCGGACTGCAACTCCTCGGCGTCGACCTGACGCCGGCGCATTCCCACGCCGACTACCTGCGTCTCGTCGACGAGTTCGCGGCCGCCCACCCCGATGCCGCGGTCCTGCGCGGCGGCGGGTGGTTCGGGGACGCCTTCCCCGGCGGGTTCCCCGCGGCCGTCGATCTCGACGGCGTCGTCGCCGATCGCCCGGTGATCCTGTACAGCCACGACGCCCACGGCGTGTGGGTCAACAGCGCCGCCCTCGTTGCCGCCGGCATCGACGCCGCGACGCCCGATCCCGAGGGCGGTCGGATCTTCCGCGACGACGACGGGATCCCCACGGGCGTCCTGGTGGAAGCGGCCGTCGGCCTGGTGACCCCTCTCCTGCCCGAGCCGGATGCCGAGACCCTCGTCGACGCGCTCCTGGCCGCCCAGCGGCGACTGCATTCGGTGGGGATCACCACGTGGCAGGATGCGGCCGTCGGTGCGTCCGACATCGGACCCGACGCCCTCCCCGCCTACGAGGAGGCCGCCGCCCGCGGGATGTTGACGGCACGCGTCGTCGTCGCCCTGTGGTGGGATCGCGACCGGGGTCTCGAGCAGATCGAGGATCTCCGCGTCATCCGTGACCGCCTCGCGGGAAGCGGTCGCATCGACGGCGGAACCGTGAAGGTGATGGTCGACGGCATGGTCGAGAACCGCACGGCCGCCATGCTGGCACCCTTCGAGGGGCACCCCGACGACCGCGGCGTGACGTTCATCCCCCAGGAGCAACTCGACGAGTTGAGTGTCGCCCTGGACGCCGCGGGGTTCCAGATCCACTTTCACGCGGTGGGCGACGGCGCCGTGCGCAGCTGCCTCGATGCCCTCGCGGTCGTCCGCGCGCACCGCGGGGCGTCACCGCATCGGCACCACATCGCCCATCTCGACGTAATCGACGACGCCGACCTTCCCCGCTTCGCCGACCTCGATGCGACCGCGAACGTGACGGCGATCTGGGCACGCAGAGACGAGGAGATCGTGACGCGCAAGCTCCCCCTCCTCGGCGAGGACCGCGCTCATCGGCACTTCCCCTTCGCCTCGATCGCACGCGCGGGTGGCCGCATCGTCGGCGGGAGCGATTGGCCGGTCACCGACCCCAACCCCCTGTGGTCGGTGCGCACCGCCGTGACGCGCACGGGCGTGCCCGAGGACCCGCACGCGATCGGCGAGGAGGTGTTCACCACCCCGCTGCTCGCGGAGCAGGCCCTCTCGCTGGGGACCGCCCTGGACGCGTACCTGGGCGCGGCCGCCTGGGTGAACCGGTCGGAGGACTCCACGGGCGCCCTGCGCGAGGGCCTGCTCGCCGACCTGGTCTGGATCGACCGTGACGTGCGCGACGTGGCCGGTCTCGGCGCCGCGCGCGTGCGGCGCACCGTCGTAGGGGGGCGGGTCGTCTACGACGGCGATTGAGCCGCGCGATCGTGCAGGACCGACGCCACCGCGCGCCGCGCCTCCTCGGCGAACAGGCTCGCCTTGAGGGTGAGCGGCGTCGACGAGCGGCGCGCCAGCACGATGTCGAGGTGTTTCGTCGGCTCCACGATCGCGAGTCGGTGGAGCTCTCCTCCCGAGTACGTGTACCCGAGCTTGGGCTGCTGGTTCAGCAGGGTGAAGCCGTGCCCGCTGGCCACCATGGCGCGGACGCCCTCGAAGTTCGCGAAGCGATAGCGCACGGAGGGACGAAGGCCCTGATCGGTGAACGCCTGCAGGAAGTAGTCGCGACTCACGGGCAGGTCGAGAAGCACCATGGGCTCGTCCACCAGGTCGGCGAGGCGCACCTGGGAGCGCGAGGCCAGCGGATGCTGCGCGCCGACCGCGACGTACAGCGGGACGGAGGCCAGCACCGTGCGCTCGACATCGGCGCTCAGCCCGAGGTCGTAGGTGAGCGCGACCTCGATCGACTGCTCGCGCAAGGCGTCGTTGACACCGTCGGCGAGCAGCTCGATGACGTCGAGCTGAAGCTCTGGATGGCCGTCCTCCAGCGCGCTGACGATCTCGGGGAGGTAGAACGGCGCGAGGGTGCGGAAACAACCCACGCTCACCCGGCCGGACGTGTTCTGCGGCCGGAGGGCCTGCACCGCATCGTCGACGGCGGCGAGGATGCCACGACTCCGCTGGAGCAGCTCGACACCCTGGGGAGTCAGCTGCAGACCCTTCGCTCGACGCCGGATCAGCAGCTGCGTGCCGAGAGTCCTCTCGAGGTTGGCGATGGAGGTGGAGATCGCGGACTGGGCGATGAACAGCTCGTCCGCAGCCCACGTCATGCTCCCCTGCTCGGCCGCGGCGACGAAGTAGCGGAGCTGGGCGAGGGAGATGTCCGGCTTGGCGGGAGGGCGCATGGGGTCCCATTTCCTATGTGTTTCACAGATATTACGTCGTGCCTTGCATCTTGATTTTAGATGTTCGAGTCCGGCTTCCGCTATTTGCGTGGCCGCGATGTGTCTTTCCAGACTCGAGGGACTTCTCACCCGACCGAAAGCACCGCACCATGGCGTCAACCCCGCAGACGAGCACCGTTCCCGTCGACCGCGATGTGGAGGTGATCGTCGTGGGCGCAGGGCAAGCCGGTGTCGCGATGAGCGAACACCTCTCGCGAGCCGGCATCCGCCACCTGGTCCTCGAACGCGGGCGCATCGCAGAGCGGTGGCGGTCGGAGCGCTGGGACTCCCTCGTGGCGAACGGGCCCGCGTGGCACGACCGGTTCCCCGGGATGGAGTTCTCCGACGTCGCCCCGGACGGCTTCGCCACCAAGGAGCAGGTGGCCGACTACATGAGGGCCTACGCCGAGAAGTTCGCGGCACCCGTGCGCTGCGGCGTCGAGGTCCACGCCGTCCGGCGCGTGGACGGCGGCCTCGGCTTCGAGCTCGACACGACGGACGGCACCTATCGCGCACGGTACGTCGTCGCCGCCACCGGCGCGTTCCAGACGCCGGTCGTCCCCGCCCTCGTCCCCGCCGACGCGGGCGTCGTCCAGGTGCACTCGTCCGCCTACCGCAACCCCGGTCAGCTCCCCCGCGGTGCGGTCCTGGTCGTCGGCGCGGGGAGCTCGGGCGTGCAGATCGCCGCGGAGCTGCAGCGCTCCGGTCGCCAGGTCTACCTCGCCGTGGGGCCGCACGACCGACCTCCGCGCAGCTACCGCGGACGTGACTTCGTGTGGTGGCTGGGAGTGCTGGACAAATGGGATGCCGCCACTCCCCCGCGGGGAGCGGAGCACGTCACGATCGCCGTGAGCGGCGCCGACGGGGGCCACACCGTCGACTTCCGCTCGCTGGCCTCGACCGGGGTGACCCTCGTGGGGCGCGCGAACGACTACCGCGACGGTGTCGTGCATTTCGGGGACGACCTCGCGCGCAACATCGCTGCGGGGGACGCGTCCTACCTCGACCTCCTCGACGAGGCCGACGCCTACGTCGAGCGAATGGGGCTCGATCTCCCCGAAGAGCCGCAGGCCCGAGAGTTCGGCCCGGAGCCGGAGTGCGTGGCCCGTCCCCTCCGAGCGCTGGACCTGCGCGACGCCGGTGTCGCCTCGATCGTCTGGGCGACGGGCTTCACCTCCGACTACAGCTGGCTGCCCGCGGGAGCGGTCGACGACCGCGGTCGCCCCGCCCACCGGCGCGGCGTGTCGATCGAGGCGGGCATCTACTACCTGGGCCTGCCGTGGCAGTCACGCCGTGGGTCGAGCTTCATCTGGGGCGTCTGGCACGACGCCAAGCACGTCTGCGACCACATCGGCATCCAGCGGATGTACGCCGCCTACCGCCCCGCTCCCGGCGGTGCCCTCACCCCCGAACTCGAGAAGGAGATCGCCCGATGACCGCGCACACTCGCATCCGCCCCTTCAACACGCGCCTCACCTACCCCGAACAGAACCTGGACAACGACCTCTGCCAGGCCGTCGTCGCGGGGGGCGTCGTCTACCTGCGCGGGCAGATCGGTCAAGACCTCGAGACGCGCGACAGCGTGGGCATCGGCGACGTCGAGGCGCAGGCCGAACGAGCCATGGCCAACATCGACCTGCTTCTGCGCGAGGCGGGATCCCGCCTCGAAGACATCGTGAAGGTGGTCGTCTACCTCACCGACATCCGCTACCGCGAGGCCGTGTACCGCGTGATGGGGCGCTGGCTGCGGGGCGTGTACCCGGTGTCGACCGGTCTCGTCGTCGATGCGCTCGCGCGCCCCGAGTGGCTCGTCGAGATCGACGCGACCGCCGTCATCAGCGACCCCGCCGACGATGTCACGGTGACGCTGTGACGCTCTCGCTGGCCGCCCACCTCGACGGCGCATTCGGTCTCGTCATCTCCTCCTCCAGCCCGGCCGTCGCGTCGAGGTGCTCCCACCTGCGCCCCGGTGTCGGTGCCGTCGCCTCGCAGAACGTCACCAACCCGGCCCTCGGACCGGCGGTCCTCGACGCCCTCGCCCAGGATCGGGACCCGGATGCCGCCCTCGCCGCCGCCCTGTCGGAAGACCCGTTCGCCGACTACCGGCAGGTCACGGCGGTCGACGGTCGCGGCCGGGTCGCGGTGCATTCCGGCCCGCAGGCGCTCGGCATCCACGGCTCCGCCTTCGGCGACGGGTGCGTCGCCGCGGGCAATCTCCTCGCGAACGACACTGTTCTGGTCGAGATGACCAGGGGGTTCGCCGCGGTGGGGGGATCGCTCGAGGAAAGACTGATGACGGCCCTCGAGACGGCCCTCGCCGCCGGGGGCGAAGCGGGTCCGCTGCGCTCCGCCGGCCTCGCCGTCGTCGAGAGCGCCTCCTGGCGCGTGACCGACCTGCGCGTCGACGATCACGACGACCCCGTCGGCGAGCTGCGTCGCCTGCTCACCCTGTGGATGCCGCAGAAGGCCGACTATCTGACGCGCGCCACCGCTCCGGCATCCGCTCCGTCGTACGGCGTGCCCGGCGATGAGTGACGGGTTCGTGGAGCGCGCGGCACGGACGGTGGAGCGGGAGCGGGACCGCCTCCTCGGGGTCAGCCACGCCCTGCACGCCGATCCCGAGCCCGCCTGGCAGGAGCATCGTTCCGCCGCCCTGCTCGCCGATGTGCTGCACGGATACGGCATGACGGTCGAGCGCGGCGCGGGCGGCCTCGAGACCGCCTTCGTCGCGCGCGCGGGAAGCGGCTCGCGCACCGTCGCCCTCGTCGCCGAGTACGACGCCCTGCCCGGCCTCGGCCACGCCTGCGGACACAACATCATCGCCGCCGCTGCCGTCGGCGCGGCCGCGGCACTCATCCCGCTCGCCGACGAGCTCGACGCGACGATCGTGGTGATCGGGACGCCGGCCGAGGAGGGCGGAGGCGGCAAGATCCATCTGCTCGACGCCGGAGTCTTCGACGGCGTCGATCTCGCCCTGATGATCCATCCCGGACCCGTCGACGCCCTGTGGGCGCGCCCCCTCGCGGTCGCGCACTTCGACGTCGTATACACCGGCCGCGAGTCGCACGCGTCGGCTTACCCGACGCTCGGGGTGAATGCGGCCGACGCGTTCACCGTCGCGCAGGTCGCGATCGGACTTCTGCGCCAGCAGCTGCCTGCCTCTGTCCGCGTGCACGGGATCGTGCGCGAGGCGGGGACGGCGCCCAACGCCATCCCGGGGTCGGCGCGGGGCAACTGGTACGTGCGCGCCGAGACGCTCGAGGAGCTCGAGACCGCCTTTCGCCGCGTGACAGCGTGCTTCGAGGCGGGCGCACTCGCGACCGGCTGCACGCTCGAGATCGTGGAGACGAGCCCGCGCTACTCCGAGTTCCGCAACGACGAGGAGCTCGCGCACCTGTTCGCCGCGCGGGCGGCGGAGCTGGGGCGCGACATGGATGCCGACGAGCGCCGCCCCGCGGGGATGAACATGGCGTCCACCGACATGGGCAACGTCTCCCGCCGGACTCGCGCGATCCACCCGTACCTGGGGATCGACTCCGCCCCGGCCGTGAACCACCAGGCGGCCTTCGCCGAGGCGACCATCGCCGCCGCGGGTGATCGAGCCGCTCTGGACGGGGCCACCCTCCTGGCGATGACGATCGTCGACGCCCTCACCCACGGACCCCACCGCCCACCCCGCCCCACCGAGGAGACGCATGCACACGCACGATGACTGGACCCGCCTCGCGTCCACGATCGAGCCCCGAACGCGGGCGTGGATCGACGGGCGGTTCGTCGACGCCGTCGACGGCGCGACCTTCGCGTCGGTGAACCCCGCCACCGGGGCGGTGGTGGCCGACGTGACACGCGGCAGGGCGCCGGAGATCGACGCCGCCGTCTCCGCGGCGCGCCGCTCGTTCGAGTCGGGGATCTGGTCACGAGCGACGCCGGGCGAGCGCAAGAGAGTGCTGCTTGCGCTGGCCGAAGCGATTCGCGCGGCGGCCGACGAGCTGGCCCTGCTCGACTCCCTCGACGGCGGCAAGCGCATCGCCGACACCTCGACCATCGACGTGCCGGGCAGCGCCGCGATCCTGCAGTGGTACGCCGAGGCGATCGACAAGGTGTACGGCGAGGTCGCGCCGACCGGGGGGACCGACCTCGCGATCGTCACCCGCGAGCCCGTCGGCGTCGTGGGAGCCGTCGTGCCGTGGAACTATCCGCTCGAGACCGCCATCTGGAAGATCGCACCGGCGTTGGCTGCGGGCAACAGCGTGGTGTTGAAGCCCGCGGAGGACACGCCCCTGTCCGCCCTGCGCCTGGCGGAGATCGCCGCGGCCGCCGGACTGCCCGACGGGGTGCTCAACGTCGTCCCCGGCTTCGGCCATGAGGCGGGTCAGGCCCTCGGGCTGCACGACGACGTCGACGTGATCGCCTTCACCGGATCGACCGAGATCGGCAAGAAGTTCCTGGAGTACGCGAGCCGTTCCAACGGCAAGGCCGTGTGGCTGGAGTGTGGCGGCAAGAGCGCGAACATCGTGTTCGCCGACGCGACCGACCTCGACGTCGTCGCGGATTTCGCCGTCGCCGGGATCTTCACGTGCAGCGGTCAGGTGTGCTCCGCGAACTCACGCCTGCTGGTCGAACGCTCGATCGTCGCGGAGCTCACCGAGCGTATCGCCGCCCGGGCGCGGGCACTGACCGTCGGCGACCCGCTCGACCCCCGCACCGGCATGGGGCCGCTCGTGAGCGCGACGCACCTCCGCCGCGTCCGCGGCTACGTCGATGCCGCCCGGCCGACGGCTCGTCTGGTCGCCGGCGGTGAGGTCGTGGAGAGCGCCGGGGGCTTCTTCCTCGAGCCGACCGTGTTCACCGACGTCGCCACCGACTCGGCGCTGTGGCGAGAGGAGATCTTCGGACCGGTGCTCGCCATCGCCCCTTTCGACGACGAGGACGAGGCGGTGCGCCAGGCCAACGACAGCGAGTACGGGCTCGCGGCATCCGTCTTCACCGACAGCATCCACCGCGCGCTGCGGGTCTCCCGGGCACTGCGGGTCGGGACCGTCTCGGTCAACACCGTCGACGCGCTCGACGTGACGACGCCGTTCGGCGGCGTGAAGGGCTCCGGCTTCGGGCGCGACCTCTCGCTGCACGCCTTCGACAACTACACCGCCCTGAAGACGACCTGGTTCGCCGGGCGCTGACACCTTTCCGCAGGAGAACCCTCATGACGCACCCGCTCGACCGCCTCACCGCCGACGAGATCGAAACCAACCGTTCCCTCGTGCACGACGCGGGGTTCGACGCAGAGGCGACCGCCTTCATGCTCGTCAACCTCATCGAGCCCGACAAGGCCGACGTCCTCGCGGGCGTGACGCCCGGACGCCGCGTGGGCAGCGTGCTGATGGACCGTCGCGACGGAACCGTCACCGAGGTCGTCGCCGACGTGACCGCCGGCCGCATCGTCTCGCGACGCCCCGTCGATGTCGTCACCGAGGGCCAGCCGCCCATCGTGCTCGAGGAGTTCGACCGCATCGAGGAACTGCTGCGCGCGCACGATGGATGGGTCGCCGCAATGGCGAAGCGCGGGATCGACGACGTGTCGCTCGTGCGCATCTCGGCGCTGTCGGCGGGGCGCTTCGGCCTTCCCGACGAGGACGGGCGCCGGATCGTCCGCTGCCTGTCCTTCCTGCAGCTCGACGCCGACGACAACGCGTGGGCGCACCCGATCGACGGTGTCGTCGCGTACGTCGACCTCATCACCGGAGAGGTGGTGAGGCTGATCGACGACCGCCTGTTCGAGGTGCCGCGGACGCCCTCCACCTTCCACCGCGCCGAGGATCTCCCGGCACCGCGGACGACGCAGAAGCCGATCGTGATCACCCAACCCGAGGGTCCGAGCTTCACCGTCGACGGGGATGTCGTGGAGTGGGAGAAGTGGCGGTTCCGCGTCGGCTTCAATCAGGTCGAGGGCCTCACGCTGCACGAGATCGGGTTCACGGACGGGGACCGGCACCGCCCGATCCTGTACCGTGCCTCGATCGCCGAGATGGTGGTGCCGTACGGCGATCCGAGCCCGGTGCGCTTCTGGCAGAACTACTTCGACGCCGGCGAGTACTCCCTCGGCAAGTCGGCGAACTCCTTGTCGCTCGGATGCGATTGCCTCGGTGAGATCCGCTACTTCGACGCCACGATCGCCGCGACGGACGGGCGACCGCAGACCATCCGCAACGCCATCTGCATGCACGAAGAGGATGCCTCGATCCTCTGGAAGCACACCGACGAGTACTACCATTCGACGGACGTCCGGCGGAACCGCCGCCTCGTCGTGTCGTTCTTCATCACCGTCGGCAACTACGACTACGGCTTCTACTGGCACCTGTACTTGGACGGCCGCATCGAGCTGGAGTGCAAGGCGACGGGTGTCGTCTTCGCCTCCGCCTACCCCGGCGCCCAGCCCGACGGGAGCGACTACCCGTGGGCCTCGCAGATCGCGCCGGGAATCGGCGCGCCCTACCACCAGCACCTGTTCTCCGCGCGGCTCGACGTGACGATCGACGGCCCCCGCAACGCGGTCGACGAGCTCGAGGCGCAGCGGGTGCCCGTGTCGGCGGTGAACCCCTACGGCAACGCGTTCACCCTGTCGACGCGGCGCCTGCGGACCGAGCAGGAGGGGGTGCGGGATGCCGACGGCAAGCGCGGTCGCGTGTGGCACATCGTGAACCCCGAGGCGACGAACGTCGTGGGCAAGCCCGTCGGCTACACGCTGCGCCCCGAGGGTCAGCCGAGCCTTCTCGCCGACCCCGCATCCTCGATCGCGAGACGCGCAGCGTTCACGACCCACGACCTGTGGGTGACCCGTTACTCCCCCGCCGAGAGGTTCCCGTCGGGCGAGCTCGTCAACCAGAACGACGGCTACGGCACGATCGACCGCTGGATCGAACGCGACGCCGACATCGATGGGCAGGACATCGTGCTCTGGCACACCTTCGGCCTGACGCATTTCCCGCGCACGGAGGATTGGCCGATCATGCCGGTGGACAGCACCGGCTTCTCGCTCGTCCCGCACGGCTTCTTCGACCAGAACCCGACGCTGGACGTTCCCGCACCGGTCGCGGAGAACGCGTGCGCGCCGCGCGCCCATGCCTGCGGGTGCGGCGGCGCCGGCGGGTGCTGCTGACGACGACAGCGACGCGGGAGGGGTCGCACCGCGATCCCTCCCGCGGGCTCACCCCGGCAGCCGCACCTCGAACACCGTGCGGCCCGGAACGCTCTCGACCGAGATCGAGCCGCCGTGCGCCGCGGTGATCGCCTCGGCGATCGAGAGCCCCAGCCCCGTGCTTCCGGCATCCCGATTCCGCGAATCGTCGCCGCGCGCGAACCGGTCGAACAGCCTCTCGCTCACGCCCGGATCGATGCCCGGGCCGGTGTCGGCCACGCGCAGCACGGCCTCCGCCCCCTCGAGCGCGAGCGACAGCGTGACCGTCGTCCCGGCCGGGGTATGGGTCTGGGCGTTGCGCAGCAGGTTCGCCACGACCTGCCGCAGCCTGTTCTCGTCGCCGGTCACCGAGATGAGATCGTCGGTGACGTCGAGGCGCCACTCGTGCGTGGCATCCGCGGCCTGCGCGTCGCTCACCGCGTCGACCGCGAGGAGCGTCAGCTCGACCTCGTCGCGCCGCAGCGGCTGCCCGGCGTCCAGTCGGGCCAGCAGCAGCAGATCGTCGACGAGGGATGCCATGCGGCGCGCCTCCGACTCGATCCGGTCGAACGAGCGCGCCTGCGTCGGCGTCATGGGTGCGTCCTCCCCCAGAGAGAGCTGCGCGTACCCCCGGATGCTCGAAAGGGGCGTGCGCAGTTCGTGGCTGGCGTCGGCGATGAAGCGACGAAGCTGCTCCTCGCTGTGCTCGCGGGCGGAGAGCGAGGACTGCACGTGACCGAGGAGGTCGTTCAGCGACGATCCGACACGCCCCACCTCGGTGGCGGGATCGGTGTCGCTGTCCGCCACCCGATCGGGGATGTCGACGGTCCCGGCGCTCAGCGAGAGGGTCGACACGCGTTGCGCGACTTCGGCCACCCGGTCGAGCGGCCGGAGGCTGCGCCGGACGAAGAGGGACAGACCGAGAACCGCGACCAGCAGCGTCGCGGCGGACACGGCCACGAGGATGATGATCAGTGCCGAGGTGGTCGCTGTCACATCGGCTTCCGAGCTCCCCGCGTACACCGTCACACCGTCGTCGTCGGCCGCGGCGGCACGGATCGCCCCGATGCTCCCCCCGAAATCCACGGTCGTGGGCGTGCGGTCGGCGGGCACCGACGAGCGCAGCAACGCGATCTGATCCTCACTGAGCGGGACCACGGTCCCGTCGGCACCCGTGTAGCCCGAGCGCTGCACCGTCCCGTCGCTGCCGATCAGCACCTGCAGCGATCCGATGCGCATCGCCGGGCCCGTGGCATCCATCTCGGGGGCACGGTCGCCACGATCGCGCCCGGGGAAGCCGTCGCGGTTGACCGCGAACGACAGCCCCTCCCGCACCTGCTGATCGAGACGGTCCAGGGCGAATGAGCGCAGGGCGATGATCGTCGCGAGACTCATCACGATGAAGGCAACGGCGACGAGGAGGCTCGTCCCCACCACGAGCCGACGCCGCAGCGTCCACCGTCGGCGGCTCATGGCGTCTTGATCGTGTAGCCGACGCCGCGCACGGTGTACAGCAGCGGTTCACCGAGGGTGTCGATCTTCTTGCGCAGGTACGAGATGTAGATCTCGACGACGCTGCCGTTGCCGCCGAAGTCGTAGCTCCAGACCTGGTCGAGGATCTGCGCCTTGCTCAGCACCCGGCGCGGGTTCTGCATGAGGTAGCGCAGCAGCTCGAACTCCTTCGCGGTGAGTTTGATCGGGATGCCGCCGCGCTCGACCTCGTACGACTCCTCGTCGAGCGTCAGGTCGCCGACGCGCAGCCGCGGGTCGGCGTCGGCGACCGCGGCCACGTGACGCCGGGCCATCCCGCGCAGACGGAGGACGACCTCCTCGAGGTTGAACGGTTTGGTGACGTAGTCGTCCGCACCGGCGGCGATGCCCGCGATGCGATCCTCCACCGCGTCCTTGGCGGTCAGGAAGAGCACGGGCGCATCGTTGCCCGACGCGCGGATCCGGGTCAGCAGCTCCATGCCGTCGACCCCGGGCATCATGATGTCGAGCACCAGCAGGTCGGGCGAGAACTCCCGGATGAGACCGAGCGCCTCCTGCCCGTTCGCGGCGGTGCGGGCGTCCCACCCCTCGTGCTGCAGGGCCATGCGCAGCAGGTCGCTGAGGTTGGCCTCGTCGTCGACGACGAGCACACGGATCGGCGAGCCGTCGGGGTGGGCGAGGGGTGCGGAGCGGGGAGTCACGACAGCCAGCATGCACGCTCCGCGACCCCGGAGTCACGCGACATACGTGGTTCATAGCAACGGTGAGGGAGCGGTGAGGGTGCCGTTCCTACCGTCGGCTGAACGGCCGCACCCCGCGTCCGGAAGGAGAAGTATGTACGGCACCTACCTCCGGCGCGAGCTCGCCGGCCGCACGAAACAGACTGTGATCGTCGCGATCGGACTCGCGATCGCCATCGCCCTCGTGATCGTCGTCAACGCGCTCTCGGCGGGCGTGCGCGACGCGCAGTCGCAGGCGCTTTCGTCGGTGTACGGCGTCGGCACCGACCTCACCGTCACCGGCGGGCAGACCGAGCCCGGGCAGGGTGGCGGCCCACGCTTCGACTTCGGCGCCGACGACGGTTCGACGCAGGACGGGACCACCTCGCTGAGCCAGTCGCGGTTGATGACCGACATGCGTCGCGGCACTCTCGACGCAGCGGCCGTCACGACGGTCGCCGACCTCGACGGCGTCGCGGACGCGACCGGAGCGCTGTCTCTGACGAACACCACGTTCTCGGGAGAGATCCCCGACATGAGCGCGCGGGGTGGCGACATGCAACCCGGCTCCGGCCAGGAACCCCCCTCCGGCGGCCCCGGCGGCGACGGCGGCAGCGCCTTCGGCATCGAATCGTTCACCGTACTGGGCGTCGACCCGTCGGCATCCGTGGGCCCCCTCTCCTCCGTCAGCGTCACGGAGGGTCGCGCTCTCGACGCCTCCGACACCGGAACCGACGTTGCCGTCATCGACGCCACCTATGCGGCGAGCGCGGGCCTGTCCGTCGACGGCACCGTCGACGTGGGCGGCACGGCGATGCAGATCGTCGGCATCGTCGCCTCGGCCTCGGCCGACGCCGACACCGCCGCCAACGTGTACCTGCCGCTCGACGTGGCGCAGACGCTGGCGGGCGTGGGCGACGTCGTCTCGACCGTGTACGTGCAGGCGTCGTCTGCGGATGCCATCGACGCGGTGCAGACCGAGATCGCCACCGCCCTTCCCGACGCCACGGTCAGCTCGCAGTCCGACCTGGCCTCGACGGTCTCGGGCTCCCTCTCGAGCGCGTCGGCGATGATCTCGAACCTCGGCACGTGGCTGTCGCTCGTCGTGCTGGCGGTCGCCCTCGCCCTCGCGGTCCTCTTCACGATCTCGGGCGTCGCGCGCCGGACCCGCGAGTTCGGAACGCTCAAGGCCATCGGCTGGTCGAACGGCCGCATCGTCCGACAGGTCGCGGGCGAGTCGCTCGCGCAGGGTCTGCTCGGCGGTGCCGTCGGTCTCGTCCTCGGACTGGGTGGCATCCTCCTCATCAACGTCATCTCCCCCACCATCTCGGTCACGAACGCCGACGCCGGCCCCGCCGGTGAGGGCGGCCCCGGCGGCGGATTCGGCGGGGGCGGCCCGGGCGGATTCGGCCAGGCGGCCGCGCAGGCCACCGACATCGTGCTGAGTGCCCCCGTGACCCCCGTCGTCGTCCTCGCCGCGGTCGGCATCGCCGTGCTCGGCGGCGTGCTCGCCGGTGCCTTCGGGGGGTGGCGTGCCGCGCGCCTCAGCCCCGCCGCCGCCCTGCGCTCGGTCGCGTGACCAACCCGTTCAAGGAGACATCATGACCCTCACCACCCCCACCGACACCACCACCGCGTACCGCCTGGCCGGCGTGACGCGCACCTACCGCCAGCGCGATCGCCAGGTGCAGGCGCTCGCCGGCATCGACCTCGACATCGCGGCCGGTGACTTCGTGACCATTCAGGGACCGACCGGCGGCGGCAAGTCGACGCTGCTGCAGATGCTCGGGGCTCTCGACCGCCCCACCTCGGGCAGCGTGACGCTCGGCGACCTCGACATCGCCCGCGCCTCCAACGCCCAGCTCGGCCGGCTCCGTGCGCGCGAGATCGGCTTCGTGTTCCAGGGTTTCAACCTGATCCCCACGCTCACCGCCGCCGAGAACGTCGACATGGGGCTCGAGCCGCTCGGGCTGCCGCGGCCGGAACGCCTGCGTCGGATCGCCGAGGCGCTCGTCCGGGTGGGCCTGGCCGATCGCCACGACCACCGTCCCGGGGAGCTGTCGGGCGGTCAGCAGCAGCGCGTCGCCATCGCGCGGGCGATCGCGAAGCAGCCGAAGGTGCTCCTCGCCGACGAGCCGACCGGCAACCTCGACGAACGCATGCGCGACGAGATCCTCGACGTCCTCGAGACGCTGAACGCCGAGGGGCTGACGCTCATCATGGTGACGCACGACTCCGCGGTGGCTCGCCGCGCCCGCCGGCGCCTGCGCCTCGCCAACGGTCGCGTCACCGACATCACGCGCGCCTGACCCCCGCGCCCGTCGGGCACTCGCGACGCCCGCGCGCCGCGGCGATCCGCGGGGCCCGGTGCGCGCGATCCCCGTCGAGCGCGGCGCGCGGAGGGCGAGGGGCGGAGGGAGGACGATTCCGCGCGATTCCTCCTCCCCCGCGCCTCGTCCTGCCGTCCGCCCCGGGCGTCGCGCGTCAAGTCCCGTGTCTCCCGCGCCGCCCGCCCCTACAGTCGAAGCACGCCGACCGGAGGGATGCCATGGCCGCCCGCAACACCCGCCTCATGCGCTGCACGCCCGACGATCTGTTCGCCGTGCTCTCCGACGGGTGGCTCTATCCCGTCTGGGTCGTCGGGGCCGCGCGCATGCGCGACGTCGACGGGGACTGGCCGCGAGAGGGTTCGCGCATCCACCACTCGCTCGGCGTCTGGCCCGTGATGATCCACGATCAGACGGAGCTCGTCGAGTGGGACCCGCCCCGACGGCTGCGGTTGCGCCCGGAAGCCGGCATCCTGGGCCGCGGTGTCATCCGCATCGACGTGCGCCCGCACGGCGACGGCATCGCGGTGACGATCCTCGAAGAGCCCGTGTCGGGCGCCGCCTCGGTGCTGCCCTCGCTGCTGTGGAAGCCGCTGCTCGTCGCGCGCAACCACGAGTGCCTCAACCGCCTCGCCTTCCTCGCCGAGGGGCGCCGCGACGAACGGGAGGCGCGAGAGCTCGACCACCGCACCGAGACGCCCGACCCCGAGGAGGGGATCCCCTCTCCCCAGGCACGGGACGACGTGCGCCGATCCAGCGCCTGAGCGGCCTCCCCGCATCGATAAACGCTGATCCTGGCGAGACACTCCGTGCCGCCGCGTGTCTCGGGAGAAACGGCGTTTCTCGCGCCGTCGCCGGGGCGGCCGTCAGCTCTCGGGGCGCGACTCGGTGTGCGTGGCCGCGGGGTTCTCGGTGCTGTGGTCGAGTTCGTCGACGTAGAGGTTCGCCTCGTCGGTCGTGCGATTGCGATAGGCCGCCCGGCCCACCATGTGCGCCGCAAGCGGGGCCGTGGCGAACTGGATGAGGACGATCGGGATGCCGAAGGCCAGCGCCTCCCACGAGCGCAGGGCCAGCTCGACGGCGACGACGATCAGCAGCACGCCGAGCACCTGGGGCTTGGTCGCCGCGTGCAGGCGCGTGGGCACGTCGCGCCAGCGCAACAGGCCGATTGTCGCGGTCAGGCACAGGATCGCGCCGATGAGCACGAACACCAGGGCGAGGGCGTCGAGGACGGATTCGAGGGTCATCGCGGATTCTCCCTCCGCGCGACGAACCGCGCGACGGCGATCGATCCGAACACACCCACCGCGGCGATGATGAGCATCGCCGGCAGCGACCGGGTGTGGTGGTTGATCACCATGTCGGCGCCGAGGATGCACACGACCTCGGTCAGCAGCACATCGGCGGCGACGGCCCGGTCGAGGATCGACGGGCCGATCACCAGGCGGATCAGTGCGAGGACGGCGGCCGCGGCGAAGACGACGAGGATCACGGCCACGAGGACGGTGGTCACAGGGGGGTCCTCCCCTCTCTCGGCGAGGCGGTGGCGTCGTGGGCCGAGCTGTCGGCGATCCGCGCCCGCAGTTCCTGCAGCTCTTCCTTCGAGCCGACGGCCCGCGTGATCCGGGCCTCCCACCCGAGCACCACGCGGCGCTGATGCTCGGCATCCGCGTCGCTGCGCACGCCGATCGTGTGCAGGTAGAGGGTGCGGTTCTCGCGGTCGACGTCGACGATGAGCGAACCGGGGATGAGGGATGCCGTGACCGCCGTGTGCGCCATGATCACGTCGTCGTCGACGCGGAGGGGGACCGCGATGATCGCGGCGCCGGGCTGCCGGCGGAGGTCGAGCACCTGCCACGCCACGATCAGCGAGCCCTTGATGACCGCGCCGAGGAAGGTGACGACGAACACGAGGCCATACCAGAGGTTGATGCGCCCCGACAGCTCGACCGGCGGGAGGCGGAACACGCGCGTCACGAACACGGCGGCGACCAGGCCGGTGAGGAAGGCGAGCCAGGTGAACTGGCCCCACAGCATCATCCACAGCGCGACGAGCCAGACGAGGAACGGCAGCTGGTGCAGGAAGAGCGACACCTGCGATCGGCGCGACGGGCTCATTGCTGACCCGCCTGTTCCTGCACCTGCACGAGGGTGACCCCGTCGGTGATCGTCACACCCGCGCGGAGGCACATATCGAGCAGCGGACCGGCGAAGACGGTCAGGGCGACCGTCACCGCGACCATCCCCACCGTCGCCAGCGTCATGATCCGGGGGATGGTGCGACGCTCGGTCGAGATGGCGGCGGCCGGTGCGTTGCCGAGGTATGCGATGCGTTCCATCGCCTCCGGCGAGTCCTCGTCCTCGCGCCAGAACGAGAGGTTCCACGCGCGCATCAGGGCGTACAGGGTGAGGATCGAGGTCGCGATGCCGCCGACGATCAGCACCATCATCACGGGCGTTCCGACCTGCGCGGCCGCGTCGAACAGCGCGTACTTGCCGATGAAGCCCGAGAACGGCGGCAGGCCGCCCAGGTTGATGGCCGGGATGAAGTAGAGCACCGCGAGCAGGGGCGCCGCGCGCATGAGTCCCTTCACCTTGAGGATCGAGGTGCTTCCGGCGCGACGCTCGATGAGACCCACGGCGAGGAAGAGGGTCGTCTGCACGATGATGTGGTGGACGATGTAGTAGATCGTCGCCCCCACGGCGAGCGGGGTGTTGATGGCGAGCCCGAAGATCATGTACCCGATGTGGCTGACGAGCGTGAACGACAGGATGCGCTTGAGCTCGGCCTGGGCGACAGCCCCGAGGATGCCGACGATCATCGTCGACAGCGCGACCATCATCAGCAGGAAGTTCAGGTCGTTCGCGACGAAGAGCTGCGTCTCGGTGCGGATGATCGCGTAGACGCCGACCTTGGTGAGCAGGCCCGCGAACACCGCCGTGACCGGGGCCGGAGCGGTCGGGTATGAGTCGGGCAGCCAGAACGACAGCGGGAACACGGCCGCCTTGATCGCGAAAGCGAGCAGCAGCATGAGGTGCAGGATCGTCTGCGTGTCCTGCGGGAGCAGCTGCATCCGCTCGCTGATCTGCACCATGTTCACGGTGCCGAGCGCGCCGTAGACCATCGCGATCGCGGCGAGGAACAGGATCGACGACACCAGCGACACGACGATGTAGACGACGCCCGTGCGGATGCGCGATTCCGTGCCCCCGAGCGTGATGAGCACGTAGGAGGCGACGAGCAGGATCTCGAAGCCGACGTAGAGGTTGAAGAGGTCCCCGGCGATGAAGGCGTTGAAGATGCCCGCGCCCAGGATGAGATACGCCGGATAGAAGATCGAGACGGGGGTGTCCTCGTCGTTGTCGGCCGCACCCTGACCGATCGAGAACAGCAGGACCGCGAGGAGCACGATGCTCGTCACGACCACCAGGAGGGCCGCGAGCACGTCGACGTAGAGGACGATGCCGAACGGGATCTCCCACGCCGCGATCGCGACGGCCAGGGGACCGTGCGTGTCGACCTCGACGAGCAGGACGCCGCCGAGCACGAGAACCGCGGTGAGGGCGGCCACGGACACGACGATCTGGGTCTTCTTGCGGCGACCGAAGATGAGGTTGATCGCGGCACCGATGAGGGGGATGCCGACGAGCAGGGGCACGAGCGCGCTCACGGGCGATCACCGTCCTGAGTATCGCGGGGGGCGTTCCCGTCGTCGCGACGCACGGCGACGCGGTCGACGGGGGCGTCGTCGACGAGCTGCGACAGGTCACCCTGGTGCAGCACGCGGATGGGCGAGGCCACGTCGCCGACGAAGTCGGTGGTGACGTCCTCGTCGTCGGAGCGCGACTCCTCGTCCATGGCGTCCTCGGGTTCGCCGGCGGTGCGCGCGCGCAGGGCGACGTCGTCGGCGTCGTCGATGACGGTGTCGGCCTGACCCAGCTGCCAGGAGCGGTAGATCAGGGCGAGCAGGAACGCGGAGATGCCGAACGTGATGACGATCGCGGTCAGCGTGAGGGCCTGCGGCAGCGCATCCGACATGTCGGCGGAGTCCGTCTGGCCTCCGTCGTAGAACGGGGCCCTGCCCGGCGCGCCCATCACGACGAGCAGCAGCAGGTTCGCCGCGTTGCCGAGCAGGAGGAAGCCGATGAGCACGCGGGTGAGGCTGCGCTCGAGCATGGCGTAGACACCGCACGCGAAGAGCACCGCCATGACGATGACGAGGACGAGGGAGATGCTCACGGGCTCACCACCTCCGCGTCCTCGGGGTGCTGCGACTGGCGGTCGACCTCGGCACCGAGGCTGCGCAGCACGTCGAGCACGAGACCGATGACCACCAGGTAGACGCCCACGTCGAAGATCGTGCTGGTGACGAACTCCCAGTGCCCGATCAGCGGAAGCTCCCCCTCGAAGGTGAAGCTCTGCAGGGGCGCGAAACCGAAGAGCATGGGGACGAGGGCGCACAGGACGGCGATCGCCATGCCCGCACCGAGCAGGCGGCCGGCGTCGGTGGGCGCGGCGGCACCGAGCTCCCAGCGCCCACCCGCGATGTAGCGCATGACCAGGCCCATGCCCGCGACGAGACCGCCGGCGAAACCGCCGCCGGGGAGGTTGTGACCGGCGAAGAGGAGGTACAGCGACACGATCATGATCGAGTGGAACAGCACCCGGATGATGATCTCGAGCAGGATCGACCGGTTCTCCGGTTGCACCTTCGCGCCCGAGATCAGCCACGCGCGGGGGGCGCCCGTCTCGCCGACGCGCTGGGCCCGCACCCCCTCCTCGGTCTCGACGAGCGGTCGACGGCGGCCGAGGCCCACGCGGCTGCGGGCGGTGCCCGAGCGGCGGGCGAGGTTGTCGCTGCGGTCGGTGATGAACACCAGGGATGCCACGCCCGTGGCCGCGAGCACGAGAACCGACAGCTCGCCCATCGTGTCCCACCCGCGCAGGTCGACCAGGGCGACGTTGACGACGTTGCGACCGTGACCGATCTCGTACGCCAGCGGCGGCCACTCGAGGGAGATCGGCAGGTCCTGCCGGGCTCCGGTCGCCACGATCGCGACGAGGGCCATGGTGAGTCCGACACCGGCGCCGAGAACGGCGCGGGCGATCGGGGCGACCGATTCGTTCTGCTCCCCCATGCGGGCGGGTAGGCGGCGCAGGACGAGGGCGAAGACCACGAGCGTCACGGTCTCGATGAGCACCTGGGTGAGGGCCAGGTCGGGTGCGCCGCTCGTGGCGAAGAGCACCACCATGCCGAGACCCGTCACCGACACCAGCGCGACGCCCGTGTAGCGTTTGCGGGCGCGCACGGCGAGGATGCCGGCGGCGATCATCAGTGGAGCGGACAGCAGCTGGGCGGGCGACTGCCAGGCGTCGAGCTGGGCGCGCCACTCGCGTGACGCGAGCAGCGCGGTGCCCTCGGCCACCACGAGCACGACGAAGATCGTGCCGACGTAGAACGGCAGCGAGCCGCGCTGGAAGCGAGCGGTGACCCACTCGGACGAGTGGTCGACACCCCGCAGTGCGATGTTGTAGGCGTCGTTCGCCGTGAAGGGCAGGACGCGGCGGCGCTTGTGGAGCTGCGTCTTGCGGACGACCCAGAAGATCCCCGCGCCGAGCGCGAGCGTACCGAGCGAGATGAACAGGGCGGGCTCGAGACCGTGCCACAGCGCCAGGTGGTAGGGATACGCGGGCGCCGGGACACCCGGAGTGGCCTCGGGCAGCCCGTCGGCGTACGGGGCGAGCCAGTGGTCGACGATCGGCGCGAGCGCGCCGAGCGCCAGCGTCGCGGCCGAGAGCAGGACGGGGGCGGCGAGGAAGCCCAGCGGCGGATCGGGCCAGTCGGTCGTCTCGACGTCGCGCTTGGTCCCGTACGCCCCCCAGAGGAACCGGATGCCGTACGCCGCCGTCAGCGCGGAGCCCAGCACGATCCCGGCCAACGCGACGATGCCCCACCCCGCCCCCGCTGCGGCTTCGTGCAGCAGCGCCGTGAGCGCGGTCTCCTTGGCGACGAAACCGAGGGTCGGGATGACTCCGGCCATCGACGCGATCGCGATGAAGGACGCGATCGCCATCACCGGCGCTTGGCGGCCGAGACCCGACAGCTCGCCGATGTCGCGGGTGGACAGCTGGCGGTCGATGACACCGACGACGAGGAAGAGGCACGACTTGAACAGCGCGTGGCTGAGCAGGAGGGCGACGCCGGCGAGGGCGGCATCCCGCGTGCCGTAGCCGAGCATGACGGTCAGGAAGCCGAGCTGGCTCACCGTGCCGAAGGCGAGGATGCGCTTGAGGTCGCGTTCGCGCAGGGCCTGGAAGCCGCCGAGCAGCATCGTGAAGACACCCAGGGTGATGAGCGTCGGTCGCCAGAACGGCGTCTCGGCGAACGCCGGGGACAGACGCGCGATCAGGTAGATGCCCGCCTTCACCATGGCCGCGGCGTGCAGGTACGCGCTGACGGGCGTGGGCGCCGCCATCGCCCCGGGGAGCCAGAAGTGGAAGGGGAAGATCGCGGACTTGCTCAGGGCGCCCACGAGCAGCAGCAGGACGGCGATGTCGACGACGGGCCCGGTCGGCGGATCGGCGAGGATCGTCGACAGGCTCGACGTGCCCGACTGCACCACGACGAGCACGACGCCGATCAGCATGACCAGGCCGCCGAGCGTCGTCACCAGCAGCGCCTGCAGTGCGGCGCGACGGCTCGCGGCGCGACCGTGGTAGTACCCGATGAGCAGGTACGACAGGACGCTCGTGACCTCCCACAGCATGATGAGCACGACGATGTCGTCGGTCAGCACGAGGCCGTACATCGCTCCCGCGAACGCGAGCAGCACGGCGGAGAACTGCCCGACGCCCTGCGTCTTGCCGCGGAAGTACCAGCGGCAGTACAGCATCACGAGCGCGCCGACGCCCGTGACGACGAGCGTCAGGAGCCAGCCCAGCACGTCCATGCGCATCGAGAGCGAGACGTCGAGCGCGGGGATCCACCGGTATTCCTCGAAGGGAATGTCGTCGGAGAAGACGGCCGGTGCCACGAGGATCGCCTGCGTGAACGCGACGGCGGGGAGGATCGCGGCGACGTAGAACGCGCGAGCACCGATCCGGCTCACCAACCACGGAAGAAGCAGCGGGACCAGGGTGAACGCGCCGAGGAGTACCAGCAAGGTGGGGGCCTCCTCGGGGTCGACGGGCGCAAGGCCTCGGCTCTCGGGGTGTCTGTCTTATTCTACCGGGAGCATGAGACTCCCCGCACCCGCGGAGGTCATGTGGTACGCGGCGGGCCCGTCGTCGTGCCCGCGCGGAAGGTGCACGCGAGGTCGAGCCCGGACGGAATCGCGTCCTCGAGCATCGCGGCGACGGCCTCGCCGGCCGCCCTGCCCTTCGCGGTGGCGGGCTGGACGAGGGTGGTCAGCACGTGGGGCGCGAGCCCGTCCACGACCACGCCGTCGAAACCCGTGACGCTGACGTCCTGCGGCACGCGCAGGCCCGCCTCCTCGGCGGCGCGGATCACTCCGGCGGCGAGCAGGTCGCTCTGCGCGATCACGGCCGTCGGCCGCCGGTCGACGTCGGCGAAAAGCGTGCGCCCGGCGATCATCCCCTCGTCGATCGAGCTCGTCGCCGCCGCGAGCGCAGGGGCGTCGGGGAAGACTTCCCGCGCGCCGGCGAGGCGGTCGGCGGTGACGTCGACGCCGACGTCGGCATCGTCGGCGACCCACCCGCGCCGGCGCGCCACGTCGGTCGGCAGGGTGACGATCACGACGTCGCGGTGCCCGAGGTCGGCGATGTGCCGGGCCGCTTCGCGCTGCGCCTCGCTGTTGTCGAGGAGCACGCGCGGGATGCCGGCGCCCGCGTCGCCCTCGATGACGACGACCGGGATGCCGCGGGCCCGGACGATCTCGAGCGACTCCCGCATGCGCGGGCTGCAGCCGATCAGCACGGCGGCGTCGATGGGGGCGGTGTGCAGCGACGGCTCGCTGACCGTCTCGCCGTCGTCGCGCAGGAGCAGCAGCGCGGCGCCCACGCGCGACACCCCGTCGGCCAGGCCGTCCATCATGTGGGTCGTCACGGGGTCGAGGAACGCGGTGCCGAGGTGCTGGTCGAAGACGACGCCCACGATGCCCGAGCGTCCGCGACGCAGAGAGGCCGCGCGCGGGTCGGGGCCGGTGTAGCCGAGACGTTCGGCGGCCGCGAGCACGCGGGCCCGCGTCGCCTCCGACGTCGGGGTCTTGCCGCTGAACACCACCGATGCGGTCGATGCCGAGACGCCCGCCTCACGGGCGACGTCGCTGATGGTCGCCCGGCGCGTGCTCACGGGCCGATCGTACCGTCGACACGCTCCGCGGCCGAATCGATTCGATCGACGTCGAATCGATTCGTTATGGTGGCAGCATGGACACCACGCTGACCCGTTCGCGAATCGTGCGCTGGCACATCGCCATCTGCGCGATCTTCCTCGCGAGCGGCCTGAGCATCTCGACCTGGGCGTCGCGGGTCCCTGCCATCCGCGAGTCGCTGGGCATCGAGAACTCCGGGGTCGGCCTGCTGCTGCTCGGCATGGGGGTGGCATCCATCATCGGACTCTCGATCGCGCCCGCCGTCCTCGCGCGCCTCGGGGGGCGCACCGGCATGCTCATCGCCCTCGTGCTGGTCGGGGTGGGTCTCGCCGTGATCGGTTTCGGAACCGACGGGCTGCAGGTCTTCGCCGTCGCGCTCGTGGGTCTCGCGCTGTTCGGCTTCGGCAATGGTGCGGTCGACGTGATGATGAACGTCGAAGGCGCCGCCCTCGAGAAGACCACCGGACGCACGATCCTGCCGGTGCTGCACGCGTTCTTCAGCTTCGGCACCGTGATCGGCGCGGGTCTCGGGTTCCTCGCGGTGAGCGCGGGGGTCCCGGTGCTGGCGCACTGCATCGCCATGGGCGTCGTGATCGTCGTCGTCGCGTTCGTGGCGGTCGCGAACGTCCCCCCACGCGAAGCGGCGATGGACGCGCCCGCCGGGGAGCGCGCGCACTGGCGCGAGCGTCTGTCGATCTCGCTGCAGGCCTGGCGCGAACCCCGCACCTACACACTCGGGGTCATCATGCTCGGCATGGCGTTCGCCGAGGGCAGCGCCAACGACTGGCTCCCCTCCGCCGTCGTCTACGGACACGGCGCCCCCGAGGAGGCCGGACCCGCCGTGCTGGCCGTCTTCTCGGTCGCCATGACCCTCGGTCGCCTGGCCGGGGGACCGGTCGTCGACCGACTCGGACGCGTGGTGGTGCTGCGGGTGCTCGCCGCCACGGCCGCCGCCGGACTCCTGCTGTTCATCGTGGCGCCGTTCGGCTCGCTCGTGTTCGTCGGCGCTGCCCTGTGGGGTCTCGGCGCCTCCCTCGGCTTCCCGATCGGCATGTCGGCCGCGGCCGACGACCCGGCGAAGGCGGCCTCCCGCGTCGCCGCGGCCGCCACGATCGGGTACATCGCCTTCCTCTGCGGCCCGCCGGTCCTCGGGTGGATCGGCGACCACATCGGACTGCTGCCGACGCTGTTCATCGTGGTCGGGCTGATCGTGGCATCCGGGCTCTTCTCCGGCGCCGCGAAGCCGTTGCCCGCGGCGAGCGCCGAGCCCGAGCAGGCCCGGCGCGGCTAGCTGTACCCGGTCAGCACGTTGGTGACATTCGGATAGGGAGAAGGCCTCCACGATTGGTGGTGTCTAACGTCACCGAAGTGGAGGCCTTCTCTTGGTCCACCGTAATGCGCGGCTCACTGTCG